>Ga0315314_1000081_pt1 | contig 133721 bp, 148 predicted proteins | sample TDP9_MG_FD_203631 | JGI IMG/M metagenome (GOLD analysis project Ga0315314, IMG submission 203631) | Freshwater sediment microbial communities from Lake Towuti, South Sulawesi, Indonesia - TDP9 | ecosystem: Environmental > Aquatic > Freshwater > Lake > Sediment | place: Indonesia: South...
CTCCAATCCCAGCGACGATTAGGGATATCGCGGCGATTCCACCAAGTACGCCCCCAAGTATGGTGGCTATGCTTCCTACAGTCTCCCTTATGAAACCTGCCGACATCACCATCACACCTTCACCAAGCTCATCTTGAACTTCTTCCACAATGTGGTCAATAGATTCCACATCCTTGGCTTCTATCATGATTCGATCAACCACGTTCCCAGTATTGAAAGCCTCCTGAGCCGTTCGGATAGTAACATAGACACCGTCGTCTAGCGAGGTACCGAAGCCTTGCCCAACCTTATCTAGAATTCCCGCGACCCTGAGGGCAAATGTTTTCTTCTCTTCCCTAGAGTTGACGACGACCGTTATTCGGTCCCCAACATGCGCTATTGGTTCTTCAAGGTGTGGAGGATGAGCTACGTTAGCTCCTAAAATGGCAGACACCCTGTCGCTTCGCTGTAGGAGTCTACCCTCTGCTATTTGGATGTTTCTCATAACTCGAACAATCTCCTCGGGGATTATACCCATAATATACGTAAGACCCGAGTAGTCGCCTATGTTGATCTCCGCCATGCCAATTACCATCGGGGTGACCGTAACCACATCCGGTATGCGCTCTATTCGGTCGATGTCTCTTAACGTTAAAGTCCCTCCGTGCATCCCAAATCCCCCAGGCATGACGGCTATAGTCGTTGGACCCAGAAGTTCCATCTGCTCATTTATGGCTATGCTCATTCCTTGCGTGATGGAGATGAGGGCGGTCATAGCTGAAATTCCTATAAATATGCCCACAATGTTTAAGGCTACCCTAAACTTACGTTCTTTTACACCGTCCACAGCCATGAACACTACGTCTTGAAGCTTCATGTGGAAACCACCTACGGCTTCACCCCTAGAAGAATCCTTACTAGTCTCCAAATCATGTCCCAAAAGGTTAGACCGGCTTCCTCCCTCTCCTTTATGGACTCTTCAACGATAACGGGAAGCTCTATGACGGCTTGGCGCTCCCGATTGTATTCATCCCAGCAACTAACTCTCATCTGAAGCGTGTAGTCTCCGGGAGTGGCGTTTGGATCCACCATAAATTGAACATCGAAGGGAACAGGGCTATCCGGATCTACGCGGCCGATGTATTCGTAACTTTCGGGAATCGACACAAATGGGTTGATTGAACGATTTTCAATGATTTCGACTTGGACAAAATCAACTGCTTCAGTCCCAATCAAAAGCAGGTCAGCCTCAACCGTAACGACTTCTCCAGGTTCCGCTGTTAAACTTGAGGGCTGAACGTTGAGTAGGCGGAAGTTAATGATACTGGTGACGCCTACTGATACGGTTTCAGATACGCTATTTAATTGACCGTACACATCATAATAGGAGACGTTCAATTGAAGCGGGTAAGATACCGCCTCGGCGTCTCCGCTAACCTGCAGATTATAGTTGACTGCGGCGGTCTGGTTTGATCCTAAATCCATCACAAAAATGAGGGTGGGACTGAGGGGGACGAGTGGGCTCCCGACGGGCGTTACTAGTTGTACCCGAACGTCGTAGGCATCTTCCCCTAAGTTTTTGATCTCCATTTTTATGGTCAATTCGTCGCCAGGATGAAACTCAGAGGGCATTATTTCGAAGCCTTGAACCACGATGGTTGTGCGGTCTGTCGGTTCAACAGAGTCTACAAAAACGCCTATAGTTACGCTATCTCGATAAGTAGCGCCATCTGAGTCCTTATAGTCTAAAGTGAGTGTTAAGGGGTAAGCGCCTAGTGCAATATTTCTTGAGACGCCAAGCAAGGGTCGGAAGTGAAAATCCTCTCCAACGTCAACCTCATCAACCATGTAGGACTGTCTCTTTAAAACAACGATGCCTACACTGGGTGAGGTTAATGTCACCTTAACAGCGTAAACTGTTTCCTCACCAGTGTTAGTTAGAGTTATGCCTATTTCGTTCTCCGTGCCAGCGGTGACCTTGTAATCATCCACCATCACATCAATAACCAGTTTTGTTGGCTTTATGGCTTCTACAACAACACCTATCTGCACGATGTCCGTGTATGTTTTATTTTGATCATCATGATATCCCAGCGTAAATGTTAAGGAATAAGCTCCCAGAGGGGAACTCCTCGCAACATATAATACAGGATACATGCTTTTTGTTTCCTCGTCCTCTATCACATCAAATGTTCGATAGGATTCTTCGATAACAGTTATTCCCGAAACGGTTTGAGGGACAGTTAAACTTGCCTTAACGCCGTAAGCACGTTCGTCACCAACGTTGGTGATGGAAATCTTGATTTCGTTCTCATCTCCGGCTGTTAGATAATTTTTGCTAACCTCGACCTCTAACAATGGTTGAGGGTATGCGATGGTTAGCGGCATGGCGACCACGATAAACAATGAGAGAAGACACATTGACAAAATCATCAAACTTCGCTTTCTCAAAGACTCCTCACCCCATTAATTCTTCTTTCACGATCATACCATCCTGCATATACGCTATTCGATCGGTGGAGCGGGCTACCCTGGGGGCGTGGGTGACCAGCACAAAAGTCTGCTGCTGCTCCTTGTTTAACTCTCGAAGAAGCTTAAGGATTTCTTCCCCTGTCTTTGTGTCTAAGTTTCCAGTGATCTCATCGCAAAGCATCACCGAGGGATTATTAACTAAAGCTCTAGCAACGGCTACCCTCTGCTGCTCTCCCCCGCTGAGTTCTACAGGTCGATGGTTCAGTCTATCTCCCAATCCTACCTTTTCTAAGAGCTCTATTGCCCTTCTTCTGCGCTGCTCAGGCGGCACCCCGGAAAAAGCCATTGGAAGCTCAACGTTTTTTATGGCAGTCATTCTGGGGATAAGGTTAAAGAATTGAAAAACGAAGCCTATTTCCCGGTTTCTGAGCTCAGCTAGTTCATCATCGCTAAGCCTAGAGATGTCCACCCCCTTTATAAGCACCCTTCCTTCGGACGGTCTATCTAAAGCGCCTATCAGGTTGAGTAGGGTTGTTTTTCCACTGCCTGAAGGCCCCATGACGCTCATAAACTCGGCCTTCTTAACCTTAAGGTTTACTGCACTGAGTGCTGGAACCTCCACCTTCCCCATCCTATAGATCTTTTTGGCGTTTACGACTTCAATGATCCACTCCATGTTCTCCACCCTTTCTCCCCGCTACTCTACTTTCCCCCCTCCAATTCCTTGATTCTTTCATCGAGGAAAACGAGCCTTGTTTGAAGAAACTCTCTTAGACTCTTTAGGATCTCAAGCCTCGACTTTTTGTCTGCGATCTCATTGAGGAGGAGATGGAAGAAAACGGGCGGCCACTCATCCTGTCGGGATAATCCCTCCTTTATATGCTCTATGAGCTTACCCCTCAGAAAGGGCGGTATGCATCTTGACACAAATTTGTAGTATTTGTCACCGAACTCGAGGTCGCTTTCCAGGAAATCCCCAGCATCCGTCAAGAGTCTCTCCCCCTTTTCCGTTAGGGAATAGAACTCCTTTTCATCTTTCACTTCTGTTTTGACAAAGCCCCTTACCTCTAACCTTCTCAGCGCGGGATAAATCGTACCCGTTTTTGGCTCCCATACGTCTCCAAACTGTTCTCGTAACGCCTTCAAAATTTCATAACCGTATTTCGGTTGTTTCTTTAATTGTAAAAGGATCAGGAATTGAACAGGGCTTATCCTGCCCCTTCCCCGAAAGAAACCCGCCTTAAACATGCTAGACCTACCACGGTGGGGATGAACATGGTAGAGGTCTACCTATTTAACCTTTTGGTTCAAACAAAAACATAATGCTCAAAAATTGAGAGAGAGTCCCCGCTCCAAGTACTCGACCTACACTCCAACCCGTTTCTTCTCTAATCCATCAGGACACATATGAAACTATCGGGACCGTTGCACCAATGTATCTGCTTCCTTTACGGCTTTTAAAGCGACTGCGATCATGTCCTTATCTGGCTTTCTTGTTGTTAAATGTTGAAGCCCTAAACCCGGCAATATCAGAACCCCCATAATCTTTGAACCCTTATATCTATCACTAAGCTTCAAAACTTCGTAAGATATGGAGCCAATTACGGGAATGAGAACTATTCTATACGCTAGTCTCGTAAAAAATCCGAAATTCGGTATGATTGAGAATAACAGAATGCTGATTAGAGTAACGATCAGAATGAAAGACGTTCCGCATCTTGGGTGAAATCGAGAAAATTCCTTAGCATTATTAACATCTAATTCAACCCCAGCCTCGTACGCGTTGATAGCCATGTGCTCTGCACCGTGATACTGAAACACTCTTTTGAGGTCTTCAACCAAAGTCATCGACGCTAAGAAAAATAGAAAAATCGTAAGCCGAATTGCACCTTCTACAAGATTGAAGACCACTCCTTTGAGGTTAAAAAACGTGGTTAAGAAAAAGGGTATGACGGTGAACAATAATACCGCTAAACCCAGAGCTATAGCGGCGGCTATGGCCATTTCCTTAGGTTTGATTTCTTCGCCTTCCTCCAGACTCGCGCTCGCAGAGAAATAGAGACCTTTAACACCTAAATATAGGGTTTCAAACAATGCTACAACGCCTCTTAGTAACGGTAGTCTCAGCACCTTGTATCTTTCAGACATGGATTTTATTTCCTCTGTTTTGGTCAATATTTCATTATTTGGTTGCCTAACGCAAATAACCATGTGCTTTTTAGAGCGGATCATCACCCCCTCTAGTACCGCCTGTCCGCCAAACGCTAAGGATGGTTCTTTTCCTCTATTGGTAATCAGTTTCACACTTTCAAAGGAAACTTTGCTAGTCTTATATTGTTTGCTACTATCTTCGAGGCATGTAAAACAATGAAACGGGCTTGTTAGAAAGCTTTCGCCACGAACCCTAAAACCTCTTTCCAGCCTCAAAGTTTTTTACTAGAGACTGGTTTTTATCAAGCTCGAAGGGTGCGTCCAAATTTTGAAGGCTGTGATCTTTGATCTCGACGGAACTCTCATTGATTCCAAGATTGACTTCCGGAAGATGAAAAGGAGGAACATTAGGCTCCTTGAGGCTTCAGGCGTTGAGCAAGGGCTCTTGACGCAGGCAATGCTTAACTACGATATTGAAAGGCGTGCCGTTGAGGACCTAAGAACGAAGGGGGTTTCAGAGGAAGAGATTCGGAGGGTTTTCCAGAAGGTTTCTGAGATTATGAACGAAATCGAACTCGAGGCCATACAGGATGCCCAACTCCTCGATGGTGTTGCCGAGACTCTTGAGAAGTTGAAGAAGCTAGGATTGAAAATAGGGATCATGACACGGAGTTGCAGAGAGTATGCTAATAGAATCGTTGAAAAGTTCGATTTAAAGAAACTGATCGATGTCGTGGCGGCTCGTGACGACGTCTTGAAGCCGAAGCCAGACCCCGAGCATCCACGACACTTGATGAAAATTCTAGGCGTCAAGCCATCAGAGACGATCCTCATCGGTGACCACCCCATGGACGCCCTCTGCGCAAAAAACATTGGAATGAAATTCTTCTTGATTCCCAAAAGAGACACTGATTTCAAGGCTTTTGAGGAATACAGCCACGAAATCCTCTGGAATATAAGGGATATAATTCACATTCTTGAAGCTGAAAAACTGAAAGAGAAGAAGGAGCAAAAATTTAGACAGGTGACATTAAGGGAACTATACGTAAGAGTTTTCTCAAAAATTAATCGATTCACGTGAGTGCGGGGGTTAGGTTTAAAACTCCGTTTAAATTCTCGGAATTAGGCGATCTAAAACGTCGAATATCAAATATTGACCCCACGGAGTTAGTTTGTTTAGGGATGCGAAAGGCAAAGGGAGACTCTGCAATCCTTGCAATTTTGACTGAATAAGGGGTTGCAGTACTTTCCTACGAAATGCCATAATACTCTGTCAAACTTGTGAGGAGTTAGTCTTGCGCTCTTCGCTAACTGTACACATATATTCCTTGCTTCCCAGTAATCATCCATGCTTTTGATTCTTATACCGTATTTATACATGTAGAAGAGCATGCCTGTTCTAAGTAGCGCTGCTTTTATGAACTGATCTACTGCTAGGTAATTATCAAGAAAAGAAGATAGTGCTAGATCTCTGACCTTAGGTCCGACGTATGTGACACCACCATTTTCGCTAAGAAGCTTGTCATCTCTAAAACCGTTTTCATATTGATTATCTGCTACCTTGAGATAGTTTTCGAAACCACCGTATTCATGCATTATCACATACTTGGCACCTATGATAACGAACGCCGCGATACCTTTTCCCCATCTGTACTTTTCTACAAGACTAAGCAAAAATTTGAGCTCTTTCTCATTGCATTTCTTTGACAGAAGAGCGACCATCTTCTCACTAGTTCCTTTTCTCTTCAATTTTATTTCTCTAACATCAAAATCAGGCATTTTACTCAGCCTAAAGCGTTGGTGAAATCTTTCCTCGCGTTCTTGCTCAAAGATTGTGCCTTGACCTCTTCTTAGTAAGTCGCATATGAAATGAGCGAATTTCTGATCTTGCGACTTATTGGTTCTAATGTGTTGGGCATTGTCGATATCCTCTTTCATATATTTTTCAATTTTCCTATATATTTTCATCTTAGGATCGTATACTTTAGCTTTAAGAATTTGGGACACTAAACTACTCGGGGCAGGAAGTTGAAGGTTCACCATTTACATCCACTACCGACTAAATCAGTCATATCGTAATCCTTATTGAATTGATTTTCCTTTCTAGTAGTAGAGGAGATGAATGGTAGATAAAAAATAGACAAGCCTGTTTTAAGTCGCTTTTTTAGAAAGAGGGAAGTGCGGGGGGTGGGATTCGAACCCACGAACCCCTACGGGACAGGCTCCTGAAGCAACCACGTGTCTTACCAACACTCTGCGCCTTTGACCTGGCTCGGCGACCCCCGCTCCAGATTGATCTTCCACTTAAGGAATTGCAACATCTCTTTTAAAAACTGTTTGAACCTCGTCCCCCCGGGGAATGACGATTTTCTATGGTTCATCGTCCATAAAAAGAGGATTCACGCCGACTTCTCCGCCCGTTTTGTCTAGTTTCATCTGGCCGACGTGAATGGTGGAGACGTTCTCGCTTACTGGCGTGTAAACTTTCATCACTCTTCTCTTGTAATCAACCCCGCACAAAACACCGATCCCAAGAAAGTTTCCCGGCGCATCTAGCAACCCCAGAAGCAGGCCTTGTTCTTCGCCTTCCTTTATCACCTTCACCGTCTTTCCAAATCCCTCTTGAACCGTCTTCACTAACTCCTCGTTAACCCACTGGTCTGCCTTTAAAACAACAAAAACGGTGGTGGGCGTTTCTTCACCATAAACGAGATCTATCCCCAGCGACCCTTTCACATTCTCCATTTGCTCTATGGTTAGAGGGACGCCTGTTCCAAAGGGAGCTCCTTCAATTTTAACCCAGCTTAGGGGAAAGGACTGCACCCTAGCTTCTTTCAGATACTTCTTATAACTCAGCTCGCGTAGGACCTTCCTTTTCTCTCGGTTTCTCTTATGTATCGCTGGCGGAGAATCTATAATCAGAGTCTTCATCTCCTTTAACGCGGTTAGTATGGGTGTCAGCTCATCCTTCTGCTGTATCCCCACGACTATGTGAGGAGCCACTCTTTCCGTCAACCGAACCTTATATCTCGCGGCGTCTTCACCCTCAATCCAGCCATCCGTGTTGACGATCAGAAAGTTGATCCCAGCCTCTAAGACCTTGCCTTTTAACGTGTTTAGCCCCTCTACGACCGTGTTTACAGCTCTGCTCGGGCTGGTCAGCCCAACAAAGTACGCGTTTTCCGCCTCCATCTCAAAAAGGTCCTTTATCGGTGTTGTAACGAAGCTGAACCCGATGGTTGAGGGCGGCCCTATATCAGACTGCCCTAAGTCGCCGTCGATAATGGCAATCTTCCTTCTCCTTTTTAATGCTTTGTTGGCGAGATAGGTGCAAAAACTTGTTTTACCCGAGTCGATCCCACCCATCACCATAACCGTAACCGGTTTTTCATACGAAATGATCTCCATGGAGACGCTTTCCCAAGACGGTGGAATCGTGCTCCCATCTATTTCTTCAAAGGTGGCGCTCTCGCCCAGCATCAAATCAAGGACGACCTGCTTGTTAACCTCGAAAGGCATGCGCTTTCCTTCTCTTATCACAACTTTTTCTCCTGCTTTCAGCGTTGCACCCAAGACATTGGCCCCTCCAGAGAGAAGGTTTACGGACGCTGGACCATCTACGAGCAGGGTTTTTCCTTTTTTAATAGTATACTTCATTTCATCCCCTTCCTAGGAAAAACTTGACCTTTTCTCTCCGCGATTTTTATAGCAGACATCAAGTCCCTCGCTTCCCTTCGGTGAACGGTTCCTTTTTCGAAACGGCTTGTTCCTGCCTCGCTCACGGTTTCTATGACGACTCCCTTCGGTATGGCTTCATCCAATAAATATAGCAACTCTTTTGCATAAAGGGGTGCGCCGTTTCCTATCTTTATTGTACTCCTCGTAGCTGGCGCCTTTTCTAAAGCCTTCAAAATGGTGCTTTTGGCTTCCTCCAAACTTGAACAGGTGTAGGTTTCCAAAAGGTTTTCATCAGCCAAAACCGCGATACCAACGGTTTTACCTGGATCTACCCCGATAACAACCCTATCGTAATTCTGCTTCCCTTGAGCAACCCGAATGGCCTCATCAACAATGGTTTCGGCGTCATTCCTATCTTTGAAAACGAGGATGTTTGGGTGTTTGATGAGATGATGTTCTTCCCGGGTCGTAATGACAACCTTGATGTCGAGGGGTATGTGATCCCTGGGTGTTAGGCTCAAGAATGGCAAGTTTCTCTCCTTGAGTTCCTTCACCAACCTGTAGTAGGCTTTCCCCGAAACTGTTACAAGCGCTATTTCCGCTTTCATGGCGCCGCCCTTTATGCATAACGCAAGACAAAATTATTAACTTTGGGTTTATATTCGCTTTAATGTGGGGCTCTTGCTGCGTGTGGTTCCTACAGGGTGTGGTTCGCTGGATAAGGTGTTGGGGGGAGGTCTACCTACGGATGGCGTTTCCCTCATTTATGGAGAGGCGGAAACAGGTAAAACTTCTCTCGCCATTCAATGCGCTGTGAACGTCGCAAGAGAGGGCCACAAAGCGATCTTTATAGACTCGGACGGCACCTTTTCTCCAAGGCGTCTGTCACAGATAGCCTACCATGACTTTGAGGACGTGTCTCCCCAAATAGTTTTGGCGAAGCCAACCACCTTTCAAGAGCAAGCCTTTGCAATAGATCATCTTGACGAATACGTGACCAGAAGGGTTGGACTTCTGGTCGTGGATACCGTCACGTCTCTATACCGCGCTGAGCTGGGAGGCCCCAAAGAAACCTTTACTTTGAATCGTGAGTTGAATAGGCAGGTTGCTTGCCTAGCACAGATCGCCAAGACCCACAAGATAGCCACCCTCCTCACTAGCCAGGTTCGAAGTGTTCTTGTACAAGAGCGGGTTAGCATAGAGCCCGTGGCCACGCGAGTTCTTAAATTCTGGTCAGACATCGTTCTCGATCTAAAGCACACTAGTCAAACGCGCGTAATAAAGGTCGTCATGGAAAAACACCCGAAGCGCAAGCGCCCTGTGTATTGTTACCTCAGTATAGGGAGAGACGGCATTCGAGACTATAGTGGATAGCCACAGATACCCCTTTCAAATCGATGTCGCCAACAAATAATTTAAATATCGCCATCCCTCCTATGCTGAGGGATGGGAAAGCCATGAGGGCACGCAACTATCGACAGGTGAAGGGTCAGCCTTATACTAGAAAGGAATATATTCGAGGCTCTCCTCCACCGAAGATCACCAAATTTACCATGGGGGACACCACGGGTAAATTTGAGTATCAAGTTTTTCTTGTCGCCGGAAAGGAGACGCAGATTCGTCATAACGCGTTAGAGGCGGCACGCGTTGCATCCAACCGGGTTCTTTCAGGTAAATTGGGAAACGATTATTGTTTACGAATCTTGCCCTACCCGCATGCTGTGCTTCGAGAAAATAAGATGATTTTTGGGCCCCATGCAGACCGACTTCAAGACGGAATGAGAAGGGCCTTCGGCAAACCCGTAGGAACCGCCGCCAGAGTGAAACCGAACCAACCTATCATCATGATCAACGTGAATGAGAACGGTCTCGAAGCCGCTAAAGAGGCCATGAAGCGGGGAGGGGATAAGCTACCCGTGCCTTGCCGAATAGTCATCGAAAGAACTGTAGACTAGAGTGAGGTGAACCATGTTGCGAGCTTTCCGAAAAGAAAGAAATCCATCATCCAGAGAGCTTGTCCTATGGCTTGAGGACTTAACCAAGAAGGATATCTCTCTGGTGGGGGGCAAAAACGCGAACCTAGGTGAGATGCTTAACGCAAGGATACCCGTTCCGCCTGGGTTTGCGATCACCGCCCACGCCTATAAGAAATTTATCACCGAAACGGGGATTGCGGAGAAAATATACAAATTCATTGAAGAAACGGTTACTGACGTGAACAACCCCAAGCAGTATGAAGAAGCCTCTAAAAAGGTGCGAAAGCTCATTGAAACAACCCCTGTGCCGCGCAAAATTGAGAGCGCCATCAAAGACTCCTACGGTAGACTCAGTAAAAGAACTCGGTCAGCTCAAGTGTTTGTGGCTGTGCGGTCAAGCGCCACAGCTGAAGATTTGCACGACGCCTCTTTCGCTGGGCAGCAGGAGACCTACCTAAACGTCAGAGGGACCGAGGAACTACTTCAAAAGACCGTGAAATGCTGGTCGAGCCTGTTTACGCCGAGGGCCATTTTCTACCGAACCCAGAAGGGGTTCAAGCATGAGGATGTTCTCATTAGCGTGGGCGTCCAGCAGATGGTCAACGCTAGGGCTGCTGGCGTAACCTTCACCATAAACCCTGTCACCGGAGAACCAAACCAGATGGTTATTGAGGCTAACTGGGGGCTGGGCGAATCGGTTGTGTCTGGAGCGGTCACCCCCGACGACTACATCGTAGACAAAAACACACTGAAAATCCTTGAAAGAAGGGTTGCCAAGAAGACGGTGGAGTACGTTCGTGACCCGAAGACAGGAAAAACAATTCACGTTGACGTGCCAGCTGAAAGACAGAATCAACCTTGCCTAACCGATGAGGAAATCATCAAGCTCGCCGAACTCGCCAAGCACATCGAAGAACACTATGGAGGGAGACCCCAAGACATCGAGTGGGCGATCGACCGAGACATCCCCTTCCCGGAAAACGTCTTCATTGTCCAGTCGAGACCTGAAACCGTATGGAGCCTCAAGACGGCGCCGCCAAAAGTCGAGGCGCCGAAGCCGCCTACCCTACTCGCGCGACCCATGGAACGAAAGGTCGTTGTGAAGGGGATCGCGGCTGGAAAGAGGGACATAGGAGCTGGCATAGCAAAGGTTGTTATGACACCTGAGGACGCCTCGAAGTTCATGACAAAGGGAGACGTGCTAGTTACAACCATGACTAACCCCGATTACGTGCCATTTATGAAGGTGGCGGAAGCCATCGTCACGGACAAGGGAGGGGTAACGTGTCATGCAGCCATCGTGAGCCGTGAGTTAGGCATCCCATGTGTTGTGGGGACGGAAAACGCCACGCAAGTAATGATGACAGGAGGAGAGTACACGATTGATGCGAAAAGTGGCGTGGTATACGAGGGGATCATAGAGGAGACCCCGAAGCCCGACACACCAACGCAGGCAACACCCAACGCGCCGACCATGCTTGAGTCTGCTCCAGTTACCGCTACAAAAATTTACCTCAACCTCGGTGTTCCCGAGATGATCGAGGAGTACAAAACCTTGCCTTTTGATGGTATAGGACTTATGCGTATCGAGTTCATCTTGGCCAGCTACATAGGAGAGCATCCCGTCTACCTTTTGGAAACGGGGCAAGCTGAAAAGTTTGTGAACAAGCTGGCTGAGGGGATCGCCGCCGTTGCGAGAGCCATACAGCCTAGGCCTGTGGTTGTGAGGTTCAGTGACTTCAAGACCAACGAGTATAGGGAGCTGAAGGGCGGAGACAAGTATGAAATAGTAGAGGCAAACCCGATGCTGGGTTGGCGGGGCGCGAGCAGATACATAAGCGAGTGGTATGAAAAGGCGTTCAGGCTAGAGTGTAAGGCCATTCGAAAGTGTAGGGAGGAGTGGAAGCTCAAGAACGTTTGGGTGATGCTGCCTATGATCAGAACGGTTTGGGAGGCGAAAAGATGCCTAGAGATCATGAGGGAGGAGAAACTAGATAAGACGAGGGACTTTCAAGTATGGTTTATGGCCGAGACCCCGGCTATCGCCATTATGGCAGACGAGTTCTCAAAGCTGTGTGATGGATATTCTATAGGGTCAAACGATATGACACAGGGCATCCTCATGATCGACCGCGACTCGGAGCGGCTCGGGTTAATGGGATACTTTGATGAACGAGACCCTGCTGTTAAACGAATCCTCGCCCACCTAATCAAGGTAGCCCATAAACACGGGTGCACCGTTTCCATCTGCGGTGAGGGCCCCTCAAACTTACCAGACTTTGCAGAGTTCCTTGTCCGCTGTGGCATTGATAGTATATCGGTGAACGCCGACGCGGTGGTCAGTACGAGGCGGCTAGTTGCAAGCCTTGAGCAGAAGATTTTGCTGGAGCGTTTGGCTGAGGCACGCGAACGCGGAAGGGAACGCTCATCTGAGGTTTCTAGGAAAGAGTTGGAATGGACTTCTGAGTGGGATGAGTCAATTAGATAGGTGCCCATTATAACCTAACAATACAGTTTTGTTTTCGCGTCAGTGCGGAGAGTGCAAATACACATTGACCTTTGACCTTGAAGAGGAACGACTAAGGGAAGAAGTAAGCAGGCGCGGAGCCAAACGAGTTCTTATACAGCTCCCCGAAGGATTAAAGGCGGTGGGAACCCACTTGGCAGCCCTCGTTGAAAAGGCTGGGGCGGTTGCGATTGTTTCAGCCGACCCATGCTACGGCGCTTGCGACTTAGCAACCCTCGAAGCTGAGAGCCTGGGTGCAGACTTGATTGTCCACTACGGGCATAGCGAAATGGTTAAGCAAGGACGAGTGCCAACAATTTATTTGGAGGCTAGGGCGAAGGTCAGCGTTAAGGAGGCGGTGGAAGAGGCAATACCCTACCTCAAGCCTTGGACAATCATAGGGCTGATAACAACGGTTCAACACATTCATGCCCTCGAAGAAGCGAGAGAAGCGCTCCTTAAGGCTGGAAAAGTGGTTGTCATAGGGGACGCTGGCCACATGAAATACGGTGGGCAGGTAACTGGCTGCGACTATAGTAACGCCAAAGCTATTTCGAATGATATTGAAGCGTTTCTTTTTGTTGGAGGAGGAAGATTTCACGCCATAGGTGCGGCCTTAGCCACAGGAAAGCCGACGATCATCGCCGACCCCTATGAAAAGAGAGCCTATGCGATTGACAACACGGTTCAAAGAATCCTTAAGCAGCGGTGGGCAACCATTTACGAGGCAAAAAAGGCGGAAACCCTTGGGGTGCTTGTAGGCTTGAAAATTGGACAAAAGAGGGTGGAAGAAGCCATGAAACTCAAGGAGGAATGGGAGAAGGGCGGTAGGAAGGCTACCCTGCTCGCGTTGAAGGAGATCAGCCCCGAGGCTCTCATGCAGTTTCCCGATATAGACGCATTTGTAAACACCGGCTGTCCCCGAGTGTCCCTAGACGACGCATCAAAGTTCCTTAAGCCAGTCGTCACATTAAACGAGGCTCTTGTCTTGTTGGGGAAGATGGACTGGGAGGAGTTATGCAGAAGAGGCTGGTTCGAAAGCTCGACCTAGAAAAAGCCATTTCTGAGGTCCACCCTCATCCTACGCCTAAGGCTTATCTGGAGCAGTATACGATACCACCGGAGGTCGCCGCGGAAATCCTCTACATAGCCGCATACATTTACGACGACATCATTAACAAGAGGGTCGTGGACCTAGGTTGTGGCACGGGAAGACTCGCCATTGGAGCGGCTCTTCTTGGAGCAAGGGAAGCGACGGGCGTGGATATAGACAGAGTGGCGGTGACGGCGGCGCAGAAAAATGCGGAAAAGATGGGAGTGAAGGAGAAGACGCGCTGGGTCGTGACGGACATCGATGCTATCCAAGGGTTCTTTCACGCGGTTCTGCAGAACCCTCCCTTTGGCGTGCAGAGAAGGGAGGCAGATCGGAAGTTCATAAAAAAGTCCTTAGAACTGGGTCATACTATATACTCGCTTCATAAGGGTGGAAAGCGAACCCAAGAATTTATCAAAAGGTTTATTGAGAGGAACGGGGGAAGAATTACAGGCATCTTTCCCATGAATATAGATATTCCGAGGACCTTCGAATTCCATAGAAAAAGGAAACATCGCGTTAAGGTCGACCTATATCGAGTGGAAGGAAAGTCATATGCATGAATCGAGAACAAGCGGGCAGTTTCTTGTTCCCGGAGACCGGTTGGGCGTTATTGAGGAATTCATGCCGGGCCCCGGAACATACGTGGAAAAAGGGACCATATACTCTAAGATTACGGGACGCGCTCTCTTAGATATGCTAAATAAGAGGGTTTCGGTGTACCCTCTGATCCACGCCGTGGGCGTCCCCAGGCCAGGGAACGCGGTCGTCGGTCAGGTTTCAGACACTCAAAGCAAAACCGCCACATTGCGCATATTTAAGGTGGAAAAGCGATCCATCTCGGGTCATTTCACGGGCATCCTACATATCTCTGACGTAAGTCCAGGTTACGTTGAGACCATGTTTGATGTGTGCAAAACCGGCGATATCATGCGAACTAAGGTGATTAGCGACAAAAATAGAACATATCACCTGTCAACCGTGGACAAAAGCCTAGGTGTCATCTACGCTTTTTGTTCACAATGTGGGCACATGCTAACCCTACACCGAACAAGAATGCGATGCACTAAGTGCGGAAAAATTGAAGGTAGAAAAATAGCCTTAGATTACGGGGAAGGCGAGATATAGAGGGAAGAAAATGAAGGTCACGATCTTAGAAAGGAAACCTAACGAGCTAAAAGTGGAAATTGAGGGGGAGGGCCACACCTTTTGTAACGTGTTGCAGAAAGCCCTCCTAGAGGACGAAACCTTCGAGATGGCCGCCTACGACATTCCGCATCCACTCATCTCCAACCCCATAGTTTACATCCGCACCAAGGGGCGCCGAAGCCCAGAAATCGCCCTGCGAGAAGCAGCAGAAAAGATACAAAGGCGAAGCAGAGAGTTCGGAAAGACCGTCGAAAACGCATTAAAAGAGTGGCAGCAAAAGTAAAGACAAACCTGCTCGGAAATGCACACCCTTTAAAACCCTGTCGGTCAAGCTTTACAGGTTTAGCCTCTTTCTTGCTGTGAGGACAAGGGAGCAAAAGGCTTCCGTCGCATTCTCATGCTGTTCTAGAACGTTCACTCCCTCTTCGATGGTCATTAAACCCTGGATCCAAGCATACACGATTAAGGCTTCAACGGCGTCCGCTTGCTTATGGCGGTCGGTTCTTGGAGGCAAGAGATCCCGCAATCCCGCCCTTCTAAGAGCCTCAGCGAGTATCCGGCTATCTACCCTAACACCTGTGGGCTCACCCATCTTCTTTGAGAGAGCCAAGGAGTAAACAAAATTCACATAAGTGTCTCCCAGAGCAGCAAGCTTGTGATCCGTTAGGATTTCGCGCAGACCAGTATATGACGGGACAAAGGGAAACTTCTCTACAACAGTAGTGCGCTTAACACCAAACACGAACAAACACCCCTAAGCAGCTGGTTTATTTAAATTACGAAAAGGCTCTCAAAAGCATTCAGGTGTAAACTTCAGTTAAAAAGGGGAAAACCCCCATCCGCATAAGGAACGATCTCCATTTATGCTTCAAACATCAATAACTACTTAAGTTCATTAAAACTCAAGCAGTTATGGCAGGCCGTGTAACCTATGCGCGAAGAAAGAACCGTCAAGATTCGCTCCATAAAACCGGAGATAAGGGTCTTGGGCATCGACGATGGAACCTTTGTTCCTCACACAAAAGGTTTTGTGGACGTTGTAGGAGTCGTGTATCGCGGTGGATACTGGCTTGACGGAGTTATGAGAACAGAGGTAGAGATCGACGGAATGGACGCAACAGAAAAGATAGCCTCCATGATAATAAAGTCGCCTCACTACGATCAGCTTCGAGTGGTGACGCTAAACGGCATCACCCTTGCCGGCTTCAATGTGGTGGACATACAGGAACTGTTCACAAAACTGAGACTGCCCGTTATAGCAGTCACCCGAGAGAAGCCCAACCTCAAGGAAATAAAGGAGGCTCTTATGAATCTCCCTGATCATGAAAGACGATGGGAAGAGGTAAAAAAAGCAGGAAAGATAATCGAGGTATGTACGCGGAGGGGAGAGAAACCTATTTACATGCAAATCGCGGGGCTTTCAGAGGCGGATGCGGAAAAAATTTTGGGGAAAACAGCTACGCGGAGCAACTTTCCGGAAGCCTTGCGAGTAGCGCATATCATAGCATCGGGATTAGCTCAATTGAAAGAAAAGGAATCTGATGATGTCTGAAAAAATGTAAGTCTCTAACCGGTTATCCAAACCTTAACCTTCCTCAAGAATATCCCATGATTTCGCGCCTATATCTGAGAACGTCCTTGTCGCCTCCAAACTCCCTTAGCAATGTGATGAAGTCAGGAGCAGAGTGCAGTGTTTCCTCTGTTGAACGGGGTTTTGACAGGTCCGCCCTCATTCTCTTTTGAGAGATCACGATCTTCTTTTCGTTTAGAATTTTTAATGCTCCCTCAATTTTTCCCTGTAAGTTGCTTATCTGATCTTCGCTTAATTTCTTCATTCTCCATAACTCGTTTAGGGTGGTCATTAGATCCGAATCCCAAGCGCTCCCGTGAAGGACCGTCAAAGTCCGGAGAATATCGCAACATGTCTTCCCGAGAACGTCTGTCTCCTCCTTCGACTTCAATTCCCGGATAACTTCGGGGGTTGATTTCATAACCTTCCAACTCTATTATAGTTCAACATTAGTGACTATTTAGTTTTCAGTACGAATTTACTCACTCAAAGGCGAAAAACATCTTCTTTCTATTCGGCAAAGCAAAAACGTGGACAGCACGAATTAAAAGAAAGATTTAAAAGACTCGAGAGGAATGGAAAAAGAACGAAATGCGGTGACGCAGAATGGAGTTTTGCCCTAAGTGTGGGACGAGGCTGGCCCCAAGCCGAAGAAAACTGGGGGGAAAGGTGACTCTGCAGCTCAAGTGCCCAAAGTGTGGCTACAAAAAACCAGCAGTGCCCGCACCTGAGCCCTTCCCAAAGATTATAGAGCATACTCCGCAAGAGCGCATAGTGGTGATAGGGAGGGAGGAGCAGAAACTGCGAACCCTTCCCACGGTCAAGACAGAGTGCCCAAAGTGTGGAAACAACCTAGCCTACGTTTGGCAGGTGCAAACCAGAGGAAGCGACGAATCCTCAACGCAGTTTTTCAGATGTACAAAGTGCAACTTCACCTTCCGAGAATACAGTTAGACTGGCCCTAATGGCAGTTTATCATGCACGCAACACCTTAACGCCCCCAAATTTTGCGCACCACCCAAACCATTCTACACTCCGCCAGCATAGGTAAGGTTAAAATGAGAAGGGGGCTAAACATAAGCGTAGGAGGAGGTTTATGAGTGTTCAGGATTAAGGTGGCAGACGCGAAGCTTCTCAGGGACATGATCACCGCAATCTCCACCCTCATCGACGAGGCTACCTTCGACATCACCACGGAAGAAATCAAACTACGAGCCATGGACCCCTCACGAGTCGCTATGGTGGATTTTGCTTGGCCAAAAACAGTTTTCGACGAGTACGTCTGCAGTGAAGCCATGAAAATGTGCATTAACATCAGCGAAATGCTCAAACTGCTTAGAAGGGCGGGGAAAGATGAATCCGTTGAGCTTTCGCTCGATGAAAAAACCGGACGACTGCAAATGACTATTAGGGGAAAATACGTCCGCACATTCAACATGCCCACCTTAGAAGCCATGGAGGAGGAGGTACCCACCCCAAAAATCGCTTTCAACGTAAGGATAAAAACTACGACAGAGGGGCTGCGTCAAGCCATCGAGGACGCCTCCCTAGTAAGCGACCATGTCCGGGTGGAAGTGGACCAGGAAAAAATGCTGATGCGCGCCACCGGAGACCTCATGGGAGCCACTATCGAGTTGAAGAAGGGTAGCGACGCCCTCCTAGACCTGGAAGCTAGGGAGCCCTCGAAGGCTACCTTCAGTCTCAGTTACCTATCCGAGATCGTCAAGGCGGCAGTCGCCACCTCCGACATCGCCACCATAGAATTCTCCACCGACATGCCCGTTCGACTGAACTTCCAGCAGCCGAAAGAGGGAAAGTTAACATTCTATTTGGCGCCCCGTATAGAAGTGGAATAGCATGACAGAGGTGGAGGGGAGGCCAGTATTCACAGAAAGAGACATGGCTAAGTACCCCTTCATCTCAAAAGCGGCTGAATATATGAAACCCTTAGACATCGACATCAATGAATTGTCCAGCTCAGATTACGATAAAATACTCGAAAGAGCCGAAAACCGAATAAAAGAGGCCATTCTTTACAACCTAGTTAACAAAGAATGGTCCAACGATGCTGTTGAAATTTCCTCCTTTCCAATAGCGGTAATGATCGTGGCTGCGGCCGACGACTCGTTTCTAAAAAGAAGATACGCATTGGCTGAAGCGAAACGGGTTTCTGATCTGTTAAAAGACGAACGCGACGAGATTATTATGGGAATTGCAGAAAGGTTTAACTGGAAGATCAGACCGGCCAGAATTCATGTTGGCTCATTAACCTATGATTTTGCACTCCATTTTACGGATTTCTTAAAAAATGCAACCTTTATCCAAGATAAGAAATGGAAACTTGTCAATCGCCTCGTGTCGAATGGAGAGGTATACCTTACAAAAAGTGAGACAAGCCGTCTCTTAGAAGAAGAGGTGCGCAGGTACGTTGAAGGAAAACTCGATACAAAGGTGGGATTGCTGCCGCAAAGCATCACGGATCGTGTAGATCGACTGAAACACTTGTTCATGGAGAAAAGAGGAAAAATCCGGTTTGAGGAGTTTCCTAAGGGATTGGTTATCGCTGCGTTTCCACCTTGTATAAAGAAGTCATATGATACGATAGCGTCTGGACATGGCCTCTCTCATATCGGTCGTTTTGCATTAACCTCATTTCTAATAAGTATAGGCATGAGTGTGGAAAACGTGGTCGATCTGTTTCGCTCCCTATCCGACTTTGATGAAAGAATGACCCGCTATCAAGTGGAGCACATAGCTGGTGGCAGAGGCTCCCGAACAAAATATATTCCTCCTAGATGCGACACATTGCGCACTCACGGGGTCTGTCCCGGCATGAATGAAGTATGCAAAAGGATACGTCACCCGCTTGCTTATTATCGAAGAAAGCTAAGGACCATTAGAACAGAAGCGCCAGGGGAGCGGGCGTGAAGAACAGCGAAACGAAAACCTTCATTAAACGCAAATTCACTGAATACTATAAAAAATACGCTTCCACCATTCCACCCCCTACCTCTATTGAGAAACGTGAGTTCGGCTTTCTCTTTGAGCAAGAGAAAATTATGTTCAGGCATAAGAGCTTCAGAAATGTAGATGATCTCCGAGAGTTTTTGAAGGCAAGGGTTCCCTCAGACGTTTATTACTCGGGCGCCTATTACGAAAAGCCGGAAGAGGAGATGGAGGAGAAGGTTTGGCTAGGTGCTGACTTGATTTTTGACATCGACGCGGATCACATTCCAACTCCATGTAACAAAATTCATGACAAGTGGACGTGCAACAATTGCGGCTTTGTTGGTAAAGGTGCAACTCCTGAAAAATGTCCTTCATGTGGAGAGGCGAGGTTTGGTGAAAAAACGTGGCCTTGTGAAGTTTGCATAGAATCTGCTAAGAGAGAGACGATGAAACTCGTTGAAGTATTAATGGATGACCTTGGATTTCCCGTGGAAAAAATAAGTGTATCTTTTTCTGGGCATAGGGGCTATCACCTTCACGTGGAGAGCGATGAAGTTCTGGCACTCGATCCGATGGCTCGGAAGGAAATCGTTGATTATATTGAGGGGATAGGACTGGAACCCGAATTTCACGGTTTAGAAAAAATTAGCGGACCCAAATTAGACGATTTAGGATGGAGGGGAAGAATCGCTAGAGGTACCTACGATTTTCTTCTCAAAGCAACTCCAGAAAAACTTGAAGAAGTTGGATTACAGAAGAGGATCATCAACGCCATTGAAACGCATAAAGGAAGGCTTACACAAAGCTGGAAAGAAAGAGGACCTTGGGGAATCATCGGCATCAAAGGCAGCACAAAAATCGCTCAACTTAGCGCACAAAGTGAGTCGGTAAAAATCGACACGGTGGTTACCACAGACATCCATCGTTTAATAAGGCTCACCAACACGTTGCATGGAAAAACTGGCTTAAAGAAAACAGAAGTTCCTCTCACCATGCTTGAACACTTTGACCCTTTCAAAAGCGCCATAGCCTTCAGACAGGGCGCGATTACAGTTCTTGTGTCGGAGGCTCCCCAACTTAGACTAGAAGACGAAACATACGGCCCATACAAAGAACAGAAAATCGAGTTGCCCGCGGCTGTGGCGATGCTGATTTTATGCAAAGGGGCTGCGAAGGTGGTGGAATAGATTTGTACGACGAGCTCTACGAGGCTTGGAGACAGGAGAGGGAAAACGCAGAAGTTCAAAGGCTTCCAAGGGACTTTTTTGTTAGGCTGACTGGCTACGTGAAAAAGATAAGGGAAGAGGGCCGGATGCTAGACGAAAAAACAACTAGAGCTAGGCTCATGCAGCGCGAATTCAAAAATATGAAAAAAATCGTAAGGGATCTGTTTCGACTTCGCTATAACAAAGCTCTAAGAAAAGCCATGACTGGAAAAACCGTGCCTCAAGATGTCTTGACCGAGGAAGAAGAGGAGCTCCAGAGAGGCATTCCACCTTCGATGGAGGCCTATCAGGCTTTCTTGAAGAAAATCCTCACAGGGCGACCACCACACCTTGAGAGAAAGGAGAAACTGAAAACGATTGTGGTGCGAATTCTACAGGAGACTCCAGCCATAATTGGATCTGACATGAAACCGTATGGGCCATTTAAACCGGAAGATATAGCAACTTTGCCCCCTGAAAATGCCAGGGTCCTGATTAAGCAAGGTGTGGCCGTGGAAATAGAGGCAAGATTGTAAAAATCGCGAAGCTTCACTATAACACAAGAGAGTGAAGAAGATATAGAACAGTGACTCGCCTACGCCTCGATAAAGGTCAAGTTGAATTCCCCTTCACACCAGATGTCCTTAAGGTGTGGATGTGGGGGCAAAATGGCGCTTAAGTTTAACCTTTCCTTAGATGACTTTAGCAAAATTAGCGAGTGCGCTGAGTGCATCTTTTAACTGGAGAATCTGACCACTTAAGGATAAGGGTTTAAATATGCGCCTAAAAACGGTTAAATAGTAATTAAGGGGGCTGTTCTATACAGGTCAGCTCGTGATTAGGATGAAAGCGCCTAAAGAGATCACCACGTATTGCCCAAGATGTAAATCCCATCAACCTCACACGGTTTCCCTATACAAGGCTGGGAAGAGGAGGGCATTGGCTAAGGGCGAACGACGCCATGAACGAGAGAAAAGCGGGTATGGGGGGCAAAAATACCCGCTCCAGCGAAAATTCGCCAAAACCACGAAAAAACAAACGCTGAAACTAAAATGCAAGACTTGCGGCTACACAAGACACAAGAAGGGAATGCGCCTCAAAAAGCTAACCGTCGATTAGGAGGGAGGAAAATGAGCGAATGGGAAAAACTCATACCTAGACCAAGAAGCAGATTTCTCCGGGTAAAGTGCCCAGACTGCGGAAACGAGCAAATAGTCTTCAACCACGCTACAAGCACCATCCACTGCAACATTTGCGGAGCAACACTGGCTGAGCCGTCTGGCGGAAAAGCAGTCATCAAAGGGGAAGTCGTCGCCACACTAGAGTAAGACGAGAGGGGAGAGAAGAAAATGATGCCCAAAGAGACGGCGTGGCCAGAGGTTGGCGATCTCGTAATCGCTACAATTGAAAGAATAACAGACTATGGTGCCTACGTCCGTCTGGACGAATACAGTAAAGAGGGCTTGCTACACATATCTGAGGTTTCATCAGGATGGATCAGAAATATTCGCCATGTTGTGCGAGAGGGGCAAAAGGTTGTATTGAAGGTCTTGCGAGTTGACGCCGCAAAGGGACATGTAGACCTTTCGCTTAGGAGGGTTACAAGGAGTGAGAAAAGAGAGAAAATTCTGTCTTGGAAGAAAGACAGAAAATCAGATAGCCTTCTGCGGAGCGCCTCTGAAAAGCTGAAAATACCCCTTGAGGAAATCTATGAAAAAGGTGGGGCATTAATTGAACATGAGTTTGGTGGAATATACGAGGGACTGGAGAAAGCCGCTAAGGAAGGAGCGGAAGCTCTACTAGGAATAGGCGTTCCCAAGGAAATGGCAGAAACAATTGCGGAAATCGCAAAAGAAAAAATTAGAATAACCATGGTAAAGGTAAAAGGAACCTTGAAACTTCAATGCACAAAACCCAAGGGAGTAGCTCTCATCCAGGAGGCCCTCTTAAGCGCTCAAGAAATCGAAAAACCCTTGGGGGCGAGGGTTCGTGTCTACGTGGTTGCCCCGCCGAGATACCGCATTGAAGTTTCAGCTGAAGATTACAAAGAGGCTGAAAGAATCCTCCAGAGAGCCGCGGAAACAGTTCTAATGAATATGACGAAAGTCGGAGGGGAAGGTGCCTTTGAGAGGGAAAGATAATGGTTTGGTTGCTTAGGAAATGCCAAAAGTGTAAAAGATATACGCTACATCAGGAAATGTGTCCTTATTGTGGAGGGAGAGTGAGGATACCTCATCCAGCCAAGTTTTCACCGAACGATAAGTATGCAAAGTATAGGCGAGCAATGAGAGGCTCAGGTTAAGATGAAAAGAACGTCTATCAAAGAAAAAGTGAAGGTTAAATTAGAAAATCCCATTCTAATAGAGGGGCTCCCCGGACTGGGAATGGTGGGAAGAATAGCCACACGATTCCTCATCAAACAGCTGAAAGCAAAAAAACTCGCAGAACTGTATTCCCCCCACTTTCCCTATTACGTTCTTGTAAGTAAAAAGGGAAGCGCTAGGCTTCTTCGCGGAGACTTCTTCTACTGGAAAAATAAGGCGGAAAAAAACGACCTTATACTCTTAACCGGCGACAGCCAGGCGCAAACGATCGAGGGCCAATATGACATAGCCAACTGTATACTTGACTTTGCCCAAGAGTATGGCGTGAAGACAATCATCACGATTGGAGGATACCGAAAGGAGGCGGAAGCACCCAAGGTGGTGGCCGTTTCAACCAACCCAGAACTCTTGAACAAAGCGTTGCGAGCAGAGGCTGTGGCCAGTCCCGCCGGAAACCCCATCGTTGGAACCGCGGGTTTACTCCTAGGCTTGGCGAGATTTAGGAACATAGACGCTCTTTGTCTCTTGGGAGAAACCCGTGGCTATCTTCCAGATCCGAAGGCTGCAAAGAGTACTCTAGATGCTCTGCAAAAGATCTTGGAAATCGAACTGGATTTGGATATGCTGGACGGGGAGATAGAGAAATCTGAGAAGATTATGGAGAGAATGCAAGAGATAGAGAAGAAAAGAGAAATGTACGCGAGAAAAATGCGTAGGGTAGAAGAGGAAAGGATCACCTATATCTCGTAGGGCGTTCTCCATCAGTATTTAATTTCATAGACACACACAAGCGCATAATATGCTCGCTTGATCACAGACCCTTTAGAATAGTACACCAACTTAAAATGCTCCAAAGAGACGCTCGCTGAAAGCCCGTACAGTTTCGTTTCTTTTCCGCACGTCATCAGTTTATATATGACCGTGTCCTGACCTGGATGCGTGTTCCACTCCCAGTAAGGCCGACCATCCTGTGTTCTTGCCTGTTCTCCGTAATCCGACTCATTCAACCCTGCAATACGCGACATCCATTTCCACTTGGCTTCATCACCCCATCCCCAGTCAACGCCGTCATAGTAGAACGTCATAAAAACCACTACGTGAGTTGCGTCGTATTTTTTTAAGATGTTTACGGCTTCGGTCTCATTTGACATGAACATTGTCGCCACTCGACTTATTTGAGTCCAGTTCCACGTGGCATTATCGACGATGGTTGTCTTGTTTGAAACGGTCGTGATCCAGTATCCATAATCCCACCAACTAACCACCACAGACGTTTGTGGCAGGTTTTCCCGCATCCAATTTAGAGCTTCAATCCAATCGTAGATGGTTTCGTCAGGCTTTAGGGGAACACTTGCCGACGCGATCGTGGTGGGTGAGTATGCATGATCGACAACCCTCGGATAGGGCGTCTGCTGGGTAGGCAAAACGAAGGTGAACATAAGCAGAAGAAACATCATTATCAAAAAGGCACCGCTAAATTCCTTTCCCACATATGCCCCAAAACGTGTTTTTCTCCTCGGAATCCTTGGGGCCTCCTTTAAAATAGTGACAAAGGGCCTTAACAGTAGAACTAAGGCTAATGCCCACAGAAGACTGAAGGCCGGAGCCATGAGCAAGGTTAGCCGCACCATGGAACCGGCAAAGTATATGGAGGTCAAGCCGAAGATGCTTAAGAAGACGTTTCGGTTCGTGGGATTCTGCACAGCGAAGAACAAACCGAAAGGTATGAAGAAGACCCCAACTCCAAAGTCGTAATAAAAGGACCCCCAAGCAGCGGGTCTATGTTCTTGCACGGACTGCACGAGGGGATGCGCTAGACGTTCGTAGGGATTCAAAACCGCCAAAAACTTGGGCTCGAGGGCCCTAAAGTATCCGAAATGCAAAATCATAAACACCAAAACAGCGCCTAAAGCAAGGAAAACGAGCACAAATAGCGCTTTCATCTTAAGGGTTTTAATATGGCTAGTTGCCTCGCAAGCGCATAACAATAAGAAGATTCCAGAAACAGGTAGAATAGATGAGTCGATCAAAAAACCAAAGCCTAGATATGGCACGTTGATGGCTATGAAAAGGGCTATGCCAAAGGTTATACTGTAAGAGAAAAGCAAACGAGAGGAATACCTACGCAGCAAAATCAAGACAACAACAAGAAGAACCACCATCCCTACTGGATAGCGCGCGGCTCCCCACGAAGAAAAAAGATAACCAAGAGACAAACCAGCGGCAACCCCATAAAATAAGCTGGTTTTCAAAGGCCTCTCGGTTTCAATAGATCTTAGAAAGAAGAGAATAAAGAGAAGGATGCCAAAAATTCCCACAGTTTCATCATCGAAAAACCCTAGGGAGGTGCGGCCGATATAGGAGGCGTTTAAGGCTAGAAAGAACGCTGAAAAAAGTCCCACTTCCTTACCGCCGATATCTTTGCCCAAGAAATACATGACCAAGCATGTCAGTGTCCCCATTATCACAGGAAAAATCACGCAGAAATTGAAAAGCGGGTCAGAGATAAGGGGGTCTAAGGAAAAGGCGGGGGTCAAGGGCAAACCCAGCATCCTTAATATAACGAAGAAGAAGGCAGCGGTTAGGGCTAGCCCTGGAAAGGAGGTTTGCGGAATATCACGTCCGTATGGATACCAGCTCGTGGTGTCATGCCAAGAGGTCCAAGCGAAGAACCCGTTCTCGACCATGTGCTTTGTTAGGCGATATTGATAATAGGGGTCAAACTCTGAGAGGTAAAAGCCCCAGCGGAGGGGAAGCAACCTAACTATGAAAGCGATGAAAAGAATGAGAAGAAGTAGAGAAACATGCATAAGTGAAGAATGGGAGACCCTGAAGCGAAGGGCTTTAAGGCCCTTCAAAGCCTCGATTGCCCTTCCAAAGCCTTTACCAAGCAACCTCCTAATTTCCATAGTACGGTAGCCTTCCTCTCGCCAAACATTTGGTGAACGCTTTTATTTGATTTGCGGTTATCTCTAAGGACAACAATCTAATCAAGGAAGCAGAGAACTATATGTTGGTTGCTGGATCTATTTTTCTTCAAGCTTTCTAAGATGGTCAGCATATTGTTGAGCGTTCATTAGGTTTTCGAGATCCCTATTAAGATTGGCTGGAAGAATCTTTGCGATCCAGCCAGCGCCATAAGGGTCTTTATTTACAAGCTCAGGACTTTCCGCGAGGGCTTGGTTAACCTCAACAACTTCACCAGAGATCGGAACAAAGATGTCTGAGACCGCTTTCACCGACTCAACCACACCCATCACTTCCATCTGCTTGAGTTCGGATCCAACCAAGGGAGTTTCTACAAAGACGATTTCGTGCAGAGCCTTTTGGGCGTAATCGGTTATCCCCACCACGGCGTATTCCCCTTCTAGACGAGCCCACTCGTGTTCCTTAGAGTAGTAAAGATCGTCGGGTATTTCATAATCGTGCATACGCATCATGTTTCCCTCCTGAAGCCATACTGCCTAGTATCGTAGAAAGGAAACGTAACCACTTCTCCCTTAACAAATTTATCCCTTATCCTCACGTCCACAGTTGTATTCTCCATCGCATATTCGGTGGAAAGGTATGCCATAGCTATTCCCCTCTTAAGTATGGGGGAGAAGGTTCCACTAGTCACATACCCTATTTTTTCTCCCTTTCTCCACACCTCATGATGGGGACGAGGAATCCCTCTTTCTAGCATTCGCAAGCCGACACGTTTCCTCTTTAATCCTTCAGTTTTCTGTTTCAGCAAGGCTTCCTTACCAATAAAGTCTTCTTTTTTGAACTTCACGACAAAACTCAGTTCCGCTTCTAGGGGGGTGATGTTTTCGTCGATGTCGTTGCCATAAAGGCACATGCCAGCCTCGAGCCTTAGGGTGTCTCTGGCGCCTAAGCCGCATGGTTCAATTCCAACCCTTTGACCAGCCTCTAAAACAGCGTTCCACACCTTTATGGCATTGTCAGGGTTCGACAGGGGGGTGTTCCACGTGAAGAGTTCGAATCCGTCTTCGCCAGTATATCCTGTTCTTGAAACGTAAACGTCAACTTCGGCTAATTTAGCCCAACCACCCTTGAAGCGCTGGATTTTGGTTAAGTCTTCGTCGCATATCTGCTGCAAGGTCTGCTCAGCTTTCGGACCCTGCACGGCAAACATGGCGATATTATCAGAAACGTCCTCTATCTTCACATCAAAAGCGCGGGATTGTTTAACTAACCACTCGTAATCCTTCGCTCGATTAATCGCATTGGGAACTAAAAGTAATTTTTCCGACTCCAATCTGGATACAATGAAGTCGTCTTTTATGCCGCCTAGTTCGTTGCATATCGTTGAGTAGTGTGCGGAAAGCGGAGCTAAGGCAGCAACGTTATTCGTTGTTACGTAATCCAGAAAGGCTTCAGCCTCTGGACCATTAATCAGCACCCGCCCCATATGCGTAACGTCGAAAATGCCAACCGCGTTTCGCACTGCCATATGCTCCGGAATAATCCCCTTATACCACATCGGCATTTCAAACCCGGCGAAAGAAACCATTCGACCCCTTTGGCTGTGAAAACCGTGGAGATGGGTTTTTCGTGTAGGTTGACCCAAGATACAACCTCCAAACACTTATCTATTCGATAGGCTTCACTTCAACGTTCATTGGTGTAAAGGACAGCTTTTTCCCACACTTGGGACATTTGCCGTCGTAACGCTGAATAACCTCATCTGGAGGCACCAGTTCTATACCCTCATAAAGAACTGCACCGCATCCTTGACAGATCACCCGTTGAGGCATAATCCCACATCCTTAATCATAAACCTACTTGTGTTTTAGCGACCTCAACATCCTTCAAGCCAAAGCCCGTGATCGGTACGACCACCGTTTCATCATGAGCGATTTCTTTGTTTTCGTAAAGCTTGGCTAAACCAGCCAAGGCTACGCATGAGGTCGGCTCAGCAAAGATTCCCTCGCTTTGAGCCAATACCTTCTGATGATGCAGAAGTTCCTCATCAGAGACGGCGAGAGCGGTTCCGCCAGTATCCCTAACGACTCCTAGCACTTGCTCTCCCCTAGCTGGTCTTCTAATCCTCACCCCACCAGCTACGGTTTCTCTCTCTTCGACCTCTTCTATGTAATCTAATCCTCTCTGGTAGGCGTAGATTATAGGCATACAGGCCTCTGCTTGGATACAATGCAGCTTAGGAACCCTTCCAATCCAACCGAGTTTTAGAAGCTCGTTGAAGCCCTTCCATGACCCAACAATTAGGGTGCCGCCTCCAACCGGAAAGACTATGTGATCAGGAACCGCCCAACCCATTTGTTCAGCCACCTCGTAGGCGAAGGTTTTGTTTCCCTCCAAGAAGTAGGGGTTCATGTTGTGTGACCCGTAATATTTTCCCTCCATCCCACAAGCATCCTGTGCAGCCTTAGCAACGTCTTCCCTCGTACCGTCAATTCTCACCAACTTCGCTCCATACATCCTTACCTGAGCGGTCTTCCCGGCTGGGGCGCTGGCTGGGACATAAATGACGCTTTTGATGCCAGCTTTAGCGCAATACGCAGCAAGGGAAGAGCCCGCATTTCCAGAAGAATCATCGATCATGGACTTCACCTGGAGCTCCTTAGCCTTAGAGACGAGAACCGTTGATCCCCTATCTTTAAAGGAGCCCGTTGGATTAAGATATTCCAGCTTGAAAAAAAGCCTTTTTAATCCAAACATGTTTCCATAATTACTGGACTTTAGAATGTAGGTCCATCCTTCCCCCAAAGAACAGATATTTTTTGTTTCCTGTACAGGTAGCAGCTCTTTGTATCTCCAAAGATAAGAGGGTCCTTTTAAAAGATCAATCTTTTTAAAGTTTTTCTGCACTTCTTCGTAGTTGTACTTCACATCAACTAAAGAGCCACAATCTTTGCATGCCCAGATTTTTTCTTCTACATCAAAGCTGGCCCCACACCGAACACATATTAATCGATCAACATACATCTAATCACCGACATAACACAAACCCTTTACATGGCACTCTCTCTTATAGACTTTATCACCTTCTTAGCCATGGTCGTTTTGGTTTCGAAATATTTCAATACGCATTATAGACTCGCAGGTATGTTTTCTCCACGATATCTTACATACAAGAACACGTTGAGATGTTCGGGTCCTGCAGCTAACTGATCCAAGCCTTGAATCTTTCTAATCCCTTCTTTATGCTTTCAATGGGCAATGCGTAGGAAAGGCGCAGGTAGCCCTCTCCTGCCTTGCTTGGGAAAGCTGATCCTGGGAGGGTGACAACCCCTGTTTCTCTCATAAGCTTTATTGCAAACTCCTCGGTGGTGAGTTTCTTCCTCTCTAGGATTTCCTTGATGTTAGGAAAGATATAGAAGGCTCCGGTGGGTTTTTCCGCTCTAATACCTGATATCCTGTTAAGCTCCCTATGCATGAAGTCTCTTCTTTTCCTATAATCTTCAAGTATCTTCTGCAAAAAGTCATGGGGACCTTTCAGTGCGGCTATGCCCGCCTTCTGCACGAAGGAGGTTGTGCAGGAGAAGGTGTTCTCGGTAAACAACGTGAACCGCTTGATGGCTTCCTCCCTAGCCACCACGTAGCCTAAGCGCCATCCGGTCATAGAATAGGTCTTGGATAGGCCGTTGACGCAGATAACGAAGTCTCTCCAGTCTGGGTCGCTGAGGGCGCTGGTGAATCCGTTTTCATACGTGTAGTGGTCGTAGATTTCGTCGGAAACCACTAGTATATCCTTATCCTTTGCTAGCTCAAGAATTCCTTTGAAATCAGATATGGTCAACATTCCTCCCGTAGGGTTGTGGGGAGAGTTGAGGATTATCATCTTGGTTTTGTCTGTTATCGCGGCTTGGACATCCTCGGGGATCATCCTAAAATGGTTTTCCTCTTTGAGAGGCACGAAGACGGGGTTTCCCCCAGCATATCTAGTCACGTTGTCATAAGAGTAGAAACCGGGATCAGGGATTATTACTTCATCACCAGGTTTGATGTAGCTGGCTATAGCGAAAAACATGCCTGGTTTAGCCCCTGGAAGCACTAATGTCTCCTTGGGCTTTACATCTCCGGCCCCGGTGAATGCGGAAACGTACTTAGCAATTTCCTCTCTGAGCTCTGGAATGCCTGGTGGTGAGACATACCACGTGAAGCCTTCTCTCAGCGCCTTTATGCCCGCGTCCACGATGTGTTTTGGGGTGGGGAACTCGGGTTGACCTATTCCGAAGGAGATTATTTCCATTCCCTTCTTTGCCAGCGCAGCCGCCATGTCCGAGTATTGAAAGGTCTTGGCAGTCTCTAGCTCAAGAACCGGCTTAGAGAAGGAAAGAGTCGGGTTCATATGGATCACCTTGACATTTTAAGTTCAAGTTTTTATGTTTTCTGGTGAGTGACGATGTTTAGTCGTTTCAAATGGCGATTAGACCTTCAGACAATCCCCACCACGTGACAAGGTCAAGACCTAGACCTGTAGAAAGGCCATTCTGGGCAGTTGTACAGATTACCTTAAATAACTTGCGTGTATATCTGAAGAAGAAAGGGAAGAGACTCCATGGAAAAATACACTTTGATCATCACCGAGAAGCCGGATGCCGCCCAGCGAATAGCACAAGCACTCGATCATAAGGAAAAGCCGAAGAAAATTGAGGAAAAGGGGGTGCCCTATTTCCTCGCTCACCGAGACAGGAAACTCGTTGTAGTTCCAGCCCTCGGACACTTATACACGGTGGTTCACGAGAGGGGAGGAAGAAACTACTATCCTGTTTTTAGCTTCAAGTGGGCACCACGGTATGCAGCAGAAAAGCGCGCAGAACAGACTCGTGAATGGATTGAAGTTATTTCGAAGCTGGCAAGCAACGCAGAGGAGTTCATAGACTCTTGCGACTACGACCTTGAAGGAAGCCTCATCGGCTACTGCATACTGAGGTATGCTTGCGAAAACAAAGAGGGCGTAGCAAAAAGAATGAAGTTTTCCACCCTAACCAAAAGTGAACTAGAGAAGGCCTATGAAGAGCCCTTGCCCCAACTTGACTTTACCCTGATTGAGGCTGGAAAGACAAGACATGAAGTGGACTGGCTGTACGGGGTAAATCTCTCGCGGGCATTAACCTTGGCGGCTAATCGTTGGAGCGGGAGATACGCCACATTAAGCACAGGGAGGGTTCAGGGTCCAACCTTAAGATTTTTGGTGAGTAGGGAGGTGGAGATTGGATGTTTTGTGCCTACCCCGTATTGGAGCATAAGGGCACAGGTGAACATAGAGGGCTCTACGTACGAGGCGGAATACGAAAGAAAAGAGATCGACAGAAGGATAGAGGCGGACGCCGTGGTGGAAGCGTGTAGGGGAAAAACTGGCGAGGTAAAGAGCATTGACGTGAAAAAGTTTCAACAAGCACCACCGACCCCCTTCGACTTGGGTTCACTACAAACCGAAGCATACGGACTGTTTAGATACACCCCAAGACAAACCGGGAACATCTCCGAGCGCTTATATCTAGAGGCACTAATTTCTTACCCAAGAACCAGCAGTCAGAAACTGCCGCCAGTAATCAATTACAAAGCGATACTCAGTGGATTGAGCAAGGAAACCGCTTACAAAGGCCTCGCCTCGGAGCTTCTTGAAAGGGAAGAACTAAAACCAAACGAGGGAAAAAAGGAAGATCCTGCGCATCCAGCGGTATACCCGACGGGCAACTTACCGGAAAGGGCGTTAAGCGAGCCTGAAAAAAGAATTTGGGACCTGATTGTTAGGCGTTTCATGGCGGTCTTCGGTGCGCCAGCACTTAAGCAAAGCATGAAAGCGAGCATAGAGGTAAATGGTCACCACTTCTATCTGCGGGGAAGACAAGTCTTAAAAGAAGGTTGGATGCGCTTTTACAAACCATACATAAGAACCGAGGAGGTGCTTTTGCCGCCTATAAAAGAGGGAGAAACCATCCTATTGAGGAATGTGACAGTAGAAGATAAGTTCACTAACCCCCCGCCACGCTACAATCCGAGTAGCCTTCTCAAAAGAATGGAGGAGGAGGGGATTGGAACAAAGGCTACGAGAGCGGACATCATTGAGACACTCTACGACAGACGATACATCATAGAAGAGCGGATTCTGGTCACTGATTTAGGGTTTGACGTTATTGAAGTTCTCCGAAAATATTGTCCAGGAGTGATCTCAGTGAAGCTTACTCGAGATCTCGAGGAAAGGATGGAGCAGATTCAGCGTAACAGTGAGAAAAGGGAGAACGTTCTCATGGAGGCGGTTGACCGGTTGAAGCCGATGCTGGAAGAGCTTAAGAAAAAAGAGGAAACAATCGGCCAAGCGTTGAGCGACGCCATCAAACGAGCGCAGATGCAAGAGCGAATTATAGGCAACTGCCCAAAATGCGGCACGGGTAAGTTAATGATCTTGTATTCACGAAAAACGAAGAAACGCTTTATTGGATGCACCAACTACTTCAAGGGCCTTTGTAAAACCTCATTTCCTCTTCCCCAACTAGGAACGGCGAAACCAGCGAGAAAGAATTGTCGAGCGTGTGGGTGGTCGTTAGTGCAGGTGCGGATGAGAGCTAGGAGACCGTGGATGTTATGCTTTAACCCCGATTGCCCACGAAAGGAGCCAAGATCATGACGTGTGAAATCTGCAAACGAGAAGCTGTGGGTAAGTATTGCGAGCTACATGAGAGAGCATACAGAAACATCGTCAAGAAGTACGATGCTTGGAGAAGCGCCTTGAACCTCTCATGGGAGGAATATTTAAAGGAGATTGCAAAGAATCCATATACGGGCTCTTGGGCCAAAGAAGTGGTGGAACATCTCACGAAAAGCGGGGTGACCGAAGGTCATGAGTAAGATTAGGAGGAAACTGGCGTCTCTTGCTTTCTATACACGAAAAGCTTACGGTAAGATAGTAACGGCTAAACCGTCTATGCTTGCTATCGGCGTTGTGGTGGTCGCTTTCTCCATTTTCCTTTTGGGTGGCGGGGTCTACGACATCCTAGAAAAGCCGCTTACGGCAATTCCCTTTCAGGGTAGATGGATTTTTTACTACCCGTATACTGTTCATGAGCAGTCAGTTCTCGACAGCCTGATCGCCATGCTCCTTTATGCCATAGGAGCTACGGGGTTATGGTTAACTTATCAAAGCACCAAATACGCCTACAAACCCCGCCAAGCATTCATTGTTCTTTTAATCGGCGCCACCTTCATCGTTATCGCTTATCTATACATCGAGTATGTCATATGGCTGAAGCTGAGTGCCCCCTTTTAAGCAAACTCAAGACGATGGGCAAGCCCCGCAGCAGAATACTCACCAAAGTCTCTTTTTCACGCCCAAAAGATAGGCTAGAAAGTTGGTTAAAAGATGTATGAGGGGCGTTATAATCATAATGATCAAGACGATGGTCAAGGTGGGCGGTGAAACCGGGAGGGAAAAGAGGAGGGCCCCTAGAATGAAGCCAAGCTGGTCAACTATGGGAAGAGTGGACCCGGGAGGGAGGTCTAGTCTTCGCTTAAAGAAGGACCCCAGGAGGTCTCCCACCAATGCCCCCATTGAGAGTGCAAATCCAAGCAGCACGTTATACTGAAACAGAGCGCCTTGAACAAAACCCACAAGCGTTCCGACAACCAAACCCGAAAAAAATCCCCTAAGGGTTTTATGCGAGCCAAATATGGGCTTTCCGTCCAAAAAGGTTCTTCCCCCATCAATAGGGAAGCCTCCACCAAAAATCACGGGCGCAGCGTTGGCGCAGTAAGCAGGAAATATGAAGAGCAAAGCGTGAGCAACGTCGAGGATAGTTATAGGCATCCCTTCATCTATCCCCCTTTTAATTAAAGGGAAATTAGACTAAAATGTTGCTGTTCTCAGCGCCAAGACGCGAGCGATGGTTTACACCTTTTGTTTTGTAAATTTCACATATACCCATATAGAGGCGAATAGTAGAGTTTTGATCCGGTTCTATACTGGTTTGCTTTTAAACCATATTTTGGCTAGTTCTTCAAAGTTTGGAAACACCTTCTTCAAGATAGGGATATATATCTTCTTTTCATCTTCGGTTACGTATTGAAACTGGTATTCGCCAATGTAGGGGGAGGGTTCACCCTCCCTAGTTAGGAACTCGATGTGCATGAAGGGGTCCCCCCTCTTGATGATTATTGGTTGCCTGTCATTGCTTAGGTTAACCAGCTCTAGGGCCAGTCTCCCAACGAAGCCACTATGAACCTTTGCAGCGTTGAGGAAGGACAACCCAACTCTCCCATACCGGCTCTTGGCCGTGAGGTGAGCCACGTAATCGGGTGGCGTGAACACGATCTCGTAGGAGATGAGGTTTTTATGCTCCAGATAATGCAGCGTGGTCTCCTGCTTCACCGTTAGAACGTAGCTGTCTCCATCCAAGAGATTATAGTCATAGGGGTAGATGCACTTATACCTCTCGATGAGCTCTATCAACTTGCTTTTGCCGAGAACACACATACTATTTTCACCTTCACTAACAGTACACACGCTTGTATTATAATACTTCTTCCGCAAAATTCAAAGATTTCCAATATCGATTAATCTTAAATTTGTCTCATACTATAGCATCTCAAGGTGTTGTGCATGTCCCATACTCGAAAGGCGATCGTTTACTTTGATACCCCCGGTCCACAGGATACTGAAGAAGTCTTGAGGCGGGCAAGGGAGCGAGCCGAGGAGTTGAACATAAAGGACATTGTGGTCGCTTCAACAAGAGGCGAAACCGGACTGAGAGCTTCTGAGGTTTTCAAAGGTTTCAACGTAGTTGTCGTCTCTCATTGTACAGGCTTTGAAGAACCAAGAGTGCAGCAAATGAGCGATGAAAACCGGAAGACAATAGAAAAGAACGGAGGCAAAATTCATACGTGTATGCACGCCTTTGCAGGTGTCGATAGAGCTATTAGGTACAAATTTGCACTTATTGCATAGCTGAAATTATGGCAGAAACGTTGAAAATCTTTAGCGAAGGAACAAAGGTTGCAGTTGAAATCACGATGATGGCGGCGGATGGCGGTTTAATACCCATCGATAAAGACGTTATTGCCATAGCGGGAACGAACCGCGGCGCAGACACCGCTTTGGTTATTCGACCAGCAAACTCTACACGAATCTTTGACTTAACAGTAAAGGAGATCATAGCGAAGCCCAAAACGAGATAGGTTCCCCCTGAAGAGCGTAGAAAATAAAGCGCTAACGACGCTCCGCTTTTATCACGACAATCGTTTCAAACGCAACCTTCTTCTCCGCGAGAACACTCGCCCGTAACCCTTCTCCCTCAAGCCTTCGCATGGTCTCATCCACATTCGAAAGGGTCGACTGAACCAGCAGAACCCTGCCGCCTTCCTTCAAATAACTTGGCGCTTGAGATGTGAAACGATCGATGAGTTGCCTTCCGTTGGGGCCTCCAGCCCAAGCCCGCCCTATCCAAGTTTTCTGTTCCCCTGCCTCAGAAGGCAGATAAGGAGCGTTAAAGATTATGACATCAAATTTCTCATCTTTCCTGATGGGCTCGAAGAGGTCGCCTCTTCGTATGTCCATCTTCTCCATGACGTCGTTAAGCCTCGCGTTCATTTCAGCGCATCGGACGGCATAGGGATTCACGTCTACCGCCACCACTTTTCTGGCCCTTTTCGCCGCAAGAATCCCGAGGATTCCGCACCCAGTGCCTATGTCCAGCACAACGTCGTGTTCGTCTACCACGAGGTTTTCCGCGAGGAGGAAGGTGTCTTCTGCAGGCTCGTAAACGTTCTTTTCAACGCAGAAGATGCAATTATTGAAGAAGATCCTTTTCATTACTTTTTCGGATGACCTCATCGGTTAGAGCCCCAAAATCTTCTGGTGCCAACTCGCGAACTCTTTTATCGTGAAAGATTAGGGAGTCCGCTATTCTTATGGCGTTTTCCCTCTTCATTCCGCGCTTGCGCAGAAAGGGAAGGATCGCGTTTCTCACTCTCTTGTTTCGTTGAGTAAAAAGGGTCTGTACAAGCTGGAAAAACACCCCCTTATCCTCTACGTAAAAGGGTGGCTCCCTCCTCGGCTTTAAACGCACGATTATGGAATCCACATCAGGCTGTGGATAAAACATGCTTCTGGGCACGTGGTCTAGAAGCTCCACCTCAGCCCGATAGTAGGTATTCACCGTCAGTCTTGCATAGTCTTTGCTTCCCACAGGAGCAGTTAACCTCTCTGCGAATTCACGCTGAAAGGTCATCACGGCGCAATCAAACCTTCTCTCCAGAAGCCAAAACAATAGGGGGGACGAGAGGGAGTAAGGGGGAGTGGAAACAACCTTGTTGAACTGGGGAACCGAAACCTTGAGTAGGTCTCCCTCTATCAAATCCACGTTCTGCAGGCCTTGGAGCCGCTCTTTCAATATTTTTGTCAGTTTAGGGTCTATCTCCACGGCAATCACTCTTGCGCATTTTTTTGAGAGCAGTTGCGTAAGAAAGCCCAATCCGGCTCCTATCTCTAGGACAACGTCCTCTTGGTTGATGGACGCGTAAGAGATCATTTTTTGGAGCAGGGAGCTGTCTACCACAAAGTTTTGTCCTAAGCGTTTCTTCGGCAAAACCTCGTAAAGGCGTAGGAGATGTTTCGCTTGTCGAAGAATATCCATCGTTCAGCCACTAGGGTGCTCGAGTAAATAGTCGATATTTGCTTTCGCCAGCTAATTCCTCTAGGATTCTCTTTGTGATAAGTTTGGCGGGGTTGGGTATGTTGGCGCGTTGCTGTAAATTCTCAAAGCTCTTGAAGGGGCTCTTCTCTCGTTCATTGAGGATCTGCCACATGTATTTTTTCCCAATGCCTGGAATGAGCTCTATAGCATGCATTCTTGGGGTAATCGCCTGAGCCTTGTTGAAGAAGTCGACAAACCAACCTTCACGATTCAGCACGATTTTCTCCACGACTGTGACCAGTTCCATCTTCGCGTTGGTGGTTAATTCATCATAGCCGATTCGACCGATGATGTACGTGATTTTGTCCCGAGGGTCCTTCCCCACGTATACTCTATCATAGGAGCTTAGAGAGATGCCCTCCTTTACTACCGCCTCAAGAAGGGTGAAGTAATCTTCTCCAATTACCTGAACTAACACTCCTGCTCGATATCCGGGTCGAGCTCCTGGTCTCCCGTGGGGGAGATAGTCGAGGATGTACGCGTATTCCTCGTATCTTTTCTCCATTCTCCTCGCCCATATCGACAATAGATTATTTAAAATCTTCTTATTCCTTTTTTCTATGCTCATCCAAGAGGGCTAATATTCCTTCTAGCTTAGAAGTTTCGACAATTCTGCGCCCACCAGCCAGAAAAACTCTAATTTCCTCCAAGCTTCCCGGCATGCAGTTGACTATTTGAACCGCTTCTTCCTCTTCCAGTTCAAACTGCTTTACGAGTTTGTTTAAGAGCTCTTGCGCCGCATGGGCATCGACCTTAGAGAACTTTGCGGCGTAGTCCAGCGACCTTCGCTGAAATTGATCAAGGGATTCTTCACCTATGGATTCTAGTATTTCTTTTACCTCTGGAACCGTTACAACTCGCTCCCTTAACGCCTTTCCAGGCATGGTCATTCCTCTTCATAAGGTTTGAGATGCTCGGGGCGAACGGTGATTTCTTTAATCGCCTCCCCCTGCGTGACGTTTACGACGTAGGCCCTTCCCCTCTTATCCATGATGACGCCGACCCTTCCATGATACCTTCGATGGGGCATGCCTCCATGAACGGTTGGATTGATCTTCACCACCACCCTCTCCCCGGGCTTATACTCGCGAAGAATTTGGCTGAGGCCGATTTTCCCTCGCTCTCGGGGCTTTTTTCTCAGGATAGAGCGAGTCTTTGAACGGTAGCCCTTCGCTTTCCTGCCCACTAAGACCCCCTCATAACCACGTTAAGCACATCCAGTTCAAGAGGCACAGCCTTTGCGCTAATAATCTTTGTCACGTTGGGGTCAGTTCGGCCTTCATCACCGGTTATCAGCTCTTTAATATAAAGTCCCCCCTGACAGCGCACCCTCATTTCCACACGGTTAGATGTCAACCTCTTTATCTTCGCCTCATATATGTGCTTCTCTCGGACACGATCCGCCCTTCTATGCAACACACGTAGAGGTGTTTGTTGACGAACCACCGCATCGGTAAGCATTTTCTCCAAGGTCTCTAACTCCACATCAGAAACGCTTCTATCAAACTCAACAACAGCCCTATACAGCTTCTCGGCAGCCTCCGTTTTCTTCAATTTCTTAACAGTGTCCCTGCTAGCAAAACGCAGATTCATAACCTTCACCTTGTCCATCGCCCGCCTATTGATGGTTTGAGCGAGATCTCGCAGGCCGATGAAACGCCTTTTTGGCTTTTTCACCTCGATCACGAAGGGCCTCCCACGTCCCAGCATGCGAGCGTCGATGTCTTCTCGTCCAGCCGCGTGAAACGAAGCCTCCTCTCCAAGAGTTTTATCTAATGTTGGCTGGGCAATGATCTCCTCCACTGATTCTGGATACATTTTTCCGGTCCAGTTGCACCGCGGGCACCCTTTTCCCCGGCATCTTACACAGACCCATTTGGATTGAGGAATCCCACGGGCTAGTTTTCTGTATCTCCCCGCGACGTACATGGGGTTCACCTGAAGGGTAATGTGGTCTGTAAAGGGGTTGATGAGAACCACGATGTCTGGCTTCTTGTAATCCGCTGGTTTTTGCGTGATCTCAGACATTCTCTTCCCAATGTCGCGGCTGAGCTCATTTCGCATGCTTTCTCCGTGTTTCACCTCAAACTCAGCCTTGAATTCGTCTTCCCTCTCCTCCACTTCGGTTGGCAACTCTATGCCCACTAAGAACGTGGCGTACTCATAATCCTTCAGTTCTTTAAGAGAGCGGCTCACTAGCTCGTTTAGGATGTTAAATCGTCCCTTGCAAAGGTAGCATTCTTTCTTTTCCCCAGCTCTTCTTCTCAGTTTCTTTAGTATTCCGGCAGCCATGTCAAAGGACCCGTTTGTGGCCAAGGTTTTGAGGAGGGATACTCCTGCTTTGTCTCCTGAAAGTGCTAATTGATGGCCCTTCATGGTTAAAACAAGTTTGAGGACCTCGCCTCGTTCTCGGTTGTCCAATCCGTAGCCTAAGAGGGCGAATTGTCTCCCCAGACAATGGTTGCAAAGAGCATACTTCTCCAGCATTTTCTGCGCTTTTTCCAGCATTTCCATAGGGGTCATTCTTCGTTTCGCTCGCTGCAGTTTTTAAGCGTCAATCGACTTTCCTTTAATATCCTATGGGAAGTCCCTTCCTTAAAAACGGAAGACCCTTCCTTCTCAGGGTCTTAAACATTTTTTTCATCATGGAGTATCGCTCCAGAAGTTCTTTCACTTCCTTCTCGCTCGTGCCTGAACCGCGAGCTACCCGTCGTACTCTGGAAGCGCTGAAGACCTTCGGGTTTTCCCTCTCCTCTGGCGTCATAGACTGAATGATCACTCGCCACTTTTTTAGGCTATCCTCCGCCGTTTCCATCATTTCCTCGGGTATGTTGTAGGTGATTCCCGGAACCATTTTTAAGAGACGTTTGAAGGGTCCCATGCTCTTCATGGCTTCGAGTTGCTCGTACATGTCCGTGAGGGTGAATTTTCCGCTCAAGAAAGCCCTAGCTCTTTTTTCGGGTATCTTCACCTCCGCCTCGCGCACCTTTTCAATGAGGCTCTGGAGATCGCCCATTCCTAACAATTTGCCCACAAACCTCGACGGAACAAAGGGCTCAACATCATCAATTTTTTCGCCAGTGCCGATAAACTTGATGGGAGCCCCTATGGCTGCAACCGCCGACAAAGCGCCCCCACCCCTCGCAGAGCCGTCGAGTTTCGCGACGAAGATGGACCCTATGGGCGTGGCCTCGTGGAACGCCTTAGCCTGCGTCGCTGCTTGTTGGCCAATGGTTCCGTCGATCACCAAAACCATCTCGTCGGGCCGTATGGCCTTTTCCAGCGTCTTCATTTCCTCGATTAGGCTCTTCTCGTCCTTGTGGCGCCCCGCAGTGTCGATGATAATGACGTCGTAGTCGACAAATCTCTCTAGCCCCTTTCGGGCAATTTCGATGGAGGTTTTGGCCTTCGAATCCCCGTAGATGGGGACATTGGCTCGCTCTGCCAGTTGTTGTAGCTGAGCGTACGCTCCAGGTCTGAAGGTGTCTGCGCAGATCAGCGCTGTTTTTAACCCTCTCTTTTGGAAGTATCTCGCAAGTTTTGCGGTGGTGGTGGTCTTGCCTGAGCCCTGGATTCCCACGAGCATGAGGACCTTTCGTTTCCCCGGTTCTATCTCAAGAGAAACTGGCCTTTCGCCCAAAAAGCGGGTTAGCTCTTCGTAAACCACCTTTATCACGTGTTCCCGCCTGGAGATGCCCGGCGGAACCTTCTCCCTTAAGGCCTTGTCCTCGATCCGCTTCGAGATTTCTAGAACCAGCTTCACGTTCACATCCGCCTGCAGCAACGCCCGCTGAAGATCACGAACCAGCTCCTTAACGGTCGCCTCATCCACAACTGGAGCTCGAAAAACCTTTCTCAAAGCATCGTAGAGGTTCTTCCCTATAGTTTCAAGTGCCATTATTCTTCCATGGTCCTTTCTATTCTTATCCTATATCTATTCCGTAGCTTGTATTTATTTATGAGGCGTTTTACTTGTTGTATCTTTTCCTTTTGGCATATATTCAAGGACTGTTTGCTCCCTGATCTGGCGAAAAGACATATGGAAGGAAACAGCTTAACAATGTGGAAAGGAGAATGTTAGAAGACGTAGAGCGTGTCGTCTCAAGGTTGAGGAAGGAGGATGTGGACCGCTTAATGCACAGTTTAGACCATTGCTTGTTAATGGCTAACAAGTTTTCGGAAACAAGGAAACCCGAATATTATATAAGGATGAAGTCGGCATGCGAAGAGTTTTTAGAAACATTGACAGAACTCGAAAAAGTAAATAGGAAATAGCCCCTAATCCAACATCTGTTCCTGTCGTTTTGTAAGTTAGGCTTTCTCAATTTAATTTCCAATTATGAATAGTCAAAATTTTTCTTCACTAGTTATGCTTCAGCGTGGTGGTGAACACGTATTCCTGTTTGCTTACCATAACTCTTTTTTCTCGCCTTCGGGATTCATAAATCGGTGAGTTGTGTCTTGTCTAAGCCCGTTGGAATAGTGGAGAAGAAACTGGTACCCTCTGAGGCCATAATACTGCAGGGGCTTCCCGATGTGGGTCTCGTCGGGCTCATCGCTGCCTCTCACATCATATCCCAGCTTAAGTTAACGGAGATCGCCTACGTGGAATCGGACCTTCTTCCACCAGTGGTGGTGCTCCATGAGGGGTTTCCCCACGCCCCCCTAAGAATCTTCGGGAACAGTGAATTAATAGTTACCATTTCAGAAACGGCAATTCCCGCGAAAGCTATTCAACCCATCATGCGAGCCCTCGTCGACTGGGGTCAATCCAAGAAGATGAGACTAATGGTCTCCATCGGAGGAATGCCGGTGCCCGACCGTCAAGACATTAAGGACCCCCAGGTTTTTGGCGCCGCGTCCACCTTGTCCCTTCTCAATACGTTGAGTGCGAAAGGGGTGAAGATCCTTAAGGAGGGTTATATGGTGGGTCCCTACGCGCTCATCATGCGGTACTGCGCCGAGAGGAACCTACCGGCCATTGCCCTCTTAGCCCAGTCCTTCTACAACTACCCTGACCCGGAGGCGGCGGCTGCGGCCCTCAAGGAGCTCACAAAGATCACGGAATTAAAGGTGGAGGTCTCTAAACTGCTGGAAAAAGGGGAGGAGATTCGATTGAGGGCAAGGGATGTCATGAAACGAACCCAGCGCGAATTAACCCAGATGAAAAAATCGCAGGAATATGACCTTCCGCTCTATGTTTAGGAGGTTGGCTAAATGTCCAGAAAAAGAAGACGGTCAATTTTCGAGCTAATGAGGGAATACATGGAAGATTTTGAGGCAGCAGCTGAGGAAATGGCCGAGTTGGCTGTTGCTGAACGACCCAGCTGGGATGTCCGATCCAGCTGCCTTGAGCCTCTATGCAACATCTTTGTTACAACCGACGAAGTGGTGGTTACCGCCGACATGCCCTACACAGAACCTGAAAACGTGAAAGTGAAGGCGATAAGTGAAGATCGTCTCGAGATAGGGGCGAAAATGAGGCAAAAGGTGCGCTTTGACGACTTCGGTATAACGCATCGAGAGGGAGAGTTCTCCTCCTTCCGTTGCCAGGTTCATGTTCCGGTACCCGTCAACATGGAACGCATGAAAGTCTACTTCAAGCGAGGGATTCTAGAAATACACCTTCCAAGGAGCAGAGGCTACGAGATTAAAGTGGAATAATTCAAAATCATGAAGTCTCAGCGCTCATAAGGGACCTCACAAGCCCGACGGTTCTTCTTGCATCATTGGCTCCGATAAAACTCATTCTCGCTTCCTAATGAAACTTTCCAAGCTTTTCCAGCGCGGCAGCCACTATAAGAGGGAAGGCTATGGTCACGTCGCAGATGACTGTTACAGCTTTGCCTTCCGGTTTAATCTTACCCCAGCTGATGGCCTCTTCTAGGGTGGCCCCGCTCAAGCCTCCATGCTCGGGTCTGTCCATGGTGATCTGAATCGCCGAGTCAACACCCTCTCGAAAGGTGTTGGCGAAAAGCGCGAAATGCTTGGGGTGCCCCCCGCCTAGAATGATGATGCCCACCTTCTTTGCCTCAAAAACCTTGTCCATCAGCCTACCCACGTCAAGAAGGGGATCGATCCTGATCTTTCGGTGCTGGCCGAAGACCCAGAGGTGAAAACCTGCGATGGAGTCGACGAAGGCGGGACATATGATAGGAACCCCCTTCCTCGCCGCTACAGCGAGAATTGATTCGGAGTCTGGAATCTGTTTTCCCATCTCAAACAGAAGTTCCGCCACGGATATGTGCTCTCTTTTTTCTTCTGGTATGGCCTCTAGTACTTTGTGCATCCATTTTTCCAGATCTATGAAGGCTTTTTGCTCGATGTAGATGTCTCCAATTCTACCGATGTTTTCTGCCTTGAGCCGTTGGTCTTCAGCCAAGAAGGTGCCTATCATATGTTTGTGGCCTAGCGCTTCCACCATGTCGTGTACTAAGTTGGCCCCTGTGGTGACCACTACATCCACATATCCTTCATCAATTAGGTCACTGATGATTCCTCGAAGTCCGCCAGGAACCAAGGGCCCAGCCATCGTTAGAAACACGGTGTACTCTGGGCTGCTAAACATTTCAGCTGTCAGTTCGGCTGCTTCGCCGATTCTCCCTGCTCCAAGCACCCCGCACGCCCTCATCTCATCGATGAGCGCGCCTACGGTGATTCCTCGCCGCAATTTCATTTGCTTCACGTACCTCAAAGCTTTCACCTCATCATTACACATAGCATTGGCGATTTAAAAGAAACCACTTGAACTCGCGTGTGAATGTTTAATCTGGAACTGAAAACTTATACGAAACCAGAATTAACCTTTTATCCTCATGATTTTTGTTCGGCCTAAAATACGGAAGTATTCGATCTCCACGCCAGGGCCCAGTCTGGATTTTATCTCGTCCTCTTCTGGTATGGGGGTTTCAAAGATTTCATAGGTTTCTAGATCCATCACCTGCACTGTCGCTGGCAAGAACGCTATCACCTGGCCGCCTCGTTTCTCAATGATGGGCACCTCCGCCTGCGCGTCAACAGGCTTTACAAAGCTTCTCTTCACTCCATCAAACACGCCAATGGCAACCACACGAGCCTTGGCAGACCCGTGTTTCCCGGGCTTTGACTTCGACAAATCAACGATGCGACAAGGCTCGCCTTCGATGATGACATAGCTGCCAACCCTTAAGGTCCCTACCTCTATTGGCTTGCTCATTCCCATCGCCTCGCCAACAGCAACCTTTACAATCGTGAATTTATAGTTTAATTAAGTTATCGCTACAATACTGTATGGGGACCACGTTGTTTAAGGTTGTGGGCCTAGTCGCGCGTGTGGATCGAAAACAAGCGCTGAAACTCGTAGCGAAATTACTCGATCATTTAGAAGCGAGGGAACTGTCCGTATTTCTGGAACCAAGACTAGCGAAATACGTCAACAGGGTGGAGGCCGCTCTACCACTAGAAGAAATGAAGGCTGACCTGATCATAACGATAGGCGGCGATGGAACCGTCTTAAGGACCTGCCTCACGATTCCCAAGCCTGAACCACCCATCCTCGCCATTAACATGGGTGTCCGCGGCTTTCTAACCGAGGCGCTCCCCAAGGAGGGGTTAGAGGCGGTGGATAAATGCCTCAAGGGAGAATTCGTGCTCCAGCGCTGCATGAAACTCGCCTCCTTTGTAGGAGGCACCAGATTACCCGACGCTCTAAACGAGGTCTTCGTCACGGCTGACGCTCCGGTGAAGCTCTTATACGCTAAGATATGGAAGGACGGCACGGCGGTAGCGGAGTGCCGAGCCGACGGCGTTATGGTCGCTTCTCAGGTTGGGTCCACGGGGTATTCCCTCTCGGCAGGCGGGCCAGTGCTCGACCTTGATGTTAACGCTTTTGTTGTGACCCCGGTTTGTCCGCTCCTCGCCTTTCGCCCTATGGTTCTCCCCGCAGAATCCACTATAATCATAGAGGTGCTGAGACCCAAGAGGGCGGAGGTGGTGCTTGATGGCCATCACCGGAGGGAAATTGAACCACACAACCGACGTGTGACAATCACTAAGTCAGAGTACGAATCCTCTTTTGTTCGATTCAAGGATGACTTTTACCAACGCCTAAAGGGTAGGCTCCTTTTCTCGCGAGGGAGGAGACGCTGACGACGAAAGAGAAGGTCATAGTTCTCGACACCTCCGCGTTCATCGCCGGTTTCGATCCCCTCTCACTTAACAAGGAGCAGTACTCCGTTCCCACAGTCGAGGAAGAACTCGTCTTGAACTCGCTTCCTTGGGTGCGGTTTAAGACCGCCATGGAGAGTGGAAAATTGAGGGTTAAGACGCCAAGCATACATTTCCTAGACAGGGTTAAAGAATCCTCCAAGGCAGTGGGAGATGTGCTCTATCTTTCTCAGGTGGATTTGCAGGTTTTGGCCTTAGCCCTTGAGCTCAAGAGCACCAGCCACGATCCCTTGATCGTCACGGACGACTATTCCATCCAAAACGTAGCCAACCAAATAGGCATAGACTTTGCATCCCTCATGACATTTGGCATACGCTACCGTCTACACTGGATTTTATATTGTCCAGCATGCCATCGAAAATACCCCTCCGACTACAAGTTCAAATCTTGCCAAGTCTGCGGCACCGAACTGAGAAGAAAACCCCTGAGAAAAACCTCCATAAAGAAATAGCCGGAAGCCTTCACTGACCCCTGATGTGGCTTCCACTCACCAAAACGCGGGACCGGAACGCGAAGTTCATAAATCTGACCTTTTAATAAAATGAACCATGAATATTACGTAGAGGTGCCACGAATGTATGGCTTTAACAATAGGGTGTTGCGGGTAAACTTAACGAGCAATGATATTAAGGTTGAGGAGCTAGATGAGAAGGTTTATAGAAAACACCTCGGAGGAAGAGGCTTAGCCCTATACTTTCTTCTCAGAGAGCTAAAACCTCAAACGGACCCCTTGGGACCTGAAAACAAACTGATTTTTGTGACAGGAGTCACAACAGGCATACCTTTAGCGGGCTTCTCTAGGTATAGTGTTGTTGCGAAATCCCCCTTAACTGACGGGTTTGGGGAAGCGGAGGCCGGAGGGTTTTGGGGACCCGAGTTAAAGTTCGCGGGTTTTGACATCATCATAGTCGAAGGCGTGTCTAGTAAACCTGTTTACCTATGGATCCATGATAACGAGGCTGAGATAAGGGACGCTTCCCACATTTGGGGTAAAACAACAAAGGAAGCCCAAGAAGCCATACGCAAGGAGATTGGTGACCCGCTGGTTAGGGTGGCCTTAATCGGTCCTGCTGGGGAGAACCTCGTTCGATTTGCCTGCATACTGAATGAGCTGAAATTTGCTAACGGAAGGAGCGGCCTAGGAGCGGTTATGGGCTCAAAGAACCTGAAAGCCATCGCAGTGCGTGGGCACAAAAGAGTGGAGTGTAAGGACCCCGAAAAAATAAAGGGATTTGCAAAGTGGTTCAGTGAAAACTGGAGGAAACACCCCCCAGCCCTGTCGAGAAGCAGGTATGGTACAGCTGAATTGGTCTCGCCCCTGAATGTTGACGGGACTTTGCCCACCAGAAACTTTAAGGAGGGGTCCTTTGAAGAGGTTGAAAGGATATCTGGGGAGGAGATGAAAAACACAATCGTTATAAATAGTGAGGGATGTTTCGCCTGCCCAATCAGATGCAAGAGAATGGTTAAAGGCCTTGAACCATACGTGACAGATCCGAGCTACGGCGGGCCAGAGTATGAAACAATAGTGGCGTTTGGATCTCTATGTGCTGTAAATAATATAAGTGCGGTGGCGCTTGCCAACCAGCTATGCAATGCGTATGGCTTAGACACCATCAGCACTGGTTGCGTGATAGCCTTCGCAATGGAGTGTTACGAAAATGGGGTATTAACAAAGGACGAAACAGATGGTTTGGAGCTAAGATTTGGAAACGTAAACGCTATGGTCAAGCTGGTCGAGATGATCGCCAGAAGGGAAGGCTTAGGTGACATTTTAGCTGAGGGTGTTAAGAGAGCCTCTAAGAAGATCGGTAAAGGTGCCGAAAAGTACGCGTTGCATGTGAAGGGCAAGGAGATACCGATGCATGAACCGCGTGGAAAAACGGGTGTGGCGTTGCAATATGCTTTGTCACCCTCAGGAGCAGATCATCTACAATCCGCCCACGACCCATCCTTCGAAAAAAGTGTGGAAGAAATCAAGCCCCTCGGAATTTTGGAGACCGTTAATCGGCTGAGTCTAGAACCGGAAAAAGTGAGATTATTCAAATACCTACATTTATGGTGGAGCCTATTAGATTGTGTTTGCGCGTGTAAATTTGTGTTTATCCCTCATTCGGTTGGAGTGTTTAAAATTAACCACCTTGTTGAAATAGTGAATGCGGTAACTGGATGGGAAACGAACCTCTTAGAGCTCATGATGGCTTCGGAAAGATCGCTGAATTTAGCTAGGATTTTTAACCTAAGAGAAGGGTTCACCAGCGCCGATGACTGGGTACCCGAGAGATTCTTTGAACCGTTAAACTCGGGGCCAAGAGAAGGAGCCAAAATATCAAAGGATGACCTAAAGAAAGCAATTGAACTATTTTATGAAATGATGAATTGGGATGGAAAAACAGGAACCCCAAAGTCGGCAAAACTCTATGAATTAGGTTTACCTCGATAGGTTGATGTCAAGAAAATCATCAGAGATGCAGACAAGAACTGAGTGAAACGCCATGTAAATGATCACTAAGGTTGAACAGAAAGGTAGCGTTGATGGAAGTGAAGCCTAGATACGTTCTGTATAAAGCCAAGCGAATTCTCAACGTTCATAGACACATAGATGGCGGTTGGTTCTGGAGCAAATACTCAGCCCACCCCTACGTGGGATGCGAGTACGGCTGCGAATACTGCTACTGGCGAGACGAGAAATACAACATGTTGGCGAGGGAGGACGCAGCTCGTGGACTGCTTGACCCTTTCTCCCAGTATATAAAGGTAAAGGAGAATGCCCCTGAACTTTTAGAGAAGGAGCTGAGTAGGGTTCCCAAAGACGTTATCGTCACTGGAGATTATCAACCTGCGGAAGCCAGGTTTCGTCTTTCCCGAAGGATGCTGGGAGTCTGCCTTCAACTGGGCTTTCCAGTTCTGATCAACGAGAAATCTCCCTTAGTGCTCAGAGACCTAGATGTTATTAGGAGGATAAACCGTAAAACGTGGGCTTGCGTCCTTTGGAGCATTGCAAACCACCAGTCTCAAGGATATCTGGAAAGGTTTGAGCCTCGCTCTCCAACCATCGAAAGCCGATTTGCTGCCATGAAGGAAATCTCTGAGGCAGGCATCCCCACGGGCACAGCCTTCATGCCGATCCTCCCCTACATCTGCGACAACGATGAAAACCTAGAAGCTGTGGTGAAGAAGACATCTGAAAGTGGAGGTTCCTTTATTTTGGCGGCTAGTCTTACCATGAGTGGTGCCCAAGCTTCCCGCTACGTGCAGGTCCTTCAAAAATTTTACCCAGGCCTCACAGCAAAGTACAAACAATTGTACAGGGGAGGCTATAGCCCAGATCCAGAATATTCAGGGGAGATTGCAAGAAAGGTAGCAAGATTTTGTGAGAAGTATAAAATCGCTGACAGGATGCCTCGTTACATCTTACCTGGACAACTCGAAACCAACAAAAGAATCTCAGAAAAGCTGTTCCTTGACACTTATCGCATGGAAGTGACCTGCGAATCCCCTCACCGAGTCTGGGCCTACAGGAAAGCCGCTTGGACGATAGACGAATTGAAAGAAGATGTCAGCGTCATCTACCGGAAAAATGGACTGAAGGGCCTGGAAAAGATTCCAAACATAGGAAAGTCTCTGTCCAGAGTAATAGAGGGCTACCTACAGAAAATAGAAAACTATAGATCTTCTAATTAGAGAACAATCTTAGCAATGTAGGACTCAATTCACCAAGATTGATTAACATTGCTATCAGCATTGACGACAACATCAGCACCCTGCCTTGCAAACTCCAAACTTATTGCTTTTCCGATGCCTCGACCGCTACCTGTTACGATTGCCACATTTCCTTGCAACTTTCCTTCAACCATTTTTCATCACTCCTTATGCAAACCATCACTCTTCGAGTGAGAAGTATCGCAATAGCTCGCGATTTCAACTTTTCCCGTGAAGAACACTTTCTAATTTCCGCGTATTGATTGCTACACCTAGCCCCGGTTTTTTATTCTTGTTTTTTTAAAAACTGAAGGGAAGTTAAATGGGATTATTTGAGGAAAACCGCTAAAAATGGGAACCGTTTGGCAATCTCAAGTGGCGCCGGGGATGGGATTTGAACCCATGAGGCGCAAGGCGCCACCGGCTAACTCTTCCTCTGGTCCCCATGTACGCTGTGGATCTCGAGGCCGGCACATGTGCGTGAGTGTTTTCCGCTCTGTCACCCCGGCGCCTTAAGCTTTTAGAGTTGTTGCCGTTTATAAAGATACTTTCATCATCGCGTTGAAGGCCTCACCCTATCTCAACAGGCTTGGGTATAGCCATTCTTTCTTTCTCTTCTCCTTTTCGGCGTCCCAGGTGCTCAAAATCTTTACCGCCTCATTGGCAACCTTAACGCATTCCACTTCTCCAGCCCCGGGTTCAAAGGTGTCGGTGCATCGGTTCGCATACACCGCACACACCGAACCCGCCCTCAGCTTGAAAAGGCTGGATAGGACAAAGAGGGTGGCGGCTTCCATTTCGAAGTTTAACACCCCTGCCTTCTGAAGACTGGAAACGATGTCGCTCCGTTGGGATTGCCAAAAATCCCCATGCGGTTGCCTCGCTTGGCCAGCGTAAAAGTCAGAGGCGGTGGCAGTGATCCCCACATGATATTTAACCCCTATGCTTTCAGCGGCTTCAATCAGCGCCAGCACCACCTCGTAGCTTGCAACTGCCGGATACTCGGGTCTAACGTAATGATGGCTCGTTCCGTCTAGGCGAACGGCAGCGGTAGAAATGACAAGGTCCCCACAGCGAATGTCCCGTTGGATCGCTCCGGTGCTGCCCACCCTTATGAATGTTTCGACGCCGATACTGGCCGCTTCGTTCACCACGATGGCTACGCAGGAAGGACCTATGCCACTGGACATGGCGGAGAGGCTCACCCCCTTATACCTTCCAGTGAAGGACCGGAACTCCCTATGATGGGCTATTTCCTTTGCCTCGTCCCAAAAGCTTGCAATCTTCGGAACCCTCTCAGGGTCGCCGGGAAGAAGAAGGTACTTCGCGAGGTCTCCTGGTTTGCAGGCGATATGATACTGCTTTCCTCCCTCCAAAACGGGTCTTTCCGCCGATATACGATGCACCCAACTCACCGGAATAACTGGAAAGCAGCGACTTTATTAATTTTCACAATTTCACATTTTGGCAAAATTTCAAGCCTTGGTGGCACCGGGAAGCTTCAGGCTTCTTATAACCGGACTGGACGCTTTCAGGACGACGATGGAAATGATGGAGTCTGCAATGTGATGAACTGTACCTCCAACAAGGTTAATGAGGGCTCCGGCAAAGGGTATGCCGAAGGGTATAACCACTAATCCTTCAGGTATGGAGTGAAGTGGTAGTGCGATAAGGAAAAGTGCCTTGGGGAAGGACATGCCTTTCTTTACCGCAAAAGCAGCCGCGACACCAAAAAGGATGTGAGTAGCTGCCCTAGCTGCAACTACGGGTCCAAGAGTTGCTAAGAACCCTATAGTTGAAGCGAAGCCCACTAAGGCGGCCACCTCAGGCCCAGCTATGATAGAGAGCATCACGGGAACATGGGAGGCCAAAGTAGCTGAATACCCCACCGTCGGAATCACGAATTGAAGCGTCCCCCGAAAGAGGAGAGGTATCGCTAACGCAAGGGCCGTAAACACGCTGCTCAGAGTAAGCTGGGTGGTATTCAAATCCCGTCACCACCAAATTTGAATTGGTGGTTTAAATCTGTTTCGTGAAATTCCAGAGTAAGATGGCTTTAAAGGTTGGAGATTTTGTTACTTCTTTTAGGCTTAAAGGCTATGGAAGCGGAAAAGCTGTTACAGAGGCTTGTGGAAAGAGGGCGGGAGCTTCTTAAAAAGGTCTTGGCATGACGAGGTCGGCTATATCTACGCTGTGATCGTAGATTCGACTTATAGAGGAGACTGCCACGAGGATGCATGGAGCTATCTCAATAGGTTGCGTGTGGGCAATCGTTTCAATCTCGTTAAAGAGAGCTGTAACAGCCTCTCGCTGGGCTCTCACCGCCTCTGCCACCGAAACATCGCGAGAAAACAACGCCTTCAAAGCGTTTTCATGAGCCCCATACACAACACCACTGAACTTTAGAATCAATAGAGAAAGTTCTTTTGTCATTTTTGCGTCGCCTAATCTAACGACTTTTTCAGCAATCTGAGCGGATTGGTCACCTATTGCCTCAACCAGACTCGCTGTCAAACGATAATCTAAGCAATCAATGGGAAGGATTTCCATCTTTTCACTCAAATCCGGGTTTTGAATAACCGTCCGAAGAATCCGCACCAAAAGAAAATATAACCGGTTAACCTCGTTGTCCCTTGCAATGACGTTTTTAGCTAAATGGACATCACCCTCGATCAAGGCAGTTACCGCATCTCGATGCATCCCAGAGGCAATAGAGTATTCACGTCGAAGAATTTTCTCAGGAAGAAGAGCGGAGGGTTCCAAAAGGCACTGCAGAACAATCCGAGAGTAGTCCTCCTCAATGATTTCCAAGCCGATTAATCGACTAGACGCTTGCTTAACTTGTTCACGATCACCCGGACCCATTCTTTCCTTCGCCTCAACTCGAATGACATCGTATCCTAGCAGATACTTTTCAACAATTTCACGGTCAAGAAGAGGCGTAGGCTTAATTACCGCCACCTGCGGAGCACGTCCCACCCCATATTTCGCATCAAGAACAAGACGCCCATCCGATGTCACAGAAATAGCAACAGTAGAGCCACGATTAAGTCCGTTTCGCTCAGCCCAACCCTTAGGCAGACAAACGAAGAACGTTCCACCACTCGTTCGTTGAACCTTTCGAAGCTCCATAGAAAACCTCAATACAAATATGTATTCGTCCAAATAAGAATATATTATTAAAAGTTAGTAGGCAACATTAGAATTGCAGAAAAACATTATAGTGGGTATAGATTTAGCGGGAACGGCGAAAAATCCAACAGGATGGGCTATGTGGAAAAACAAGGTAGTCTCAGCTTGCCAATTATACAAGAATGAGGAAATCCTAAGGCGGTCAATCGATTGTGACCCCGCCCTCGTTGCGATAGACGCTCCCCTGAGCCTGCCAGCAAAGGATATCATGAGAGGGGCAGATAGGGAGATGTATAAACGCGGGTATCCCGTTTTTCCCCCGCGCTTTCCAAGCATGGAAAAGCTCACCTTACGGGCGATAAAGATAACCCAGAAAATCGCGGAATGGGGGTTAGATGTTATCGAAGTCCATCCAACCTCTACTCGCAAAGCCCTAAACATGCCCGCCAAAGACTGGGACAAGATTCAAACGCTTTTCCTACACCTGGGACTAAAGGGAGACCTAGAGGTACGCGCATTGACGCCTCACGAAATTGATGCCGTAACGGCCGCATTAACAGGACACCTTCACCTACAGGGAAAAACAGAATTAGTAGGAGAGGAAAAAGAAGGTTATATCGTCGTTCCATTAAAGCGGGACTGGAAGAGGCTACAGCTTTGAGCGAAAAGCTCCAAGAGGCCATTTCTTTTGCAATAGCCGCGGGATACCAACTCGACAAAGAAGCTTTTGAACTTTTGAAGGAATTGTCTCAAACGAAAGACCCGACTTTGTTGATTAAGGAGGCTATCAAAAGGATAGAGCACCTCCCTGAAAAACCATTGTTTATTGGTCGAGGCTTCTTGGAGGAAGTAATGAAAGAGCTTCTTCCTGAGGTGAAAGAGGCGGAGCCATTACCGCTTTCCATCATGGAAGCAAAGAAGACTTTTCATCCGTACGCGAAAGACATTGATGCGGACATGAGGGTGATAGAGGATCCTACAGATAAAATATGTGCAACTGGGTCTATTGAGGAATACCTAGAATATTTTCGAGACCGCTTCAAAAAAATGCAGAGGTTCTTGAGACAAAGGATGGACGCCAAAGACGCTATGCCTATATCACAAGCACTCAGAGCCTCAATCAATTCAAGGTTTAAGATTATTGGCATGATAACCGAGAGACGAGAATACAAGCAACAGGTGTTTTTGAGGATTGAAGATCTGGAGGCTAGCGCCACCGTGCTCGTCTCTCCACGTGCAAACCCCGAGCTAATAGAAAAGGCGCAGGCTATACTGATGGATCAGGTTATTTGCGTAAGCGCGATCAAAGGAAGAAACGATCTCCTCATCGCCGAAGACTTCATTTGGCCCGACATGCCTCAAAAAACTCCAAACAAGGCTCCCTTGCCGGTTTATGCAGCACTCATATCAGATTTGCATGTGGGAAGCAAGATGTTTATGGCTGAGGAGTTCAGTCGCTTTGTGCTTTGGTTGAACGGGAAGTTTGGAAACGATAATCTCAGGAAGATGGCGGGCCACGTTAAATACGTGGTCATCGCTGGCGACCTTGTGGATGGAATAGGGGTTTATCCGAAGCAGGTAAAGGAATTAGCGATAAGAGACATTTATGAACAGTATCGAGAGGTCTCTGGACTCCTTGAACAAATTCCAGACTATATCGAACTTATCATCATACCCGGTAATCACGACGCATCTCGAAAGGCCCTTCCCCAACCGGCCCTACCCCGGAACTACGCGGAACCATTGCACGAGGCTAGAAAGGTGTATTCCCTCGGGAATCCGGCCACAGTGAGTCTTCACGGGGTAGAGCTTCTCCTTTATCACGGACGCAGTCTAGATGACCTCGTGGCCGCTGTGCCAAACGTAAGCTTTCAAACACCGGACAAAGCCATGAAACTCCTCCTACAAAGCCGACACTTGGCGCCCATTTACGGACAAAGGACCCCCATAGCCCCAGAAACACGAGACTTCATGGTTATAGAAAGACCGCCGGACATTTTTCACAGCGGACATGTACACGTGTTGAAATACGACACGTATCGAGGAGTCCTCATTGTGAATTCAGGCGCTTGGCAAAAGCAAACTGAATATCAAAAAGCGATGGGGTTGGATCCCACCCCAGGAATTGTTCCCATTGTGAGTCTCCAAACGTTGCAAGTCTCGCCCATTAACTTTGCTGCGCCCTACTCGTAAGTCCCCGCGCGATAAGCCTGGCCACCCGTAGAGGTTCAGGTATCCTGCAGCAGGAGGCTGATGCGCGAATCAATTTAGTTGCCCAGTCAAAGGTGGCACCGATCACTTCCACGTAGATAGGCGGCTCCCTAGGCATGGAATCAACCTCATGTATTGGACCAAGCTTCTGGAAGATGCTCCATCGAGCCTGCCAATCTTCGAAGTGTAGGACCAAAGCATTTTTCACAGCTATATTGTTTGGTTTTGTTCTCGAGACCACAATAATGGGTTTGTGGAATTCTTCAAAAACCAAGGTAGGATCCACCAAGTTGAAGCCCGCAAACGAAACTCCGGCTAACATGACAACGTCAAAGGATAGCTTGCGAAGCATAGTGATCAGCTTCTCGGAGGAATCTAAACCATCCACCGTTATCATATCTGCTCGAAAATCCTCGATGCATGCTCCTCGCAATAAGACACAAACAAGAAGGGCCTTTAGAAAACCGCAACCTAATGATTCTCGAGAGAAGCCTCCGTCCTCAACTCCTATTACTCGCAACTCCCACCAAGCATCTGGGTGCATAATTAATCAGGCACCCTAGTCTATCATCAGTAGTGAAAACCTCTCTAATAAGACTACGCGCGATCCCCAAGCGAATCTTTTTCGAACGACCATATCGCCCCATGCTCATGACCCGCGAGTTCAACAGTCCTATCACGTCTAGTTCGTTAATTAAACCGCTCACGCGCCTTTGACTTAACGCCGTGAGCCTTAGCAGACTACAAAGCTCACAATAAATTTCGTAAACATCGCCAGTGATAGCGCTGTTAGTCTTTGCTTTGCCAAGTAGGTAGACGCTGCATAAGACAATTTTAGAGTGCGGCGGAAGGTTTCTTAAGGCCTCCAAAACTCGGTCATGCTCAATTCTTTTCTCAGCCCGACGTACATGATCCTCCAAGATAGCGTCAGACCCTTCACGCTCCGCCAACTCCCCAGCAACACGAAAAAGATCGAGTGCACGTCGAGCGTCACCATGCTCCGCGGCTGCCAGCGCAGCGCACAAACTTATAGCCCCATCATATACCACACCATCACAAAAAGCTGAACGAGCACGATCCCAGAGAATGTCCTGAAGCTCGGCTGCATTATATGGCCTAAAAACGATTTCCTCCTCGCTCAGAGAGCTCAAAACCCTAGGGTCAAGGAATTCCTTGAATCGCAGGTCGTTAGAAATTCCCACAATCGAGGTTTTGCTATGACGCAGGGTTTCATTTATTCTTGTTAGTTCATAGAGCAAGAGGTCACCTCGTGCCTTAACGAGCACATCGATTTCGTCCAGGATAACGATAAACAGGAGTTTATGCGAATCTATGCCCATTCTAAATCGGTCAAAAACTTCGCCCACAGACAGCCCTGTGAACGGAACTTTTGCGCCCAAGGCGCTACATAAACTCGAGAACACCTTGTACTCTGTGCCAGCCAACCGACAGTTTACATAACAGACCTTGACTGGAGGCTCAAATTCACGAGCTTTATGCACCAGCTTGCTTAGCACATATTTCACGACGGCAGTTTTTCCCGTGCCGGTTTTCCCGTAGATGAATATGTTAGAGCATCGGGAGCCCCTTAAAACAGGGGCCAGAATCTCGCCGAGGTAACGGATCTGCTCTCCGCGATGTGGAAGCTGGCGGGGAACATAGTCATGGCGAAGCACCTCCCTATCCCTAAAGATACGGGTTCCTTTCAAAAATCGCTCAAAAACATCGTCTAGTACGCTGGGCTCGCTCATGCAAGGGGTCCTCCACTAATAAAATGCAAACGCATTGCCTCCGCCATCGGCTTAAGCAAAAATAAAAACTGCCGTACAAAAAACTGGACAAAACGCGTAAAAACCCAAAAGGCAAGTGAGACAAATTACCGTTTAGTGAAATCAGATTAGCCTTTAGGACATCAGTAAATTTGGAGCCCCGCACCCCTACATTTCCTATGGAAATTAGATTGTTGTTACAAAAATTTTGTTCTTTACTTTAGAAAGAATAGACTCCAGAAGGTAATTAGATATTTTTAATTTAATGATTCCTATAAATGAGTTTCGAGTATTTTATAAAATTTTTGTTAAAAGAGATATGTTCTGTTTGCAAACCAAATTTATTGGTCCAGTGGAAACCGAGGGGTCGGAGGGACAATGAGGGTTGTCATAAAGAACGCGTTTTGGGCAAGTGGATACCTCTAAGGGTCTTTTCCTTTTTGTTGGATGCTTGTTCAACACACTATACTTGTGAATATTTGCGAAATTTAGCGGGCTAGAGAACTTTTTTGAGTGCTATTTTTTTAAAAAATTCTTTTTTTCCGATTTTTTGGGTAAAGGTATGACCCCTTGCCTTCCACTGGAAAATGCAAGCCTTGGCTCTTTCTTTCTCTGTTTTGCACGAGTTTATTTAAGTGAATTGTGTGAAACAAATGAGGCGAAAATTTTGCCTCTTTTCTAGTTTAAAGCGTGATTCTGCATTTTTGTCTCTCTTCTTTTACCATAAACTCTATAACTTGTGAAGTGTTAACTTTTAAAGCGCGCTGTCAAGGTGCTTGAGATGCCGGTCAGGAAGATGAGGGTAGAGGTCTTCGATGGGAGTGGAAACCGTTACACTGTCACCTTTGAGGGGCAGGTTACAAGAGAAGAGGCCCTCCGCCTATTAGACCTCATAGAATTGCTTGGGGGCATGCCTGGGGTCAATCCCGAATGGGGAAGTGCTACTTCTGAGTCGTCAAAGTTTGAGAAGGTCCACTTGATTGTTCAGAAGCGCTTCCCGATCACGTGGTTCTCATCCAAGGACATCCAATCCATGTACGAACAGGAGTTTAAGGAACCCATCCCTCTAAGCACAGTCTCAACCTATTTGTCTAGAATGGCTGACCGCGGACTTCTCAAGAAGGGCGGAGTGTCCAATCGTCGCCACTACAAGGCTCTAACCGGGACCTCTCAAAGCGCGTTGACTTTTCTAAAAGGTAATAAGTAAGCTGACTCAAAAGGATGATTAGGAGCACCCATCAGCTCCAGGCTTATGAAAGCGGTTCTCAAGGAGGAAACCGAATGAGTAACAAGATCAGTGAAGACCTAGCTGAGATGAAGAAGAAACTGAGCGAATACGTCGACAAGGGACGGGCAGTCGGCTATCATGAGGTGAAGGAGGAGCCGGTGATAGCAGTGAAACCCGACAAATCTAGGATAAAACCTTTAAGGAGGGTGGGGAGTTGCGCCGCAAATTTCCTAGCTGTAGACTGCTCCACGAGGACGTTAAAGAGAGCTAATAATTGGGGAGTCTATTTATTACGTACTGCGTATGCTTTGGTAAGGGGGCGCACAGTAGATTGGGGTTATGAAGAAAGGATGTCCACGGCCATTGGGGACATGCATACTCGTAGCAATTTTTTAACAGATTATAGAATGGAACTGGAGGGTCAAATGGTTCTAAGTCTGCTCAGCAATAACACCCCCAAATTTTGCTACGAGGATCCTCGTAGCAACTACATTCTTTTGGATGGCGGTAGTTATTTTGGCGGTCAAAGGAAATTTCGTGTATCACTTTACGAAGAATGTGAAAAGCAGGGAATCTGCCTCCTAGCTATAAGTAAGAATTCCCCCTCACTTCGCGACGAAAAAGGCAGAGATTTTATGGCCGCTACGAGTATACTTTCTCCCTACAGAATCTGGGTTTACTACCCTGTTAGAAAAGCGAAAAAGCACCAGACTCTCTACGGTGACGTTTCCGTTGTAAAGTTATGTGAAGAGAGTCCACGCGTTTTTCGGTGCGACATAATGGAGTATCTAACCAACTATGGAATAGACGAACTGCTTTCTCCACTCACCTTCGTCTCAGAGGATCCAAGATGCCCCGGATATCCAGTCGCTCTTTGGCTTGCCCACGACTTTTCTACTCCATCTGACTCGAAACTCCTCCATTATCATGATCAAGTTGAGGGGATGCTGGCAAACGCAGGGTTGCTGGCTGTGCTTCGCGTGGAGGAACTCTCGTGTAGCTTCCCAGACGAACTTCATGGGGTGAAACACCCGTTTAGGTGGGAGTGGATTGAGCATGTCTGAATTAGCTGGGTTTGTTCGGGAGGTGCGTGGAGATCGAGTCTTCTTCTTCCTTGATAAGGAAACCAACCTCTCCTTCGGTCAGATAGTTAGGATAGACTCGGGTGAAAGGAGCTTCTATGCGAGGGTTGTGAACGCTGAGAGCAGGTCGACGCTAGAAATTAGCGAGCAACTTCGCGAGGCGGAAGGAAAAGAGGCCTTTGGTCCGTATTCCCGTTATAGAAGCGTTGAGGGCATCCTTTTTCTAGAGAGGAGAACTGGCAAAATCCGCTCTCCCACCTTTAACCCCGATTATAGGGACAAGGTATACACGGCTAGTCCAGAAGACTGCTCGGCGCTGAAGCTTGCTGGCGAGTTGGAGATAGGGCGTCTGCGTTCTGGAGAAAAACTACTTGGATCCGTGGGTATAGATGTTGAGTCCATTCAACGGATGATGGGCATGTTTGGGATGACCGGGTCGGGAAAGACAAATTGTGAACTGGTGCTAAACGCGCGAATAATAGATGAAAGTCCAAAAACGGTTGGTCTCATTTTTGACTTTGCTGGGCAGTTGCTGACGGGGAAAGGCATTGAGCCTCAGAGGGGTCTGCGGGATCACCCGCTCTTCCACAGAAGGGTCCGATACTATTCAGCCAGAGAGGGGAAGTTGCGTATAGGGCTATATACTCTTCATCCCGGTAGGCTTCAAACGATCTTCCCTGAGATAGGCCTTCCTCAATATAGACTTGCCAAGAGACTCTATGAACGGTTGGGCAAGAGCTGGATCGAGGGTGCCCTTGAAGCCTATGGAGCGGACGGATACGCCGGGGTTGGAAAGATAACTGGTTACAAGTCCAAGGTTGTGATTGAGGCTCTAATGCACAAACTTTCTGACCTCTCGCCAGAACTGTTTCCCCCCTCTGACTACAGCTTCATTGATGACGTGATCCTAAACGTGAGCAACGGGATCACTTGCCTCATTGATATATCCGGAATAAGCTCTGAAGAGCAATACAATATCACCTGTCTCACAGCTTCAAGTGTGGCACGCCACTACAAGCGAATGTGGGAGGAAAACTACCAGGAGTGGGAAAAGCTTCCCACCCTCCTCATAACCTTAGAAGAGGCCCACGAGTTCCTTGATCCTAACAAGCCCAAGACCATATTCTCTGATATAGCCTTAACGTACCGAAAGTATAGGGTTGGGCTGAACGCTGTTACGCCTAGGCCTTCACGAATAAATTTTGATGTTTTCGCTGAGCTCTGGACTAAAGTTATCATGAAGACGGAGTTGAGTCAAGACAGGGGCTACCTTACAAAAAACACGCCTTACTTAGAGTACAGCGACACCGAGATAAAGATGCTCGACGTGGGGGAGGCACTACTCATCTCTGAGCCAAAAATTCGATTCGCCGTCCCCATTAAGGTCACCCACTATCCTGAGTACCTCGATGAAAGAGGGAGAGTCGATTACAAACTCCCCCCATCGAAGCCAATCTCTGAAATGGACGAAACGCTAAAAAGAATTCGCCAAGCTGGAGACGAATTGCTAAAATAGCGGGTCGGTGGGTTTTGCGTTAAGCCTTAGCTTCCGTCTTCTTTAAGATCCTCAGCATCTCTTTCTTGACACGATACGCGTAGGGCATTTTTCGTGTATCCCGCTCCAAGTAACCGGCTTCATACAATTTTTTCATCAAGCGAGCGGTGTGCTCCCTTGTAAGCTTTATCCTGTCTCTAATCTCGGGAGCGGTCTTTGCTCCTTCAGTTGCGAGAGTGTCTAGGACACTGAGTTCGGTTTCAGTCAACGGTGCCAGCGCCTTCTCTTTCTTAATAGGGATGACGGCCTCTACTTTTGCCTCAGGCACCGCTGGGGCCCTATACTCGGCCTTTTCCATCTCTTCGATTTTCTTCATCACCCTCTCTTGCGTCGCGATCGCCTCTTCAAATCGTGTGTTCATTGTCTTAATTTGCTCAGCTACTTTTTGTTCAATCTTCGACAAGCCTTCAACCTTGCTGGTCACATCAGCTAATTGCTGGTCGTGTCCTTGAGCCTTTTTTTCTATTTTTCCCAATTTGGTAGAGACGGCCTCGGTTTTATAGGCAATAAGGCTAAGCCTATCCTCCTGCTTCTGCACTTGCCTATTAAAACTTATGACGATATCCGCCACAACGCCTTTTGCCTTCTTATATTCCTCATGAACCATCTTCACTCGTCTATAATGTAAAATGGCCGCAACGATCGTTACGAGTAAGAGGAAGAGGGTAACCGTCAAAAGCGGGTCATACACTTATGATCCCTCCGAATACTTTAACACTAAACATAAAAATAAGCTTATAGGAATGTTCGTAAAAGCGTGATGTCAAGAGGAAATCACAGAGATCACGTTGAGATCACAAGGCTGTTGTGGATCATGGACCTTTGCCTTTGTCCCTTTTAGTAGGTGACAACCATCAGAAACCTCGGTCATACCTTCAATGTGCGGGTTTACAATGACCACTATAGTGGAAAGATGGTGTACATCGGCAAGATACGTTGTGACGTGACATCACACATCACAACTATCACAGTATAATCCCTTTTCTTTGTCGTCTCTGCTTGTAGAGGTTCCAAAGCCTTTATTCCTTCAAAAAAGCCTAATTTAGTCTCTTATTTGAGTACTAACTTGAGTCTTAACCTTTTTGGCGAAAATAATATTATTCGGATGTGACCTGTGATATCACACGCCTCCTAGCGTGCTCGGTTTAGATAACTTCTCTAGGCTCGCTTCCAGCTCCTCCCGTAGCATTTTCATGAGTCTTAGGTGTTCATCCATGATGCCCTCGCCTCTCGTCATAGCTTTGTAGGCGCTCACGTAGGTTTGAAGCTTGTTTGCAACTTCTAGAAAGGGCTCTAGACGAGTCTCCTCAAAAACTCCTAAATATCCAAGGAGGAGCACGGTGTAGATTGATCGGATCACGTTTGTCCTAGCTTGCCTCAGTGTTCTATTGAAGGAACCGCGGCTTATTTCCTCCTTCAAAATCCGTAATTTTGCCTTTTCTTCGGTCTTCAATTGTTTTTCGGCTAGATTGGAAGCTAAAATATCTATTAAGATAGTTTCAAGTTGCGTTTTTGTTAAATTGCTATTTTCTGCCAAAGTTTTTGTGATGGGGTCCTTTAATGTGCGCATTAACCATTTTTGGACGTTTTCTTTGAGATTCGATTTTTCCACCAGCAACAGGGCTTATGGGATACAGTTTTGTATACAAGTAGAAAAAGCTTGCGGTTGATCTGGGTATTTGACTGTCCGCTTTACTCTTAGGTAGAACAACGATATGTTTAATATGATAGACGTAAAAGTTTATCAAAGCGCATGGGTGGTTATTTTGAAACGCATCGAGACTGCAGTGAGACTCAGGGGAATTAGACCCTCCGGTATTCGCCGTATGTTCGCTTTGGCGCAAGCTGTCCCTGACGTGATCAGTATGGGACTTGGTGAGCCGGATTTTGTCCCTCCCCCTCATGTCTTAGAGGGGGCTAAGCGGGCTTTGGATGAAGGGAAAACGCACTATACGCCCAATGCGGGAATTCCGGAGTTGCGTGAGGCTTTGGCAAAGAAAGTAAAGCGCGATTATGGTTTGTCGTATGATCCGGAGTCGGAGATTGTGATCACGGTAGGCGGAACCGAAGCGCTTTTTCTAGGTTTGCACGCGCTTATAAACCCAGGCGACGAGGTGTTGATTCCGGACCCTGGGTTTGTATGTTATGAATCCGATGTTTTGATGGCGGGGGGTATTCCGGTATCGATGCCTCAACATGAAGAAAAGGACTTTAGACTTGATGCCCAAGATGTGATCCCCCTCATCACAGATAGATCACGCGTGATAGTCACAAATTCTCCCAACAACCCAACGGGATCCGTCTTATCCTATAATGACACGATGAGACTGGCCAAGCTCGCGGTGGAGTGTGATTTGGTCGTGATCTCCGATGAGGTTTATGAGAAGACCGTATATGACTACGCTAGGCATTATTGCTTAGCCACATTTCCCGGTATGCGGGAGCGGACCTTGGTGGTGAACGCCTTTTCTAAGACCTATGCCATGACGGGTCTGCGTGTTGGGTACGCGTTGGGCCCTAAGGAGTTGATTTCTTCCATGGTGACGATGCAACAGTTTGCTGTTGCATGTGTCGATGGTTCAGCGCAATACGCTGCGTTAGCAGCGTTAGAGGGGACCCAAGACTTCGTGGGGGATATGGTGCGGGAGTTTGATAGGCGACGACAGCTTCTTCATTCAAGGATCAACGAAATTAAAGGTTTTCGGGCCTCTCTGCCGAAGGGAGCGTTTTACATGTTTCCGAGCATTGAAGAGTTCGGGGTTCCATCGGAAAAGCTTGTTGAGTATCTCTTTAATAAGGGGAAGGTATTGACTGTGCCAGGGTCCGCCTTTGGTAAGCACGGCGAGGGGTACCTACGTTTTTCTTATGCAACCGCGTATAACAAGATCGAAGAAGCGTTGGATCGAATAGAAAAAGTCGTGAAGGTATTCAAATAGCAGAAATGGTCCTGTAGAATCAGAAGTAGCACCGTTAGGACAAATTTTTAAGTAATAACTACACTGATCATTTAACTAGAGCATCATTTCGACTATCTTCCAGGGTGCTGAACATGGGTAGAAGACGTAGAAAAGTAGTTCGCATTCCTAAAAGGCGTTTGCCCAAGGTTTTCCTATGCCCCAGGTGTGGAAAAGAAGCGATTAGGGTTGAGCTATTGAGGAGTCGGGGGCACGCCACGGTGCAGTGTGGGAGTTGTGGCCTAAGTGACGAATTGCCCATCAAGCCTGCCTTCCGTGAGGTCGACGTATACTGTCGTTTCACTGATAAGTTCTACTCTGGAGTAACCAGTGCATAACGGGATTGGCATGGTTGGTCAAGTAGAAAAATACCTTGTGAACAAAATTCAGGAAGACGGAGCTGCTCACATCACTCTCATCGATCCCGAGAAGACAACTCCTCAAATAGCGTCCCGCCTAGCTCACGAAGCCGAATCCGCAGGGACAGCTGCTATCATGGTGGGCGGATCGACCTTCGTTTCGACCTCCCGTTTGGACGGTGTTGTAAAAGCGATAAAGAGGGCAGTGAAGATTCCTATAATCCTTTTCCCCAACAACATAACTGGTATTAGTAGGTATGCGGATGCTATCTGGTTCATGTCTCTCCTTAACTCCTCAGACCCGTACTTCCTCGCTGGAGCCCAAGTTTTGGGCGCCCCCATCATAAGAAAATTCGGCTTAGAAGCCATCCCGCTTGGCTACATAATTGTTGGGGAGGGCGGTGCAGCTGGAGTAATCGGGCGAGCCTGCCCTATTCCGTACAATAAACCCGAGCTGGCTGCAGCATACGCATTAGCGGCGCAATATTTCGGTATGCGATTTGTGTATTTGGAGGCGGGGTCTGGAGCTAAGCAATCAGTGCCAAGCGATATGGTAAGAATGGTAAAGGATCTTGTCAGTGTTCATTTGGTTGTGGGTGGAGGAATCAGAACCAGTCAGCAGGTGAAGGAGATGGTAAGTGCTGGAGCTGACATCCTCGTGACGGGCACGGTGATCGAGGAGTGTAAGGTGAGGGAGAAAATCAGAGAATTAGTTGAAGGCATAAAGAGCAAGTAGGGTACCTCTAATCCCTTTAGCTTTCCATATTTGTGTTAGAAAGACTGAATATCTACTTCGTGAACCTTATTGAAGGAGGGTTATCTTGGGCGTCAGGATGAGCGAGGAACATCAGAAGTATGTGACCGGTTTAGAAAACAAGCTCGAGGGCATATACGAGGTTGCGAGGAGGGCGAGAGAAAGAGGATTAGACCCCGCTCTTAAACCTGAGCCCGAGGTGGCGAAGGATCTAGCCGAGCTTGTTGAAGGACTAGTAGGTCCTCGCGGCGTGGCTCGAAGCATACGAGAATTAAGCAAGAAGCTTTCGAGAGAGGAACTCGCCTTTAAGATCGCTGAAGAGATCGTGTATGGGAAATTCGGTCATATGGGTGCAAGAGAAGCAGCCGAACAGGCGATAAGAACCGCCCTCGCCATATTGACCGAAGGCATCACCGCCGCACCATTACAAGGAGTAGCGCGAGTAGCCATCAAATTTAACCCCGATCGAACGGGATATCTGGCCATATATTTTGCTGGTCCTATTCGTTCTGCCGGGGGCACAGAGCAAGCCTTGACTCTGGTGGTTGGGGACTTTGTCCGCCGCTTACTCGGCTTAGACCGCTATAAACCAACCGGGGAAGAGATTGGGCGTTTCCTCGAGGAGGTTCGATTGTTTGAGCGTTCAGTAGGTCGATTCCAGTACCATGTTTCTGATGAGGAGCTGAGAAAGGCTGTTGAATACATTCCCGTGGAGGTCACTGGCTCGGAAACGAACCCTGTCGAAGTTTCGTCCTTCCGCAACCTACCCCGTATCGAAACAAACCGGGTACGAGGAGGCGCTCTCAGGGTTGTAAACGATGGGATTGTGGGCCGGTCCGCAAAGGTATGGACAATCGTAGAAAGACTGGGGATCGAAGGATGGGACTGGTTGAAGAAAATCAGGGAAATTGAGGAAAAAAGAACTGCAGGGTTTATGGAAGATGTCATTGCTGGCCGCCCGATTTTTTCCTTTCCCTCTAGACGCGGAGGCTTTAGGCTCCGCTACGGAAGATCCAGGAACACTGGCCTAGCCGCTGTGGGTATCCATCCAGCCACCATGATGGTTCTTCACAACTTTCTCGCCGCAGGCACCCAGTTGCGCATTGAGGGGCCCGGAAAAGCAGGGGTGGTTCTTCCTGTAGATACGATAGAGCCTCCGATTGTGCGGTTAAGGGATGGGTCCGTCATTCGTGTTTCCCCTGAAAATTTTGAACAAATAAAAGATATTATTGAAAAGATACTCTTTCTCGGAGATATTCTCATAAGCTTCGGCGACTTCTTATACAACAACAAATCCCTGCTCCCCTCCGGCTTCACCGAGGATTGGTGGCGCGAGGAACTTCACTCAGCCATCACGCAGAACTTCAACGGACGCATAGAAGGAGCCGCAGCAACTGTGGGGATTTCCGTCTCTCGTCTTGTAGACATCGTAAACGATCCCTTTAGGAACAAGCCCACCGCTGAAGAAGCGATAGCGTTGGCCTCAACTTTCCATATTCCCCTTCACCCCTTCTTCACGTATTTCTGGTCCGGTATTTCCTCCGAGGAGTTTCAAGCACTACGGAAATGGCTCCTTAATTCTGAGGTACGAGTTGAGGGTGAAGTTGTTCATGAGGTAAGGGGTGTGATGGATAAAGCGATAAAGGGGATCCTTGAAAGAATCTGTATACCCCATAAGGTCGTGGAAGATAGGATCAAGATAGAAAAAGATGAGGCACACGTCTTTGCTTTCTGCTTGGGGTTGCGGGCTCCTAAGGGAAGGATAGTGCGTACAAAGCCTGTTCATGAGATCATTCAAGAACTTTCAGGTGTTCTCGTCCGAGAAAAGGCTCCGACGCTCATCGGCGCCAGAATGGGGCGTCCAGAAAAGGCGAAGAGGAGGGAGATGAGGCCTATGGTCCACATTCTTTTTCCTGTTGGTCTAGCGGGCGGCTCTCAACGAAGCCTTACGGAGGCGTTAAACAAGGTTGTGATTGAGGTTGACCTCGTTAAGCGTCGATGTCCCAGCTGTCGAACTTTGACCTTCCGAATAAAATGCCCAAGGTGTGGCGCAGAGACCGTTCTTGAAACCTCTTGCCCCCAGTGCAGGAGGGTTCTGAAGGAAAGCTTTTGCCCCGTTTGCAGAGTCCAAGGTAGGAGTTACGAAAAACAGTCTGTTAATCTCAGACAGTTAATTGATGAAGCGTGTCAGAAGTTGAACACTCCGGTTCCCGCGCTCATGAAGGGTGTAAGGGGTTTAATGAACGAGACAAAAACCGCTGAGATAGCTGAGAAGGGAATCCTACGGGCAAAGTATGACCTATCCGTCTTTAAGGATGGAACCATACGCTTTGATGCTACCAATGCACCACTAACTCACTTTAAACCCGAGGAGATTGGCGTGCCCGTTGAAAAGCTTCGACAACTGGGCTATCACCACGACTCTGACGGAAACCCGCTTGTGAATCCTTCTCAAATATGCGAACTCAAAGTACAAGATGTTATTGTTCCTCTCAAAAGCGCGGAGTACTTTGTTCGTGTGGCCGGATTCATAGACGAGCTTCTTGAGAAGGTATACGAACTCCCCTCATACTACAATGTTAAGAACGTGCATGATCTAGTCGGGCATCTTATCCTGGGCCTAGCTCCTCATACCTCAGTGGGCATCCTTGGAAGGATTCTCGGCTTTACCCACTTGAACGTTTGCTACGCTCATCCTCTGTGGCACTCGGCGAAACGCAGGGATTGCGATGGAGATGAGGATACGTTGATGCTTGCTTTAGACACGGTCTTAAACTTTTCCAAGGCTTACTTGCCGGCTCAGATAGGGGGAATAATGGACGCGCCCCTTTTCGTAATTCCCGCGGTAAATCCTCAAGAGGTGCAACGGCAGGCTCATGATGTAGATGTTGCTGCGGCGTATCCTTTAGTGTTTTATGAAAAAACTTGGCAGAGGGTGGCCCCTCAAAGAGTTAAAGGGCTGATAGATTTGGTTGAGCATCGGTTAGGCACTGAAGCGCAGTTTCACGGTTTCCATTATACAGTTCCTGTTTCAAACATGAATCTGGGCAATCCAGAAAGCATGTATAAGCGATTAGGGCGAATGATCGACAAGCTAAGCAGCCAACTCACCTTAGCAGAGAAGATCGAGGCGGTTGATGCCGAGATGGTTGCTAGGAAGGTTTTAACAACGCACTTCCTCCGCGATATAGCGGGCAACCTGCGCGCCTTCACCACTCAAAACTTTCGGTGCAAAGCCTGCAACAAACGGTTCAGGAGACTACCCCTCAAGGGAAGGTGCCTAGAATGTGGAGGAGCCTTGACCTTGACGGTCTATCGCGGCGGAATCGATAAATATCTAGAGGCGGCGCATCAGCTGATACAGAGGTATCGTCTCCCCGAATACTATGCTCAGCGGTTGTCTCTTATTGAAGATGAAATCAACTCGTTGTTTGAAGGAAAAAAACCCAGACAAGTGGGCCTAGCGGAGTTTATCGCTTAAAAAGTGGAAACTTTTTCTACACCAATGAGGAATTTGTTCTGAGGAGTCATGTTCAAGGAAGCATACCACCCTAAGGCCTTTTTGTCTCGGCGAAGAAACGTTCGACAGGGTTTAGTCGCTAGGACACGAATAGTTGTACTCCTAGAAAGGGGGGCTTCTAACGCTAAAACTCTTGTACAGGAGTCCGGTTTAACCTATGTGGCTGTTCTTCACCACCTCCACCTTCTCGAGGTTGAAGACATTGTCCTGAGAAAGGGCAAAAAACCCTACTCTTGGGAATTAACGGGCGCTGGGCAGCAACGATTAACAAACTTAAGGGGTAAGTAAGTGTAATTAGCTGGATTGTTTTGTGAAAGTAACAGGATGTGAGGGGTCGTTAATGGCGAAGATAATTGCAGGCGACAAGACGGTTGAGTGTCTCCTCCTAATCTTTGATAAGGATGGCACCATCGTGGATTGGAGATCATCGTTGCTTTCTCTTGCGAATGCTCGGTTTATGAGTATCAAACGTTTAGCAGGTGAGCGCGTGGCTAACGTATGGTCTAAGGCCGTTGGAGTCGATTTATGCAGTGGGTGGATTGATCCAGAGGGTCCATTCGGAATCGCGCCCGCTAGTGAAGAGATGTTAGTGGCGGCAACCGTCCTCTATCAGTGTGGGTGGGGTTGGGGTGAGGCAAGGCGCCTAGCCGAAACAGCATTTGAGGCGGCTGACAAATCAATGAAGCCTCCCTTTGGAGGGGTTCCCGTTGCCGGAGCGCCGGAAGCACTTCACCGCCTCAAAACCCTTCGTGGCCTCAAGATTGCCCTCGCGTCTACCGACAGGCATTGGCGGTCCTCTGAAATGTTGAAGGCACTGAATCTCCACGACTATTTCGATGTTATCGTGGGAGCCGACGATGTCCCGAGAGGCAAGCCTGCACCGGATATGGTGCTGGAAGCCTGCAGAAAAGCGAGATGTCATCCGGGCGACTCTATTGTAGTCGGCGACTCACGCGTTGATATGGTTATGGGGAAGAACGCTAAGGTAAAGGCGTGCATAGGCGTGTTGAGCGGTATCACTCCGCGAGACAAGCTTGAGGCGCTCGCAGACATCATTATCCCCTCGGTTGCGAGTCTAAGCCCAGCAGAAAAAAGGTATTCCTCGAGAAGCTTTTAGTTTTTATGCTAACGGAAGTACGAAGTAGATAACTTTTCAGGAGAGGAAATAATCCTATTCGCCTCCCCCTTCAAGTGATAAAACGTTTAAGGTCTTTGTTTGTCCGACAATAAATTTTTTCTTTTGTGAGACAATAGAGAGCCTCTTGATCTATGCGTCGAACGCCATGAGACAGGGTGATGAGGGTCAGGATCAACGCCTTTCAAAGGGGCATTCGCATCGTGCTTTTTGACACTTGGGGCACGTATTATTGTATTTTTTTAACGCGGCTTCTTCTAAATCTATGTTAACAACGTTGGCTAGGGAGGCTAACCAAGCAAAGACATCGGCAAACTCGTCCTCCAAAGCCCTTGCATCCTGCCCTTTTAGGGCATCTCCCAACTCCATGGCTTCCTCCACGAGCCACCTGTACGTCGCGTCCTTCCCACGCTCAGAGTCTCGATGAAAATAAATCCGCCGCATCATCCTCTGAAACTCACGAATGTGCACGCTGCATCCCCCTTGATATAACTTAAGCTGTCTTTTCTATAGCGTTTTTGAAGCTGATAAGGGTTGTTTGCCCCTTTTTAAGGATGTGGATCACCTCGACACCCTTTCTCTCTAGATGTGCCGAGATAAAGCGGCGGTGGCAATACTTTGGGTTAGGCTCCATGCACATGATGCTCGTTCTCTTTTGCTTAGCGATTTCGGTGAGCTTTTTTATTCCGTCTTCAAACAGCTTGGTGTTCATATGGGCTTTGTATCCGCCTCGACGATAACCACCCAGTTCCTTGCCTAGCCAAATGTAATTGATCCCATGCTCAGGCAACCATTGTTCCATCCGCTCCCTCTTGAAATGCTCGATTTTGGATGCTGGAAAACTGCGAACATCCACTAAAGTTTCGATCTTGTGATCTTGAAGCAAATCCAGAAATTTCTCTACAGATCGATTGCTGTGACCTATGGTCCATACCGTAACCTTGCCGGGGGTAGCTGTTTGTTGCATAATCCTCTCCATGTTTTGGTTGGAGTAATTTCATAGTTTTCGAGTTTAATTGGATTTTTAGCGTATCTTGATGTATTTGTAGGCTTCTGTGGTGTCTTCAAAGCAGTAATGCACCCTTTGATAGTTTCTTCTGAACTCTATCACATCTTTCTTAACTTTTTCTACATCTTCTTTATTGATGATCACCCTTTTAATAAACTCGGCAATTTCCACCATTTCGGCTTCCTTCATTCCCAGTCTCGTGACTTCTGATGTCCCAAGACGAATCCCACCCGGATGCATGAAGTGGCGTCCAGCCTTTATGTCCCAGGGGAGCAGGTTCCGGTTTATGACGATGTTTGCTCTCTCCAGCTCTTTTTCGATAGTGCCACCATCGCCGTATTTCGTTATGTCGATGAGGAGCACATGCGACTCGCTGAAACCCTTATGCTCCGCCAAAACGTTAAAGCCCCGCTCGTAGAGGGCTTGACCCAAGGCCTTCGAGTTTTTGATAACCCGCTGAGCGTATTCCCTTCCAAACTCAAGCATTTCTGCGCAGGCTATAGCAACCCCCGCCACCGCGTGAAGGTGGTGGTTGCTCACCATCCCCGGAAAAGTTGCTCGCTTGATCCCGTCCGCATATTTTTCCCAAGATAGCACTGCCCCATGCTGGGGACCAAACAGGGTCTTGTGGGTGCTGAGCGTAACGACGTCAGCTCCCTCCCGCAAGGGGTCTTGGAAACAGCCCCCAGCGATTAAACCAGCCACATGAGCCGCGTCATACGCTACGGTGGCACCAACCTCACGAAACGTATCGGCCAACTCCCGCACTGGATGAGGAAACGGGAAAACGCTGGCGCCAAACATCACCAATTTGGGGGACTTCCCCTCTTGCGTTAACCTCTCAACCCCCTTCTTCGCTCTGTCCACATCAATGTTCAGCTCCTTATAATCCAAGGGAAGGTATTCCACCGCCAAGTCATGGACTGCACCCGCGGTTCCCCCCAGCTTCTTCATCCCCATACTGATGTGGCCTCCGCATGGGATGGACAAGGCCATCATAACGTCGCCTGGACTTGTGAAGGCTGTGTAAACCACTAGGTTTGCAACAACCCCCGACACCGGACGAACATCGACGAATTCAGCGTTGAACAGCCTCTTCATCAGCTCGATGCAAATAAGTTCCACTTGATCAATGTAGACGCAGCCGGCGTAAACGCGCTTACTGGGCAGCTAGCGGAGGCTAGCTACTCTCCGGGCCAGCCTTCTGCGTACCGATTTCCAAAGTCGGTCGTCAACGCTTCGCGCACTGCTGGACTGGGCACGTTCTCACTTGCAATTAGTGGAATCGTCCCTTGAAACCACTCGTGATGCTGGTGGAGCAGCTCAAACGTTTTTCCGTAATACTCACGGGCAGAGTTCATAAAAGCACCTCACCACTATATCCAATTGTTTAGCAAAATAAAAGCTTTGGACCAGCGCAACTTTAATTAGTGGAAACTTCTTGGTATAATCACTTGGAGACCACTGCCATGAGTAGTAGGAGAGAGAAGAGGCGCCAGAAGGGTGCCCCTATGCCCGCCATGAGCGCTGGTTTGCTCCGATTTTTTGAAGAGGAGACGCGGGGCATAAGGGTGAAACCCGAACTAGTTGTGATCTTTACGGTGGCACTAATAGTAGCTTGCGTCCTAGCCCAACTCCACGCCTTACGCTTGCTTCCTCTCCCTTAGAATCGCGTTCTCTTAGACTGTTCTTACCTCTTTTCGTGTTCAAGTTCAAGCCTGATTCAGATGGGTGAATACTCACATAGAGTGCTTAGCCGGATGCATCGACTTAATGAGCTTAGAAAACGAGAATTATGAGCTCTTGTGTAGGACCTCGATACGTTGAACCGAATTCAGGTTGATGAATATCTCACTTCTCTCTTCCTTACTTACGACCTGCGGTATCGGCTGTGCAATGGTGGATCGCAGTATGATGGCGTCGGCCTCAGAGAGCCAGATTCCAGGAGGTTCTCGGGTAACAGCGGCCAATGTTCCCTCGAATCCATAGGCGGGATCTAAGATCGCCACTATTCTTCGTCCTATGCTTCGCTCAAGCATATGAAACACGGTTGGAGGCAGACCGTCTTCGGGCATAACTCTCTGCAAAATGATACATGATTCAAGGATAAAACTTTATCCCACCTCTAGGTTAACCAATTGAGGTCCATAAGCCCTCCTTTAAACATTCATCGCCCCTTTCGCTCAAATTTCCCTCTACAGCTTTTCCTTTTTCTCTAAAATAATTGCAGTATTTCCCAGCTTTTCTTCCTAGATTGGTGTAAACTTTGTCTCTCTGCTCCTCGAAGCATGGAGTTTCACGGAGCCTTTGGTGACTGAAACCTTGGTTTTTCAAAAATGGGCACGATGTGGCTCTCCTTATGGCGTTTACGACCTCAACTTTTTTGAACCTTTGTTCTATATCTATCAGCAAGGAGCATGTGAGTTGGCTTCAACATGTCATTAGATGAATATATGGGTAGGACGGTTAAGCGTTATTCATCATTATTCACCTTACCATCTCACAGGAGAATCGTTGTCTTACTTTGCGGGGTATGCATGCTCGGCGGGGGGCCGGGGGTGTTCTTATTGAACCCCTCATATTATGGGCTCGCTGTGGGCTTGATTTTTGGCATAATTTTCTTCTCCATCACCTTAGTATCAGACCTCATGATTCATCAATGTTGCATGAAAACGGATCCGATCTTCAACCTAAGGCGCTGCTCTGGCCTTTCCCTTTTCTCCTGCCTAACATGGTTTGGCTTCATTTTACTGGGCAGTCTCATCAGCGCTGTCCTTAAAAGCTCCAATGTTTGGGTCAAACTTTTTCTTTTAGGCTTTCTTGCCGCACTCATACTTCGCTTGTTAGTGCTTTCCACCACATCATTTGCCAGCCTCGGAAGGGTTTTTGTCTCCTCCCTCTTACAACCCGCGTTGTGCGTTGTCCTCGTTGTCTTCATGAGCTTTATCTTAGGGTATAGCCTAGGGGTTCGTCTCCTCCTTTTCCTCCCAATTTCCATCCTCATCGCTGTGCTAACCGTCTCTCTCTTTGTGTTCTTTGTAAATCGTGTCGGCAGAGAAAGCCTCGGGATGGATTCCCTCCTTGTTTTTAGAGTCTTCATGGCAAATTGGGCGGAAGACCTAAACGCGCCCCTCGAAAGTCTCCTTGAGAGGTTCGGCCATAAACAAAACATAAAGCTTTCTTTACTAGCGTTCAGAGCTAAGGAAAGGATAAAGGCGGTTATGGTTGTTCCCGCCCTCCATCATGGCCCCTTCAAAAACGTTGGAAGTAGCCAGCTTCCTCATCTGCTTCAAACGGCATTGGAAAATAGGCTGCAATGTACAGTTTTCGTTCCCCATGGATTATCCGGGCACGAGCTCGATCTCGCTTCGCAGTTGCAGAATAGAAAGATTGTAGAGGGCGTCCTTGGCTCCATTGATTTCCTCTTTTTCGAATCTAAGGCCACGCCCTTCATGCGATCCCGGAAAAACGGAGCGTGGGCAAGCTGCCAAATATTTGGTGACTGCGCCCTTCTCACATTAACCCTCTCGCCTAAAACCATGGAGGATCTGCCCCAAGCATTGGACAACATGATTATTGATGAAGCCGAAAAGCTAGGGCTTTCATCGGCCATTGTCATTGATGCTCACAACTGTATCGAGGGTCCCTTCGATCCTAAGGAAGTGATTGCCCCTCTGAGAATAGCCGCTGTAACCAGCCTAGAACAAGCATCGGCCCACATGTCCTCTCCCTTCGAGATAGGGGCCGCAAAGGTGACTCCCAAAGAGTTTACTATCAAAGAGGGCATGGGACCAGGAGGAATAACCGTTATCGTAGCGAGGATTGGCGATCAGAAAAGTGCGTATGTAACCGTCGATGGCAACAACATGATAGCGGGACTACGAGAAAAGATTCTCTCGATGCTTCGGGAAATTGACATTGTCGATGGAGAGGTTCTCACCACCGACACCCACATGGTGAGCGGTGTTGTGCTAACCCCGCGTGGCTACCACCCAATAGGCGAGGTCATGGACCAAGCGAAACTAATTGACTATATTAGACAAGCCGCGATAAGAGCCTTAGACGATTTGGAACCTGCACAAGCATCGTGGCGCATAGTGACCATACCTGACGTAAAGGTTATCGGAGAAAAGCAGATAGAGGCTCTAGGTCTTCTTGCTGAAAAAACAGCTAAACAAGCCAAAAAGCTGGCTATTTCGCTGTTCCCAATGACCGGCGCTTTTCTGACCATTTTGCTTACGCTTCTATAGCTTCATCTTGTTGGTGATGCCGATTTTGTTTCATTCAACCAGAGCTAACTCTAACACAGAGCGCAGATTAAGCGAAATGAAATTAAAGGGTAAACAGGGTTACTATCTATGACTCATCAAGGACCAAAGAAGAATCAAGCCATGCCGCACTTCTTGAGCAACCGCCTCCAACTCTGATCAACTTCGCGCTGAATCTCATCGATGACATGTTCAAACTCAGGCACAAACAAATGCTGAAAACGACCCTGAACCCTCAAATACTCCCTAACCGGCTTCTTCAGCTCCGGCTTCAAAGCGAGAACCTTGCTAGGTGCTGACAAGGAATATTCGCCATCAACTGCCTCCCACAACGGGAAAAAGCATGTCTCCACAGCCAAACGCGAAACCTCAATGGTTTTACTTGTATCATAACGCCAACCGCGTGGACAAGGAGCCAGCGCATGTAAGAAAGCAGGCCCCACAACCTCTAACCCCTTCCGAGTCTTTGTAATCAAATCCCGCCAATAAGCAGGAGAGGCCGTGGCCACATACGGAATGCCGTGCGCCACCATGATGTCTGCGATGGGCTTCTTATGCTCAGGCTTACCCGGGATCACGTGACCAGCCGGCGAGGTGGTAGTCCAAGCCCCATGTGGCGTGCCACCGCTCCTTTGTATGCCCGTGTTCATGTAGGCTTCATTGTCATAGAGGACATAAAGAAAGTCGTGACCTCTTTCCACCGCTCCTGACAGGGCTTGTATACCGATGTCGTAAGTCCCTCCATCTCCTGCGAAGGCTATAACATCGACATGATCGTATTTAAGTTGCCCCCTCTTTTTCATGACCTTTAAAGTTGCTTCGATTCCAGCTGCGTTAGCAGCTACATTTTCGAACGCTGTGTGAATCCAGGGAATCCTCCACGAAGTGTAAGGATAAATAGTCGTGACGACCTCCATGCATCCTGTCGCGTTCGTTGCTATTATTGGTCCTCGAACGGCCTTTAGTATCTGTCGATATGTGGTGGCTGGTCCGCATCCTGCGCATGCTCTATGTCCCGGCATCAGAAGTTCAGGTTTTTCTGCGAGATCCTTTATCGTGAATTTCCATTCTAATCCCATTTTCTTGCCTCCCTCTATTCCCGCACTCCTATAAATTTCACGGGCCTCTCAACTCGTTTTATTTCGAGGATCCTTTGTAGGTCCTTGTAGATTTGTTGTATAAGGTTTTGTGGCATGTCTCTTCCTCCGAGTCCATATATATAATCGACTATATGCGGGCGCACTGGAGCGTCATAAAAGGTATGACGTATCTCGTGGAATATCGGCCCTCCCTGAGCTCCAAAACTGTGGCTTCGATCCATGACTGCTAGGGCTTTCACGGAATCTAGCGCGTTTAGTATGTCTTGTGTTGGGAATGGACGGTAAGTGCGTACGCGGAGTAATCCCGCTTTTATTCCCTTATCGCGTAGCTGGTCCACAACAGCTTTGGTGGTTCCAGCAGTTGATCCTACGCAGACTGTTGCTATCTCTGCGTCTTCTAGGCAGTAGGGTTCGATAAGCCCGTTTCCGTATCTTCGTCCGCTTATTTCTCTATACTCATCGTGCACTTGCTTGATTATTTGCGGTGCTGTTTGCATGGCGACTTCTTGTTGCCTTTTATGTTCAAAGTAGTAGTCGTGTAGATCAAGTGGCCCCATTGTTACAGGGTTCTCTGGGTCCAGTCTGAAGGGTACCAGTCTATCTTCGTGGCCCCTTACCAATGGTATTTGTCGTGTTCCAACGAATTGACGGACAGGTTCGTCAGGCAGTACATTAACGCTTTCCAACGTGTGGCTGAGGAAGAATCCGTCTAGCATTACCATAGTGGGCAAGAGGATGTCTCGGTGTTCGGCTATTCTGAATGCTTGTATGATAGAGTCGTACGCTTCTTGGGCGTTCTCGACATAAATTTGTATCCAGCCTGCGTCTCGTTCCACCATGCTGTCCGAGTGGTCGCAGTGTATACAGATGGGCGCAGATAGGGCTCGGCTTGTTATAGCCATTACGACCGGTGCTCGGCAACCCGAGGTTACGTAGAGGATTTCATGCATTAGCGCTAGACCAGCGGACGCAGATGCAGTAAACGTTCTTGCGCCAACTGTTGCGGCGGTTAGGCATGCAGTTAGAGCACTGTGCTCTGACTCGACACATACGAATTCCGTGTCCACTTCTCCATTGTGTACGTACTCACTGAACCTTTCAACGATTATGGTTTGTGGCGTTATTGGATACGCGGCTACCACATCCACGTGCGATTGTTTGGCAGCGTAGGCCACGGCTTCGTTACCGTTTAGTGCGAGCGTTTTTTGTGTGACGATTGCCATTTCGTGTCGCACCTCCCTACTCAAGCATCATTTCTATGGCCTTTTTTGGGCATTCGTTGGCGCAGATGCCACACCCCTTACAGTATTTGTAGTTAAATTCGATGTCTTCAGTTTCAGACTTCCATTCGATGGCTCCATCCGGGCAGTGTATGTGACATATTAGACATTTGTTACATTTTTCTAAGTCTCGCACTGGTTTGAATGTTCTCCAGTCTCCCGTGATGTATTCTGTGGATGGAATCCAGCACACTCCGGCAATGGGTATCTCTTTCCAACCCTTCTGTTCAGAAGTCATCCTAACCTCGCCTCCATGTATGCTTCTTTCACTACCTCAACATTCTTCTCGGCGATTTTGAGCGGAAACTCTTCTTTTATGGCTTTTTCTATGTTTTTAAGGTCCACTATCCCCGTTGCTCGTGCAACAGCCCCGAGCATGGCAGTGTTAGTGATGGATCTTCCCAATATCTTGACGGCAATATCTGTTGCAGGGACGCTCCACACCTTACGTCCGATAAGGTTTAGTTGCTCTCGAACTTGGGTAGGGCTCTCCCGGGTATTTACAACGACAACGCCGTCTTCAGCAAGCCCTTCAGTTACGGGAATTGTTTTCAGCAGGGTCGGGTCGAGGACGGCCACCACGTTTGGTGTGTAGATGGCGCAATGCATGCTGATGGGTTTGTCGCTGATTCTGGTGAAGGCGCGTAAGGGCGCTCCCATGCGCTCTGGTCCGAACTCGGGGAAGGATTGGATATATTTGCCCTCATGGACCGCTGCTTTTGCGAGCAACTCGCTTGCGGTCCAGGCTCCTTGTCCCCCTCTGCCATGCCATCGGATCTCTTGAAAGAGTACCACCTTTGATTTCCCCCATTCTTCCATTCAGTTTAGAGGGCGTTAGATATAGGTTTTCCTCAAACATTCAAAATTTAACACGTTTCGTAAGAAGCTTACAAAATCGGGGAACCAAGAAGCAGGAGGCTATTTTAAGCACTTAACGAGGAATCGAATTAATGACGCATGGAAAACTATAAGAAGCTACAACCCAGTGTATAGTCCATAACGAACTGTAGTCAGGAGGGGAAAGCATGGCGCAAGAAAAACAGGTAAAACCTGAAGAGGGGGAAGTAGCTAGAGAAGCAGGAAAACCAGGCGAAAACGTCGTTCTAATCGGCAAAAAACCAGTGATGAACTATGTAGTTGCCTGCCTCACCTTTTTCAACGCCGGAGAGAAGGAGGTTGTGGTTAAAGCAAGGGGGCGGGCGATTACCACGGCTGTTGACACCGTTGAGTTGCTTCGCCGCGGCTTTGTTAAGGATCTGGAACTCAAAGACATCCAAATCGGCACCCAAGAAATAACAAGACCCGAGGGTCAAAAATCCAACGTTTCGGCCATCGAAATAACGGTAACTAAAGCGAAATCTAAGTGACTTCTTAGTTGAATGAATCCAGAGCTTCCCAACTACGTTCGTGCCGTCAGTTCGTTACTGATGCTTGATGCTTTTGCTATATTGAGTCGTTTCCACTGTTTTATGATGAGAATTTATCGTAGATAGCTATAAAAGTCTTGCATCCTACAGAATTATTCCGTGGGGTGACATATATGGGTAGTGCACCGAGGATTGTTGTTCGTCCGCCGGGTCCTAAAGCAAGGGAACTCGTTAGGAAGGACGAGGCTTTGATTTCTCCCTCCTACGTTCGCTTCTATCCGCTTGTTATTGAATCCGGAAAGGGCTGTGTAGTGAAGGATGTGGATGGAAACGAGTATATCGACTTCAACTCTGGGCTGGTGTGCTTAAACGTGGGACACTGCCATCCCAAGGTTGTTGATGCAATAAATAATCAATGCCAGAAGTTTTTGCATTACTCCAGCACAGACTTCTACTATGAAGAGGTTGTTAACTTAGCTGAGGAACTCTGTGAAATAACCCCTGGACGGTTTGAGAAAAAGGTGTACTTCGGGAACAGCGGAACCGAGGCCGTTGAAGCGGCAATCAAGCTTTCAAAGTGGCACACACGTAAGCATCGATTCATAGCCTTTATCGGAGGCTTTCATGGTCGAACGTTAGGTTCGCTGGCTTTAACCGCCAGTAAGCTCATTCAAAAAAGATACTTATTCCCGCTGCTTCCGGGAGTTACCCATGTGCCCTACCCCAACTGTTATCACTGCCCCTTTAAACTGTCATATCCAGATTGTGATTATTGGTGCGTAGACTTTATCGACGAGTTTGTTCTCCAAAAATACGTTCCTCCTGAAGAGGTTGCTGGCATCATTTTTGAATCCATCCAAGGGGAGGGCGGATACGTAGTTCCACCATCGGAATACTTTCAGCGGCTCAAAAAACTAGCCGACAAATACGGCTTTCTCCTGATCGACGACGAGATTCAGTCAGGGATGGGCAGAACCGGACGATGGTTCGCCATTGAACACTGGAAAATCGATCCTGACATCCTTTGCGTAGCTAAAGCCATCGCCTCCGGGCTGCCCCTAGGCGCGATAGTGGCCCGAGCCCGACTAATGGATTGGGAGGGTGGTTCCCACGCCAGCACCTTCGGAGGAAACCCTGTGGCTTGCGCCGCAGCGCAAGCAGTCATTGAGGTGATTAAAGAGGAGGGCCTTCTTGATAACGCAACAAAACAGGGAAATTACGTCATAAAACGGCTGGAAACCCTGAAAGACGAGTGCGAAATCGTCGGAGATGTTCGAGGAAAGGGGCTGATGATCGGAGCTGAAATCGTGAAAGACAAAAAAAGCAAAAAGCCAGGGACAGACGAGGCAAAAGAGATCATGATGAGATGCTGGAAGCGCGGAATCGCCATCATCACCTGCGGCGTATCCACGCTCAGAGTGGCTCCCCCGCTAAACATAACAAGAGAACTCGTGGATGCCAGCCTAGAAATCATTGAGGACGTAATTAAAGAGGTCGAAAAAGAAAAATAACCATTTTGCATCTCTCACCCAGATGACTTTTCAGGCTTAGACAGGGCCTCTATGGATGTTGACGCGCGTGAGTCTAGTTCTAGCTGATCTGAAAAACCCCTTTTGACATAGGCGTTTTTGATCTTGACCCGGGTTCCGATCGGTAGGTCTCTTACAGCGTCCACCAGTTTTCTCCAGATAGAAGCTCTGATTTTCCCAGTGTCATCTGTTAGGTCAAAGGAGGCAACCGTGATTTTCTCTTTGCGGGTCGTGGTGACTTCCCTTATTGTAGGTGTTGTTGTAATGGTTCCTTCCACGTTAATCGGGCCACCCTCCTCCTTTATCTCAGCTATTTTCGTGTTTTCCTCCCTATATGGTGGAAGTCCTGCCTCTTCAGGAGACTTGATGTAGGTCGCTTTTTCCACGTGCAACTCAAGTCGGCCATCGAGACGCTCTTTCACCTTGCTGTTCATGATTTGCAGGTGGTCTCCCTTTTTCACGTCGCCCAACTCATCTACCTTCTCATTCCAAAGGACAGCGGTTATTTGGCCAGTGTCATCCCTTAAATCTAGCCTCATGACCTTGCCGCGTGTTCCATCTCTCCTCTTAAATTCGGAAGCGGGATAAACGTTTTGCACCACCCCGAGAACGCTTGCTTTCTTGTGTTTTCCTGTTATTTTCCCAATCTTTTGTATGAAGTACGCAATGGGAGGATATTCGCTCTCCACGGCGCCCGGCGGGGAAACTTGAGCGTCTCCGCGCAACCCAACGTGTAGCTCCAGCCTTCCGTCCAACCCCTCGCGAACATATCCATGTGAGACCTTGATTATTTGCCCCGTCTCAACCTTTCTGCCCTCTACCAGGCTTACTTTATCGTCCCAAAGAACCACCTTCAACGTTCCAGTTTTATCCCCAATGAGTAGACGGGCGACCCTTCCCTCCGTTCCATCTGGGCGGTTGAAGGTTTGAGGAGGATAAACAGCAATGGCACGCCCAACGACTGTCGCGTCGTTCAAACCAGAGACAAGGTCCCGAATCCAAACCTCTGGTCGGATCGGCTCCCTCAAAACTTCCACTCCCAACTCTGAGGCCACGATGCGCGCCGCGGCCTCATCAGTAAGAAATCCCCCCGCCGTCCTCTTTTTCTCCTCGATCATTCCGATAACCTTCTCACGCGTAAGGTCCCCACGAGACGATAGGATTCGCTGAACAATCTCCTCGAGGTCCATTCTCCTTCCCTGCAACTTGTCAAGAAGTCAAGGTTGCACTATTGTTAAAGTTTATTTAAATCTGTTCCTTTTAATTCTGTGAAAGGTGGAGGATGGATGGATCAAGCGCTCTTCAACATGCTTGGAGTTATGCTGGTTTTCACCGGGTTTGTCATCACCGTCATCGCTGTTCTTTTGTGGATTTTTATGACCGTAAAGCGTGGAGGAAAGGTTAGGGGTGGGGGAGCGGTGATCATTGGACCCTTCCCAATAGTTTTTGGCACTGATAAAGAATCTGTTAAGGTAATTCTTCTGCTATCCATAGCCCTAATCGTAGTCTTACTGGTGTTTATGGCGTTCTCTTACTACGCCTTTAAGTGAAGGAGAGAACCGCTATGCAGGTTGGGGCTTGTGAGGTTTGCGGTAAGCGTTCAGCCAGATACGTTTGTCAGGAGTGCGGTCGCAAGGTCTGTGAAGCATGCTTAGAACCCCGCACATGGGTTTGCTCGGATTGCTATAGCCGTCTCAAACCTAGGGCTCCAACTCCGACAGTGGAAGCTTTCACGTGGTCAACGCCCTTTAAACTCTTCCTCTTAGGGTTCCTGATAATTTTTGTAGGGGTGATCGTTATGATGATTGCCGCTGTCTTTCTTGGGGCCTCTGCAGGCGCTATGATCTGGATACTACCGTTTCCGCCGATAGTAGTAGGCACTGGGCCACACCTTTATCCCATATGGATGGCTATACTCGCCGTTGTTGTGATAGTTCTGGGGATAGTCGTGTTTTTTGCATTGCGGAAGCGAGCATAAAACGGGTGGCAAGAGAGGCTACTATTCGTTTAAAATTAAGCGGCTGTTTCCTCTTTGCCGTAAAGGAGGTATAGGAAGGCCAGAAGAAGCGCTATGAAGGTTAGCGACATTAGGACCGTGATAACGACCGTTTCAAAGTAGGCTCCTGGGTCCATAAGGGGTCCCTTGTCTTATTCTGGTGACAAACTATTTAAGGGTGCCTTTCCGGTTGCCTCTTCGAAACTCTTGTCTCCACGGCTTTCCACTCCTTTATTAAAACGTCATAAAAACTGTCATCATCCTCAATCAAATCAAATTGATCCGTGGCTTCCGCCAGTTTTTGCGCGATGATGTGGTAACACAGATGACCTTTGTCAAATTTGAAGTAAAAATCCTCACAAGAACAAAACTCGGCGTCTGGCATAACAAGGTAGTCACGCCGCTTTCCCACCACAATCCAAATAGTCCTATCGCTCGGCTTAAAGACATATTTCTTGATTCTTCCCCTCCTCAAGGCCTCCCAAGCTCTGTCAAACCGCGAGCCAAACTCTAAAGAAAGCCGGGTAAGATGAGCATCCGTCACTTGTCCCTCCACTCGAATCTCCCTACAGATTTCTTTAAGCACGTCGGGTTCTGACGATTTTTCCATGGCATTCCCAGATCAATCGTGGCACGAATAACATTTTGAGGCATTTCGTTCATCGAGGATCGTTTATGGTGTTCTTTCCAGCGCGGCTTCGACGACCCCTCTTTGGGCGTCTCGAAGAATGAGCAACCCTACCCTTTCCCCTACACTTCTTTTATGGATCTCTCTCCTCAAGTCTTCTATGCTGTCTGTAGGGGCGTCGTCGAGTCTGAGAATGATGTCTCCCGCAATTATTCCGGCACGATCCGCGGGGCCGTCAGATGCTAGTCCGGTTACGAGAACTCCCTTTTCGACGGGTAAATTGTAGTACGCGGATATCTCTTTGGTAAGACTTAACCCAGTTATGCCCAACCAGGGCCTGATGACCATGCCGTGAACGATGATTTCATCGGCGCATCTCTTGGCTGTGTTCACGGGTATGGCAAAGCCTATTCCTTGGGCAAAGGGGATGATGGCTGTGTTAATGGCGATCACCTTCCCGTGGATGTCCACGAGGGGGCCGCCACTATTTCCCGGGTTAATGGCAGCGTCTGTTTGAACAAGATTTTCTATGACCCCCTTTTGGGACCTTATAGACCTCTTTACCGCGCTTATCACTCCGGAAGTTACTGAGGGGCCGCCAGCTAGGCCAAACGGGTTGCCGATGGCGAAAACCCTCTGCCCCACTCTCAACTCATCGGAATTACCCAGCTCCGCGGCTGGTAGGCCCTGTGCCTCTACTTTGATGACGGCTATGTCGTCGCTTTTGCAGCTCCCTTCCAGTCTGCCAGTTGATACTTCACCTGTGGCCAGTGTCACCTCGATCCTCCTCGCTCCTTCAATAACGTGATTGTTTGTCAGAATGTATCCCTTAGGATCGATGATGGTTCCTGAACCCATTCCCTTGACGGGAACCGCTTGATAGAAGACATCGTGAACCAGCCTAACTGTGCTTACGTTGACCACGCATCGGCTTACCTTTTCCACTATTTCCAGAACTGCTGTCTCGTCATAGGGTAACAACTCGCCCAAAAGCCTCCAATACATACATATCTTTAATCGAATTAAATGTTTATCCACAAGGACGGATTGAATTGAGACTTGCGATAATAGGTGTCCCTTCAAGTGCTGGTGCAAGGGCTAAAGGACAAGAAAAGGCTCCAGCTGCACTCCGTGGAGTTGGATTAGTCGAAAAACTCAAAGTGGCTGGACATAAAGTGGTTGACTATGGTGATACCGAGTCTTTTTATTTCATCCTAAACTTCGATGATCCTAAAGCCCAGAATAAATTTGCTGTCGCGAAAGTTTGTAGGCTTGTTGCAGAGAAGGTTAAAACAGCCCTAGATAATGGGCTTAACCCCATAATACTAGGAGGCGATTGCACGATAGCGATTGGTAGCGTCATGGGAATTGTGGATGTTTTCCCTGACTTGGGACTACTCTACTTTGATGGTGATGCAGATTTGAATACGCCTGAAACCACTCCATCTGGTATACTTGATGGGATGGTGTTAGCGCATGTTATTGGAAATGGATGTGAAGAGCTTTCCCATTTAGGAAAGCGATACCCAATCTTAAGTGAAGAAAACATCGTCTTATTCGGGTTAAACCCGGCGAGCGGGTACATCGATCCACCTGAAATTGACTTTCTAAAAAGCTCTACAATAGCGCAGTTTTCAACGGAAACAATTCGCGAGTTAGGGGTTGAAACAGCTGCAAGGAATGCTTTGAAGACATTAGAATCTAAGACAGACAAGATTTTTGTTCACTTTGATGTCGATGTTATTGATGCTAGCGAAATGCCAGCGGCCGATGTTCCTCACTCGAACGGTTTAACCTTAGATGAGGTGGCACGGGCACTAAGGTTATTTGTTCAAGGAGATCGTTTCCTCGGCATGGAGGTCACAGAATTCAATGCAGATAAAGATCGAGAGGGTAAGTTAGCCGCTAAACTTGCAGAGCTTATCTCTTTTGTGGTGGCATAGTAGCGCGCACTGATCGAGAAGGTGCTTAACCTTACGAGAGGAAAAGGCGCGAATGGTACTTTCTCTGATTTGCCTATTCGATTTTTAGTGGTTCCCCTTTCGGCTTCTCTTTCTCTACAATTTTTGGTAAAGTAACCTCTAAGACCCCATTCTTATAGGTCGTCTTTGCCTCTTTGATCTTAACCTTCGCCGGCAGTTCAACGTCTTTAAAATATTTACGTTGGGGCGTATCCACGGAAAGGGTTAACGTGTTTTCTGTTCCATGCAGCTTAATGTCTTCCTTTTCAACTCCAGGCAATTCGGCTATGACTTTAACTTCACCATCAGTGCTTATTACGTCTACTAATGGCTCGCGTTCCTCCTTCACATCGAGCCTAGGTCTCGCGATTCCGAAGGCTTCTGGTCTGAGTGAGGGCTTCACGTTTCCGAACTCCCTTATCCTAGGCTTCCCATCTGGGCCAATCGTCATAGAGTAGCCGTATACGAAGGGTCCCCACTCTCGCATGGTTGTGCCGTCTGGGAGTTTGCGTTCCCGCACGTAATCCTTCGGGACGCGGTTGGTGAACTCCCTAAATTCCCTCTCCATCATCTCCTCGATGTCCCTCATCATTTCATCGATGTCCCCGAAGAACCAGTTTCTGAAGAAAGGAGATCGGCGCATCCTTCTCCTAAACCACTCAGGGAAGTACTCCCCAGCCATAATTCTTCACCTCTATTATGAGTGAAACCACCGGAACTATAAAAACGTCTCGCAAAACAGAGAGCAGCTGAAAATTAAGTTAGGCTTCTCAATTGATTAACGGTCCCTAGGAAGGTTCCATCGAGAAGATACGCTTCTGCGTTGCCAGTATCGACGCTCCCCGAACGCAAAACCGGGCCGATGAACTGCCTAGATTTCACGGTTTTTCCCATACTTCTCTTATTGACAGGCTGACCTCCTAGAAAATCGTTGAAGGACGGCATGATGAAGAATTTTGATGACCTCAACTTTACGTTGAAGCGATCCTGTAGCAAAGCGGCTGGATCCTTGTCAATTTTGACGCTTAGGTGTTTGAGGAGGGACTTCGTCAATTGCGCGCCGTCACATTCGGCTTTAACCCAAACCTGTCTCGTTATTTGGAAGCCCATGGGGTCACGGAAGGCTATCATCGGATGAAGGTGGCCAGTGATAAGGCTTCGGCATCCCAAAAGTTCGGGAGCCGGCCAAGCGTGTCCATGAAAAAGGCCGACATCCCCAAGAACAACACCCGTAAAGGGCAAGATTTTCACGGCTTCAGGCAGAAGAGGTTCAAGGTTTCCGTCATGGTTTCCCGGAATAACCTGAATATCTGATATCGCTTTGCCTAGGGCCTCAAAGAAGTCTGGGATATCGCGCCATTCTTCCATCTCCGCCTTCGCTATGGTGTGCTTTACGTCTCCGAGGAGGATTAAGGTGGTGGGCTTGCACGACTTGATTAATTGAAGCATCCTATCTAGAATCTTTGGCGTTTGAGATGGAACGTGAATTCCTTGCTGTGCCAAGGCGACCTCCCAACCAATGTGGATATCCGCAACTACCAAGACTCGCTTAGGTCCCCTTCGTAAGAGCATGGCGGGGAAGGGCCTTATGGGCATTAGCGAGGAGGACACTCTGACCATCATAAATAAACGATTCTCCTAGTTAAAACCAACGCACTGGAAGCTGGGTTTAGGCTATTGACGCCCAGCTGAGGCTAAACCTTCCCTAATAACCTCATACAGTGACCTATTTGCGGCTGCGATGAAGGAAACTTGCTGAGTAGGGGCCAATGGAACGTTCATTTCTGCTCCTTCCGGCGTAACCATCAAGCCTCCAGCCTCTCGTAGGATGAGGTAAGCGGCGGCGATGTCCGTAACCCTTAGCTTGCCCCGAAGATCAAGAAAGGCATCGATGGTGCCGTCTGCTACGTAGCAGACCTCTAGGGCGTTGGCTCCGAGGTGGCGGAGGTATCTCGTTCTTTCAAGGGCTACTGCCAATCGAGTGGCAAGCTCCCTTCTCTTGAAGGTGGTAAAATCGATGCCAATCACCGCTTCCTCTAGTAAGGATGTCGAGGATGGCTTGATCTTATGTTCATTTCGCAGAGCACCCTGTCCCCCCTGAGCGATGTAGGTGACGTCATGGATTAGGTCGCACACAAGGGCTGTATCCACATCTTGAAGGTAGGGAGCCCTTGAAACCGCCATAGAGGTTGCCATAAAGGGTATTCCGCGAATAGCGTTGGTTGTTCCATCCAAGGGATCGGTGGTGACATAGAAGTCAGATGGCGCGGAGCCGATTTTCCTGACTCCTGACTCTTCACTGATGAGGGTGCACGACACATGCTGATCCTGTAGAGTGGCGATGAGAGCGTTCTCCGCGACCAAGTCGATTTTCTTCATGACATCGCCACCTGCACCCACGCCAAATCCGACGCCCGCCTCAGCGGATCGGAACAGGGCAAGAACCTGCGACCTCATTCTTAGGGAGCAAGCCCTTAGTAGGTTTAACCAATCGAGCAAGGAAATATCCCCTTTATGAAGGTGTGTTTTTGGGCTTTTAAGGGTGAGCTTCAGATGAAATAATTTTTGAAGACCCTATAGAGGGGGGTAAAGGTTCGTGGGTTCAAATCCCGACCGCATCAACAAATGTGAAGTTAATTCCGAGAATTTAAACCATGTTATAGCGGGAAAACTTCCGACTTCTGCAAGCATAGTTTAAACATAGATTCATATTGGTGGAAGAGAAACAATTAGAAGAGAAAGGTGAAGAATGAATGAGTAAAATACTTGCATACGGCGAAGATGCTTTCACTTTATGGGCTTTGAAACATCGTACATCTGATATTTTAGGAAAATTCCAAGACAAAACTGCCCCTTCGGATTGCGTTATTTTCTATCGCCCAAGTTTCGGAAGACATAGAAAAGAGAGTAGTGCGGTATTTGGAGAGTTTGATGCAATCATCGCCTCTTCAGAAAACGTTTACCTAATAGAAAGCAAGTGGGATAACTTTGGTGAATTTAAGAAAAACCAACTTACTCTTAGAAGGGAACAAGAATTGCGACACCAAATCTTTACATGGTATCTAATACATTGGAGCAAAAAGTATTCTAACAATTGGGATGGTTTTGTAGTAGAACAACAATCCGATTTTCAAAAGAAATTTAAAGGAAAAACCATTGCTCCCAAAGGTAGGTTACTTGCAAGAAACCTTGAGTCTATTCTAACAAAAATTCTAGGACATTGCAAAAGATTCTCATCTGAAGACAATATCAAAAATGTGCTGTTGTTTTTTTACAACTCTGAAAAATCTAAGAAACCAACCAAACTAGACGGAACCTTCACATTGATACCTATTGACTACAGCAAAGAGATTAAAGACAATTTTGTTACTTTATTTTGAGAGGAGTGGTGATTGCAGATGTTTAAACTGGTAAAGCAAAAACACGGAACAATTCCCTCTTTATCGAGTTTTAAACCTAATCCCCCTGAACCATTTTTGAGATCTAAATAAGCCTGCGCGAATCGACGGTGTGAATGTAGGCTTTAAGCTGGGTGTCATACTCATGATCGACCTCAGAATAATTTTTGAGAGAGACCCCCACGAGAGGGTCTAATCCTCTGGAAAGCCGAAGAAGAGGATGAGCTCTTGGGCGATGCTTCCATCCTCGTCTGGCAAGGTTTTGAGGCCGCGGCGTATCCATAGGGGGAGGAAGCGTTGGCAGTATCTGGTGGCGAAGCGGTAGTCCAAGAATATGATGGCCCCTCGATCCTCTAGGGTTCGTATGGGCCTACCCGCGGCTTGAGAGGCCTTTTTTAAGGCTGGGAGGACGTAACCATACTCGCGGCCATGTCCTGGGAAGCAGTTTTCATAGTAATTGATCTGTGCACTTGACCGGGGGGTGGGTTCAGCGTAGGGGACCCCCACCACCGCCACCGAGTTCATCGTGTCCCCCGGATAGTCTACTCCCTCAGACGATCGGCCACCCTGAACCCCAAGCAGAACCGCGCCGCCTCGATGGGCATACGACTTGAATCGGTTCACGAGTAGCTCGTTTTCCTTCGAGGACATGGCTCTATACTCAGAGAAGAGGGGTTTACCCACAACTTCTTTCAGCCCAGCCTCCAGCAGTCCCTCTAGAACCTCGTAGGAGGCAGTGAACACGCCCACGTTGGCTGGGGTGTAGCGAATCACCTCGGCTATGCGCTTCACCAACTTCTTGTACATGCTTTTGGTTCGCTGCTTCATGGCAGTGGTGACGCCGCAGCAAGCGAGAGACAAGATATGCTCCCTCGGAAAGGGTGAGGGAACCGTCTTCTGGACGGTGGTTTCGGGGAGGCTGGTGATTTTTGCATAGGATTCCAAGGGCTCCAGCGTCCCTGACATGCCTAGGCTACAGTACACGGATGAAAAAACGGGAGCCGTGATCCTCGAAGGGTCTAGGGCCACTATCTCCAGTTGAGCCGAGGGTACTCCGGTCTTCGTAACATACCTACTCAAAACATGGGTGAAGGAGGCGTCATCTGAGGTTTCCAACCATTTTAGAAGAAACTCGCCCAACTTGTGGATGTAGGAGCGGGGGTACTTTCCTTGCGTCAGCAACTTACGTTTGACGGCGCTTCCCTTGTTATGCAGGTTTTCGAAAAAAGTGAGGGGCGCATCGATTCCTATCTTTGTTTTAACGGTCTCTATCAAGAATTCGGGAGGAACATGTGCTTCCTCCTCTACTCGCGTAGCCATTTTTTCTATTAGTGCTTTAAACCCTCTGGAGAATGCGGCGATTTCTTGGTAATTGTGTTTTTGCGCCTCTTGTTCGGCTTGTCGAACGGCGAAGATGGAAAGGCTGTCACTTGCTATCCCTATGGCTGTGTCGGGTAGGTTATGGGCCTCGTCCACGACCAGGATGGTTTCGCGTAAGAATCTTTCCAGCTGCTTTAGGAAGGCGCCGCGGATCACCGGATCAAAAACGTACAAATAACTCAATGCAACGACATCCACCTCGCTCACCATGAGCTTGATGGTCTCGAAGGGGCAGAAGCCCTCGGCTCTGCAGATTTCTTGAATCTCAGAAGCCGTGCTGGGCCTAGACAAAATGTGTGACTGAAGTTCGGCGTATCGGTCAAAGTTTTTCTGGAGCTTTTCATGATAGGGACACTGTTCCCTAGCCTTCAGCAATTCGCAGATTTCCATGGCTGACCTAGCGTCGGGTGCGTGACGAGCAACGAAGGGATGAAAGCACATTTGGGATCTACCTCGAATGGAAAGCCCAGAAACCTCTTGTCTCTTGGAGATGGCTCTAAGCTCTTCGATGACACGGTCGTGCTGACGATGGGTCTTCGCCGTGTAAAGGATCTGCAAGCCCTTCTCTTTGGCTATGGCCAGGCAGGCGGATAGAGCCGCCACAGTCTTGCCCAAGCCGTTGCTTCCCTCGAGAAGAACGTGATTTCCGGCTTTCACCGCTTCATAAATCGTGTTGGTGAACACGTCTTGATAGGGTCTAACGCTGGAGTAGGGAAAGTAATCAGCGGCCCCTCCGAGAAGGCTTGACATTTCGTTTAGTCCTCTGTTTGCTTGGATGGGCATAGGGCGTTAACAGGACACGGTTTGCACAAGGGTTTTTGTGCCTTACAATACCTGCGCCCCAGGGAAATGAGCAACACGTGAACGGGAAGGTAGTCCCTGGGGGGATAGAGGGACTGAAGTGCCTGTCGAACCCCTTCGTAATCCGCGTTTGACGCTGCTAGCCCCAGCCTTTTCGAAACGCGGTTCACGTGGGTATCTACAGGGACCGTGGGACCTTCAGTGCAAAAGAGGAGAACCACGTCAGCGGTTTTGGGGCCTACTCCCGGCAGGCGCAGAAGCGTTTCCCGAGCCTCCTCAAAGGGCGTGGAGTAGATGAAATCGAGGGAACCACCGAACTCCTCGAGGATGATGCGAGAGATTTCCTTTATGATTCTGGACTTGTTCCTATACAAGCCAGCCACCCTAATGGCTTCCTCAATTTCCCTCACATTCGCCTTTGCTAAGGCTTGTGGAGTTATCGGGAATCGGCTTGAAAGGTTTTTAAATGCTCTAGCCGTGTTTTTGTCGGCGGTGTTTTGAGAGATCACAGTCACGATCAGCGTTCGAAATGGGTCTCTAGTTGAGTGGACCCAAGGTGGAAGGGGAAAGTTGTTTTGAAGGATGTGAAGAATCTCCTGAGCCTTGCTTCTTGTCATGGTGGCGCCTCGCTCGCTTGAAAACACAAAATAGTAATACGTAATGCTATAGATAAAGATGGCAGGGTTAAGCATGTCACGGGCTCGGATGGTTCAGGAAGAGATTTGGGAAAGAGACAAGCGCTTCCTGGGCCTTTATTTAGAAATGAGGAACGCAGGTCTGATACTTTTGAGCGAAGGAGAGGACCAACTGGGTACACTGGCAGTGGCCATACCAAGAGCTCGAGAAAGAACTGGACCGCCACTGTCCTCCATCTTGTTGGGCGACAGAAACGTAATGATCGCCCGCATATTGGCCGAACGCCTCGCGGGGAAAACGGATAAGATCGCCTTGGCATCAGTCTTTGCCAAAACCATCGATGAAAGGGAGGCCGGTCCCATCCTTCTCAAGCTCTTCGAAAAGATTGTTGGAAAGGAGGAGGCCGAGAAATGAGCTTGCGAAGTTTTGTGGAGGAAATGGAAAAAGGAAGAGAGGTGGTTCATGTCAGGGATCAGGTCTCGCCCCGTTTTGAGGTCTCATCCATCATGAAGGCGTTTGATGGCGGCCCCGTCCTCTTTTTTGAAAATGTGGAAGACCACGATACGAGGATTGTGGCGAACATTTGCGGAACCCACCGAAGAATCTGTTCAGCCTTAAGGATTAGCCCAGAAAACCTTTACAAGAAACTGGTCAACGCATGGCGCTCACCAATCTCGCCGAAGATTGTTAAGGAGGGCCCTGTCAAGGAGGTGGTTAAGAAGGCGAGTTTATCCAGGATTCCGGTTTTGACCCATTTTGAGAAGGACGCTGGACCATACATAACCTCTGCCATAGTATCGGCACGAAGCCCGGATGGAAAAATCGAAAATGTTTCCATCCACCGCCTCCTGATCCTAGACGACACCCACCTAGCCATTCGTTTGGTCCCAAGGCATCTCTTCAAGTTGTGGGAAATGGCCAAGGAGGAGAAGAAGGATTTAGAGGTTGCCATAGCCATCGGTTTGCACCCAGCGGTCTTGCTTGCCGCCTCGTCGCCAGCCCCCTTCGGCGTAAGCGAGTTCGGCATAGCCAACGCCTTGCTTGAAAATAAAATGCGTTTAATAAAGTGTGAGAGGGTCGGAACGTATGCTCCAGCGGAGGCCGAAATCATATTGGAGGGTGTCATGTCGACGATGGAAGAAACCATAGAGGGCCCTCTCGTTGACATAATCGGGACCTACGACATCCAAAGGAGCCAGCCGATCATCGAATTGGTGGGCATGATGCATCGTGAAGACTACTTATACCAAGCCCTATTGCCATCTGGAGCGGAACACAAGCTCTTGATGGGTCTGCCTCGAGAAACCATGATCTGGGAGGCTGTCACCGGGGTCGTGCCCATCGTGAAGGCCGTAAACCTCTCCAGCGGCGGGGGCGGATGGCTCCACGTCATCATATCCATCGAAAAGCAAACTGATGGGGACGGGAAAAACGCCTTGCTAGCCGCCTTCGGCGCTCATCCAAGCCTTAAGCACGCCGTAGTTGTCGACGCAGACATCGACGTCTTCGATCTCGAAGAGGTGGAGTGGGCTATCGCTACCCGCTTCCAAGCAAGTGAAGATCTACTGGTTATCCCGAACGCAAGGGGATCAAGTCTGGACCCGTCCGCTGATCAAGAGACGGGCCAAACCACGAAGCTCGGCATCGACGCAACCCGCCCATTAACAAGACCTCGCGAAACATTTGAGCGAGCAAGGATCCAGACAAGTGAAAACGTTGCCAGGATCGTAAACGAGATAAGGAAGGGTTCGAAGAGCGAGACGAGCTGAGCAGACAATTTGAGTCAGAAGGCAGTAATCTAGTGATAGGAGTGGTTAGCCTCTGCAGGCTGTATCAATACACTTACTCAACGGGGCTAGAGTCACGCGCACCTCATTTAAGGTGGGAGCGTAATAAGCTGCCTTCGCCGAGTTAGTCTTCATAGTTTCTATTCCATAGTATTTTACCCATGTGACAATGGCGCAGGTGTCGCATAGCACGCGACCGCCCGCTTCTTCGATAACGTCCACATCGGTTTTAGCCCTTTCCTTGATATGTCGCGATGTGCAAACCCATAGTTTCACCTCTTTTCTCACTTTTTTGCCGCGAAGAGCTTGGGCTATTCCGCGAAATTCGTCCAGAGAACAGTGGGGACATCCAATGAAAATTAGGTTCGGAGCCTCGGAGGTTGTAGACAGGCTTTCAATAGTGTTTTTTATGTCCCTCTCTTCGATAGAAATGGTTTCAAGTTCCCTCCTTCTATATGGTTTATGGTGGTGGAATATGGATGCCATTCCGCTGGACGCCAGCGCTGCGCCCAATTGCTTTAAGTTGTCCTTTGTGTAGCTGGATAGTCCCTCGAAAAGGGGAATTCTGTCTTTCAGCAATTTTCCCGCGTAAATTCCTAAGGCTCCAAACTCTGCCTCATTCAGGGGACTTGACTCCACTTTGATGAGAGTATTAGCTTCACGGTTCTCGGCTTGATGCATGCCGTATTCGGGTACTTTTCCTATAAGGGCAGCCGCGAGCGCACTTGGACCGCCCTCCCTGTTTGTCCAAGATCCCAAAACCGAGTTGGCATATATCACCGCGGAAGACTCGGCCCAAGCGAGGTGCCAACTAGGCCTTGGTTTACGCAGGTAATAAGGTGTGCATGTGAAGATGGGGTCTACTCCCATCTTCTTGTAGAGTTCGATGATGCGCAACTGCTTCTCTACATACTCTCGAGGAATGTTCATTTCAGACAAGTAATCCTGATCAAAGCCTGAGGGGTTGGCTGTGCAAGGAACTCGTGCCCTCCCACCCTCGTTCACTAAGGCCTGAAGAAAATCGATAGGCGCGTCCCCCATTGTTTTGTAGGAAACACCAGATATATGGGCGGACTTAATGGGGATTAATCGGGTGGCTCCATACAAATCGCCTAGACGAACGAGGATCTTCATAGAAACCTGATACGCCCAGCCGTATTCACCATTGTATACCCTTTCTTCTTCTGGGGTTAGGTACATGGTCTATTTTCTCCTTATAATCGTCAGTATCCCCTTATGGCCGTCAACCTCCACATCGTCGTCGGTCGTGATCTGTTGAATGTCCACCTGATCAACCATTGGAATTTCTGCGATGATGGCCCCCACCACAACCACGGGATCCGCCGTTTGGTTGACGATGGCTTTAGGCCCCAATCCCTTTTTGGCCAGGGAGTAAAGCACGTAACTGCCCACTGTGGAGCCGTGGCCGTATGGGAAACACAGAATCCTACCTGCCACATTCCTTGCCTTCAAATCGTGACCTCTTTCAATGATTAGCCCAGTGTTGGGATCCACCCCACCGAGGAAACTGATGGGCTTCATGGAAACTAGTGCTGGTCCTCTACCATGTCCGGGAACAATTGAACGTCCCTTCAATTTCGTAATTCTCATCGCGCTCTCTCCATGAATTGCCATTAATATACACGGGAATTTAGAAGGATATCTTTGCGGATGAAGGTATTCCGCCGAGCATTTTTGCTGCTGCTTCCCCCACTTTTTCGCGATGCTCCTCCCTTGTGTACACGCGCAGAATGTTGATGAATCCCTTGAGCACGTCGAAAATTCCGGATATGTCGCTGAGTCTCTGGGGAACCTTACGCCCATCCCGAGTCTTGTAGAACACGGGGATTTCCATGGGCTCCAACAAAACTGAGTGTCGGTACGGCACGGATGGAAGGGTTGGCACGTCGATCACAACAGAAATTAAGCCAACAGCCTTATAAGGCATTTAGATAGCCCCTAAGAATCATTTATTTTCTTTAATATTAATTATTTAAATAATTCCATTTGTTGTACTGTCAATGGATAGGGGACGGTCGGATTGAGTGATTTTGAGTCTTCGGTCAAGATGATTGAACAAAAATTCCTAATGGTTGTTCTGGAGAATTTAATAAGAACTATAATCATTGCGATATGTTTCTCCAATACAGAACTGAAATACAACTATATCAATCGGGAATATGATCGACTTATAAAGAAAATAATCGGAAAAACCAACCTAAGGTCCGCTACGGAGGAGATCTTGCTTCAATGTTGTTTATACTTGCCTTTTTTAGAGCGAAACAAGGAGTTCATTCAGGAAGTGTTTTATCTTGCTTTTGAAAAAGCACTAGCAATGGTGTTAGTAGAAGGGTACATTAAACAGGAAGAAGAGTTTCTGCCGCCAGGGAGGAAAATCTATCAATACAGTATAACCCCACTAGGGATTGACCACTATACATTGGAGATTAAGCCTGTATTCTCCGGTTTATTTAATAACATTAAGTCACTGCGAATGAATGAAGCGGAGAAAAAGGGTATCGAAAGGTGGCTTAAGTAAGTGGGTTTGACCGAAAATTTAATTACTTTGTTCAGGTGAAAAAATAACCGGAGAAAAAAACAATGTCTCAAATTAGTGTAACAAACTTGGAACAGCTGATGGTATTGTTCAAAGTCGCAAAAGAGGAGAAATATGAGAAGCTTAGGCAGGAAGCAATCCATAGTTTAGTATTTCTAGCCAGACGCGAACTGGCAGACACGTTGCCTTTTGAACGCTACGCTTTCAGCCGTTATTTCACGCCCTTCAGTAAGTATTTACAAGAAGACATCGACGATGCTGTCGGTTTCAATCTATTAGATAGAAACCTTGTTAGAAATTCAGCTGAATGGTTATACTGGTTGACAGATCAAGGTGACACCTTAGCTGAAAGAACAATTAATAGCAAGTTCAAGGAATCTATTCCCAAAATTGCATCCTTCGTGGTTGAAAATCTCGAACGAGGGTTGGACGTATTATTCGAGAAAAGCTATAGGCTCCTCAACGAAGAAATCTCTAGGTCTATCAAACGAAGACTTTAGTTCAGCTTTCAAGTCTTCGCTGTGTTTGCCACTGATTAGGTGAGTAGCACGTTAGCAAATGAGGAAGTGTATTGGTTCGATGATCCGATTTACGGACGAATACTTTTTGGCCCTCTGCATAGAATGATAATCGATACCTGGGAGGTTCAAAGGCTTCAAGGCATCAAACAATTATCAACGGTTTATCTTGTAAACAGAAGCGCTAATCAAACACGTTTTGAACACTCGATTGGCGTAGCCTACCTAGGTGGTCAAGTGATACGGGAGTTTCTGATTAATCCTCCACCTGCTCTCAAGAGGCAAGAGCCAACTGACCGGACCGTAGTCGAAATAGGAGGACTAATTCACGATGTGGGGCATGGTCCGTTTGGTCATGGTGTTACTGAGACCATATTGAAATGGCAACAAGTTCCTGAGCCGTTTCATGAGTTCTGCACGAAAGAGGTTATTATAGGAGGCTATCAGGATATCGATTCCAAACACTATTACGACTCTCCAGGGATTGCTGAGATTTTGGATGCCTTATATAAAGAAACAGGGTTCACTCCTCAAGAGTTTGCTGAAATGGTCGTTGGAAATTCTCCTAATCCTGAAAAGACCTATCTAGCCCAACTGATCTCTTCTCCTATAGACATGGATAGGCTAGATTATCTAATAAGAGACCTTCATTATGTTGGGGTTAGACGCGGTGGAGTCGATGTCGGTTCTATACTCCATGCTTTAACAGTAGTAAAGGTATGGGGAGAAAGGCCAGGTATCCCCGAATCTTTGGAGTTAGCTATAGATTTAAAAGCAAAAACCTGTGCAGAAGCCCTTTTAATGACTAGAGACCTTATGTATGCTGATGTTTATCATCATCCAGTAAATAGATCAGCTCAAGGAATGCTGTCACGAGCCGGTAACAGGTTAATAAATGACAAAGTAATAACAGTAAAAGAATTTGTTCGGATGACAGATGATGGGTTCTTAGATGCTTTGCGCCAACATGATAAATATGCACAGGACATTGCAAAGCGAATTGATAATCGGCGAGTATTTGGGCGTGTAGAGGAATTGGAATACACTTATAATGATTTAGTTAATCAAGGTGTGTGGAGTCAAATCTTGCGATTCATTGACATCCCACGTCTTGTGCAGGAAAGAGAAAAGGAATTAACGGACGATCTACGACTTGAAGAGGGACACGTAATCCTCGATTTTCCGCCTTCTGCTAAGTTTCTAGAGGCAGAAGCACGTGTAGCAATTGACGAGGGAAGATATGAGAAATTAAAAACTGTTTCCCGGATAACGCGTCACATCTACGAAACGGCTTATGAACGCCGATGGAAAATGATGGTATTTACTTCTATTCCTAAAGAAGAAACAAACAAACGACAGAGATTAGTCGATAAGATAAAAGGTCTGCTAAATTTGAAGGGTTCCCCAAGCAAATACTGAAGGATCGCTTTTCTCAAACAACTACAAACTGCAGGCGAAGTTTTCTTCATTTACGACTTAAACCATCTAATATTGCGAGGAGTTCACTTATGTCGTCTATTTCATAGTCAGCCTTTTGTTGCGGTTTCATTGGATCCATCTTTATTAGACAACCGAATTTTGCCAAAACTGTTGTTATACCAAGCTTCTTGGCACCAGCTATGTCTCTGTTGGGATCATCGCCGACCATGAGGAGTTCTTCGGGCGTTAGGTTTAATTTTTCAACGGCAGCCTTAAATGGCATTTCATCAGGTTTTCTAATGCCACCATCTTCTAACGCTACAACAAAATCAAAATAATGATGCAGATTCATGCCTACTAGTCTGCTCCAAACCTGAAAAGAAGGGGCATCTGAAATAATGCCCAAAGTGTAGCCTCTTTTTATTAAGCCTATCAAAGTTGATGTCACATGAGGGTAAGGTTCTGTATAGCCCTCCTTTACTCTTCTGTATGCCACGACGCCTGCTGCGAGGATTTTATAATCTACTCTGCCGAACACTTCTTTCAAAAGTTCATCAAAAACATTTTGATATTCTATTCCGAATTTTTCATATATTTTATTAATTCTTTCTAATGTTTCTTCTCTTGACAAAGGCAACCCTGCATCTATCATCGCTTCCGCAGCACTCTCAATCGCATGTTGTTTCATTTTCATGAAGTCAATTAAGGTGTTATCTAAATCAAACAGTATCGCTTTTACTTTTGTCGTGTTCCTCCTCATGCTGAACACCTATGGATTTTCAAATTTTTACTATTAGCTTCAAGGCTTATAAAACTGGAGGCGACTTTGTGAAAGTAAATGCTTTTGGTGGATTCGATTCGAGCGAGTGTGATGGATTCTAGGGCTAAGAGGGCGCAGAGTCCTCAAAACGGGTGTGGTTGGCGCCGGGATACACGAACTCCGCGCCCGCGAGCTGCCTCAGTCGACGAAGCCTCTGCAATGGAAAGGAATCGATGACCTCCTTCTCAGCCTCCGTGATGTAGACGTATCCGTAAACAGGGTCCTTAATCTCACCCCAGTACCGCCGCATTATAAACTCTCCTAGTTTTCTCAATCTTGAACATCATTATTAAGGTGATCGATTTATAATGAATGGTGGCGAGCTGATACGTGACGAAACAGGGGTTCTTCATCTGCATCGAGGGGCTGGACGCCAGCGGAAAAACCACCCAAGCGCTTAGGCTTGTAAGGAACCTGAGACGGAGAGGCTTTGAGGCGGTGTATACAACTGAGCCGAGCTCAGGAGAAATTGGGAGGTTCATACGAGCGTGTATCCTCCAGAGGAGAAAGCGCGTGCCCAGCGTTGTGGAAGCGCTCCTCTTCGCCGTGGACCGGATTGACCATGTGGAGAGAAGGATCAAACCCGCGCTACAAGAGGGAAAGGTCGTGGTTTGCGATAGGTACATGTTCTCGTCAATAGCCTATCAGGGAGCAACGGGACTGAACATGAGGTGGATCGAGGGAATTAATAGAGCAGCCATTCCACCCGACCTAGCGATCTACCTTGATGTTCCGCCAGAGGTGGTGGTGAAGAGAATGAAACGAAAAAGGTCTGTGATGGAGAGGTTGCAGGTTCAGCGAAGGGTTCGGGAGGTTTACATGAAGCTGGTACAAAGTGGACGGTTAACGCCCATTGACGCGAATAGACCAGCGGACGATGTTTCCAAAAACATCTTGGAAGTTACACTTGACTCTTTAAAGTGTTAAAGGGTTCGTAAGTATTTCAGAGATGGTGGGTTTAGCTGCCTTTGGGAAAACTCGTCCTTTATGCACTTTGTTATGAAGGTGACAAGGTCTTCAAGAGAAACACGTTGAGTGCCTCGCTCGTGGAAGATTTGCAACTGCACGCTACGTCTCTGAAACATAAAACGGAGCAGGTGGTAATCAAACCTTAACGGAACCCGTTTTCCTTCCTTTGTGATGTGGTATTTGACAACACAGAGGAAGTCGAGGATGGGCAACGCCCTTTGTACGATGTCCGCCTGAAGTCTATCTAGCTCTTCCTTGTCCAAATAATTGAATATGTCGCCCTCCGCAACCCCAAACTCGAAGCTAACTTCACATTTTAACGAAGAGAAGGGTGCGATGTCGTCTAAATTGCGGGTCTCTTGATTTAATCGATGGAGAGCATGAAGAATGGCTTGCTGTAGCTTTCCCGCGGAAAGACGATGGGTGAATTGTGCAACGCCATGAATGACCTCAGGAAAGTTTTCGTAATGACCAAGCAACCCTCCAAACCCTCACTGGGGCGGATTACGCACTTTTTATTTTCCTTACCTTTTCGAGGTTCTCAAGGAGGGTGGAAAGAATCCCTCCTAATGCTTGCAGTTTTTGAACGTCTGATTCTTCTCTGATTCTTTTTTCCATCTCCTGTATCTTCGTGAGGAGGGTAGACTCTAAGGAGGTAAGGAGCATGGAGCTCGTTGCCTCAGTAGGCGACTCCCCTTCCTTCATCACTATCACGCGCTTTTGACATTGAGCACACCACAGGTCTCCGCTTCTTAACTTAAATAGGGGTGAAGAACACGCAGGGCAGGAAAGTTCTGTGAGGGTGGCACCCTGTCGAAGGAGGTCAGTCATGATTTGAAAGCGCTTTGATTCTTCAGACAACCTACAGCCTCAGAACAATTTTAGTTAGCGGTGGGTAATAAGCACCACGGCGCCACTTATAGCCATCCCCTCTTATACATGGGCTAGCGGCATCAAGTTAAGAATCTGGCTACCTTGGAACCGCCGTTTTCATTTACGAATTGTATAAATGAGCGCAAGGATAATAGATAACAATAGGTATTTGTATATCGCTGAAGATCTGTGGGAGGCTTTTGCATGGTGAGTAAAAAGAAGTTAAAGGAGTATGAGGAGAGAATACAGCAGGCCTTAGTCATCCTTGGGCAGGTTTCTGAAGACACCACCACCCCTCGCAATATCAGGAGGGCCGCAAAGGGGTCAATGGATGCCCTCCAGCTAGCACAACACACCCCAGCCCACAGAGCCTCCAACGCCATATCCATCCTCGACGAAATCTTGCAAGACCCTAACATGCCCCCCTACACTAGGGTGAAACTGTGGAACGTGATGAGCCTCCTTGAGGCCATCAAGGACTAAACCTGATAGAGGACCATGGCCACATGCTTTCTCACATCCCTCGACTCATCTGAGCGTTTTAATAGCCATGAGCCTCTCGAGTCGACCCGACAATTTATTGGCTATATGACGCCTTTCTTGTGCATATCCAATGTTTCCCCTTCCCCGTATCCAAGCCATCTTAGAATCTGTTCTGTGTGCTCTCCCAATCGGGGAGGGAGGCTTCGTATCTCACACGGGGTCTCAGAGAACTTTAAAGGGATACCCAGTTGCTTGATTTTACCCACACTTGGATGCTCAGCTCCCATGTCTCCGAGGAGGAGCGTGCAGTAGTCTCCCGGCAACAACCTCGTTAAGTCCAACACCCTTATTCCGTCTAGAGTTCCCATCTAGAACCCCCAAGGTACTATGACGTGCCTAAAACATATATGGAACTTGTGACATGTAGTTTTGGGTCTTTGGAAGGATGCTCGTTGCACTTTGACGTGATAATTGTGGGTGCTGGTCCGGCTGGTATCTTCTCAGCCCTTGAATTGACCCAGAACACACCTCTAAGCATCCTTATGCTGGATAAGGGTCCCGACATCGACCAGCGCAAGTGTCCCGCGAGCAGGGGCTTGGGGTGCATAAACTGTGATCCTTGTACGCTTTTGTCCGGATGGGGCGGCGCCGGAGCCTTCAGCGATGGAAAGCTCACCCTATCCACTGAGGTTGGCGGTTGGCTTAACGAGTACTGTAGCAAGGGAAAACTCGCCAGTCTCATAGGCTACGTAGATGAAATCTACCTGAGATTTGGAGCTCCTCACCACCTTTATGGAACCGACCTAGACAAAATCGAGGAAATCGGGCGGAAAGCATCCTTTGCGGGTCTCAAATTGATTCCACAAAAACTACGTCACTTGGGCACCGAAAAATGTGCTGACATCCTACGTAAAATGCGTCGCCACCTAAAAGACAAGGTTGAGATTCGAACTAGAACCGAAGTGAAGGGTCTCCTGGTGAAAAATGGCAAACTTGAGGGTGTGGAGACCACCGCGGGCGAAAGGATTTCTGGAAAATACGTTATCGTGGCTCCCGGAAGGAGTGGGGCTGAGTGGTTGAAATGCGAGGCTCAGTTGTTGGGTCTGAGAACGTTGAACAATCCCGTCGATGTGGGCCTTCGGGTTGAGGTCCAAGCCCCGGTTATGCAGGAGCTCACCGACGCGCTGTATGAGCCCAAGCTCATTTATTATTCAGAATCCTTTGACGATCAGGTGAGAACCTTTTGCATCGCTCCCGAGGGGGAAGTGATCACTGAATCCTATGAGGGCATCATAACCGTCAATGGTCAGAGCTACGCCGAGAAGAAAACAGGAAACACTAACTTCGCCGTCCTAGTGAGCACATCCTTCACCGAACCCTTCAGGGAGCCCATCGCCTATGGGAAATACCTCGCTAGGCTCTCCAACCTCCTTAGCGGGGGCGTGATCGTTCAGAGACTGGGTGACCTCGAAGCTGGGAGGCGGTCCACTGATGAGAGGATCGAAAGGAGCGTCGTGGTTCCGACTTTGAAGAACGCCACCCCAGGGGACCTCAGTTTTGTCCTGCCTTATCGCTACCTAGCTGATATTCGTGAGATGCTTCAGGCCTTGGATCAGATCACGCCTGGGGTGCACTCCAAAGACACGCTACTGTATGGCGTAGAAGTAAAGTTCTACTCCTCAAGGCTCCAACTAAGCGACTGTCTAGAAACAAATATCCCCAACCTCTTCACGATAGGAGACGGAGCCGGAGTAACCAGAGGACTCGTCCAAGCCTCTGTGTCAGGCGTCATCGTCGCCAGAGAGATCATCAAAAGGGAGAAAGCAACCAACTAACACTCTACAGGGTTCCTTAAAGACGCAAATCCAGAAGGTACTATACCCGATAGTTGCGGCGTCCCTTAAATTGGTGGGGCCGCCCGGATTTGAACCGGGGTCCCGAGAGTTCCCTGCGCAAAGGCGTCTTCTTCCTCTTGCTCCCGAGTCTCAGAGCCTAGACCATGCTAGCCGACGGCCCCAGAAAAAGTTTTACCATAAGCCTTACATAAGGGTTGTCTTTATGAGAGATTTATACACGCAGCTAGACTTTAATTTTTTAAACCAAACCAACATATTCTACTAGACATGTGTGGGTCGTGTTTTGTCTCGTCGGTTAGGTGCGAGAGTGCTTAAGGCGGTTTCGTCGCCGTTAAGGTTGCAGATTTTAAACCTTCTTTTCGATATGGGACCCCTTTCCTACACAGAAATCATGGGAATTTTACGCCTTAGCCCTAGCCAAGACGCTGGCCGATTCGCGTATCATTTAAAGTCTCTCCTCAAGACGGACCTCATCGAGCCCGATGTAAAGACCAGGAAATACCGCCTAACAGACCTCGGTCGAATGATCGTCGGCGTCACCGAAAGCATAGAAGAGCGCGTTTTCAGACGAAGGAAGATGATGGTTCGCACATCGCGCTTGGCCATGGAAGAGTTCGATAGAAACAAGATTGCGGAGTCTCTTGTTAGGGAGGCAGGAGTCCCCATCGATTTAGCTCAAAAGATTGCACGAGAAACCGAGGGACGTTTACTAAAGTTCCAAACCAAATACCTGACAGCCCCCCTTATACGGGAGTTTGTCAACGCCGTCTTGATAGAGAAGGGGCTTGAAGAATACCGACACAAGCTCACGCGCTTAGGGTTTCCCGTTCACGACGTCACCCAACTAATGAAGTCCATAGGGGCCACATCCTTTGGCGTGGAAGCCGTTCATAAGGCAGCGGGCGACCGCGTCATCGAGGAATACACCCTCCTAAACGTGCTTCCCAGAGATATCGCCGACGCCCATCTATCCGGAACACTGCACATCAACAACCTCGGCTGCTGGATCTTGAAACCGGAGGAGTTCGTGCACGACTTTCGCTTTTTTCTTCGCGGGGGGCTAAACCTTGGAAGAATTGACCACACGGGGTCCTCATATCTTCCTCCCAAAAGTTTTGAGGCCGCCCTTTTAACGGCGTCTAACCTTCTTAAAATCGCCGCCACAGAAATATCCGGAGAGCAAGCGCTAGATTTTTTTAATGTTTTTATGGCTCCCTTCGCTCAAGGGCTTTCGGAAGAAAGAATTAGAGAGGGTTTGCGCTTCTTTAGCTTCAACTTGAATCAATTCCTCTCAAAAGAAGGCTTTCCAATCAGGGCATCACTGGGCCTAGAGCTTGTTGTTCCCGATTTCCTAGAGGAGAGAGAGGCTATTGGACCTAGTGGGAGCAAAGTTGGTCATTATGGGGATTTTGTTGAGGAGAGCCGCCTCCTTGCCTCCCTTCTCTTTGAAACGATGTTTGAAGACGATAAGCGCAAACCCGTTTTCAACCCCAGCTTAATCTTAAAACTGCGCCCAGAAGCGCTGAAAGATAAAGAGTGTGAGGACCTTCTCTTTCAAGCTCACCGACTTGCGGCCGAGAAGGGACTCCCCTATTTCGCCAACCTCTGCCCTAAAGAGCAAAAGCACGCCTCCTATACCGCAACAGGATGCAGATTCGCCGCTGAATGGAAAGGAGACTGGGAGCTTGACACGCTACAAACAGGAAATATCGATAGCGTCATGATAAATTTGCCAAGGGCGTCTTATGATGCTAAGGGAAAACAGGTCAAGTTTTTTAGGCTTTTGGACGAGCAGCTAGAGATGGCGTTACGCGCCCTAGAAATAAAGTATCAAACAATTAAGCAGCGAGCGAGAGAGGGGTTACTTCCCTTCCTCACACAAAAAGCCAACGGCAACCACTACTTCAGAATTGAAAACGCCTCTCGTCTCGTCAGCTTCATTGGGTTAAATGAAGCGGTTCAGTCACTGTTTGGGAAAGCCATTCATGAAAATGGCAAGGCTCTAGATTTCGCTAGGGAGATGGTGAAACATATCCTGAAGACTGTTCAGAGGTATGCAAAAAAGCCTGAAACCCGCGCAGCCGTCTCCATGGTGCCTAACCCTGATGCGGCGAAAAGACTGGCAGAGCTGGACGTAGAGAGGTACGGCTGGGCAGAGGTTCGTGCGCGGGGCACCAAGGAACAACCCTTCTATACGGACATGATTGCTATACCCTTAAACACGAAGGTTGCTTGGAGGGAGCGCTTAGACATCGAGGGGGAATTTCATAAGCTAAGCCCGGGTGGTCACCTTGCTGTCCTGCAACTTGCTGACTCAGAGCATGACCCTAACGCGCTTTTGTCGGCCACAAAACACATCGTGGGTAGCTACAGCATCGGGCTTTACACCTATAATCGAAACCTAGCCTACTGCGCTCATTGCCAAAATACCTGTTATGGAATACCGCCAAAATGCCCAGTTTGCGGGTCCATTAATATGCTGATTTGCTTCAGTCGAATATCGGCAAAATATTTGCCCGCGTCTCAGTGGGCACCCGCTCAACGCCTCGCTTTAGGTGAGCGGGCATCCTACGTGTTAGTTTGAATCCATTTATGGCAAATTCTATAGGAGCCACCTCAGATTTTTGCTTGCTCCTGTCAATGCAACATTGCCTTTTAAGCCTCACTGAAGAGTTTAATGGAGTCTTCCAATGTTAAACTAGCGTTTGTGTTGTTCCAAATAAACAACTCACATGACAATTTCGGAGCTTCTTTGTACAGAATTTTATACAATTTGTTCTATAATCTTAAAGTAGTCTCTCCGCATTACTCTGTTCACTGCTGGGGTCTCCATGGATTCTTCAGAGCATCCCTTTGGCACTCTTAAAAGTCCTTCTCTACTGGACGGAAAGGTTATAGTTTACACATCTAGTGGGTGCCCTAAGTGCGCATCTCTGAAAGGGTGGTTGAAAAACAGACATGCAGATTTTGAGGAAAGAAGCCTAGAGGATATGGAGGTAATGGCAAGTCTGATTATGAGGAACATATTCGTCCTATCGGCACCCGCTCTAGAGGTAAAAGGAAGGGTCTACACAGAAGACCAAATTTTTGATGGAGACGGAACGATTAGGAGCAATCTTTCAGGCGTTTTGGAGGGAAGGTAAACGGATAGAAGTGAACTGGACCCCCAACAAATTCGACCGATGGTTCGGAGAAGTGACGGCTTTATCGTACCGTGGGACCGAAACGCCATCGTGAAACAACTTCTGACGGAGACGAAGCTAGCAAAGGAATTCTACGAGGTGAGGCCAATAAGTAGGGAAGAGGCCGAGGAGATAGCCATCGACGTCGAAAAGAAGATCTTTGATCTAAGTCTTAGGTTCATAAGCGGCCCACTGGTAAGAGAGCTGGTGAACAGTGTCTTACTCGACAAGTCGAGGGAAAAGCCAGAGTACGCCATTTACAGGAACATCCTAACGAGGGTGGGAGCTCCGGTTCACGATGCCTACCTGATGGATCTAGGGCAAGGCTTCAAGGCTAACGAAAACGCAAATCTTCAGCCGAACCCCGAAACTGCTCATAAAAGGAAAGCGGACTGGGTTTCGGGAGAAGAGTACCTTCTTTTGATGCCTCCTAAGCTTGCTGACGCTCACTTAGCCGGGGACCTGCACATACATGATCTGGAATACTTTGGAACGAGACCATTCTGCCAAGATTGGGATCTCCGCTACTTCTTCTACTATGGCTTAATGCCAGACGGAATTGGCACCAGAACAAGCATCGCAGGGCCAGCCAAACATCCGGAGGTCGCGATTCTTCACACCGCAAAGATCTTGGCTTCTGCACAGACGAACTTTGCGGGAGGTGAAGGCTTTTACAACTTCCTAGTTTTCCTCGCTCCTTACATGAGGGGGCTGGACTACCGCCAGATTAAGCAACTTATGCAAATGATGTTTTTTGAGTACACTCAGGCTTATGTGGCTAGGGGAGGACAGCTCGTCTTTAGCAACGTTCAGGTGCAGCCGGGAGTTCCAGAGCTTTGGAGAGATATTCCTGTGGTGGCGAGGGGGCGGGTTGGGCCAGATGCCTACGGAGACTATGAGGACGAGGTTGGCCTTATGTTTAGGGCGCTTTACGATGTGGCCCTTAAGGGTGATTATTGGGGGAAGCCCTTCAATTTTCCAAAACTTGAAAACAGTATCAGTCCCGAGTTTTTGAAGCCAGAGTATGATGAGTTTTGGCTTGACGTTCATAGGGTTGTGGGTAAATTTGGAACGCCCTACTTTGACAACATGATGCCAGCGTACCGAGGGTATGGTAAGGGCGTTTCCTGCTATCAGTGTTGTGCGTACTGCTTTGTCGAGACGCCTGAGAGCAGTTCGGAGTTCGAGGACAAGCTCTATTTTGTCAACGGGAAGCACTTCACCATGGGGAGCTGGCAGGTTGTAAGCTTAAACCTCCCGAGGATGGCCTACAGGGCCAACGGAGACGACGAAAAACTGTTTGAGGAAAGCCGAAGGCTTATGGACTCCGCCGTTGAAATATTCAGGGTGAAAAAGAAGTGGATGAACCTAATCGTAGAACACAATCGGATACCCTTCGCCACCCAACGCCCATTAGATCCAAAAACCGGGGAGAAGGGGACTCCAGCCGTAGACTTTGATGAGCTCGTCTTTACGATAGGGTTGGTGGGTGGAAATGAGATGGCTCAGTGGTATACCGGCTATCAGCTTCACGAGCATCCAGAGGCGGTTAAGATTCTTGTGAAGCTTCTTCTTCAGATGCAAAAGTATAAGGAGGTTCTTGAAGAGAGAAGCGGCCTTAAGCTGGCTCTGGCCAGAACCCCAGCCGAGTCCACAGCCCAGAGATTCGCTATAGCAGATCTTCTAACAGCCGACTACCGCGACAAAGCTGAGAAGGTCGTTAAGGGAGACATCAGCAGAGCCAAGTCTATGCTCGCCGAGGGGGAGAAGGACGTTCCCGTGTACTACAGCAACGGGACCCACGTTTATGTCGGAGCCGAGATCGGCCTAGTTGAAAGGGTGGACATAGAGCAGAAGTTCTTTCCGCTCCTCAGCGGTGGCAACATGCTTCACATATGGCTCGGAGACGCCTCTCCAGACCCTGAGGCGCTCTATAAACTAACCAAGAGAATCTCCACCCAGACCCATGTAGGCTACTACGCTTACACAAAAGACTTGACGATATGTAACAGTTGTGGAAGGGTCACGTCACCCATTTATGAGCAGTGCCCCAGCTGTGGTTCTTCAAGGGTGGAATGGTGGTCGAGGGTAACCGGCTATTACCAAGCAGTGAGTGGATGGAATGAAGGGAAAAAGAAAGAGCTTCTAGACCGATACAGAACCAAAATGTAACCTACTGGCATCATTTGTCTAAAATTGGTCGGTAGCCACCGTGTTGCTATAACTACGTTAGATGGTAAAATAGAATGTCGGAAAGAAAGGGACGCTCTAGGTAAGAAGCTTTTCTTTCAGAAAGCATTAAGGCAAAACGACTTTCTTTAATGCTTTGACGGAGGATACCATTTCTTTCTCTCTGTTAAGAAACTGTCTAACCATTTCCTTACTTTTGTTTGATAATCAGGAGCTAATTCCTTTGCTCTTTCTGAAAAATGCTTAGCTTTGACGGAATCACCTATTTGTTCATAAACTTTAGAGAGTATTTGATTTATTTCGGAAAGTTCTGAATTGTTAGAACTGAGTTTCATAGCTTCGTCGAGATTTTCAATAGCTTGTGATAAATTTCCAAGAGCGATATACATCGCTCCAATCTCTATTAATATTTCTACATTGTTAGCGTCCAATCCTCTTGCTTTCTCCAAGTGTTTCAAAGCTTTTCGTTCATCTCTTATGGTTTTAGCGGATACATCATACAATATACCTAAAGAGTGCCATATGTCGGAGTTCTTGGGATTTAGCATTTTTGCCTTTTCCATGCATTCAATAGCTGGATAGGTGTCGTTGCGTTTGAAATACAACTTTCCTAGCAAATACCATGCCAACGCATCCTTTGGATTTTTGGCTGTCATGTTCTTCAATTCTCTTTCATCCCAAGAAAAGGGAGAATATAGTTGTTTTCTTTCGAAAATTATGAAGGGATCTGCCACAAGATGTAAGTAATTTTGAGGTATACATTGTCTTCCTATTTCAAAATTCTTTTCCACAATTTTGATTAGAGATGAAAAATAAACGAAAGGAGGTTTCAAGAGTTCTGATTTGAATAAGTTCAGGGATGCTAGTCGAGTCGTGTAGTCTACTATTTGCCTGATTTTCATAGCGTAAGCATATATTTTCGCCAAAATTGAAAATTCAACCTCGAAATTACAGGAAGATTTAACTACGCAAGTTTCACAGTTGTATCCCACTTTCCTTCCCAATTTTTTAAGTTGTCGCCAAACCTCTTCATGTTGGATAACTTCGGAATTTGAGACTTTGAGGGCAAATCTATAACATCCGAGTCCACATAACATTCTAGTGGAAAATTCAAGCGCAAAAAACATTTGCGATAGGAGAATTGAAAGGTGAATAAAGTCTCCATAAGCAATTTTTACTAAATCGGCAAGATCATCTGGATGAAGACTCTCTTCTTGCCCTCTCCGAATCTTTGCCTGTCTACTATATTTCTCCATCCACCAATCGATGTCTTCAACGGTCTTTTCAAAGATTCTCTCTAAATTGGATGTAACGAAAATAGTCTTTGCAAGCTCAGTTGATGCGTATCTTTTGATTTGTTTCATGAACTTCTCAGATAATTGGTTTTGCTCAAGTCTGGGTAAAATCGATTCTTGAAAATGTGAAACAATTTTTTCGAAAGTCTTTGCAGAATCCAAATAGAGCTTAGTATCTTTTGCCAAGCATTTCAAAAGCTCTCTAATATCTTTGTTTGATTTTGGAATCGTGGTTGGATGAATCGAATTGGAAAATCTCGCGCATCTCAATCGGGCAGTCAAGGGGGGCGTCACACCAATCCATATAGATATAATAAAATATACAAGTTTATCGTCTTCAAGATATTGCAACAAATTTGCTGAAAATGCTAGAAACTGGTTTTCGTGTCTCATCTTAGAAGAAGCTGCGGAGTTCACTCTGTTGCGCCTAGTATGAGTGCCAATAGAGCCATTCTCACGACGATGCCGTTCCAAACTTGCTGGAAGTATCGGGCGTGTGGTGTTGCGTCCACTTCGGCAGCGATTTCTCCAACCCTCGGTAGGGGATGGAGAATGATCAGGTCCTTCTTTGCGTCTTTCAGCATGTTAAGATCGATTCTGTACGAATCTTTCACCTTCGCGTACTCGGCAAGATCCGGGAAACGCTCCTTCTGAATCCTCGTTACGTAAAGCACGTCCATTTCAGGCAAGATCTCCTCGATCCCGGTTTTTTCCACCACCTCTATCTTTTCCCTGACAGTTTCTAGCACCTCTCTCCGCATTCGAAGAAGTTCAGGCGAAACCAGGTGCAGCCTCACATCGTAAAGGGAAAGAGCGTACGCGAGAGAGTGGACCGTCCGCCCATAACGCAGATCGCCCATTAACGCTATATTTAGACCGTCGATTTGACCCCTCTCCTTCAAGATCGTATACAAATCCAGTAGAGCCTGTGTTGGGTGCTCCTCCGCGCCAGAACCTGCATTGATTATGGGTACGTCATCGGCGAATTCGACGGCGAGTCGAGCCGCTCCCTCCAGCGGGTGTCGTAACACAATAACGTCCGCATAGTTTTGCACAACACGGATAGTGTCTGCGAGGTTCTCTCCTTTCTGAATGGAGGTAGCTTCCGGCCCGGCAAACCCTATGGCGAACCCCCCAAGTTTATGCATAGCAGCCTCGAAGCTAAGCCGAGTTCGCGTGCTAGGCTCAAAGAAGAGGGTTGCCAGCGTCTTTCCACGAAGCATGTCTGAGCCGCTTTTTGCAACAGGCTCCATAGCCTCAGCTATCTTCAAGATATAATCAATTTCCTCTCGCGTAAAATCCTTAATCGAGATAATGTCTCGTCCCTTAAATTCCAACCTTGTCACCAAACAAACTTTCACAATTCACAAATAACTCTTTTTATTCTTTAAGCGTAATAGTAGTTTAGAGGATTGGTGGATATGGCTAGAAAAACCCTGCGGGTCTCCAAAATCATGAGCGGCACGGTCATCGATCACATCACGAGCGGTCACGCGCTAGACATCCTAAAGATTCTGGGGATCACTGGACGCGCTGGAGGGGTTGTAACCGTCGCCATAAACGTTTCTAGCAAGAAACTCGGCGTGAAAGACGTGTTGAAGGTTGAGGGGAGGGAGCTAAACTCGGAAGAGGTGGATAAAATCGCTTTGTTAGCTCCCCACGCCACTATCAACATCATCCGGGACTACAAGGTGGTGGAAAAGCAGAGGGTTAAGCTTCCCAATGTTATACGTGGGATGGTGAAGTGCGCCAACCCTGCATGCGTCTCGAACAGCGGCGAACCCATACAGCCAACCTTCTACGTGGAGAAGGAGGAGCCGCTTCGCTTGAAGTGTCACTACTGCGGCTACATCATGGAAAAACAGGACATCCTCAAACAATTCTGAAGCTGATAAGTGAGACAATTGACAAAATTCGAAAGAGCATAGTTGAGACGGCTCTTAACTCCCTGTTTGTAGAAGAAGTATGGCCTTCGCCAGATCGCCTTCCGTCTCCTCCAGCGCCCTCTTCGCCTCCCCCACGCTCTTTCCAGTCTGATCTGCAACAAGTCTAATGTCTTCTTCAGGGATCGCCACCATCTTCTCAATCGTCTTTTCGGTTATTCTCTCTCCCGTCACTTGGAAGATTTTCTGTCCATGGAGGTCAACCACCGCGACCTCCGGATTCTCCACAATAATCTCCTTTGTGCCCGTTCGGAAGATAACTTCTTGAACGTCGGGCATTTGACCCATGCTGAGGCCCATGCGCTGCATCATCCTTCTTGCTTCTCTCGGGCTTAATTTTCTTCGCATCGCAGCCCCCTCATTTACCATAATCCTCATGAGTCTTCTTAACTTCTGCGGCGCCCCTCCGCACCCGCACCGCCACCCCCCTCTTGAAGGCCTTCATCTCCCTCCCAGAAAGCATGGCCTTCCCAACAGCTAAAACCTCGTTTTCTTCATTTATAGCAATCACTTCGTCTTGGGGACGTATCTCTTCGTCAGCGTCCATCACATGCTTAGCAAAAAAGCTCTTTCCCCTAGCGATGAACGGCGCGGCCTCCCCCTGAACCTTAACCCATAATCGTGGGCTCTCTGCGGCCTCCATTATCCTTTTGGCTCCCGTGATGGTTAAGGAAAAGAAGCCGTCAGGCGGTCGTAGGGTAGCCAGTCTATCTTCGCCCAAGTACACATGTCGTATTCTTCCAGTCCTCTTCGAGAGAACGATCCTGATATCGTCTGGAAAAAGCCTTTCCCCTACACCCTTCCCAAACTGGTAGTTGGCTAAGCTCCTAATTTTTTGAAGAGCGCTAAGTTTATCTCGCATTCTTTCACCATTAATTTTGATAACTATAGAGAAGAACTGGCGATAAAAACAGTTTGGGTGATGGCTTTCGTGCGATGTGAAGTTTGTGGTCGAAAAATTTTTGGAAAGCCCCACAAGGCAGTGATTGAAGGCGCCAAGCTGATGGTTTGTGGAGAATGCGTCAATCTGGGCTCGATCTATTGGGAGGCGCGGGCCCCACAACGTCAGGGAGGGGTAGTCAAGCCTCCGCCTAGAATCTCTAAAGGAAAGCCGCCTCCGACGATCACCGAGGATTTAGAGCTTGTGGATGATTTTGGTTCGCGGGTGAGGCAGGGAAGAGAAAAACTGGGGTTAAGCCACGAGGATTTAGGGAGGAGAATTGGGGAGAAGGTTTCGGTTCTTCGGAAGATTGAAAGCGGGAAAATGGTTCCAAATCATATTCTTGCGAATAAACTGGAGCACGCCCTTCAAGTTAAGCTACTTGTTCCCGTTTCAGAACCTAAGGTCCCGTCGGTTGGGTTGCCCACTCCACGTGAGGTTACTCTGGGAGAGAGGGTTTATCTTAAGCAAAAGAAGACGGAGGTAGCTGAGGAACGAAAGCCATCATAGTCCAGCGGCGACTTCCATCCGAACGTTCCAGCCTAGATGAGCTTCGAAGCCTCGCCGAGTCTGCCGGATACACAGTAGCGGAGTCACTTGAACAAACAAGAGAACCCGACCCGCGGTATCAGATTGGGAGCGGCAAGACAAAGGAACTGGCTGAACTCGTTGCCAAAGAAGGTATCGAAAAAACGATCTTTGACAACGAACTAAAACCTGTTCAAGCATACAACCTAGCAAAAGCCACGGGCGTAGAGGCTATCGATCGTTTCCAGCTCATACTCGAGATCTTCGCTCGGAGAGCATCTACTGGCGAAGCCAAGCTTCAGATACAACTGGCTCAGCTTCGATACGAACTAGCTCGCGCAAAAGAGAGGGTAAGGCTAGCCAAAATGGGTGAACAACCGGGTTTTATGGGACTGGGAGCCTACGAGGTGGACATTTACTATGAGACCGTGAGGCGAAGAATGCATTCCATCAACGATAAACTAAGAAAAATACGAAAGAAGCGGCGCTTACATCGCGCTCGAAGACTTGAGCTGGGCTTTTCCCTGATCTCTTTGGCAGGATACACCAACGCGGGAAAGAGCTCGTTGTTCAATGCCCTCGCCGCGGAAGCGGTTCCCGTGGATCCCGGCTTGTTTACTACTCTCTCCACCACAACTAGGGCGGTGGATCTCTTCGGTAAGAGGGCTCTGCTCACGGACACCGTTGGTTTTATTGATCATCTACCCTTAATGCTCATCGAGGCCTTTCACTCTACCCTTGAGGAAACCATCTTCTCGGATCTGATTCTCCTCATCGTAGACGTGAGCGAGCCCCACGAGGAGATTGAAAGGAAACTCACTTGCTGCCTCGACACTATCCAAAAAATTGGGGCGGCTGGAATTCCCATCCTAACCGTGTTCAACAAGATCGATATGCTGTTAGAGAGTGAAGTACAACGCGAAGTTGAGGTTTTGAAGGATGTTGCACCCAATTTGGTGCCGGTTTCCGCCCTATATAGAACAAACATAGGTTTGCTTAAGCAGAAGATGGCGAATCATCTTAAAGGCTATGTTCAGGCATCCTTTTCCATTCCGGTAACAGATATATCCATGTCCTTCCTCTCGTGGCTCTTCGGTCGAGTAGACATACGCGATGTCAAATATGACAACGAGAACGTAAGCGTTGTTTTTGAGTCGATTCCTTGGTTTGCAGACAAGGTTAGAGGGCGAGTGAAACAATTTGGCGGAATTTTCAACGCGTGACTCACCAAGGGTTGTGGTTTTAAGGTGGGGGCATAGGGAGAGGGACAAGAGGCTCACCGCTCACGTTGCCCTAACCGCCCGAGCCCTAGGAGCCTCCGGGCTGATTCTAGCCGACGTTCGAGACGACAAAGTCAAGGCCACGATTGACAGGGTGGTGGAGCGTTGGGGCGGTCCCTTCTTCTTTGAAATGGGAAAACCTTGGAAGCAGGCGGTCAAGGATTGGAAAGCGAAAGGTGGAGTGGTGGTTCATCTCACAGCCTACGGGGAAAACGTTCAGGCGAGTGACGTTCTACAAAGGGTCAAGGCGGCGGGTAAGGATGTACTGGTTTTAGTGGGTAGTCGAAAGGTTCCTGCCGAATTTTTCTCTGAAGAAGTTTCTGACTTTAACGTGGCGATTGGAAATCAGCCCCACTCAGAGTGCTCAAGCTTAGCGATCTTTCTAGATCGGTTTTTCGGTGGCCGAGGGCTATTAAGGGAATTTGAGGGGGCAAGAATAAGGATGGTTCCTCAAGCTCGAGGAAAGAAAGTGGTTAAGGCGTGACTTCCCGGCTTGGGCGGTAAAGAGATTTAAGTTTTGCCGTCCAAGTATTATTGGTACGTCATTGGAGGTTTCTAGCATTGTATTTCGTGGACGATGAAACCTTGAGAAAGGTTGCTGAGGTGTTGGGCGGCGAAGAGGCCGTGAAAATTGTTGATGTCCTTAGGGTCGTTGATGAAACTACGGACGAGGAGATCGTCTCTCGAACTGGAATACGTCTCAATTCTGTTCGTAAGATTCTTTACAAACTTTATGATCATTCCCTCGTGACGTTGAGGAGGTCCCGTGACGAAACCACAGGATGGTTCATTTTCCACTGGAGGCTTCAGCCAGATCAACTGGAGGGTTTTATCTTAAATCAAAAGCGGCGCGTCCTGGAAAAACTAGAAACTCGACTTGACTACGAGAAAAACCATGACTTTTACTATTGCTACACGCCCGGATGCCGGAAAATCCCCTTCAAAGACGCAATGGAGCTCGTTTTTCGATGCCCCACGTGCAACAAACCATTGATGCACTTTGATAATGGTCGGATTATTGAGGCTCTTACCGAGAAGGTTGAGCAGTTAAGGAAGGAATTGAGTGAGTGAGCCACTGCCTTCCAAACGAAGGGCGCTGAGCTTTCTTGTTCAGAGCGGATGCTCCCCAGAGGTCATAAGGCACTGCAAGGCGGTCACAGCCCTTTCCACAAAAATCGCCCGAGCCTGCAAAAGGAAGGGGTTAAACGTCAACATCCGGCTCGTTGAAATCGGCGCGCTACTGCACGACATTGGTCGTTCTAGGACTCACCATGTTGATCACGTCATCATAGGAGCGGAGATCGCTAAGTCTCTAAACTTACCCAGCTCGGTGGTGTCTATTATTGAGCGTCACGTCGGTGGAGGCATAACCCATGATGAAGCGGAGAAACTGGGCTGGCCCGTGAAAAGCTATCTTCCTCAAACCATAGAAGAGAAGATTGTAAACTATGCGGATAAGCTGATTGAGGGGTCGCGTAGGGTATCCATTGAACGAACCATCCAAAAGTTTTCGGCTGAGCTTGGCGAGGCACACCCCTCCATTAAGAGGATGAAAGAGCTGCAGAACGAGTTTTCGTCTCTGATCGGGGATTTCGATGCAAAGGGTCATCTTACTTGAAAAGGTATACGGCCCCACTTCTTCCAAAACGCTTGAACCCACCCTTTCATCGCTCTGCAAAGGGCTTAAGGTTAGTCTGAAAATTATCGGCGAAACGAACCGCGGATGGGTCCAGATTGAGGTCTTTGGCGAGGACGAAACCGCCGCCTTGCGTTACCTCAATCAAAAAGTGGGCTTAGCCCCAGCTTCCATAAACGAGTTGAAAAGATTTTCATCGATTCGAGGAAAGGTTATCTCTTCTGGAAAAAGTAGGAACGAGCTTTACGTGGATACAGGTGTCTGTGACGCTGCAATTCTTCTCCAAAGCCTTCAAGCTCAGCTCGCTGACGGAAAAAAGCTTCCGCTTCAACGGATAATTGAACTCTTCTGCCTCCATGATCATCTACCTCTAGAGGTTAAGATAGTTGGGCACGTAGATGCTCAAGACGAACGTGTTGTAGCCGTGCTTTCGGAAGCGCAGCTGTCTCAGATTACGCGCTGGACCCGCTCCAATATTGAGCGACTGATTGTTTTAGGAGCACTCTCCTCAGAGGTCGAGCGCGCGATAGAAGCGTCGAAACACGGCCGTGACATCATCAAAATCGAACGGCTGGGATTGCTTGAACACGCTATTGTGTGCAAGCTGGGAACTGAAGCCGTAGGGCTCATACCAAAGCTTGGCCTCCGCGTCCCCGCGGCAACCCTCGCGCCGTTTTGCCCAAGAAGGATACAACGAATCATCGATAGGCCAGTTCTCTGATTTGCTCATCTCGTTTCCGAACGTCTAAAAGGCATAAGAAAAAGGGGGTTAGGAGGTTTTACGCCCCATCCTCCTTGCGATAAGCGCTACGACGGCTCCGATGATCGCTGCTAGGATCAGTAGGCCAAGTCCGTATCCTGGGGTGAGGTAGGCTGGTACTTCGCCTGGCGGTCCCTGTGGTCCCGCTGGTCCTGTTGGGCCAGCTGGTCCTGCTGGTCCCTGTGGTCCCGGATCGCCCTTCGGTCCAGCGGGTCCTGGGTCACCCTCTTCACCTTTTGGTCCTGCTGGTCCTGCTGGGCCGGGGTCACCCTTTTCACCTTCGGGTCCAGGCGGACCCTCCGGTCCCTCCGGTCCGGTGCTGCCGCTTGATCCTCTTGGTCCCTGAGGTCCTTCTGGTCCTGTCATGTCGATGACTTCGAATGTGGCAGAGGCGGTTAAGCCTTCTTCATCGGTGACGGTCACGGTGTGAGGCCCTGGTTCGGTTTGGGTTGGCACGCTGATGATCGCCGTGAACCTTCCGTCCTCTTGAGTATATACTTCTTTGGGTACAGTGGGCAATTCTACTCCGTCCCACTCGATGGTTACCATTGAGCCACCAGTGAATCCAAAGCCTGAAACAGTCGTGACTGAGAAACCTTCATCAGGCGTTAAGGTTATGTAGACAGGCGGGAGCGAAACCGTAGTAGATTCGGACACGGTTGTTGGTGGTGTCTCAGTGCTGATAATGGTGGCATAATTGATGATTGTTGTTTCTGGAGGTGTGGCCGGATCTACCGTTACTACTAACGTTTCAGAAAACGGTCCGGTCCCGGCTAAAAGAGTGCCAATGTTCCAAGTTACGGTATGAGTCTCGGAGTCATAGGTTCCGCCACCTGAGGCGGATACAAAGGTTGTTTCAGCTGGCATATTATCGGTGAGCACCACGTTAGTCACGTCGTAAGCATTTGGCTGGTTGGTATAGTCGATTGTGTATGTGAGTGTGCCTCCGGGTGGCAAGGGGTCAGGTGTATCGCTTGTGCTGAGGCCGAGCGGGTTAAAAGCGACTTCTTCGATTGGGATTGCTATTCCTGTGGGGTTTCCAATATAACCAACATTTTGGAGCAGGTTAAGATTAGAATCGAACACCATGAGGCTGTCTGAGCCTCCCACACCCTGATCACCGGTAGTAATGTAAAGCAGAGCAGTGTTTTGATCCACAGCTAGTCCCACGACGTTGTCGGGAGTAACGCCAGTTATTGTGCGTATATCTAAGCTGGTTTCGGTGGCGGTGTTCATGTCATACTTGATTAGTAAGCCAAGACTACCATAGCCTGGATATGCATTCCCAGTATAGATAAGCCTATTCTTCACGTCTATGGCGATGCCTTGGACCGGTTGGCTCACCGTGTAGCTAGTTACCGCCGACCAATCAGTCGTAGAGAAAACATCTACGTTATTTGTAGTTACCATATCTCCTACGTAAAGCTGGTCGTTCACTTCGTCAAGTGCAAGTCCATGAGCTTGGCTTACGCCGGCGAGATCCAGTTGGGCGTCAAGAGTTAGTGTCTTGGTGGCTGCATTCCAACTGTAAACGTAAAGGTTGTCGGTGCCCCGATCTACTGTGTAAACTTTCTCTTTGTCCTGATCGACTACGATGCCTGCTAGGTTGTATGCCCCGGGAGCTGTGGTTGTCCCCAAGTCGGTCATAGTTGTAGCGTCCAAGAGCTGAATGATGTTGGCCCCCTCATATGTGACAAACAAGGTCGCTGATGTGGAGTCGATGGCTAAGCCTACTCCCCCCCCAGCATAGGCGGGCACACCATACTCGGCTTGAAAAACAAGCGTTCCATCCGGCTCAATGTTATAGGCCTGAACTGGAGTTGGGTAAGCGTTAATATTAGCGATCACGTAAAGCGATTTAGGCGAAGCATAGGCAAATCTCAACCCAGTGACTGCAAAGGAAGCTACTAGGAGTATCAATGTCAATTTCTGAAACATCCTGTTCATCTTCATTTCACTCTTCCTATTTTTCATTTTTCTTCAAGTTGGGGCACCCAATCTCATCGCTCTGACTCAACCATAAGAGCTCGCCTAGATGCCTCAACCGTGAGTCTATAGTCAATGTTTTCATCATATATAGTTGCTGATAATATGTTATAGAATAGTATTATAGAATAAGATTCCATCTAGCAAGAGGTCGGGGCGAAACGAGAAAGCCAAAAACCGTCCGGTTGAGGCATCCAGGCGAGAATTTAGCTTCCTCGTTTCACCCTTTCAACCAATGCACATAGTTATTAACTAGTTATCAACCAGTTCTAACTTTTAAATGTGACTGTGCCATGCCTGAGAAGGTGTCCGATCAGGACGCCGAGGAACGAATGGACGAAGACCATGTAGTTGGTGAGGCCCCATCCGATCAGACTGAAGCCAACGAAGAGGGCATCAATTAGACTCCCCAAGACGAAGGCCATTACGCCGAAGAAGAAGGCGAATCGGGGGCTAAGCAGGTACGAGAGGCCCATGAAAGCTAGAAAGGCCCCGGCCCACTCCATGAAAGCCGCGAACTGCCAGTAGGGCGGCTTCATCGGAAGAATAGCCACAGCGATCAGGAGGCCTCCCACGACCAGGGTGGCGCAGGCTTTCACGTCCCTTTTCAAGGCTGATCGATGTTATCTAAGCCCTAAAATTAGTAAAATCTTATGAAGCACTAAGACAAATTGCGAATCGATGTTATAAATCCCTTTATTTCTTTTGGCAAACACACTTCACTTGAAGGTTGAACCTTTTCATTCATGATAATTACTGAACTCCCTAACCTTCTATACCCCATATCTTGGTTCAAATCTCCGGATAACGCTTCGTGAAGAAACATAGTGGGCCGGGCAGGACTTGAACCTGCGACCTCAGCCTCGTAAGGGCTGCTTCTGGTCCTCTTCTTGGATGTCCAAACCAAGCTAGACGACCGGCCCCTCATCCACTATGGATCATTAGGTATTTTATAAATAATTTTTCTTTGACCTTCTTAGATGGTCAAATGAACATAGGAACGTTTTTAGGATACACGCGCTCAGAAAAATACAGAAGCGGGGTTGCCCTAGCCTGGTAGAAGGCCAAAGCCTGCCTATGGGGCAGATAAAGCCATAACGCTTAGCCTAGGCCTGCTAAGCCTGTGGTCCTTTGGGCCGCGCGGGTTCAAATCCCGCACCCCGCGCCAAACTTTTTGCGCTGTGTTAGCGATGAAGCGCTATATCATCTCTATATCGGGTAAGTTTCTAAAGTGTTGGTCGCCTGTAACCAAAGTTAGATTTTTGAACTCGGAAGATGCGTAGACAATCGCGTCAACGGTATGAAGTTTATATTTTTGTTTGATGTCTGCTGCTAAGAGCGCTATTTCCTCATTTATGGGAATGATTAGGCTTCTGTCTACAATAAGGTTGATTCTGCTTGCGGGGTCCTTTCCCTCCCTTAAGTACCTTGATTTAATTTCGGTTAGGCAAATCGCTGGGGTATGGAGAGGTCCCCGCCCTTCTACATATCCTTTTACCTTAACCCCCCTCTTCGAACCCATAAAGTACTCTATCCATGCGAAGGAGTCAAGGGCTTTCATGGGGTTCTTCCTCGTCTCTTAAGCCTTCAATGGTAAGCCATGGGTCAACCCCAAACATGCTCTTACCGCTGATGAAGAGCTGTTTCAAGAGGATTTTGTTTATCGTTTCCGAAATCTTCCTTCTCCCAAACTTCTTCACTAAGTATTCATATATCTCATCCTTCAAAATGATGGTGGTCTTTACGGGCATTTCTCTCACCGTAAATGTAATACATCTATGTGATATTTATAGATTATCAGACTTCCCTAGTTTTTGAACGTCATGATCGTATGGCGTTGATCACGAAGGTTGGCTTTTCGTGGATTAAGAGGTAGTTGAGCCCGAGCCATGGAGGATTATATGTGCTTTCTTAATTCCTTAACAGCTTCTGTAGCGGCGGACATGATCATGCTTGCATCGGTGGAGTACGTCAGCATCCTCATGCCCCTTTCTTTCCAGTACAGAAGTTTCTGCATGTCTCCGATGTGGATCCCAGAAGCGATATTATGGCGGTTGCAGGCGTCCACCAGCCTTTGGATGGCTTCCACCATTTTGGGGTGGTCGAGCTGTCCAGGGACCCCCAGGGAGATGGAGAGGTCGTTGGGGCCGATGAGGGCTGCGTCCACTCCCCTCACCGAAACCAACTGATCTATGTTCTCTATGGCCCTCTTTCTCTCGATCTGGATGACAATCATAGTGTTTTCGTTGAGCCATTCAATCCAATCTTCCACTCCCGCTTTCTCATAATTTGTTATTATAGTCCTTAAGCCGTAACCCCTCACGCCCCATGGTGGGTACTTCGCCGCCTGAATTATCTGTTCAACCACCTGTCTTGTCTCCACTCGGGGAATCGTGAGGCCATCGGCGCCGGCGTCCAGAGTGCGGGCGATGAGGTGGTACTCGGCGTCTGGGACTCGGACCAAGCAGACCAGATCCGCGGCTCTACAGGCTCTCACGATGTCCACTACTGTCTCTAGGGTGAAGGAGGAATGTTCGGTGTCGATAAGGATGAAGTCGAAACCCGCCGCAGCCATCATGCGAGCGATCTCTGGGGTCCTAAACTCCGTGATCATGGTTCCAATGACCGTCTTTCCCTCCTTCAAGGCTTGCTTAACCCTGTTCTTCTTCATGAAACGTTCCCCATTCCCTTCGAACAGGATGGTTTAACGACAACGTATTAAAATCTTCGTGTCATGTGTCTGCGAGTCTAAAGATTAGGCTCACTGGCTTTATCTCTTGATAACCCTGGTGCCACCTGCTCCTCTGAGGTTGGTAAAGTTTTATAGCCCCTGGAACCATCAAGTATTTTGGGCGGCGGGCCTTAGGCGGGGGGCTAGGGGTCCCCTGAAAGGCTTTGGCTTCGACCGTAAACCCTCTATAGGACGGGCTGACAGCTGGGGTGAGGCGTCAAAGATCGTCAGGTCCTTCAGCCTCTGAGTCATGAGTATCCGTCCCTTGGGGCTGGCGGTCGTGGGGCGGCTTTCGTAGGGAGGCCGTGAACCGCGTTTGTCAGGCGAACCTGGCCAGGCCCGGGAGGGAGCAACCTAAGCTTGGGCGTTCAGCGCTCAGGGGGGTGCGGGTATGAGTAAGGGGGTTGGAGGGCTTGGTGAAAACTGGGCGTCGATCCTCGGTGACCCGCCGCCCATTAAAGAACGGATATCTTTCTCAACCCAGTCCAGATATTTTGTGGTTCAATGTACCAAAAAGAATATAAGAGGTACATAGTAGTACATTTCAGATGACAAGGAGTTCAAAACCTCTGGTGTAAGAGAAAGGATAAAATGATGGTTGAGAGGCTGGTTGAAGTTACTCCTGTCTTCCTGTCTTCTCGCCCTGCTTGATGTAATGACGACAGAGGTAGGAATAGGTTTGGGCTTCTCAGAGAAGAATCCATTGCTTCTTTTCTTTTCTTCAAGAACAATGTTCTATATCTTCCTACCTTTTTCCCAAGTTAGCTTATTTGCAGTCATCAGCCTAATCTCATGGGTAGTTCTTCGCAAGCATGGTAAGCTTCAATATTTGCCAAGCTTGGTTCCAATAGGAATGCAAATGATTGCAGTAATAAACAGTTTCAATCATTTATTAGAGGCCGCGGTCTAACCACAATGAGACCTCACAAAATTGAGAGTACGCGTCTGAGGAGTTGGTTGAGGAAAGGGATCGTCATGCGTTTTTCGAAGTTGACATTTTTCATCTTTAGCTCAATAGTTCGCTTTCTCTTTTTAGAGAATGGATAGTTGTTGAAGCATTTGGCACGGTTTGCAGATTTCTCCAACGGTTGGCTCCCCACATATTTTGCAGTCCTTCATTTTTGCCTCTTTCACCATTGCTTCCAGCGCCAGCCTAATCCTTTCCACCGATTTAAATATAGTGAACTTCACCCCGGCATGCTTTTCCTCCATTCTGTTAAGCATAGTTCGTATGTCGTTCCTTAGCGCGGTTCGAGCATAGGGACAAGGAGTGCTCTGAAACTCAATTTTCCTTAGGTATGCATAAAGGGCGATTTCTTTTTCTGGCACCTCGCAGAGGGGTTTTATGCGCTGTATAAGTTTGGGATGTATCGCTGACAGCACTGGTTTGACGCGCGCTATCCGCAGAGCGTCACCGTGAATGATGTTTAAAACCATTGTTTGAGTCTCGTCGTCCAATGTATGCGCTGTGGCAAGCTTATATACGCCCGCCTCTCGAGCAACCGTGTTTAAAGCCCTCCTCCTCAGAACCCCACAGTAGGAGCAAGGCGTTAATCCTCCTTCTCCCCTTTCCCGAGTTATGCTCACGATTTCGTCAAGTTCGTATCCGAACATTTCCTTAAAGGAGGTTACGACGTGTTCTAAGCCCAGTTTTCGACAGTTCTTCACAGCGACCTTTAAGGCCTCATCGCGATAGCCTCTTATTCCCTCATTGACAGTGACTGCGCACACCTTTGCTTCGGGAAAGACCCCTTCGATTTTCGCTAGTATGTGGAGGAGGGTTACGCTGTCTTTTCCGCCTGACACGCCCACCATGATCTTGTCGTCTGGTTTGAGCATGTCATACTTGGCGATGGTCCCTCGAACCTTGTTTTCTATAGACTTAAGAAAGCATCCTCTGCAGAGCTTTTCTCCGGAGTAGGGGCGTAGAAAGACAGGGTCTTTCCTTTCGCAAAGCGTGCACATGGACATCTCGTTTCATCTATGATTGAAAGTGGGCTGTGCTTAATGAAGCTTAGGATGTTCACTTGCCGTTTGTTTAAGAGAACTAACTAAATAATACTTTGACATAGTCGTTTATGGGAGAACTCCGTGTCATCCTACATCGTTGTAATTATGACTGCCGCAGATAAAGAAGAGGCAGTGAAAATCGTTCGCAATCTACTTAGCGAAAGACTAATTGCCTGCGCAAACATCGTTGGTCCGGTATCCTCGCTCTTTCGGTGGGAGGGGAAGATCAACGAGGCTAACGAATTTCTAGTCTTTATGAAGTCGAAAAAGAGATTGTTCAAGAGACTTTCAGAAAGAGCAAAGGAAATTCATAGTTATCAAGTGCCGGAGATCATCGCACTTCCTGTAATAGAGGGTTTGCCATCATACCTAGACTGGTTAGGCTCTTCCCTTCAATCGGTGAGCGGCCATGGCTAAGAAACCGGTTATTCGTGCCGAACGCGTGGAAGTTGTCTACGAAAAGAAACGCTGGGAACTGCTAAGGAAGTTGAGGTCCAAAGCGACTCAGATCATGGAGGTCCTAGATCGATTTCATTTGCCCTCCATTACTCATGGAAGCATTGCTCGAGGCGATATCTCAGAGAAGAGCGACATTGACGTTTTTATGCCAGACCCGCCCTCCTCCTTCATCATCGAAACGGCCCTTGAGCGAGCCGACGTTTCTATCAATCGACGCATCGTGGTGCAAGCCACGCCCCTCTACGCGGTGAAGGGATACCTCGAAATAGATGCACAACGGTCTGTCTCCTTTCCTCTCGTAAAGCTTCGCCGTGTTGAAAGGGACTTCTATAGGTTTAGTGGCGAGTTGTCCCTTCCTATGCTTAAACGGGATGTGCGCGTCGCAGGTGTGGACAAGAGGCTTATGCTGATCGAGCCTACGCCGGAGGGTCATGTTGAAAGCACCATTGTTGGTCGTGAGGAGACTGTTGCTCATCTGTTAGGCGTCTCTCTTGAAACCGTGTTGGATCGGGTTCACGCCCTTGTACGTCGCAACGAGGTCGGCAGAACCGGGGTCTTCATTGAGAGGGAACTGTCACCTAACGAAACGTTTGAAATGGTTCTGAAAAAGCTCGCAGAACAAAACCCCGCGGTCCGCAGACGCGTTAAACTGTTTGGAAAATAATTATAGGCTGCTTCTCCACTCTTAACCGAAACAAGCATCGGTTATTAGAGGAGAACAACGCATTGATTAGAGCGGTATTATTCGATTTTTGGGACACCCTAGTCTTTTACGAGAACCGAGAAGGCCAGAGTCCGGTAGGTGACAGACCAGACCTTGATGTCTCAGAGGCGAAAAAGCTGGGTTAACGGTGATACATCTACAATTGACCGATCAACCCTATCCCTCCAACCTTCCTAAACCGGACGCAACCATCAAAACACTGCTTCACATTTCCATGGTCCTCAAGAAGCTATAGGAGGTTTTGTTAATTCTTCGGGACTTGGGAGTATCTTATGAAAGGCGCCTATATTTATTTGATGTCTAATTCACTTGAACGGCGTGGCTGGTAATCTCAAGGGAACATGCATGATGTTTAGAACAGAAATCTTGACATTTTTCCGCCCAAGCCTTATCCTTATACGCTAAACCGCATTCTTCACAAACATAATATCTTCTATCGTTTCTCACAATCTCTTTTACCATATTTCAATGGGGAAACCAACTATTACAAAAGTCTTTCCGCTTTTTAGCCTCAGAACCCTATAGGAAACTTAATCCAATAGATTCGTTATCCTTAATGGTTTCATATCTAAATTGAAGGCAACTAGCCTTTAACTCACCGGGAAACGGAGGAGCGCGGCGATTCCTCCTAGGGCAAGCAGCTTTACTCCAGCCTCATGCTCTGTGCTAATGACGATGATCTGCCCTCCCCTTTCTTCAACCTCTCTCATGAGCTTTTCTAGGTCTCTTCTTTCATCGTCGGAGGTCTCCCTCAATGTGCTGTCTGCTAGAAGAAGTTTTTCCACAGCGCCAAACATGCTCGCCTTTTTCACTTCAGTTGATCCATAGGTCACGTCTAAACTCCCCTTCCCTAGCCGTTTAAGGGCTTCCTCCACAACCTTCGCTTCCTCGACTATCCGCACATGCCCCAACGCCTTGGTTAAAACTCCAGAACGCAACGCTTCCTGGACCCCAGCCACGCCCGCGCTGTTCACGCCCTTGACATCAACAATGGCACGCCCAGTATCCGAAGCTGCTGTCTTTACGTAGTTAGCAAACTCGTTCTTCACAAATCCCGGTCCGATGATGACAACAGGACTGCGAAGGTTTATCCAAGTTTCTCTCAAGGATTCTAAGGCCGTCTTAAAGAATTCACGTTTCGCTTTTTCCCTCTTTTCCGCCTCCAACTTTCCCGGGAGCCTTACCCTTTCCTCCGCCTTCACGTCGATGCCATACTGTCTCAAAACTGCCACACAGTATTCTTCGTCGTCGATGGACACCACGATGATGGGAGCCAATGTCACCCTGCTGGCTCTTTCCAATCGATCGGTTTGATGTTTCAGCCATTCGGGTTTTATAATGGTGATAGGCCTGTCTAAAGTAACGTTTATGGTGTGATGTGACCCCGTTACGTTGAGTTCCTCGGGTGCTTCACAGACTATTCCATGAACCCTCAATCGGTTTAGACTTCTATCCCAGACCACCCTCTGGACCGTTATGCCCAGAAGGACCGAAACCCTCTTCCCCTTTTTAGGACGAGCATAAAGCTCTTCTACCTTCACCTGTCGAGTAGTTTGCGCATACACCTCATCCTTAGGCGCTACAATGTTATAAAGGTGCCAAAGATCGTCTAAGCTCTCCGGCAAAACCCTCACGATGCGCTTTTTGAGGTTCATCTCAAGGATCTTCAAAAACATCGCTCCATTTCCAATTAGTATACATGCAATAAAAGGGTCATGATCAAAAACCATTAAAAACATATTGGCTTAGACACTAGCCATCTGGCTCTGTACCGTAGCAAAGGGAGCAAATCAAGAAAGTGAACAGTGAGCTTCCTAATCATTTTCATAGAAGGGATGCAGCAACTCCCCCGCCGCGGGGGTCGGCTACAAACTCGAGCACACCATCCCGTCTTTTCCGCGCGGCATGGACTACCCCCGTGCTTGGCGACTGGTGTCCGATTCTATCAGCCCAGTTAGGTAACTCTTGAGTCCAAACGCCCTCCTCCACGGTTGCCTTCACATCTCTTTCCCGCCAAGAGGTTAGGATATACCTTGGCGCCTCTACAGCCTCGGAAAGAGGCATGTTATAATCCGCGGCGTTTGTGAAGACCTCTGCGTGTATTTGCGGCCTGAAATCGCCCCCGGCACAGCCTATCATGTAGTCACCCCAGCTGCTATGACGAGCCAGTAGTATTGACAATGTGTGTAGTGGTCTCTTTCTTGGGGCTGGACTGTTAGGAAGCCCGAGGCTCTTAGCAAAGCCAGTGCCTCTATTCTGGAAGGGCATGTCGTGGGCTACAATCCCTGAGCCAAAGCTGTGGAAGATGCTCTGTATGATGCCTACAAGGTTTCCGTATCTATCAGCTACAACGAAGAAAGTGGTGTCGTTCATGTTCAGCCCTGCTTGGCTGTGGGTCCCTCTGCATAGCCTATCTCTCAAATATGTAGGGGAAAGGAGCTTGTCTACTGGTGTCTTAGAGTTGTTCGGGTCGGCCACGTATCTATCCCTATCCTCATAGACTGCCATGGCAAGCTTAAGGAACTCCTTTACTCTCTCAGGGCTTCTGAAAGGTAGTTTATTGAGTTCGGCCACTTCAATAGCCTTTAGAAGCTGGAGTGTTGATAAGCCTTGAGTATTCGGAGGAAGCTCGTACAACTCGTAATCTCTATACTCGCACTTAATAGGGGTTATCTTCTGACCTCTATGTTCAGCAAAATCCTCGTACGCTACAGGTACTCCGTACTGTCTGAGCTCCTCTACCATATCTTCCGTCAACCTACTCCTGTAGAAAGCATCCGACCCTCTCCTAGCCACAGCCATATATATTCTCGCCAACCTCGGGAAACAGATCCGTGAACCAGCCTTCACCCAGCCGAAAGCCTTTTTCCAACCCTCATATTTAGTCAAGACAGGCTCGCTTAATTCAATCGCTCGAGCGAGAGGCTCCTGCACGTAAAAGCCGTTCCTTGCTAAAGAGATGGCCCTACTGAGCAACAAGCCTAGATCCATCGACCCATAATTCTCATTAACCCACTCCCAGAGGTCAATGAGGCCTGGCACCGTGACTGTTAGAGGTCCTCTAAGCGGTTTCTCGGCCAAGTATTCTTCCACGTGGAATCCTTGAGGTGACCTGCCTGAGCCGTTATAGGCTACTGGCTCGGCGCCACTATCTATGGCGAGAAGAAAGCCGTCGCCGCCAGCGCTGCTCGTATTCGGCAGCAGAACTGTCAGAAGGCTGCTTACTGTAATGGCCGCGTCAAACGCGTTACCCCCATCCTCTAGGATCTTAAGACCCTCAATAGTGGCTAAATGAATCTGTGACGCTACGCCGCCCATACCGCTTAGAGATGCATATGTGGGCATCGCTTGTCACCGGTAACCCCACGTAATACACGAATATTAATGAAGCTATTTCAAAGTTATAATAAGCCTTTTGTTAATTGTGCTTGTTTTCGTTTTGATAGTTGGAGTATTGCTTCAATGATTGCTAAAGAGATCGGAGAGTTTGATCAAGCAACCATTCGGAACCAACGGCCCCCAGGGGGCTATAGGGGGCCTAGAAAGAAAGAGACGCTCATGACCAAAAGGCATTAAAAACATATTGGCCCTTATCTCTGTGGAGGTCAAAAGGTGAAGAAGACCTTCTGGCTCCTAGACGTCAACTACGAAGTGAAGGATCACCAACCCGAGATATGGATCTGGGGCATAGATGAAGAAGGGAAACGCCTCCTCATCATCGACCGAAATTTTCTCGCCTATTTTTATCTTGTGGTTGAGAATCGGGAAGATCCCCAGCTCGTCATGGAGAGGATCCTGTCGTGCAAATCAGATTTTCCCTCTATTGTTAGGTTAGAGCCTATAGATCGAAGGTTTTTTGGAAGACCTGCGAAAGTGATGAAGGTTTTTTGTCAAGACCCTGATCTCATACCAAAGTATGCGAAGGGTCTTCGAAAAATTGAAGGCGTAAAGGATCATCTGGAGGACGACATACGTTATTCCATGCGCTACCTCATTGACCACAGCGTAACTCCCTGCGGTTGGCACGAGATTGAGGTGGAGGAAACGGAAAAGGAGTTAGGGGTTCACGTTGATAACGTATATTTAGCGAGATCCCTTCCTCAGAGCATTGAAAAAACAGAAGTTCCAAAGCTGAGGGTTCTAGGGTTCTCCATGATCTGTTACAGTCCTAAGGGCGCACCTAAACCAGAGAAAAACCCTATAGCGATCATCTCTGCTGCCACAAATACTGGCGACGAAAAGCAGTTTGTAGCCAAAAACTCTGACGACAAACCCGTTCTGGAGGCCTTCCTACAATACGTCAAGGATTTTGATCCTGACATAATTGTGGGCTACGGAACCAATCGACAGGACTGGCCGTATCTGCTTGTTCGCTCTAGAAAACTGGGCATCAACCTATTCGTAGACCGAGCAAACACCGAACCCCACACCAGCGTGTATGGTCATGTGTCGATCATGGGCCGAGCAAACATTGACTTTTTTGACTTCGCGGAGGATCTTCCCGAGGTAAAGGTAAAAACTCTGGAAAACGTAGCCGACTTCCTCAATGTTATGAAGCTTGAGAAACGCATCCTCATAGAAGACATAGACATTCCCACCTACTGGGATGATCCTGAAAAACGCCCTGTTTTGCTAAGGTTTTCCAAGGAAAGCACCCAGTGCATCATGGGTATAGCCGATGCCATGCTGGACTTCGCTATGCAGTTATCCAATCTGGTTGGCTTACCCCTTGACCACGTGGGAACCGCCGCGGTGGGCTTTAGGGTTGAGTGGTTCCTGATTCGGGAGGCATACAAAATCGGCGAGCTTGTTCCCAAGAGGATCGAACGCCCATACTTCCCCTATGTAGGAGCCGTGGTTATCAAGCCGAAACCAGGGGTTCACGAAAACATTGCGGTGCTTGACTTTAAGGCCTTGTACCCTAACATCATGATTACCCAAAACGTCTCCCCTGACACCTATGTCCGGCCCAAGGAGCCTGAGCCTCCATGCGGCGTGAACGTGGCCCCAGAAGTAAAGCATGGGTTCCGTGTGGAACCACCCGGCTTTTACAAAGAAGTGTTGTCCCACCTCATATCTGCTCGTGACAGGATCAGACCCAAGCTAAAGGAGCTTGATCCCAAAAGCGTAGAATACCGTGTCCTTGACGCTCGGCAAAAGGCGGTGAAGGTGATCACCAACGCCTCCTACGGATATACGGGTTGGATAGGTGCTCGTTGGTATATCAAACCAGTGGCAGAAGCCACAACAGCTTGGGGTCGACAAGCCATCTTGAACACCATCGAACTAGCGGAGAAGGCCGGGTTAAAGGTTGTGTACGGCGACACCGATAGCATCTTCATCCAGCATGACCCGGATAAAATCGAGAAACTCTCCAAAGAAATCAGCGAGGTGCTCGGATTAGAGATAAAGCCTGACAAGATCTATACCCGCATTTTGTTCACTGAGGCCAAAAAACGGTACTGCGGGCTTTTGCCGGACGGACAACTGGACATAGTGGGTTTAGAGGTTATAAGGGGGGACTGGGCAGCGGTTGCCAAAAACGTGCAAGAAAGGGTGTTAGAAATAATCCTTAAGGAGCAGTCGCCGGAGAAGGCTGCCCAGTTTGTTCGTCGGTACATTGTGGATTTGCGGAGAAAGAAAGTGTCGTATCGAGACCTCATTATATGGAAGTCTCTGACGAAATCGTTAGAAGAATACGCTGTGAGGGCTCCCCACGTTGAAGCTGCGAAGATGCTGATGAAGGAAGGCTGGGATCTGTCATTGGGAGATAAAATTGGTTACGTTGTTGTCGCCGGTTCTGGTCGCCTCTATGAGAAAGTGAAGCCCTATGCTTTAGCCTCCTATGACGAGATAGACATCGAGTACTATGTGACGAATCAGGTGGTGCCAGCGGCTTCACGGATTCTAAGCCTGTTTAACGTAACTGACGATGAGCTACTGCCCTCTGAAACGCCCTCTCTTTCTAAGTTTACGAAGAGTTAGTTCTGAATGTCCGCGAATGTCAGTAGATGTATGTTCAACGGCTGTTTTATTACGTCCGAAATGCGGGCTGCCACAAGATACTTGACGTTCTTTTCGCTTGCAACATCCACTAGTCTCTGCGTTATCACGCCATCAAAAACAACAGTGTCTACGCCTTCAACCTGCTGAAGCCTTTCCGCAAGCTCACTCACGGGTAATCGTTGTATCTGCTCCATCTTTTCGGTAAACAACACGGCCTCTAGAGTCCCTTCCAAATCTTTTGCTGCTTCCACGATTTGTTTAGGAACGAGGATTTTCTGGCGCTCTCTTGCTTTTTTGACCTTAGTTTCTTCCATGGGAACCTTATGCTCAAGGGCGGCGGCGACTTCTTTGGGGTTTAGATCCTCTACTTCTCTTCCTTGCGGCGCTCTAGCAACATACTTAACGTTTGTTACCTGCTGCAACTCCTTGAGGATAAGGTCTCCTCCCCGATCTCCGTCGAGGAGGGCCGTAGCCTCTTTCTCTCGGGACAAGCGTATGATAGTTTCTGGAACCTTGGCGCCCTCTAGAGCGATGACGTTTTGAATTCCGCATTTTAGTAAGTTTATTACGTCAGCCCTCCCTTCAACAATTATAATTTCCTTCACGCTTTCGATATCAGGTCCTGCTGTTAACTCTTCGGGCCCATACTTTTCGACTCTAGCTAACCTTAACGTCTCTGAAACTTCTTTGAAGATTTCCTCGGTGCTGGGGAGAGCTTCGATGGTCCATTCATGAAGGATTTGTTTGGCTCTCTCTATGATCGCTCTCCGCCTTTCGTCGCGTACGTCTTCCATTTTTTCTAACGTGACCTTCGCTGAGCATGGTCCTACCCTATTTATGCTTTCGATGCTTGCTGCAATGATCGCTGCGGAGACTCGATCTAAGCTGGTGGGAATGAGTATCATGCCTGTTGTTTTATCTTTCTTCGATTGCAGCTCGATTTCTATTCTTCCTATTCTTCCCGATTTTTGAAGTTCTCGAAGGTCTAGTTCGGTCCCAAACAATCCTTCAGTTTGACCAAAAACAGCTCCGATAACGTCTGGTTTTTCAACAACCCCCTCTACTTCGAAGCTGGCGCGAATAACGTACTTGACAGTAACCGTTTGCGATGATCCCATGAATTATCACCTCAATCATTTTTTAACCTCACTACGATTTAGAGGTTTCCTAACCTTTAACCGCTTTGTGTCTCTTATACTTTACTCTAATCTTTCCTTTAAGGTCTTCATGTAGGCCGCCAAGCCCTCAACATCTTTAACGTCCCGTCCCACAAGGTTCTGAAGCCTCCTCCAGAAAAACAGATTGGGCTTCACCCTCATTTCTTCAAGATGTTTCGTCAAGCGTTTCGTCCATTCCTTGCCGCGTCTATCAAAGTCCATCAAAAGGATTGCCTCACGTTTCCCTCGCCTTCCCACCTCACTAAGAACGTCGAGAAAGCACCTTCCAGAGGTTTTAGCCGAGATGATGTCGCCGTTTACATCTAGTGCGTGCAGAGCGTTAACGTCCTTTTGGCCCTCTACAATTATTGGTATGCCTTTCGCTGAAGTCTCAGCGAGTCTTTCTAAAAGTTGCAAAAGGTTTTCCCTTTTTTTCCTTAGCGTATTTGACAACGACCTTACCTTGTGATCTCTATCTCGGCCATTCTCCTTAAGATTTGTGGGTGGTGATGAAAATACTCTCTTACTGGCTTAAGAATCTCCACCAAGGCTTCCGCTACACCGTTTTTTAGATCAAGGGGGTGGAGCTTCCCTTTCACATAGGCTTTCTCCATCTCTCCGTAGCTTTCAAAGGTTTCCGGTCCCCCATACTTGGCCAGTCGCGGGATCTCCAAGCGTTCTCTTTCCGGGAAGATTGCGTACTTGGCCAGTTCAAGGATGGGATTTTCCTTCGCTTGTTCAGGCGGGCAGTAGGCGGCCCTTATCTTCGTTTGGATATCGTCGGAAGCGTCGTGTATGTATATGCAGGTTCTGGGTATGCTCTTGGACATTTTTGAGCTAATCTGCACGTTTATGTCGGCATTCTCGTCGAACTGCCCCTCAATCTTTTCCGGTCCTTGAAGTCCCATAAGAAGGTGGGTGTGGACACATGCGGGTTTTTTCCAGCCGAGTTTTTCAGCGGCATCCCTTGCTAGCATGTGGGCTTTCCTCTGATCCATTCCTGCGCAGGCAACATCGAGGTTCATGTGGAAAATGTCGGCTGACTGCATGCATGGATAGTACACCCACGCTGTTTCCATGTCCATTAAACTCATTTCTCGCCCCATGATGGGCAGCGCCCGCCAAGTTCTTTGAAGGGAGACACTTTTGGCAATTCGAACAACTTTTTCCCAATATTCCACATCTTTGTTTATGCCGGAAGCCCAAAGGTACTGAACGCTATCTGGCTTGATTCCTAGGGCGGTGAAGCAGTGCTTAAAATACTCGCCGCATAAATGAATCCTTTCCATATCCCCGCCGAGTTTATTATTTATCCAAGAGTGCCAGTCCGCAAGAAATATGATGAAGTGGAATCCAGCCTTTATCATGTCCTTGATTTTGGAACCGCAGACCAAGCCCATTCCGATGTGCATTATTCTGGGTGAGCGTCTTCCTTTACGCTCACTGTCCAGAACTCTCAAAACCCCAATACGCTCTGGGCCTAGCCTCCGTTTCCAGTAGCATGTGCACCTCTTCTGGGGTGACAACCTCTTCCGCGTTCCTCATAATGAGGTTCATTCTTTCCTCGATATCCAAGCTCATCGCCCCTTAATGTTTCAGCATCGATTCACTTAAAATTTCTTATCGCGGGCGCTGTGCCCCCCGTAACTAACACTTAACCTCACTGTAGAGCCTTCCGCTCCTCTCAGTTAAGCTCTCTCTCGCGTGGGTTCGGGCGCCCGCGCCCACCGTGTCCCATGCCTGGGTAAACCCGCTGTCATGGTTAGGTGAAGGCACCTCCCTCTATTGGGTCCGTCTGCATGAGCCGTTAAGGTTTCGGTGGGATTCCGCGCTGCTCATATCATCGCTAAAATAAAAGGAAGGAAGGGATGGAGATAAGTGTTACTTAGAAGAAATCTTCTAGGTCGATTTCGAAGGCGCCGACTGGATTTTCTAGCTCGAAGTTATTGAGAACTTCTGGGTGAATCTCCCCAAAAACGCCTATCTTCTTGCCTTTAGCCTGGATGGCTGTCACCCTTCCCTCTATAAAGCTTGGGTCTCTGGTCGCCGTCATCTTCCACCGCCTTAGGCCAAGGTTAGAGAGCAACGCTTCCACGTAGGATTTTATTTCCGTGAAGTTGGCGGTTGCGTGGGAGGAGACGCCCGCCACATGAAGCCTTCGTTCGCTTCGGGTTTCGGCTTTTTCGCTGATTTTTATCACGTCTGAAACCTCGAACAATCGTTGTGGAAAGCTTTCATGCCTATTGTCCATCAGATTCTTCATTAAACTAGGCAACAAGTCTTCTCGGGTTATAGAATATTCCGTGGAGACGGGGTTCGCAAGCCTGACCATGTCTCTGCCCCTCTTTCTCATCCTCTGAAAGTGAATATTCTCGTTGGTGAGGATGAAGTTCATTGCCTCTGCAAATCCCAACCCGATCATGATTTTTCGGACATCATTAGCCGCAACACTCGCTCTGTGTTGCCTGCCTATCGTTGCAGTGGCTGGCTTGGTGGGCTTTAGTTTATAATAGCCGTAGCCGATCGCCACCTCCTCCACGAGGTCCACTTCATGCATTATGTCGATTCGGTATGGGGGAATCATGACCTCCAAAACTCCTCTGCTCACTCTTTTCGCGTCCATTCTACACTTTCTGAGACATTGTATGGATTCGGCTTCTGAAAGCTTGAGATCCAGCAACCTGCAAGCATAGTCGATTCTTAGGGTCATTTGTTGAGGTACTAAATTGGGGGAAACAAGTGCATGATCTGGATACTTGGTGTGGACGCTCTCAATGGTTGCGCCCATGTCTGCTAGGGCCGTGACCAAAACGTTTAAGCTCCTCGTGATCGCGTTTTGGTCGGTTCCAGTGATGTCGATGAACAAGTTTTGTGTTTGGCTTTTGACTCGGGTGAGTTCGCCATTGATGATGGGTGGCATGGACAGAACCCTCCCCTCGCAGTCCACGAGTAACGGATACCTTGGAGCCCAATCCACGATGTGTCGGTAAGCGATGCCCTTCTCGTGCTTCTCCAAGATTTCTCGCAGGCTCATTTCCTCTGTCTTATCCAATGGAACAAACCTTACAGCGCTTGGATCCTCAGCCGTGTATAGGAAAGGCGACTGTACCTTGTCTAGGTCGTGCACACCAATAGAGGCCTTTCTTCGGTTCCTGCCAACTCCCCAGTGGAGGTCCTCCTGTATCTCCATGAGTTCCCGCACAGTTTCGTCGTCCAGCTTTACGTTGCGGACGACTGCAGCTACGACGTAGGGCCTGACCTCAGCCACCTTCGGATCCACGTTCAGGATGATTTCTCCTTCCGCCACTTGGTATTTGGGTAGGCTAGTTTCCCACTCCATGAGCCCGCAGAACGCCCGCGCCACCCCAGCATAACTTGAGAAATCCACTCGATTGGGGTTAAACTCGATTTTCACGTAATCAGATCCGACTTCCTCTATGTCCACACCTAACCAGGGGAGCCACTTGGCCATTTCCTCCACGGTGATTCGTCGACCGATGAAGGAGCAGAATCGCTCCCTATTTAGGGTGATCACTGGCATACTGGGCTCCTCCTAATCCATCCTAAGTCGTTTTTGTATAGGAATCGCACGTCGTCCACCCCGAGTTTCAGCATAATCAGGCGTTCTAACCCCCCTCCCCAAGCCAAAACGGGATACTTTATGCCGAGGGGCTCCAAAACCTCTGGCCGAAAGATGCCCATTCCGCAGAGCTCGACCCATGCCTTGTACTGTGGAACGTAGACGGTGGATTGCACGGAAGGCTCTGTGTAGGGGAAATAGCTGGGCCAAAACTGCACCTTCTTTAATCCGAGCTTGAGGTAAAATTCCTTCAGCGTTCCCATCAAGTCTCGTAAGCTGACGTTCTTGTCCATGACGATCCCCTCAATTTGGTGGAACTCTGCAAGGTGTTTGTAGTCCACCTTCTCGTTTCGATACAC
>Ga0315314_1000082_pt1 | contig 132802 bp, 115 predicted proteins | sample TDP9_MG_FD_203631 | JGI IMG/M metagenome (GOLD analysis project Ga0315314, IMG submission 203631) | Freshwater sediment microbial communities from Lake Towuti, South Sulawesi, Indonesia - TDP9 | ecosystem: Environmental > Aquatic > Freshwater > Lake > Sediment | place: Indonesia: South...
AGAATGCCTTGTTGGTTCTAAAAAGCGGAGCTACAGGGAAAGTCCCTTCTAAAAAGAAGATTCAAGCGGGCCTGCCCCCGCGTTTCCCGACGCGAGTCGGGGCGGCGGGCAAATTCGAGATTAAGCAAATCCCAGCTAAAAGCAGAGACAGCAAGACAAAACAGAGGGTAAGCAGAGGAAGAAATCGCTTGGTTTAACCCTTTGAGCAAGCATAAGAAAGTCTCAAGCTCGAAGTGCCTAAAGTGAGGATATCAGGCGATCGGGACATCAGGATGCAGGATATCAGAAGATCAGATTATCAGGGAAAAAACTTCCTGATAGCCTGACAACCTGAAACTTTAGCTCACTTTAGTTCACTCTGCGCAAATCTTTGGGCTGAGAAGTAGTTAAGAGCAAAAGAGCACAAGTTTTTGTTTCACTTATGCGCTTATGACTTATGCTCTTATCCACCTTTGCTGCGGACATCGACACAAACCAATTGGCCATCGGCGTTGCGTGCATAGATTCTGCCGTTAGCCAGGACCGGAACGGTCCAGCATTTGCCCTGTAAGATTTGTGCCGAAGCGAGTTCTTCAAACCCCTTGGGCGAAGCCTCGGCTATCACCAGCTTGCCTCTTTCACTAAGGATAATCAGCTTACCATCGGCCAGACAAAGACTGCCAGTGTCCATTCCTTTCTGCGACCACTTCACCTGGCCGGTCTGGTGGTCCAGGCAGGTGAGCCTTCCACCGCCGCCGGCCTGTCCGTCAAAGCCATATATGTGCCCGTCCCACAGCACACAGCTATTGAAATGATTACGCATGTTTTTATTTCGCCAGATTTCAGTAAGATTGCCGGGTCCGATTTTGAAAAGGGCACAGCCGCAGTTATATCCGGAAGAAATGAATATTGTATCGCCTGAAATTATAGGATCGGCAGCATTAATATCGTAGCTGGTTCTCCAGGGGCTTATCCATAAAAGTTTTCCGGTTGCCGCATCAAGAGCGACAATTTCTCTGGATACAAATAGCGCCACGCATTTTTGGCCGGCCACAGTGAAAGGCACGGCAGTAGCATACCCACATGCGCCATTTCCGCTCTTCCATACCAAACTACCGTCAGTTTTATTAAGAGCTATACCTCTGGTACCTGCATTAAGAATGACCAAATTGTCGACTATAAACGGCGAGCTGGCAAAATACCAAGTGGGATGTTCGATACCCAATTCTTTGATCAAATTCTTATGCCAGATGACATGGCCGGTCGCTACTCTGAAACAGACAGCGTCACCATTTTTGCTGAAGGTGTAAACCTCGTTGCCAGCGACAGTTGGTGTAGCAGCGGGGCCTCCCTCATGGCTCTCAGGAAATAAAGGACAGAGGTAGGATTGCCTCCATATTTCTTTGCCGGTATCGGCGTCAAAACAATAAAGTATATCATTACCGTTGATGTTGCCCATGGCGTAGACTCGGCCGGAACTTACAGCCATTGAAGAAAAGCCGGTTCCAATCGAGGCTTTCCATAGCACTTTGGGGCCTTCTTTCGGCCAGGTTGTCACCCAGCCGGTCTCGCTTGATATACCGTTGTGATTTGGCCCCCGCCAATTAGGCCAATCAGCCGCCGAAGCAACCCCGCAATGCTTTGTACCAACCGTACATGCCACAAATACAAAGACCAAAGCCAGCACATAATCCATAATTACTCTTCGCGGTTCCATAATATCTCTCCAGAAAATAAAAGTAACAATGAATTTTAACCGGCGTAGTTGTATGAAAGTTTGTTTTGAATTTCAACCTTATTTTCAAAATTGCACACTAATTTTATATCGAAAATCAGGTGTGCAATTATTAATCTAATACCCATGGATATCTAAATCTGAATTTTCGATGACCACGGCTTATTGGCTTAAAGGAGATGAATTATGACACACATCACACGTCGAGATTTTGTAAAAAGTTCGATGGCAGCTAGCGCAGCGGTATCCCTAAGGGACACCAGCACAGCATCAAACCCAGACACAGATGAGAAACACAAAGCCAGACGCATTAAAATCATTGGTATTTGCTGTAGCCCTCGGAAGGGAAAGACTACTGCTGCATCTCTGCAAGTCTGCTTAGACGCTGCCAAAGAGGTACATCCGGCCATTGAAGTTGAGCTGATTGAGCTGGCCGGTATGAAAATTGATGGCTCACTTGCTGCGGGGCTGCCGCTTGAGCCTGGCGAAAGGGACGATTTCCCAAAACTTGTCCCCAAACTCTCTGACCCAGCGGTAGCCGGAATCATCATTGCCACACCAGTGTACTTCAGCAGCATGACCTCGCTTTGCAAAGCATTTCTTGAGCGGTGCATCATTTTCTGGCAGAACAACCTGGCACTGAGCGGCAAAGTTGCGGGGGTATTAGCGATTGGTAGCTCTCGTAATGGCGGCCAGGAAATTACCATTCAGTCGGTCCAAGCAGTGTTGCTTTGCCAGGAGATGATTATCGTTGGCAGCGGTAGGCCGGCCCCACGCATAGGGGCAACGGTATGGAACGACGGAAAAGACGATGTCACTAAGGATGAGTTTGGCATGGCCACTGCAAGAAAGCTAGGTCGCCGGGTTGCAGAGGTTGCCCTCCAACTGAATGGTATGGCAAAGTAAACCCGCCTGAGGCGGGTAAAGCGTTATTTTGCCTCGGTATTGTCCTTAAATGCCAAAGCCCCTGTTGGGCAAGCTGCAACGCATTTGCTCGCAGTGTGCTTGAGAGCGTCGGCCATTGAATGGTCAAAAGGTACCGCTACCCGAATATCAAAGCCACGGCCTACAAACGTTAAGCCAAGTTCTTCGCCAGCCTGCGCAGCAATCTGTATACATAGGCCGCAGTTTATACACTTGCCTGGTTCATAAATTACATCCGGGTGCTGAAAATTCGCAGCAAACGAATGCCTTTGTGCTTTATATCGGCTGGATTTAGCCTCATATTCCTGGGCGCATTGTCTAAGTTTACAGCTATCAGCTTTCCTGCAGTCACAATGCAGACAGCGAGCCGATTCCTCACGAGCCTGCGTATCTGTAAAGCCTACATCCTCCTGCGATGGCACCATCCGCGGAGCCGAACTTGCGCAGGCCATAAATGCTTCTATCTCGCCATCTTTGAGTTTGCCAATATGACTGTTAAATGGCTTAGTTACTCCGGTCACTGTTTGGCCGGACAAATACTGCCCGATAGACACAGCTGCTTCTTTGCCATCCGCCACCGAACGAACTGCATTAGCCCCCGCCTCTCGGCGGGGGTACCCCGGCCTGTGGCCGGGGCTAAAAGGGACGTGCAATGCACGGTCCTTTCGTTTACGGACGGCATCGCCACCGGCAAATACACCTTTGAGATTTGTCTCATACGTCACGCTATTTATTGCGATACCATCTGCGCTTTGGTTAAGATTTAGGCACCGAGCGTCACCAGGCGAAAGCTTCCCAACCGCTACAAACACAGCATCGAAGTCTTTGCGCAAATCTTCCAACGGTAATATAGTGCCTATGCGTGTTTGTCCCTGAAAATCCACGCCCAGCTTCGTAATTGCGGCAATTTCTTTATCAAGCACATCCTCAGGAAGCTTCTGTTTCGGTACTGCGTATCGCAGCATTCCCCCCGGCTTTTCGTGCTCATCAAAAATCGTGCAGGCGAAGCCGCTCTGCTGCAAATAATAAGCAGCAGCCAAACCTGCTGGACCTGCCCCGACAATGGCTACGCGCTTATTCTGCATTGATTTGCAAGCCGGCAAATATGGCTCTGCCGATTGCAAATCGACATCAGCTACATATCGCTTCAAAAGACAAATCGAAACTGCCTGGTCGTACACCGCTCGTCTGCACGCTCGTTCGCAAGGCGCGGGACAAATCCGCCCTAACACCGCAGGCAACGCAATATCCTTCTTGACGGTAGCAATCGCGTCACGAAGCTGACGAGATGCAATTTGCCGAATCATCAAAGGAATATTCATATTGGCAGGACAGGTCATTTGACAGGGTCCCATGCAATCGCCCACATGGTCGCTTAAGAGCAGCTCTAACGCAGCTCTTCTTGTCTGACGGACTTCTTGCGAATTGCTTTCCACCCGCATACCATCCGAAGCTCTAGTTCCGCAGGCCGGTACAAGATAGTCAAGGTGAGCAACTTTGACCACACAAACCATACAACTGGTGGAAGGCTTACAACCCATAAGATGACACATAGTAGGAATTTTGATGCCGAGTTTGTTGGCGGCATCAAGAATTGTGGCGCCGCTATCAACTTCAACTTCACGATCATCTATTATTAGCTTGGGCATTGTAATTTTAAGTGCCTAAAGTTTGGAGTGCCTAAAGTGCCTAAAATTGTGAATTATAACTTTAGTTCACTTTAGGCACTTTAGCTCATTTTAGGCACTTCTTTAATAGCACCTGAAGGACACACACTTTTGCATGTCCCACAGCGAATACATTTATCGATGTCTATCTGGTGTTTTTCGTACGGTTTCATTTCAATTGCTTCCGCTGGACAGTGCTGAGCGCAGAGGGTACAGCCAATACAATCGTCGGTTACCGAATAAGAAATTAGCGCCTTGCATCTGCCTGCGGGGCAGCGACCCTCAAGGTGAGCCTCATATTCGCTGCGAAAGTACTTGATAGTAGAAAGAACAGGATTTGGCGCCGTTTTACCAAGCCCACATAGACTTGTCTTTTTAACCATTTCAGCTAATTGCTGGAGCTCTTGGATGTCGCCCTTTTTGCCCTTTCCTGCGGACAAACGTTCAAGAATATCCAACATTCGGCGGGTTCCTATTCGACAGAAAGTGCATTTGCCACAGGATTGATTTTGCGTAAACTGAAGGAAATATTTCGCAACATCAACTATACAATCCGACTCATCAAGCGCAACCATACCGCCTGAGCCCATCATTGTGCCTACGTTTGTTAGGGACTCGTAGTCAACACTAATATTTGCCAGCTCTGCGGGGACGCAGCCGCCGGATGGACCTCCGATCTGCACCGCTTTAAACTGCAGCGAGCCCGCAATTCCACCACCAATATCCTCTATAACCTCGCGTATAGAAATACCCATCGGCACTTCAATTAAGCCTCCACGAGCTATCTTTCCTGCTAACGCAAAAACTTTTGTCCCCTTGCTGGTCATGGTGCCAAGTTTAGCAAATTCCTCTGCTGTATTTCGCATAATCCAGGGAACCGCCGCGTACGTCTCCACATTGTTTATGAGCGTGGGCTGTCCCCAAAGGCCGCTTTCCGCTGGATATGGTGGCCGAAGCCTGGGCATACCTCGGCGGCCTTCTATGCTGGCCATAAGCGCGGTTTCTTCGCCACACACGAACGCACCGGCGCCAGCTACAATCTTCAAATACAGTGAAAAGCCGCTTCCCATAATACTGTCACCAAGAAACCCTCGAGCCTGTGCTTTTTCTATAGCCTCGCTGACTCGCTTAATTGCAAGAGGATACTCTGTGCGAATGTAAAATTTGCCTTCGTCGGCTCCGACCGTATATGCAGCTATGCTTATACCTTCAATGATGCGATATGGATAAGATTCCATTAACATCCTATCCATAAAGGCGCCGGGGTCGCCCTCATCGCCGTTGCAAATCACATATTTTTTCACAGAGCTTCTACTATGCACTGCGGACCATTTGAGATGTGTCGGATAACCAGCACCTCCCCTGCCGCGAAGTCCGCTGCGTTTCATCTCAGCGATAATTTCTTCGGGGCTCAACTCGAATACGGCTCTCTGCAGTGCCTTGAATCCGTCATTTTGCAGATATTCGTCGATGTCAACCGGGTCGATGTATCCTCGGTGCTCGGTAACAACATATTTCTGCCTGCCCAGGAAATCCGCCACGGGCTGGTCACGCACATCAATTGAATAGCGCGCTGGCGGCTCAGCAATTTGGCCGGTTAATATGTTGTCCAATGTTCGTGAAACAACGTTGGAGATTTTTCTTTTTATTCCTGGTACTTTAAAGTGTCGCAGCAATATGGCCTTTGCGTCTTCCGGCTGCACCTTAGCGTAAAGGAAAGATTTACTGTTGGGCAGCACAATTTCCAAAAGTGGCGTCTGGTGGCACATGCCGACACACCCGACGCGCTTAACTTTCACCTGGATGCCCGTTTCATATAGGGCTTTTTCCAAAGCGTCACGCAGTTTGGCGCTTCCTCGAGCCACGCAGCAGGAGCCCAGACCGATGCGAATTTCGCCAGCGCTCTTGTCTTGCGACAGGAAGACGCGTGGGCGTTTCCCAGTTGCTTTACTTTGCTCGTAGCTTAGAAAATCGGTGATAACCGTCGCCACTCTATCGGCAGTAAGATGCCCGTATGTCACCTGACCGATTTGTACCGCTGGTGCCAACGTGCAGCATCCCAGGCAGGCGATCTTCTCGATGGTAAATAGCTTCTGCGGGTCGGTATCCTCACCCTCGGCAATATCCAGATGTCGGCAAAACGCATCATAGATTCGCTCAGAACCTTTTACGTGACAGGCAGTACCGACGCAAATGTGAATAATATAGCGGCCAGCGGGATGATGTCGAAACTGGTCATAGAAGGTGGAGACCCCTATAATCGACGCAGGGGTAATCTCCGTCAGCTCACAGACCCGCTTAAGAGCATCCTGAGGCAGATAGCCGAAGCGGTTCTGTATAGCCTGCAGGATTTCCAGCACTTTTTCTTCTGAGGTGCCGATTTTCTCTATCGCCCGATCCACAAATGTCAAAATCGACTCATCCATTCGCTAAACGTAACACGGTTGCGGTTGCGCAGCTCGTATCGCCCCCGATTAAGTCGGGGGGTAAAACGTAGGACGAAAGACGTAACGAGTAGCGCAACCGCTAAACGAAACACGGTTGCTGCCGATGCAGTATAGGTTCTGCAGCCCTCGGATGTAGATTCGGCCACCCCCGACTGGATCGGGGGCAAAAGCCGGCGAGGCATAACATTTCTCGCCCAGCTCGCATCTGGTCAGCTCCTTATATTCCGCTGCGACTTCAATGATGAACATAACACCTTCCAGGCTTAGCAGGTACAGTTTATCACCAACCAGGCTCGGCGAGGTCCGGAAATCCTCTCTGAGGTCGTGCTCCCAAACTAAAGTCCCATCTGTCACCTTGTGGCAGCTAAGCAGTCCTTCGGATGCCAACAGAAATACGAATTCGCCATTACTGACCGGACTGCAGATGTCTGGGCCAGCTACCTCCATACTCCAGGCAATATGTGTTTTGGTAACGTCACCACGGCCATCCGGCCGTATGGCAACCAGCTTGGTGTACGGTTCTATAGCAAAAACAAGCCCATTTGAATAGATTGGCGAGGGTGCAATGTCACCGCTTAAGCACTTTGTCCGCCAAAGTTCTGCGCCGTTGGTCGGATCGTACGAGATAACCCAAGGATCGCTACAGGTTATTATCTGATATTGGCTATCAATTTTTGCTACTATTGGCGAAGACCACGAGCCTGCGACAGGTCGTTTTGTCTGCCAAACAGTGTTACCTGAAGATACATCTAAGGCTACAAAAAAGGACTTTTCTTCCTCGACACTTGCCTGGTCGTACTGAATCAAAAGCAGCCTTTCATGCATTGCCAGCGAAGAGGCATACCCATACGCGCTGTCGGGTATTCCCAAATTGCGAGCCCATATTCTCCTGCCATTAAAATCAAAACAGCCGACATCGCCCGTTGCGAAAATGGCACAGACGAACTTTCCATCTGTTACAACAGTAGGTGCGGCAAAGCCGGTCTCCTCCGCTACTTTTACCGGTTCGGCTCCACTCTGCGGTATATGTGGTACGTCGCCCTGCCACAAGAGCTTTCCAGAGGCCGCATCAAAACAATAAACCTGGCGATTATTATCATCTGCACCGGAGAGAAAAACGCGGCTCTGCCAGACAACCGGCGAATTATGCCCCGGCAGCGGCACTTTGCTTTTGAAGATAATCCCTTGGCCTATTGTGCCATTCCAGCTTGTGGGAATATTTGTATAAGCGCTTATTCCAAGTCCACCCGGCCCACGAAAACAAGGCCAAACCGCCTTCGGCGGAATTGGTAATTGGTTATTGGTAATTGGTAATTTACCAGTTACCAGTTTCCAATTACCAGTCTCAGGCATCAAGGAAAGAAACAAAGCCCCTAAGCCAAGTATTGCTAAACCAGCGGTCACTGCCCATCGGGCCAGCATCGCTTTGCGTATCTGCTGATATTGCGAATCGGTGCGTAACTTCGGCGCCGGCATTTTCTTTTTGAAAGTGCTCGCCCATTTTACCCCAATCAATAATACTGCTAAGCTGCCGAAAAGCAGGTAGCTACCTTTATTAGAGAAATCCAACCGCCGAATCCTATACTTTCTGATTTGCAAATCGAACTGGCGAATCCGCAATAAAAGCTGCTGGTCATCAGACTTGCGGCGGATTTCTTGTTTGAAAGCCTCTAACTTTTCTTCCCATTTAGGTAGAACGATGCTGGATTGGCCGTAATTTATAATGATAAGCGTCACACTAATAAAAGAAAACACACCACCAATAATGGCCGTTGCGACCGCGCTGTAGTACCATGAGCCTGTCGCTTTAGCATTATCCCGTCCTGCGTATTGCGTATTGCGTATTGCGTTACGCATGACGCATAACGCACGACGCACGACGCAATTGTTTGTATTATTGTCAACGCGAGCTTTCACTGACTTTTACTCATTGCCTCTCTTGCATTCTTTAATCTGACGTGTTCTCTGGGACAATATTGAAAGCACCTGCCGCACGCCAGGCAGCTTGCCCTATCAGGCTCATAACCTGTCCTTTGCCGCCAGATAGATACGCCGATGAGCTTCAGCCCAATTACCAGCCCTACAAATCCTCCTAAAAGTGAGCCGGCTGGCCCAAACTTTGCCCGGATATCCGAAGCCTCATCATAAAGAGCCTTAACTTCCTTACCGGTAGCTCTAAAAGCCAAACTGGCATCTGTAGTTCCTTTGACCTGGCCGGTTTGCTCTAAATATACACGCTCAGCCAGCCTGACAGTATCGTGCATACGGGAGACAGCAGTTTTAAGGCTGAACCCCAGCCAACCACCTGAGAATACAAATATGGGCAAAAGAATAATGAAAAACGCCAATCTCTTCTTACCTTTACCATATTCATATATTGGCCAATTGGCTGTCGGCTCTCTGATAGCACCAAAAGGACACGAATCTTCACATAGCTGGCACTTTACGCAATCACTCGTCTCGGCGGAGGCTCGCCGAGCCGTAGCGGGATCCGGAGTAATAGTGACACGCCATTTTGAGATTCTTGAAAGCTGGCGGAGAATTACACCATACGGACAAACAAATCGGCAATAGGGACGTCCTATGAATACGCCTACCACCAAAAAGCAAGCACCGAGTACCAGAATATTAAAATTTCCGCTCAATCGGAAAAATGAAACAAATGGGTCGTACCTGCATATTATAAAAGCCTTGCCGATAGCTGCGAACAAGATTGCCAACCCAAGGTAAACATACGCAAATAGGCGCAATCCGCTTTCCAGCCAATCCGGCACCGAGACTGGCTGTAGCAGCACAAAGTCCTGGATCGCCCCCTGGGGACACACTGCGGCGCAGAAGGTCCTTCCGAAAAACAGCGTAAATACAAGTGGCAAAAGAAAAAACACCACTATTACAGCCGGCACAGCATAGTCACGATCAAAAATAGATAAAATAATATTCCCAGTCGCTCCGATGGGACAGACACAACCCTTTCGCCAAAAGCCAAAATAAAGCAACGAAAACACCATCAGAATAAAGATTGCCCTTCGGCTGCGTTTTTTCAAAACCAGGTATGAAGACAAACTAAGCGCTGCTAAAAGCACCACCGCATCTATATACTCATAGATGCTTTGACACGGCGCAGGAGTTGTGGTAAGTGGCTGTTGGTAGTCGCTCTCGAACTGGGGCGGAGGAAAACGCTCTACCGCTGATACAACACTGCACAAACAAAGAAAGAAAGATATGCCAATTATGATATAACCAAAACGCATCATTAAGCGTGGTCCACCTTCTTAAGAATGTATGGCGCCTCTACTGGAACCCGCTTATACGCTCCCGAAGGGCAAGCTGCAGCAATGGAACATTCATTACAATTCACACAGCGGTCGTGACGCACCTGAAGGAACAATGAGCCATTGCCAAAGGTGTTACATCCCTTGACGCATTTGCCGCAGCCGATACATAGCGATTCGTCGATGGTATATTCGTAATAGGGGTCCTCCACAAAAGTACGCTTTATAGCCCCTGTAGGACAAAGTTGATTTTCGGCACCTTCATTTATATCGAAGGGTTCCGGCCCAAAAAAGCCAAAACAAATCCGGCAATATCCACATACTGCGTATGCGTGCACAGCCGTTACTGCCGACTTTTCCAGCACACAATACGTTGCACAATTGCCGCATGCGATGCACTTGTATGGGTCGAGCTGCCAGACGGTATCGGTCTTTCTGAATCTGCCGACTAAAAAACCTGTTATCCCACCCAGGAAAGCCAAACATGCTGCCCAAAGGCTGTCTTTCAAAAAACGGCGTCTGGCAATACCTTTATTATTTTCCGCCATTATTTATTCTCGGATAAAAACCCCCAGTGAAACTGGGGGCTAAATATTTAGCCCCGCAATTTATTGCGGGGTTTTCTTTCGCCGATAAAGCCTGCGGTAAAGCACACTCTTGGAAAACTTCACAGCCCCTGCAAATACCGCGATTAATACATTTGCCTTCTCGAACTAATCCGCGCCTTTTGGCAATAGTTGTGCCACCGACCATTCCTAACAGCCCTAAAGTTAAATACCGAAAGATTCCTGCAAACAGTTGTCGTCGGTTCTGAACTTGTGCGAAGTCCTTGCTCATTGCCGTTTTTCTACTCTTGTAAATATTCTCACGACATTCTTAATTGTATCCAGCACGAAAATTCGTCCCTCTGTGTCAACTGCCACATCAAAACCGCCTGACCCGCACTTGGCTGGGCTATTACAAATTCGACAGGTTCTGTCTTTGACTAATTGTTCGGGCCCGGCTACCACGTCCGTAAAAGCACCTTCGGCATCATATCTCTTGACCCGCACCAAGCCCTTTTCACAGGTGATAAAACTTCCGTCCTGCAACATGGCAAAATTCACCGGATTGCAGCAGCCGGTGAAGCCTTTTATATTCACGTTGGAAAATTCGCCCCACCAGAATTCAAGCTCACCATCAAAGGTATACGCCTCAATGCGATGTCGCCCAGGATTAGCTACCCGCAATAGGCCATCAGGACCAACCGCAAGGTCGAAATAAGGACTTGGTACTACAAAGCCAGGTATATTTCTGTCCTTATCCTTTTTGCCGATATGATTGATTATCTGACCGGAAGTATCATAGTGAACAACCATTCGATTGCCTGCGTTTGCAACGAATACATCGTTCTTTGAAACTGCAATACTAGTGAAGAAGGCCTCATCACCCAGACTTTGCCAAACTGCGGCAGGTTTAAATTGTCTATTGTAAACCAGTACGTGGTCTTTCATCCCAATATAAATCTTCCCATCGTCAGCAATCGTCACACATCGGGCAGTACCATTAAGTTTTACCTCTCGAAGCAATTCGCCACTTTCATTAAATACACGAATAGCTTTGTCGCCGGCTACATAAATAGCGCCTTTAGAATCCACTGCCATGCCGTGCAAATTCGCAAAGCCGGTGCTAACTACCTCATCTGATTCTTCGTAAAGAATCAGGCTCGGGTCAATTCTTGTTAGGTCCTCCAAGTTGTAAGTAAATCGTTTTGCGAAGGCGGTCTTACTAGCCAACAGACTTGCTGGGCCACCGAGACCGGCTAAACATGTCCCCCAAATACTCTCTCTCAAAAAATTGCGTCTGGTAACATTGTTTTCATTTTTTGTCATTGCCTATTATCCCGACTTAATCCTGGTAAATATTCTCACGACATTCTTAATTGTATCCAGCACGAAAATTCGTCCCTCTGTGTCAACTGCCACATCAAAACCTCCTAACTGACAATCGGCTGGATAATAGCAAATACGTGAGGCGCCACCTTCAACTAACTGCTGGGGCCCAGCTACTACGCCCACAAAAGCGCCCTGTGCATCATAAATCTTGACTCGTATCAGTCCTTTCTCACAGGTGACAAAATTTCCATCCTCAAGCACGGCAAAATTCACCGGATTGCAACAGCCGGTGAAACCTTTTATATTCACATTGGAAAAATCGCCCCACCAGAATTCAAGCTGGCCATCAAACGTATATGCCTCGATGCGATGTCGGCCTGGATTGACCACCCGCAATAGCCCATCATGAGCGACCGCCAGGTCGAAGTAAGGACTGGGTATCACGAAACCTGGAATATTCTTATCTTTATCTTTCTGGCCAATACGATTGATTAAGTTCCCATTGGTATTATAGCGCAAAACGATTCGATTACCTGCATCGGCGACAAATATATCGTTTTTAGAAATAGCGATACTGGTCAAGAGTGCATTACCACCCAGACTCTGCCAAGTTGCCAATATGTGTCCCTGCCGATCATAAAACTTCACATGGTCTCTCATCCCGACATAAATATTACCATCAGTCGCCAAGGCCAAGCATCTTGGCGTATCATTAAGTTTGATCTGGCCAACCAATTGGCCGCTTTGCGAAAATATACGAATAGCCTTATCGCCAGCTATATAAATAGACCCTCCAGCATCTACAGCGATGCCGTGGGAATTAGCAAAGCCGGTGGGGATTGGTTCAGCAGACTGTTCGTAGAGAATCAGGTTCGGGTCAATCTTTGCGATGCTATCAATATCATAGATAAACTCTTTGCCCAGGCCGCTACCTGCCTCGCCCGTGATATCAAGCCGGCTCACAGCAAAAATAGCCACGATAAAGGCCACAATAACAAGCACACCTACAAATATTTTGGTAAACATTATCACCAATCGCCTTATCGAACTGGCTAAATGGTAACTGGTAAGAGGATACCCGGATATCAGGACATCAGGGTGTAGGATATTAGGACATCAGAATATCAGATAAAAAAATTAACCTGATATCCTGTTATCCTGATAACCACTACCTGATAACCTGATACTCTGATAACCTATTCACCAATCACCAATTACGAATTACCAGGGTTTAGGTTCATTATAAAAAATAAAACCCCCTCGTGCTTGTAAAATATGGGCTTTTAGAAAAAATTAACCAAACTTATTAGGATTCTGCACTTCATCGGCCACGGCGGAGTGAATCCTCACCATACCGATTCTTGATTTTATCTACTGCTTGGTCAAGGCGTTTCTCTTTTTCTTCTTTTAGATCGGGGAACAAAAGCTGCTGGCCGGTATCTTCTTTAACCAGCCCTGAGGCTGCAAAGCCGATCAGCCGTAAAGGACCAGCAGGCTCAGCTTGCCACTTGTGGAAAATAGCCGAAGCTGCTTGCCACAAGGCCGCAGTAGTATTGGTGGCTGTATCAAAGGTATTGCTTCTGGTGATGGTGCGAAAGTCTCCATAACGCAGCTTGACTGTTACTGTTTTGGCCCGCAGCTTAGCTGCCCGCAGCCTTTGTGCAACCTCCTCAACCTGGTTTAGCAAAGCGCTAAGAAGAACCTTTTCATCCTGAACATCTGTAGCAAAAGTCTGCTCACTTGATAAACTCTTAGCACATCTTACAGGCTCTACTTTGCTTTCATCTATGCCACAAGCTAATTGAAGCAATACAGGAGCGAAATTGCCTACAATCGCTCTTAGCTTTTCCAACGGCGTTTGCCGAAGTTGGGCTATAGTCAGTATTGCGTAGGATTGAAGTGCCTGTTCGGTTACCTTGCCTACTCCCCATATCTTGCTGACCGGCAGTGGATCGAGAATTTTTTGTTTATTTTGCTCTGTGATAACCACGAAACCGTCCGGCTTTTTCATATCTGATGCTAACTTGGCAAGAAACTTATTCGGCGCGACGCCGACAGATGCCGTTAATTTCAGCTCGCCCTTGATTTCTCTTTTGATCGCAAGACCGATTTGTTCACCGCTACCGAACAATTTGGTGCTGCCTGTCACGTCGAGGAAAGCCTCATCGAGGGAGACTGGTTCGACTAAAGGCGTGTATTGCTCAAAAATGGCATGGATTTGTTGTGAGACTTGAACATAGCGCTCCATACGAACTGGTAAAACTATGGCGTGTGGGCAGAGTCTTATTGCCGCTGCCATGGGAATTGCACTGTGAACGCCGAATTTGCGGGCTTCGTAGGAGGCCGCACTTACGACCCCCCTGCCTTTAGGATCACCCCCTACTATGACCGGTTTTCCCTTAAATTCAGGGTTATCAAGCTGCTCGATAGAGGCATAAAAGGCGTCCATGTCCACATGAATAATCTGACGCATCTGGCCCATGTTAATACCGATGGCAGAAAACAGAGGTCAGAAATTAAATTTTCTGTCCTCTGTCTTCTGTTTTCTGACTTCTATCCTGCGAATCCTGTCTGCCTTGATGTGCAGAAATAGCACTTACCAATGCAATCGCAACCCAAATGCCGCTGGCTATAACAGATAAGGTCCCAATTACTACGATGACCAAGATAAATACGTCCATCTTTTACTATCCGTGTTTAATTCTTTCTATCCAGTGTCCCAGCACATATGCCAGCAGCGCTGCCCCAAGGGCTGGAATAATAGCAAGTGATTCAGTTGCAGAAGAAAAGACCAACTGAAACATTATGGCGACAAGTGTTCCGACACCCATTGACAGGATTCCAGCAAGCGGACGAGGGTGCTTCAGCCATAAACCAAAAATAAGCGCAGGCAGAATTGCTGGAGCCCAAATGGTATAGCAGATGAGCAAGCCCCTGATGATGCTGGGAACAGCAACTGCTCCAACAGCAGCAATTGCAGCAATAACAATCGTCGCCCAACGACCGATATTCAATGCGGTTCTGTCAGACAATCTTGAGCATTGTTTAATGATATCTTCGGTGAACACCGTAGCACCAGCGTTAAGCAGAGAGTCAAGACTGGACAAAACTATTGACAACAATGCGACCAACAAAAGCGCATAACCTGCGGTGGGCATTATTAATTTAACAAGCGTAAGCAAAACATAGTCTTCGGCTGTATTTTCTGGGACAATGTTTCGGGCCATTATCCCCAGCGCTATCATCACAGTAAACCACACGGTGCTAAAAACCCCTGCGATAATAAAACCGTTTCGTGATACCCTTGTTGTTCTGGATGCCAGAGCAAGATTGGCATAAGGTGGTATGAGTGTTTCGCCTAACAAAAAGGCCGCCAGAAGACTGACTATTTTAATTGGCGGTGTCGAATTAAACCCTGCTACAGTAGCAAGGCGCGCCTCATAGAAGAAGGCTGCGGCCCCACCGCCCTCGTGTAACAACAGCGATAATAGTAAAATGATAGGCAGCAGTATAGTGAATAATGCGAAGTGAAAGGCGTCGGTTATCACGCTTGCTCGCAACCCGCCAAAGGCTGTATATGACGCTGTCACGCCCGCGATTACAAAGACGGATAAGCCAGGCGGTAAACCAAAAATGTCTTTTAAGATTACCGCACCAGCGCTAATCATAACTGCGGAAAAGCCCGTACAAAGGCCGATAGAAATAATACCAGCAAGAATCTGACATTTGCGATCGTACTTTTGACCGATTGCATCGCCCAATGTGTAGCAGTCTTTCAATTTTCTTAGTCGTGGAGCAACAAATAAGCCAACCAAGATATTCTGGACGGCATAAGCTATCCCTACGACAAGAAACAACAAGCCACTTTTGAATCCTCTTCCAACGAAACCAATTGAGAAACCTGGTCCTACATAGGTAGCAGCAATACTGCCGAATATTAATGCCAGCGGCAGCGCGCGCTTAGCGACGGAAAACTCTTCGAATTCCCGGGCAGCTCGTGCGCGGATAGCAACAAATATAAGCAAAATCACATAGGCAACAACAGTAACGTTAGACAAGAAGAAATTCACTTTTGACCACATTAGACGGTGATAGACGACAGTTATCCGCGCGCATCCTTAGCTTTCTCATCCTCGATTTGGTTGATTATAGACTCCAGCGCATACGGGGTCGCTATCGGTCCAAAACGCGTATCAACAAGAAAAGTTTCGTACCACTGAATTAAATTCTTGGCGAAATCTTCATCTTTACAGTAAATCCCAAACGATATCTCTCCTGCGTATGCTCCAGCTCTTTTTGGCTTCTTTGGAAAGGCAAGAAGAACTGCCGTTTTAGTTATCAGAAATTCTAAGTCTGATACTTTACTATTGTAAATGCGTAGTCTGCCCGATTCGATTGCCTCAGGATACTTACGGAACAGAGAGCGTGCTTCGTTGGAGAATCCAGGCACGCTTAAGTTTAGCGCCCGGTGCACCTTGACAGCGTGGTACTCCTCTACTATTTCACGCAGTTTGCTCAGGTAATCTTCCATAGGAAGTCTTTCGCCTTCAAAAAGCATGCACGTCCAGAGCTCACCAGGTGCAGGTGCGTTAAGCTCATCGTCAAGCATTCTTTGGGCCATATCGTAGGTTTCTTGCCGACTACCTAATACCTTTAATGGCCGGGCTGGCAAAGTTCGTGCCCAGGTGGGCATATCAGCCGGCAGAGACTCCGGTGGACAGACACCAAGCCGAGTCAACAGTCTAAGGAACTGCTTCTCGGCAGAGCCGTAAAATCTCCTGCCAACAACGCTTGCAACATTGCCGTTGCATTCCATACCGAACTGTTTATGATAGCCGAACGAGAGACGGTATATGTTGTGACCATTATCTTTAAGCACCCTTTCCAGCCCAGCAATAAGCTCTACGGCCTGTTTCTCGGGTGCCCTATCAACAGAGGCATGAACGTTTGGGCACAGAACAATTGGCCTTTTGCCGATGAGGGTTGATAACCGGTCGAATTCCTGTGCCGCTTGTTTGACCTCCTGCCAGTCGTCATACAGTTCGATACATATAAATACTAAAAGCACGTTCCTGAAAGTCCTCCTCGGCTGGCGGGACTCTATTGTTGATGGAGCTATCTTCGTTGAAGGTTCGGTATCCTCAAAATAACAGGATGAACATTGGTAGCAGTCTAAAATCATATGAAATAAAGTTTTGAAGTGTCTAAAGTGCCTAAAGTTATACATTATCACTTTAGCTCACTTTAGGCACTTTAGCTCACTTTAGGCACTTTAGCTCACTTTAAGTATTTTTCACTTTCTCTTTTGGACCTTAGCTTAGCACTGTGTTTAGCGCGCTGTGGTGCCTTGGATTTTATCATTCGAGATGCGATCTCGGCATCGACACGAGATATGAATAAGCTCACATTTGCCGTCACAGCTCTGTCGGCGAACCCAACACTATTAAGGATCCGCACGCTCTCTGTGGCATCCCAAAACTCTTGGCTGGTAGCGATCAGCTTTGCTTCCTCACGCGAAAGAGATTTAAGAAAAGTCGGTATACAGCCATCACGTAATGCATCTGCGTAATCAACTAACAATTCTTGAATTTCTCTACTTGTCTGCGACATTGTCGTTTTGCTCCTGCCGTAAAGCAGTAATTAACGCTCGACGTAATAGTCGGATAACATCTTTTTAAGTTTCAGCATGGTTCGAAATTCGAGCATCTTGACTGCCCCGACTGTAGTCTTGAGCTCGTTGGCGATTGCCCTGTTAGAGGTGCCTTCCATCCAGAGCTCTATAGCCCTCCGCTCCCGTGCCTTGAGCCTGCTTAACATCCTGCGAAGGGCTTGTTGAAGCTCCAATTGGGACATCATCTCAAGAATACCTAATTCGGGGGCAACAAGATCCGTAAGACTTTTTTGCGATAAGCATAAGTTCCGGTTCATTCTTCTATAAACTTCCCTCAGGCGTTTGCGCATATAGTACAGATATACAGTCCTTAAAAGCTGTTTCTCATTAGCAATATTACGCAAACGGTCCGCATTTTCCCATATATCTGCATAGACATCTTCCAACACGTCCTCACACTCTACCTCGTTGCCTAAGTAGCGATACAAGTACCTAAAAAACGCCTCAAACGTGGCTCGCACAAAAGGTTCCATTGCCCGGCGACGACGTTCAGGGTCCGGGGCCGTAAGTCCTTTCAAGGCGTTTCGCAGCCGCTTATTCATAGTAAGCCCCTTTTGGATTTACTATTTTCTATTTACCATTTACGATTGCAAGATAATAAATAGTCAATAGTAAATAGTAAATATTTGCGGGGCTGCTAAAAGCCGTATACCGGTCTTAATTGGTCCTGGGTTGGCAAAGTGTTATAGTACTCACCTCTTGTGCCCACGTAGCCGACACCTTGCTTTCTAAGCCTTACCTGGCTGACAGAGCCATTACTGTTGGTGATATTGACCGTGGCATAATCCGTCTGCTGATGCAGGTAAGCCATCTCGGCTTGAGTCTTTTTCCTGTCGCTTTCGTTGCCCAGCATATAGCCAGCCGTTCCGCCTACCGCTGCTCCAATCAAAGTTGACTCTGTACTGCGGCCTGCTATCTGGCCAATGCCGGCACCAGCCAGAGCGCCAAGAGCAGCACCGGTTTGAGCGTTGCTTCCGCAGCCGACAACAAATATCAGCATCAAGCCAACAAGCACCATTATTAAACCTGTCACTATATCCTTAACCATTTTGTATCTCCTTAAAATTTAATACATGTATTTTTTGAGTTTTCATGCAACATAATCCTGCCAGACTATGATGGTGCCATAGTCCATTTTCATTTGGTATCGGTTCTGATTTTTGCAAGCAGGTCAAGCAGTGTTGTAGCAGCGGCTGCGTTCTCGAAATCCTGGCTGGCCCGCTGCAGAGGCTCAATTGCCTTATCAATTTCGCCGATGCCCAGCAATTGATAGCCCAAAAGAAGTTGCAAGCCTGCATCAAAACTGAAAGTTTCAGCTTTTTTGGTAAGGCGCTCAATTTGCTCAAAGAGAATCTCGTCATCCGAGTATAGGCCGCGAGGATAAAAAACACCTTCCTTTTCAGGAGATACCTTTGCTAAGGCCGCTCTAAGAACCTCAACTGCTTCTGAATACTGGCCACTGGCAAAAAGCACCTGAGAGTAGGCAAAAGGAACTACCATATCATCAGGCGCAAGTTCCATCGCTTTAGCAAACTTCTCAATGGCTATATTGTAATCGCCAGCTTCAAAAGCCTTGACACCTTCATCGAAGTATGTATCTGCCAGGGTTTCCAGCTTAGGCTCCTCGGCTTTTTGTTGGGCGAGCTTTTCACGAACATCTGCAAAGGTATTGTGATCGACAGGCTTGATGCCATCTACTACCTGGCTGGACACAGCAGCAACATCATCATCGTCGTCGTCATAATAGTAGTTATAGGTGTAGTAGTTATAAGTGTCGCCCTTTACCTCGTAGGCGATGGGGTAGTAGCCGTACCACCTATAAGGGTGGCAGCCATACCAGTAATAACGGATGTATCTGTAGTCTATCGGCCAGTAGCCACCTAAACTCACGAAGATATATCTGCGGAAATGGTAAGGATAAACATATCGAAATGTAAAATACGGGCTGTAGCCATAGAACACCGCAAAACGATACCCGGGCCAGACTATCCTATGGCATAGCCGGTTATAACTGTCCCAATATACATGCTCATGGTGGTGGATGTGCAGCTTCTCCGGCGCTGAAGGAACTGGGCGCCACCTCCTATAAATGTTTTCGTCCAGTGTCCCTAAAATTCGAGCCTTGTTTTTCGGGTATCGAGACTCGTTACGAGCCTCGTCAACGTCCAACGAAGGCCGGGCAAGTTCGGTTCTTGCGCCTCCGGATCCGCCTATGGCGGAGCGCAGGGTTCTTGGTCTTGAGCTGGGTAGCAATCTATCTACGACACTCAGGTTTATTCTTTTGCTATCTCGGCTTGTTTCAACCCCCTTTTCAGCAGGTTCTTTACTGATCGCTTTGGATTCTCTCAAGATTCTACTTGCATGATCCCACACCGTTTGAGCAGTTTTCTGCCCCGGCTTGTCCACCGCAGGTGGACGCAAGCCTGCCCCCTCGACCTTGCTCGGGGCATGCCTGAGCATGGTCGAAGGGGCGGGGTCCCTCTGCAGAGGCAAACTTGTCCCCACCTCTGCTTTGGGTTCCCGCCTGGCATGAGCCTTCGTAGGATCAAGCTTGTCCCCATGAAAACGTAAATCGGCAGGCTGCTCATTGCCTGGCATAACTTTCCTTATAATATCAATAGAAGTTCTTCTCTCGCCGATCAGAGTATTCGGACGCTGGATTTTGTCTGAACTTATACCCGCCTTCGGCAGGCTTGAACTTGGTCCGCCGTGTCGGATTGGCGTAGTAATGACAAAAGGCTTACTCTGGGGTGCCGCGGAGCGGGGTCCCTCTGCCCCACCTTCGGTGGGAATCTCGAATTTTCCTTGTCTGGATGGCCCGTGAGTATCAAAAGAGCCCTGAGGTCCACCCTCCGCAGTGCTACGGAGGACAGGTCGCAGGGTGAGCCTGCTGCCTCGACCTGCGTCGAAAGACGCAGAGGCAGGCATACGGCTGAGTGTTGTTCCAGCAGATCGCTGAGTGGACACTACACTGCCCGCCTTCGGCGGGAATTTCAAATTTCGAATCCCTCGACCTTGCTCGGGATATGTTTCGAATTTCGAATTTTCCCGTTCTCTGGCGGACTGAACTTGGGGGGCAGCCTGCCCTGTCAACCGTAACTCGTCGCCCGTGACCCGTGACCCGAGCGACGAGCGACGAGCGACGGCTCGAAGGGTCGGGTCGTGTGCTTTTTCCGCTAACAAGGGTTCGACAAGTAGCATTAAGGCAAAAGCCAGTATTATAAAAGTAACCTTAAAATTGTCTTTGCGCTTTCTAATTAACATGACACGATTCCTTTCCTTGGCACAAACCCCGCGGAAACTTGTCCTGAGCAAGGTCGAAGGAACGCGGGGCTTTAGCCTCGGCACCTGTCCGGCTACGGCTCGGCACTCCACCGAGACGAGTGGCCGAGGCAGCCCCCGCCACAGAGCCTGCCCCGAGCGTGTCGAGGGGTGCGGGGGCTAATCGCGGTTTCACCGCCGGTTCGCGTTGCTTCTGCTCCATCTATTAAAGGCACTAATTTGACGTCCGGTAACGGAAATTCTGCATTAGAATCGCTGGTTTTATCAATCCCGCCCAGCGCTGGGCGGGATCCAGCATCGAGAAAGAACATAACAGGACTGATTGCGTATTAGGGCTAAGTTTGCTATTATCAATGTTTTAGGTAAGGCCTTCATACGGTATAAAGTCTGGGCCATGGTCTTTTTATCATATTTAGGTATTAAAACTGCCCATGCGGATTGAGATAAAAACTGGTTTGGCGGCTGCAATTATCGTTGGGGTGTGTCTGATACTCGGGGCTTTATTTCTTTTGATGATTTGCGATTTGCGATTTGCGATTTGCGATTTTCAATCGTCATTCGACAATCGACAATCGGAAATCAGCAGGAATTGGCCTATGTTCCGAGGCGGACAAAGGCTTTTAGGCAGAGCGCCGTCCGCCTCAGGCGGATTACCTGACTCGCTAACGCTTGTGTGGAGATTCAAAACCGGTGGCCAAATCAAGTCATCGCCGGCAGTTTATGACGGGCTTGTTTTCATCGGCTCATCCGATGCAAATATCTATGCGATTGATTTAGAGAATGGCCGCCAGGTTTGGCAATACCGAACCGGCGAGGCCGTCGAGGCAAGCCCTTGCGTGGTTGAAGGTTTGGTATTTGTAGGCTCATCGGACCACTCCTTGTATGCGCTGGACGCAAAAACGGGAAAGCTACGGTGGAAATATGAAACGGGCGGGCAGATCCTTGGCGCTGCTAATTGGACACGGTCACAAGACGGACAGCAGATATGGATACTTGTTGGCAGCTACGATAATAAGCTGCATTGCGTAGATTCAGCTAATGGAAAGGTTATATGGACGTATGAAACAGACAGCTACATAAATGGCTCACCTGCCATCGACAAATTTGAAATTCGAACCGCCAAGGCGGACGAAATTCCCGCCAAAGGCGGGGTGGCCGTCTTTGGTGGCTGCGATGCAATGATTCACGTTGTATCCCTGGCTGACGGTAGTAAGGTAACACAAATTGATACCGGCTCATTCATCGCGGCTTCAGCAGCACTTTTTGAAGGACGGGTATATGTGGGAAATTATGATGGTGTTTTTATTAGTGCCGACATTGCTTCTGGCAAGATTGTATGGAAATATACAAATGGTGACGCTCCATTTTTTTCATCACCTGCAGTTGGTGACAATGTAATTGTGTTCGGAGGACGGGATAAGCGTGTCCATTGTCTCCGTCGTGATGATGGCAAGTTACTTTGGACGTTTGTGACGTTGGGCGAGGTTGACAGTTCCCCGGTGATTTGCGGAGATAAGGTGGTTGTAGGCTCACAGGACGGACGGCTTTATGTGATCAGACTTTCTAACGGCAGCCAGGTATGGTCGTATGAGGTCGGCCAGGCTATTACTTCCTCGCCGGCTGTAGTTAATGGAGTGGTCGTTGTCGGTAGCGACGACGGGTATGTATATGCCTTTGGATCAGAATACAGAAGTCAGTAGTCAGGAATCAGAATTCTGTATTCTGTCTCCTGTATGCGGTATTCTAAAACTATGCTCGAACTTGTTGACGTGACAAAAAAATATGAGTTTGGGACCCCGCTTCGCGGGAGCCCTCCAGGAAATGCTGGGGACACTTCTGTCCTGAAAGGCATAACGCTAAAAGTAGCTAAAGGTCAGTCCCTGGTGATAGTTGGGCCATCGGGCAGCGGCAAGAGCACACTTCTTAACATTATTGGTGCTCTGGACCGCCCCACTACAGGCCGAGTATTGCTCAATGGCAGAGACCTTGCCCAGCTGGACGAGATTGAATTAGCGAGAGTCCGCAACCAGGAAATCGGTTTTGTTTTTCAGCTGCATCATCTTTTGCCCCAGTGCACGGTGCTGGAGAATGTTTTGGTGCCAACACTTGTAAACAAAAGTAGAAGCTTACGACAAGAAGCTCACCAAAGAGCGATTGATTTACTGACATCTGTAGGTCTTAAAGACCACTTGCTGTATCGACCGGCTGAGCTTTCAGGGGGACAGCGGCAGAGAGTAGCAGTGGTCAGAGCTTTGATCAATAGGCCCAGGCTGCTACTTGCGGACGAACCGACCGGGTCTCTGGATGAAAAGACCTCCCAAAGCATTGCTGACCTGCTGGTTGAATTAAACAGGAGTGAAGGTGTGGCTTTGATTGTCGTGACACATTCACTTAAGCTCGCCGAACGCATAGGACGTGTGATGGAATTGGCCGATGGCTTATTAAGAGGTAGGAGCCGGGGATGAACTTGTGCAGACTTGTCAAAAGAAGCCTTGGTTTTTACTGGAGAACGAACCTGGGAGTCTTGTTAGCCGTTATGGTTGGCACGGCGGTCTTGACAGGTGCGCTGGCTGTGGGTGACTCTGTTCGCCACAGTCTTAAAATGTTGGTAACAGCTCGGTTGGGAACGGCTCAGTTAGCTCTTGCCGGCCAGAATAGGTTCTTTAGGGCTAAATTGGCCGACGAGCTGGCAGCAGAGTTGAATACGGTGGTGGCACCTGTGTTACAGTTGCGGGGACTGATTGCCAATAGCGATGACACAAAACGAGTAAATAAAGTTGAAGTGCTCGGCGTTGACGAGCGATTTTTTATGTTGAACCCCGCCCCAATTGAACCATTAGCCCCCGCACCCCTCGACAAGCTCGGGGCAGGCTCTGTGGCGGGGGCTGCCTCGGCCACAGGTGCCGAGGCTAACGCCCCACGTTTTACGTGGGGTTTGAGTGAGGGAATTATCCTCAATGAACCACTGGCGGAAAGACTGAACGTTAGGATCGGCGATGAAGTGGTACTACGGATTGCAAAGCCAGGCCTTATTCCGCGGGACGCACCGCTTTCGCCGGATTCGGATTTGTCGATTGCCTTTCGGCTTGTGGTAAGGTCGGTCGTTGGACAGTCGCAGCTTGGTCGTTTCAGCTTGCAGGCTAATCAGGTTGCGCCATTGAATGTCTTTGTGCCGATGCAATGGCTGCAAGACAAGCTCGGTCGCAATGGGCAGGCAAACGTGCTTTTGGTCGCTGAAAGAGAAAAACCCCACGTGAAACGTGGGGCTAAATATTTATCCGCCAAACGGACGGCGGATTTAGCCCCGCCTTTCAGGCGGGGTTTTGATAATATAACCGTTGAAAGGGCCAATGATGCTATCAGGCGAAATTGGCAGCTTGCCGACGCAGATCTTGAACTTCGTGAGATAGATAGCCACCAGCTTGAGATACGAAGCAGGCGAATATTTATTGACGAGCCGTTAGCTAATGCAGCAGTGAAGGCCTCTGACAAATCTATTGGGATATTGACCTATTTTGTTAATGAAATTCGGCTTGGTGACAAAACGACCCCGTACTCGACGGTGACAGCTATAAGTTCATCCCCCATCCTGCCGGATATGCAAGATGATGAAATCTTGATCAATCAATGGCTCGCCTCGGATCTGAATGCTAAAGTGGCAGACATAGTCGAGCTTACTTACTTCGTTGTTGGCCCAATGAGAAAACTGATTGAGCAAAAAAGCAGTTTTCGGATACGACAAATATTGCCCATGCAAGGTCCTGCATTAGATCAGGACCTAATGCCGGATTTTCCTGGCCTGGCGCACGTGGAGAATTGCAGAGATTGGCAGCCGGGCATCCCCATCGACCTTAATAAAATACGCAAACGCGATGAGGATTATTGGCAGCAGTATCGTGGCACGCCCAAGGCCTTTGTTACCCTTGCAGCCGGCCAAAAAATGTGGGCAAACAGATACGGAAACTTAACTGCGGTACGCTACCCCGCAGATATCGTATCCAAGCAAACTATAACGAAGAACATATTGAGCACGGCTGATCCGGCTTCGATAGGCTTGTCATTTCAGCCCGTGCGTGAGCTTGGCATAAAAGCCAGCAGTGAAGCTACCGATTTCGGCCAACTTTTCCTGGGCATAAGTTGCTTTCTTATCATAGCGGCTCTGATTCTGATGGGTCTTGTTTTTGTATTTGGCGTTGAGAGTCGCAGCCAGCAGGTTGGAATGCTGCTGGCAGTGGGATTTACACCAAATCTGGTAAAGTGGCTGCTACTTGCTGAAGGCGGGATATTAGCTGTGCTTGGAGCAATCGCAGGAACTGCAGCGGGATTGCTTCACACCAAGGCCATGATTTACGGACTCGCTACTATATGGCAGGCGGCAGTAAGTGGCTCCGTAATACATTTCTATGCGAGATCATCTACCTTGTTTGTGGGGGCGTTGGCTGGAGTAGCTGGTTCCATTATTGCTATTTGGGTAACTTTGCGCAAACAGGTGTCCCAGCCAGCCCACCAGCTTCTTGCAGGGAACTTGCAGTGGCAATTTTATAATTTCGGTACGAACCCCCCAATAAATTGGGGGGCTAAATATTTTGGGTTATGTGTGGCGGCAGTTGCAACACTCGCAGCGGTAGTGCTTCTTGTCTTTATGGGAGCTGGTGACAGTGGTACTGTCTCGGCTGCTTTCTTTGGGGCTGGGGCACTACTTTTGATTGCCGGACTTGGATTAAGTCAGGCGTTATTAAAGATAACGGCAAGCAGTTGGAAAAAGCCTCTGGCGCAACTTTCTAGCCTGGGACTGCGGAATGCAACCAGACGAAGTGGACGGAGCCTGGCAGTTATAGGCTTGCTTGCCTGCGGGATTTTTCTGGTTATTGCAGTAGGAGCGTTTAGACATGACCCCTTGGCCGGAGCTTTCCGGCGGGACTCCGGTACCGGAGGCTTTGCACTTTTTGGCGAATCAGCAATAGGCATCTTGTACGATTTGAACAGCGAGTCCTGGCGTCAACCAACAGGACTGGATGATGATAGTCTTGAAGGTCTTCAGATTGTTCAGTTGCGTGTGCATGATGGGGACGATGCGAGCTGTTTTAATCTGAATCGGGCGCAGAGGCCGCGTTTGCTGGGCGTACAGCCAGAGCAACTACAGGTACGAAGAGCTTTTAGATTCATTCGCACAATCAAAGGCACCAAACCAGAGAATGGCTGGAACTTACTCCATAGTGACTATGGAGAGAATGTAGTACCGGCTATTGGTGATTATCCAACTATTGTGTGGGCACTTGGCAAATCCGTTGGGGATGAGCTTGAGTATAGAGACGAGAAGGGACGAAGGTTTCAGCTACGACTCGTTGGAATGCTCCAAGATTCAATCTTGCAAGGAAGCTTGCTTATCACTGAAGATAAATTCACCAGGCTTTTCCCGTCAGAAGATGGATACAGGATGTTTCTTATTGATGCCGGACAGAACAAAGTTAAGCTGGTCGGTGATAAACTTTCCACTCAATTGAGGAACTTTGGGCTGACACTGACGCCGGCAACGAAGCGCCTGGCAGAGTTTAACACCGTCGAAAATACGTACCTATCAATATTTCAGGCCCTTGGAGGTTTAGGGCTTATTCTTGGTAGTTTTGGACTCGGATTTGTGGTGCTTCGCAATATGCTCGAGAGGCGAGGCGAGCTTGCGATGCTGCAGGCCGTGGGATTTGATAAAATGGTACTTAAGCGGATGGTGTTTTATGAGCACTCGGCACTTTGCCTTTCTGGTCTAATCTGTGGGATTGTGACCGCTCTGGTAGCAATTGGGCCTGTGCTAAAATCACCCGGAGCTCAGCTGCCGTATCTTTCGCTGACACTTGCTATCGTTGCTATAGGAATTAGTGGCCTAGTGTGGATATGGTTGGCGACAACCTTTGCACTGGCTGGAAAGATACTGGATGCATTAAGAAATGAATAAACTGGTTAATTGGTAACTGGTAACTGGTTAGAGGATACCCGGATATCAGGACATCAGGATGCAGGATATCAGGACATCAGAATATCAGATAAAAAAGATTAACCTGATGCCCTGTTATCCTGATAACCACTACCTGATAACCTGATACTCTGATAACCTATTCACCAATCACCAATTACCAGTTACCAACGACTGAGGAACGTATGAAGGAATCCATCATCGCCAGGATAATACCGGTAGTGTTATTCATTGCAGGTGTAATCTTGCTATATGTATGGCTTAGTGCTGATGCAGCGATTAACCTTACAGAACGTTTGCCTATCCCTGTCCCGAGCGAAGTCGAGGGAGCCCAGAACATCCCGCAAACCCCGTTGGAAGCAGAGCCCGCCAATGGCGGGATGGCGCTGCGGGGGGAGCTGATCCAGTTTGGAGGCAAGCCGGCGGATTTGCCCGGCGCCTGGCCGAGGTTTAGAGGGGCAAATTTTGACGCAATAAGTAAAGAGGATGTCACCCTGGCCAGGACCTGGCCGCCAGATGGGCCCAAAGTCCTCTGGTCTATTGACGTTGGAGAAGGTTATGCAGGGGCGGCAATTTTGGCTGGCCGAGTGTATATCCTGGATTACGACCACGAAAAACAGGCCGATGCAATTAGATGTCTGTCACTTGCAGATGGCAAAGAAATCTGGCGGTATTCTTATCCGGTCAAGATCAAACGCAATCATGGCATGAGCCGAACTGTACCGGCAGTAACGGATAAGTATATTGTGACTTTTGGACCGAAATGTCATGTGACGTGCCTTGATTCGGTGACAGGACAATTTCACTGGATGCTGGATTTGGTCAAGGATTTCAAGGCCAAGGAGCCGCCATGGTACGCGGGGCAGTGTCCCCTTATCGATAATGATAAGGCAATAATTGCTGTCGGAGGTGAGGTGCTGATGATGGCGGTTGATTGCGAAACAGGCGAAATTATATGGCAAAGTCCCAACCCGCACCGATGGGTAATGACGCATTCATCCATTATGCCGATTGAATTTATGGATAAGCGTATGTATGTTTATTGCGCCAGTGGAGGGGTAGTGGGCATTTGGGCAGAGGATGGCAGCATTCTTTGGGAAACCGAAGAATGGAAGATTCGTGTTGCAAACGTGCCGAGCCCTATGGTTGTAGGAGATGGACTAATTTTTCTCTGTGGTGATTATAACGCAGGTAGTATGATGCTCAAGCTAACAAAGCTCGGCCAAACGATAATCGCAGAACCGACCTTGCGGCTCGGGCCAGAGATTTTCGGCTCGCCTCAGCATACACCCATCTTCTATGACGGGCACATCTATGGTGTCAACGCCGATAAGGAGCTGGCCTGCCTCGACCTCAACGGAAAGGTCCTTTGGACAAGCACAAGCGCACACAAATTCGGACGTGGCCCATACGTTATCACCAACGCCCTTATATATATTATGAATGATGATGGCGTACTGACAATAGCGCAAGCAGCACCGAACGGATATAAACAGCTCGCGCAAGCCCGCGTCTTGGAAGGGCCGGATTCATGGGGGCCGATGGCGGTCGCATCCGGCTTTCTTGTTCTACGTGATCTAAATCGTATGATATGTCTTGATATAACCGGACAATAAGTGAGCATTATCAATGCCGCCGTGGCGGGCAAATAATCATTCTAATCAGGAGATGTTACAATGAAAGCAGCAGTTATTCGCAAACATGGTGGCCTGGAATGTGTCGAGGTTAAGCAAATCCCTGAACCCAAACCAGCCAAAGATGAGGTTGTTTTGCAGGTTCGGTCGGCTGCGTTGAATCATCTGGATATTTGGGTTCGAAAAGGCCGGCCTGGACTGAAACTTAAAATGCCTCATATTATAGGTTCTGATGCAGCAGGTGCTATTGTTGAAAAAGGCCAGAGCACACAGGGATTGAATATTGGTGACGAGGTAATTTTGAATCCAGCCTTAAGTTGTGGCTATTGTGAGCATTGTCGTGCCGGCCAGCATAGCCAATGTATATCGTTCGGAATAGTAGGGATGACCAGACCCGGTACATTTGCCGAAAAAGTAGCTGTGCCCTTCTATAACCTATGGCCAAAGCCTACGCATCTTAACTTCGATGAGGCAGCAGCACTTCCACTTGCATATCAGACCGCCTGGCGAATGCTAATGACAAGGGCAAAATTAAAAACTGGAGAGACTGTATTAATTCATGGCATTGGCGGAGGTGTTGCTCTTGCCGCCGTCCAACTCGCTAAATTGATTGGGGCCGAGGTAATTGCTACTTCCTCATCAGAGCAAAAGCTGATCAAGACTAAGGAAATAGGCGCAGATCATACGCTCAACTACAAAAAGGCCGGTGATGTTGCAAAAAGAATAAAAGATATTACAAACGGTCGGGGCGTCGATGTTGCTATCGATACCGTTGGCGCTAAGACCTGGAGCACTGACTTCGCTGCTGTCAGGCGAGGCGGCCGAATTGTATTATGCGGAATTACTACAGGGGCAGAAGCTAAAACTAATCTGCAAATGCTCTACTGGAATCAGTTAACAATCTTGGGCTCAACGATGGGCTCAAATGAAGATTTTCGACAGATGCTAAAAGCCGTTACAATAGCAAAGCTTAAGCCCATTATAGACTCAGTACAGCCGCTTGATGGTGTGCGAGAGGCTATGGGCAGAATGGAGGCAGCAAAGCAGTTTGGAAAAATCATTCTAAGAATTTCTAAATAGCTATGTTTGTAACGAGAAATTTTGCAGTTTTCCTTTTGTTGCAATTAAAATATAAGCATAAAAACTTTCTAAGGAAAAAGCATAAGTTAAAACTCATTAAAAAGATTTTGGAAAAAAGCAGAGAAAGGAGTGTGAACAATGGTGACTAAAACCAAACAAACCGTATTAGAGTGCGAAGAGGACATTTTTTGCGGCGTAAACACAGTAAAAGACTTAAAAAATGCCACCGACCTTGAGAAAAAGCACCTTCCCATTATAACTGCCCCCAAAAAAGTCAAGAAAGGCGAGTGCTTTGAAGTCACGGTCGAAGTGGGCAAACTTCTCAAACATCCCAATGAGCCGGGACACTTTATCCAGTTTATCGAGCTTTATGCAGGAGACACATATCTGGCGAGGATGGATTTCACAGCCAAAACAACTTGCCCCGTTATGAAAGCCTGTGTGTCTTTGGACCACGCACATGGCAAGTTGCGCGCTTTTGAGCGATGTAACCTGCACGGAACCTGGGAAAACGATATCGATATAGAAGTAACAGAATAGCCGTAGGGTGGGCCGTGCCCACCATTTGAGTTCCCGCAAAGCGGGGTCCCTCTTTTTGGTGTGCGGAGCACACCCTACTTAGCCATAAAGCGGTCAGGTAACATGGCGAAGGTCGAAGATACGCCGGACAACTTCAAAATTTGCCTGCAGGGCAACTGCAACAACTGCCCCAGTTATCCGAAAACTGGAGGCGAAGGATTATATTGTGCGCGCGGCAAAAGCAAAGCTGCTATCCAGAGAAAAGGCTGCAACTGTCCAGAGTGTCCGATTTGGATAAATAATGGACTATCCGGCATGTACTATTGCATTAAGGAAAGTGCAAGTTAATACAAGGCAGTTATCCGCAGGATAAAATGTCGCCAAATAAACATAAAATTTTTTTGGCCTCTGGAGATAAAATATGGATAAAAAAGACTCCAGATTAGCGGAACTTGAAACAAAGGACTGGCTCGAATCGCTCGAAGGAGTCTTCCGCAATGAAGGGCCGCAGAGGGTTCAAAATTTGCTGAGCCATCTCTACCGCCAGGGGCAAAAACTCGGTGTTAAAGTTCAACTGCCCCTGAACACTCCTTATATAAATACAATATCAGCAGAGCAGCAGCCGCCATATCCTGGCAGAATAGAAATTGAGCACCGCATTAAAAGCTTCATTCGCTGGAACGCAATGGCTATGGTCGTGCGAGCCAACCGAATGTCACCTGGAATTGGGGGACACATATCAACTTATGCTTCAGCTGCTACTCTTTACGAGGTCGGATTCAACCACTTCTTCCGCGCAAAAAACGAAAATCAGGAAGGCGACATAATCTATTTCCAGGGTCATGCCTCTCCGGGAATTTACGCAAGGGCTTTTTTAGAGGATAGGCTTTCAGGTTTTGACCTTGAAAATTTTCGGCGGGAATTGAGCCAGGAAAAAGGCCTGCCGTCATATCCTCATCCAAGACTTATGCCGGATTTTTGGCAGCTTCCGACCGTCTCGATGGGACTGGCGCCGATTATGGCTATCTACCAGGCCCGCTTTAACCGTTACCTCGAAGATAGAATTCTAAAAAAACCTTCTGACCAGAAAATCTGGGTGTTCCTCGGCGACGGCGAAATGGATGAGCCAGAAAGTATCGGTGCTTTAGGATTAGCCAGTCGAAACAAGCTTGAAAATCTAATCTTTGTCGTCAACTGCAACCTGCAAAGACTTGATGGACCTGTGCGTGGCAACGGCAAAATCATCCAGGAGCTTGAAGCCCTCTTTACCGGGGCCGGCTGGAACGTCATTAAAGTTGTCTGGGGCTCCGAATGGGATAGCCTCTTGGATAAAGACAAAGACGGCATCTTAGTTAAACACTTAGAAGAAGTACCCGACGGGCAATACCAAAAATATGCTGTCTCCAGTGGATCTTACATACGTAAAGACTTTTTCGGCAAAGACCCTCGCCTATTGGCGATGGTAAAGAACTATTCCGACGAGCAGTTAGAGAAACTGCGGCGTGGCGGCCACGACCCTGTAAAAGTTTATGCCGCCTACAAGGCCGCAGTTGAGAATAAAGGCTCACCCACAGTCATCCTTGCGCAAACAATCAAAGGCTACGGACTCGGCGAGGCCGGCGAAGGCAGAAACATTACGCATCAGCAAAAAAAACTTAATGAGCAGGAATTGCTGGAATTTCGCAGCAGGTTCGGAATACCTATTCCCGACGGCGAAGTGCAGGAAGCGCCTTTTTATAAACCATTCGAGGACAGCGAAGAAATAAAGTATTTGCGACAGTGTCGAAAAAAATTGGGTGGGTACGTCCCGAACCGTGTCGTAAAAGTTGAACCTCTTATGGCACCATCGGAGGATTTATTTGGCGAGTTTTATAAAGGCACCGAGGGACGTCAAGTCGCTACTACGATGGTTTTCGTAAGGCTTTTATCTAAACTTTTGAAAGATGAAAAAATCGGCAAGCTAATCGTACCTATCGTTCCGGACGAGGCCCGCACATTCGGCATGGAGGCATTATTCAGGCAGGTAGGCATATATTGCCCAGAAGGTCAACTTTATGAGCCTGTGGATAAAGAGAGCCTGCTTTACTATAATGAGCAGAAAGACGGCGCCATCCTCGAAGAGGGGATAACTGAAGCTGGCTCAATGGCCTCGTTTATCGCAGCAGGGACGGCATACGCCACACATGGAATCAATACCATTCCCTTTTACATGTTCTATTCTATTTTTGGCTGTCATCGAATGGCCGACCTTATCTGGGCAGCAGGAGACGCAAAGGCCAAAGGCTTTTTGATAGGAGGTATCTCGGGCCGAACCACCCTGGCAGGCGAAGGTCTGCAGCATCAAGACGGGCACAGCCACCATCTCTTCTACTCCATAGCTAACCTGAAAACCTACGACCCTGCCTTTGCCTATGAGTTAGCGACGATTGTGCGTGATGGAATATATCGAATGTACGAAAAGCAGGAGGATATATTTTATTATATAACAATTATGAACGAATTCTACAATATGCCGCCAATGCCCGATGGCGTCAGAGATGGAATTCTCAAGGGCATGTACAGATACAAATCCGCAGACAGCCAAGTTCACCTTTTAGGAAGCGGCGCAATCCTTAACGAAGCACTGAAAGCCGGAGAAATATTAGAGACTAACTACAATGTAGCTGCCAACGTCTGGAGTGTCACAAGCTACAAGGAGCTGTACACAGATGCCTGCCAGACGGAACGCTGGAACATGCTGCACCCCGGCGAAAAGCAAAAGGTTCCATATATACAGCAGTGTCTCGGCCAAGCCAGAGGCGTCTTTGTCGCTGCAACGGATTACCTCAAGGCTCTGCCTTACTCGATTGCAAAGTGGATTCCTGGTCGATTCGTTGCACTTGGCACCGACGGGTTCGGACGTAGTGACGATAGAGCGGCCTTACGCGACTATTTCGAAGTTGATGCAAGACATATTGCGTTAGCTGCTCTGCAGGGCTTAGCCGTCGAAGGTAAGTTCAGCCCTGAAGAAGTCAAAAAAGCGATGAAGAATATGAATATCGACCCGCAGAAGGTTGATCCAGTGCTTATCTAAAGGTGCATAATTATGATTAAAGAGGTCCGATTACCTGAAATATCTGAAAACGTCGAATCAGGCGAAATCATCGATGTGCTGGTAAAGGTCGGTGACTTTATCAAAGAACAGCAGTCTATTGTAGAAATCGAGACGGAAAAGGCAACTTTTGAAGTGCCCTCACCAGCAAGTGGAAAGGTTACCGAAATAAATATTAAACAAGGGCAAAAAATAAACGTCGGAGATATTATTCTGAAAATTGAGACTGAAGCAAAAGCCCCGCAGAAAGAACAAATGCCTATTGAAAAAAAGAAAGTGCAAAAAACACAGGGCGCAGGAGAAGACAGAGCCCCGAGCGTGAGCGAGGGGGAAAAGCCCCAGCCGGCGTTAGCTCCTGTCTCGGCAGCCCCATCTGTTCGTCAGTTAGCTCGCCAATTAGGTATCAATATCAACGAGGTTACAGGTAGTGGTCCTAAAGGACAAATCACGCTGGATGACGTAAAAGAACATGCAAAGAGCTTTATTACCACCGGGTCCAGACCATTTGTAAGCAAACAAAGTTGTGCTCTTCCTGATTTCGCCAGGTGGGGTGACATTGAGCGTCAGCCGATGACAGCCACACGCCGAACAATCGCCGATACCCTCAGCTATACCTGGGCAAATGTCCCTGCGGTGACACAGTATGACCAAGCCGACATCACGGAATTAGAGCAGTTTCGAGTCCAGTACTCAAAAAAAGTCGAAGAGGCCGGCGGCAGATTGACCATAACTTCCATCGCAATGAAAGTTGTCGCATCAGCTTTAAAAAACTTCCCAAAATTCAATGCGAGCGTGGACATTGACAAAGGAGAAATCATTTACAAAAAATATTATCACATCAACGTCGCCGTAGATACGGACCGGGGTCTTTTGGTTCCGGTGATACGCGATGTTGACAAAAAAAGCCTACTGCAGCTATCTGTTGAGCTAACACAAACAGCGCAAAAAGCACGAGAAAGGAAAATCTCTCCGGAGGACATGCTCGGCGGAAACTTTACTATATCCAACCTCGGGGGTATCGGTGGCACGGCCTTTTCTCCCATTATCTATTGGCCACAAGTTGCTATCCTCGGCATAGCAAGGGCACGTCAAAAACCCGTGTATATAAATAATATCTTGCAGCCTCGTTTGATTCTGCCATTGTCACTTTCATACGACCATAGGATTATAGATGGAACCGACGGCCTGCGCTTTCTAAGATGGATTGCCGAAGCTCTGGAGAAACCATTTTTGTTAGCTATGCAGGAGACCGAACAAAAAAGCTAAACTGAACCTTGAAAGGCAATAACGTGGATATATTTGAATTTGCAATGCAAAAGGAAAAATATAGCGAGAATTACTATCGCCAGCTCGCTGGCAAAACCAGCAATAAGGGACTTAAAAATATATGTAATATGCTCGCTGAGGAAGAGGCAAAGCATTATAAGGTCGTTCAGCAGATGCGAACAAATACCCCGGATAAAATAACCTTTACGCCGGTTCTAAAAAATACAAAAAAAGTTTTTGAGAAAATGCGAAAATCAACCATGTCCCGAGCAAGGTCGAGGGGGCTGAATTTTAAAGTTGATATTAGCGAGCTCCAGCTTTACGAAAAAGCAAAAGACCTCGAGCAAGAAAGCAAAAAATTTTATCTGGAAAAGGCTGACCAGGTCGAAGACACTCGCCAAAAGGAGATTTTCAAAAAGTTGGCTGACCAAGAGCAAAAGCACTTTATTATCTTGGAGAATATTTGTGACTTCGTAGCGAAGCCGCAATATTTCCTCGAAAATGCAGAGTTCCATCACATAGACGACTATGTAGAAGGTGTTTTTTGAAAGGATTGGAAAATGAAAAAGGCTAAGAAAACGGCGTTACTGGTCGTGACGTGTGGATTATCGCTTGTTGCCATCTCGCCCATCGTATTTTCGCACTGCGAGATACCCTGCGGAATTTACGACGACCCAATGAGGCTGAATATGCTGGCTGAAAACATCACAACAATTGAGAAATCAATGAAGGAGATTCAAGCACTCTCGGCACAGGGCGATAAGAACTATAATCAATTAGTCAGATGGATTGTAAACAAAGAAAACCACGCCGACTATTTCAGCGATATAGTAACACAGTACTTTATGACGCAGCGGCTCAAGCCGGTCGAAGAAAGTGACCAAAAAGCCTATAAAGAATATGTCCATAAGCTGACACTGCTGCACAAAATGATAGTTTATTCGATGAGGTGTAAGCAGACAACGGACCTCGAGAATGTTGAAAAGCTTCGGGCTTATTTGAGTGAGTTCAGAACCACTTATTTGGGCACCGGCAGCTAATGTATGCTTGCCTGTCCAATATTGGCCACAGACAGCTATGCGTTAGGACCTCGCAAGGTGGGAACCCAACTGTATAGACAACTCAATTCTATTGTCCCTCGAGGTCGATTTTAAGGTCGAGGAATCTCAGCATATCTTTTAGGGTGACAACGCCGACCAATCGGCCCGCATCAACCACCATCAGTCGGCTATTGCCGGTACGATTCATTATAGATAGCGCCCTAACAGCATCTGTTTGTGGGCTGATAGTATTTTGCCCCGAACATGGCTTAACCACGTCTGCGACAGAAAGCCTGCCCCATTGCTCTCTCGGCACCTGCTTTACTTGATTTGAGGTAACACAGCCCAACAGGAGGTCGCCATCGCATACCGGAAACATTTTGAGATGATGCCTGTAGAAATAATCATTGACCAGTTGCTCGATGGAAATTGATGGAGGCACAGTGATTGGATCAGATTTCATAAAATGCCGGATTTCTTCACCGCCCAGCGCTGCCCGCACTAACAGTTGTCTATAAGACATTCCAGAGGCGGTTCGAATAAACATGCCAATCAGAGCTGACCATACGCCACCTACAAAATCGCCCCAAATAAAAAACAGCAAGCCTCCCATAATGATTAAAAATACTCCAAATCCCGAGCCTAATTGCGAAGCGATTCTGGTTGCCCACCGAAGATTACCACGAGCAGCCCAGAGGATCGACCGCAGAACCCGCCCACCGTCAAGAGGAAACGCGGGCAAAAGATTGAAGCCAGCCAGCATAAAGTTCAGCCATGTAAGATACTGAAGAACACCGTTGGCAGGTCCGGACCACGCAAAATGTTCTGCTAATATACGAACAAAGTACAATCCTGTCCCCAAGAGCACACTCGATATCGGCCCAGCAAATGCCATCAAAAATTCGGTCATAGGGCTTTGCGGCTCCTCGGCCATCTCAGCTACTCCGCCGAAAATGAACAGCGTAATACCCTTCATCGGCAGCCCATATCGCCTGGCGACCAACGAGTGGCAGAATTCATGAAAAACAATAGAAACAAATAGACCCAGTGCTCCGGCGATACCCATCCACAAATAAGTGGCTTTTGAAAAATCCTTAAAGTAGCGTGGGAAAACATCGTCCGCCAGCGTCCATGTGATAAGTATAGCCAGAATAAACCATGTTATGTCGATGCTTACGCTAAAGCCGAATAGCTTAAACAGAGGTATCCGCTTTTCAAACATAAATTCGTGTCTCGTGAACCGTGTCCCGTGACTGGAAGGACGAGCGACGAGTCACATCTATTCATGTCGTAGCGACTCAATCGGGTCCATATTAGCAGCGCGATAGGCTGGGTACAAGCCGGAAAATAGTCCCACCATCGCGCTAATGCCAAAGGCCAACACTAAATAATTAGCCGTAATAACGGTGGGCATGCGGCTGAAATGAGTTACCAGAAACGGTATAAAACAACCCAAGATAATCCCCAAGACACCACCAGCCAGCGTTAACAGTAGCGTTTCTGAGAGAAATTGAACCATAATATCCCGCTTTCTGGCACCGAGGGCCCGGCGGATTCCAATCTCACGCGTTCGCTCGCTAATGGTGGCCAGCATAATGTTCATAATTCCTATGCCACCAACCAAAAGCGAAATTGTAGCGATTGAGCCCAGTACGATACTGAAGATACGCTGGGTTCGTTTGGCCTGGCGCAACAGTTCCAGTGGAACAACTATTCGGTAGTCCTTCTTGTCTTTGTGAAGACGGCCCAGCAAAGTATCCAAAATATCACGCATTGGTAACACTTGTTCTATTGATTTAACCTTCACGGTGATCTTTTGTAGCTGCACTCTTTCTATACTTTGTCTGCCCCCGGTAAAGGCGGCGCTCAGCTCGCTGAATCGGGACTTGGCGGTTGACAAAGGCAAATATATGCTACCCGTAGCCCCGCCATCTGAACCCATTGCCGCTGGCATAGCGTTGCCAAAATCATTCCGCTTACCCTTCAGAGGCGGCGCCCCAGCCACACCTATAACCCGATAACAATTGCCCTGTATCTGAACATCTTTGCCTATCGGGTCCTCGAACGCGAACAGACCTCTTACGAGCTGCTCATCGACCACGCATACACTCTGCTGCTGATGGAGGTCAATACTGCTCAAAAACCGCCCATGAACCACGTGAACAGGCGAAATCTCTGTGTACCACGGAATGGTGCCTATGATTCTTATCGCCACCTTGCGATTAAGATATCGTGCTTCCTGGTCTATCTCGCGAATGGGTACGATGACCTGGACATCGGGCAGGGTGTTACGAATCGATTCGGCATCTTTATAGGTCAGGCCGTAGCTCCGCACTGCCTGCGTCTGGCCAGTGTCAGCTCGCTCCTTAGGTGGTTCAACTGTTTCAATAATCAAATTCGTGCTGCCAAGTCTGGCTATGGCTTCTTGCGCCTCTCGGCTGGCTCCTTCACCTATCGCCAGCATAGCAATCACCGAACAGACGCCAAAGATGATACCTAATGTCGTCAACGTAGAACGCAGCCGATGCATCCAAAGGCTTTTAAGGCCCAACTTGACCGTTCTTTTGATACCGAACCAACGCATAATAACTAATGCTTACGGTTGTATTGCTCTCGCTCTATTCGCCCGTCAAGAAGATATACGGTTCTTTCAGCCCTTTGCGCTATATTAGGATCATGTGTAACGACAATGAGCGTTCTGTCCCGCTTATGTAAATCGCCAAGGATTTTCATGATCTCCAAGGAGCTTTGCGAATCAAGATTGCCGGTCGGCTCGTCAGCTAAGATAATTAGTGGCTCATTTGCTAATGCCCTGGCAATAGCTACTCGCTGTTGTTCACCGCCACTTAGCTCTGTAGGCCGATGTCGAATTCTATCTCCGAGCCCCACCATTTTAGCTAACTGTTTTGCACGCTCAGTGCTATCATGTGAGGATGTACCCTGGTAATACATTGGCACTTCAATGTTCTCGACCACATTAAGTTGTGCAATCAAATTATATGACTGAAAAATAAAACCGACCCGGGAGCCGCGTATCATCGACAGCTGGTCGTCATTAAGCTTAGAAACATCCTGACCTGCAAGCCGATAAGTGCCGCGTGTCGGCCTGTCAAGACACCCCAGAACATTAAGCAGTGTGGATTTGCCCGAGCCGCTTGGGCCCATAATGGCTATGTATTCACCCTGCTCAATACTCAAATCCACGTCACGAAGAACAAACAGTTCAAACGAGCCGAGCTTATATGCCTTGCACAAATTCTCAAAAGCAACTATTGCCATACCACATCTGCGCCCTATTGTTTTGCTGTCTCTGATGCAGTCCATCTCGGCGGATTGAGCGAGACTATCTCACCCTCGGTTAATCCTTTTTTAATCTCGATGAAGTTGTCATTAAATAACCCGGTTTCAACCTCGCGCTGCTCGGGCGTGCTGCTTGCCATAACATAGCATACCTTTTTCTCCTCCACCGTAACGACTGATTGTATGGGCACATAAAGAACGTCATGCAGTTCATCAATAATCACTTCAACCTTGCCCGTCATGTTGGTCTTGAGAAAGTCGTGCGTTCCATCAATGCTCACATCCGTCAAGTAGACTTTAAGGTCTGGATTCAGCCATTGGTTGTCCGGATCAGCTAATGGTGCTTTTTTCAACACCTTGCCAGTAAAGGTCTTATCCGGAAAAGCTGCAATCGTTATTTTGGCCGGTTGATTCGGCTCAATCTTATCAACCCACGTTTCGTGGACCTTGATCTCCACCTTCATTTTAGAGGCATCGGGTATGGTTATAATCTTCTGACCTTCGTTTATTTCCGCTCCCTGCTCGATTTTTCCGCTCCTGTACCACATTTGTGTGCTCGACCAGTAGATTACCTCCCCTACCGCAGGCGCCTTAATCACGCAAGCAGCAATCTGGTTTTGTAACTTTTGTAAGCGCTCCTTCTGCAATCGGTACGCCGCTTCAGCACTAGCAAGTTTTGCATGGGCCTGAGCCAGCTGTGAACGAGCACGGGCTTGGGTTCGCTCTAATTCCCGCTTGGCCTCATTGTAGTCGCTCAGCAGCTTCTCAGTCTGTTTGGAAAACTCATAACGCTTGAATAGGTCCAAAGCAATCTCTTCTTTCTGCTTCTCGAACTCAAGGCGTTGCTTCTCCAACCTGTCTTTTCTTAAGTCGGTTTCCGCCACATATTGTTTCTCGTAGAGTTTTTCGGTCCACTTTAATGTGCTATCGGCTTTTTCCAAGTTTGCCTCCGCCAACGTGATCTTCCCCTTTAGCTCCTGCAGCTTCTGCAAGGCCTCTCCCCCCAATTCGGGGTCCTCAAGGAACGATACCATATCGACAATCGCATTTGGGTCCGGGTTTGCTCCCTGCTCCTTTTCAGCGACAATATCTTGCAGCAGAGAGCAGGCAATCGCCTCTAAAGCAACTGCTTGCCCAAGGTATTTGTTCAAATCCGTCAGGGCAAATTTTACCTTCAATTCGGCTGCGGTAATATTACTTTCATTTTGTTTTACCTGAATAGTATATGACCCATTTGCATCGGCATAGCCTGCCTCGGCAGTGGCCAACTCAATTTCCCTTTGCCCCAACTGTTCCTTCAATTTCGAAGCATCCAGTTCGACCAGGACCTTGCCATTATTTACATCTTCTGGCGTTATAATGGTACCTTCAGGCACAATGTTGACTATAGTCACCCGCCCTTCCACTTTAGACTTAATATCTTCTGATTTAACTGCTTTGATGTTACCACTTTCAGTCACGCTGATGGTCAAATCGCCGCGCTTTACTGTGAACAGCCCTGTGTCCGGATTCGAACCATCAGAGGCACTTTGCCTGTGGCGCCAAAATACAAACCCACCTATACCCCCAACTACAGCCACGAAAATCAAAATCCAGAAAAACCGTTTGGGCAAGCTCATTTTACCAGCCCTCCTGCTTATGTTTTCTATGTTCTTAACTTTCATTCATCATATTATACCAATTTGATTTAATAATTGCCCATTGCCTTAAAAGAGCCATCGCCCCGCTCTTGGCTTGTCGAGGGCTTGGGGATGGGTATGCGCTTTCGGCAATTTAAAACTATATTTAATATTATATATTACATTTATTACTATAGTCAATGATATTCCCTACAACCGCTCCCACATTCCATCGTGTCATTCGAGTCAAGCCTCCCAATTTGGCAGTCGAAGAAAAGAAAGTAAGCTAAAATGCCTAAAGTGAGCTAAAGTGAAAAGTGAAAATTTTAGGCACTTTAGTCACTTTACACTTTAGGCACTTCAGCAGGACACTACTCATGCCGTAGCGATTCAATTGGGTCCATATTGGCAGCGCGATAGGCTGGATACAAGCCGGAGAACAGCCCCACCATCGCACTGATACCAAACGCCAGCACTAATGAACCGCCCGTAATAATAGTGGGCATACGGCTAAAGTGAGTTACCAGAAACGGTATGAAAGAGCCCAAAATAATGCCCAGGATTCCTCCAGCCAGCGTTAAAAGCAGCGTTTCTGAGAGGAATTGAACCATAATATCCCGCTTTCTGGCACCGAGGGCCCGGCGAATTCCAATCTCACGCGTTCGCTCGCTAATGGTGGCCAGCATAATATTCATAATTCCTATGCCACCAACCAAGAGTGAAATTGCAGCGATTGAGCCCAGAACGATGCTGAAAATGAGTTTCGTACGCCTCGCCTGGCGTAACAGCTCCAAAGGGACCACTATTTGATAGTCATCCTTTTTGTGGAATCGGCTTAGCAGTGTCGCAAGGGTATCGCGCGTCGGCATCACGTCTTCTATTGCACCGACTTTCACAATGATCTCCTGCAGTTCAATCCTTTTCATTGTGCTTGCGCTGGTTCTACGACCTTCTATTGTCGTCTCACCGAAGCGGTCTTTAACCGTGGTCAATGGGATATAGACAGCCCCTACGTTTGCACCAGCCTGACTGGACGCTACAGAGACCTCAAAAGTTTTAATCTGTGTGTCTGAGCCTGACCCAAGATCCGCCGACAGGCGTCCTGCGGAGTGTGGACTAACAATACCCACTACTCGGTAGTAATCCCCTGCTATTTTGACATCTTGATCTAAAGGGTCATCGAAAACGAACAATTCGTTAACCACTTTTTCATCAACGACACAGACACTCTGCTTGTAGTGCATGTCAATGCTGCTCAGAAACCGCCCCAATCTTAGCTGAATCGGTGTCGTCTCAGTATGCCACGGTACTGTCCCGACGATTTCTGTGGCTACTCTGCGGTTGCGATACCATGCTCGTTCCGGGAGGCGACGAATCGGCACTACAACTTCGACATCAGGTATGCTGTTGTGGAAACGCTCGGCGTCGGAATAGGTCAGGCCATATTCACGCAGGCTTTGCTCTTGTACGTTGGCCCCTTGCTGCTCGGGAGGCTCTACTGTTTTTATAATAATATTGCGGCTTCCAAGCTGGGCAATCTGTTCTTGCGCCTGCCGACTAGCCCCTTCACCTATGGCCAGCATAGCAATCACCGAAGATACACCAAAGATGATACCTAATGTCGTCAACGTCGAACGCAGCCGATGCATCCATAGGCTTTTTATGCCTAACTTGAGCGTACGTTTTAAACGAAAGGCAAGCATACGCGATTTTCTCCACAGGACGCCTTACGGCGGATTTACAATTTTCAATTATCAGCTTTCGATTTGCGATTTGCATTGCTGACTATTTGCCCACACCATCTTCGCCCTTGGCAATTCCGGCACGTGGCCCCGGCGTTTCTCCACCCCGCCTTTGGCGGGCCTCCGTAGATTTGGCCACAGCACTCGGCTCGATCAATCGTGGAGGATTTAACAGCACCTGCTCGCCCTCGGCCAATCCGCTAATAATCTGGACAAACGTATTATTGAAAGCGCCTGTACTGACCTCTCGCGGCTGGGGAGTATCCGAAGCCATTACATAGCACAGCTTTTTACCCTCACGATTTGCAACCACTTGCACAGGCACAAACAGAACATCATGTAACTGCTCAACCAGAATCTCGACCTTTGCCGACATGCCTGGCCGCAGAGATTGGGTCGAACCTTGGCCACCGGCAGGCGAGCCTTCAATGAGAATCTGGGTAGTATAGACCTTAAGGTCGGGGCTTAGCCACCCACGTTGTGAGTCCGGCAACGCTGCAACCTTAAGCACCTGGCCGTAAAGATTTTCATCAGGAAAGGCGTCAACTGTGATTGTTGCCCTCTGGCCCGGCTTAACCTTATCCACCGAGGACTCATGAACGCTTATCTCGGCAATCATTTCCGCAGTATTAGGCAGTTGTATAATGGTTTGACGCTCATAAACCGAGCCCCCTTCCCGAATAGGTCCTGCTGTCTCCCGTCTGTACGACTCACCGCCGCCGCTTGATGAACTATATACAACCAAGCCCGGCGCCGGGGCTTTGATTATACAGGCATCAACCTGTCTTTTTCTTCTTTGTACATCTTCCGTTGTCTCAACTACGTCTTCTTCTGCATTGCTAAGCCTGGCCTGGGCCTGTGCCATCCTCGAGCGGGCACGGGCCTCGGCCCGCTCCAACTCACGCTTAGCTTCCTTGTAGTCACTTAGGAGCTGCTCAACGGCTTTGGTAAAATCGTAACGCTTGAATAAGGCCAGATTAATCTCTGCCTGCTCCTCTTGTATCTTGAGGCTATCATGGTCCAGTTGATCTGCCTGAAGCTCAGTATCAGAAACATATCCTTTTTCGTGAAGCTCCACCGTCCATCGCAACTTATCTACCGCTCGCTGGAGCTTGCTTTTAGACAGCGTGATATTGTCGGTCAATCTTTTTAATTCTTGAGAAGCCGAGCCACCCAAATTGGAATCGTCAAGTAGCAAATTGGGATCCGTAAAGAGTGAGGCTATGTTACCTGATTGATTTGGATCCTGGTCGATGCGCTCGATGAATTTGTTCGCGACAGTTTCACCAAGGTACTTTTGAAAATCCAGCATGGCAAATCGAACTTTAAGCTGCGCCGCTGTAATATCGCTTTCGTTTTGGTTTTGCTGAATGTGATAATTTTCCTGTTCCTCGATAAGCCTTGCCTCGGCACCGGCAAGGCCCTTTTCTTCTTCTCTGAGCCTTTCTTTCAAACTCGAAGAATCCAGCTCTACGAGTATCTTGCCGTTATTTACATCTTCTTGCGTAATATAAGTACCTTCGGGAACAAGGCTGATTATCGTTGCCGCCTGGCCCCAAACCCCAGATTTAATATCTATTGTATCGCGGGCCTTGATACTGCCGCTTTCGGTAACTGTTATCGTCAAGTCACCCCGACGTACTGCAAAAGTGCTTAAGGCCGCATTTTGATGCGGGACTGCAGATCTTAGCAATCCCAGCAGCGCCAACACACCCACAGAAATTACAGCAAGGACCAAAATCATCCATGGGCGCCTTGCGTAATGCGTATTGCGTATTGCGTTACGCATAACGCACAACGCACGACGCACAAGCGACTTCGGTTTGCTTTTACCATTGCTCATCATGCCGGTTCCTCAAACACTTCATCTGCTCAAACCTATATTATACAAATATAGTGGAAAAAGCTCAATGGATTCGACAATTTAGCCCCGCCGACAGGCGGGGGCTAATGACCACAAGTTTTTCAACGGTGTGCTCTTATCGGCAATGCAATATTAGCAAAGCAAAGATGAGAAAATTGTGAGAAAAACAGTATTTCGAAGAAAATTTTGTCTATTATGCTATTTTACCCCTGCCTTGGGTTCCCGCGGAGCGGAGTCCCTCGCAGGGGCGAGCTTGCCCCCGTGAAAACGGAGGTATTATTCATGCCTCAAAGCTACGATGGGATCTACTTTGGCAGCATTCATAGCAGGATACAATCCAAACAGAATGCCGATGCTCATGCTGATTAGAAGCGGCAACAGAATTCCTTCTAAGGTTATCAATGTGGTCATGCCAGAAAAATACGTTATCAAAAACGGGATAAGAGCCCCCACACCCAACCCAATGATGCCTCCGGTAGTAGACAGCACTGTGGTTTCAATAAGAAACTGATAGATAATCTGCCTGCGCTTAGCACCGATGGCACGCCTGATCCCTATTTCACGGGTGCGTTCTGTTACCGAAGCCAGCATAATATTCATTATTCCGATGCCGCCTACAAGCAGACTTATCCCAGCTATTGAACCTAAAACAATATTGAACGTCCGCTTGGTAGCTTCGGCTTGTTTCAGCAATGCCAAAGGAACACCGACCACATAGTCCTTCTTCTTATGAAAGCGGCCCAGCATTTGCTCGATCGCCGCTGCAGTGGCCTCCACATGCTCGGTCTTGTCAGCTCTTACAATTATCTGATGTAGTTCGACCTTTTCTGCCGTCCGTGTACCTGAAGTTTCTTTGAAAAACATGTCACCGAAGTATTTGCGTGCCACCACCATAGGGATATAGACGTCTATCTCCTGGTCGGGTATCTGAATGTTCCCTGCCTGGCCGCTCTCGCTTTTGACGATGCCAACCACCTCGAAACGGTCGCCGCCAATGCGGATCGTCTCGCCGATAGTATGCTCCGTAGCCAGAATCTTTCGCGCGCCAAACTCAGTGAGCACCGCCACAGGAAACTGCTTTTCTTCGTCCGCTGTAATAAGCACACGGCCGGCAAGAACGTCCCGTGGCACAAGCTTAAACCACTCGGGTGTCGTCCCCACGACTCGAAGTTCCATTGCTCTTTCGTAAAGACGTGAGTCCTTACGCATCAGTTTAACCGGAGCCGTCTGCTCGACATTGCTGAAAGTCTCAGCGATTCTGGTATGATCCTCATAAGTCAGCCCATAGATACTCACATGGGAATGAGTTATAGTCCTGACCTCGTCTTCCGCGGGTTTGATCGCCGAGACAATGATATTGTTGCTGCCCAGCTTGTGGATTTGTTCTAAGGCCTCCTTGCTGGCGCCTTCTCCCACCGATAACATAGCGACCACACTTCCGACACCAAAGACCACGCCGAGCATGGTCAGGAACGACCGCAGCTTGTGAAGAAGCAGATTCTCAATACCGAGCAATATGTTTCTGGCGACCTTAGTCTGTCTCATCGCTAACTCTATTCAATTCTATCAATGATACCGTCTAACATATGCAGCCTGCTCTGGGCGTGCTCGGCGATGTTGGGCTCGTGGGTTACCATGATGATGGTCTTGCCCTGCTGGTTCAATTTGACCAGCAGTTCCAGGATTTGTTCGCCCGTGGCCGAGTCTAAATTGCCCGTAGGCTCATCGGCAAAAATGACTTGCGGATCGTTGGCCAGTGCTCTGGCGATTGCGACCCTTTGCATTTCGCCACCAGATAGCTCTGTGGGTCGATGGTCTAATCTACCTCCAAGTCCAACTTCGTCTGCGAGTTCCTTTGCACGCTGAGCACTTCGCATTGCATCCCAGCCCAGATAGTAAAGCGGCAGTTCTATGTTTCTTTGGACAGTTAACTGAGGTATCAAATTGAAACTTTGAAATACGAATCCCAGATACCGAAGCCTTAGTTCACTTAGGGAATCATCATCAAGCGAACTTACATCCCGGTCCTCCAGGTAGTAATGGCCCGAAGTTAGCCGATCTAAGCAACCAAGGATATTCATCATGGTGCTTTTGCCAGAGCCGCTGGGACCCATGATCGCCCAGAAACTACTCCTCTTGAATGACACACTGATGCCGGCCAATGCCCGCACCTGCTGCATTCCCATCTGGTATATCTTGTAGGCGTTTTCCAGTCTGAGGACCTCAGAATTTGGCTGTTCCACGGGGTTGTTCTCCATCTACTCAATTGATTATTGATAATTGATAACTGATAATTGAAAAAGGCATTAAAAATAATCAATAATCATTAATCATTAGTCGGGCGACTTTCTCCAGAAGGCGCACCTTCCTGGCGTTGCCGCCTCCTCTGCCGCTGCTCCGCTGGCACGTTCTGGAATTTCTCCTTCATCTTTTCAATTTCCTTACTACGCTCCTCAGGTGACATGCTCTCGAAGCGCTCCTTCATTTTCTGCCTTTCTTCCGGCGATAGATCGGAGAATCCCGATCCGCCTCTGGCGGACCGCCGCCCGCCAGTGTTTGGTTCGGTGTCTCCAACCTGGTCAGCGGGACCCAAGTCTTGTCCAGGTCTGCTACCAATCTGTTGCTCCGCTATCTGGCCTGTCGCCTCGGTACCGTTTGCCTCTTCGAGCTTGGCCCTAACCCTCTGCTCGATGGAGCCAGCGGCACCTTCCGCTGCATTCGGTTCAGCAGCGACCACGAGTGTGGGTTCGAGCGTGGCGGGCTTCAAAGGAGGCGTCAACAGGACAACCTCTCCTCCATCAAGTCCGTTGAGAATGCGGACCATCCGATTGTTGTCCAGACCAATTTCAACGGTGCGTGGCTCAAAAACTTTCTCCGTCACGACATAAACGGTGGGCTTTCCCCCAACCCGCAAGACCGCCTGAACAGGTATGTATACCGCATCCTGATACTGCTCCACAACAACCTCGGCCTTGCAGCTCATTCCCGTACGCAGCGAGCTGTCGTTGTCTTCCAAGTATATCTGCGTGTTATAGATCTTAAGGTCTGGGTTCATGAACATACTTCGGGCGTCCGGTAAAGGTGCGATACGAGCCACACGACCCAGGAACTTCTTTCCTGGCAGTGCATCAACAGTTATTATTGCAGGAAGACCCTCCCGGACTTTTTCCAGGCTCGACTCATGAATTGCCACCTCGGCCATCGCTGATTCGGCCGTGGGAAGGTAGATCAACTCTTGGCGCTCAAAAACTTGGACGCCTTCCTGCAACGGTTCTCGCCTGTCGCCGAAAGGACCACCTCCTCTTTGAGCGCTGGTTGCGTAGATCACCATTCCGTCCACCGGGGCATACACCTTGGCTTTGGCGAGCTGATCCTCAAGTTTCTTAAACTTGTCTTGCTGACGCTTGTGCTCAAGCTCTTTGGCTTTTAAGTCTGCCTCAGCCTGTATAACGTCTGCTTTTGCCTTACGCTCGGTCCTCTCCAGCGCAAACTCAGCCTGCCTGACGTCGCTTTCATATTGTGCCATATTTCGATGATAGGTGAAATTCTGCAGCAACTCGAGGTCATTCTGTGCTACCGTCAGGTTATTCTGGGTACGGGTCACGGCTAACTGGTCAGTCTGCAACTCAGTCTGGGAGATGTACTTTTGCTCGTACAGCGTCCGTGACCATTTGAGCGTCTCTTGGGCGCGCGTAAGCTCCTCTTGTGCCAGAGTTATTTTGTTCTTGGCAGCGGTCTCTTCGTTGGGAAACCTGCCCGCCTTGTATTGGTCCAAATCCTGTATGGCGAAATCGAGCCTCAACTGAGCCAAATTCACATCACTTATAGCCTGATTCTGCACGACGGCCAGGCTCTCTTGTGCCTTGATAAGAGCTGCGTAAGCGCTCTGGACGCGAATCTCCTGGTCGATCTGGGCATCTGCCATTGTGCTGGCATCCAATTCAACCAGTAGGTCTCCTTTCTTGACACGGGTGCCTTCAGGGATGAGCGAGATGATAGACGTCCTTCCTTCGACCTCATTCTTGAGGATGATCTGCTCTCTGGCCTTTATAGTGCCCGACTCTAATACGCTAATCGTTAAAGGACCTCGTGCCGCAACGAAGGTGGCAAGACTGCTGGTTGTCTCCTGACCACCTCGTACCACTGTCAGCCACACTACAATTAGGGCGACTACAGCAACGATGAAAATCACCCATAGCCGCTTGCTGCCTGTGATAAATCCCCGAACACTGCGACGTCCACCCGCCGCAGTGCTACGGAGCGTGGCAGCGTCAAGCGCGGCGGCTCGACTGAGCTCGCCAAAGTCTTGGCGATGCCCAACGCCGGCGGCTTCGCCCCTTCGACTATGCTCAGGGCAGGCTTTGAGGCTGCCACCCTTCGATTCATTTTGGTTACTTTTGCCTTTATGGTCGGTCATTATATTTGTTCCTCCCACATTCCATCTGGTCTGACCTGCAATATGCCAGTATCGCGGAAGAAGTTCAATTTTGCAATTGTATGGTTCACTAATGCTCTGGTATAGTTATTTTGGGCTCCCACCAGAGCATTCTGTGAATCCAGCAAGAGTCGCACTTCTATTCGGCCTGCGTCTAATAATAACTGGTTACTCTCAACTCGCCTCTGGGCCAATTCTACAGCCAATTTTTGAATACGGTATGATTCCGCTTGCTCCCTCAGTTGGCGAAATGCGTTGCGTATCTGTAATTTAACATTGTCCACATCGTTTTCATACGCCCTCTGTTGTTGTGTAAATGTTATAAGCGCTTCACGATATGCATTACGCTGATTCTTTCTATTCAAAGGCAAATCGGCCTGTGCACCCAAGGTGTAAATACCCCGATGAAACTGTAATCTGGTAAATTCATCACTTGTACTATCTGGCGAGGTTACATCAAGGCTGCCAACCAGATTTAGCTGCACACCCAGACCATCAGCAGCCAGCTCGACTTTCCGGGCCGCGTCGTCAACCTCATCTTTAGTATTAGCTAAATCCAGACGTCGAACTAATGCTGTTTCAATGGCTTGGTCTTCTGAATAATTAGGATCGCTTACACCAGCCTCATAGGCGGTTTTTAAGGCCTCCAGCTCATTCGGTTCTAACTCTATGTCAGCATCGGTTGGCAAAGATAACCTTATCTTAAACTGGTCCAGTGCTTGTTCGTAACTCTGCTGGGCTGTCACCCAGGCATTTTGCGCACCGAGCAAACTTTGTTCTGCCTCATCAACATTGATCCGAGCCACGCGACCAGCTTTACCTAACTCATCCAGACGCTTTTTTGATTCAACCTGCGTATCATAGTTATTCTTAGCGTTAGTTACCGCATCTTTTTGTCGCAAAACGCTGTAATAATCGTTTATAATCGAAACCACAAACGTCTGGCGATAACGGTTGAATGTACGTATCTGATATAGAACATTTCGCTCAGCCTGTGTTAAGTTTTCGCGGGCAACTCTGCCGGCGCCTGCTCCAAGCAAAGGTATGGTCAAATCGCCGCTTAATACCGAACCTAATGAAGTTCTTGGATCTCCAGTAAGAAAACGTACCCAATCAATCGCAAGGCTGGTATTGACTATCGCTCCGTCGAGTAATAGTTGTTTACTTATGCCTCCAGAGGTATTAAGCTCTACATCGTCCACCCCAGAACTTTTATTGTCTGTGTAAGTTCCGTCTATAGTTCCAAACCACTTTAAGGCGTATTTATATCGTTCTCCTGTTAAACTAAGTGCCGATTTGTAAAGGGCCTCTTTCTGCGTCTGGTAATCCCGGTTTTGAGCGGTAGCTAAGGCTACTGCCTGTGCAAGAGTTGAAACACGAGTTTTAGGCGCAACATCCTGGGGCTTTATGTCGTTTGGCCCTGGCGTCACATCACTTATTCTATAATTGGCTTTTTGGCCAAAGCTGTCGTGCCACTTACTGATAATAATCCTATATACTTCTTCATCAGCATCAGCTTTATAGTGCTCTCTGCTGCACCCACCGACAGAACCAAGCAGCGCAGCACCATACAGCCCCCATAATAGTAAGGTGGGCTGTCCGGCTACGGCTCGGCACTTCGCCGAGACGAGTGCCCACCATTTGGGTTCCCGTCCCCGCCTGCGCGGGGACAAGCTTGCCCCTGCAAAAGCAGGGGCGGGGTCCCTCTTTTTGGTGTGCCGAGCACACCCCATCGGCTTCTGAAACTTACAAAGCATAAAACTCCTTCCCCAGCACATCTGTCTTACGTAACACCTTTTCTATCCGCTTCCATGTTATTATACAACAAAAGGTTACAAAAAACCATCTCGATATATTGGCAAGCAACGACATTTTTGAACGTTACTCGTATGTTTTTAACAATTCCGCCAAATTTCATCTGTGCTGGTGTTTCTTAATAAAGATTAGACGCTTTTGCTGGTAAGAATATTGCGGAAAAAGCTGCTATTTCGCGTTGCAAAACAGCTTTTTTGTTCTTTTATTGAGAAATGACCCATTTGCGATTTGCGATTTTCAATTTGCCAGGGTTTTTTCGAGGGTTTTGTCAGCTTTTTCGGGCAAAACCTCTGGTAGCCGCCTCGGCGGGCCGGCTAATGGTAGAAAAACAATAAAAGTTGTGCCTTTGTCCACCTCGCTTTCAACCTCGATTCTGCCTCCATGCATCGTTACGATTTTGTTAACAATAGCCAGGCCTAAACCGGTGCCCTGGATTTCTTTACCAGGCCGATGTACGCGGTAAAAGCGGTCAAATATTTTTGGAAGGTCTTTCTTCGGTATCCCCATGCCCGTATCGCTAACTCGTATGACCAGATCTTGCTCTTGGCGTAGAGCGCAAACAGTGATCTTACCTTCCTCTGGCGTAAACTTGATTGCATTACTAACCAGGTTTGTTAAAACCTGAATAATCTGATTGCTATCAAATACGGCCTTAGGCAGGTTATCCTCAAATTCAAGGGAAAAATCTATCTTTTTCTGCTTTGCAGAGCAGAGCATTGTTTGATAAACTTCTTCCATAACTTCACGTATATCATTGGCCTGCATATTGAATCTCATCCTGCCAGCCTCAAGCTTTTGAAAATCCAAGACATCATTAATAAATAAAGCAAGCCTATCTAAATTTCTTTTTGCGATATCTAAGAATTTCCTCTGTCGATCATTAATTTCCCCCACCACCCCGTCCAAAACAATAGCAATAGCTTCTTTCATACATCCCAAAGGTGTTCGCAGCTCGTGTGAAACCGTAGATATAAATTGTGACTTTATCTCCATCGTCTCTTTGAGCTTCTCTTCCGCCTTTTTACGGTCGGTGATGTCATCAATAGCAATGACAGCGTGTTTACGACCATCGATAACTACCGGTTCAGCGCTTACACACAGCCAAGGCGTAATTTCCTCGTTGGCAACTTTAAGCGTAGGTTGAATTTCAACCTTTTGAACGGATTGACCTGAGCTTAATGCTCTTTCAAGAGCCCGTCGTAATAGACATGGTTGACAAGCTGGGCTATGTCCACAGCCCTTCTCACTGTAAGTGCTGTTGATGCAACCCAGAGCACTACCAACCCGTAGGCTGATAATTTGTGGATAGTTTCTGCGAACCATTTGCCTGACGGCGTCATTAACGCGTTTGACTATCAAATTCTGGTCAATTAACAGCATACAGATAGGTACGGCATCAAATATTGCCTCGAGATTTTTTTGCTTTTGTTCGAGTATCTCCTCTAATTTCTTGTGCTTGATGGCATTTTCGACTATGGTGGGAATGGCCTTAAGATAGCTTCGTGTGGGGTCTTTTATTAGATAATCGCAGGCACCGGCTTTTATAGCCTTTACGGCGATTTCTTCGTCACCGGCTCCTGTAGTAACGATAATCGGCGTATCCTTAATCAAATCAAAGATGTCAAACGCTGTGCCGTCGGCAAACAAATAATCTGTGACTATTACGTCGAATCTCTCGCAGGATAAGGCGCTGCGAGCTTCCAAAATGGACCTGGCTACCGTGCAATCGTATGGAAGATTCTCCTCTTCGATCAGCCATTGGAAGGCCTTTTGATCGATCATATCATCTTCGATCAGCAAAATTTTGTGTCTTGTATCATCCATACCTTACAAAAGAATTTAGAATGTAGTCCGCCGTTGGCGGATAGAAATTCTCAATTCTCAATTCTAAATTCTTTTCTCAAGGGCATTTGCAATTTTTTCCACCAGCTCTGCGAAATCAAACGGCTTTGCGACGTAATCCGCGACCCCATAGGATGAGGCGGTAGCTATATCTTGCGGCTCACAGAGCGCGGTGACCATTATGACGGGAATATCTTTCAAGTCTGGGTGCTGCTTAAACTGCTCAAGCACCTCATGGCCACCCATAACCGGCATACAAGTATCCAGCAGTACCAGGTCTGGCTTTTCATTTATGGCCTTTTCTATCGCCTGCCGACCATCAGTGGCTGTAATAACCTCATAGTTGCTCCACTGGAGCCGGCATTGGATGGTGGCAACATAATCAGGTTCATCATCGACAACCAGTATCTTAGCTCGGTCCGCCTTCTTTTTTGACTTAAATAATCCGAACATCTTCATTTCCTCGTTAGTAGTTCATTGTTCATTGTTCATTGTTCATTGACTACGAACTCATTATAGCTACGTTATTGATCAACCGCCTCCAACCGATCTTCTCTGCCCTTATCACGCTCATCTGGGTTTGGCCGCATGGAGCTTTTTTTGATTTCATTGTATTTAGCCATCGTGTCGTCGGGAACTGGTTCTCCTTTGTAAATATGGGGCGAGAGAAGTACGATCAACTCGGAGTTATTTATCACCGTCTTAGTATTCTTAAAAAGCTCACCGATAATTGGCAAATCGCCCAGAATTGGAATTTGATCAACTTCTTTAGTTTTTTCCTGCCGACGCAGGCCGCCCATAATGACAACCTGACCATCCTCAAGTAACAGTGAGGTGTTAGCTTTTCTCGTATCGACTACAGGCACACCGGAACTCTCGCTAGTCTTAACATTCTGTTCTGTGTCAACTGTAAGATATATATCATTGTCATCTGTTAAGGTAGCGGTTACCTGTAAATTGACACCAACTTCCTTAAATTTAGTGGAGGTAAGTGCCCCCACACCTCCGGCAGCCGTATCGCTCACCTCTTTGTAAGGAATTTCTTCAACAGCTTTAATATTGGCAGACTGTCCACTTACCACCATGGCTCGCGGGCTTGCAATAATTTCTGCACCTCTTTTTTCCTGTATCATATGAAGAACATTTCGGACCGTGCCAATGATAATGCTGATCTCGCCACCAGTACCTGTGGTATTAAACGCCGTCGCATCTCCTATCGTAGCGTCACTCTTGATGGTCGACTTCAATCGGGATGTCGTAAAATTCTGCCTGTAATCCATGTCGTTTCTTTCATCGGAGAGCAAATCCCAATTAATACCTATCTCGGTGTCGTCTTTGAGCTGGACATCGAGGATGACCACCTCCACCATAATCTGCTGGGGTCTTTTGTCGATTTTTTTAATTTCCGTCAGGATTCTGGTGACATCTTCTTTGGTATCACAAATTATCAAAGAGTTGGTTTTCTCATCCACCGCTAAGCTGCCATACTGGGAGCACATGCTTTTTACAGCACCTTCAAGGTTTTTGGCATTGAGAAACCTAAGGATTATGGTTTCAAGAAACAGCTCCGGCGTTTCTTGGCCTAACTGTGAAGGCTGAACTGGGCTGGCGGAGGACTGCGGTAGAGGTTTTATCACCCTGGGGATAGATGCAAAAGGGTTCTCCCGGCCAACATCCGGTACGCTGCTTTGTGCAGGGTTAGACTGCGCCCCGCCCAGCACTGGGCGGGGTGCTGGAAACTGCAAAAGGAATATCAAAAATGACAGCTTTGCTGTTATTCTGAGCGAAGCGAAGAATCCGCTCTTTGCTGACCAGATCCTTCGGCTTTGCCTCAGAGCCTGCCCTGAGCGTAGCGAAGGGATGGCACTTTCGTGCCATTTTTTCATTTTGATTTTTGATTTAACTTCCTTTAACCTATTCATGAGACACAGCTTCCTTATCCTGGCTTGTCCCGAGCCCCTGCTTTTGCAGAGGCAAGCTTGTCCCCGCGGAAGCGGGGGTCGAGGGGACGGTACAAATTGTAATGGTTATATCACACTTGAGCTGATCCGAAGCTTGCCCGCCTGAGGCGGGCGAGTCGAGACTGGCCATTCTAACTGAATCTATCCAAACTTTTTGCTCGCGCGCTTGTAACTTTTCCATTAGCTTAATTATGTCACCATACGCACCGATAACACTCAATACTGCGCTTTTAGTGACTATACCTGAAGTAGTTTCGGCCTGTCCATCTTGAGAGTTCTGTTCACCAGTGACAAGGTTAAGCGAATAAACTGTACAACCTACTTGTACGGAAATGGCCTGCAAATCGCTAAAAAACTCTTTCGCTTTATCAACCATAAAAAGGGTGCCCTGAAGCTGGGCAAATTGTTCGTGCAATTGTTCCAGCTTTTTCTTTTTGGTCCTGACCGCAGAACTTAGAATTTTATTTTTCTTCACCACTTCATCTACTACAGACTCATATCGCTGCGCCGCGGACAGGTGAGTGACATGCGGAGCCACTGTCCAGCTATACACCGCTATTGCCACGATTACGACCAGCACAGCGGAAATAGCATTTCTTGAGTTACTATTCAGTTTAGCAAGACTATCGATTAACACTGGTTATTTCTCTTTCTTTGGGGGTCAAAGAACAACTAATTGCATACTTGACAAGTCCGCTGTTTTCGTCATCTTTTTCCGCCTCGACCAAAGAAGCCGAATCCAGATTTTCCGATTTGTCCAGCATGCTCACAAACAAATGAACAGATTCATACGACAGCGCCAGACCTTCTATGAACATATTGGAATTGCCCTTGCTAAAAAGATTGGTAACACATACCGTCTTAGGGGCCTTGCTTCGCAGATCGTTTAGAATACCGAGCCAGTCGCTGTCACGGCGCGAACTTAGAATCTTATTCAACTGACCTGGCCCTTCAGATAACTGCTTTACTCGACTGTCTAACAATTGATCTTCTTTAAGTAGCGCACTTATATCCTGCAATGATTGTCCCTGTTTTTTGCGGGCAATGTTTACGTTCACTTTTTCGATCTTTAGCATCAAAGCCCCGATGGCTAACACCATAACCAGCAGCACCGCAGCTATAACGTTAGCCGTTACCAGAGCATGTTTTTTAGCAGCTTTAACCTCGGCTGCTTCCGGAGGAAGAAGGTTGATCTTTAAATTACCCTGATCCGGAGCCAAAAGCTTCAGAGCCAGGCCAATCGCCACTACCGAAGGTGTAGGGTGGGCTGTGCCCACCATTTCTTTTTGGTGTGCGGGGCACACCCTACTTTGTTTAATGGGCGTATCCTGATACGCATCTTCGGACGTTCTGACCTGCAGACTCTCACATGCAATTTTTGCTTTCAGAAGTTCGCAAGCGTCCTTATGTAATTGCACGGCACCATCAGCTATTACCGTAATCTCCCACTTTCCGGGGCTGTCTGGAACCTCGACATCATAAAATTGAACGATTGTATTTATCTCAGAAGCTACCCACTGACAAAGCTCACTCGGCTCTACGCCCTCGTCATCGATTTCCCTGGTTCTGATAAAATCCACGGTCTGCTTTCTAAATACGCACAGAGTTAAAGCATTGCTCTGCAGCACAGCTATAAGCACATTGTGGTCAAACCTTCCTGCTATTTGCTTAGCGTAAAACGCCCTGACATAGGCAACCAGTGGCGGCTCAATCGCCTCAAGATTAACACGAGCCAGAGTACACGCTTTGACAATCCGAGCTATTTTTTGACTATCCGCAGCAACTACAAATACTCGATTACTGCCCGCTTGTCTTGCTGCACCAATTCCGTAGAAGTCCAACGCAATTTTTTTGCCTGATAAGGCAACGCAATGTTTCACTTCGTTATGAACAAACTGTCCTACGCCTGTCGGAGCTTGCTTGGGCAGCTCCATAATTTGCATAAGCATAGGCCTTGCAACCAACGAAACCGCAGCTTGCCTTAGCCTTACCCTTATTCTACTGCGAGTTTTCAACTGGCTTATCCCCTTGGCAAGTATTGCCGGGTCTTCAATGTTGCCATTCTTTATTGCACCCTCGGGGACAGGACCAGTAGCTGTTTTTACCAATTCGACACCACCACTGCTCTTTCTAAGAAGTGCCAGATTTATCTGGCCATTTGAAATATCTATTCCTAACGCGGTTTTGGTGTCGAGCTTCATTCGTTGATCCTTAAACTGTCAATCCTGATTATGTAGGGACTGCTGCTGCTAACCGTTACGTCAGCTTCGCCTCTGGCAACAAAGCCCTGGGCAGAAGTACCTGTTGACTCGATTGTAAGATTCGGTAATGCTCCCGTAACGGTGACAGTATACGAGCCGCCATCGAATGGCTTATCATCAAAACCATCGTCCCAGTCGTTATCAATTCTAATCTGTGCAAAAGCATCATTAAGGCCAGCTTCTGCAATCGCCAGCGCTCGGGCGGCGTAAATCTGATTTTGCATAAGCTGTATCTCTTCGGTATTCATTTGCAAGATGCCCATAACCAGCGCAGAAAGTAGTGCTATGGCAAAGATTGTTATTAGAAGCACTGAACCGATTTCCGATTTCCAATTTCCAATTTCCAATTTCCAATTTCCAATTAAGGTAATACTTGCTGCATTGTACCGCTGGGCACTGCGTAGAGCCGGCCAGAGTTTCTAATTCTGACATCCTCGCCCTTAAACGAACCATAGAATCGAGCCGAATCCTTGATATCCAACTGCGCAAAGGGAGCAACTACCGTAGCGTACAACCGGGATGAGTCTTTAAGCTCGATGGGGTCGCCACATAGATGGTTTATCATAAGGCGTGAGGGGTCAGCAGTATTGACGTTCATCTCGGCAAATTCTCTGGCTTCGAACTTGTCTTTTGTATACAGCGTCAGTGTCGCCTCCGCCATTAGCCTTAGCTGTCCCCAATCCTCTATTGTAAATTCCTCCTCGGCCAGGATGATAACATTACCATTGATTTGAACTTTAGCGGAGTACCTTATTGTAAACTTGTCGCAGTGTAGATTACTACTAATGGTAGTGGTTCCCGAGCTATAGGTTCGATCACCAATACTGCTACCCATACTGGGGGCGGCAGGCACTGGAATATCAACTACCTGGCTCAATATACCGGTAGAACCTGTAATTTGACCCCACCCCCAAAGCTTGATTACATCGTCTGGGTCGCCGCCGGGACCGACAAATACATCACCATCAATCACACCAGAATCTTTGACCTCAACTTTATTATTACCGGTAGAATTGGTAGATACAGCAGCATCGCCGCTGATACCATCAATGCGGCCAAAAACCTCGACTTCGATTTCGTCTGAAACAGCTACTCCGGGAGAAACCGTCGCTCCGAAAGAAATTGTATTGGCGCGGAGATACGCCCGGCCGGTGAAGGTCCTGTCCCGGCCCTGTGCAGATGGATTTAGAAGCGTTGTTGTAAATTTTACGCTGCGAATTCCATTACCATCTGTTATCGGCGTATCCAGGTCACAGGCATCAAAACAGGCAAACTGTAACTGGCTGACCGGCCCGGCTAGCTCAGACAGACTTCCCATAGGACCAAATTCGACATAGCTATCCTCGCCGATATCGTATCTGAAGGTGGCCCCAGCATTGTCTTGAAATTCGATGTAGCCGTTGGTTTCGGCTGAATCGCTTACCGCGGTTATCTGGGCTGCCTTTGAGAGGTTGTGGTATAAATGGTCCATCAGAACTCTACCGTTTTGCAGCGCTTCGGCAGCACCGGCTTTGGAGTCCCAACTGTTTTGTATGGCCCTAAACTGCGGCAATACGGCGGCAAAAACAACCGCCATTATAGCCAGCGCTATAACCATCTCAACGAGGGTTAGAGCCTCGCATAAACGCGCTGTCCTATTTTGGTAATGCATTATTATTAACCCTTAATCTTTACGCTGCTACCGATATTTTCGACACAAAATAAAGGAGGCGTTATACGAGTTTTCGAATTATCGGCCAATGAACACAAGAGCACAAAAGCTGTAATAAATCAGGCTATTTGACGATGTTGGCCTGTTTTTATCAGGCATAAATGCCCGTCCTGAAAAAAAACCTCCCACCGCAAAAAAAGGTCTTATAAAGCGGGGATGATAAATATTTAGCCCCCAGTTTGACTGGGGGTTTTTCCCCTACCATCTTCTGGCGATCAGAGTAGCCAGAGTAACCTCGATTTCATCATCTGTTAGGTTGCTGTTACCATTGAGGTCATAGCCAACTGAAACGGTTATTTTTCGCAAGTTAGAGCTTACCGAACTATCTGCCACGCTGCCCAGGTATGAGCCATCGAGAGGTGAGCTTGTTTGTGTAAATATGCTGTCGTAATTGTAGATCGAGCGTGCCCTTATTTCATCGAGCAAAGCTACGGCGAGGACAAGGCTGTGGGTTCTGTGTTCAATGATTGCGGTGCTGACATAGGCGATGGTTAGAGCTTTTAGAATCGGAACCATCGCGAGAATCAGTAAAGTTGATGCCACAATGACCTCGGTGAGAGTAAATCCTCGATGCTCGATGCTCGATACTCGATTCTCGCCGCGTATCGAGCATCGAGTATCCAGAATCGAGCATCTATATGTTTTCAGTTTTCGACGCATTTTATCATACCTGTTGCTGGAATAATGGTGATAGTAAAACTTCTGCCCTCTGCGGAAACGGTAAGCTCAGTACCACTTCCAGATTTTAGCTCTCCCAGAGGACCGAATTTGAATCTGTGTCCGGTAGGGCAACTAATAGTAACATTACCTGTAGTGTGTGAGTCCACTGTTTCATGAGTGTCCATATTTTCTATTTCGTAACCGTTATATGGAACGGAGCCGACCATCTTCAGTTCATAACCTTTGGAGTTGTTTGCAGCGTCAGAAATAGCAAGGCCGCGTGTCCGGCGAAGATCAGTAACCATTTTTCTGGCGACAGTGTCAGCTTTTTGTTTTGAAATGATAGCAAAATTGAGTCTGGGCACGGCAATAACTGCCAATATGCCGAGAAACATTACGACAATAAATAGCTCAACCAAGCTGAACGCTGTTTTCCTTTGCGCCATATTGCATAGTTCCCGCATTGATAACCCCCCAGTAAAACTGGGGGGCTAAATATTTAGCCCCGCAATTTATTGCGGGGTTCACATATCCGGTTAATGTTTATGATTACTTGTTATAATCCGACAGTCATTATCCATATTGTACTTTTTCCCAAATGGACATTCAGGCTCGCCCTCGGGAAAGTAATCGAGGTTTTCCGTAACATCCTTCAATTTCTTCGGCCAAGTGCCGGTATTTGCGTAGTACAGTTCAATTTGACTATTTATCAGGTCAATATTGCTTTCACAGACATTTCTCTTGGCTGCATCTGAGCTTGACGTAATTCTTGGAATAGCAATTACGGCCAGTACCCCGACGATTAAAAGGACGATCAGCGTTTCAACCAATGTAAAACCTCTTTGGGACAGCGTTTCCCTCTTTAGCATCATGGTAAGAACCAGCCATATGAAATCAACGAGGATGGCCACGCTCGGTGGCCATCCTTGTTGACCTGCATCTACACAAGCTGTATACAGCTTCTGATTAACCCTCACTCGCAATTAATGGCTGTGCTCAGCAACCCGATGAGTCGTGGTATTATAGTTATAGGCTGTCCCAAATGGGCATGCAGGTGCGCCATCAGGAAAATAGTCGGTGTTCTCGGTCACGTCTGTCAGCTGTGATGGCCAGGTGTCGTTGTTTGCTCTGTACAGTTCGATCTGCGAGTTTATCATGTCGACATTAGATTTGCAGGCATTGACCTTGGCACTGGTTGCTCCTCCAATAACTCTTGGAATAGCAATTGCCGCCAGCGCGCCCAGAATTAGAACCACAATCAATAGTTCTACTAATGTAAAACCTTTTCTCGACTTCATTTTGTTCCCCTTCCTCCCCCCAACACGCGTTCAGACCCGCCACGAGCCGAGTTCGTAGGGCGGGCTGTGCCCACTACACCTGTCAATGGCTGTGGTCAGCGACCCGATGGGTGGTGCTATTATAAGTATAAGCCGTGCCAAACGGACATGCAGGTGTTCCATCGGGAAAGTAGTCGGTGCTTTCGGTTACATCTGTTAGCTGCGACGGCCAGGAACCAGTATTCGCGTAGAACAATTCGATCTGTGAGTTTACCAGGTCGACATTTGTTTTGCAGGCGTTGATCTTGGCGCTGGTTGCACCTCCAACAATCCTTGGAATAGCAATCGCTGCCAGCGCTCCCAGGATCAAAACCACAATCAGCAACTCAACCAACGTAAAACCTTTTCTCGATCGCATCTTGTTTCCCTCTTCAAAAATACCCAATTCAGGTTATTTTAACGAACAGTTGAAACATCGACAGGAAATACAAGGCACTTTAATAAAAGGCCTTGTTTTGCGTGCTGCGTATTGCGTGCTGCGTATTGCGTTCGACGCACGACGCACAACGCATCACGAAAGAAGTAGTTTTCTCGATCCTCACACCATAGAAAGCATTTTTATGGGAAACAACCAGCTTCTGTTTGCAATGCCCTATAGTAAATATTAACATAAACTTTGCTTGAGTCAAATTTGCTTGCTGCGCATTGGTAACTGGTAATTGGTAATTATCAATCACCAATTACCAATCACCAATTTCCAATATAATTATTTCAAATGCCGCATATAATCCAGCATTGGCAAATATACAGCCATGAGGATAAATCCAACAATAGTCCCCATAATAAGCGTTAGAGCCGGCTCCAACTTCACAAGCAAAGCATTGATTGCCCTGTCGATATCTTTATCTAGAAAATCAGCACCTTTATTTAACATCTCCGGTAACTGCCCTACTTCCTCGCCTGAGATGGCCAACTGTGTGATCATAGCAGGAAAAATATCATAATTTTTTAAGGACTTTCCAACGGGATTACCAGCCTGAATCGATTCCTGCAACTCCTTGGTAATCTGGGCCATTTTGTGATTGTGAGCAACCAGACTTGCCACATCCAAGGCCTCAATTAACGAGACTCCCACCGAAGCCAGCATTGCGAAGGTCCGCGTAAAATGTGAAATCACAACCATACGATTAAGCTTGGCAAAAACAGGCATTTTTAACTTGAAAACATCCCATTGTGCTTTAATTTGTGGGTTTTTTGACAAACGTCGTAGTAATATTACTGCTGCCACGCCCAGAATAATGATTGCCCACCACCAGGATCTGATTAGAGAGCTTAAGTCCACCAGAGCCTGGGTAGGACCAGGCAATGACACATGCAACTTTTTGTATAACTTCGAAAACATAGGTACGATGAAAACCAAAAGAAAACCAATCGCCACAAAGCATACTATGCCGACCACGACAGGATAAATAAAAGCAGCCTTGACCTTTCGCTTTAGCTCTGTCTGCTTCTCTATATATACTGCACTCATTTCGAGCGATGCTGCTAACTTCCCTCCGGATTCACCTGCCTCAATCATGCCCAGGAAAAAATCTGAGAATAGACCTGAGTATTTTTCGAAGGCGTTTTTCAGACTAGAGCCAGTTTCCACCCTTTGCCTGATATCAGCGATTACCTGCCTAAAGGCCTGATTTTCAGTTTGTTCCTCTAATGTCTCCAGGCATCTGATAATTGACAATCCTGCCGAATACATCCCTGAAAACTTATAAGTAAAGGCCACCACCTCTGAGCCTTTTATTTTTTTGCGTTTTTTAGATGTAGATTTTGCCCGGCGAGCCTTCACTAAGACATAACCCATCTTGGCCAGTTCCTCACGCAGCGCCGCAACAGTGTTAATTTCGCTGGAGGTACCTGAGAACTTATTCCCGGTTTCGTCTTTCGCCGTGTACTCGTAAACCGCCATCAGTCTGTTCTTATATCGACAACTCGCATCAGCTCATCTAATGTTGTCACGCCACCGGCAACCTCATCAATTCCGCTTTTACGCAACGTTTTCATGCCGGAGGCCACAGCCTGCTGTTTGATCTTGTCGTCACTTGCTCCATCTACTATCATTTTGCGGATTACCTGCGAAACAGACAGTATCTCATAGATTGCCTTGCGTCCGCGGTATCCCATCTGGAAGCAATTTTTGCAGCCTGGACTGCGATACAGTTTGATGTCTCCGTCGGCGCCAGATTCGCCAAGCAGTAATTTGCGTTCTTCTTGCGATGGTTGATAAACCTGCTTACACTGTGGACAGGCTACTCTTATCAGCCTTTGTGCCACCGCGCCTAAAAGGGCAGAAGAAACAAGGAACGGTGGTATTCCCAGATTGATTAGCCGTGATATCGCACCAGCGGCGTCATTAGTGTGCAGTGTGCTCAGGACCAAATGCCCCGTCAGAGCGGCACTAATAGCTATTTCTGCTGTTTCTAAGTCGCGAATCTCACCTATCAGTATGACATCCGGGTCCTGCCGTAATATGCTTCGCAATGCTGATGCAAAAGTCATCCCCGCAACCGGCCTGACTTGCACCTGCGTAATGCCATCAAGACGGTACTCCACGGGGTCCTCAACAGTAACAACATTTCTTTCAGGGGTGCTTACCAATTGTAGAACCGAATACAGCGTAGTTGTCTTACCGCAGCCGGTCGGACCCGTGAGAAGTAACATCCCATAAGGATTGCTAACCAACTCTCGAAATTTCTGATTATCGTCGGACGAGGTTACCACGGCATCCAACGACCACTTGCCCGCATTTTTATCGAGAATTCTAATGACTATCTTTTCACCCCCTACCGCAGGCAAAGACGAAACTCTCAAATCATAGTTTTTACCATCATGCCGTAAGGCCATATGGCCGTCCTGGGGAACCCTTCGCTCTGAAATATCCATATCTGACATAATCTTGATATGCGATACCACCTCAAGCTGCGCCGATGAAGGCACATCTATTGCATTTCGTAAGATTCCATCTACACGGTATCGCACCCTCACATCAGATTCCTGCGGCTCAATGTGTACGTCACTCGCCCGAGTATCGATGGCCCCTCTTATTATGGAGGAAACCAGCTTGGCAATGGGAGCATCAGCGACCGCAACTTTTTTGTCCTCGACTGTACTCTGTCGCGCAGCTTTGCTGGTATCCTCTTTTAGACGCATTGAGACTATAGCCTGCTTTGTCACATTCGCTACGTTGAAATGATAGTGAATCGTTTGTCTTATGACACTGGGCACAGCAGCAACCGGAATAACCTTGTATCCGGTCTTCATCTCAATCTGGTCCCGCACAGTAAGGTCCAGAGGAGAACTCATCGCTACTATCAGGCGATGATCTTCTTTTCTTATCGGAATCACGTTGTGCTGACTCGCTATTTCATACGGAACTATGTGAGCTACCATCGGATCAACCATCTCAGGTGAAAGATTAACGAATTCTATTTTGTTGGCAGCTGCGACGACCCTGGTGAGCTGCTCTTCATCAAGAATATTTTCCTTTTTGAGGATGCCTATCAGACTTCCTCCGGTCTGGCGCTGCTGGTCGAGAGCAGCCGCAAGAGTTTTCTCATCGACAATCTTTTCTTGCAAAAGAAACGATATTATCGGGTCCTGCGTTTCCATAACATACTGTCTCTACAAAACATCTAATCCACAGCCAGTATCGACATAGCCCTGTGCTGACTTAAAGACAAACACACTTTCTCTGACACGATTTTGCAGTCCCAAATCACGGGCAAAAGGCCAATAATGGCATTTCGGCAGAACTTCACGTTTCCGCCAGCTATGCTACCCGGGTCATTGGTAACGCAGCGGACTGGATTTCGTAAGACGTGTTTTTAATTTCCTTGCAATTCAAATCTGTTGAGTGTAAAATTGTGCACGGTGCTCGTAAGCTTTTTATTCAAATTGCCATAAGTGCTTAATATAAGCATGTTGGCGGCGTAGCCAAGTGGACTAAGGCGACGGTTTGCAAAACCGTTATTCGTCGGTTCGAATCCGACCGCCGCCTGTTGTTTTATTCATCAATAATTTATCATGGCCCAGTCAATGCAAGTAAATATTAAAAATAGCGTTCTGCAACTCAACTATCAGCAAATGGTCAGAAAGACAGAAAGGCAAAAATGAACAAACAGGAAAAACAAAAACGAAAAAAACTTGCTATCACACTAACCATAATTTTTCTGCTGGCATTGTTCCTCGGCCCAGGGCCGGGCCTTTATCTGATCAACCCTAACCCTGCCGACCCCAATGCAAGATTTACCTTTTTGGGGATGCCGATAATTTATGCTTGGGCACTGTTGTGGCTACTTGTAGAATCTGTAGTAGTCGTGATCGCTTATCTAAAGCTGTGGGACAGCCACAAAAAAGGCCGGATTAACCCTAACTAAAACATTAATCTTATAGCTGCCAGGTACTTAATATGTTACCAATACTCGCGAAAACAGACGGTTCCAATATGGGTAACCTGCCGATTATAATGATGGGCGTTTACCTGCTGATGTTGGCCGGCGTGGGGGTCTATGGCTACATCAAAAGTAAATCCACCGAGGAAGATTATTACCTTGCCGGCCGTAAACAGGGTTTCCTTATCACTTCTTTGACCATTATAGCCGCTTTCTTCAGCTCAGCAGCACTGCTCGGCAATCCCGGGGCAGTTTATAAAGATGGTGTGGCGTTTATGCTGTTTGCACTGAACTTGCCCGTCGGCGGCGCAACCGTTTATATATTCGGCAACCGTATCTGGCTGGCCGGCCATGCCAAAGGTTATGTCACTCCTGGAGATATGATTTCCGAATACTACGATAATTCGGTGATGGTTCGCATACTCGTTGCTGTGCTCGGATTTTTATATGTTCTGCCCTATGTAGTCATTCAAATCCGCGCCGGCGGCCATCTCGCACAGCAGATATTCTCCTCAACCCCATATTTTACCATCCTCGGCCTTAAATTTGAAATCTTTGATGTCGGAGCAACAGTACTATCAATCATAATGATGATATACATAATTGTCGGAGGGATGAGGAGTGTGGCCCTGGCCGATGTGTTCCAGGGCATAATACTCCTGGCGGGTATGCTTATCGCCGGTGTCGTAGCCATTATCGCTTTCGGCGGAGTTACCAAGTATTTCAATGCCATCTCTACACTGCCGCCTGAAGCACTTTCTTTGCCTGGCGCTTCCGGTAGATATACACCCTGGCTGCTGATGACATTGTGCATATTCGGCTCATTGGCTTCGATTATTCAACCTGCACAGTGGATGCGATTCTATGCAGCCAAATCCCTTCAGACACTCAGGCGTAGCGCTCTTACGTTTTCACTCATTTTACCGCCTTGTTTCCTCTTTGGCGTAATGCTCGTTACCCTTGGTGCACGAGTACTCTATCCTCCTACGACAACTGTTGACCCCGTAACACACACAATTACAGTAATAGCTCACCCTGTTGTCGGAAGTCACGACCAGGCACTGATAGCCCTGCTCAAAAACCAAGGCGTCGCCGTAATGGGGACGCTTGGGCCTTTCATTGTAATGTTGATTATGCTGGCGGTTGTAGCAGCATCGATGAGTACCGCAGATGCTAATCTGCACGCCTTAAGCGCCGTACTGACACGTGATCTCTACGACCGTTTCATCCATCCCAAAGCCGGCGAAAAAGAGCGAACGTGGATAGGCCGTGGTATTATCGTCCTTGGGACACTGTTGTCATTATGGCTGGTGTATGTTGGTCAAAGAAACAAGGATTTTGCTCCTCTGAAAATGATTGTAGAGATGCAGTTTGTGGCCATGGCCTTTTCCTGCCAGGTCTTACCTGCTGCCGTTGATGTATTATTTGTCCATCGCGGCACACGTGCCGGTGCTGTCTGTGGTATGGTTTCCGGCCTGTTGGTCGTAATGATGTTTACACCGATGTCAAAGGTCCTGCTGGGACAGGGACTTGGAATCTCTGTTGCAAATACGTCACTATATCTCAAACAACTGTTAGATATCGGATTCTGCGGCCTGGTGGCAAACGTACCGGTATTTGTGGCAGTCAGTCTTTTTACCAAAAAACCAGACCAAAAGAAAGTTGCGGAACTTAAGAGAATCATGACCGGCGAGAATGACTAAAATCCGGTTCTTTTGCGCGGTTGCTGCCTATGAAAGTAAACATCAAAAACTGCGTATTGGAATTACTGCAAGCTGATATCACCGAGATGTCCACAGACGCGATTGTCAACGCTGCCAATGCCCGATTAACCTTGGGTGGCGGCGTAGCTGGAGCTATCAGAAGAAAAGGCGGCACTAAAATACAACAAGAATGTAATAAAATTGGCCGAACATTTGTCGGCGGCGCCGTGATAACCACCGGCGGTAATCTTAAAGCAAAGTACGTAATTCACGCTGTGGGGCCGCAAATGGGTGAAGGAGACGAAGACCAGAAGCTCAAAAATGCCACGCTCAACTCGCTTAAATTAGCCGATGAAAATAATCTCAAGAGCATTTCCTTCCCGGCTATCAGCACCGGCATCTTCGGCTTTCCTATCCAAAGATGTGCCGAGATAATGCTAAAGACGACTATCGAATACCTTAAAGGCCAAACCGGCTTAGAAAAAGTTGTTTTCTGTCTCTTCGGCCAGGACAGTTACAAGGTCTTTGAAAACCAGCTAAAGCGGGTTTGAAATTGGCTTTGTTTGGCTTTGTTTTTCCCTCCCACGGAAAACGGCAAATTTCTCATATTCTTTTTATATCAAAGAGCTTACGTAAATTATAGCCTTACATAAATTGGCTTTGTTTTGCATAATAGCTTAAACATTGGTAAATGGTAACTGGTTATTGGTAATTGGTCGTTGATTGCCGTGAAAAATAAGGATTTGGGCTTCGCATGCTATTGGAAGGCCCTCCTTGTTTACGATTTGCTATCTATCATCTACCATCGAGTATCCAGAATCAAGCATCTAAAATCTAATAGTATTATACCAAATTCTGCCTGTTTCTCAATAAAAATCTAACAATATAATGAAAAATTTAGCCACAGAGAACGCAGAGAACACGGAGAAAAATACGACGGTTAGCCCTACCATTCATGGCAGGGTTCTTGTTTTTTGGACACAGATGAACACTGTTGAACGCGGATTTGGCTATAAAAGTATATAAGTATATGCGTATATACTTATGGAGTATTCAAAGAAGCCGAGTTTTAGGGAGAGTGGTTATTTAATCGTTTAAGAGAGACTGTAGTAGCGTTACAGAGTAAATAATACTTAACTCCTTTTAATAAAATGAGTTATGTAATGTCACAATTTACAAATTGCAGTCTTCTGTCTGTTATTGAAGCAGTTTCCAGCGCAAAATTTGGTATTTTGCCACCATTTGACTGAAAGCGGCAACCATATACCAAGCTATACTCTTTAGTCATCTTGTTATTGTCTCTAAGAAACTCTGTTTTGTTGCTATAGTGTCGTTTAAGATGGGTCTTTAGCTCCAGAGGTCAAAGATGGAATCCGAAATTTTTTCGAGAAGATTTAGATGAGTTTTTTGCTTTCCTTTTGACAGTTGGTCGAGTACTGTATAAGTATATGCGTATATACTTATATAGTGCTTTAAGAAATATAATTTTTTAGTGGAGGATTTGAGGTGGAGGGTCTTTAGCTCCAGAGGGAGGCAGTTTTGTCGGTGATTTTGTTTTGGAGGATTTTAGTCTCGGCGAATCGTCTCGGCGACTCGTCCCCTTAGGGGCCGTAGCCAGAAGGCCGAGGCCGTAGAGATAACGATATCTTTCATTATTCTATCTTGCCTTTGCTTAGCCAGGCTGCTTTTTTTATAGGTGGCTTTCCCTAGTTCAATTAAGCGCAGACGAGTAGGAATCGATGTTCATTGTTGTCTACATTTTTTGAAGATCAGCGTAAGCTTCTCTTTTTTGCCTCCCAATGTGTTCCACTTCCGACTCTAATTCTTGGCGGAGGATAGATATTCGCATCCACCTTCCACCTTCCTCTTTTTCCTTTCACCAAAATGTACGTTTGTTTATTCTTTTCATTATAGATGTATGAATATGACGACTTCTTAAGGTCGAACCATTTCAAATACACGTATTCTTCTGTAACTGCAATCGCTCGATTTTCTTCTATTTTATGCAATCTTATGTCTAGTAGTTCACACGTTGATGGATTTAGAGAATTGCTAATGACCCACTTTCTTTTCCGATGTTCATTCAATACATGCTCTATTCTTTTGCGTGCTGAGCCGGTCAAGGTAAAATATTTATCAATCTCACGAAGTTGCATCTTAGGTAGCGCCTTGTATGCTGAAAATTCCGCCTGAATTGACTTTTTTACTACGTCTAGAATATTTTCCCTGAAACCTCCTGGAACTAATACTTCAAGGAGTTTTATTAGACTATGCTGAAACATTGACCGGTTTCGAAAATCTGCATACACTTTATCTTGAAGAAAGAGAGGGATGTCACAGTCCCTATAAAGGATAGGTAGCACCTTGACTTGCTTCTGCTCGATCTCGATAGTTGTAGCTATCCGAAGTTCCTTTTGCACCCAACCGGATGATATTGATTTAGGGCTTAGAATAACACCAAGATAGTCCATTTTTTTTATCCCTTCGGTAATCTTCTGCAATAGTGAATCGCCAACTTTGATTTCTGCCTTATCTATCCACGTTGTGACTCCATAAGCAGTAAGGAGTTCTCCTAACCGATGAGCGAAGCGTTTATCACTGGAACTATGGCTTAGGAATATGCTACAAGTTTTTTTGGAATGTATCATTTTACAAACTTATATCCTTCTGTGCCTAATTTTTATTAAGTAAGGCTAAAATAGTAAATGTCTCTGATTAACCGCATACGCCGAGTGTTGGTGCGACACCACGGGTAAAGGTAGGGCGTTTCTCCGGGTTGATAGCCCTTCATCGTCGCGCCCGAGCCGCTTTCCCCACCTGTACTAACGGCCGCCTTCCGACTCCCAGAACACCATGATGCCGCACCATTATTGATTATTTATTCTGGATACATCCACCTTTTTCTGTGCGCTCCCCAGCCATTAATAGGTGGCTGTCCCTAGTTTAAGTTAAGTTTCCCCCAAGCCCAAGAAATATAGTTGTAATATCTGTCAGCACTTCGTTTTCGTATTCCTGAACTATGTTTGTGCCTAAAGATATTCCATTTACCTGCATATATTTGTGAGTTAGTTCATGAGCTAAAGTTGCTATGACAGCATCCTCAAAACCTTGTACATCATCTGATATTTCTACAAAAACATCGTCACCTGAATATTTTAGCTCAATATTTCCAGCCTTGTTTGGCTTTTGTTTAGTCACAGTAATTAAAAAAGTGTATTTGTTTAATCCTAAAAAATTAGCAATTTCTTTTGCAGCACCCTGTAGTCTTACAGAGTCTAAGAAGCCTTTGCCAGGAACCCAAAAAGGTTCCATAGGTTTGTATCCAACATAAGCTCCAAATTGCTTTTCTAAAAAAGTAATCTTATTGATGTAATCATTAACGAACAAATCAGGCATATTTACGCTTTCTCAATTCCTCACCGCCAATCGCCGCCGAATCAAAAATCGGGGACACTATACTTATTTCTCCCTTTCATTGAGGTTTTTTCATGGCTTGCATAGGGACCTCTGTGAACTTTGTAGCTGTTTTGGTTTGTAATTATACAAACCTGCCGCTAAGGATGCAAATTAAATAAAACCATCGTCCATCATTCCCATTCATCGTATTTTTCCCATAATTGGTGCGATTCATCACACCCTACTTTTGGCAAAAACTGCAAGTCTTATTTTAACCAATTTTAACCAAAGATCCGTTCGGCTGCGCTCAGGACAAGTTTCGCGGATTAACACGGATTAAATACAAATAAGAAATCAGTTAACTCCTATGAATCGGAGCCGGTCAAGCATCATTAAAAAATCCGTGGTTCTTTTTGTGCATTTTCGTAGCAAAATAAAAAAGGGACGTGGGCCTCCGTGCCCAAAGTCCCTTCATCTATTATATATGTGTCTTGTCGCAGGGAAATTGTGACCTGTGGAAACTACGTATTTTTTTATATTTTATTACTATCGGCAGCGAATTAGCTGATTGCTATCGAACTGGACATGAGGAATGTTTGTTTTTAGGTCTTCAATAAAACGCAGGCCATCCTTCCAATACCCAGCAGTAGGCTTCAAGGTTGCGCAATGACCTAAAAAATAGCGGTTTATATTGTAAACCAGAAGCTCCCGGAGATATTTGCTCACCATCGATGCTAATGAGACCGGCAAAAACCGATCATCCGCATCAACTACAAAATACAGCCGCATACTTTTATCATCAACCTGCAATTCATAGCTGCTTGTCTGCGGGCTCTCACGGAGAATCTTCAATTCCATTTCAGGAAACATCCGCTGTAAGTTCTTCCGGTAGCGAACCCGTCCGCCCTGCCGGTCAACCATAATCTGTAAATCATCGCCGCCAAAGTTATCGAAAGCGTTTTTTATGAGCTGTGACGTAGCGGTAAAAAGAACGCTGGCCTTATTTTTCACACTGCTCATCATTTTGTTGTAGTACGCAACGTCCAGACAGCAGCTTTTTAGTTCCAGCAATTTGATACCATTTGAGGCCATATCATCAGCCAGCACCGCTGAGGCAATCGCCTTATCCGCGCCATTTGCCAAGAGCCGTTGAGCTCCTGCATCTTTATACCAGGGATAATCATCCAACTGCTCTAAGCTGTCCGGACACAATAGTTTGATAAGCTCGAAAAGCGTGACCGGCTCTTGGCCAAGGCATCTTAGGCACGCAAGAACACTGCGCTGCAGGTGTTCTATCCCCAGCGACTTGCTGTAAACCTTCTTGCTGTCGGCGATGAGCAGCCGGCCTGCGAGCCTTTTTCGCTTATCGGCGACACTTTTTTTCAAAATCTGCCAAAGGTCTGCATTCAAAAGATGATGAGGAAGTGAAAAGGTGCTCGACGAGACGACTAAAGGCCCAAGAATCGGCCCAAAACCAGCTTCATCAATCCCTACTAAGACCGCCATCCCTGTAACCTCTGCCATTATTGCAATTACTATCCCCGTCGGGAGTCGAACCCGAAACCTCTGGCTCCGGAGGCCAACGCTCTATCCAATTGAGCTACGGGGACCAAAATCAATACTATTCTATTACGCTAAAATGCGTGATAAGTCAAGAACTTAACCGGCTGAAAATTAGCTGTTTTGTGTTTTCTACGTGCAGATTTTGTGCCCGTATGTTATAATAAAGTATGTTGTGAAGGTACGGTCGATGAGAAGATTGAACTTATACAATCCGATCGGAGCGTCAGTCATTTCAGCGCTTTTTGCCATCATCTTGTGCTGGCCCTCTGTAGTTCAAGCTGGTCGGCCCGGCTGGCAGCGCCAAGAAGTCAACTGGCGCATGAGCGGTGGCAGCCGTATCAAAGCCGTCAGATTTCCCACAGACACACCTTTGCTTGATAGAGACAGCGGCAGAACACATACTATCTCCCACGAAAACACGTTCTTCGCTGCAAGCGCTACAAGGACCGAATCACAGAGAAATATCGCCGCCAGCGCAGCCACCCAGTTCGACATCATCTCACCTCCAACGGCAGGTTTTGCACCATGGATCGTGGTTGGTATCACAGATGCACGATTGGGCGAATTGGAGCTCGACGCCATTCCTAAAACCTCTGTGGTAGGCAATTACCTGACATCTAACCCTCAAGCCAACTATGGTATCGGCTTATTCGATACCGGTGCAGCAGCTCATGTGCTTAATTGGCTCGATGCAACAACAACCGGTGTTTTTGACCACGTACCGAATCTGCTTACATCCAGCACCATTGAAGTCTCCGGCGTTACTGGCACAATCCCAGCCTGGGTCAGCCAGCCTTTGGGCCTTTTTATAGATGGACTGGGAAGCGTCGATCCGAACGGCCTCGTCTCGGATGACTCTATGATGGTAGGCCAGATCAACGTCTCCGTTGCCGTAGGCGATTCAATAGAATCACCAAATGTGCCTACAGCTATCGGCACTCCTCTGTCGGTCTTTTTCACAAGCGTCATATACAATGACCGACAAATAACGGTCGCGCGTGATGGCAACGAACTTATGGCTCCGGACTTACGCTTCTATGAACATGACGACCGCCATATCCCAAAGTATCCCAATACGATACCTCTGGAACTACGGCCTTCTGGGGCCGTCGCTGTCCAATACTTCCCTAATATCTTCGATCCTTTTGACCCCGATTTTGGTTCTCCCGCTGCCCCTTCTATGATAATGGGATTCCTGCCAACCCAGAGCCTTTTCTTTATATCCAGTGTAGACCTATCCGATGGTGACAAGCAGGCCCTGGATAAGGACGGTTTCATGCTCGATACCGGTGCCCAAGTCAGCGTCGTTAGTGAAGCGATAGGCGCCCGGCTTGGTCTGAATGCCGACAAGGCCGATTTCGAGGTCGAAATACAAGATGTCACTGGCGGTACCACCATAGCCCCGGGCTTCTTCATCGACTCTCTTGAAATCGTAGCAATGCCCAGATGGCTTAGCTACACTAATGTGCCAATCGTCATGCTCAATGTTAGCTCGCCCGAAGGCGGCTTCCTTGATGGCATAGTTGGCATGAATCTATTTGTCGATTTCAACCTCGTAATTCGCGGTGGAGGCCTCGCCGGACTGGCCCCCCCTGCTATCGAATTCGAACGCATCTCCAGCCGCATTATTGCTGATATCGCTCCCCAAGGTGGCGACGGGGTAGTCGATTTTCTTGACTTGGCCGCCTTGGCCAACGCGTGGCTAATGACCGCAGACTCACCCGATTGGAATCCAAAAGTTGATATAGCTCCGCGCCCGAGGCCTGATAACATAATCAACTTTACAGATTTTATTGTGCTTGCTGAACATTGGCACCAGACCGCTCCCCCATAGGCCCGCTAAAATCCAATTTCAATTTGCTCTGTAGAAAAGACTCCTTGTCATTTCGACCGAAGCCCCGCCCAGCGCTGGGCGGGGCGAAGTGGAGAAATCTATTCAAAAACAGATTTCACTTCGTGGCTCTCCGCTTCGTGTCTCGACTCGCCTACGGCTCGCTCGAAATGACAAATTCTGTGTTTTCTACAAAGCAATTTCAATTGACAAGCTCTGGAGCAAGTGTAAGACTTAAAACGAAAAGCTAAAAATGACACTTGCGCGTCATTTTTACGTTTTTCGTTTTAAGCTTTCAATTTCCTCTTGCAGGAACAGCCAGATGAGATATATTCTGGATTTTTTATATTTGTTAGCTGCGATTAGTTACAGCCCTGTAATTATATACCGTACCATCAGGTACAAGCGCTACCGGACGGGCTGGGCGCAGCGATTCGGCAAAATCACTCGCAAATCCGCCGCAGGCGGACAAAAAAAATGTATCTGGCTGCACGCGGTAAGTGTAGGCGAGGTCAACGCTGCTAAAACCGTAGTCCGCGAGCTGCAAAATAGATTCAGCAATTTTGAGATTGTAATTAGCACAACTACCGACACTGGTTTTGCCCGTGCAAACAACCTTTTTGGTAATAAATTTAAGGTATTTTACTTTCCCCTTGATTTTTCATGGATAATGATCCGAGCCTTCCGCAGAATTCAGCCGACACTGTGTTTATTGATAGAACTGGAGGTTTGGCCAAATTTCGTTCATATCGCCCAGAAGTCTAATATTCCTGTCGTTGTGGTCAATGGCCGAATAAGCGACAAAAGTTTTGCCAGATACAAAAAGATAAAGCCCATTGCTAAAAAAATCTTCCGCAAAGTTAGTTTAATTCTCGCTCAGACAGAAGAATACGCTCAGCGTTTCAAAGAGCTTGGCTGCCCCGATGAAAAGGTAATTGTTACCGGCTCATTAAAATACGACACTGCACAAATTACCGATAAAGTTGAAGGCGCTGATACCCTTGCCGAACAACTGTTCGGCAAAATCTCAAATCTCAAATCTCAAATCTCAAATCGTTTATGGGTAGCAGGCGCCACTGGAAATGATGAAGAGAAAATACTGTTGGAAGTTTATCAAAAGCTAAAACAGCAAAAACAATTCAGCAACCTTCGCCTGGCAATAATCCCGCGTAAACCCGAAAGGTTCGACGAAGTCGCACAGCTCATAGAACAATCTGGTTTTAACCTTATTCGATATAGCAAACTAAAAAAACTAACGAACGATGCAAGTGAAAAATCGAAAATCGAAAATCGAAAATCGAAAATTAATGCGGTTATCCTCGGCGATACAATGGGCGATCTGCGAAAATTCTACTCGCTGGCAACCGTAATTTTCGTCGGTAGGTCACTCGTTCCAATGGGCGGCTCTGATATGATGGAGGCCGCGGCTCTGGGCAAATGCACTATATTTGGCCCTTACGCCTTTAATTTCAAACAGACTGTCGATGAGCTTCTTAAAGAAAATGGCGCCATTATGGTTAAAGATAAAGATGATTTACTTGCGACAATGCAGAAATGTCTCACCGAACCAGATTACGCCGAACGAATCGCCAGGAATGGCCAACAGGTAATAAAGAAAAACCAGGGCGCAACAGTTAGAAGCATGCAGTACATCGCTAGGCTTCTCGAAAATGTGGGAGCCCACGTGGGTTAATGTCCCAAATTCCACCAAACTCAGGCCCAATGAGCGACCCGGCAGTAAATAAAAACTACGCGCAAGCAAGCGAACCAAAGAGGCGAGATGACATTGACTGGCTCCGGGTACTTGCGATGCTTGTGGTCTTTGTTTTTCACTGCGGACGATTCTTCGATGAGGAAGATTGGCACGTCAAGAATCCTCAGACAAACCACACTGTAATGATTCTTGTGGGAATTACCGTCCAGTGGATGATGCCGCTATTTTTTCTACTTTCAGGCATGAGTTCCTGTTATGCCCTGAGCCGGCACAAGGCAGCACAGTACATTCTTGCAAGGATTAAACGCCTCGCTGTGCCCTTTGTGTTTGGCACCTTTGTTGTTATCGCCCCGCTGCAGGTTTACCTTGAAAGGCTCAGCCACGGCCAATTTCACGGCTCTTTCTTGGAGTTCTATCCCCATTATTTTGAGGGCTGGTATGGCCTCGGCGGCAATTTCGCCTGGATGGGCATCCACTTATGGTACCTCGAAATCCTCTTTATTTTTTCGCTGGTCGCTTTGCCTCTATTTCTCTATTTGAGCACGCCCGGCGGTCGCAAGCTAATCTCAAAAATCGCTGTGGCTTTGAAACAGATGGGATTCATCTTTCTACTCGCCTTTCCTATAGCGATAATGGAATTTGTCGCAAATCTGCCTTTCATAAAACCCACTATCCTTGGCAGTGAAGGTTTTGGCGGCTGGAGTCTTCTGGTGTACCTCGTCTATTTCATCCTGGGTTACCTCATCGCAGCCGATTTCCACCTTGGGCGTGTCATCGAAGTACAAAGAATCCCTGCCCTCATTGGCGGCATAAGTATCACAACCGTGGGGTTTTACCTTGTAGAATCAGGATATGTCTTTCCTGAGTGGCTCTCGGCACTTCTGCGAGGGTTCAATGCATGGGCCTGGCTGATTGCGATATGCGGCTTCGGCAGCAGACATTTGAACTTCAGCAACCGATTCCTCAAATACGGAAATGAAGCGGTTCTGCCATTCTACATCCTCCACCAGACCGTTATTCTTACTATCGGCTACTACATCGTTCAATCGGATATGGCAATGTCGGCCAAGTTCCTTATCATCGCGGTAACTTCCTCTCTCACAATTGTAGCCCTCTATGAGGTGCTTATAAGGCGCGTCAATTTGCTGCGGTTTCTGTTTGGAATGAAGCTCAAGCAATCCTCATTGACCTGACTTGATCCTTCGTACCAGCAAAATTAGAAATAAGATAAGTCCCCTACCTTTGATGAGAATTTCGAATTTTCCGGCAGCAGTGGCCCGTTTCCACAGCAGCTGCTGATAATATTCACGCCAACAGATTGTATTTTCTCTGCCACTGTTTACTCAAGCTTTGAGATTAGTCCTTCGATGTGTCTGACAAATTCTTGTGTTTGTTTCAGCCAGCCGGAAACATCTTCGGCTTTGAAGCGGACGAAATCGTCATAGTCTCCTTTGTGTCGATTATCGAATAGCAAGTCAAAATGCGTGCCTAGTTCCTTCGGTATAAGACCGGTCTTAACAAACTCACGATGCATCAATGAGCGAAGATAGCCATGTTTGCTTGTGGAGAAATCACGTGTAAGGAGCAGCGCTGAGACCGCATAAAAGCAGGCATAATAGAGCCGATTCACGTAGGCGTTTATTCGACCGGCGTCAAACATTATTTTGGCCTCGTCTAAGGTCTCGCGTGCCCGTTCCATCCGGTATTCAATCAATTCGCGTTCTTCTTTGGTCATAAGACCACACCTTCACGATCAATGTTTTTGTGAAAAGGCATAGCCCGGTAAAGAGGGGTATCCCACTGCTGCTTATTATAGATAGCCAAGGTTAGAACCGCACCGGTATCGAGTTCAAGAGGATATATGCTTTCGATCATTTTCTCATGCATAAGTATATCTGCGGGACCATCGACGAGAATAAGGATGTCGTAGTCGGAATATTCGTTGGCGTCGCCGCGAGCATGAGAGCCATATAGGATAACTTCGGCGTCAGGAACCACTTGTCTTATAGCATTCTTACAGCGCTTGAGCAGTTCAATATTCTGGGCACTGCCTTTCCACGAATCAATAGATTTCATGCGTCACCTCGGCTGGATTATTTCAACCTTTTTGCCGTTGCTGCAATATGAGCTGGCCCGGTTCCGCAGCAGCCGCCAATAATGTTCACGCCAGCAGAATGTATTTTCTCTGCCGCTGCCACAAAATCTTCGGGCGTTACCTTATAAACAGCCTTACCATCAATTAGCTCTGGTTTACCTGCGTTAGGCTCGGCAAAAATCGTCGCTCGTTGCTCCCCTCGACTCTGCTCGGGGCAGGCTTTGCTCGTCGCTCGTTTCTTTTCCAAAGCGTTTATTGTGGCGACATATTTACCTGCCAGCTTTATGTATTCATCGAGGGTGGCTGTGCCGCAATTAAATCCTACTGCGTCAATATCCAGCGAACTCGCTTTTGAAACTGCCGCTTCGACATCTATACCCATCATCGTTCTAAAATCGTTGCTTGTACGGTCAAAGGCAAACGAGACAAACACAGGCATGTTGCTAACCGATTTCACCGCTTCGACGGCAATTGTCGCTTCATCAAGAGCAGTCATTGTTTCGATTATAAAGCCGTCGACACCGCCATCTAAAAGCGCCTTTGCCTGCTGGGTGAAAGCATCTTTTAGATCTTGCGGTTTTAAGTTTCCCAGCGGCTCCAAAAAATCTCCGCTCGGTCCAATATCGCCTAAGACATAACTCTTCTGCCCTGCTGCGCGGCGGGCTATTTGCGCACCTGCCAGGTTTATCTTTTCGACCTTATCGATAAGGCCGTGTCGGGCCAGAGCGAATCTATTGGCACCAAAAGTGTTAGTAAGAATTGCATCGCTGCCCGCTTTTAGATATGAACGGTGAATATCTAAAATAATATCAGGTGACCCGATATTTAGATAGTCATTGCACCTGCCTGCCTCAACCCCGCGGGCAATCAATTCGGTTCCCATTGCCCCATCCAATAAAAATAGACCTTGTTTAATTCTTTCCCTCAGGCTTATTTTGGACATAAAAACCCTGGTCTTTCAATCTTGCTTCTGTTCAATCCAATTTCCATCTACATTTACAAAAACGCGCTTAAAACCCTTTGGTTCAGGATGGGTGAAAAGAAAGTTCCGTTGCTTGGAACTTATGCTGTCTGACTTCACAGAAGTCAAACTAAAAGTAACGCTGGTTAAGTCCTCTACACTTTCCCCATACTTTGTAATTTTTATGCTCCTGGGGACAAAAAATTCCTCTACAACCTGCTCGTACTTATCCAGTTCTACAGTAAGCTCGGAGTTCCTATGTATATCAAAATATTGAATCTTCCGAATCAGATAATCACAATTATAAACATATATTTTTTTGATTATGCTGGCTTTGTCATTGCGTCTTGTCAGAACATCAAACGCTTCTTTTTTCGACAATGACCAGCTCTCGTTGCCATTTCCATCGCTGCCAACTGCTATAATTCCAAGACCCTCAAGCGCCAGTCTCGGACTAATCATAAGCTCATCAAGATAATTTATTTGCTCCCACCTGCCCTGCCAGTAACTGCTGATTTCTTTAAGTCTTATTGCCAGCCAAAACTCATTTTCGTTTGACCCCAGAACGATCCCTCGCGGGTCAAAGGCCACATCACCCTGCAAGCACATTTCAGCCGGCGGATTCATCCATAGTTTTACCGGGAAATTTTCTTCGTGCTTTTTGCCCTGGACATAATACAGCAGGCGGCACTGGCCGTTAGCTTTCAACGGCACAGCACTTTGCGAACGTGACATCAGGATAGATAATGACTGCTCTACAGTTTCCTTGCCCGGACAGACGCGAGCCGGCTTTTGAATTTCAGGAGTACAACCAGTAAGAATCAATATCGCTGCAGTAAAATGAAACAACAATTGGTTGTTATGCCGGTGATAGTACATTTTTCTTAAACCACGCCTTACACGGCAGGTTATCAGGGTACCAGAGTATCAGGTGGTGGACATCAGGTTATCAGGCTCTCAGTTTAATCGTAGCTGTCCCTGAGACCCTGATGTCCTGGTATCCTGCATCCTGATGCCCTGATACCCTGGTATCCTCGTTTTTATGCCTTTTCGTGGAAATCTTATAAATCCGTTTGCAGAATTTCGCCTATCTGCGAGGATAATTGTTCGATTTGCGCCTCATCAAGATGTGGATTTATCACCTCCACGATTTCCTTATCACCTGTTATTCTCAAACGCCAGATTTCCTTATCGCCCTCGACCCTGGATGAATCATATTTCAGGCGTCTTTTTCGCATCAAGATTAGTGCCAGGACAAAGCGAAAATTTATTTTTTCCTGCTCAGTTTCCTTCTCCAGGCGGTCAAAAAAGGCCATCAGCATATCATCGTCCACGAATCTGGCCTTTTTCTGGCCAGGCTGTGGCAGCTTTGTTTTCCAGAAGCAAAACACATTCGGCTTCTGGCTTTGCCAGTAATCGGCGCAGAAATCCCGCCGTTGTAATCCCTGCTCGGTTTCTACAAGAGCACCGAAGTATTCTTCGCCGTATTCAATCTTTTTGCCTGTGCCGTAGCACTGCCCAAGCGGCTTGTCAATTTCCCACTGGTCCATCTTTATTTTGTCTTCTATTCAGCCGATATTTCGCATACTGACTACATGAAGCGGCCCCGACATGCCAGGGACCGTGCTTATCTATCAACAATAATATCCGAATCGTCTGCGCATTTCCAATCCGTTTTGTGAGTCCTGGATAAACCTGACAGATATTGCGATACCTCCTGCGCATTTCCTACCTTTTGAATCTTACCATGGCTCATAACGATAATCCTTGTGGCTAAAGAAAATGCCTCATCTCTATCATGCGTTACATAAAGCATTGTTATATCAAGTTCCTGCTGTAATCTCAGGATTTCTTTTCTCAACATTAAATTCAAATCGAGGTCAAGATTAGACAGCGGCTCATCCATTAAAAGTATTTTGGGCTGGGATACAAGTGCCCGAGCAAGTGCTACCCTCTGTTGTTGACCTCCGGAGAGATCGCTTGGAGAACTGTTTTCATACTGTTTCATTTGCATTTTTGCAAGTATCTGGTCGATGCGTTTTTTTCTTTCTTTCTTCGGTGTTTTTTTTGCTTTCAATCCAAACTCAAGATTGCGATAAACACTCATGTGCGGCCAGAGTGCCAGGTCCTGAAAAACCATCCCAATATTTCTATTTTCAGGCTCCACCAAACATTTTCCATTTGCAGCTACAGTAACCGTATCTACAGTCACGATACCTTTGTCAGGTTGAATAAATCCGGCAATGATTCTTAAAAGCGTTGTCTTGCCGCACCCCGAGGGTCCCAAGATTACAACTCTTTCACCTTTTTCTACATTCAACGACATACCATTGATAGCTGCGATAGTATTGTACGACTTATAAAGATTGTCAATTTTCAATATCATCTTTTACCCAATATATTTTGTAACCATGGTGAGCACACCAAGAGGTAAGCATGTAATAACTACCATAATCACGCACAAAGCAGCAATGACCTGCTCAGGACTGTTTGCCATAAGTGTGAAAATGTGAACTGGAAGCGTATTATGATCTGGCGGATAGACTATCATGGTGATACCAAGGTCTTTTAAACAGAAGATAAACCCAACCAGCCACGCAGCGACTATCCCGTATTTTGCTTGTGGAACAAGCACGCCGAACAATCTGCGAAACCATCCAGCTCCTACGATCTGAGCGCATTCTTCCATCGACCGAGGTATTTGTGAAAAGGTCGCTGCCATAATTCTTTCACTTAAAGCCGTGTATTGAGCAATGTAACCAAATAAAATGATAGCCATTGAAGCATATATAAAATTTGTTGCCCGGGTATTCCATAAACTGATTAGCCCGATGCCAATCACGGTGCTTGGCAAAGCGAAAAGAAAGATAGCCAGCGAATCTGCAGCAAGAGAAAACCGCAGAGCCTTACGTTCAAGGACATATCCAAGGAAGAAACCGAATGCAGCTAAACACGTGGCACCGATTGAAGCATAGATTAAGCTGCGAAAGATGGCATCCATACCTCGAGCAAGAGCTTCGCCATACGCCGACAAAGAAAACGACTTTATCAACAATACAGCAATAGGGATTGTCACAAAGATAAAAGCAAGAAAGCTCACAGCAACGAAAAAAAAAGGCTTCGTCTTGCCGAGCGGCACTATTATTGTTGGTTCTTGCTCCACCGTTCTAAATTGAAAGGTCTTCTTACGTAGAAAAATGCGTTCAACAATCAAAACAATAAAAGTAATTAATCCTAAGGGAATCGCCGAAGCAGTCGCTGCATTAAAATTATAAAATGCGGAAAACTGAATAAACGACTCGATTGGAAAAACCTCGAAGCGAAGAGACAATGGCACACCGAACTCGCCAAGGGTAAGAATAAAAACAATCAGTCCTGCTAAAAAAACGCCCGGCATTACAATGGGAATAGATATTCTTCTCAGGACTACAGGCCATCCGGCGTAAAGCTTGCCGGCCTCCTCAAGTCTCGGATTAACCATCTGCAAATATGTTATTGTCAAAATAATAACTATCGGAAGCAGTGTCGAGACCATTACAAAAAGCGTTCCGGCAAAGCTAAAAAGAAACCGCGATGTAACGACCCCTACGTTAGCACCCAATAGCCCTGCTAAAATCCCATCCCGTCCCAAAAAATAAAACCACGCCACGGCCAAAATATAAGATGGAATAACCAGCGGAATTACAAAAAGTACGATAAATAACTTTTTAAATGGCAGGTCTGTTTTTGCAAAAACTGTCCCCAATGCAAGTCCTAATAAGACCGTTATAAAAGTCGTGGCACACGCAAGGGCCAGACTGTGAGACAATAAAATCCACTGTCTTTTTGATTGAAATAAAACCTGGTAATTCTTGAACGATAGTTCACCATCGACAAAGAAAGACTTGATAAACATTGATACAACAGGAGCAAGCCCTATTACTGCTAATAAAAGAATGATTAGCAACAGCGTACATTTCTTTGCCATCTAATAACCTGACCACTCTTTTAGATATCCTTGAATTTCCTGAAGTTTTGTAGCCACAGCTTCATAATCGATGTCCATAGTTTTTATATCTTCTATCTTCTTTACGTCCACCGGGGTATCAACACCCTTATGTAATGGAATTTGTGCACAATCCGCAAGCGCTAATTTGCGTTCTGTTTCAGCAGAAAGCAGATAGTCTATTAACTTTTTGCCATTTTCAGGGTTAGGTCCATCTTTTATCAAAACTGCTGCATTAGGTAAGATAAGACATCCAATTCCGTCTTGTTCCTGATCGGGATAGATTTGTCTAACCGCCTTGCCATCTCTTATCGCATTCGTAGCATCATCACTATCGACCAAACTAAATGTAAATTCCTTATTAGCAACCAGCAAAGTGGACTCTCCATTACTTGTCGAAATCTTAACTCCGTTATTTTTCATCTTCTCCATAAACTCTTTTGCTTTGTCGTCGCCCCAAATAGTAAAAAGCGCCGCAACCCAGGAGGTTGTGGTCCCAAAAAGCGGGTTTGCTATGACAATTCTATTTCTCCACACCTGGTTCGTATAATCCAGAATAGAACGCGGCGGCTTTGCCTCATTGCTTACAACCAAAACCCTTGCTCTGGCTGAAAAACCGGTCCAGTATCCCTCAGAATCCTTAAAAACGGAGGGGATACCTTCGGCGTTGGGAGAAAAATAGGGTGTGGATATCCCCTTCTGCTTTAGCACAACTGCTCTGATTGGTTCATTTGCCCAATAAACATCTGCCTGTGGATTGTTTTTCTCAGCAATCAGGCGATTCATAGCACCGGTACTTTTTGTTTCTTCCGTATCATAAACGGCCTTTACCTTGATGCCTGTTTCTCTCTCAAAGTCCTTTAATACCGGCTCTGAAAAAACCTGATCCTCACTAACATAGACAACGACTCCTTTTGTTTCAGGTAAAACGTCCCTTCGGCAACTCGAACCCAAGAACGAAATTGCAGAAACAGCAATCAATGCAATTATAAGAGCTTTGTTCATAATTGTCTCCCACACAACTATCCCATTGATAGTCTACTATGGTTTGACTTCAAGTGCAATACTTGCTAAAAGAGCAATTGTATCCCTGCGTACAGCAGAAACTCTGGTTCACCACTTGCTGCAGGACGAAAACTTCTTCCTGCTGCTATCAGCAAGGAATAAGTTTCACTCAGCTCACATCTGGCACCGAGATTGAACACCAACTCATCATCTTGGAAATCCTGAAGGGTTGTTCCACGAATCTCAGCCAGTAATTCAAGATTGTTTGATGCTTCATACCCCAGCGCCAGACCATAAATCCACTCATTATCATTATACTCCCGAAATACGTATCCGAATTCCGGATTGAAGGATATCGAGCCGAAAGACCTCTGCAATTGGACTGGCAATATAAACTCTGAACCTTTGTCGACCAGCCCTCGATCTGCAGATGAATCAGAATTGTTGAATTCAAATTGAGGATAGATCGACATGTCGATTCCCTGCCTTTTTTGGTCGAAGAAACGCCACTTTACGCCGATGAGGGAGTTGCCCAAACCGTTTTTCGTCCGCTGGCCACGCTCATCCAGAACCAGCCAGGGCACTTCGTACTTGAGCTGTACTCGTTCACCGAGTCCGTAGTTGATATCGAGAATCGGGGTCTCGTATGATTTCTCTGTTCTGCGTTTCTCGGCGGTGAAGGCGATATTGATCTCCCAGTTACCGTCGCCAGGCGTACCAGGGTCATCCGTAATAAGCGGAGGGCCACCCTGGGCAAAAACTGCCCGGGTTAGCAACCCGGGCAGTATCAACAAAAACACTACCATCAAAACAAGAGATTCCAGAAGTTTGGTCAAAGAGTCGCCCTTTTCTAATTACCCGAAATAGGACGGGGCGAGAAGTCGTCGAATGCCGTTCTGCCATCCGCCTTGACCCATAAGCCGACCATTCCTGGCTCACCGAAGGTCGAATCCTCCAGCTCAATCATCTTCTTACCGTCAAAGTATGCCGTGATCTGCGCTGCTTTATGCACGATCCTGATTTCATGCCAGACCTTGGGGTCTGTGCTTACATCGGCAGTACCCAACTGTTTTCTTCGGCCGTCTTTCACGAAGTACACCCTAAAATTGTTTTCCAGCGGATTCCAACGGCAAATGTAATAGTTATTGGGATCCTTCACTCGCCAGATGGGCCCGCCGCCCTGGTCTTCTTCTCCGGCAATGGCCTTGACCATCACCTTGAGCTCAAGGTCCCTGTGGCTTGTACCTTGGGCAATCAGCAGATTAAATGTTCCACCGTAATTTTTATTAGCGGTGATAGCTACGGCGTTTGGAGGACTCGGCGCCGACTGGTCGATTATGACCTGCCATGTGGCCGGTTTTCCTTCTCCGCCGGTCTCAGCCACCTTCCAACCCTGCGGAACAGAGCCAACCTCGGCTGTGTCAAAGGTCATAATGGAATAGGCGGTCAAATCGTCAAAAACTGTGGCGGCGTCCGCTTTGGTCCACAAGCCCACCATGCCGGGCTCGCTCAAAGTGGTATCCTCAAGCTCAATCATCTTCTTACCATCGAACGATGCTGCGATTTTGGTACCCCTGTGGTCAATCTCGATTTCATGCCAGACCTTTGGGTCGGCTTTCACGTTGGCCGAGCCTAATTGCTTACGTCGGCCGTCCTTGACGAAGTAAATCCGAAAGTTGTTTTCCAGCGGATTCCAGCGGCAGATGTAATAGTTGTCTGCGTCCTTGGCCCGCCAGATGGGGCCGCCTCCTTGATCTTGTTCACCAGTGCCGGCCTTGACCTTAACCCTGATATTAAGGTCCCTGTAATAGCTCTTCTCGGCCATTAAGAGATTGTAGGTGCTGCCACTATTCTTATTGGCAGTAATCGCCACAGCCTGAGTTCCGTCTGGTGCCGAGTCATCTTTAACCACCTGCCAGATAGCAGGTGTACCTTTTCCTCCGGTCTCAGCCACCTTCCAGCCTTGCGGAACAGAACCAGGCTTGTCTCGTTCAAACGACCACACATTGGAAAAGGTCTGTTGCCCAGCTAACGAAGCCAGCCCGCCAGAGGTAAGGTAGGCCAGCCCCGTTATCACAATGACCACCGACAAACATATTTTGTAAAGATTTTTCATTGGTAATCTCCTTATCAAAAAGACTAATAAATTCGCAGCCTGCCGCTGTGGTCAGACTACCCAACACCTATCGGCTTTGTTAAGCACCATATTAGCAAAACAAAGATGAGAGAATTGTGAGAAACACAATATGAAAAATTTTTTGTTTAGGCTTTCAATTGTTATCAAACTTTAGCCATTGGCTTATGTTTTGTACCGTTTTAGGGCCTATGCCTCTTACTTTCTGCAAATCGTTACAATTTTGAAAGGGCTGACTTTCGCTATTTTTTTCGTTGAAATTCTCGCGGTAAGCTACTATTGCCGCGGCCCGTACAAAACCTATGTTTGGCAATCTTGCCAGGCTCGCTGCCGGCGCATCATTTGGATTTATTTTGTCGTCTAACCCAATTTCACAAGATTTCCCAGATATGGCAAAAATCGAAATCACAAAATAGATAGAAAACAAAACACATACGCATCCACTGATAACAAAAGCGAATGATTGAATCCTGTCTGGTCTGGTATCTGTCATGTGATATTGTGCTAAAACTCTTCTACGCAACACACATCACGCACGACCCATAACGAGAATGTTTACCGGCTAAAAATACTATCATGAAGCTTTTTCAAAGCCCAAAAGGACTTTTTGGGTTCGAGCTGGCTGGATAACAATCCGCTATTTGCTATGGCGCTACCCTTGGTATCAGCGAGGGTCGAATACGTCACTGCCTCGACAAATGGCTTGCTAAGCGCTATTTTATAGAACTGTTCTATCCATTGCGCCTGCTGCAATTGGTCCCATTCCTGGTGCCAGACGCCGGCAGCTTTACCGCTGTATAAACCATCGCCGTTTTGGCTGGGAACTTCCACGCCGGTTATATACAAGGGCCTGGCTACAGGACCAACATAATCCAGAATCGCCGATATTTGCATCATGTCTCTAATGTGCATACCTGATTGATTTTTGCCAAACCGCATAACCAATCCGAACGCATCGAAATTAATCCCGCTCTGCACAACCATATCCATATATACCAACGGCGGAATACTATCGGGCATTGTCGCATAATATTCACCCCATGGATTGCTGATTTCTATTATCCTCATAGCCCTGTTGCTGGCTGCCTTTACCGCCATATTAGCCGCACGCGTCATCTCCAAAACCTGCTCGAAGCTAAAACCAAAATGATTAAACGCATTCAGGCCGCTTATAACATACCACTTATGAATACTGCCTGAGTAGCGGGCAACCACGTTTGAAACGAATTGGTATGCAGTTTCACGAATCTTTTCAAACTCTGCTTGGCTCTGAAGCAGCCATTTGGGTAAATTCTCTTTTGAAAAACGAAGCAATGGGCCTGCGCCGATTACTAATTTCCTTTTCCCAAGCACATTAATACAGGCATCAACTGCTGAAAAATCAAAACGGCCTTTTTGAGATTCTATCTGAGCCCAGTTTATGGGTATCATTACCGTACCAAACAACTCCAGCAGTCTCTGGACATATTCAGAATTATTAATCTGCGTAGGGTCTACCCTACAGCCCAGGCAGCCTCGACCAAACCCGTAGTTCCTAGCTCTGGTGTTGAAAAGCAACTCTGCCTGTTCTATGGTCAGCTTTTCTGAAAAAACGATTGCTTTTTTGAGCGATTCGTCAGCCAACTGAGATGCTGTGGGTGTATCAGAAATATTTTGAATCGCCTGAATAAATAAATGCTGCGCCTCCTTGGAGATATCTTCTAAGCCCACAACAGCATCGAAAAACGACCAGTCCTCTCGCTTGTTAATGATTTGCATTAGCTTTGCCCGCGCTATTTCGAGATTCAAATTATATGGGCGGTCTCTTTCAGGAAGGCAGGTTGTTGGCAAAAGCATCCGTCCAAAACCGTCAATAGGCCACAGTAAAGCTAACCCCGCTGTTTCTAAATTTGGTCTTTCACACTCGACAAAACCGTTCTTAAACCTAATCTTCGCTCGGCGAATTCCGATGCCGTCGGTCCCGAAAAGATAAGCACCACATAGCCTGAATTTATCAACAACCGCGCCTTTGTTAAAAACCTGGAATTTCACTTTGTCCTCTAATTATCAATGCTTAGTTTTCGTTCCTCTATTACTATACATTATAATTACCCGCTAATTATAGCGATTGTATAATTAAATGCAATCCCCAAAAAACGAAAAGCAGAACCCAGAACAGATACGTGCAATACGAAGTGTGAGATACGGAATTTGACAGCCGGAGCGTTCTTTCTACTCGTAATTAAAAATTTATTAATTCGAAGGCACTTCGCTCCTGCCATACACGCTGTGGAGTTTCGTTTGTAGTTCGTGAAGAAGATTATTCTTCTCAATCAGCTCAGCTATCAAAACGGTTTGATTGAGCAGCGTTTCGATTAGGTCAATATTTATCAGAGTCGATTCAGGACTATATTGTGGCAGAACAATAATCACATAGCCACAATTACTCTGCTCAGTGGCCAATTGTGCAGCAGTAACACTGGCATCGCTTACTTGAGTTATGACCGGCTCAGCACCGTCGTCGACCTTGGCGCAAAGTTCCCTCAAAGAGGCCGCGCTAATGTTTAACTTGCCAAATTCTTCAGGGTTGCTGGGCCAGAGGTTGCCCTGCGTATCCATAATTACCATAATTGGTCCACGCTCGGGCAGGATATCAAAAATACGCCGTGCAATCTGGTCAATCAGCACGCAGCTTGGAGAAAACATCGAGTCATACATATCCATTCGACCGGCTCCTTACTTGGCTCACAGGACAATACCAACAGAAAAGATGTCGGTATAATCAGATGACAACTTTGTTAGCATCCCGGCCAAAAAGAATATTTTTGGTTTAATTCCGCCAAAATAGCGCAATAGCTGAGTTTTGAGGTGAGTTTATGGGACCCAGCAGGCTCATCTTAACTGGGCCATGGGAAACTTTTTCCCCGGACAGTCAGTTACCCTCGCTCCTGGGGTAGTGTTATGACCGTAAATACGGCTCTTGGCAATCCCGTACCGCCCTTGCAGAAAGCTAATCAACTTCAAAAGTGACTGCATTTGTCGTGCTGTAGGCACGCTGTTGTTGAAATTACCCACCAGACAAATTCCCACTGCATCTTCATTGGCCCAATTGTTAGGCGTCTTACAATGTGCCCCCGTTAGTTGCTGTCGCCAGCGAAACGTAACCTCGACCTGCCCGTCGCCGCTATCAGTGCCGTTACCGATAACAAAATCGTAACCGACCCCATCCCAATCGTTGCCTTCCCGGTGCCATTTGTCAAATATAGCTACATTTCCATTTTCTGTCGCTGAATGATGTATGACAATAGCGGTCCACTTCTTTTCCAGATTTGAAGGCGGCAGCCAGTCTCTCGGAATATCTTTGTCAATACTTCTGGGCCGTGGCGTAGGCTTGACAACCGTCGGTTCAACAATCTTGGGCTGCGAACTGGCAGGTTCATGTACAATCGTAGGCATCGGCTCGTTATTATATACACAACCGCTCAAAACAAAAAAACAACTGCAAACAATTAAACCTCTGCTGAACATCCTTATAATTGCCTCTCCTTATTTGCTATTTGTACCTCTATTCATACCATTGATAATGTCTGTCTTCGGCTCTGGCTTTTCCTTATATCTGACCATATATACACGATTGCCCCGCTCGTTATACTTAACCACATCCATATACGAGCTGATAAGAAGCAATCCTCTGCCATCGGGCTTATAAAGGTTTTCTCCGACTCGCGGGTCCGGCACCTGCTGCGGATTGAACCCTTCGCCCTGGTCGGTAATAGAAATTTCAATTTTATCTGCTCCTACAGAGTAATCAATTTGAACCTCTTTGGCCGGGTCCATCTTATTGCCGTGCATAACGGCGTTAATAAAAGCCTCCTCTAAAGCCAGATGTACCGCGAAGATGTCATCTTCGCTAAAACTATTGCCTTGAAGCTTTGAAAGAATCTGCCTGCAAACCTCACCAATAGCAGACGGCCGACTTTCGACAATCACTGAATAGCTGCTCGGTGTTTCTAACACCATAAAAAGTCCTTGCCTAACCGACCTCAGATAGGTCGCCGGTAGCACTTTCAAGATCCTTGTAAATATCAAAAATTTTGGTCAGCCGGGTTATCTTAAAAATCTCGTATATCTTTGGATTTATATTACAAAGTCTTAGTTGCCCATCGTGCTGGTAGACTCTTTTGCTGATTCTTATTAAAAGTCCTAATACAGCAGAGGACAAAAACCGAACATTGCAAAAATCCAATATTAGATTTATTCCGCCTCCGGCGGACTGGACAACGGACATGATTGACTCTTGAAGTGCTTGAATGTCCTTTTCTTCAAGGATTTTCTCGTCAGTAAAGGTTACTATCGTTGCATTGTCGGTGTACTCGACACTTATTTTTGGCTTAATAGCCGCCATAACAATCTCTCCAAAAAGACCATAAAATCGCGCCAGAATCCTATGTTAGAGCACCTCAGATGTCAAGTTTTTTGCGAGTCGGCAGATTTTTTAATCTCCAATATTTTTGAGGAAACCCCTGCCATTCAAAAATATTTTGCGAAATTTATAAATTTTATGCATTTCAGAGAGAAAACGCTTGCAATTTGCAGTGTATAATCCATAATTCATCATAAGCTTTTGGCCTTTTTACTATTATGCACCTGCACATGGTGGATAAGAAAATTCCTAATAATTACTGCTTTTTTGAAGGAGATTAAAATGAGAGTCAGTAGATCCACAGGATATGCACTGCTGGCGGTCGGCTATATCGCCAAACATCAAGGCAAAAAGACTGTTTTATCCCAGGACATATCTAAGCAGCATGATATACCCTTGGAATACCTGCTCAAGATACTGCAGCAGTTGGTCAGAGCAAATATCTTGCGTAGCAAAAGAGGCCCTCGCGGCGGGTTCAACCTGGCTAAACCAACAAAAAAAATTAACATGCTCGAGATTATCGAAGCTGTTGACGGGCCTATGACAGGCCAATTGAACTTAGCTGAGCAAACAGGTGGCGAAAAATTCAGTCTCAAAGCTGAGCAAGTCTATGAAAAAGCGGTTGCTCAGGCCAGAGCTATTTTCGAAAAAGCAAAGCTATCGAGCTTAATATAAAGCTAATTTGGTGATTGGTAATTGGTAATTACCAGTTTCCAGTTACCAATTACCAGTTTCCAGTTACCAGTAACAGATTCTCCTGAAATGCACATTTGCGAATTTCAACGACTAATTGCCCGAAAATACAAAAAGCGAGATCTGCAAAGGGGAATCCCCGCCACGTTTATGTGGTTTATTGAAGAGGTTGGAGAGCTTGCTACCGCACTTGCCTCTAAGGAACAAGCAAACAAAGAGGAAGAATTTGCTGATGTCTTTGCCTGGCTCTGCACGCTGGCCAACATAAGCAATGTGGATTTAGAAAAGGCCTGCACCAAATATACAGGCAATAAGGTAGAAGGCTTTAAACCTAAATAATAGGCAATTGCAATATTGAGTTTTTAGAGCATTTTGTGGAGCCTCATGGACAAAGCCCGTGGTACCTTCATCTCTCGCCTTTGCGTAGTCGCTACGGCGGAGCGAGGTCGGCGTAACCCGCCGAAGCATATCCACCGACGCTAAAGCTATGGCGGATACCCGCTCGTATTTCCATCCTCTGTAGCAGTAGTCCTGCTACTGCGGAGGACGGGCATCCACGGGTAGAAACCGTGGCTTTCCGCGAAGGCGGGTAAAAAATACCATTACTGGTCATTTCGGGCGAACCAAAGGCGAGCAGGCGATATACTAAGTGGCGTCGACATATAGTGTTTTATCGTACGTCACATGATGAACTGTCATTCCGATTGTGATAGACCTCATAGCGTTGAAGTCCCCTATAAAGTTACTACGAAAGAATTCGTAATGGCATAATAGGAAAGCAGAGATAGAGGAGTTAGCCAGATACTGGTGGAGAGCGTAAGTTAAAGGGATGCTATTGGGAAGCATTTATATGTAGGGGCAGAAGCTCAGTAGGTGGCGCCGACACTTAGTGGAAGGTAGGGAAGTGCCGGGCGAATCATGGATGGCCAGAGAGGAGCGAAAATGCAAGACAAAGAAAGCCAGCAAATGCGGTGGGTGCCCAACTGGGTAAAGTGGAGCGAGAGCTGACAGACTCACCGAAGTCGGCGGGCCGGAGGCTTAGCATGGCTGGCCTTTTATTGTCAGCAGGATTGACCACCAACTGTTCTACTCTGTGTGTATGCTGCTATATCCCTCTGTAGCTTAATTATAAATAGTCTTTTCGATTAGTCAAAAAGACTATACACATAAAACAACAATACTCTTTTTTGTCAGACGCGATTATTTCCAGCGAAGCTGGTGGAGATCTTCTTCGGTGCGGATGAATTTGACTGTGCCGTCGTTGAGAAGTACGCAGCAGCCTTTGGGGTCGTGGTTGTAGATAAAAATTAATTCAGGCGTGCCATTCTGTGCATAGAAATAAGTATGGCGTACAACGATATCTCAGAGATTACGTGGGTGGATTCAGCAAGGCTCACGACAGGTTTGATTGCAAATGTATATAAGTATATGCGTATATACTTATAGAGTTTTGTAAGAATTAATGATGTGGCCACCGATACCTGACCAATGTCGTAATTACTTCCAACGAAGTTGTTGTAGCTCCTCTTTGGTTCTTATGAACTTTACGGTACCATCGTTGAGAAGGACACAGCCACCGCGTGGGTCGTGGTTATCGAAGGTAAATAATTCTGGGCCGCCGTGCTGATTCCAGCCGGCTTTGGTCTCAAATAAAAGTACCATATCCGGCGGTGAATCTAGCTTGCAATTCGGGTTCATTGCATAGTGACATTTACCTTCACCTGCACTATGACATCTAAATGGCTTCATAACATCGATTAGTACTATAGATGCCATAAAATTGTCTATAGGATATGCTTGCACCATAGCATCACACCATCCTTCTGGCACCGGGTATGATGGCTTCCTAATTTTTTCTATTATATGGTACGAAATAAATCGTTGCCAGAGGTTCTTTAGATTGTTTGCACATTCTATCCGCAGCTCTAACGGTTTTACCTGAGGTGTGAGCATCCTGAGGCTCGGGAAACCATTAAAGTAGAAAAACCGGTACTTTACCTCGGTTACTATGGACGCATCATTATATATGGCAAAGTTCTTCAAATGCTCTTCGTCGCAATAGCAGACCACATTAGCGATAGTTCTCTCACGGTCAACTCCACCAAAGGGGGTACCCAAGCTTAAATCATGCGTAAGCGCCTTGATTTGTTCCTGGTCATTTACAACTACCGTTCTTAAGGATATCAGATTTTGTCTCTCCGTTGGGCTAAGGAAGCTCTGCTGAGTTTGATGGGGAAAGAAGTACTCAAGCATTGAAGGTTGATACTGAATCTCAATCTTTGTACAAGGTGGTAAATTAGGGGTAAACAATTTCTCTGGTTGTTCTTCTTTTTCTTCATACGGAATCATTAAACCATCGACTGTGATTTGCAAGACCTGCTCACCTTTTAGGGACTGCTCCGTATATGGGATCAAGATCTCGTTATCTCTATCTTTGGATAATTCATTGAGTTGGTTGAAGGCCGATAATCCTTTAAACCAACGGTCTTTGATCAACAATCCTTCAAAGTAGCGTTCAAGAATTGCATACCTTTTCTCATAATCAGCAGGTCTAACATAATAATCTAACCCTTTATCACTGAGTTTCTCGGCTTCCGTAAGCAGGTTATGAATCGTACTAGGGAAATCCCCTATGTAGTATCCGATCTCAATAACTATTTGTGTTGCATATTCAATGCCTTGTTCCCTTCTTGCAAAGCCAAAACCATAGTGGGGGTGGACTGGTATGGGCAGTGAAATTGATTCAGTCTGGATTTGGCCTGGACGCATACGAACGTACCTACCATAGATGTATTCTCCGGGTCTGCTTGTCGGTAAATCAAACCGACTCTGTAGAAGAAGTGTTTGGCCATCTTTGTCCATGAACACCGCTATTTCTGGAGCAGATTTTCCACGACCTGTCAAAATCCAGGCATCTTTCTCAGAATCGTTTCTTATCACATAGCTTAATTTGAGGCTGTTATCATTTACCTCAAATTCGTTTAGGGCAATTGTCGGTGCTCCAGGCCTTTTGGGTGTACTAGAATCAGTTGCGTCCTGTGCTTTAGTCTGCGGCGCCAAAAGAATACATAGGGCCAATACTAAAATTGCAATTTCAGATCTGTACATCTTTAATCCTTTCGTTGACATTTAGATGGAACAATTGCCATTTATTTGCCGCCTTAGTCCGCTATCCGTGTTCTTGGAATTGTCTGAAACACAAAAACACCTCCTAAATCGCCGCTGATTAAAATAGGCCGATGGCCAACGACGATAGAAAACTTGTCAGGGACAAATTCATTTTTTCTATCAACCCAATCACAAAATCCCCACGCGCTTTGGTAAGGCTTGTGCCCAAGTTTGGCAATAGTCAAATAAGAAGAAGGGTTCCGCATACCCAGAATAACCTGCCGATCCTGGTCATCGACAGACCATAAGGCCCATACGTCATGTCCCTCGTGCCTAAAGCAAAGAACCCGGAGGTCCTTATCGTCAGCTTTCACGTAACCAACATATTCGCCACGAGAAATCAGGTCTGAAATATCTGCCATCACATAATACGCAGGTTTGGGCGTCAGGTCAGGCCGAACAATGCCAAAGTTATTCTCATTATACTGCGGATTCCAGCCGTCATCCTGGAAATCATACCACCATATCCCCCGAAAAGATGGTGACGTGCGAGCAAGAAGATATAGTCTGGCAAGATATGACCCAGACAACTCCGGGTCAGTACCACCTTTGCCGACATGAGTGGGCCAGCCCATCTCGGTAACATAAAAGGGAACATCGACACCATCGTTATATTTGCGAAGCATCTGCTGCACATCGGTCATCCAGGCCGAACAGGCTTCAGGGCAGCGCTGCGGAAATTTTTGACTGTAGTTGTAGCTGTGTATCGACACAGCATCACAATAATCAAGCGCACCAAGCTGGATTATCTTTTCAAACCACCCATTTCTTACACCGCCGCTGGTACACGCACCGGCGATAACGGTAACATTCGGGTCGATACTTTTTATACGCGGGTAAACAGCCTTGAGCAGCTTGACATAATCTTCTGGAGAACCACCTTTTTGGTATGGCTCCGGCAGACCAATTCCTATATTCCACTCATTCCAAACTTCGTAAAGACGGACGTCTTTTCCAAAATGACGGACAACAAATTCAGCATACCGGCAGAAGCCTTCGATTGCTTCGCGGGAGCGTGGACGGTCGCCATCATCATAAAAACGATTGGCGTAATCCAATATCAGTAAAACGTTCCGCCCCATTGCACTGGCCCGGCGCACATAACGGTCCAGCCTTTCAGGCATAATTAGCTGGCCATTTTGCCGTTCAAGACTGCTCCAGCTTACCTCGTCACGAATAGCACCGATGCCGGCGTTCTTTATGCTCTGAAGATTCGCCTCCAGTATCCCTTTATCCTGGCTAAAGTGAGTGCAGACACCAACGTAAAAGATATCTGCTGATGAGGATGTTTCCTTTGCAATCGTAGGATTGGCAGTTCCAACCCCATAGATTAGCAAAATTAGATTCAAAGTTATTGCGATTCTAATATTGCCCAATGAATTTACTCTTAATTCCATAGCACACCCTACCTCAGTTATTTTTCAATCATTTTGTGCTTTTGCAGCCATCTTTGTGCCCAAAGCTGGGCTTGCTCCGGCGTTTGCAAATTTCCTTCGAGCTGGGCAATATACAACTCCTCAGCTAATTGACCAAGGGAAGGGCCGGGGACAGCACCTAACCGAATCAAGTCGTGGCCATTAAGTAATGGCTTGGGCCGTAACTCGATATCACCCAGGGCCTTTATTCTTTTGCGCAAATTCACCAACGCCGTGACGCTGGAATCTTTTGCTTTTTGAATAGCTCTTTGAAGCTCATACAAATCCCAAAAGTATGGCTCGGCTACAATCAGCTTCAATTCAGCCAGTGACATCTGCTCATTAAGCAGTCTGCCACGGTTTGCCAGCAAGAACTTTAAATGCTTTGTCTGGCTTCTGCTAAGTTTGAGAATCTGACACTTCTCGATTGCAAATTTCGTCTCAAAGCCGGCAAAAAGTCCGGCTAAGGCCAAAGGGAAATTAACTGCCGTAAGGCATCCCCTATCGGACTTTTTGCGCAATTGACCCAGCACGGTCACGCCAAACGTACCTCGTGAAGCGTGAAGCGTATCTCGAGCGACGATCGACGCTTCACGAACGACGCCTGTAAAGCCGGGAAAAATCGCCTCCGCCAATCCACTTTCAACTAATAGAGACACCCCAGCAGAACGATTGGGACAGGCCAGGATACCTTCTAACTCGATGGCTATGCGTTCGCCACTTATTCTGGCTATATTTTTTGCGTTGCTGCAAACTGCCGAGAAGGTCCCCGGCTCAATTGCAAAGCCAAGCTGCGTGGAAAATCGCACTGCCCGCAGCATCCGCAGGTAATCTTCGCTGAATCGCTCTTCGGGCGTGCCAATAGTCCGCACTATCTGATTTTTCAGGTCTGCTTGTCCATTGACATAATCGATTACCTTATCATTAAGAGGGTCGTAAAACATACCATTGATGGTAAAGTCTCTCCGGCTGGCATCTTCGACAGCACTGGCAAATTTGACACTAACTGGGCGTCTGCCATCGGCGTATCCACTTTCGGTGCGGAATGTAGCCACTTCGACCTGCCGACCTTGAACCAGAACAATCACCACACCGAATTTCGCCCCGACTTTTAATGTGCGTCTGAACATTTTTATTACATCCTCGGGAAGGGCACTTGTAGCGACATCATAGTCACTGGCTGGCCGGCCAAGCAGCATATCGCGCACACAACCGCCAGCCAGCAAGGCCTCAAAGCCATTGCTGCGTAATTGCTTAATTACTGTGATAGCCGCCTGCTTATTTGTCACGTGCTGCTAACCTGTAAAATACTTATAGCCATGCTCCCCCATTGACGTCGGTCTATAATCCTGAATCTGCCGTACTGCTGGAGCAAAAAAATATTACGTTCGGTCCTTACCACCACAAAACCATCCGGAGCGACCTGCCCACCAAGTATGTCCATCAACTCACTCAGAAGCGAGCCATCCTGCACATTTTTAGTAAAGGCATACGGCGGGTCAACAAAGACAAGGTCATACCTGAAATTTTCGATTTTCGATTTTCGATTTTCGATTTTTTTTTCGACAGGAGCGCCAATCTTAAAGGCGTTGGCTCTTATAACCTTCGACTCGCCAGCAAAGCCGGCTTTTTCGATGTTTCTATTCAGAGTTGAGATAACGTTGCGGTCTTGCTCAACGAAGGTAACAAACTCAGCCCCCCTGCTCAATGCTTCCAGCCCTAAAGAGCCAACGCCGCAGAATAAATCTGCAACTATTTTACCTTCCGGCAATCCGTAGTTGCAAAGCACATTAAAAAGCGACTCTTTAACTCTGTCGGTAATAGGCCGGGACCTCGCTGTTTTAGGGCTGAGCAATTTCATCCCTCGCTTTGTGCCGGCTATAATTCTCATTTCAATTCTAACCCCCAGTGAAACTGGGGGCTAAATATTTAGCACCGCAATTCATCGCGGGGTTTTATTACGGCTTTGCCCAGTAATCAACTACCAAAACCTTATCCAGATGCGGGCGCAAAATCGAGCCGAACTCTTTATGGGCAGGATGCGGCAAATATTTTCCTCGATCTTCTTCATTAAGGAACGTCACTATGAAACAGTGCGTAAACCCTTCGGAACGATTCTCGGCGCTTACGTCGGTGCCCCACTCAAAATCGTTAATCGCATCGATTTTGCTTGGCAATGCACAAAAAGCGTTCTCGATGTCCTTTATCTGCTGATTCGTAGTGCCTTCTTTGAACTTAAACAGTACTACGTGACGCAGGACTTGGGCCGGTTTGTTAGTGGACTGCGGCTGGCCGATATGTTCAGTCTTGTGGACCGATACGCAGCCAGCTAAAAGAATTGCTCCAGCGGTTAGATACAAAATATTCCTGATCATACTTGGTTACCTCCAAAATCTCTATCGTTTGTCTTTATAAGAGCAAGAGTTCGCTTATCTGGACGGCACATTGACGGAATTCATCGGCAGGCAGAGTTACCGTCTGCCACTTTGGGCTGCGACGTTTCATAAACTTACGATAATCATCCAACGTAATACAAAAAAACGTATATCTATTCTGGGAAAAATCATAAACGTCTCTGCCATCAAAATCAACATCGATGTTCTCCATCTCGTAGGCAAAAACAAAGATAGCTTGATGGCCTGGGCCAAAGACTTCCTGCCACTTGGTCAGTCCATCCACATCCTCAGTTGTGACCCAGCACTCAAGACCCGCTAACTGGGCAAAACTAGTCCCCTTGAACTTTCTGCCTTTTACCTCGGTAATTATTATCTGCCCATTGCGTGGATACAATAGAAAATCAAAGGTTTTAACCTTGCAGCGTGCAAAAGCCGCCCTTTTGTGCTCATCTATTGCAATGTATTGAATGCGATTGTCGATCAACCAATTTTCAAAGGCCCGCTCATACTGATTGCGAGTAAGATCCTTCATCTGCAATTCAAAAACCCCACGTACAACGTGGGGCTAAATATTTATGATCTATTCGCGAAAAACTTATCAACTCTAATCAATTCTTGTTGGCCGGTTGCCATATCCTTGATAACAAGTTCGTTGTTCTTAAATTCCTCGCCGATGATTATACACTTTTTGGCGTTTTGTTCGGAGGCCTCTTTGAGTTGCTTAGAAAGACCAGCAAGTGGTTTATAGCTAAAATTAGCAGAAAAACCCTTCGACCTCAGTTTTGCTGTTACATTGTACAATCGCTCTATGAAAGATTTGTCCGCGAGGGCTATAAAATAGTCAAGTTGTCTTTCCTGAATTCCTTCAGGTAGCAATCCTTTCTCACGAAGGAGGATTTCCAGGACACAATCACCCATTCCCATTCCCGTAGCTGGTATTTGTGGGCCACCGAAATCGCGGAGAAGATTGTCGTATCTGCCGCCGCCACCGATAGCGCGAAGCTCCTGCGCAAACTCATGAACCTCAAACACTACACCAGTATAGTAAGCCAAGCCTCGGACGATGCTCGGATCAAAGCTGCAGTAATGCCACACACCCATCTGCTCTAACAGTTCCTTCAAACGACAAAGTTCTTGTATGGCATCTTCGACCTCTGGATTGGTGCCAACTATTTCAGCCAAATCAACAAAGGTCGGTGCAGCCATAAAATCCATGATCTTTCTGGCCATACCTGAATCAGGAACCTTTTCAACAAGCATTTCTTCAAAAGTATCACTTGGTATTTTGCGGTACTTATCAAGCAAAGTATACAATGAATCCAGTTGGTTCTCAGTAATGCCAACATTCCTGAGCGAAGAAGACAAAAGTTTCCTACTTGAGATTTTAACTCGGACATCTCGCTCCTTAAGTTTGACCTCGCGAAGGTAATCGATTGTTGTAAATATAATCTCAGCATCGGCTAATATGCTGTCTACACCAATTATGTCGATATTCCACTGGAAGAATTCGCGAAGTCGGCCTTTCTGGGGACGCTCAGCCCTAAAGAGTCTGGGAACCGAAAACCATTTTATGGGCCGTGGCAGCGAACTGATTCGCTGATTAACCATCCGTGCTAAAGTTGGTGTAATCTCTGGTCTTAGTGCCAGCTCTCTGCCGCCTCTGTCGGTTAGCGAGAAAAGCTGCTCGACAATCTCGTCGCCGCTTTTAATCTGAAACATTTTCAGATACTCAAATATCGGCCCATCATATTCTTCAAAGCCGTTGCGCAGCGACACTTTTTTCCAGCCGTCAATTATCCAATTTCTTACGGCCATATCCTGCGGATAAAAATCCCTTGTCCCTTTTACCGGCGGTATCTTCATCTCTTTCTTACCCTGCGCTTACGCTTATGGCTCTGTCCTTTTCGCTTTTCAGTTACGTTGTTGTCAAATTTTATCTTCATGTACTCTTGCATCTGCCTATCATCTGTAAAATGCAGCTGGTAATCATATTTGCCCTCGACAAAATCACAGTCAGCGTGACGGTATCGCCTGCAAATCCTGGGCCTTCTATCGTAAATTCTACAGCGATAGTCTTTTTTGGAAAGGTGCCGGCACTTATTTTTAATATTAATGTACCAGTCGCCCTTCTCTACAAAAACCGTTATATCTTTATGGCACAGGTACCATCTTACATCATCGTAATCTACTCTTGTCTTTGGCGTTTCAATCGGAAGGGCAAAATACCTGCAGCAAAGGCCCGTACATTTGTCACACTGACTCGTCTTGGCGAAGCACCTTATAGAAGCGCTTCGGCCAGGTGAAGAACGCCAAGCCGTAGCCAGACTTTTCTTAGCCACTTACAACAAACTCCAGTTACACTGTACGCAGCGCGTTAGCCACCAACGGCTACAACTATAAGCTATTGGGTATCAGCCGTCAAGGATGGCAAAAATCCGTACTGTTAATTATCTGATGCTTGCAGAAAGCCGATTATAGAGACATACTTTATAAAATGGGGTTGAAAATAATGGGGGCTTCTTGAACAAATGAGCTTTGATAACGTCCGAGAACACCTCCAGAAGGCTTTTACGCTCGTCGAGCTGCTGGTAGCCCTAATGGTGGCCAGCGTCATCTTGACGGTAGTAATGACTCTGGCATTTGCGATGACGACGGCGATCGATAGCAGTGACGATACGGCTGAAAGGCAGGCAGAAGTTCGCTATGCTACACTGACAATCTCAGAACTGATAAAACAGTGCAAACTTATATGCGGGAAACCCGGCAACGATTTAGCTATATGGAAGTCAGATGACGACAACGACGGAAAAATCGATATCACCGAACTGGTCTATATCGAAACGGGAACTAAGAGAAATTACATACAGCTCTTGGATTTCCCCAATATACCGAAATGGTTGCAGAATTACCATTTCAATCCCGATGCAACCCAAAGCTCATGGTTTGCAACTGTATTGAAATGGTATTGCCAGGAACGATACGTTATTTTGGTCAAAGAATGCAGCGACGCGCAGTTTTTGCTGGATATGGACCCACCCAAGACAGAGTTTGTAAACATATCGTTTAACCTAAGAGAAAATGGCGTCAGTCATCAATACCAGATAAGCGCCTCCCTACGGGCTCGAGCAGGTAATCTGCTCGACAGCAAAGGCCGAATTGTCAGCGATGACGATTAGAAATGTTTGCATTTGCCAAATGGCAAGGCGGCTTTTGACGCCTGGACGCCGACACTGCAGTGTATAAGGCCATCCGGCGATCAGGACATCAGGATGAAGGATATCAGAACATCAGAATATCGGAGAAAAAACCTCCTGATAGCCTGATAACCTGATACCCACTTCCTGATAACCTGGTATCCTGATATTCTTTTTTCTCTGCAGCGCGATACCCTGATTCGAGCAGTTCCGATGGGCCAAGGCATCATCGATTACGAAACCTTTTTCAACACGCTAAAGGAAATCGGATACCAGGGATACATCGCATACGAGATGTGCGCGGTATTGGAAGGAGGCGGAGATATTGAGAATCTGGATAGAACCGCAAGGAAATTTCTCGAGTATATGAAACAATTTTAGAATTAATAAGATGTTTAGCTCCCCGCTTTCGCGGGGACAAGCTTGCCCCTGCGGCGGCAGGGGCCGGTACGGCGATGGCCATATTTCTTTCATAGTAGGTTTTTCTACGCCCTCCAGGGCCGCTGTCTGGCTAACTTACCTGAAAGAATATTTTTTGCAATAATCACGTCCTCTCTGATCTGAAAATCAAACATCCCCACGCAGATAAAATCAGCGCCATTTTCGAAGGCATATTTGAAGCCATTTCTGGGATGAATGGCCCCAGCCGCCAAAACCTTATAAGCTATCCACGGCTTGTCAACCTTTTTCATAAACTCGATAGTTCTTTCCGGCGTGATGGACCAAATATTATCATGATCATAAGGACTGCCGCTATCGACATTAAACTCTATCCTATCTTCTGGAGGTGTGGCAGACCAGTAATTGCCGGGATGTAAAGTCTTCATGTAAAAATCCACATCTATTCCCGCTTTTTCGACCGCAATAGGCACTTGCACCGAATGTCCACCAATGCCAGCGATCAATCCATTATCTCTGGTGAATTCGACAGCTTTGGCAATCAGGTCAACACGACCATTCTTGACGAAACTGTCTCCGACGCCGCCCTGCACATAAGCCCCAACTGCTCCATTATCAGCGGCCCTTTTTATGTCACTCGTTAGATCGTCTGCCTTGGGATGGACTTGTGCAATCCACTGTATTCGGCCGCCTCTTTCTTTCCAATATTTACTTAGGTACTTAGCGGAACTTGTTATAATAGTATTTATCCCGTTTTCCTCACACAATTGGAGGGTTTCCATAATTTTTTCATCTGTACTGTAAGCCCTAAATAATTCAGGCAGGTAAAACAAATCTCTACTGTGTGCCCAGCCGCTGAACTGATTGCCGCCGCAAATCAATCTGCTGATTTTGAGCTTGCCAATCTTACCTACGGGCATGCCTTCCGAAATTTCGAATTTTTGGATTGGCTTTGCCATATATTACGCTCTCCAGGGACGCTGTCTGGCTAACTTACCTGATAGAATATTTTTTGCAATAATCACGTCTTCTCTGACTTGAAAATCAAACATCCCCACGCAGATAAAATCAGCGCCATTTTCGAAGGCATATTTGAAGCCATTTCTGGGATGGATGGCACCTGCCGCCAAAACCTTATAAGCTATCCACGGCTTTTCTACCGTCTTCATAAATTCGATGGTCTTCTCTGGCTCTTTATCCCAGTAATTATCAGTGCTGTAGCTATCAATAACATCCTTGTCCTGATCGGGCTTTCGAGCCGACCAATAATTTGTACTGTGCAGCGTCTTCATATAAAAGTCCGCCTCAATCCCCGCTTTTTCGCATTCCATAGTTGTCCTGACCTCATGTCCTCCGACACCCGCGATCAGCCCATTTTTCTTTATAAAATCGACGGCTTTGCCCAGCAAATCAACGCGACCGTTCCTGACAAAGCTATCTCCACAACCACCCTGTATGAAAGCGCCCACTGCCCCGTTATCGATAGCTAATTTTATAACACCTAACAGGTCATCTTCGAATATATCGCATTGTGCGATCCACTGAATCTGACCGCTTCTTTCTCTGCGGTATTTATTGAAAACTCTAATACTATTTTCCTTGCCGTTTCTTCCTATATTGGCGATAGCAGTATTTATCCCGCTTTCCTCGCAGAGCTGCCAGGTTTCGATAACTTTTTCATCCGTGAAATAATGTCTCAATAATTCAGATACGTAGATTAAATCTCTGCTGTGGGCGTAGCCGTTGATTAGATTCCCGCCACATATTAGTCTGCTAATCTTAACCTTGCCAATTTTGCCCATGGGCAAACCTTTTATAGAGCTTTTCGGCTCTGCCGTAGTTTTTTTCTCTGCTGCCAGCAGAATTTTTTCCTCGATACTCAACGCTGATGCAACAGCAGCAGAGCTAATAAGGGATTTCTTTAACAACTCGCGGCGATTTAAATTTTCTGTCATTTTTCTAACCTTTCTCTAATGTTATTTACAGTTCCACAAATTTGTCATTCCTTAGCCCCGTGCCTACGCAAAAGTTCAACAATTTCCTTATGGCCTCTTTCTTTTGCAAGCCAGAGATAACTATTGTCTTTTGCGTTGACATCGGCCTTATTAGCAATCAGAAGCTCCACAATGTCCTTGTCACCTCGACTAACCGCAGAGTACAACGGCGTCTTGTCATACTCGCCTCTTGCGTTGACATCGGCGCCGTTGGCAACCAATAGTTCCGCCACATCTTTACGGCCATGAGAAACGGCGAAGTGCAACGGTGTATTGCTCCCAAAAGTTTTTGCATTGACCTTAGCGCCGTTGGCGAGAAGGACTTGCGCAATATCTTTATGGCCTCGGCTGGCCGCATAATGGAGTGGTGTCCAGTGTCCATTGCCCCATGCATTGACATTAGCCCCGTTGGCAATCAGCAGCTCTGCCATATCCTTACTTTCGGCAAAATGCAGAACGGCTCCATATTTCCAAATCGTAGCATTCAAATCAGCACCTTCCTCAATAAAACTCTTTACCTTGGCTAAATCTCCGATGAAAACGGCAACATGGACAGTTAATATAGTGGCGCCTCTTGCAAGAAGAAGCTCCACAATATCCTTTTTCCCACTTCCGACAGCAATGCTCACGGCTGTCTGACCACTGTCATTTTTCGCATCCACATCCGCTCCGTTATCGAGAAGGAGCTCAACAATGTTCTTACTGCCACGGTCAGCCGCAATATGTAAGGGTGTCCACTTATTCCTGTCTCTAGCGTTAACATCAGCACCTCTTAATATCAGCGATTTGACACGCTCGTAATCACGATCTTCTATGGCATTATGTAGTGGTGTCAAGCTGGTTTTTAGGAGATTCTCTATCGTGCTATTAGATTTGGCCCCATGAGCAATAAGAAGCTCCACTATATCTTTGTGACCTCCTTCTGCCGCCAGATATAGAGGTGTCGTACCTTTCATTCCCCGCATCGTCAAGGTTGCATTGATATTGGCACCTCTTTCAATAAGCAATTCCGTCACTTCGCTGTTGCCCTGCTGAGCTGCTATATGCAAGGGTGTCCAGCCATCCCAATCCTTTGTGTTAACGTCGGCTCCTTTGTCGAGAAGAAGTTGGGCCACATCTTTTTGCCTTCTAAAGCTTCCAACAGCGTTTTGTAGGGGCGTCCAGCCCGAATTGTCCTTCGCGTGGACATCAGCCCCTTTAGCTATGAGAAATTCTGCCACATCCTTGCTGTTGCATCTGGCTGCAATGTGCAGAGGTGTCCAGTTGAATTCCCCCTTTGCGTTAACATCGGCACCTCTGGCGATAAGTAGCTCTGCTATGTTTCTACGGTTGGATCTTGATGCCTCATGCAAAGGCGTATCGCCTCTTCTTTTTTCTGCGTTGACGTCGGCGCCATTAGCGATAAGTAGCTCTGCTATACCTTTATCTTTTCGCTCCGCTGCAAAGTGCAATGGTGTCCTGCTAATACTATCCCTAATATTAACATCGGCACCTTTGTTGATAAGGAATTCAACGAATTCGCTTTGCCCTCTTAGAGCTGCCACATGCAAAGCCGTATAACCGGCTCCATCCCTTGCGTTAATATCAGCGCCTTTTTCGATAAGTAGCTCAGCCACATCCTTATGACCATACCTGGCCGTCTCATGTAAAGGTGTCGAAGCTACAGTTCTCGGCATCCTCATCCTACTGATACTCATGGTTGCGCTGACATCAGCACCTTTGGCTATAAGCAATTCTGCTATATTTTTGTGCCCACGGAGTGCTGCCAGATGCAAAGGCGTACAACTGTCAATATCTTTGGCATTGACATTGGCGCCATTGGCGATAAGGAATTGAGTTGCTTGTTCTTGCCCTTCAACAGCGGCATAATGAAGAGCCGTTGCATACTGTTTATCTACCGCATTTATGTCATTCCCATCCTCGATGAGAATTTTTAGTTTGGATATATCGCCCAAGTACGCCACTATATGGATAGGCTTTAAAGTGTAAAATATAGCTCCTTTTGACACCAGTGATGCTACTGCTTTTTTCATACTGGCCCATCTATATGTAATGGCATAATCTAAAGTGGTTAGTCCATCTTTACTTGTAGCATTAAAATCGGCCCCATTAGCAATCAGTAATTCCACAACATCCTCTTTGCCGTGCCAAGCTGCCGTATGCAATGGTGTCTCGTTATTACTACGGTTTTTTGAGTTAACATCCGCACCTTTGGCAATAAGAAATTCTACAATCTCTTTGCTACCCTGTGAGACAGCACTATAAAGAGGCGTCTCACCGAAATTACTTTTTGCATTTACATTCGCTCCTTTAGAAAGGAGTAGGTCGGCCAAATCCTTATTGCTTTTAATTACCGCGATATGCAATGGCGTGTAGCCGCTCCTTGTCTCTGTGTTGACATCGGCACCTCTATTAAGAAGCAGCTCAACTACATCTTTATGGCCTGCCTGGGCTGCTTCATAAAGAGGCGTTAAACCGCTAATTGTATTTACCATTCTACTTGCATTGATTTCAGCACCGCTGTCGAGAAGTAATTCGACTACGTTCCTATGTCCTTTAAGAGCCGCCAAATGCAAAGGCGTGGTGCCGTCCTTATCTTGTACATTAACATCGGCTCCGTTTGAAATGAGCAATTGGACCTGGTTAACATCACCAGCCGCCGCAGCTATGTGGAGAGACTTACTTGGTCTATCTCGCTGTTCCGCATTCTCAGTGATCGCTTCCTTGGGCTGCTCAGGTTCTTTCTTCTTACAGCCAGTGGTGAGAAAGATTAACGTCAAAACCAAGCACAATAGTCTTATTGGCTTCATTTTAACTGCCTCCTGCAAGAAAATACCAAAATCGAAATGATTTGTCAATGAATCACCGCCAAAGAAACACCCTCAAAACCAGCAAAAAATTAAAAAATACCATATTTAAAGTGTTGATTTGCAATGGTTCCAATAAGAGGTATAATACTAAATAGTAGTGGAATGATGGAATCGTGAAAAAACAGGCTCAATTATGATAAAACATAGAATACAATCCATAATACTGCTGATAGTGGTCGTGCTGCCCTGGCAAATCGGGCTGGCCTCCACCCTCCGTAGCAGAGCTACTGCGGAGGACGGGTCGGTTGATACCTGGCAGTTAGAGCAAGGCCGAGAGTGGAAACCTGCCCAGGCTAAAGATGAGGATAAGTATCTGCTGGTCGTAGCTCGAACAGAAAAGCTGGTCAGCACCGGTCAAACTAAGGCCCTCCGCAAAGAATGGAATAAACTTAAAAAACAGTTCCCGGAAATTAAAGAGCAGGATTTAGATATTTTTATCAAGGCGGAATTGCTCTTTTGCGACGGAAAATTCACCAAAGCAGCTCAAACCTATAATAAATTCCTGGATAAAGATTATCGCGAAAGTAAACTCTATGACGCCGCTTTAGATAGATTATTTCACATAGCAGAGGCCTTTTTAGCTGGCCGAAAAAAAACCGTGCTGGGCATCTTCAAAATAAAAGGATACGCTGAAGGCGTTAAGATTATGGAAAAAATTACCGACCGGGCGGGCGATAGTCCAATTGCCATGCAAGCAGCTTTGGCCGTGGCTAAAAGCTACGAAGAAAGAAAAATGTTCAACGAGGCATATCTTAAATGGTCGGAAATATCCTGGCAATGGAAGACCGGCCTAATCGCTAAGCAGGCTCTGCTTAGTATGGCTCAGTGCAAGCACGCTGTGTATAAAGGGCCGAAGTATGATGCCTCAAGTCTAAACAACGCAAAGACCTATTACCAAGAGTTCAATTTGCGGTATCCCGAGGATGCAAAAGAACTCGGTGTTGATAGGATACTTGCGCAGATAGATGAGCAATTGGCCTACAAACAATTTAGTATCGGCCAGTATTACCAAAAAACGGGCAATAGATTGTCCGCCAATCTTTATTATGATATGGTAATACAGAATTGGCCGGAAAGTAAACCAGCAGGATTGGCAAAGGACAACCTTGCCAAGAATTTAAGTAGTGAAAAAACAAAGAAATGAAAAAAGAAAACTTGCAACTCGCAATTCAAAGTGAACTAAAGTTTGGAGTGCCTAAAGTGACACAGAGTGTCATTGCGAGGAGCGCAGCGACGTGGCAATCCCCTTCCTCTGGTTTGAGATTGCTTCGCTTCGCTCGCAATGACAGCTTCGCTGGCACTTTAGCTCACTTTAGGCATTTTAGTTCACTATTATTTATCACCTGTTTGTTTTTTTGCGGTTGTATTGATATAATCGGCTATTCCAACGAATCGCTGTTTCCGCAGGAGGTAAACAGCGTTTGCTTGGAAATGTTTGATAACCAAAGCTTCCGACGTGGAGTGGAATACGAACTATCCGATGCCCTGGCCAAACGCATTGAGGCAGAAACACCTTATAAAATAATCTCCAGCCCAGACCGGGCTGACAGTATAATAAATGGCCGAATAGTATCAATTGACGAATCGGTGCTCAGCATCGAACGAGAGGTCGGCCGGGCACTGGAAAAAGAAGTACAACTGACAGCGGTGGTCAACTGGAAAAATCTAAAGACCGGAGAATTGCTTATAGACAACCAGTCGCTAAGTGCCCAAGCTACCTTTTCTGAGTTCCAAATGCAGGATTTTAGCTATGCCTCAGCCCTTGCTGCAAACAATTTGGCACAAAAAATCGTAGAATTAATGCAGAAAAAATGGTAATTGGTAATTGGTGATTGGTAATTATTTAACCAGTTACCAGTTTGCTGATAGCAGATTATGAATAATAATCAAAAGAAAAAGTTGACTCAACGGCGCGACAGCTCACAGCGAAGGCCGGGCAAAAAGCCCTCTCTGCCAGCCTATAAGCGTGGGCCGTTCAGCTGGCTGATAATTATTGTAATGGTAATGTTCGCAGTCTGGATGATGCTGCAGCCGGGCCTGAGGAGTAACAATATACGTTGGGATGAGTTCGAAGGAGCTATAAAGAATGGTGAAATAAACATCGAAAAACCAATCGAGATTGGTGAGACCGAGATTACAGGTGAGTTTAATCAGAAAGGTATTGACAACCATGGCATAAGAAAGTTCACCGTAGATTATAGACCAGACACTGTAGGCGAACGACTTACGCAACTGCTTGCAGACAGCAACTTGAAGTACAAATATACCAAGCAGCATCTCTGGCTTTTCATGCTGATGCAGTTGATTTTGCCGATCCTTCTATTAGTAGGATTTATCTATTTTGTGTTCGTGCGGAATCTCCGCAGCGGGGCCGGCGGTATGCTGATGTCGTTTGGCCGAAGCAGACATCGAGTACACGGCAAAGACCGAGTCAGAGTTACATTCAAGGACGTCGCCGGTATCGAGGAAGCCAAAGAGGAAGTAGCGGAGATAATCGAGTTTTTGAAAAACCCAAGAAAATTCCAGCGGTTAGGCGGGCGCATTCCTCGCGGAGTCCTGCTGGTAGGGCCTCCCGGCTGTGGAAAGACATTGCTGGCTAAAGCGATAGCCGGCGAAGCAGACGTCCCATTCTTCAGCATATCGGGCAGCGACTTCGTTGAGATGTTTGTCGGCGTCGGAGCATCGCGGGTGCGTGATTTGTTCAAGCAGGCCAAAGACAACTCGCCCTGCATCATTTTCCTTGATGAGGTTGACGCCATCGGACGCAAACGCGGCCCCAGCTTTGTCGGCGGCGGACACGACGAACGCGAACAAACGCTAAACGCGATTTTGGTCGAGATGGACGGCTTCGATACGAACGACCAGGTAATTGTGATTGCAGCCACCAACCGTTCAGACATCCTGGACTATGCACTGACCCGCCCTGGCAGGTTCGATAGACAGGTTGTTGTCCCCCTGCCGGACATAAAAGGCCGAGCTGATATCCTGCAGGTTCATGCAAAAAAAGTGAAATTAGGACCCGATGCCAACCTGGATAGGCTCGCACGAGGCACACCTATGTTCAGCGGGGCAGACCTGGCCGCTATTATTAACGAGGCGGCCCTGATGGCAACTATGGCTAATAAAGACAACATCGAAATGGCCGATTTGGAAGAGGCGCGGGACAAAGTGCGATGGGGAAGAGCAAAGAAAAGCAGGGTTATCGACCAGCGGGAAAAGGAAATTACCGCCTACCATGAGGCTGGCCATACGCTCGTTCAATCCTTACTAAAGGATGCAGACCCATTGCATAAGGTAAGCATCATTCCTCGCGGGCCGATGGGTGGTGCGACTTTTGCCCTGCCGGAAAAAGACAGAACCCTTTTTACCAAAAAATACTGCATGGCACTTCTGCAGGTTTGTTTCAGCGGGCGAATCGCAGAAGAGATATTCTGTGACGATATATCCAGCGGAGCACAGTCGGATATCGAGCAGGCTACCAGGATTGCAAGGCAGATGGTCTTGACATGGGGCATGAGCGACGAGCTTGGGCCAATCAGCTATGAGCCGGATTGGGCCGTCAAGGACCTTGTATATATGGTGCCCGGCGAAAAAGAGTATTCCGAGAAAACAGCCGAAGCGATAGATAGCGAAGTGAAAAAGATTACCAACGAGGCTTATAAAAAAGCAAAAGGAATAATAGAATCCAACAAAGATAAGCTGGAGCGAATAGCAAAGGCTCTGCTAAAATACGAGACCCTCGATGCCAACGACGTCAAATTAATCCTGGAAGGCGGCCAATTAGATAAGCCGACGGTCGGCGATTTATTAGCCTCTGAGCAAGCTAAACCTGTCCTGAGCAAGGCCGAAGGAACCGAGTCCGCCTGTGGTGGAAAACCCGAACAAAACCAACAACAGGAGAACCTGCGTTAAAATCGCCGCCCACAATTTCGAATTTCGATTTACGATTTTCGATTTAAAATCGTCAATTGGCAATCGCAAATCGACAATTTGAACTGCTTGCTCAGCAGGGTTTTGTTCTTATGCGCGAAAAAACTTTTATCATCTTATGGATAATTTGTATTTTCGCGGTCACCTGTTTTGCATCAAGTGAAAGACAGGTAGGGTGGGCACTGCCCACCGTTTCTTTAGATGGTGTGCAATGCACACCCTACATTTCTTCGCCAATTGAGCTAGTAAGACATGAAAACGAGTTTTCATCTGTACGTATCGAGCCTGCTCGAATGGACTCTAAGTCCGGTTTAGCCCTCATATTTGAAGGGACTGACGACCTACACTACTACGCAAAGCCGCAAACCGCACCTGCTGCGGGTTTTGAACTTAAGATCGAAGCTAAATCCGATGACTTTGAATTTGGCGAAGCTGTCTTTCCGAAATGGCACATCTTCCAGGATCCAACCGGCAGCAAAGTCGAGATATACGCCGGCCGATTTACTGTTTTTGTGCCAATCAAATCATCCAAAGCTCCAACAAAGGCCGATGTTAAGGTCAAGATTTCCGGCATAGCTTGCACCAGCATGCTCTGTCTGCCACCATTTGAGAAGACATTAGAGGCAAAAATTGATTTTACTCAGGCAGACGCATGGAAAAAGATTGGTCTTGAAGAACCCAGTGACATAACCAAGGTGGTCGAAGGGTCAAGTTACTCAGCTTGGTTTGCACTGGGTTTATCGCTTTTGGCAGGAGTGATTTTGAATATTATGCCATGCGTATTGCCGGTGATACCGCTAAAAGTTCTGAGCATATTTGAGCAGGCTAAGCACAGCAGAACCAAGTGTATTGCCATGGGCCTTTCTTTTTGTCTGGGGATACTTTTGTTTTTTGCCTCTGTAGCGGCTCTAAACATTATCCTTCGCCTCGGTTATGGAACGGTACTTCAATGGGGCGACCATTTCAGAAATCCCGTTTTTATTTTGGCAATGTCGCTGCTGATGGTTCTATTGGCGCTATTTATGTTCGGCATCTTTACTGTTACCGTGCCATCGTCGATAGCTGGCAAAGCCAGCGGAAGTAAAGGACATCTCGGCTCTATAGGAATGGGATTCTTAGCTGGTGTATTGAGCACACCCTGTAGCTTTGCGGTACTAACTGCTGCTTTTGCATGGGCGCAGAGCCAGAAACTGGCGCTAGCCAGTCTTGCCATAATGCTGATGGGTGTGGGCATGGCCGCACCGTATGCGATACTTACTTCGATGCCATCGTTATTGAAGTATCTGCCGAAGGCCGGACGCTGGACAGAGCTTTTCAAACAAACCATGGGGTTTGTTCTTTTGATTGTGGCGGTCTGGCTGGTAACAACCTTGCCAGAGATGCGAAAAGACAGGGTGCTATATTTTGGAGTGATATTAGCATTTTGCGCTTGGATGTGGGGCGGCTGGGTGAGTTTAACTACGCCAGCTATCCACAAATGGCTCATACGAATTATCGCTGTTTCAATAGCAGTAGCTGCGGGCGCAGCTTTGCTGCCGGGACCTGGGGCGGAACAAATTGACTGGCAGGCGTATGATGCAGGCGCGATTGAGCAAGCAATAAAAGAGCAAAGGCCCGTCTTGATCGAGTTTATGGCGGATTGGTGCTTGAGCTGCAAAACGGTAGAGAAAATAGTTTACTCTCGCAAAGACATTGCTGAGCTAATCGAGCAGAAAGACATCTTGGCAATTAGAGCTGATACTACGGAAAAAAATTTTCCAGCGACGTTAGCTTTGAAAAATATTTATAATGAACCCGGCGTACCGGTTAGTATGCTATTTGTGCCAGGCAAGAATGAACCAGTTAGATGGCGCGGGATTTTGTTTGCAGATGAATTGAAAAAGGCCCTGAATGGGCTTTCCGACAGGAAAGATTATGGCAAAAAAAGCGAAAATAAAGGCCTGCCCTGTCAACCGTGACCCGAGCGACGAGCGACGAGCGACGGTTCGAAAGGCCGAGGCAGCCGAGCGGGTTAAGAAGATTTGGCCAATATTGAAAAAAACATACCCGGATGCAAAAACCGCACTTAACTTCGGCAATCCGCTTGAACTTCTGATTTCAACGATTCTGTCGGCACAATGTACCGATGTGCGAGTCAATATGGTGACAAAAGATCTGTTCAAGAAGTACAAATCTGCAAAAGATTGGGCAAAAGCTGATATAAAACAGATCGAGTCGGATATCAAAAGCACCGGCTTTTATCACAACAAAGCTGCCAGTATTAAAGGTGCCTGCGCGGCAATAGCGGAAAAATTCGGTGGCAAAGTCCCCGACTCAATGGAAGAGCTTGTAGGGCTTCCGGGTGTCGGCAGAAAAACAGCAAATGTCGTATTGGGAAACGCCTTTGGCAAGCCGGCAATAGCCTGCGATACGCATGTTATTCGGCTGTCTCGGCGATTGGGACTTTCCGAAAATACTGACCCGGTAAAGTTAGAATTTGATTTAGCCGAAATAGTACCAAAGGCGAGCTGGACGTTATTCAGTCATACGCTGATTTTTCATGGACGTTTAATTTGCAAAGCTCGCAAACCTGACTGTGAAAACTGTCCGATATCAAAATATTGCCCCGCGGCATTCAACCAGGCTTTGTGGTAAAGATAAGAGATATGATGGATATTTTTGAAAGTCCGGTCAAAGACCTCTGGCGAATATTCAGAGTAATGGCTGAGTTCGTAGAGGGATTTGATGAGCTTGCCTCCGTTGGGCCTGCGGTGTCTTTTTTTGGCTCCTCTCGGGCAAAGCCACAGCAGCGGTACTACAAACTTGCCGAGAAGACCGCCTGGGAGATAGCAAAAGCCGGATTTACAATAATAACCGGCGGCGGCAGCGGAATTATGGAGGCGGCCAATAAGGGAGCAGCAGAAGCAGGCGGCAGAAGCATTGGGCTCAACATCGAACTGCCGATAGAGCAGATCCCAAATAAGTACCAAAATATGTCGCTGCACTTCAGGTATTTCTTTTGTCGCAAGGTGATGTTTCTCAAATACGCGCACGGCTTTATCGTTTTCCCCGGCGGCTACGGGACTATGGATGAGTTCACCGAAGCGCTGGTATTGATTCAAACATTAAAGCAGGCTTATTTCCCGGTGATTTTGATGGGCAGTGATTACTGGGAAGGATTAATTGAGTGGATGAAGGAAAAGATGCTCAAACAGCACCATCATATTTCTCCTGAAGACCTGAACGTGTTCACGGTGCTGGATGACCCCAAGGCCGCGGCTAAAGTCATCGTAGATTTCAAAGAATCAAAAGGACGTGGTGGAATAGAACTACCGCCGGGAATGAGAAGAAACCAGATTGACTATTGATTGCTCTATATCTCCTTCCACTTTATCCTAACACACTTCTGAAAAACGCATAAGCTGCCGTCTCGCTACAGATAAGGAAAAGCTAACTTGCTGTGCCAGCGGTATTCAAAGTAGCACAACCATCCCCTCGACTGCGCTCGGGACAAGCCTGGTTGTGATTTTAATTTCACAAGCGGTTCGACACTGCTCACCGCCCTGAGCTTGTCGAAGGGCTGGAAGCTTGTGCTACGAGTCGAGCATCAATTCACTATAATCCTGGTATCCTGATTCCTGATATCCTGCAACCTGATAGCCTGATCACCTGATGAGCTAATCCACTAATTTGCTAATCCACTTTACCTTTCTTTTTCTTATTAACTGCTGCTGCGACTTTCATCGGCAAGCCGAATAAACGAATAAAGCCGGTTGCATCAGCAGGATTATACTCAGCTCCCATCTTAAAGCTTGCCAAATCCATCCGATACAAGCTATTGGGGCTTTTTAGCCCCGCAGGGGTACAATGTCCCTTGAACAATTTTACTTTGACTTGGCCGGTTACATTTCGTTGGGTGACATCAATAAATGCGTCAAGAGCCTCGCGCAACTGGCTAAACCATTGACCATAATAAACAAGCTCCGCATATTTCAACGCAACTTGCTGCTTGTAGTGCAAAGTTTCCCTATCAAGTGTGACGCTCTCCAAAACATTATGGGCTGTAACGAGAATTGTACCGCCCGGCGTCTCATATACGCCGCGAGACTTTATCCCAACCAGACGGTTTTCGACCATGTCCACCTGACCGATGCCGTGTTTGCCACCAAGCTGGTTCAACGTCTCGATCAACTTTACGCTGCTTATTTGCTTACCATTGAATTTTACCGGCACTCCCTTCTCAAAACCAATTTCAACATAATCCGGCTTATTTGGCGTTTTCGCAACCGGCTGGGAGATAACAAATAAATCATCTTTTGGCTCATTGGCAGGGTCTTCCAGGTCTGCTCCTTCGTGACTGATATGCCAGAGATTTCGGTCACGACTGTAGATTTTCTTTTTGCTCTGTTCGATTGGAATCTTACGTTTTTTGGCATAGTCAACCGCTGCTTCGCGAGAAGTGAGCGTGAACTTTGGGTCTTTCCACGGCGAGATAATCTTTAGCGCTGGGTCCAGAGCCATATAAGTCAATTCGAAGCGGACCTGATCATTGCCCTTACCAGTCGCACCGTGGGCAACCGCTGTGGCACCTTCAGCGTGCGCGACATCGACCTGATGCTTGGCGATTAAAGGCCGGGCAATGCTTGTGCCGAGTAGATACCCTTTTTCGTAAACCGCACCTGATTTAAGAAGCAGCCAGAGGTAATCTTCAACGAATTCTTTTCGCAGGTCTTTTACTACACACTTGACCGCCCCGCTGGCCAGCGCCTTTTTCTTGATACCAGCCAATTCCTCGCCCTGGCCCAAATCGGCTGCAAATGCTATTACTTCGTAGCCGTAGGTCTCTTTAAGCCACGGCAGAATAACACTCGTATCTAATCCACCACTATAGGCCAAAACGATTTTTTCTCTTTTTGCCATTTTTACCTCTAAAAAATTCTCTATAAAACTGGATTATTCAAGCGGCGATTACAACGCCTTCACGCCGGGCGATTTCAAGAATAGGCCGACTTTGGTCTGTTTCCCATTCTTTCTCACCACAGGGAATTGGCTCAATGCGGTTATCGCTAATAGTTGCACGCCAGAGGGCTTTTATCATTGAAATCTCTCGAGAGCCGTCAAATTCCGGGGCTATTACAACCAAGTCTATGTCACTATATTCATCAGCCTCGCCTCGTACAAAAGAGCCAAATAGAACTGCTCGATGCGCATGAATGCCAAAAGACGGTAGTTCAGCGAGATATCGCTTTACAGCAGCTATAACTGCTTCTTCAACCATAATAACATCCTTTTGGCTTTTGAAATTTCTTCCTTTGCAAAACTTGATGTAAGTGGAATTTCTTGAGAATCAGGGTAACGCCCTTCCAGTTGGTAAACATTAAACTCACGTAGAAACTGCTCTTGCTCTTTGTCGAGTTTTAGTTTAGTCATTTCAGCAAGACGAACAAGATTATGTATTCGTGGCGGAACATCGTTTATTTTGCGTGTCAGATGTGCTTTGAGCATCTTTTCAAGCGCAAGGTGCGCACAGAAAAGACTATGGCGCAAGTGACCTTTCTCAAGCAGTGATTGAGCCGCTGCGAAGTCCTCATCGCTACCTGTTTTCCAGAATTCAATCTGCTTTTCGACGTCCATATAGATTTAATAAATAGCTAAAAGTGTAAAATGAAAAATATCAAATCCAACATCTGCGAATGGCAGAACTAAAGCTTTACACCATAATTTTAAGTTTTTAGCTTTCAGTTTTACGCTTCTGAATATACCAATAACCATCATCGCATAGCAATAATTATTTACACGCTATTGAACCCAATTACACTTATAATCCTCCGTCACTTCATTAAGATTCGAAAACACATCTTTTTCAGGAAATGCTGCTTTTGCTAATGAGCTGATTAACTTTTTGTCCCTCGTCAATAAACCATCAGCGCGGCTCAAAAGCCAAACATACTCCTCATCTTGGAGGTCATGCTCAGCATTTCTTTGCTGATTTTTGCCAGGTTTTCCTTTTAAGAATGTGTATTCAAAAGTACAAATAGTTGATATTCTGAGATAGTGCCAAGTCACCCAATCTGCCGATAGACAATACTTGTCAGGCGTATTCGTAAACTTTGTTAGTACACAGGCAGCTATTCTATGGATGTCTAGTGTGTCAACTACTCGGACCCAGATTTTGAATCGCTCATGTCTATTAACTGCAGATTTTCTCACTTCGTTGGCAGCAATTCTAAATTTCTCGCCACCAATTTCATCTGTTACTTTTTCGTGTAAATCAAGAGTAATTCTGGCAGAATCCTTATGGCTTTTACGGACATTTCCAATATCGGGTGGAACAGCAAGTATCTTGCCCTCTTCAAAGGCTTTTCGCCATCTCTCTGTTTCGTCGTGGTTTGCTAAGAGACCATAAGGTCTTAACGTTTGGCCCTCTTTCTCCACTATGTATCTACCTTCCTGACAAATGTTACCACCAGAAGCAATAAGTCTTTGAAATCTACGAAGGAGTGCCTGACCCTCTTTTTGGTTTGTAGCACATTCGTCATGAAGAACAAGTGGCAGAATCAAAAAGTGATTATTAGCAAAATTGCATAGATCATCAAGATTAATTCCTACAAAAGCACTCTTATCAATTATGATTGGTTTTGTTTTCATTGTTTTGAGAGGCAATCAGAAATAGTTTTTCGCATGAGTTGGAGATTTGTATCATGGCCGGTGAAAAGACGAAATTGTGCGGCGGCCTGGTTGATGAACATTGATAAGCCATCGATTGTCTTTAGTCTCTTTCGCTTTGCCTGCTTCAATAGTTTCGTCTGGGCGGGATTATAAACTGTGTCGAAAACGACCATACCTTTCTTTAAGAACTCCGCGGGGAAAGGCGTTGCGTCCGTCTCCGGGTGCATGCCAATATTGGTGCAATTTATGAGTAGCTTCGCATCTAAATTTTGTAAATCATCTAAGCCGGCAAATTCACAGCCAAACTCAGAAGCAAGTTTCTCAGCCCGCTCGATTGTGCGATTGTAAATCTTGACTTTGGCACCAACGTCACTTAGGCCAGCTACAATGGCTCGTGCGACGCCCCCAGCGCCGATAACGGCTACGGGCATATCTTTCAAATCGGCTCTGGTGATTTTCAGTGCAGAAGTAATCGCATCCAAAGCCGCAGCGTAATCGGTGTTGTAAGCACTAATTCGTGGTTCGTGGTTCGTGAATCGTGAATAGATTATAAGAGTATTAACGGCGCCGATTTTCTCGGCTAAAGGTTCAATATAGCCGCCTCTGGCTTTAACATAATTTAAGGCGTTTTCCTTATGAGGAATCGTGACACTAAAGCCCTTAAAGTGCAGCCATCTTCTGGAAAGTGCGCTATCTAAAAATTCATCAAATTTATCTTGGCCGCCTTGCACCAACAGCGGCAGATACAATTTGTTCATACCCTTCTGTACAAAGCAGGCATTATGAATCGCAGGACTTAACGAATGGCCAACCGGATCGGCAATCACACCGAATAGTTCGGTATTAACATCAATGCAGTCATAACGATACAATCCTTTCAACTGAGCGATAGTCAACTGGCCTGGTGCGGTTGCGGCCTGTTCATCGATACTTGCAAAGGTCAGGAAACTTCCCAGCTTCTTTGCGATGATTCTGCTTATAAGGCCAGCTTCGCCCATACAGAAGATAATTCGCTCACCGCTGGTTTGGTGCAGCAGGTCAAAGGCCTCAAAACAATCGTTGATATGATTTGCAGTATAAACAAGCTTAGGTATCGCCCCTGGATATGCGGTAGAGATACTACGATACAATTTTTTGAGATCAGCAAATTTTGTTTTGAAATTGTGGGCGGACAAAATCAGTCGTCCTTTCGCACTTTGCGATAACGCCACTCTTATTCTTTCCTGATTTTCGGTGCGAAGGAAATTATCAAATTCGATGTCAATAAATTCGGCACCAGCTTTCAAGGCAGCGGCCAGCACATCGATTCTTAACTGCATAGGATATGCAAGCGCACCGCCCTGCTGCTTGTCACGGCAGGTCACAATTAAAGGCAAATTAGTAGCCGCCTTGGTCTGGGCAATTAAATTCTTAACCAAATCAATGTTGAGACCTTCAAGGTAATCAGTTCGCAGCTCCAGCATCTGGGCGCCTGCAGTTAGAGCGGCTCTGATTTGTTGCCTTGCCATTTCTAAATCTGGCGCTGCTATGGGAACAGCTAAGTATGTCATAGTAATGAAAAGATATAGCAGCGATACGCCTCAAAAGCAAGAGTAAAAACACATCAAGTTATACATCTAAGCTCCAGCTTCTGCGTTGTTTGTCCTTGACTAAGAACAGAAAAAAGTGTATAGTAAAGCTTGAAATAGGCGATTTGTAACAGGACGCATAAGCATCAGCTTTTAGTGAGGAATAAAATATAAAACGCAAAATTATCATTTTCGCTGTGCTGTTACTACTGCAACTCAATTGCAGCCAGGTATGGGCACGGCCGGCAACGCCGCAGCAGGCGGAAAAGGTCGTGACAGGCTGGCTCAAAGCCGATTCACGACCACTCGGCACATCCATCGGCCGGCAAGTGATAAGGGTCGAGACCTCCACCGATGACAATGGTGAGCCGATTTACTATATCGTCTGTTTGCACCCCTCGGGATTTGTGATTGTACCGGCAGATGATTTAGTTGAGCCGATTATTGGTTTTGCTGATGAGGGCACCTATAATCCCTCACCCCAGAACCCGCTGGGAGCTTTGGTAAGCCAAGACCTAAAAGGGCGAGTCGCAGCAGCTCGGGCCAACCATAGTCCTCAAGTCCAAGCATTAACAATTCCTGACGCTCAGAGCAAGTGGCACCGATTTATTGGCCTGGCGGAGATCTCCGAAGGTCGCTTTACCGCCCTGGGTCTATCATCGCTCTCCGATGTTCGTGTCAGGCCACTACTACAAAGTAAATGGGCCCAGGCCAATGTCTGCAGCAAGAATTGTTATAACTATTACACGCCTAACAATTATCCTAGCGGCTGTGTGGCCACCGCTATGGCCCAACTAATGCGTTACCACCAGCACCCAACCACTGGCATCGGCGTTCACGACTTTACGATCAAAATCGACGGCAGCCCCAAAAAAGTCTCTACAATCGGTAGCGATGGCTCTGGCGGAGCATATAACTGGAGCGATATGGTGCTGGTGCCAGATTGTAACACCACCGATATGCAACGCAGAGCCATAGGAGCACTTTGTTACGATGCGGGTATTTCCGTCAACATGGCTTATCGCTCCGATGGCTCCAGTTCGAATACGCTCATAGCTAAAAATGCGCTGACCACCATCTTCAAGTATCAAAACGCCATCAACGGGTATAATAACGGCGATAATATAGGTCCAGCTTTAATCGGCATGGTTAATCCTAATCTCGACTGCGGGGCGCCTGTTATATTCGGTATCTTGCGCGAAAAAGGCGGACACGCGGTTATTTGCGATGGATATGGCTATAATGCTTCAACGTTGTATCATCACCTTAACATGGGCTGGGCAGGAAAAGATGACGCATGGTACAACCTGCCAAACATCGAATCGCAACCGGCCTACTCATCGGTTATATCCTGCCTGTACAACATTTTTGTATCGGGCACGGGCGAAATAATCAGCGGCTTAGTCACCGACATATCAGGAAATCCGGTCGGTGAAGCGACAGTAACCGCAGAAGGTAGTGACAATCTATACAATGCAACAACCGCTGCCAACGGCATTTACGCCCTGGCAAATATACCTTCGGCAACAACCTACACCGTAAGCGTCACCAAACCAGGCTATGTATTTACTGACCAGACCGTGACAACCGGCACTTCACGCGATCTATCCAGCACGTCAGGAAATAGATGGGAAATCAATTTTGTGGGAATTGTCGCCGGCGACTTCGACCGGGACAACAACATTGATATTGCAGACTTTACTATCTTCGCATCAGCCTGGTTGACTAAGCCTGGGGATGCCCAATGGAATCCTGCCTGCGATATTAGCAGTCCTACTGATAATTTTATCGACATGCGTGACCTTGCTGTATTTAGCAATAACTGGCTGGCAGATGTCAATTAGTTCATAGAATTTAGTTCGTAGTTTATAGTCTACGAACTATTAACAATGAACTATGAACAATTACGTTTTTTTCTTGCGTTTTGAGCAGCAATAGTTAGATTTATAAAAAATCTAAGGCGAAACTGAGGGTGAGAGATACGAGATTGCTTCGCTCCGCTCGCAATGACTGGAAATTGGAGATATAGCAATGATAGGCAAAAAGATAAGGCTGGAAAGAATAATCGACCGAAATTCTCAAAAGACCGTAATTATTCCGATGGACCACGGCGTCACGGTAGGCCCAATCGAGGGCCTTGCGGATATGAGGACAACGGTAAGTAAAGTCGTAGCAGGCGGAGCAAATGCCATCCTGATGCACAAAGGCATGGTAAGCGCAGGCCATCGCGGCACAGGCAGAGATGTTGGGCTGATTATTCACCTTTCCGGCGGGACGTCACTAAGTCCCGACCCCAACGCAAAGCAGCTCGTCTGCACTGTCGAAGAGGCGATCCAGCTTGGTGCCGATGCGGTCTCTTTACATATAAATCTCGGGGCTGAGACCGACAAAGAAATGCTGCACCAATTAGGCTACGTAAGCGGGCAGTGCCTAAAATGGCAGATACCGCTGGTGGCGATGATGTACACACGTGGGCCAAAGATTAAAGACGAATACGATGTCAATAATATTAAGCACGCTGCAAGGGTCGGCGCCGAGCTGGGCGCCGACATTATCAAGGTAGTCTATACCGGCAGTGTCGACAGCTTCGCCAAAGTTGTGCAGGGCTGCACGGTGCCGGTAGTCATAGCTGGCGGCCCTAAGATGGGCAGCGACGAAGAGATATTCAAAATGGTTGAGGGCGCCCTAAAGGCTGGCGCGATGGGCGTATCGATTGGCAGAAACGCATTCCAGCACAAAAAACCGGACAAAATGGTCGAGGCCTTGAGCAAAATGGTCCACAAAGGCGCAAGCGTCCAGCAAGCAATCAAAACTCTCAAGGGCTAACGCGCCACCGAAACCTTACTATTTAAGGATATTGCCATGTCCCGTTATCTGACAATTGTTTGCGTAGTCGTGGGATTTACAGTTACAGTATTCTGCCTTTTCTCTGCAAAGCCAACAATAGGCCAGGCCCAGCCCAAGCTTATCGAGGCCAAAGACGGCTCCGGCATTGTCGGCTACAAAGATACGCCGATACTTCCCTGGTGCGGCTATCATGTGCACGACCCGGATCGGCCCGCACCGCCGATAGTTACGGTAGGCAAGCCCAGCACTGACGAAAAAGCCGGAACCGCTCCGTCCGACGCCGTCGTCCTTTTTGACGGCACTAATCTTTCACAATGGCAGGCTTCAGACTGGAAGATCGAAAACGCAGAACTTGTGGCCGTCACCGGCAACCTCACAACAAAAGAGGCGTTCGGCAATTACCAGTTGCATCTGGAATGGCAGGCGCCCGACCCGCCGCAGGGCCGTACGTTTGACCACGGTAACAATGGCGTTATGCTAATGGGTCTTTTTGAGATACAGATATTCGACTCATATACTACACGGCTGTATCCCGATGGCCACGCAGCATCCGTGTACGGCCAGACCCCGCCGATGGTAAATGCCTGCCGAAAGCCAGGCCAGTGGCAAACCTATGACATTGTATTCTTCGCCCCGGTCTTTGAAGATGGCAAGCTCAAAAAGCCTGCCTATGTCACTGTCTTTCACAATGGGCTTCTTGTGCATCACAACCAGGAGATTTTCGGCCCGACTGACCATCGGATTTTGCCGAAGTACGATAAACCCATTCCGGCAAAGCTGCCGCTTAGCCTATCCGCCCACAACAACCCCGTGCGATTCCGAAACATCTGGCTGCGCCAGCTGTGATTGTAATAGACCGCATGGGCAAACGAGTTGCCCATCCCACAATTAAGCCGCCGCCCTTCAGGCATCATTACCGCATTTGTTGCTCTGCAAGATCAACAACCTGTTTCATTTGATTGATATTGTTCACTGCGGCTTTATACAGCCCTTCGGCTGCTTCTTTGGCTGTCCTACGAGAGACCGTGTATGGATCATCAACCACCTGTGTCTCGATAACCTGCACCCACTCGGCAGGAACAGCCTCTATTCCCCGCAAAGCACCGGCAAGCCCGCCTGCTATATACGCCTTACAATCGGTGTCTCTTCCGAGGTTCACGGCATATAGAATAGCCTCTCGGGGCTGACCATCAGCCATATAGAAGCAAGCCAGCGCACCCGACAAAACCTCGACAGCATTAGAAATGGGACGACCCTGATATCTCTCCTCGTACAGCGGGCGCAAATCTTTCCAGGTCTTTGCTTTTCTCGCCCATTGCAGACCTTGCTTAACTTCATCCAATGGTTCCGAAGATAAGTAGCTAAGAGCGGTCTCGATGACACTCTCAACGGTGGCGTTCGGCTTTAGCGCCTCTGCTGTAGCAGCGGCCACACCAGCACATACTTCAAGGGCATAGTTGCCTCGTATGCCTCGCACGTCCTTGATTAGCCCCAGCTCGAAGGCATCCTGCGCCGCCTGGGCCGGGTTGCAGGCATTGACCATTCCCACCGGCATAATCATCTTACTGGTGCCGATGAATCCAGGCCAGGAGGCATGTCTTCCAACCTCCCAGGGCGGGATACCCCACTTTAGAGAGTAGTAAATCACCTGGTCCTGAGGGCCTAACAGATAGCCGAATTTGGATGGATCAATTTCTTCCACCCACGTCTGGGCGAGGTCCGTGATTGTGATCCTTCCACCCTTCTTGATGATTGCGCTGGTACAAAGCTTATGGCGCTCCTGACCATCTTCGGTCATTCCCGGCGGCCTGTGATGCGCATGATAGACGAACTCCGGACCAAACTCCGCAGCCTTACGCCGTCTATCCTTTTTATCTTGAGGTAATAACTGCTCCACAAAGCCGTATTTCTCTTCGATCTTTTCATAGCTCAGGCCTTCGGTGACATCCCCCATCGAATTGGCAATTCTTCCAGCGGCTTCACATCCATATATCTTTGAAAATAGCTTCGTTGATACAGCCTTTAAACTGCTTGGACTTTCTGCCGTTTTGGCAATAGATAACGTTGCGAAGGTGGTAGGTGCGCCGCCGGTGCTGGCTGCGAAGACAAGCGACCTCTGCAACAACAAAAGACCGACAAAAACGGTCCCTTCGAATCTGCTCAGGACATGGGATTTGCCGGCTTTGTGAATTAACGCGTGATTCATAGCTAACCTCCCAAAATGTTTTTTTCGCTTAGTCACCACTTAACAAGCATGTTTGTAAGAATACTAACATACAGCGTAAAAGACAATTTTTCTTTTGAAAAAAAGCGATGAGCATCAATAAATACCACGCGGAATTCGCAAAGCGCATAACTCCAGAAGAAGCTGTTGAAATATGTTGACAGGCACAGCTAATTGGCGTTTAATCTTGCAGAAAGGCCAGAAAGATACATTTAGGGCGGTAATATGAACTCATACGTTGAACAGATAAGGCAGTGCGTTATCCCGATTCTAAAGCGCTACGGAGTCAGCAAGGCGGCGCTATTCGGCTCAATAGTCAAAAATCAGATTCAGCCCGAAAGCGATATTGACATACTTGTCCAGATTGACAGCGATATCAGTCTGCTCGACTTTGTCGGTTTGAAAATCGAATTGGAAGAAGCACTAAATAGAAATGTCGACTTAGTGGAATACGATACAATAAAACCCTTGATTCGAGAAAGTATTCTTAAAGAGCAGCAGGTGATTCTATGACCAGAGATATGCGATTATATATCGAGGATATTTTGGACAGCATCGCAAAAATAGAGCAATATACAAAAAATATTAACGAACAGAATTTTCTGGCTGACACGCAGATTCAAGACTCGGTCTTTCGAAGATTAGAAATAATAGGCGAGGCGGTAAAAAACATATCCAACGACATCAGAAATAAATATCCGGAGATTCCCTGGAGAAAAATCGCTGGCCTGAGAGATATTCTTATTCATGAATATTTTGGTGTGAATGCACGCCGGGCTTGGAAAGTAGCTAAAGAAGATATCCCAGACCTCAAACAACAACTGCTGAAAGTTAGAAAGGACCTAAATTCATTATGAAGAAACTATGGGTAAATGTTGTTCCGTACGAAAAGGGTCTCGCTATTGCGGCGCTGGAAAGCGGAGCTGAAGCGATAGTGCTACCGGATGGCAAAAGTGACACCGTTCGGCAGTTCGGCAAAATCAAAACGGTCGAGAAAAACGGCGACATTCACCCGGGCGTAGATGTCGAGTTCATCGACATTGCAGGCAAAGCAGACGAAGATAAAGCTGCAGCAGTGCCTATCGAAAAAATCGTCGTGCTGCGAATGCTCGACTGGACGATTATCCCGATTGAGAACCTGCTGGCCCGCCGTGGCAAAAATATCATGGTGCAGGTCGAAAATAGTTCGCAGGCTAAACTTATGGTGGAAATCCTCGAAAAAGGTGTTGATGGTGTCGTGCTCAACACTAAAAATGTCAACGAGATAAAAAAGACCGCAGAAATCATCCACGGCATAAGCGAAAAAGTTGCTCTTGTAACCGCAACCATCACAAATACAAAACAGCTCGGAATGGGCGACCGCGCCTGCCTTGACACCTGCACACAAATGACCATCGGCGAAGGGATGCTCATCGGCAATACAGCCTCTGGCTTTTTCCTTGTGCATTCCGAATCCGTTGAGAATCCTTACGTAGCATCTCGGCCTTTCCGCGTCAATGCCGGAGCGGTGCACGCATACACCTTGGCGCCGGGCGGCAAAACCAAGTACTTAGCAGACTTAAAAGCCGGCGATGAAGTAATGCTGATAGATTTTCAAGGCAAAAGTCAAACCGCCTATTTAGGCAGAAACAAGATCGAAAAAAGGCCAATGATGCTCATCGAGGCCGATGCACAAGGCCAGCCGATAAGCCTGGTTATGCAAAATGCCGAGACGATTCGATTAGTCAGCCCGGAGGGCAATCCAGTCTCGATTACAACGTTGGCGCCCGGCGATAAAGTGCTGGGCCATATCGAAAAGGCCGGCAGACACTTCGGCATGCAGGTCGATGAAACGTTGATTGAAAGGTAGACCAACGCTCTAACTTCAAAACAAGATAGCAAAAGCCGGCTTACTTACGCAACTTATATTCTTTTACGTCTATACTCTGCTCCTTGTAAGTGATAGTTATCTTATCAGATGCAAAGTTTACGTAGATATCTATCGTGTTTTGTTTGTACGCATCTTTATCCGTGACCAACTTTCGAACCTCACTCAGTGGAACCAATAAAACACCATCTCGGGAAACAAGAAGGTATCCCTCACCTTTTTCGAGAGAGTTGAGAAAGCGATCTCTAAAAGTAATTTGCCAGCCTTTTGGTTTAAGACTACCAGGACGGATATAAGCTTTTTGATCATCGATTATTGCTTCATAAGCTGTCAATTGTTGAACTTCTTTCCCTCTCACCGTCAACAGTTTCTTTAACTCATCCACAAACACCTCCTCAAGGCCTTCTTCTTCCAAAGCTTTTGCGATCAGGTTTTTCTTCAACAGAAAATAATTGAGTTCTTCTATTAAGGAACTAACCAGATTTCTTTGCATTGCGTTAAGAGTTAGTTGCCTTCCTTGACAGACAACATGATATTTATTTGCTTTTAGCAGTCTGATTAAATGGGACTCGATAGCTTGTCGCACTACTGTATCGTTGAAGTCAGATTGTGTGGCTGGGCGACCATCACTAATTATCAAAACACTATTCCAATTTTTTATTTTGACATCTGGATTCTTGATGTGAGTTTTGAGTCGTTCATAAATGTTGCTGGCTTCACCTGTATAAACCTTTTTCTGATCGAACAATATGTAATTCCCCGGAAAAGGATTTTTGCCCATTTCCTCATGCAGTTTTTCCAGAGTCTTTTGAGAACGTGTGATCTGCCAAGACCGGATTTGTTTAGTGGTTCTTGCCCTTATTATACCGTTAGAATTCTTTGGGTCTTCGTGATACCCAATTTCGGTGTCCACCATAAGCTTGCCTTTTTAAAAGAGTAATTATGGATTCTCTTAGTTTGTAGCTTCTTATTTGGCCTGAGCGTCTTTCTCTTGCTTTTTCTATCTTTTCTAATTTGAGGCCAAGGTCTAAACCAATTTTCGCTATTAGCAGGTCTGTAGGAACATAGACATCCGCTATCAGGCTGTCTCCAACGACCAATATAAATCTACCACCGGATTTAAGAGAGGGTACCACGTTTTTCATTACCTTATATAAATCATCGAAATATTTGTGAACAATGTATGGCATATCCTCTCTTCTATATATGCCCCTTCTGCGAATATTTCTTTTGATGTTTGTTTTTATTTCTTCAATCCAATCATTAGCGTATGTAAAAGGGCTATTGTAGAATTTTCGGATAAGCCCTTTAGAAACGTTATCGCAAACGACCATATCGTCTTTAATTTTCTTTAGGTCTCTCTGACTGCGCACAAACTCCAGCCATCCCATCTCTATTTTGTAATTCATAACGTAGTCCAATCCATTCATATATGGTGGAGAAGTAATGGCCAAATCAAATTTCGTTTTATGCTTGAAGCTTATCGCATTGGCACAAATGACCTCGCTTTTCGTAGGTATATAATCTTTATATTGGGTCTGGATTAGTTGCAGGTCATCAGCGATTTGGTGCATCTTCTGGTCAAATAGAACAAACGGCGCTGCATCATCAACCACCTTGTTTTTGACGTATCCTAAGCATGGCGTTCTTTTGAGATTGCTACAATCAACTAAAATTGAGGAAAAGGCCAACTTCAGCAGGTCTTTCACTTTTTTCTGCTTTTCAGTAGATGCTTCTATGTCGGAAATACCGCCCATTATAAGTTCCAAGTTATGAAGCACTTGTGGCCTAAATTGTGACGCGGACTTTAGAAAAGAAGGAGCAGGTCGCTCCCTATTTCTGGATACTTCATTAAAAGTCTTAAGCAAATAATTTGGAGAAACATCCCAGCAGTTCAGCTTCGTATTGGCAATAAAATGAAGCAGAGGATTAAGTTCGGTGCCCACCGATTTGAAACCGTTAAGTTTGGCCTGGACCAAAACTGTCCCACAGCCAGCAAAAGGATCGAGAACGATTGGATTCGAGTATACTTTCCGATATTGATGGAAAATGCTCTGGACAAATAGAGCTGAAAATCCTTGAACATATGGAGCCCATCGGTGTATGTGTTCATTTACATTTGGTGTAAACTGAATAGGCTGGGCATTTTCGATTATCTCAACGCCAAGTTCCTTAAGATAAGGAATAGAATCATTTGTTGAAGATCCTCCCTTTTTCGGAGAGTGCAAGATGTTACGCTTCCTTGCATCCAACTCAATTTGGTCGAGTTCCGGAAAAAGAGTTTTCATCTTTACTGCCACACAAAAATTAAACCAACCGGACCAAATCCCTAAATATATTCCTATTATGATTATTGGCTTTCTCATAGAAGTTGTCAAATTCTAATTTTATCAAATTGTTGAATAAAAGGAGTAGGATGATTTAATTGACGTACTTGTGAGTTTAAATTAGAATATGCTAAATGCAGCCACTTCGGCATGCAGGTCGATGAGACACTAATAGAAAGGTAAAGCTATGGTCTGGCCGAACGATGTGCTCAGTATAATCCTGGCTGTGGTTCTTGGAGCAGCGATTGGCCTGGAGAGAGAGCTCAGACACAAGGCTGCTGGGCTGCGGACTAATGTCTTAATATGCCTGGGCGCAGCGGTCTTTACCATAATCTCAAAACGAATGGCCGCCGGCCAACAAGATTCTCTTACCAGAATAGCAGCCCAAATCGTAACCGGCGTAGGTTTTTTGGGCGCCGGTGCCATCATAGTGGATAGGGCCGGCATACACGGCTTAACTACCGCCGCGACAATCTGGCTGGTCGCAAGCATCGGAATGGCTTGTGGGGCAGGCCTTTATAGCCTGGCGATTGTATCAACTATCATCGCGATCGCCGTCCTGATTGGCCTGGCAAAACTGGCCAAGCCAGAACGCTACGAAGGAAAACATAAGTTAGAAAATCCCCCTGACGAACAAAGCTAACATTATTTTTCAGATAGCTTAGATTATAGAGGTGCAAAAATGCAATTCTTAAAACGAGAAAGAAAGTGCCGCTGGTTGATGTGGATATTTCCGGTCACTGGCTTGCTATCGCTGATATGGTTCTTAATACGGGTAATACCGAAACCCACGCGGGCGATGTATCCCTGTCAGCGGGTGGCTTTCCCGTTAGCATCGGGATTTATGGCATGGCTCTTGGGCCTGGCCGGGTCAGCAGTAGCATTTAGAAATGCAAAGCACAACTTTGTGCGGAGGCGGTATATGGTGGGTTTAATTCTTATCGGCGTGAGCATTTGGGCTCTGTGGCTGGCGATAAGCGCTACAAGCGATAAATCGGCAATAGCTCAATCACCGCCAGCGAATGAGCCGATAGGAGTCGCCAAGGGAATTCATCCCGGGCGAGTCGTTTGGGTGCACAATCCAGATGCCACCGACTGGAATGGGCCTGGTGACGGACACCCCTGGGAAAGCAGCCATACTAATCAGGCGGTAGTGGACCAGATGATGTCCCAGGCAGTCCGTGAGCTAACCGGCCAAGCCAGCGACGCCGCCGCCTGGGACAAAATCTTCAGATACTTCAATAAAAACCGTGACAAGGGTGAGGTCGGATACAAAACAGGTGAAAAAATCGCTATCAAAGTGAACTTCGTCGGCTTTATCTGGCGTGGCGGAGGAGTCAACCCAGAAAACTACAATCTGGAAAGCACCATAGATTACATGAATACGTCACCACAGATGATTATTGCACTTCTGCGCCAGCTTGTAAACACAGTTGGTGTGAACCAAGCCGATATTTCGGTCTGTGATAGTCTGGCATATTTCGCAAACGAGTATTACGACATTCTCCATAAAGAGTTTCCAGATGTGAGGTGTTTAGACCATGCAGGAAAGTTTGGCCGAATCAAGATGGAGCCATCTTCTATTCCACTTTACTGGAGCTGTCGCCCCGAAGGATGCCTGCAAGATTATGTGCCTGTGTCTTTTGCCGAGGCGGATTACCTGATCAACTTTGCGAACCTCAAGGCCCACGGAAGCGCCGGCGTGACACTCTGCGCCAAGAACCACTACGGCTCGCTGATTAGGTGGCCATCGGAAAAGGGCTATTACGACCTGCACACAAGCGCTTTTTCCAAAGAGACCGGCATATACCGCAACCTGGTTGACCTGATGGGACACGCCCACCTCGGCGGCAAAACCGTGCTGTATCTGATTGATGGACTTTACTGCGGCGTGCACCCTGCTGATATGCCCACAGGGCCCAGGAGGTGGAAGTCATATCCCTTTAATGGTGACTGGACTTCGAGTCTTTTCGCCTCGCTGGACCCGGTGGCTATCGATTCGGTGGGTTTCGATTTTCTTTACGCCGAATACGAGGACAATCCTCGCAAAAGTGGAGTTGACGACTATCTGCACGAGGCGGCACTGGCGAATAATCCTCCTTCAGGGACATTTTACGACCCCGACCATTCCGCCAACGTTACAAGGCTTGCCAGCCTCGGCGTTCACGAGCACTGGAATAATCCACAAAACAAGCGATACTCTCGAAATTTGGGAGCCGGCAACGGCATCGAACTTGTCGCAGTAACACCGGTAAGCAGCGAAAAACCAAGTATCATCGCATCGGGCGCGAAAGTGGAAAAACTTGCTGGCGGTTTTGGATTCACCGAAGGCCCAGCGGCTGACGCCGAGGGAAACGTCTTTTTCACGGATCAGCCAAACAATAAGATTTACAAATGGTCCGTGGACGGCAAGCTATCGGTTTTTCACGAAAATCCGGGAAGAGCCAACGGCCTTTATTTCGATAAAGACGGCAACCTGCTGGCCTGTGCAGACCTTAATAACGAGCTATGGCTCATAGATAAAAAGGGCAATGTCACTGTGCTGGTGAAGGACTACCGCGGCAAAAAACTTAACGGCCCAAACGACCTATGGATAGACCCAAAAGGCGGCGTTTATTTTACAGACCCATTCTACAAAAGGCCTTACTGGGATAGAGGCCCGATGGAGCAGGACGGCCAACACGTTTATTATCTGACACCCGACCGTAAGAAACTAATACGCGTAGCCGACGACCTGGTCCAGCCCAACGGGATTATCGGCACGCCCGACGGCAAACTGCTTTATGTAGCCGATATCAGAGCGAAAAAAACATACGTGTATACCATTAATGACGACAGGACACTATCGAATAAAAAACTTTTTGCTCCGGAAGGCTCCGATGGTATGACCATTGATAACCAGGGCAATATCTACCTGACGACAAAGGACGTGTCGGTTTATAACCAGCAGGGCGAGAACATTGAAAGGATTGAGGTCGCCGAGCAGCCTGCGAATGTCTGCTTCGGCGGCAAAGACAGACATACGCTCTTTATCACCGCCCGAACGTCACTTTATTCGGTTCGGATGCGGGTCAAAGGTGTATAATAAAAAACAAAACTTTACCGATTTGGAAAACCGTCAATTATCTTGACATCACACTGGTTGATCGATATAGTTCTATCGAATTAGATATACTCAGAGTCATTTCCTACTCACGAGCAATAGATATTCAAACGGAGCGGACCGATGAGCGAGACCGAGCATGACAACAATAAGCGGCCAGGCGATGAGGAGCTACGTCCCACGGCCAGCTTTAGCGACCTGGTATTAGGGCCGGGCAGCCAGATCGGTCGATTCCGTATCGAGCAGGAGCTGGGCCGTGGGGCTGTGGGTGTGGTCTATCTGGCCCACGACACCAAGCTCGACCGCCCGGTCGCTATCAAAAGTCTGCCGGCTGAGGTGATGGGCAACCGCATGGCCCTTTCGCGATGGAAGCGTGAGGCCCGACTTTTGGCTTCATTGAATCATCCGAACATCGCCACTATCCACGAAGAACTCGAAGTTGCTGAGGGAGTGGGCTATCTGGTTCTCGAATACGTCCCCGGCCAGACGCTGGCTGAGCGAATAACGAAGAGGCCGCTTAAGCTGGAAGAAGCGTTAACGATAGCTTTGCAGATAGCCGAAGCGGTGTCAGCAGCACACGAGCATGACGTGATACACCGGGATCTAAAGCCCGGCAACATCAAAATCACGCCGGAAGGCAGGGTCAAGGTGCTGGACTTTGGCCTGGCTAAGACGGTCGGCGGTGAACCCTCAGAGAAGCTGAGCACCACCACTGAGCCCGGCAAGATCATTGGTACGCCCGCCTATATGAGCCCGGAGCAGGCCCGTGGTCAGCCGGTAGATCACCGTAGTGATATTTGGTCATTCGGCTGTGTGCTGTATGAGATGCTGACCGGCAAGGTGCCTTTCAAAGGCGAGACTACTTCTGACACGCTGGCCAACATCCTCAAGCACGACCCTAACTGGCAGGCTCTGCCCTGGACTACGCCGCCAAAAATCCAGACTCTATTGCAGCGCTGCTTAGAGAAAGACCCGCAAAGACGGCTTCAGCATATCAGCGATGCGGGTATTGAAATCCGTGAAACGCTGAACATACCAACGACCGCCCTCTCGAGCATTTCATTTAAGTCAGAGACCACTGCCAAATCGAAGTTACGAAGAACAGCGATGATTATTGGTGCGGCTGTCATCATTGTCCTATTCGGTATTGCTATGTGGTTTATTTCAAAAAAGCAAATTCCGCCTCCTTCAAAGGAAATCCGGCTGGTGGTTCTGCCGTTTGAGAATCTAGGGTCTGCTGAGGACGAGTACTTTGCCGCCGGCATTACTGATGCTATCACCGCTCGTTTGGCCAACATTCATGGGTTGGGTGTCATCTCACGCCAAAGCGCAATGCAGTATAAGAAAAAAGAAAAAAGTGCAAAGCAGATAGCTAATGAGCTACGGGTTGATTATATTCTGGAAGGAACGGTCCAGCGTGAGCGGCCATCAGATCCAAATAGCAGAGTACGGATAATACCTCAGCTCGTTAGGGCTTCTAACGACACACACGTATGGGCACAAGCCTACGATAATGATATGAGCGAAGTTTTCCGGGTACAATCCGACCTGGCTGAGCAGGTAGCACAGGCACTTGATATTACTCTGGTTGAACGTGAACGGCAGGCACTTCGGTCCAGGCCAACAGAAAATATGGAGGCCTATGACTATTTTCTGCGCGGCAACCAATATTTTTATCGCAGTGATCTCGAAAATGACCGCAAGATAGCCGTCCAGATGTATGAGAGGGCGGTGGAGCTGGACCCCACGTTTGCATTAGCCTACGCCCAGATCTCAAGGTGTCACGCACATATGTATTGGTTGCACCATGACCATACTGGAGAACGCATCTGGATGGCAAGAAAGGCCGTGGATAAGGCCTTACAGATTGCCCCTGACTTGCCAGAGACGCATTTGGCTCTGGGCACCTATTACTACTACGGCCGTCTGGATTATGACCACGCCTTGGAGGAGTTCGCCATCGCCCGGAAAAACCTGCCAAATAACGGCGATCTGCTGAGTTATATTGGTTTTGTTCAAAGGCGACAGGGAAAATTTCAGGGGGCGTTGGCCAATATCAAAAGAGCATCCGAGCTCGACCCTCTATCCAACATCATAACCCTTACCCTGGGGGAAACGTTTGAGTTGATACGCAACTATTCGGAAGCAATGCGCTGTTATGACAGAGCTATCTCGCTGACTCCCGATATGCCGGCCCCTTATGTTAGTAAGGCCTCGCTATACCTTCGCTGGCAAGGCAGCACCCAGAAGGCACGGGCAGTCCTGGAAGAGGCGTTGAAGAACATCAAACCAGAAGAATCTTCGATTATCAATTTGCTGATCGATCTCGATGTGTATGAGGGGAACTATCAGAAGGCTTTGGACCGGCTCTCTTTGAAATCAGAAGATATTGATACCCAGTTTTCCTTTGTCCCCAAGGCTACACGATGTGCAAACATCTACAGGCACATGAGCGAAAATGAAGCGGCGAGGAAATACTACGACGAGGCTCGAAACGTCCTCGAAGCCAAAATCCAGCAACAGCCTGATGATGCGCGTTTTCACAGTGCCCTCGGCATCGCCTACGCGGGTCTGGGTCGTAAGGAAGATGCGATCCGAGAAGGAAAGATAGGGGTCAATTTGCTTCCGATTACCAAGGAGGCCATGCGAGGCTGTTATCGAGCTGCTGATTTAGCACGGATCTGCGTGATGGTTGGCGAATTTGACCGGGCCATCGACCAGATCGAGTATTTGCTGTCTATACCTGGTGACCTATCGATCCCCTTACTGCGACTTGATCCAGTTTGGGCCCCGCTGCGAGAGCATCCTCGTTTTAAGAAACTTTTAGCAGGAGGAAAATAGTTTAATGGTCTTAAAAGCGAAAGGGGTAGAACCACATGATATTGGCATACAATAACGCTAATTTTCAAGGCCAAAAGGGCTTTTTGCCGATGAATTATCAGTCCGATAACTCATTTTGGCAAGGAGATTGCCCATGGCCCAAAACTGT
>Ga0315314_1000083_pt1 | contig 132011 bp, 103 predicted proteins | sample TDP9_MG_FD_203631 | JGI IMG/M metagenome (GOLD analysis project Ga0315314, IMG submission 203631) | Freshwater sediment microbial communities from Lake Towuti, South Sulawesi, Indonesia - TDP9 | ecosystem: Environmental > Aquatic > Freshwater > Lake > Sediment | place: Indonesia: South...
AGCAGTTGGTACTCCGGTTGCCCTTCGGGCTCCCTTCGTCCCAACTGCTTTAACATACGGCGAAGAATCCACCTTAAATAAGCCTGTTTTTTGTCTTGACAATGGGTAGGGGTATATTAAGCCGTTCGTAAATGTTACTGGCTTCACCTATATAAACCTTTTTCTGATCAAACAATATATAGTTTCCTGGAAAGGGGTTTTTGCCCATTTCTTCATGCAGTTTTTCCAGAGTTTTCTGATAACGTGCAATTTGCCAAGGCCTAATTTGTTTGGTTGTGCGCGCTCTTACTATACCATCGGAATTTTTGGGGTCCTCATGATACCCGATTTCATTATCAGACATAAGACTACCTTTTTAGGAGAGTAATTATTGATTCTCTTAGTTTGTAGCTTCTTATTTGGCCTGAACGTCTTTCTCTTGCTTTTTCTATCTTTTCTATCTCGAGTCCAAGGTCCAAACCGATTTTTGCTATTAGCAGGTCAGTAGGAACATATACATCTGCTATCAAACTGTCGCCAACAACCAATATAAACCTACCGCCTGATTTAAGAGAGAACACGACGTTATTCATCACCTTATACAAATCATCAAAATACTTGTGAACAATGTAAGGCATATCCTCTCTTCTATACACTCCCCTTCTATGAATATTTCTCTTAATGTTGGTTTTTATCTCCTCAATCCAATCGTTGGTATAAGTCGAGGGGCAGCTGTCAAATTTACGAATAAGTCCTTTTGAAACGTTATCGCAAACGACCATATCGTCTTTAATCTTCTTTAAATCTCTTTGACTACGAACAAACTCCAGCCACCCCATCTCTATCTTGTAATTCATAACATAATCCAATCCATTCATATATGGTGGAGATGTAACAGCTAGGTCGAACTTCGTCTTGTGCCTGAAGTTCATCGCGTTGGCACAGATAACTTGACTATCTGTATATAGGTAATCTTTGTATTGGGACTGTATTAACCGAAGGTCATTGGCAATTTGACGAGTTTTCTGGTCAAAAAGCACAAACGGCGCTGCATCGTCAACTACCTTATTTTTGACATATCCTAAGCATGGTGTTCTCTTGAGATTACTGCAATCAACCAAGATTGCCGAAAAGGCTAACCTTAGCAAGTCTTTGACCTTTTTCTGTTTTTCGGAGGACGCTTCTATTTCGTCTATGCCCCCACGGATAAGCTCCAAGTTATGCAACACTTTGGGACTGAATTGTGAAACAGACTTTAGAAAAGAGGGAGCAGGCAATCGCTTATTTCGTGGAATCTCATTGAAAGTTTTAAGTAAGATATTTGGGGAGACATCCCAACAGTTGAGTTTTGTATTAGCAATAAAATGCAGTAGTGGATTAAGCTCAGTCCCCACCGATTTAAAACCATTGAGCTTTGCTTGAACTAAAACCGTCCCACATCCGGCAAAGGGGTCGAGAACAGTAGGGCGATGATAAACTTTTCTGTATTGATGGAAAATGCTCTGGACAAATACTGCTGAAAAACCTTGCACATACGGAGCCCACCGATGTATATGCTCGTTCACGTTTGGCATAAACTGAATGGGCTGCGCGTTTTCGATTATCCTAACGCCAAGCTCCTCAAGATAAGGAATAGAATCAGCAGTCGAGGATCCTCCCTTTTTCGGGGAATTTAGGATGTTACGCCTCCTTGCATCCAGTTCAATTTGGTCAAGTTCGGGAAAAAGAGTTTTCATCTCTACTGCCATACAAAAAGCTAAACCAACCGGCCCAAATCTCTGAATATATTCCTACTATGATTATTGACTTTCTCATAGAAGTTGTCAAACTCTAATTTTATCAAAATTTTGAATAAGAGGTGTCTGAGGATTTGATTTGACGTATTTGTGGGTTTAAACTAGAATATGTAAAAGACATACATTTTGGTGTGAAGGTTGATGAGACGCTAATTGAGAGGTAAACCTATGGTTTGGCCGGACGATGTAATCAGTATAATCTTGGCAGCTTTTCTTGGAGCGGCAATAGGCCTCGAGAGGGAGCTTAGCGGCAAGTCCGCCGGGCTTCGCACGAATCTCTTAATATGCCTTGGCGCAGCCGTCTTTACCATAATCTCCAAACGATTGGCAGCGGTGGATGAAGGCTCGACTACAAGGATAGCTGCGCAGATTGTTACCGGCGTGGGCTTTTTAGGTGCCGGTGCTGTTATCCAGGACAGGCGTGGTGTACACGGCCTGACCACAGCCGCGACTATCTGGCTTGTTGCAAGTATCGGAATGGCCTGCGGAGCGGATTTTCACGAATTGGCAGCTATATCGACTCTAATTGCAATTATTGTCCTGGCGGGTCTCTCAAAGCTGGCCAAACCTTTGGCCCGCTATGCCCAAAAACACCAATTAAAAAGCACTCCCGACGACCAGGATTATACCGGCCCAGAGCGCAGGCAAGCAGAGCAAGATAACAACACATAAAAAACACGAAGCACTTGCTAACAAAAATGCACAGTCAATATTCCTAAGTGCACTATCAGTTGTCTCATCCCCGAATAAAATTATGCTTATTACTCAGTTGGTGTGTAACCCAATTCCCCCCACACAGCCTTTTGAACATTGTATAAATCCTCATTGCCTGGCGAGGAAGACAAATTGCCATTCCGCCCTGTGTTTTGCCAGAAGTCATAATCCATCTTGGCGATTTCAATCGTACGGGGGTCTTTCCACTTCCAGTACTCACTGTGCCCATCGGCGAAAGAGAAGTTTGTGCCGTCTCCGTGCCGGGCAGTAATTTGGTCCCACCATCGCTCCTGGTCATACCAGATGGTCCAGCTCGCCGGACTCAATCGGCCTTCATCAAGAAAAACAGCCCTTTCGCCCGGCCTGCGAATCTGGTTCCTGTTTTTAACTATCTGCCCCTCGGCACCGGGTATCGCATCATAACCGTTCATAGCATCAACTATGGCATAGGTTACCACCTCTCCCCGAATACCTGTTGGGCATTTATAGAGCTTTAAGCTCGGGCAGTATTGAAAAAGCAATCCCCTCTCAATACCCTGTATTTGTTGTTCTTCTGAAGCGCTGCGGCCGGGCCAATATACCCAACAGGTTCCGTCTTTATTATGGCCTCCGGTGCTTGTATTGCCGTTGATAATCTTGCCGTCATTATCATCCGCATACATAATCCAGGCAAGAGCCATTTGTTTCACGTTACTAAGGCAGGCCGCTCGTTTGCCCTGCTCTCTGACCCGATTTAGAGCCGGCATCAATATCGCCATCAATACTGCGATAATAGCGATTACCACCAGAAGCTCTATTAACGTAAACCCCATTGGAAATCTTTCATTTTTGCGACCAGGAATCTTAATTTTTAATGGCCTAAACCCATTTCTTTCGTCCATATCGCACCTTCTTATTCTCCCTGTATATTATTCGTGGACTATTTTTTGCAAATACTTTCACGGCTTTACTACTGATAAAGCCCCGAATTCTTACATAATCTTAACAAAAAATCCTGTATAGTTCCAGAGATTTTCCTTGACGAAAAAGTGCCTAATCTGTTATAAATAAAATTGTAGTAGATTGTTCCTTTTCGGCAAGCTGAATATCCGTAAATTTCAGATAGTTCGGCTTAACGGAAAGCTTAAGAAGCGAGACGCACTGTGTCAAGTCAAAACTTTGTATTTTGCTGTTAAGACTTTTACATTTCGATTAACGGCTTATATTGGGGCTTTTGAAGGAAGGAGGTAGAATCAAATCATAAAAGCCATCTTGGGCAACCATAAAATAAAATGTCGTGAGTCTGAAAATTATTGGCAGTTATCTTGTTTGAGATTGTTTGAGACGAGTAGTGTTTTGGTGTGTGGCCAAAACATAAGTCATACTTATATTAATTTTTTTTGAAGGAGGACAAATTATGTGCAGGAAAATGATTTATCCGTTTTCTTTGGTTTTGTTGCTGAGCCTGGTTTGTAACGCCTGGGGCCAGGCTGGCACGGGTTTGCGAGCGGAGTACTTTCACTGGTCAGGGTCTGCTCCTCCCTCTCGAGAGGATGCCTTCCGCGATTTGATATTTACCCGGATAGAACCGCAAGTATACTGCTACTGGAATCCGGGGTTTGTAGCCAGTCATCCGGATGGTCTTACCCCAGCATTATACATCCCTCCGCCTACAGGGGTAAGAGCTGATACCTTCGCCGTCAGATGGACGGGTGAACTGCAGGCACCGACCTCAGAGGCATATACATTTAGAACCGGCAGCGATGACGGCGTACGGCTGTACTTTAATGGAGAGCTGATTATCGATAACTGGACCGACCACGACCGTACAGAGGACGCAAGCGACCCGGTACAACTTGTTGCGGGTAAGAGATATCCGATAGTATTGGAGGGCTATGAGAATGGTGGAGAAGCGGAATGGCAGTTGTACTGGCAAAGTCAATCGACGCCACGGCAGCTTGTTCCACAGAGCGTATTGTACCCGACGATTAAACCGAAGGATTTTATGGCCAGTAAGCCAATCCCGGCTGACGGTGCCGTAATCAGAGAGACCTGGTTGAGCATGGGGTGGACGGCGGGAGAAGCTGCAGTCTCACACGATGTGTATATAGGCGATAATTTTGACTATGTGAATGCCGGCGCCGGAGATACTTTCCGGGGCAACCAGGCCGTGACGAGTTTTATCATTGGCTTTCCCGGATTTCCCTTTGCGGAAGGTCTTACTATAGGCGCGACATACTATTGGCGGATAGACGAGCTTGAGGCCGATGGGACGCTACATAAAGGTAATGTCTGGAGCTTTACCGTTGCTCCGACGACCGCCTTCAAGCCCAATCCGGCTGATGGTGCAGGGTCTGTGGACACGGATACGCGGCTTAGCTGGGAGCCTGGTTTCGGTGCAAAATTGCACTACGTGTACTTTGGCGACAATTTTGACAAAGTCAACAACGCCACCGGGGCCTTACCTACGGGAAGTAAAACCTATACTCCCGCCTCCCTTGAATTAGAGAAGGTTTACTATTGGCGTGTTGATGAGTTTGATGCCGTCAACACATATAAAGGCGATGTCTGGAGCTTTGCGACACTGGGCGCTGTTAGCAGCCCGAATCCAGCTTATGGTGCTGTCGGTGTAAAGCACACACAGATTCTTAAATGGTCGCCGGGTGATAGCGCCGCTTCGCATCAGGTCTATTTCGGCACAGATAAAGATGCCGTACGCAGTGCCAATACAGGCTCACCAGAGTACAAAGGCACCAAAAACCTTGATTCTGAGAGCTATGACCCAGGTAAGCTCGAGTGGTACACGACTTACTACTGGCGTATTGATGAGGTCAATAACCTCAACTCCAAAAGTCCGTGGATAGGCCCTGTCTGGCACTTTACGACAGCCGACTTCCTTGTCGTGGACGATTTTGAAGACTACGACATCGGCAACAACGAGATATGGTGGTCGTGGAAAGATGGGCTTGGCTATGGCGCGCATGGTAATGAACCGGCCTATCCCGGTAACGGGACCGGCTCAGCCGTGGGCAAAGAAAGCACGGCTTCTTATACCGAGGAGACTATCGTTCACGAAGGCAGACAATCAATGCCGGTCTTCTATGACAACAGCGTCTTGAAGTATTCGGAAGTGGAGAAGACGTTAAGTTATCCGCGTGACTGGACGGAGAAAGGCGTTAATACTTTGACAGTGTGGTTCAGAGGCGAAATATTTAATTCTCCTGAACAAATGTATGTGGCTCTCAACGGCAGCGCCGTAGTCAATCACGACAATCCGGAAGCAGCGCAGACAGGTGAGTGGACGGAATGGAATATTGACCTGCAGGCGTTTGCGGACCAGGGTGTGAACCTTGCCAATGTCAATACGATTGCTCTTGGTCTTGGCAACAAGAAGAATCCGGTAGTCGGCGGTTCAGGCACGATGTACTTTGACGATATTCGGCTGTATCCTCCGCCGCCGGTGCTGGCACCTTAAGCTGTGATTAAGTGTTAATTGGAATTGTGTGGTTGAGGAGAGGCTCTGCAAGCCTTATATTGCGAGTCCACCTTAGGTGATTAAATGGACTCGCGATGATGTCTGGGATATTAGTGTATTCTTTGAAGGATACGCTATTCATTCAAGTCGCGGTTTATCGATGTTTGTTGAAGTTGAAGACGATAGTTGTTTTGGTGCACGGCCAAAGCATTATATATAATTTTTTTAATCCCGCACCGATTGAACCTGAGCAGGGCCGATACAAGTCGTTCGGTCGAACAGGGTTTCTCAAAGGGACAATTGGTGCGGGGTGAAGGAGGATTATTATGCGTGGGAAATTGATTTATTTGGTTTCTTTTATTCTGGTGTTGGGCTTTGGCCTGACTGTGGGAGTCACCGGCGCCAGTGAGCTGAAGATTAATTTCCAGTCATCCGGGGCACCGATACCGGAGGGGTATCTGCCCGAATACGGCGACCCCTTTTTTAAGCACGACAACGGCTGGAGCTACGGGTGGGACCAAAACATAAGGAGCGGTGCGCGTGACCGCAACAGCGCCAATGCGCCCGACCAGCGTTACGACACATTGAACCACCTCCAGCAGGCCGGCGGGGACAAGATATGGGAAATCGAAGTGCCAAACGGAACTTACAATATCTTTCTTGTTTGTGGTGACCCATCGTACACCGACCAGACCAATAATTTTGATGTAGAAGGTGTTATTGTGAATGACCCGGACGGGCAGGCTGGAACCACCTTCGACTTTGACGAGTTCAAAGTGACGGTCATTGTGGCGGATGGTCGTTTAACCATCAAGCCTGGGCCTGGCGCTGTGAACTGCAAAATAAACTTTGTGGATATGGAGAGTGACGCGCTGACCCAATTTTTCCAGAAGGCCAGAAACCCAGACCCTGCTGATGGCGCCGAAGACGTGGTTGACCCACTGCTTATGTGGACGGCTGGAGATACGGCGGTGCACCAGCGCGTGTATTTCGGCACAAGCCCTGACGCTCTGGTTCAGGTGAGTGAGCAGGATTATACGGTTTACTGGCATACGGATGGCATTGAACCTGGGACGAGGTACTACTGGCGGATAGATGGGGTAGAGGCCGATGGAACTATCATCACGGGTGACCTGTGGAGCTTTGTGGCCCTGTCGATGACCGCCTGGGGACCCAGCCCGGCTAACGGCGCCACCGATGTAATGATAGACGTGCAGCTAAGCTGGGGCAAAGGATATTCTAAAATGCCGCTGAAGCACCATCTGTTCTTCGGCACCGATGAGACTGCCGTGACAAACGGTACCGGCGATACCGATAAGGGCATCATGGAAAAGGCGACGTATAATCCGGGAATGCTTATGGCGGAGACTACCTATTACTTCCGGGTCAACGAAGTTGAGATGAACGGGACAGAACGAGAGGGTAACGTCTGGAGCTTCGAGACGGTAGCACCCGGCCCGGGTAAGATTCTTCGTGAGTGGTGGTTCGACATTAGTGGTTCAAATGTGTCCAACTTGACAGGTAATGCGCGCTATCCCAACAGTCCCGACGGGTCGGAGTTTGTGTCGCTCTTCGAGGGCCCTGCGGACTGGGCCGAGCAATATGGAAGCCGACTTCGCGGCTGGCTGTTCGTCCCGGAAACGGGCAACTATACGTTCTTGATTGAAGCCGAGGATGAAGGCCAGATACGCTTGAGCCCCGATGCGGATCCGGCGAATGCGGTCATGATAGCCAGCACTGCAGCCGAGGCGGAATCACAACCGCAGAGCCTTGCGGCCGGCGAGAGATATTACATCGAGGCTCTGATGAAGGAAGATACCATTGGCGACAATATAACAGTCTCCTGGCAAGGTCCCGGCATCGGGGCAATGAAGGTGATTAGTGCCCAGTACGTCGGTGCGACACCATATCTGCCGGAGAAAGCCTATGCTCCATCCCCTGATAATGGTGCTTCGGATGTAAAGCAAACAGAGATTCTTAGCTGGTCGCCGGGAGTCTATGCGGTTTCGCACGAGGTGTATTTCGGCACAGATAAAGAGGTCGTACGTAATGCAAATACTGGCTCACCGGAGTACAAAGGCACTAAGGCCGTTGGTTCCGAGAGCTATGAACCCGGAAAGCTTGAGTGGAATGCCACCTATTATTGGCGTATTGATGAGGTCAATAACGCCAATCCCGATAGTCCGTGGACAGGAAATGTCTGGAGCTTCACGACAGCTAACTTCCTTGTAGTCGATGATTTCGAGGACTACGACGTTGGCAACAATGAGATATGGTGGTCGTGGAAGGATGGGCTTGGTTATGCCGCGCACGGTAAGGAACCGGCCTATCCCGGTAACGGGACAGGCGCAGCCGTGGGCGACGAGAGCACTCCTTCTTACACCGAAGAGACTATCGTTCACGGAGGCAGACAATCAATGCCGTTATTCTACGACAATAACGTGCAGGGCAAATCCAAGTATTCTGAAGCGGAACTGACATTGACTTATCCACGTGACTGGACGGAAAAAGGTGTCAACAGACTGACAATTTGGTTCATAGGCGATGCTGCTAACGCTGCCGAGACATTGTATGTTGCTCTAAACGGCAATGCGATTGTTACAAATGATAATCCTAATGCGGCACAAGTAGCAACCTGGACGGAATGGAACATCGACTTGCAGGCGTTTGCGGACCAGGGTGTGAACCTTGCCAATGTCAATACGATTGCTCTTGGTCTTGGCAACAAGAAGAATCCGGTAGTCGGCGGTTCAGGCACGATGTACTTTGACGATATTCGGCTGTATCCTCCGCCGCCGGTGCTGGCACCTTAAGCTGTGATTTAAGTGTCCTCCATTGCTTCTGCCGTAAGGAATCTGCCGACGGGCATCCTGTGGACTGCGGATTGCGAGGCAAGATATGAGAGCGTGGTTGATGCCAATCTTTATAAGTTCTAATATTGCGAGTCCGCCTAAAACGGACTCGCAATTATGTTTAGGATGCGCTACATCGCCGAAGCTGTGGAGCGTAGGATAATAGTGTATTCTGTGAAGCAAACACAATCTGATGAGAACGAAGTTTTTTGACGCTTAAAACAAGATGTATTTTGTGTGACCACTCGCCGCGATGCGCCGCGGCGGAAAAAACCGTTATATTTTTGACCTTTTGAAGGTGAACTATTATGTGTAGGAGATTGATTGATTTGGTTTTTTCCATTCAGATGAACAGTTACAAGATAAGGAGAGATTAGGATGTTAAGACACGAAATTTTCGGTAAGCAATTCTCTATTATTGCGATAGCTCTTGTAATTACCATGTTTGTCGGAGCAGAATCTGCTTTCACTGCCCAGGAGTTAAAAGTTGGCTTCATCCCTGGCAGAGGAGGTGATGCCAGTGTTGAAGACCAAGCCTTTGAGCGGGCCGGAATTGAATTTGAAAGGATAGAAGAAGGCGATTACACCTTGGTTCGGCTCTTGGAGTTCGATGTAATCGGTATTGGCGTGGTTGCCTACGACCAAAATGAGGACCTGAAGGCGAACTTTAACGTTCTCAAAGAATATGTCGAAAAGGGTGGTTACCTTGTCACACTTGATTTTCAGCAGGATTCCACTTGGAATCGAAATTTCCTGCCCCATCCAATCGCTCTTCTTGACCCGGATCTGGACGACGACGTCGGGGTTGTATTAGCAGACCACGACATTTTCAAGACGCCGAACGAAATCACCGAGGAGCACTTCGGAACAGGAATTTGGGGAGCGGGAGATTTCATGGCTGACGCCCCCCATGAGGTCGAAACGCCCTGGGAAGCACTTGTTACCGACAAACAGAATAACTGGCCTCTTGTTGCCGGCACCGCGGCTGGGAAAGGGTATGTTGTTTTTAATTCGTTGCAGATTCTTCAGTCACTTGGCAGATTAGGTAACAAGGAAGTTGCTGAGGTATTACAGAACTTCCTGTTCTGGCGAGGCCCGCGTGGCTCGCGTGTAAAGGCCTATAGCCCCAGCCCGAAGAATGGCGCCTTGAATGCAGATACGTGGGCGAACCTTTCGTGGAAGCCCGGCCCCTTCGCGGTCTCGCACGATATCTATATCGGTGATAATTTTGACGATGTCAACAACGGTGCCGAAGGCACATTCGTCGGTAACCAAGCCGGGACGTTCATTGTTGTCGGCTTTCCAGGATTTCCTTATCCGGAGGGTCTTGTCCCCGGCACAACCTACTATTGGCGCATAGATGAGGTCAATGAGGCCGAGCCGAACAGTCCGTGGAAAGGCGATGTCTGGAGCTTTAGTATTCCACCCAAGACCGCATACAATCCCGTTCCGGCTGATGGTGCCGAGTCGGTAGCTCTGGATGTGAAGCTAAGCTGGACGCCAGGTTTCCGCGCAAAATTGCACACTGTCTATTTCGGGGACAATTTTGATAATGTGAGCAATGCTACCGGCGGACTTCCTCAGGGAGTTGCAACATATACCCCTCCCGGCCCGCTTAAATTGGCTAAGACCTACTACTGGCGGGTCGATGAGTTTGATGCCATCGCCACTTATAAAGGCAATGTCTGGAGCTTTACTACTCAGGGTGCTGTCGGAAGCCCGAACCCGTCTAACGGTGCTGTGGATGTAAAGCAGACAACGATTCTTACCTGGTCTCCAAGTGTCTATGCTGCTTCGCATCAGGTCTATTTCGGCGATGATAAAGAAGCAGTGAAAAATGCCGGTACCGGCTCACCGGAGTATAAAGGCACAAGGAACCTTGGTTCCGAGAGCTATGACCCCGGAAAACTCCTCTGGAATGCCACCTATTATTGGCGTATTGATGAGGTCAATAACGCCAATCCCGATAGTCCGTGGACAGGAAATGTCTGGAGCTTCACGACAGCTAACTTCCTTGTAGTCGATGATTTCGAGGACTACGACGTTGGGAACAACGAGATATGGTGGTCGTGGAAGGATGGGCTTGGCTATGCCGCTCATGGTAAAGAACCGGCCTATGCCGGCAACGGGACAGGCGCAGCCGTGGGCGACGAAAGCACCGCTTCTTATTGTGAGGAAACAATCGTTCACGGAGGTGGCAAGTCGATGCCGCTCTTCTATGATAACAGTGTCTTAAAGTATTCGGAGGCCGAGAAGACGCTGACTTATCCACGTGACTGGACTGAGAATGGTGTTAAAACGTTGACGATTTGGTTCAGGGGCGATGCTGCTAACGCCGCCGAGACGTTGTATGTTGCTCTCAACGGCAGTGCGGTCATCTCTCACGATAATCCAAAAGCAGCACAGGTAACCACCTGGACTCAATGGAATATCGACCTGCAGGTTTTTGCAGACCAAGGCGTGAACCTGGCCAATGTCAATACGATTTCCCTTGGTCTTGGCAACAAGAAAAATCCGGCAGTAGGCGGTTCAGGCACGATGTACTTTGACGATATTTGTCTGTATCCTCCGCCGGAGCCTGCACCTTAAGCTATGATTTAGGTGTCAATTAAGATTGCGAGGTTGACGCCGTTAGATAACGTCGTATTTTTCATATCTAACGGGGTTAATGTAGTAGAATTCGTCAATGCGGGGCTTATACTGATTGATTCGGTATAAGCCCCTGTTAATTGAATCTGCCATAGGCGGTTCTGCGATACACCTGTTGAAAGTCAGCCCAGAGCGGCTATCCATATTGATTATTGACATTTTAAATAATATTGTATCTCGTCCCGCTTGTAGGGCATCCTCGCTCTTGCGGGAAGGATAGTGATGCCCGGCGGTGGGGATTTTTGGTTGAAATCTTCGGGGGAGTCGATTACATTTACTTCAATTTATTGCGATAGTAATTTGCTCATCGCTAAATTTAGGTTTTTTTCTCTATCTTGATTGAGTTGTCGGTTTGGAGATAAATAAGCACAGCTAAGCATTAGGAGGTCAAAAAGATGCAATCCTTAAAAAGAAAACACATCCGAACATATCCAGAGATTGGTAAGCATTACAGGTGTAACAGGAAACACCGTTGGTTAATGTGGATATTTCCCATAGCAGGGCTGGTGTCACTGATATGGTTTTTAGTCAGGGTGATACCGAAACCCTCACGGGCGACCTATCCATGCCAGCGGGTCGCTTTTCCATTGGCTTGGGGATTTGTGGCCTGGCTTGTAGGCCTGGGTGCATCGACAATGGCATTCAGAAAGGCCAAATTACATTTCGCGGGGAGGCGGTTTGCAGTAGCCTTGATTTGTATTTCTATAAGCATTGGGGCTTTATGGGTGGCCGTTAGCACTACAAGCGAGAAATTTGTGTTGGCCGAACAACAGCCCGCTAACGAGCCGATGGGAACTGCTAAAGGAATTTATCCAGGCCGTGTCGTTTGGGTTCACGACCCCGATGCTACCGATTGGCAAGGCCCGGGAGATGGACACTGGTGGGAAAGTAACCACACAGACCAGGAGCGAGTAAACCAGATGTTCTCACGTGCGGTCCGAGAGCTGACCGGTGCAGAAAGTGACACCGATGCCTGGGAAAAACTGTTTGGATACTTCAATAAGGTACAGGGAAAAGGAAACGTTGGATATAAACCCGGCGAAAAGATTTTTATCAAGGTGAACTTTGTCGGCTTTATCAGAGGAGGTGGAGGTGTCAACTCGGAAAATTACGATTTGGAAAGGGGGAGGGATTATATGAACACCTCGCCACAGATGATGACGTCCTTGCTGCGGCAGATTGTAGAAACGGTCGGCGTAAAACAATCCGACATTTCGATTGGAGATAGTTTGGCGTATTTTCCCAACGAGTATTATAACATTCTTCATAAACAGTATCCGGATGTTCGGTTCATGGATTGTGCAGGCAAGTTTGGTCGAATCAAGATGCAGCAATCCTCTATCCCTTTATACTGGAGTTGTAATCCGCAGGGGTGCGAGCAAGATTATGCACCAGCCTGCTATGCCGAGGCCGATTACTTAATAAACCTGGCAAACCTTAAAGCCCACACGGGTGCCGGGATAACCCTCTGTGCCAAGAATCATTACGGTTCGCTAATCAGAACACCGCCGCAGAATGGCTATTACGATTTGCATCCAAGTGCTTTTTCCAGGGATGCGGGGACATACAGAAACCTGGTGGACCTGATGGGCCATTCGCACATCGGCGGCAAGACGGTGCTGTACCTGATTGATGGCCTTTACCCAGGAATACATCCCAGTGACAGAGCACCGCGAAAGTGGAGCTCTTATCCGTTCAGCGGCGACTGGGCTTCGAGTCTTTTGGCCTCGCAGGACCCCGTAGCAATTGACTCGGTCGGTTTTGATTTTCTCTACGCTGAGTATGAGGAACATCCACGCAAGTCCGGAGTGGATGATTATCTCCACGAGGCGGCATTGGCGAATAATCCGCCTTCGGGGACATTCTATGACGCCGACCATCCCGGCAATGTAAAAAGACTAACCAGCCTTGGTGTCCACGAGCACTGGAACAATCCGGAAGACAAAAAATACTCTCGCAATCTGGGAACCGGCGAAGGTATCGAGCTGGTAGCAATAACGGCGCAAAGCACTGCAAAAGCAAGTATCATCGCACCTGGAGCGAAAGTGGAAAAACTTGCCGACGGATTCATGTTTACAGAAGGCCCTGCGGTTGATGCTCGGGGTAATATCTTCTTCACCGACCAGCCGAACAATCGGATTCACAAATGGTCTGTGGACGGCGAGCTGTCAATCTTCCACGAAAGCCCCGGAAGGGCCAACGGCCTTTACTTCGACAAAGACGGCAATCTCCTGGCCTGTGCCGACCTTAATAACGAGCTGTGGTCGATTGATATGCAGGGTAATGTAACTGTGCTTGTCAGGGACTATGAAGGGAAAAAGCTCAATGGTCCGAACGACCTCTGGGAAGACCCGAAAGGCGGAATATACTTTACCGACCCTTTCTACAAAAGACCCTACTGGAATAGAGGACCTATGGAGCAGGATGGCCAGCACGTCTATTATCTCAGTCCAAATCGCAAAAAACTTATCCGGGTAACTAACGACCTCGTCCAGCCCAACGGCATAATCGGAACACCCGATGGGAAGTTACTCTATATAGCCGATATCGGAGACAGGAAGACTTATGTTTACAACATCACTGCTGATGGGACTTTGTCGAACAAAAAGCTGTTTTGCTCGATGGGCTCTGACGGCATGACGATTGACAACGAAGGTAACGTTTACCTGACCGGCAGAGGTGTTACGGTCTTTAATTCAGCAGGCCAAAAAATCGAAGATATTGACATCGACGCCGGCTGGACGGCCAACGTGTGTTTCGGTGGCAAAGACAGACATACGCTCTTTATCACCGCTCAGACCTCGCTCTATTCACTGCGTATGCGAGTCAAAGGCGTATATTGAAAACTTCTTCCACACTGTTGAATTGATTATTTTCTCTTTACTATTGACTATTGAAAAGAAAACTTATCTCAAATTCGGTAGGAAATAATCAATAGTCAATATTCAATATGTAGGAACTTGGAGGGACGCCGATGAGCGACCCTGAGGAAAGAAACAATAACCAGCAGAATGAGAAGGAACCTCCTCAGAAGGACAGTGTCGGCAGCTCACAGAAAAGGCCGGGCGGCCGCATCGGTCGGTTCCGGATAGAGCGAGAGCTGGGCCGCGGGGCCGGGGGAGCGGTTTACTTGGCCCATGATACAAAGCTCGACCGCTCCGTCGCAATCAAGAGCCTGCCGGCGGAGGTAATAAGCGACCCTAAGGCCAGGTCGCGTTTCGCTCGCGAGGCCCGAGTCTTGGCATCTTTAAATCACCCAAACATCGCTGCTATCTATGAAGAATTGGAGGAGGCCGTGGGTGTCGGCTATCTTATTCTCGAATACGTCCCCGGCCAGACACTGGCCGAGCGAATTGCGAAAAGTAGCCTTGAGCTGGATGAGGCGTTGGCGATAGCCTTGCAGATAGCCGAGGCCGTAGCAGCCGCACATGAGCATGGAATTATCCACCGGGACCTGAAGCCCGGCAACATTAAGATAACGACGGAAGATAAGGTGAAGGTCCTGGATTTTGGTCTGGCCAAGGCGGTAGGCCCTGAAGCTGCCCCACTGCTTTCTTGCGAAAGCAAGAAGGGGGGCGATCAAAGCACTATCACAGAGCTGGGTCTTATAATTGGAACGCCGGCCTATATGAGCCCGGAGCAGGCTCGTGGTAAGCCGGCCGATAAGCGCAGCGACATCTGGTCGTTCGGCTGTGTCCTGTACGAGATGCTCTCTGGCAGGAAGCCCTTCAAAGGCGAGACGGTTTCAGACGTGCTGGCCAATGTTCTGCAAGCAGAACCCGACTGGCAGACACTGCCCCAGACCACACCAACGAATATTGTGGTTTTGCTGCGTCGTTGTCTGGAGAAGGACCCACGTCGGCGCCTTCATGACATTGCGGACGCAGCTATTGAAATAAATGAAACATTAAACCTTCCTGCCATCGCCCCTCCGACGACTACAACATCATTCGAAATTGCACATCCGACCGGCTGGAAGAAACTAATAGCGGTCGGTGCAGTCTGTCTATTGCTCGGGATTATTATGGGCGCTATCGCCATCTGGAGCCGTTGGCATCCGGGAACCCCAAAAAGCCAACCGGTAAGAAGTTTTGTAATTCGTCCGGAGACAACCTTTGAAGTCGAAGCCTTATGGCATCACGCTCTGGCGTTTTCACCGGATGGGAAACGCCTGGCCTGTGTGGAACAGGGTAGCGATGGCAGAAGGAAAATTTATATACGTGAGATGGATGAATTCAAGGCAAAACCGTTGTCGGGTACCGAAGGCGCTATCAGCCCATTCTTTTCACCCGACGGCCGATGGCTGGGATATGTTGACCACTTCCAAAGGAAGCTCAAGAAGGTCGCCGTAAAGGGCGGTGAGCCAATCATCCTGTGTGATAGCGTACATTTCCGCGGCGGTAGCTGGGGGACTGATGACAGAATAATTTTCACGCCTGCCGCAGGCACAGCAACAGGGGGCGGCCTTTGGCGCATCTGGGCTTCCGGAGAAGGGCTGGAGGAATTAACTGTCCCGGACCCGGGGCGGGGTGAGTCGGGGCATATCTGGCCACAAATCCTGCCTGGCGGTAAATTAGTCCTCTTTACCAACGTTATCGCAGGTGGCCTTGAAAATCAGTTCGAGCTGTACTCGCTGGAGACAAGAAAACGTTACTTCATATTTAAGGGTGGAACTTACGCACGATATATCCCCACGGGGCACATCGTTTATGCTCACAATAATACCCTGTATGCAGTACGATTTGATATCGAGCGGCTCGAGGTTGTTGGCTCTGCCGTCCCGGTCGTTTCGGACGTTATGACCCCGGAAAGCAGGTCGGCGCAGTTCGCCATTTCCAGCGATGGGTCCCTCGCCTATATCCCTGTCGTAACGCGCAGCACCGAGCTAAGGCCGGTCTGGGTCGATAGACAGGGAAAGGCCTACCCCTTACCGGCGGCGACACCGCGCAACTATGGGAATCCAAGGATTTCTCCTGATGGCAGGCGAGCAGCCTTTGACGTCCAGGATGGAAGGAGCAGCGACATTTGGATATACGACTTGATGCGCCACACGTTAAACCCGCTTACCGCTGATGGTAGCATTATGTCTGCAGTCTGGGCGCCGGACGGCGAGTCGGTGCTCTTCGGGTCATATCGTGCTGGAAAGCCCCGCCTCTTCAGGCAGAGTATGGCCGGCGGTGAACCGGAGCTGTTTGCAACGCTCGAAGAGCTTTTGGGTATGCCGGTGGCCTGCTCACCCGACGGAAAAGAGCTGCTCATTGTCTGGTCTGACCCGAATCATCCGAGGTGGGATGACGACATATACCTTGTTTCACTATACAGTCAGAACGAAAAGAGTCGTCCTCGGCCGTTCATCCAGAGAAACAATAATCAAAGACATGGCGTCTGGTCTCCAGATGGCCGATGGATTGCCTACGCTTCTGATGAGTCCGGCAGGTGGGAGGTTTACGTAGAGCCTTATCCAGGCCCGGGCCCAAAGACCATGATTTCGACTGATGGTGGCTACCAGCCCCTATGGTCGCGTGACGGCAAAGAGTTATTCTATCGCTGCGGGTACAAAATGATAGCAGGTACCGTTGAGACGGAGCCGGAATTCAGGATAATCCGCTATGAGGTATTATTCGAGGCACCATATCTGTGTCGCGTAAACCGTATAGATTACGACGTTGCACCTGATGGTCGATTTCTGATGATACAGGATTCGCAAGAACCCGCGCCTGTGAGTGTAAACGTGGTTCTAAACTGGTTTGAGCAGTTGAAGCATCTCGTGCCGGTTGAAGAAATCCAATGATGCTTTCGGGCGGGACACGTTTTGCTTTTTTTGAGGATGTCAGTCCGGCAATTCCACAAAGACATCGAGGGCCTGACGGATTTGACGATGCAGAGAAGAAAGAATAGTCATAGTGACCTCTTACGGCCAGACACTGTTTTATTGACGGTTGTAGGTCTTGCAGTGGTATTGTGTCTCACGGAGGCGAGCTTGGCGCGGTCGCAAAATTCGAGGACGAGAAGGTCGCAACGTGTACGGATGGAGCAGGTGCAGATAGCCAGCCCGGATGGGAACGTTAAGCTGACAGTCCTGCCCAACGCCGAGCGTCTGACTTTTACAGTAACGTTGGGGAATACGACGGTGCTCGACCCATCGACAATCGTTATGAATCTGGACGGCTATGACCTTTCTTCGGGAGTTGTTTTCGGCAGTGTGGCTAAATATGAGGTCAACGAGACCTATCTCTGGCACGGCGCCCACAGCATGGCGGTCAATCATTGCAACGGCGCCCGGATATCGTTACAGAACGATTTGTCGTTCATCGACTACATCCTGGAAATCCGCGTTTTCAATGGCGGTGCGGCCTTCCGCCATATCATCCCGGGCGATGAAGGCGTTTCTCGCGTGCCGGACGAGTACACGACCTTCGTCATCCCGTCCGGTTCCACAGTCTGGTACCATGACCTGGATGGACATTATGAGGCCCCGTATGAGAGAGACGATATTTCCGACGTTCCGCCCGGGCAATGGGCTGGGCCACCGCTAACTTTCAAGCTGCCGGGCAACGCCGGCTACGCCTCTATCACCGAGGCCAACTTAGTCAATTACAGCGGAATGGCCCTGGAGGCTGACGGCCGCCGAGGCTTCATAACTGGCCTTGGCCACCGCCAGCCGTTGAACTATCCGTATGAGCTGCGCTATGGGCGAGAGGAAGCCAGGCGGCTGGGCAGACCGGCATCGGTCAGCGGGACTATCACGACCCCCTGGCGCGTCGTAATGGTCGGCCGCGATTTGAATACACTGGTCAACAGCACTATCATGCCCAATCTTTGTCCCCCGCCTGACCTTAAGTACTTCCCCGATGGCATCAAGACGGAATGGGTCAAACCCGGGCGGGCTGTATGGCGATACCTTGACGGCGGAGACCGTTCGTTCGAAGGTATGAAGGAGTTTTCCCGATTGGCCGGACAACTGGGTTTTGAATATCATGTAATCGAGGGCTTCTGGAGCAAATGGAGTGACGGGCAGATAAGAGAGATAGTGGAGCACTCAAGGCAGCAGGGTGTGCGTTTGCTGTTCTGGATACACAGCAACCGGCTCGGCACGCCGGAGGAAAGTGAGGAGTTTTTCACGAGATTACACGACCTTGGAGTTGCCGGTGCTAAGATAGACTTCCTCGACCACGAAGCGAAGGAAGTCATTGACCATTACGAGAAGTTACTCAAGAAGGCTGCGGAAAATCAGATGGTGGTCAACTTTCACGGAGCGAATAAGCCGACCGGTCGTGCCCGCACCTGGCCCAATGAAATAGTGCGTGAGGCGGTCCGAGGTATGGAGAGCAGCTCGCTGCGTGAGCGAGCACGCCACGAAACTATCCTGCCGTTTACTCGTTATTTAGCCGGCCATGCAGACTACACAACGATGCACTTCGGCGAGCGTCGTCGCGACTCAACGTGGGCGCACCAGATTGCCAGCCTGGTCATCTTCGCTGGCCCGCTGCTGACGGTCGCGGCACATCCGCAGTCCGTTCTTGACAATCCTGCGGTTGAGGTAATCAAAAGCATTCCGGCCGTATGGGACGAAACCATCGTGCTGCCGGAGTCCGGAATCGGTGAGCTGGCTATCTTCGCGAGGCGCACAGGTGATATATGGTTTCTTGCTGTAATGTGCGGCCCTCAAGCCAGGACCATCAAGTTGCCGCTGTCGTTTCTGGGCGATGGTCAGTACAATGTTTTGCTGGTCCGCGATAACAAGGAAAACGACGCTCCGTCTGGCACCGGACAGGCCGCAGTGGTTCTCGAAGACGGGACCGTGCGCAGCGGCGATACGCTCACAATCGAGATGAACAACGGTGGCGGTTTCGTCGGGCGCTTTTCAAAGTAGCTATGTCTGGGTAGTACAAAAATGAAAGGAGATTCGAATGAACAGGAAACAGTACATTTTGATTATGTTGTTTGCAGTAACGGCAGCAAGCTATAGCGCTGAAAATGCAAGTGTTGTTGCACGAGGAGCCAGGGTGGAAAAACTTGCAGGCGGCTTTAGCTTTACCGAAGGCCCCGCAGCAGATGCTAAGGGCAATATCTTCTTTTCGGATATTCCAAATAATCGAATCCACAAGTGGTCGCTGGATGGCACTCTGTCAACATTCCGCGAAAATTCAGGCGGGTCCAACGGCCTGTACTTTGACGATAAGGGAAATCTCTTGGCTTGTGAAGGAGGTGGCCGACGATTGGTATCTATTGACCCGCAGGGTAAGGTAACGGTGCTGGCCGAGGGGTATCAAAATAAACGCTTCAACAGCCTCAACGACCTCTGGATTGACCCGAAAGGTGGTATTTATTTTACCGACCCGCGCTATGGGAGCAAGGACAATATGGAGCAGGACGGCGAGCATGTTTATTATCTCTCGCCGGACCGTAAGAAACTTATCAGGGTAATCGACGATATGGTCAGACCTAACGGAGTAATAGGCACTCCCGATGGCAAGCTGCTTTATGTTGCCGACCATGGGGGACAAAAAACCTTTGTGTACACCATCAATAAAGACGGAACTTTGTCCAACAAGAAACTTTTTGCACCTGAAGGTTCGGATGGGATGACTATAGATAACGAGGGCAACGTTTACCTGACGACAGATGCAGTGGCCGTTTACAACAAAAACGGCGAGAAAATTGAGACCATCAGCGTCCCCGAAGGACCGGCTAATGTCTGCTTCGGCGGTAAGGATAAACATACGCTATTTATCACAGCACGAACGTCGTTGTATTCGGTCCGGATGCGTGTTAAAGCCGCCGAGCAAGAACAAACCGTTTCGGAGTTTGGATTTGAACAGGATGTTATCCAGACAAGCACCGGTGAGCTGAAGATTACTTTAATTGGACACGCAACATTAATGTTTGCCTTCGACGGCAAGACTATTCACGTTGACCCCGTTAGCAGAGAGGCCAACTATGGAAAGATGCCCAGGGCTGACCTTATCTTACTCACCCATGAGCATGGCGACCACCTTGACCCCAAGGTCGTCAATATTCTACGAAAAGACGGAACAAAAATTATATTAACCAAAGCCTGCGCATCAGAAGTTTCAGGCGGTGTCATCATGCAAAATGGTGATGTACAAACCGTTCAAGGACTTAAAATCGAGGCCGTTCCTGCATACAATATCGTACATCTGCGCCCAGGAGGAACGCCCTACCATCCTAAGGGGCAGGGTAATGGCTATGTGATAACCTTTGCTGATAAAAGGGTGTATGTGGCCGGTGACACAGAGAACATTCTGGAGATGAAAAGGCTGAAAAATATTGATATTGCATTCTTACCGATGAATCTGCCCTACACGATGACACCGGAGATGGTTGCGGATGCAGCAAAGGCATTTAAGCCGAAGATTCTCTACCCATATCACTATGGACAAACTGACCCACAAATGCTCGTTAATCTGTTGAGAGATTCGAAGGATATTGAGGTGCGTATTCGAAAAATGAGATAACCGGATAAAAGGTCATAGTGCTTTGTAAAGGCTCAAATAATGGATTGTCATTCCCGCGAGGTTCGTCCTGAGCGGAGTCGAAGGAGCGGGAATCCAGTTTTTTGAATTTAGTATAAAGTCCGAATCTTTCGGCAATTTTTAACTATTATTGGCATAATTTCTGCAGGAAGCGGTTTTGTGAATTGTGGGCCGAGTTGTTTTCAGGGCCAAAAGGCCGCTACAGACACGATGAACCAGATGACGATGCCCAGGGCAAATTTAGTTGTAATGCCGAGGAATTCACCGAGGCCCGCCCCAACAGCGTAGCGTAAAGAGCGCTCAGCCTTTTTACCGCGGGAGAACTCTATTGCCCATACGCACAATCCTGCGCCGGAGCAGGCGCCAAGCAGCGTCCCTAAAAAGGGCACGGGAAACAAAAACGTGCCAATAACCGCACCTGTTACCGCTCCAAAAAGCGCAGCGATTGAGCCTGGCCAACTTGCTCCTGATTTTTTGGCTCCAACCATACCCGCCGAGAATTCTACAAGTTCGCCAAGAATAGCTAAGACCACTATCGTGAGCAATGTATAGATAGAAAATATGCTATTATCCCACTGCCACCAGGCGAACAGACAAGTGGATATGACAATCAGCCAATTGCCGGGCAGCCCGAAAACGACCAATACCAGCCAGCAGGCATTGAGCAAAACAAGTATAGTTGACCAAAAATAAACCATAGGCTGATTTTAAGTTAAAAGTGCAAGAGAATCAAGCTGTAAACGTATATGATTTTGGCTAAATGCCCCCATCGCGTATGCCCCGACAAAAAGGAGCTTAGTCTTGTTGACTAACAAGATTTGTAATATTTCTTTGTAGTCTTCGTTCAGCATCCTGCCGATTCCGTAACGACCACATCTGTTTGCTCACCACTCAGCCTTTATGATTTTCATTTTGAAATTTGATTTCACTATCGCACTGCTATTCCTTCCGGTTGGTGTGGTTATATCTGGGAAAAATCTGTCTCCTGAAAATCTTCCGGCACGCCAAGACCGTCTGATAGGCCTACAATACCGTTCTCACTTGCAATCGCAAGCCAGGAAAGCCGTATTCTCCCGTCAAAATACATCTCAACCTGGAATGTATTAGAGTTACTCTGCCCGTATTCGGGAACCTTCCTCCACGTCACAACCGCACGGTCCGCCAGTTGTTTCCAGTTGACCAGTCCACCTCCAGACGGATTGAGGTCATCGAACAGGCAGGATATACGCATTGTATCAAAATGGTCGGACAGACTTTCGGTGTGGTCGTTGTCACCTTGGGTAAAGGTTATGTAACCGTTACTGCCTACGTAGAAGCTCGAAAAGCTGCTGCCGAAAATAGACACTATAGCTTGATTACTTAGCTTTACAAGCTGGTAATTGTCATCACCCAGCGCCAGCTCTATGCCTCCGGCAGGGTCGGTCGGCAACTGTGTAATTTGTTGTAGATAAGCACTATAAGAAGTACCGTCTGCGGTAGGCTTGAACAAAATTGATGTGTTAGACAGGTCAAAGCTATCTGTGCCGGAAGAAAACTGCTCGGCAAAAAAGTCAGGCAATGGCGGCGGATACGCATCTGAGAGGTCTGTCTCCTGAAAATCTTGCGGCATACCAAGACCGTTTGATAAGCCTACAATACACTTCTCAACCGAAATCCCAAGCCAGGAAAGCTGTATTCTCCCGTCAAAATACATCTCAACCTGGAAGGTATTAGAGCTACTCTCACCGTATTTTTGAACGTTTTCCCATGACACAACCACACGGTCTGCCAATTGTTTCCAGCTAACGAGTCCGCCTCCGTGCGGATTGAGGTCGTTGAATAAGCCGGATATGCGCATCGTATCAAAATGGTCGGGCAAAGATTCGTTATAGTCCGTATCTTCTTCGGTAAAGGTTATGTAACCATTGCTGCCGACATAGAAGCTCGAAAAGCTGCTGCCGAAGATAGATACCGTAGCTTGATTACTTAGCTTTACAAGCTGGTAATTGTCATCACCCAGTAATAGCTCTGTGCCTCCGACAGGGTCGGTCGGTAGCTGTGTAATCTCTTTTAGATAAGCACGATAGAAAGTACCGTCTTTAGTGGGAGTGAACATTATGGATTTGTTCGACAGGTCAAAGCTATCCGTACCGGAGGAAAAATGCTCAGTAAAATAATCAGGCGCTCCGTTATCTGCGGGAAATCTTTCTATCAATCCCGTAACATACTGAAAAATCAAATCTTCGTCATAGTCATTGACTTGGCCGTTCCCATCTACGTCAGCGGCCCAGAGCTGTTCAGGTGCCAGATACAAAAGACCTTCCCTATACTGAGCAGCTAAGGAAGCATCATCGTACGAGACTTCTCCATTGCCTGAGACATCACCCAGACGAATAATATAGTATGGATTGTGAGATGCATCTACTCGCCCGCGATATTGGACTGGACCATCCTCTTTCCAGTAATAACCATAAACGTTGACCTTTCCGTATGAATGAGGCTGAATATCTAACGGTTTGACGTAACATACGGTTACATTCACTACATCGTCTAACAAATTCTCCTCGTCCTCGATAACTTCATCAATAGTAACCGGGACATAGTAACGCCCCTGGCCAACCAACTCACCCTCTTGCTCATCAGCTTTAACGGCAGTTCCAATAAGCTTGATTCGTCCTTTTCTTGGCGGTTGCGCTCCAGAACCAACATAATCCTGATTTGAGATACTTGAGGTTACGTTAACGTATGACCTGTATAGCGGTCTGAAGCTGTAATCGCTTTTACTCGGCATAACGGTCCCTGACCAGCCAGCCGGAACACCCTTAACGTAATAGCCGCTGTTATCAGTGATAGTGCTGCCCCCGCCGTTACTGAAAGTCAAACTCACCTCACTAATTCCCAGGCCGCTGGCGGTTCGTATATAGCCGGAAATGCTCGGAGATGGCGGAGTAGGAATAACATCAAAGCCGTCCATCCAAATAGTGCCCTCGAAATGGCAATAGAAAAGCCAACTGCCCTCTTCGAGCGGTCCATAATAACCTTCGAGGCCACAAACAGGGTCATAGAGAAGCGGGAGGGGAATGTCAGGAGCCGGCTCTTGAATCCAAAGTTCGACGGTCCTGTCCACCGGGTCGATGGAAAGCGTCGGGATTCCGCCCAAGGTCTGCTCAGCAATCCATTGATTCTGAAAAACGTCCGTAGGGACGGCGAAATGAATTATATCTGCGGTAGTGGGTTCGCCGGGGTATCTGCTCGGAAACGGTGGATTTTCTCCATGAATCCAGGATATTCCTTGCTCGTAGGCGGATACTATCCTGCACAACACAAGAACTAATGCTAATATTGCCTTTTTCATTTTCTTACCCTCGTACCATGATAATAGATATGAAATTGGAAACGATACTGGAATGCTGCAACTAATACAGCATTCCATAAGTTCCGCGACTATTAATATAATACCACCACGTCCAATAAATTATACGAAAATAACGAAAAATATCAATAAAAACCACAAATTTTGAATCTTGTTTGAGGCCGATGAATTTCAATCATTTCCACTAACGGGTAAAAACAAAAATAATTTTTTGAAAAATTTTAATCCCTTTCTAAATAAGCACTTATAAAAATCTGGATAACATAAAATCTCCCATTTTTCAATCAAATCCGTAGATAGTTCTAAATAGAGGCCTGCCCTGAGCATGGCCGAATGGGTCGAAGGCCCCTGTCAGTCTCGGCGTAGCTTTAGCAAAGACTGAAGCTGGCTTCTACATAATCGCTGGCGAAGCAGAATAGCGAAGATTGAAGCAGCATCAAAATATCGATTGCGAGGGGTCTTTTTTGAATTTAGCTTTTTGAAAATTCATAATGGTTATACGTAAAGCGCGTATAGATTCCCTGGACTAATTTTTCGTTAAAACATTATTGAGGAAGAAAAAGCTGAATATATAAATTGTTTTTTTAAATTGTGGTTAAAATTTCTGCTGCCTTTTTGCAGTCTTTTGCGATTTGGGCGGAGAGCTGGTCAGGTGAGCTAAACTTCTGCTGGTGTCTAATGAACTCCATAAAATCCATCGCCAGGTGTTTGCCGTATAAATCGCCTATGTCTTTTCCGAGTACGTGGGCCTCGACCATCAAAGGATGCTCGGATATAAAAGTCTTGGCTCTTCCGATACTAAATGCGGCTGGGAGCTTGTTCTTGCTTTCACAGAGCTGCTCTTCAGTGTCGGCTATCTCCACGAAGCCAGCATAGACACCCTCGGCAGGTATAATCTGGCTTACCGGATTAATATTAGCGGTTGGAAATCCTAACTGTCTGCCTTTTCCCTTGCCCGGAGTGGTTTTGCCAGAGAGTCGGTAATATCTGCCCAGGGCTTTTGCGGCATCCGCTACTTTGCCCTTGTGCAATAAATGGCGAATCAGAGTGCTGGAGACTCTGGCTTTTTGTCCGTCAGCAAGTTTAATATCTTTGCCGGGGATAATAACGGTTTCGAAACTGAACTTCTGTCCCAACTCCTTTAGTATCTGGATGTTACCACTTCTTCCGTAGCCGAAATTAAAATCTTCCCCTTCGACCACAACAGCCGGCCGGACAGAACTTACCAGAAACTCGTCAACAAAGGACTCCGGCGAAAGGTTCAAAATCCTATAGCTGCTTTCCAAAACTACCAGGCAATCCACCCCAAATTGGTTGAGCAGATGTTTTTTCAACACTATTGGTGTTAGTACGCCGGGTGCTTTTTCGGGATATAAGATAGCCGCAGGATGCGGCTCAAATGTCATCAGAACAAGCTCAGAGTGCCTTTCGTCGGCGAGCTTTCGGGCAATGTTGATTATTTTCTGATGGCCGAGGTGGACGCCGTCGAAATTTCCAATGGTCAGCACGCAGCCTTTTTTGATGTTTTGAAGCTGTGATATTGTCTGGATGATTTTCATTCAGTACTGTCCGCCCTTTCGTTTGTTACTATTTGTGTTTGCCGCCGCCCTAATCAACGCACCGTAGATTGCATTGCGATGGGTAGTGTCCTTCATAGATTCCGGATGCCACTGTACAAACAATCCGAACCTGCACTTGACACACTCCATCGCCTCGATGACACCATCCTCGGCGTGAGCAATAACCTTCAGCTTCTTCCCTAGCTTATCGACCGCCTGATGGTGGTTGGAATAAACGAGGGCATATTCATCACCGAGGAGCTCAGCTAAAGAGCTGCCCGGCTCAATCCGCACGCGATGGTAGTTTCGGCGATGCGTTACGTTTGTTCCCACTTGCGAAGAGATATCCTGTATGAGCGTTCCTCCTGAAACGACATTTGTAAACTGCATACCCAGACAAATTCCAAGTATGGGTTTGCCGCTGGATAACCACATCGAGATAAGCTGCCGTTCGGAAGCGTAGCGCTGTTCGGGCATAACTTTTACTGTTTCGTGAGGCTGCTGGCCGTAAGCTGAAGGCGGGATATCATCTCCTCCCACCAGCACCAAACCATCGAGCTGCCAAACATATCGCTGCAAAATCTCTTCATTCGTAACTGTCGGCAGCACAACTGGCGCGCCGCCGTTCTCAGCGACAGCCTCCACATAAGCGAAGCCAACCAAAGTAGAAGCAGAGTTATTTTCCTTGTCTATCTTATAAACACTCGTAATTCCGATGAGCGGCCGAGCCAGACCGGAGGTGCTTTGGCAACCCGCATAAGCGGTGAGAATCGCCAGACACAATAACACAATTATCTTCTTCTTTATTGTCTGCTCTTTTATAGCCATAATGTTCTTTTGCGACAAACACCTTGAGGTTGCTAAAAATCTTTCAATAAAATCGCTAATTTACCTGCCTGAGCTAAAATCTGCAATGCTTTTTGGCCTGCATATTTCATACTTTGATGCCGAGGCATTTTCCGGCAGTTTTTTGATTAGGCATCAGGAAAGGATGCTTTTTGAGTTTTTTCTGCACGATAATCTCTTTAATCCTATAGGAACAAACCAATTTTTCGACAGAGCGACAGTTATCGGTTTCATATTGACGTTACTATGATAAAGGCGTTGCTGTCTATGTTTTTTCCTGAGGATTCTCGACGGCTACGCCTTTGAATCCCAGCCGGAATGAGAGGCGGCTGAGCATGACGTAGAGTGAGGGGACCACTACAAGCGTCAGGACGGTGGCGAAGCCTAAGCCGAATATGACGACAACGGCCATATTTCGCCACCACTGTGTGGACTCGCTCTTGGTGGCCCAGGCAAAGGTGTGGAAGTCGTAGGAGATGCCGATGGCCATAGGGAGGAGGCCGATTATTGTGGTTGTTGCTGTCAGGAGCACAGGCCGAAGGCGCGTAACGCCGGCCTCTGCTGCAGCGGAGACGAGGTCCATCCCCCGCTGCTGCAACTGCCGGGTATAGGCGAGCAGGACGATGGCGTTGTTCACGACGACGCCGGCCAGGCTGATGACGCCGATACCCGTCATGATGATGCCGAAGGGCAAGCCGCAGACCAGCAAACCTATCAGTGCACCGATGAGAGAGAGGATTACCGTTGTCATTATGATAAAGGTTACCATAAGTGAGTTAAACTGGATGACTAAGATGAGGGCAACCAGCAGCAGAGCGATGGCGAAGGCCTTTCCGAGAAAGGCACGTGACTCGTCCTCGGTCTCCTTTTCGCCGGCGTAGCGGAGCTCATAACCGTTCGGCAGCTCAAGCGTGGAGAGTCTCTTTTGTACGTCTGAGAGCACCTCTGAGCTGAGGCGTCCTTCGGCGTCAGCGGTAAGGGTGACGACGCGTTTCTGATTTACGCGGTTGATGGTACCGAATCCGCCGCGGTACTCGAAAAAGCCGAGTGAGCTGAGCGGCACGGCGTTTCCGGATGCATTGGGAATCTGCAGGCGGTATAGGTCATCGATATTGGTCCGCCGGGCGAGTGGAAGGCGTACGGTGATGTCGTATTCGTCGTTGAACTGGCGATAGTTTCCGACCTCGGTTCCGAAGACCGCCATTTTGAGAAAGTTTCCAACGACGGCGGTGTTGACACCGAGCAGCACGGCGTTGCGACGATTGACGGTAAAGGCCAGCTCGGGACGGGTGGCTTCGAGGTCACTTCGCAGGTTGACGATGTTCGGCACCTGAGCGATTTGTTGACGGGCCTTGTTGCTGAGATGCTCGAGTGTTTTGAAATTTTCTCCGATGATTCGCACGGTGACAGGAGCACCGGTGGGCGGTCCTTCCCTCTCCCGTTCGAGCTTAATCTCGGCTCCGGAGATGTCGGCGATGGCCTTTCGAATCTCGGCGATGACCTCCACTGAAGGACGTTCACGTTCGGTGAAGTCATAGAAGATTAGGCTGATGTTAGCCAGGTGCGGGCCGCCGGCACTGGCCATGAGGTCCAGACCGCCGCCAGAGGAGCCTACGTTCGTAACCATGTGCTTGATATACGGCATGTACGGCTCGATGCGTTTCTCGATGAGACGGACGATGCGGTCCGTTTCGTGTATGTTCGTGCCCTGAGGCGTACGTACGTCGATATTGGCCCGCTCTGGGTCTCCCTGCGGAAAAAACTCCGTACCTTTGCCCATCTTGGCATAGAGTACGGCCATTCCGACCAAAAGGCACACAGCCAGGAATATGGTTATATCGGGATTTTCCAGTCCTGTTTTCTGAAGACTGCGGTAGCCTCTGATAAACCAATGGTCTCTCTGGTGAGGTTGGGCCGAATGACCGGCCCAGGCCGAGCAGATTGTGGGGCTGAATACGAGCGCCACGAAGAGCGAAGCGAGCAGTCCCAGAGACAGGGTGATGGGTAGATATTTCATAAAGTCGCCCATTATTCCAGGCCAGAACATCAAGGGCAAGAAGGCTCCCACAGTGGTGAGGGTTGAAGTAGTGACCGGCCAGGCGACCTCACGAGCGCCGAGCTTGGCGGCATCAAGACGGCTATACCCGAGCTGGACGTGACGGTAGATGTTCTCGACGATTACGATGGCATTGTCCACGAGCATTCCCAAAACGAGCACCAGACTGAAAAGCACTATCATGTTAAGCGTATAGCCCAGCATCTGAATCAGAAAGAATGTAATGAGCATGCTCAGCGGTATAATCGTGGCTACGATGGTGGCCGAGCGCAAGCCCAAAAACAGAAGCAGCAAGCCCGTTACGAGGATGAGAGCGGCCAGGATATTATTTTCCAGGTCCGCCACCGTGCTTCGGATGTACTTGGACATATCGAAAGTGATGTCGAACTTGAGCGTACCTTGGGTTTGCTGCCGGGCCCTGTCGATAAGGGCTTTGATGTAGTCAGAAAGCCGGACTACGTTGGCGCCCGCGCGTTTCTGGACGCTCAGAGTGATATTATCGTCTTGGTTGAGGCGTGAATAACTGTTGCGGTCTTTGAAAGCGGCGCGCACATTTGCGACATCCGACAGATAGATAGGCTTGCCGTCCCGGATGGTAATCAGGAGGTGGTCCACTTCTTCGGCCGTAACAAGCTCCGCCGGGATGCGAACGTTGAACTTAGTACCCTGCGTTTCCAGGCCGCCGGCAGAGATGTTCACGTTTTCCGAAGGAATCAGGGCGAGAATCTCGGGTATCATCAGGTTATAGGTAGCGAGCCGGTCGGGGTCGAACTCCAGCCGGATTTCAGGTTCAAGCGCACCGAGCACCTCTACCTTGAGCACGCCTGGCACCGCCTCAAGTGTGTCCTGTAAGGTGTCGGCAATTTCCTTGAGCTGTATGGGCGAGACATCGCCGGAGATGCTGATGAGCATGATAGGGAACTCTGCAAGATTTATCTCATTGATAACAGGCTCTTGTGCGTCGGTGGGCAGCTCTCCTTTGGCCATGTCCACTCGGTCTCGCACACGCTGCAGTGCTACATCGGTAGGCACGTCCGGAGTAAATTCGACGTTTATCATCGAGAGCCCCTCGGCACTGCTGGAGCGAATCTCCTTGACACCACGAATGCCGTTGAGCTCTTTCTCGATTTTCATCGTGACGGTTGTCTCGATGTCCTCCGGCGAGACACCCTCGTAGTTCGTGCTGATGAAGATATATGGGATTGGGATGTCCGGGAAGGCCTCTCTTGGCAGTGAGATGTAGCTGTAGCCGCCCATTAAAAAGATGATGAGGCCGAGGACGGCAACGGTGGTTCGATTTCTTATGGAGGTGTCGGTGATAAGCATAGCGGCTACTTTTTCTCTGATGTAATGTTCACCTTCTGGCCCGGCGCAACGAAGCGATGGCCGGCGATAATCAAGCGGTCGCCCTGCTTCAGACCGTTCCTGACTTGGACACGGTCACCCTTTATAACTCCGAGCTCGACTTCGCGGCGCTCGGCCTGTGTGGAATTGACAACATAGACGGCCTTGCTGTTCTCCATAGGGATTACGGCCAACAGCGGGATGAGGATTGCGTCCTTGAGAATTCGGCGTGTCAGGCGGGCAAGCACAATCTGGCCGCTTCGCAGAACCCGCTCCTTGTTCGCCAAAGTGATTTCCATGCGTGTAGAGCGGGTTCTTGCATCGGCTAGTTCGCTGATAAAGGTGATTGTCCCTGTCAGTGAGTTTTGCTCGTCCTTCACGTCAACAAAGATTTCTGCCTTCTGGCTGACGGCAAAGAACGCAACATCGCGTTCGGGTACCTCCACGACCACCTTAACCGTGTTCGTGTCCACAAGCTCGGCCACTGCCTTGTCGGCCTGAACGTACTCCCCCTCCTCGACGAAGAGGTCGTTGAGCAGCCCATCCATAGGGGCGAGGATGTTGGTGCGGTTAAGGCGGGCGCGGACCTCGGCAAGGTTCGCCTTGCTGATGGCCAGCCGGGTGGCAGCATCATCAAGGTCTCGCTGTGGTGTTGCGTTTTCTTTGACCAGATTCGCCATGCGGTCAAACTCGAGCTGGTCGCGCTTGGCCTGTGCTTCTGCGATCTCAAACAGGGGGCGTACGAGGTCTGCATTTAACTGGATGAGTAGGTCCCCTGCCCGCACTGCGTTGCCTTTTTTCAGTGGTATTCGCTCGATTCTGCCGGCGACCTCGGCAGAGACCGTAACGACCCGGTTAGGCTCGACCACCGCCGGCAGGTCGAACGTGTCGGCAAGCTGCGGTTCAGCCATTACAGTCAAGACGGTGACGTTCACCGGTGCCTCTTCGGTGGGAGGGACATCCCTTTTCCGCGCCGGGATTTTCGTGATTACGGTCAGTGCCGCTATCGCAGCGAGGAAGATGACCGCCTTAGGGGCGTTCCGACGGAGCCAGCCTTGACTTATATTACCTGTTTCGGTTTCGGGCAATTTTTCGCTCATAAGCTTTACATTTTTTGATATAAACGGCGGCTCATAATATGAGCCATTGTTAAATTTTTTGTAAGCGTTCACGGAAAAACCGCATTTTTGTCATTGCGAGCGAAGCAATCTAAAATCGTTCGTTTTTGAGATTGCTTCGGCCTAAAGGCCTCGCAATGACACAAAAACGCATTATGTTCTGCGTGAACGGTTACAATTTTTTAATTATAGATTCAAGGGCCGCAGAATACAAGAGGGGATTTGAGGAAATAGCTTAAAAACTTTTGATTTATATGCGTTCTGCCTAAGGGAATGTCGGTTTAGTTGGTATGCTTATGCAAAGCTCCTTTTCCACCTTGGTCGTATTATAATCCGTTTTATTGTTTTTTCAGTAACTGAGCTTCGCCTCTACTTATAAGCACGTAGTCCGCCGGCTAATAAAAAAATTGAAAATATATGCAACTTAGTTGCAAATTTGACGCAGTAATTATAAAATGGTCTTTTAATTTAGGAGCTAATTTTGACAATCTGCAACATCGAGGTTCTAAATGCAAAAACAACGAAAGCTTGCAATTATTTTGCGTGAATTGGAAAGCCATGCACCATTTACTTTGTTTGGGTCGTTTACAGGTATTGTGTGCATGCTGCTTTTCAAGAATCTTGAACACGAGGCGAACTGGAGAATATTCTATATATTCCATCCGGGGCATGTGTTATTGAGTGCAATCGTAACCGCTTCGATGTTTCAGTTTTATACCAAAAGGGCCAGGATAATAGCTGTGCTGCTGGTGGGATTCTTTGGTTCAATCGGGGTTGGAACCATAAGTGATTCGCTGATACCTTATGTCGGCGAGGTTCTTCTTGGAATGCGCATCGAGGCCCACGCACACGAACATACAAGTTTCGCTGAGACTGCACACATAGGCTTTATTGAAGCCTGGTATATCGTAATACCAGCGGCAATAGCAGGTGTGCTGATAGCACTTTTCAAGCCGAGGACCAAGGTTCCACACGCGGGACATGTTTTGCTGAGCACGTGGGCATCCTCATTCCATATCCTGATGGCAATGGGCGGGCAACTAACAATCTTGAAGGTAGTGGGCAGCTTCGGATTCTTGTTTTTAGCGGTGCTGCTGCCGTGCTGTTTCAGCGATATTGTTTTTCCGTTGTTATTTGTGAAGTCACCGGATGATTTATCGCATATTCACCATCACCATTAAAACGAGATAATTATGAAGAAGAATTTAGATATACAATCTCGCACGATGTTAGAAACAGTGAAACTTTACAGCACCAAAGGCAGATTGGCAATACTAAAAGTGTTGATGAAGGCGGACAGGCCGCTGAGCCAGGTTCAGATTGCCCGGAAATTGGGCAGAAAACATTTCGACAAGGTTACTATCTACCGAACTCTGGAAAGTCTGTTGAAGGTCGGGCTGGTGCATAGGGCTTTTATGGGTAAAAGGGCGTGCTATTTTGAGTTAGCCCAGAATTGCACTGAAAGCCAGTGCCATCCTCACTTGACCTGTACAAACTGCGGCAGCACACACTGTCTGACGGAAATATCACTACCAATGGCCAAGAGTCCACATAAAGGCTTTATTATCCAGCGTCAACAGGTTCGCTTCGAGGGTCTATGCCCTGCGTGCACTTGAAAATCAAACGGACATAAAAAGATGAACAAATTAAATTGTGAAAGCCGATTGTATAAAAGGTCAGATAGTTTTTGGGGAGTTACAATTTGACCGGCTTAGCCCGAAAAATTCTTTTTGTATTTGCAACTGTTTGCTTTGTGGTGTTTGCCACGAACGTAACGCTTGTGCTGCATACCACCTGCGAGCATAACGGCAGAGAGCTACCCCAGTCATTACCAGATAGCTCACACTGTCCGGTCTGCCAAAAGCTGCTTACCTCTTTGACCTCATTTAATGTCGAGGCACAGATATTATTTGTTGATAGACCTGCGGAACAACAGGGTGTTCTTTTCTGGCAAAATATTAACCTTTCAGGATTTCATCCGGAATCTATCTCCCCCCGTGGCCCACCTCTCTAATCTCGATATTCGATTTCTTGTTGACTTAACGTTTAGGAAACTTCAATCAGTCCCTTCATCTATGATTTCTCATCGACCTTGAAGGGTACTGATAGGAGACCAGCATATTATGAAAGGAATCCGTGCATTTACGCTGATTGAGTTGCTCGTGGTGATATCGATTATCGCTCTGCTGATGGGCATACTGCTGCCATCGCTGCAAAAAGCCCGTCGAACGGCCTTGCGTATGAAGTGCCTGGCGAATATGCGGAATATGGAACTGGCCCACTGGATGTATATGATGGATTGGGATGGATATTTTATCGACGTAGGCCTGGCCCACGGAGGAGCGCATGCGAAAGAGGATGTAGCCTGGATTAACACTCTGGCCGAGTATTACAGCAATAAGCTACTACACCGCTCTCCCATAGACACAAGCCCCCACTGGCCCGTCGAAGAAGGAGGCCAGGGAGTGCCTGTACCACCGAGCACCGACCAGTTCCGTAGAACCAGTTACGGCGTCAATAACTACCTTACTGAAGTGGCACCTACAAAACCTTACCGGAAACTCTCGCAGGTTCCCAGGCCATCTGCGACGGTTCATTTTCTCATTATGGCTTTTGAAGGTCCGTTCGCCGGCGCCGACCACCCTCATGTGGAGAGCTGGATGGTTCCGGGTGAACCTGATTCGCCACCGGTCCTGGCGGCCAGGCAAATCCAGACGAATGCTCACGGCGGCCGGGAAAAATCCTGGGAAGCCCGTTCAAACTATGGTTTCCTCGACGGTCACGCTGATACACTGAAGTTTCGTGATGTCTATGTGAATCCGAAGAATAATAGTTTTGACCCCGAGGTCGCAGATTAACCGGCTTTAGGGTCTTTCTCCAAAGAGGAGAAGGAAATATGAACATATTTCAAACATTTATGGTTTTCCTTATGTCTTTGACGTTTTCTTTCTCTGTTCCGGCTCATGCTCACAGTTACCATAATCTACACGAAGCCGATTTTGTGATAGACTTAGATGATTGCAACACAATCCATATCGGTCCGCGTGTGCTTGGAAGCGGACTTGACGCATTGAATTTTTTCTGGACCGATGAGCCGGGTTTCGACTCGCACGCCGGCACGTTTCCGATTGGCTCATCCCTCGGCTTTAATATCCTCGATGCGTTGAAAAAGTGGAACGGTAACTGCTTCGACGCCCTTGACCCAAGCACCGAGGAAACGCTGACGGTCAGCTTTCTTTTTGGTACCACTATTGTGACACGCCAGACCGACACCGGTTTTGTTGCGGGTTTTGATATCCCCGTTGCCAGCGATGGCTCGTGGCACAAACATTTAGGATACAAGCTCAACGGCGTAGGCAACAACGACCCGAAAAACGGCATTTATCTGCTTGAGCTGGAGCTTTACAGCACGAGCAACGACCCTAATATCACCAAATCCGAGCCATTTTGGATTGTTTTCAATCTCGGTATGCCCGAGCATGACCACCATAATGCAATATATTGGATTGATGAACACCTGGCTCAATTACCCGATATGGAAAAGGACGACTGTATTGACTTCAAAGACTTTTCTATCTTTGCATCTCAATGTCACAGAACAAACTGTGATTGCTGGAACAATTGGTGTGATGAAGCAGACATCACAAAAGATGGCAGAGTGGATTTGCTTGATTTGGCACAGATTGCCTCGAATTGGCTCAAGTCTTTCGATTGTGTGAAAGAGGAGAATTCTTCAAATCAAATTGTGGACGAGGAACTTGGTCAGGGTTAAAATAATACGTGTGAAAGCGTATCCGTTAAAGTTCAGGCCGATATATAAGCAGCGAATCTGGGGCGGGCAGAAGCTGCGAGAGGTTTTTAATAAGGATATACCGCCGTTTGAAAAAATCGGCGAAAGCTGGGAATTGGCCGATTTGCCGAACGACAAATCCGTAATCGTGAACGGTCAATTAACAGGTCAAACATTAAGCTCTACTATCGAAAAATATCCGAAAGAAATAACAGGTAATGAAAATTTCTCCGGGCCTTTTCCATTGTTAATCAAGTTTCTGGATGCCCAGGATATCCTGAGCGTTCAGGTTCATCCCGATTCGGAAACCTGCCAACGATTAGGTAAGGGGGAGCCTAAGACCGAGTGCTGGTATATCATATCCGCCGCTCGGGGTGCGGTAATTTATAAAGGACTGAAAAAGGGTGTAACGAAAGAGCAATTCACTGAAGCAATAAGAAAAGGCAATGTTGCCGATTTGTTGGCAAAGGTGTCGGTTGAAAAAGGCCAGTGTCATTTTCTTCCAGCCGGGACTGCACATGCCATCGGGCCGGGTCTGCTGATAGCCGAGATACAGATGCCTTCAGATACCACGTATCGCGTCTTCGACTGGAACAGGGCTGATGAGGCCGGCAAGTCCAGAGAATTGCACATCGAAGAGGCATTAGAAAGTATTCATTTCGATGCATCCGGCGATAATCTTTCAGTAACAACAATAGGCCGGCTGGTAGATTGTGAATACTTTAAGGTAGATAAAGGCCATCAGGTGAAAGACTGCGAGCTGTTGCTATCGCCCGGCCGAATGAAAACGCTAATTATCATTACCGGCTTTGGAACAATTACAGGGACGGGGGTAAAGCCTGTTGAATTTAAGGCTGGTGATACTATGCTTGTCCCTGCCGCATACGAAGGAGCGATGCTTTTTGCTGACGATACACAATATTTGACAGTAACGATTTAGTTAATTGATTATTGGCAAAAAACATTAAAAATAATCACTCGCAAATAAATCAATAGGAATTAGTCAGAAGAAGACAGTCGATGGTCGAAACCGGTAACAATCTTAAAGCGGGTTACATTGCTGTCTTTCTCACAGCGGCTGTGCTTTATATAGCTACTTGTGCGCCGGGGCCGCTCTGGCAGGACAGCGGGATGTATCAATACCGAATCCGGCACAACGATATTGAGGGAAAGCTGGGTCTGGCACTTTCACACCCGCTTTATCATATTATCGGCATCGGCGTAAAACACATTCGGCTCGGCGAATTCACATACAGGATAAATTTGATTTCAGCCGTTGCGGCTGCGTTTACTGTTGCAAATCTGTTTTTGCTATTGCGATTGTGGCTGAAGAGGATTTTGCCTGCTGTAACTGCCGCAGCTACTTTGGCCTTTTCGCATACCTTCTGGCAGCACGCCGTTATTGCAGAGACATATACTCTCTATACGGCACTGCTACTGAGCGAACTGTTAATGCTGCTGCAATACGTTAAAACAAAACGGATGATATTTCTATACTTGCTTGGCCTTTTCAACGGCCTGGCAGCCGCCAACCATAATTTTGCTGTTATTGCCTTAGTTTGTTATCTGGTGTTTTTGATAGTTTTATTGGCGCGAAGGCAAATCAAGGTAAGACACTTTGGGATTGTCGTTCTGCTGTGGATTATCGGTGCGGCTCCCTACGAGTGTTTAATCCTGAAAAATATCATCCGGACGGGCGATTTTACAGCAACTTTAGCTTCGGCATTTTTCGGTAAAAGATGGCAGGGAAATGTTCTTAACATAAACCTCTCGGCCAGGCTCGTTAAAGAGAATCTGCTGTTTCTCGCATACAATTTTCCAACGCCTAATGCCATATTTTTCTTTGTGGGCCTGGGGGGGCTGAAAAAAATGTCACCGACTCGCAGCTTTGCACATATCTTTCTGGCGTTGTTGATACTTTTCTTCGTATTTGCCTTTCGCTATACGGTGCCGGATAGATACGCATTTTTCATACCTTTTTATTGCTTAGCTTCGGTCATAATTGGTGTCGGAGTTAATTTTTTTGTTGCTCGGTACAATTACAAAATTCTGTGTTTGGTGATTCTAATCTTATCATTGTTGCCAATCCCAACCTATATGATTGCTCCAGGCGTGGCTCAAAGACAGAAGTTTAATCTTTATACCAGAGCGGATGTCCCTTACCGCAATGATTATTTGTGGTTCTTATGTCCTTGGAAGAGAGGTTATAGAGGGGCCGAAAAGTTCGCTGAAGAAGTATTTGATAAACTTGGGCAGGATGCTGTCGTGTACGCCGATAATACGATGGTTTATCCGCTGCTTTATATGCAGCAGGTTAAGGGAAAAAGGGCAGATATTAAAATCATATCCACGTACGCAGGTAGCGGAGGTTTGCTGCTGTTGAGTGAAAAATCCATCGAGCAATGGCTTTTGGAGGGAGATGTTTACGCCGTCTCGCCGATAGGCGGACGCAGGAGCAACGGCATTGTCTGGAAGATAGTCGATTAAGAAGTCTCTGTTTATATTAAGGATTTTTCAGCCAGACTTCGCTGTCGTAGCGGAGCATAATTAGATTATCTTTGAAGCCGTCGGAAAGGATATTTGGTTTTTTGCCTGACAGTTCCTGCAATATCCATTTTGGAAAGTCGGCGCCGGCCTTGATTGACAGCGGTGCTCCGCCTCCGAATCGCGGATTTATCTCAATGAATTTGACTCTGTTATCATTTGTCAGAAACAACTGCAAAGTTATAACGCCCGGCCCTGCCCCGAGTGCTTCAACCAACATCACAGCATCGCTCATAATGCGGGGATTTTTTACCACCTGTCCCTTGCTTACCTCGCCAGCTCTAATCTCGATGCGTTTTCTCGGAACCACACAGCGAACCTTCATACCGAAGTCAACATATACATCGCACGAATATTCGGTGCCCTTGATAAACTCCTGGCAGATAGCGTTTTTTATCCTTTTGGCATAGAATAAGAGCTCCGTGCGATTGTGAACGACTGCGTTTTCTCTGCCGGCGTAGCCGTCCCAGGGTTTTAGGAAACAAGGCCAATTAAGTTTCTTTTTTGAAAGTGCAGAACGAACGCCCATAGTAAGAGCAGTATCGAAGCCGTTTTTGACTAAGAACCGATATGTTTTTCTTTTGTCCTGACAAATATCGACTACTTCCGGGGCCGAAACAAGGACGTGACATCCGGCTGCAGTGAATTTCGGCTTGTTCCGGGCCAGAACTTTCAGGTCCAGGTCAACGGTGGGAACGAGCAGTTTTACCCTGTTGGCTTTGACAATCGAGAGCAATTGCCTGATGTAGCCGGGGTGTGTTGTTGGCTTAACCAGAAAGCCTTTGTCGCACAGTTGCAGTGCCGAGCTTAGCCCGGTCGTGTCTGTGCCGAAAAACGCGGCGTTTATTCTCAGTTGTTTAGCCGCTCGGCGAAAGCTATTCAAGAGCGAGACACGTCTGCCGATGCAAGTGAATAAGACGTTGAGGTTATTTTTAGTTTTCGATTTTTGATTTTTCACTGCCAGCATTTTTATTTGAAGGGGCGGAATAGTCAATATTTAATTCGCATAAGAAATAAGATGCCAAATCATCTATCTTATGCTTGACAGAGATTTTTAACGGGGTAAACTGAGTACCCTGGTCTTGTTAATCGACCAAAAATAAGAGCCGGTTTAGTGATTGTTGGGTAGGTAAATATTATCAGGTTTCTGATTTTCAATTACCGATTGGAAGTCCGGAGTCGAAAAATAGATGTGTAAGACAACAGTCAAAGGAGTTTTAATGCAGGTTCCAATTCTGGATTTGAAGGCACAATACGCCGGTATCAAAGAAGAAGTGATGCGGGCGATAAGTGAGGTTTGTGAAAATCAGACCTTTGCTCTTGGCCCGGCTGTGGCTGAATTTGAAGAGAAAATCGCCGCGTATTGTAACAGCGAATATGCAATCGGAGTATCAAGCGGAACAGATGCTCTGATTGTGAGCTTGATGGCTCTGGGAATAAAAGCTGGGGACGAAGTCATAACTACTCCATTCACCTTCTTTGCCACTGCCGGTTCTATTGTCAGACTCGGTGCAAAACCGGTCTTCGTTGACGTTGACCCCAATTCTTACAATATTGACCCATCGGCTATCGAGGAAAAGATAACCGAAAAGACGCGAGCGATGGTTCCGGTGCATTTATTTGGACAGGTAGCACAAATGAAAGCCATCATGGAGATTGCCCGGCGTTACAATCTTGCGGTTATCGAAGATGCCGCACAGGCAATAGGTGCAAGCCAGGATGGCATCAAGTGCGGCAATTTTGGTGATTGCGGATGCTTTTCGTTTTACCCTGCCAAGAATCTCGGCGGTTTCGGCGACGGGGGTTTGGTGACAAGCAACAGAGAAGACCTTGCACAGAAAATCAGGGCTCTTCGCGACCATGGTCAAAATCCCCGTTACTTCTATAAGATGATTGGAGGCAATTTCCGCCTCGATGGAATCCAGGGTGCCGTTCTTACGGTCAAGCTCAAATACCTCGACAGATGGAATGAAAAACGAAGGCAAAACGCCGCCCTTTATGACAGTATCTTTGCGGATTCACCGGTCAAACCGCCGAAGCTCGATGCGAATAACGTCAGTATTTATCACCAATACACCGTTACTGTGCCGGAAAGAGACGAACTGCAAAAATTTTTATCTGACAACAATATTGGCTCTGCGATATTTTATCCAAAGCCATTGCATCTTCAGGACTGCTTCAGCGACCTTGGATACAAGCCGGGTGATTTGCCGATTGCAGAGCGGCTTTGTAACGAGGTTTTGTCTCTGCCGATTTATCCTGAACTTGTACCGGAGCAGGTTGAATATGTAGCCGGCACCGTACTGAAATTCTATGGAATAAATTAGGACGAAAAAATGCTGAAAGTAAGCGAAAATCCACCCATCATTTGGCCTGAGGTAGAATCGATACGTGATTTTTCCGGTCGCTGGTGGGTTGCCCATACGAGAAGCCGGAACGAAAAGGCCCTGGCGCATGATTTGATTAGCAAAAATATCAGCTACTTTCTTCCGATGAGCTGGAAGGTTAGGCGTCGCAGCCGCCGAACGATACGCTCGTTCCTGCCTTTGTTCAGCGGGTATTTGTTTTTCTGCGGCCCGGATGACCAACGTGTTGAACTATTGAAAACGAATCGTGTTGCGAACCTTATAGAAGTTCACGACCAGCAGAAACTACTCGATGAATTAGTCCAAATTGCTCATGCCCTTCGGACCGGTGCCCCCTTAGTGCCGCATAAGTACATCAAGGCAGGGCAACGATGCCGAGTCATAGCAGGGCCGCTAATTGGCCTGGAAGGTATTGTTGTTAGAACGAGGGGCGCTACACGCCTGGTCCTGCAGGTGGATATACTCGGCCAGGCTGCGAGCGTTGAGATAGACATCGATATGATAGAATTTCTCGAGCATTGATAGACAACGGATTTTACGGATATGCTTTTCATTAAATTATCAATTATCACAAAACGAATGATTAAAAGTGAGCTAAAGTGAGAGCTTTGCTGTCATTCTGAACGTAGCGCAGCGAAGTGAAGAATCTCTTTTTCGCTGGCCAGGTCCTTCGGCTTCGCCTCAGGATGACACTAACGTGTCACTTTAGGCACTGCACTAAGTGGAGCTGATAAAATGCAGATATGTGTGGTTGGTGTTGGTTATGTCGGATTAGTAACAGCGGGGTGCCTGGCAGAGGCGGGCAACAATGTTGTGTGCGTGGACAACGACGGAGAAAAAATTACCCGATTGAAAGATGGGATAATACCCATTTATGAGCCCGGCCTGACCGAAATTGTCAATCACAATGAAAAGCTCGGGCGGCTACACTTTACAACCGATTTAAAATACGGCGTTGACAATTCGCTTATAATTTTTCTTGCGGTCGGGACTCCGTCGGCTGAGGATGGCTCTGCCGACATATCGGCAATTCTTTCGGTTGCCGCCGATATCGCCGAAAATCTCAATGACTATCGCATTATTGCAACTAAAAGCACAGTGCCTGTAGGTACACATAAGCAGGTAATGGATATTATAAAGTCGAAGACCAAGACCCCGTTCGATTATGTGAGCAATCCTGAGTTTTTGAAAGAGGGCGCCGCCGTTGAGGATTTTATGCGTCCGGACCGGATAATTATCGGGACAACCAATACGGAAGTTCAGAACATAATGAAACAATTGTACAGCCCGTTTATGCGAAAGAGAAGCCGAATACTCTTTATGGACCCTGCTTCGGCTGAAATGACAAAATACGCAGCCAATACAATGCTCGCAACGCGAATCTCATTTATGAATGAAATCTCGGTACTGTGTGAGAAACTCGGTGCGGATATCGAACGTGTACGGTGGGGTCTGGGCAGTGACTCACGGATAGGCTCGGCTTTTCTGTTTCCGGGTGTTGGTTTTGGGGGAAGCTGCTTCCCGAAAGATATTCGGGCGTTGATTCATACGGGCTCTGTGAACGGCGTTGAAATGAGGATAGCCAAGGCTGTCCAGCAGGTAAATATAAATCAGCAGGAGCGATTTGCAAAACGTGTTATCGATTATTTCGCAGGCCGAGACGACCGAACCACATTGGCTGTCTGGGGGCTGGCGTTTAAGGCAAGAACCGATGACGTAAGAGAATCCCCTGCAATTTACTGCATAAAGAAATTTCTCGAGCACCGGATGAAGGTAAGGGCCTATGACCCTGAAGCAGCCTCGGCGGCGATGACGGCCCTGGAAAGCAAAATCGAAACCTTCCAAAATGGATACGATGCACTTGAGAATGCAGATGGGCTTGTTATATTCACCGACTGGCAGGAATTCCGAAACCCCGACTTCGGGCTTATCGCAGCGAAACTAAAAAACCCCCTTATCTTCGACGGTAGAAATCTCTACGAGCCCGATGTAGTTAAAAATGCAGGAATTGAATATTACAGTGTCGGAAGGGCTCCGGTTTGAAAATGTCTTTTGTCTTGAGTCTAAAATAAAGGATAAAATTATGGACATTGTTATTAAAAGTTTAGGCGTTGTTTTCGTTCTTATCGGCGTTGTGTTTCTGCTAAGGCCTGATATTTTGAAATGGCTTGCTAATTTTATCAAACGCGGCAAGCGTATATATTTAGCCGCACTAATAAGAATTGCTCTGGCCATCGTTTTTTTGGTCGGTGCTCTCAAATGCAAATACCCCAAGGTCATAATTGCCTTTGGAATTCTTTTCCTATTAGCGGGCCTGCTGATAATTGTTCTCGGTCCTGAAAGAACCAGGAGGATACTCGATTGGTACGAGAAGCGGCCGCTCTTAATTTTTCGAGTCATCGCTATTGTCCCGATGGTCTTAGGTGCGATTGTTATTTATGCTTCTTAGAGATGAGAATGGGTAGATGGGTGGATGTGTCAGAGCGCGCATTAACATATATACGAGACGCGGATTATGAAAGTGCTAATCACGGGAGCTGCCGGTTTCATCGGTTCACACCTCAGCGAACGCCTTCTTGCGGAGGGGCAAACTGTGGTCGGCGTTGATAATTTCGATGATTTTTATGACCCTCAAATCAAGCGCCGAAATATCAACGACTGCGTTAAAGACAAAAATTTCCAGCTTATCGAAGCTGACATCCGTGACAGTGCAGCGATGGATAAAACGGTCGGCGACGGCATCGAAATAATTGTTCATTTGGCCGCTAAAGCCGGCGTTCGACCGTCGATTGCTCGGCCGTTGCTTTATGCCGACGTCAATGTCAACGGAACGATGGTCTTGCTCGAAGCGGCCAAAAAATATAAAGTCGGCAGATTCATCTTCGGCTCAAGCTCCAGCGTTTATGGCAATAATGAAAAGGTGCCATTCTCCGAGGACGATAACGTAGATTTTCCCATCTCGCCTTATGCTGCGACCAAAAGGGGCGGCGAACTTATCTGTCATACGTATTATTATCTTTATGGAATTCATATAACCTGTCTGCGTTTTTTCACGGTCTATGGTCCTCGGCAAAGGCCGGATTTGGCCATCCACAGGTTCGCAAAACTCATCGAGCAGGACAAACCCATACCCGTTTATGGTGACGGCACTATGATGCGTGATTTTACTTATATCGACGATATAATTGACGGCACAGTCGCGGCAATGAACAAATGCGAAGGCTTTAATATTTACAATCTCGGCAAGTCTCAGCCCATCACGGTCAATGATTTAATAACGGAAATCGAAAAAGTACTTGGCAAAAAGGCGGTCAAAAAGTATCTTCCCCCTCAGCCTGGTGACGTCGAACGCACTTATGCTGATATAAGCAAAGCTGTCAGGGAGCTCGGCTATAACCCTTCAACAAATATTCAAACCGGCCTGGCGAATTTTACTACCTGGCTGAGAAACAACACGTGATTTGATTTTACTTCTACTAATTTTTAGAAAGAACCTTGAAAACATTCGCCACCTTAACTATTATTTGCACTCGTAAATGACAAAAAGCTACGGTTTTGGAAAGTGCCCATATAAAAATATTTTGGAGAAAACACAGTGACAGACAAAAAAGCAGATTTGGCCGGCCCCGGTATCGGCGACTATGCTGAATTGGAGAAGATTCTGCCGCAGGATTACAGCTCTTTATTAAACCCAAAAGAGACCCAGATTGCCACCTATGCTGTTAAAGACTATATTGAGAAAAACCTCTGCAGGGAACTGAATCTGATTCGCGTAACCGTCCCTCTTATCGTGGATGTTGAGAGCGGCGTCAACGACATGCTCGACCGTGACGGCTCACGGACGCCAATCGGGTTTCACATCTCAAATGACCGTGATAAAAATCCGATAGATGCTCAGGTTGTCCAGGCCGCCACCAAGTGGAAACGCATGGCCTTAAAGCAATTCGGTATGGACATTGGCGAGGGTCTGCTTACCGATATGCGTGCCGTGCGCAAGGATTATTTCCTCGACCACGACCACAGCGCCTACGTTGACCAGTGGGACTGGGAGCTGGCGATTACAGCCGAGCAACGTAACCTGAAATTTCTGCGCGAAGTGGTTGAGAAAATCTGGAAGGTCCTCAAAGGTGCTGAGAACCACGTCCAGGGGCTTTTCCCTCAATTAAAAACCGATAAATATCCCGACCTGCCCAATGAGCTGACTTTCATTCACGCCGAAGAGATACTTGAGAGATTTCCCGACCTGCCGCGTAAGCAGCGAGAGACAGCAATTGTGCAGGAATATCCGGCCATTTTTATCATCGGCATCGGCTGGGTTCTCGAGGACGGCTACCCACACGAAATGCGTGCCGCCGACTACGACGATTGGGTGACGGAGACAACCTCTGAGGACGGCCGGCCAAGGCATGGCATCAATGGTGACATTCTTGTCTGGAATCCGGTAACGAAGCGCCGCCATGAGCTGACATCTATGGGCATCCGGGTCAACGCCGAAACGCTCAAAAAACAATTAGAGCTTTCGGGTCAGCTCGATATGCTGAAGTTTCCGTACCATCAGGCCATCTTGAACAACGAGATTCCGCTCAGCATCGGCGGTGGTATAGGCCAGTCGCGTACTTTTATGATTCTACTGAAAAAGGCCCACATCGGTGAAGTCAGCGCTACTGTCTGGCCAAAAGTTCTAAAGGACATGTGCAAAAGGAAAAATATTCACGTGATAGAATAAGATATTCAGCCTTGCAATTTACGTGGTGTTTTCTTTCCTGTCATTTTTCATAAACGGTCTCAGCCTGGGCGAGAAATTTGTCTCTGAAATATCTGCTTACGACCTCCGGGGTAAGCAGGTCAACCGTTTTTTAAGGAAAGATTCTACGTCGAAGGTTATGCAAATTCGGCGAAGACGCGGCAGGCGTATTGGGAGCTTTGCTTAAAGGCTTCGAGGGTGGTCATAGTTTTTGGTGAGCCGGTCTCTACCGCCTGTTCGAGGACGAGGTGCGGTTTTACGCCGATATTCAGCAAATACTTTGCCAGGACTGGGTAGTCGATGTCGCCATCGCCGAAGGTCTCGGTCCAGATGTTGTCCTTAGACTGGCGAAGATGCAGCTCGGTAATCCTCAAGCTGTAAAGCTTCAAAACGTCGAACAGCGCAACGGTCGAATTGCCGGAACCGCGGTAAATCCAGTGGGCATCGAGGCACAGCGTTACATAGGCCGGGTCTGTGCCGACCATCATGTGATGAAACTCACGGGCGGCGTTGCGTAATTCGATATCGTGGTTGTGGTACGAAAGAGTCAATCCCATTGACTGTAACAAACGGCCTAATTTTTCAAGGGCCTCGGCCTGCACTCTTAGCTGAGCATCATCCTTGTTCTCCGGGCCGCCCCAGCGGATAGGGCTTGGGTTGGTTACGATGATTTTAGTGCCGATGCCTTTTGCCCTCTCGGCGATAGCCAATACAGCTTCAATACTCTCATCGGCCTTTTCCTGCTCGTGCAGGAGGCTATTGACGTACAGCGAGCGCATTTCCAGGCCGTGTTTTTTCAATAGCGGCTCAAGGCGGTCAAGCTCCTGTGGGTTATTGACGAGCGGCTCGTAGCCATCCAATCCACTGGCGGCAAGCTCTCCAAGACCTTTATCCAGCTCGTTATTGAAATTGCGGTTTTCCCGCTGATAAAACACAGTCCAGGGGTACTGGTTGCAGGCGAGGTGAAGTTTGCCGGTCTGCCTACGTTTGGCTGCGCCGGGCGCCTGGGTTCCTATTACAATCGACCCCCCTGTCATTGCCAAATCTTTGACGAATTTTCGACGAGATATTTTATCGTTCGACATAATTGAATTCTCCTGCATAAATGTTTAGTCAAAAAGCAATTACCGCTCCCTTAAAGTCACGGCTCTGTTTCGGAATAGCTCGTATATTTTTTGTAGTCCGTATCACTTGAATTCCTCTCTATCAATCTGCCATATCCATAGTCCGGCTAAGAAAAATGCTCAAGTCTAATTTCGTTATATTGTCCTATCCTGCTATTAAACCGCCGAGCTGATAAACGGTGAGAGTTATGATATAAGCCAAAGCGGTCAGGCCGAAGAATTGAAATAGTGCCCAGGGCCACGAATTTGTTTCCTGTCTTGTTATTGCGACAGTCGCCATGCACGGCGTAGCAATCAGGCAAAACAGCATAATGCAAAAACCTGTCAACGGCGTATAATTAGCTTGTAATTTTTCCCGTAAACTCTGCGTACTTTCCTCGGCACCAAGTCCCTTGGCCTCGCGTGAGCTAACGGCATATACTATTGCTAATTGTGATACAAATACCTCTTTGGCGGCGGTTGCGCCGATAAGGGCTGTTCCGATTTTCCAGTCAAAGCCGAGGGGCCTTAATGCAGGCTCTATTATGCGTCCTAATCGGCCAATTACCGAGTACTCCAACTTTTTTTGCTGGGCCTGCTGGGGGCTTAAATCCGCGAGGGACTTTTCATCCGGTTTGGGGTAACTGCTGGCTGCCCAGAGTATAATCGATACGGCGAGGATTATTGTGCCGGCCTTTCTCAAATACATCCAGCCTCTCTGCCACATGTGAATACAGACGGACTTTAGTGTAGGCATACGATAAGGCGGCAGCTCCATAACGAACGGCGTTGTTTCACCCTTAAAGACGGTCAAACGCAAAACCTTAATGCAAACAATCGCCAAGACAATCCCAATCAGGTAAATAAACCAGAGTGTCGGCCCTCGCCATTTTTCCGGGAAGAAAGCCGGTATAATCAGGGCATAAATCGTCAGTCTTGCGCCGCAGCTCATCAGGGGGATTACCATTATTGTCGTAAACCTGTTGCGTTTGTTTTCGAGTATTCGTGTCCCCATTATAGCCGGCACCGAACATCCGAAACCGATAAGCATCGGTATGAAGCTTTTGCCGTGCAGGCCTATCTTGTGCATTACGCGGTCCATAATAAATGCTGCTCTGGCCATATAGCCTGAATCCTCAAGGAGGGCAATAGCCAGGAACAGCAGCAAGATATTTGGCAGGAACACAAGCACCCCCCCCACTCCCCCTATAACGCCATCAACTAAAAGAGACATTAGCCAGCTCTGTGAGCCTGTGGGCCAGAAGCCGGCTATTGTTTTGCCAGCCCAGCCGAAAAATAACTCGAGCCAACTCATCGGATATTCGCCTATCTTAAAAGTCGAAAAAAAGACTAAATACATCAAAATCAGAAATATCGGCAGCCCGAGAATGCGATTTATTACTATGGCATCTATCTTATCGCTGGTGCTATGACGCGATTCGACCGTGCTCTTGATAGTCTCCTGGCAGGCACCTGATATGAAACCATACCGCCTGTCGGCCATTACAATTTCAGGCTCATCGGCGAAAATACTTTCGAGATGCTCGGTGCTGGCTGTAACGGCATCGAGCACTTGTTGGCTATGGACTTTTGCAGTTATATCGGAGTCGTTTTCAAGCAATTTTACGGCCAGCCATCTTGTTCCGTATTTTTCTGCCAATTGTTGCTCTTTATCAAGCAGGAGAGTTTGGATTCCTGCCAGCTCCTGCTCAATTTCTTCCCCATAATTTACCTTATGGGTGCGCTGCCGCTTATCCTGCCGGTATGTTTGGACAATCGCATCGAGCAGCTCTATTTTACCTTTGCTCTTACTGCCGACTGTCGGGACTATCGTCGCCTCCAAAAGCCTGGACAACTGTTCGGTGTCGAACTGCAATCCCTTTTGCTCGGCGATGTCGCTCATATTAAACGCCAGAATCAAAGGCACATTCATTTCAATAAACTGGGTCGCCAGGTACAGGTTCCGCTCGATATTGGAAGCATCGATAATATCAACCACGACATCCGGGCGCTCCTCGATTATGAAGTTACGGGCAACAAGCTCTTCTGTCGAATAGGCCGTTAAGCTGTACGTCCCCGGCAAATCCACGAGTGTTATTTCGAAACCGGCGTATTTACAGATGCCCTCCTTCTTTTCCACTGTTACTCCGGGGTAATTGCCCACGTGCTGGCGTGCACCGGTCAGCATATTAAATATGGAGGTTTTTCCGCTGTTAGGGTTACCGGCTAAGGCAACTTTGATTTTTTTGTCCATAATCTTGTGGCCTGTTTCATAATTTTTTGTTGCGAAAGTTAAGCTGAAATAATTTTCTCGTCTAAAGATATGGTTCGCTCGAAAGCGGCCCGTTTTCACAAGACTATAATTTTATGAGCCATCCCCCTGCCTAACATCACCTTGTAGTTCTTGACGCTTATCACAAAAGGACCGGGACGGCTGTTGCTTACGACTGTTATTTCCACGTTTGGCACAAGCCCCATTGAGGCAAGCCTGCTTTTCAAACCCCGTCCGGCTTCTATGCCGGCCAACTTTACAGTTTCACCTGCCCTGACTTTTGATAATGGTCTGGTTTGCTTGTCCTGCATTGTTGTTATCTCACTTTTCTAAATTTCCTCTTGAGGCTTTTTTTGCAGAATTTTTGGAATTCATCAGCTAAATCGTGACCATTTTTATCGCTTTGAGTTACAAATTCGATAAAACACAGAAGCTTCGTGATAATCCGGGGACCGAGTGCATGTTCAGCTTTGCAGGCGGCTTTCTGGGCGAGGTCTGTTCCGAGACCTAATACATTGATGAAAAAAGACTTCAGGATTTTATGTTTTCTGGCAATTTCGGCTGCGGCCGCCCTTCCAGATTCGGTGAGTGTTACATAATCATAAGGCTTATAGTTGGCAAGTCCCTTTTTCTTCAGGACCCGCAAGGCACCAGTAACTGATGACCTGGAGACACTGAGCAGCTTGGCTATGTCCTTGCTGCGGGCGAAGTTAGATTCACTAGCAAGATTGAGAATGGCTTCGAGATAATCTTCCAAAGAGGCGCTTAGATTTTCATTTTTAGCTGCTACCATAGCTATTTTCCCTTGCTTTGTGTGTTTTGCCTAATATAGTTAGCCATACCTAACTTTGTCAAGATTTTTTAGAAAATTTTTTAAGAAGGATTAAGTGTCCAGCCGAGTCCGGTAACTGATTGGAACGCGAAATATTCAGCAACAAGTGTACTTCGCCCGCATAGAACAGTTCACTTGCGGGTCCCGCTGAATAAGAATTAATAAGCGCAGAAATAAGGGCCTGTCAATGACTTGGTGTATAACCTAATTTTCCCCATGTGGCCTTCTGTATCTAATACAGAGCCTGAAAGTCATCGTGGGTGTTAGGAAACCATCTTGTGCCGGCGTGGCTGCGTTCGAGACTTCTGCCGCGTTTGATAGTGTCGATGCGTTTCCATTTGTTGTAATCACTATGTTCATCTGCAAAGCCGACGTTGGTTACGTCGCCGTGGCGGACAAGAGCATCGTTGCCGGTACAAGAAATGATTGTTGTTTCATTATAGCTCCTCCATTAGTGTTTTGGAACTCCTTAAGATTAATATTAATTGTATCGTTTTCAAGCTTTAAGTCAAGAAAAAACAGGTGGAATGACTCCACAATGAATTGCCGGGCTGAATATAAATTTTCGATATTGCTTTCGCAGGTGGGATAAATTGCGAAAAATTATTTGTTTTACGATACGTTTTATATTATAATATTGCTGCCAACTCGGGGCGTGGCGCAGTTTGGCTAGCGCGCTTGCATGGGGTGCAAGAGGTCGCAGGTTCAAGTCCTGTCGCCCCGATTACTATATATTTTTCTGTTGCTCGTTGGGCACGCCTTTACGTTTGCTTAGAATAGCAAAACTCAATATTGCCAACAAAACTACAGCAGATATGTATTTGACAGCATTGGGAAGCATCCAGCCATGATGCGCCATAATTTCGATGTCGATGCCTGTGGCAAGATAGTCAAGCAAGATACCGCCCAACAGAGCGCAGCCTGCCACCGTAGCCAGACATGTAATTGCCGTTGTCCTGCCTAAAGCTTTCCAAATGGTTATAAATGAAGCGGCGTTTGTGGCTGGGCCGGTCATCAGAAAAACAAAAGCTGCACCTGGTGTTAGGCCTTTCAACATCAGCGCTGCTGCCACCGGCACCGAGGCAGTTGCGCAGACATAGACCGGTATGCCCAACAACATCATCACCACCATTGCGAAAATCCCGGTGCCTAATTTTTCGGCGAAGTAGCCATCCGGTACTATGGCGGAAATGAAGGCGGCAACAACCAGGCCGGCCAGCATCGCCTTGCCGATATCCCGCGGCAGTGTAACGAAGCCGAATTTTAATCCTCCGATGACTTTCCTAATCTTGTTATCGTTGGCACAACATTCATCCGTACATTTAGAGGGTGGTTGATTCATATCTTTTTTTCCCCGGCTAAACACATCGACCAGAGCGCCGCCGACAACGCCGGTAACCAGTGCCGCTAATGGTCTGAAAATGGCAAAGATAGGACCGAGAAGGCTTAAGGTTACAAAGATACTGTCAACGCCAGTTTGTGGCGTGGAAAGCAAAAATGATATTGTGGAGCCTTTACTTGCTCCGTGTTTGTACAGGGATATTGATACCGGAATAACGCCGCACGAACATAAAGGCAGCGGAATTCCGAAAAGCGATGCCTTTATCAAAGGCCATACCCCCCTGCCGCCAAGATGCCTTTCAACAAGGGGTTGTGATACAAACACAGAAAGAATGCCCGCCACGAAAAAGCCAAACAGGAGATAGGGTGACATTTCGACTGCGGTATTCCAAAAATCTATGATTATCGATTTGGCAAAATTAGCCATTATTTACCCCCTATTTTTCAAACGAGCGGCTGACTTTCTACTGTTTCAGTCCACGCTCGAGGTCTTCAATTATGTCTTCAACATCCTCAATTCCAACGGCGAGCCTGAAGAGGGTATCGGTGATTCCCAGCTCGTAGCGTTCTTTTCTTGTGTAGTCGTAGTAGCTTACCAGCGCAGGATGTGTTATCAGCGTTTCAACACCGCCGAGGCTTGGCCCGATGTAACACAGCTTCAGGGCATCCAGAAATCGTTTTGCGGTATTGAGATTGCCCTTTATATCAAATGTAACGACTCCGCCGCCACCTGTCATCTGTTCTTTTGCTACTTTATAGTGGGGGTGGCTTTTAAGGAAGGGATAATAAACTCTTTTGACGCGTCGATTGTTTTCGAGAAATTCTGCAATTGTTAATGCGGTTTCATTTTGCTTTTTTACCCGTAATGGAAATGTTTTAAGCCCCCTCAGCAGAAGATAGCAGCAATGAGGGTCGATAAGGCCTCCCATTGACTTATGCAGGTTCCGTATTTTTTCAATCAGCTCTTTTTTCCCAAGCACGGCACCGGCTAAGATGTCATTGTGGCCGCCAAGATACTTTGTCGCGCTCTGCAGGACAAGGTCCATCCCGAATTCGATGGGTCTCTGGTTCAACGGAGTTGCGAATGTACTGTCTATGAGAGTCAGAACATTATGCTTGTCCGCTATATTCCTGATTTTAACAAGGTCAAATATATTCAGGTAAGGATTTGTTGGTGATTCGGAAAAAATAAAACGGGTGTTCTTTTTGATGGATTTCTCGAGAAGCTCATAATCACCGAATGGAACAATGGTACACTCAACGCCGAATTGTTTCAGGTAAGAACGGCAAAACTCAAGGGTCTTTTTGTAGCTGTCGTCAGTGATAACAATATGGTCACCGGACTGAACCAAAGTGAGAATCGTCGTAGTTATTGCGCTCATCCCGGAAGAAAAAACAACACAGTCTTCGGCACCTTCGAGGTTGGCAAGGCGCTTTTCGGCAATTTTTGCAGTAGGATTACCATATCTGCCGTACTCGAAGTGCTCTTTTCCCTTCTTGGTGTAATCTTCTATGTGTTTGCTGTTTTTAAACGTAAATGTGGAAGTCTGAATAATAGGTGTCATTAACGAATCAGCGTATTTTCTTCTTGGTTCACCTGCATGAATTGCTCTGGTGGACAGGGATGCAATTTTCCTGGCAACTTTGTTTTTATGGGAGGATTTAGCCATTATCGTCAATTCCTTACTAAATTAAACACAGCTTTTTCTTGAACGGGCATCAAATTTCAACCGATTCGACTCGACTGACATTGCCCTGTAAACCAATTGTAACATCTTCGAAGCTCATTTCAATTTTGTTTTTGTAAATAGCCTGTCGTGCAATGTGAGTAAGGCCTGAGCAGCAAGGCACCTCCATATGGATGACCGTTAAACTGTTTAGTTTGTTAGCTTTGAGTATTGCTGCCAGCTTCTCAATATAAAACGCGGCATCATCCAGTTTCGGGCAGCCCACAGCGATACTGCTGCCTTTCAAAAACCTGCTGTGAAAATCACCCATTGCGAACGGCACACAATCTGCAACTAACAGCAAATCAGCATTGGCAAAATATGGTGCAGAGGGGGAGACCAGCTTTAACTGTACCGGCCATTGGCTAAGCTGTGACGGAACTTGGACTATAGAATCTGCGGTCTGTCCTTTTTCTCTCAACTTTCGAGTCATTGTACCTGGGCACACAAAGTCAGCCCGCATCTGGCTCTTTTGTTCTTGAGCCAGATGTGCTTTGGTTGCTTCTTCATCAAATTTCGCAGCCTCTCGTTTTTCAATAGTTATGGCGTCCTGAGGGCATTGTCTGATACACACCCCCAGGCCGTCACAATAAGTCTCGCTGACCAGCTTTGCTTTGCCGTCAACTATCTTTATAGCGCCTTCAGCACAGGCATTCACACACTGGCCGCACCCATCGCATTTTTCCTCATCTATCTTTACAATGTTTCGCAGGACCATCTTGGAATTCCTTGCTAACTCAACATTTCGGCCAAATCTTCATCGACATTGCCAATCGGCTTGATGTTGAATTTTTCCACGAGGACATTCATAACGTTTTCACTAAGAAACGCCGGCAGGCTCGGACCAAGTCTTATGTTCTTTATCCCCAAATGAAGCAGCGTCAGCAGAATGGCTACCGCTTTCTGCTCATACCATGAGACTACGAGTGAAAGAGGCAAATCGTTTATACCGCAATCAAAGGCCTCGGCGAGCGCAGTTGCAATCTTGATGGCTGAATAGCAGTCGTTACATTGTCCGGTATCAATCAAGCGAGGAATTCCGTCAATGTCACCATAATCGCGTGCATTTAATCGGTACTTTCCGCAGGCTGCTGTCAATATCACACAATCAGCGGGAACCTTCTCTGCAAGCTCGGTATAGTAATTACGCCCTGGCTTGGCGCCGTCACAGCCGCCTATGAAAAAGAAGTGTCGAATGTTACCTGCTTTTACCGCTGCGACAATTTTTTCCACTAAGCCGAGCACAGCCGTATAATGGAATCCGGTACTTAACGTTCCCCTGGGATTTTCCAGAGGCGGCGGCTGGGACAAGGCCTTTTCAATCACCTCGTTGAAATCTCTATCCTTAATGTGCTTGACGCCCGAAACGCCTGCTATCCCGCAGGTAAACATCCGGTCTTTGTAAGAATCCTTCGGGAGCATAACACAGTTTGTCGTAACTAAAATCGCACCGCTGAACTGGTCAAACTCTTTTTTCTGATTCTGCCAGGCCGTACCGTAGTTGCCCACAAGATGCTCGAACTTCCTGAGCTCCGGGTAACCGTGAGCAGGCAGCATTTCGCCATGAGTATAGACGTTAATGCCTTTACCCTCGGTCTGTTTTAACAACTCATAAAGGTCGAGCAGGTCATGGCCGGTAACGACGATACCCGGTCCGGCCTTCGTGCCGGTCGGCACTATTGCAGGGTTTGGATTACCAAATGTGGATGTGTGTGCATTGTTGAGCATCTCCATCACACGAAGGTTCATTTCGCCTGCTTTCAGCACCAGCTCAAGATAGCGATTCAAATCAAAGTCAACATTCGTTAGCGTTGCAAACATTGCTTCGTGCATAAACGCATCCACCTGTTCATCTTTTTGCCCAAGCTCTCGCGCATGGTACGCATAAGCAGCTATTCCTTTTAGCCCGAATATGAGCGTATCCTGCAAGCTCTGAATGTCCTGGTCTTTGCCGCAAACTCCGACTTTAGTACATCCGGTGCCACCTGCTGTCTGTTCACATTGATAACAAAACATAGTTTTCCTTTCGTTTTTTTCCAAATTTTCTTTTTGCTTTAACTTTTTATAAACAGCTCTGCTGCTATCTGACGACCCTTGTCGGTCTTGAATTTTTTATCAATAATTTCCTTCAGTTTCTCGTGGCTCACTTGGCTGTAATCTGTTAGGAGATTTACGAGCAGGTCTGCATCCCAAACAATCCTGAACTCAATCGTATCGATATCTTTGGCACTGTGATGATTTGCTATAATCCTGCATATATGCTCGATAGCCTCAGCCGAAATGTCGGAACTTTTCAGAATCTCCTCAGCAATTGGCGGGCCTTCAATTTCCTGATACTTGCTGGCTGACGAGCCATACTTGCGTTCGGCCTCGAGAATTCCGATATCGTGCAAAATCGCAGCCGCCCTGACAACCAGCGGGTCGCCTCCTTCGACGTTCTGTATCTGCTCGGCATAATCCAAGACGGCGAGCGCATGCTCAATTCGTTTCCGGTCGTCACCAAAAACATTTTTCATTTCCCCTATGAGCTTATTTCGCATAACTTTCAAGTTCTTTATGACGTTAACTCCTATGCACTGCTCGGCGTATCGACACCATTCAGCGCAGCCGAGGTCTATCTTCGGATTAACGACCGTTTGTCCACACTTGCGACATTTCAGCTTCGGCTCATCCTTGAAAAACTCGACATTTTCACCACAGACGGAACATTGCACTTCAAAAATATCTTCCGGCTTCCAAAATCTCTGGTCCTGTCCCGGACATCTGAACATATCTCTGCCCTTGCTTATTTCAAAGAAATTAAACCTTTTTATGCACGAATCATCGTTAGTAACATTTTGAATTTTTCCCGGGCTGTAACTGCGTGCGGCACATTGCCGGGCATTATGATAATCTCTCCGGCTTTAACCTGCTTCTCTTCTCCATCTATGGTGAATTGGCCGTACCCATCAAGAACCTGTACAACGGCATCGTAAGGAGTCGTATGTTCGCTTAGCTTCTGGCCCTTATCAAAGGCGAACAGTGTGATTGTTCCTGCCGACTTATCCAGTATCGTCTTGCTGACAATAGAATCCTTCGAGTATTCGACCAAATCCGCCAGCCTTTGCCCTTTACTCACGCACGCTCTCAGAACACCGGGCTTTTCCTTTTTGGGGGTCATCTTCTTTTCCTTTTATATTTCTTCGCCTTACTTTTTTTCTTTGCACATCGGCTTTGTAACAGCTCATCCAGTGTAATATCGTGGAGATAATTGGTCATATACTTTTGAAGTTTGATAAGCTTTGTCGTTATCGCGCAGCCTTTCTGGTGCGGGCAGACATCGGCACCTAATAAGCATCTGTTTAAACTCAAAGTTCCTTGAATTGCCTCTATTATTTCCAGCAAATTTATCCTGGCAGGCTTTTTGCTTAGGCTAAACCCGCCGTTTGGCCCCATACTGCTTTTCACCAGCCTGGCACTATGAAGTTTCTGCATCAGCTTACAGGCAAGCTCGTAAGAAATATCCTCAGCCCGAGCTATATTCTTCGTAGATACGGCTTCCTGACCATAGTGCCCCCCCAAGTTCGCCATCGCTCGCAGAGCGTAATCTGTATTTCGTCTCAAAATATCCATCTTCAGTCAACCTCAATAATGGGCTTTAATGATTATTTTAATCTCATATAGGACTAATATAGTCCTATACTATTTGTTCGTCAATATTTAAAAAAATATTTATTAAGAAAGTATGTGTTCACTCCAACTGAAAGATTTTTTCTGTCATGCTGAGCAAAGCGAAGCATCTGGACTTAGCAAAGGATAATCGCATTATGGGGGTATGGGATTCTTCGCTCCACTTCGTTTGGCTCAGAATGACAAATCGTGTTATGTTATTGTTAATAAAATACTTATGGCTATTTTCGCGTTCAAACCGGTCTGTTTGAATAATCCACGCTGGGTGGAGCGAGTTGCCATTTCAAGCACTTACGCTGGTTTTCCCGTCAGCACAGATACTAATACGCTTTTTGAGTCCTTTGGTGGATACAAATCGGTATTCCTTCTGCCCTTTTAATATCACCTGGCTTTTGTCTGTAATTATTTCAATGTCCTGCTCGGAATTTCTCTGTCGTAGTATGTTAGCTAAGAAAAACGCTTTTTCGAGTCCGTCGCCGATCTTGTAGTTCGCCAATTCGTCGGGCTGTGCCAATCTCTTGCCATCGTAAATCGAAGCATCTTCCATTTTTTCAAGCCAGGCGTATATTTCTTCAATCGACATCGCCTCTGTCATTCCCAGCGAGACCGGGTTTCGGTCCACTGCTGCTTTGATAAAGGCAAGCCAATCACAGCTTTCCATATCGCGGTATGAATAAAAGGCAAGGTCGACGGTGATATTACTCCGGCGCAGGTGCTGCAGATAGTCAATTATTTGTTCTCTATTCTGCTCTACGGATATTTCAATCGGCTCAGCGGGCAGAAAATTCTTGTCCGAAGCCGGGAGCTTGGCTTCGATATGTACAAAATCGACTAATTCATCAACAAATCGCTTGGTATCAAGGATGACCGACTTAATGAATTTTCTAAATGCCGCTTTACCCTCGGTGCTTCTGATATCGGGCTTTTGCTTTTCTATGAAATCCTCGAGCAGGTCGCAGCGGATTCTGTTGGGCAGTTGATACGGAACAAAATCTTCATCGGAAATCTCAGCAAGTAATTTATCGAAGGTCTTGTCGGCGACTCTGTAATTACTGCCGTGCTCATAATGGAAAAGGTCTTCTGCCTTTAAGAATTGTGCCTGGCCGTGACACTCGCGGCAGACCTGAAAGAATTTTTGATATTTTTGATTGGACCGTAAAAAGTTTGCGAAGATTGAAAGTGATAACTCTGCTGATAAATACGAATCGAGCTTCCTGCTAAAATCCTGATAAAGTTTTTTATCTATCGTTGCATCTTTGTATAAACAATGTACATAGCCGGATGAATGGGCCACGATTGTAACGTTTTCGTTGCGCAGCGCCCGCTGGGCCTTGTTGGAAATAGCGGTACCGTTGAACCACATTGTTTTTGTAACGAGCCTTCTGTTGTTGGTCAGAATACCGTCCTGTATATCGATGAAGTTTTGTGAATGAAGAGGCGTGAGTATCATATAAATATCTTCCAGCGGTATTGAGCAAACGATAAATGCCGCCGCTGCGTAAAGGGCAGCCAGAGACACACATTCACCGGCCGCGGTTGTGTAACCTTTCTTGAGCCGAAAGGCGTTCATCGCCTCGACGGTTTCCGTCTTCCAGTATGGGATGATGTCACTGTCATATTTATCCAGACCAAAATGTCGGCGGATATCAACGTCAAAATAATATTTGTCGCCGTGATAGCCGAACAGGGCATTGCTTTTAGCAATGTCGTCAGGGGAAATAAATTTTTCAAAACGCTTTAGCTCTTTGGCTTTGCTTGTCAGCCCCCAGGTCTCAAGGTCGAGATTAAAATCAAACTCGTCCATTATGAATTGTCTTAGCCGCATTAGTTTTCGGTAGCTGTTCTTGCCTTGTAGTTTTTTGAAACAATCGAGCTGTCGCCACTGCCAGATAACCGGGCTCATAATATTAGCCAGAACGAGGCTGTACATCAGCTCCGGAAAGACAAAAACTTCCATATCCGAAAGCGTTATCGCTGAGGTATATTTTTCTAATTGCTCTGAATTCATTTCCCGTTTGAACTCTTAATCACTTTTGCCTTCGAGGTTCCCCAGCAGCGTTTCAACAAATGTTCTTATATCGTCCCGCACCTTTCTGAAGATTGCCATAATCTGCTCTTCGCTTCCGGATGCAAAATATGGGTCTTCAAATGGCTTGTGAACAACCTTAGCTTTGCCGGTAAATACAGGACAATTCTGTGCAGCATTATCGCATAATGTTACTACATAATCAAAGTCGATTCCTGAGAATTCGTCAAGGTGCTTGGATTTGTGCATTGATATGTCCACTCCCGCCTCGGCCATCGCTCTTATTGCCCAGGAACTGACGCCGATGGGGCGAATCCCCGCGGAATACGCATCAATGATGTTACCTTTTAAGTGCCTTGCCCAGCCCTCTGCTATTTGGCTCCGACACGAATTACCGGTGCAAATGAATAATACTTTTATCTTTCCTTCATCGCCGCACATAAATACTCCGAATTTTCTCGAAAAACTCTCTTGTTCACTTTCTAAGTGATAGCAGAGAACCTATAAAATTTAGATTACCGAAACTTTTTATTTATGTATCCTGCTGTATTTTACAACAGGAATAGAAAAAAGTCTTGCATTGTTTTGATACACCAATAGATTACAAATATGTTTGAATTTGTTGCCAGGATGGTTGGCCGGATGTACAAAGCTGTTAAGAAGAGGGCTTTGACGTTTATTGCCGGATTTATTTTTGCCTTACTTTGCTTCGTTGTGCTTAATGCGGCGATGGTGCCTGTATCAAAATCCGAGTATTGCGGCAGCAAGTGTCACGAAATGAACACTTCATACCTGACCTGGGAGCTTTCATCGCACGGTATGAATGCCAATGGTGTTCGTATTGAGTGCATTGATTGCCACCTTCCACCAAAAGATGAGTATTTTTCTCATATCGTGGCCAAGACTTATGAAGGCGTCAGGGACATGTATAAACATTACTTTGGTGGTGAGTATGACGGCGAGAAGATTCGCCAAAGAGTTCTTAGGAATATATCGAGTCAAAGGTGTCTGAATTGTCATGATAATCTGCTCGGCAGGCCTGGTAGTTCGGCTGCGCGGATTGCACATGCAGCGGCATTGGCTGAGCCCGAAGCTGTGGAAAATAGATGTGTCGAATGTCATGAAGATGTCGGACACCAGCGTCAAAATAAGCTGTTTTCACCTTAAACAGAGAAGGAAAAGACTATGGAAACTCTAAAAAAATATGTTTTTGTTTCTCTCGTGTGGATTTTCATTATTGCGTTAGCAATTACAACAACCGTACGAGCCGGGCAGACATTACAGACAGCCTCGCCCTCTCTGAAGGAGTATCGCATCGTCCGGAGTGTCTCGAAAGACGCCCAGGAGTGCGTCGATTGTCACGCTGAAAAGAGCAAGGGAATTGTCGCCGACTGGGCGTCCAGCAGGCATGCCCATGCAAATATCTCCTGCCTGGATTGTCATATTGCCGGTCCGGCTGACTCTGATATGAGCAGGGAGCACCTCCAGTATGACAAAACCTCTGTCAGCGCCATTGTTTCGCCGAAGGATTGTTCAAGATGTCACCCGGCTGAAGCCGCACAATATGCAAAGAGCAAGCATGCCAATACCCTTGAGTTGATATGGGAAATCGACCCGTGGTTGAATGATGGTATGAACAACGATATCGAGCGGCAAACAGGCTGTTTCCATTGCCACGGCAGCATAGTGAAAGTTGAAGATGGAAAATTTGATACCAGCACCTGGCCAAATGTGGGCACGGGCAGAATAAATCCCGATGGCAGTAAAGGAAGCTGCTCGAGCTGCCATACCAGGCATAAGTTTTCTTTGTCGGAAGCGAGAAAACCGGAGGTCAAAGGCTCAGGTGGTGATACGATTAAACCGGACATCGGGAAATAACCGGTCTATACCGGAAATTAATTTACCGTTGCCAGCAAAACTTGAACAATTCGCAGAATTCGCAATCATTGTGATACCGGCCGTTACAGTTTTCTATGATTCCAATCCTGCTCAATGCAAAATCATATTTGACCGGGTCGGCCGGCTCGATTTCAGCGAAGCCTTCAGTTATTTTTACTGCTGTTTGTAAAGAAACTACTTTATGGTCGTAGAATCCTAAAATCTTACACAATCTGCCAATATGCACATCAACCGGCACGATGAGCTTGGCTTTATCGATCGACTTCCATAGTCCCGTATCAACGTCATCATCACGCACCATCCATCGCAGAAAAAGATTCAGCCGTTTGCAGGCACTACCATTGGCGGGACTGGCTAACAGGTACTTCAATCCACGAACGACCTGACCAGCCTGTTGCTTAATGTACATTGCGTACAGCGAATCACAAAATTTAGACAAAGCCGGAATAATATTTCTGTCACCCGGATTGTAGCGCTGAATAAAAAACTGCTCGATATTGCCATATTGATTCAAGACGTTCTTTAACAGCAACAATAAATCCGAGATGTCCCGCTCGGTGGTGAAGCGGTGTTTAAAGCCATTTAGTTTTTTCCGCTGGTTTTTGCCAAAACCACTGACAAAAGCATAGGGACTTTCTCCCATACGCTCGAATAGATTGCTTAGACTTTTTTGAATCTGCTCGACCCGACCGTATGCGAGGTCAGCCGCCAAGAAGGCGGCAATCTCCATATCGGAGGGCTTATTATATTGATATACAAACTGCAGCGGGTCCGGTTTTATTAAATGATTATGATTGTACTTATCGTACAGTTTTTCCAGCACATCCTTTATTATAACCAGCCGTTTATTCACCAGGCACCGCTGACTTTAACTTATCGCATTCCAAATGTTTCTGCCGTTTACAAAAACAAGAGTAAACTCATAGCCATTACTACCATACCAGCGACTAATCCATAAGCTGCCAGATGATGCTGGCCATATTCTCTGGCGGTGGGCAGGAGCTCATCGAGTGAGATAAATACCATTATACCTGCTACTGAGGCGAAGAGAATGCCGAATACTACATCGTTTAAGAATGCAGATAGAACAGCATAGCCGATAAATGCACCTACTGGTTCAGATAATCCTGAGAGGAGCGAGTAAAGGAATGCCTTGTTTCTGTTGTTTGTTGCGTAGAAAATGGGGATTGAAACAGCAACACCTTCGGGAATGTTATGTATCGCTATGGCAACAGCTATTGCTATTCCGAGCTTTGTATCTTTTAGAGCGCTTACAAAAGTAGCAAGTCCTTCCGGAAAGTTATGTATTGCAATTGCAAATGCCGTAAATAACCCCATTCTATAAAGTTTCTGGAATTCAGCCGCCAGGTCCTCGGCATCCATTTCTTCCGCTCTGTGCACTTCGTGAGGATTCTCGAAATCCGGGACCAGCTTGTCTATGATACCGATAAAAATAATCCCGCCGAAGAAAGCCAGTACTGTAACCCAGTATCCTGTAACCGAACCCAATTCGGCAACAAGACTCTCCTTTGCTGCGGGGAATAGCTCAACGAATGATACATATATCATAACACCCGCGGAAAAACCAAGAGATGCCGAAAGAAAGCTGGTGTTGGTTCGCCTGGCGAAAAACGCCAAAGCGCTTCCGCAACCTGTTGACAGTCCTGCAAATAGAGTCAGGCCGAATGCTATCAATGCGCTCTGAAAACTCATATTTTTACTGACTTATTTTTGATTCTAAAATTTTTCGCCATTTTCGGCCATCTGCTTCGATAAGTCTGTCAGCTTCTGCAAAACTCTCACTGCCAGCAGGATATTTGTAAGGCGCCGACTCATCCTGTTCCCAGACCTGTAATACCGGTGTCAGTAACCGCCAGGAAACCTCAACATCATCCTGTCTTGTAAAGAGTGTCTGGTCACCAAGCATGCAATCCAGAAGCAATCTCTGGTACGCCTCAGGCATATCAACCAGGAAAACGCTCTTATAGCTGAAATTCATATTGAGTGTGCTCATACAAATCTTCGAGCCGGGTCTTTTAGCCTGAAAGATAAGCGATATTCCCTCTTCCGGCTGGATTCGCAGCACAAGGACATTGGGTGGCAGCTCATCAAGGCCGACAGAGGAAAACATTGAATAAGGTACTTTTTTGAAAGTGATTGCGATTTCAGTATCTTTTGCCGGAAGTCTCTTGCCGGTTCTAAGATAGAAAGGCACGCCCTGCCATCTCCAATTGTCGATAAAGATTTTAGCGGCAACAAAGGTTTCTGTTTTTGAATTTGCTCTTACTCCGGATTCTTCCAAATAGCCTTTGACTTTTTTACCGTTTATCGAGCCGGGCCCATATTGTCCTCGCACTAAACAATCGCCCAACTTATCAACATCAAACGCTCGAATTGAGCGCAGCAGTTTGACTTTTTCATCACGGACATTGTCTGCCTGAAATGATATTGGAGATTCCATCGCCACCAAAGCAAGCATTTGAAGCATGTGGTTCTGGAAGATATCCCTGAGAGCACCGGATGTGTCATAATAACCCGCTCTATGCTCTACTCCTTGGGTTTCAGCAATGGTGATTTGCACATTATCTATGTAATTTCGATTCCATATCGGCTCAAAAATAGTGTTGGCAAAGCGGAACATTAAAATGTTCTGAACGGTCTCCTTGCCGAGATAATGGTCGATTCTGTAAATTTGAGACTCGTCGAAACATTGATGTATTTTGTTATTTAATTCCACAGCACTTTGCAGGTCCCTGCCGAAAGGTTTTTCAACGACCAGCTTAACCTGTTGCTTGGAGTTGGGCTTTTTTGGACAGGCCAGTCCTGACGAGCCGAGATGCTCCACTATCGTGGTGTACAGAAAAGGAGGAACCGAAAGATAAAACGCCAGACTTTCATAGACATTATGCTTTTGCTCCAACTCTGTAAGTCTGGTTTTGATACGTTTGTAAAAGTCAGCATCATCGTAGTCACCATCTATGTAATAAAGCCTGCTCGTAAAAGCGTCTAAGTCTTTGGAGGATAAAAAGCCGGAATCTTCTCTTATTGATTGGCGGGCCTTTTTGCGGAAATCATCGTCGGAGAATTTTTTTCGGCCGCATCCTAACAGGCAAAATCTATCATTAAGCAAATCCTGCGTGAACAGGCGGAAGATGCTAACGAACAGTTTTCTGCCAGCCAAATCGCCTGACGCCCCAAACACAACCAGCATATTCGGACCAGCCGCCGTCTCGGGACAGAAAATGCCCATTTTTTCTACTGATGGTTTGATTTCCTTCACAACAAATGTCCCTCCTTTTGGGCTGGTGTTAAATAATGTCTTTGTAGTTTTAGTATAATGGTGTTCAATCTTCGATTGGCTCAAATTCGTCCTGGCCAGCTCCGCAATCGGGACAGACCCAGTAAGCAGGCAAATCTTCAAAAGCAGTGCCTGGCTCAACGTCATTATCAGGGTCGCCTTCAGCCGGGTCGTAAATGTATCCGCACATAAGACATTTGTACTTTTTCATCTTTTTAGCTCCTTGTTTCGGTTTTGTTTTCTTTTCTATATACGTGGCCGCAGTCCGTGGCGTCCTGCCGCCCTTCACGTCACGATAGTAAGTATATGTCATTGGTATTTTGCTGTCATCAATAGTTTCGCATGCCGTGATTTTGCCGATAAACAGCGTGTGTGTGTCAATATCGATTGTCTCGACGACCTTAGCTTCGATGAAACTGACTGCATTGTCCAAAACTATGGGCGCGCCCGTTTGACCCGTTTTATATTTTACCTGTTCAAATTTGTTTATGTCTCTGCCGCTTCTGAAACCAAATCTGCCTATAAACTCCAGAGTTGTACCTTCAGCAAGAATGGATATGGTGAAAATCCCGCTGTCGGTAATATACTCATGGGTTAAACTTTTGGTATTAAGACTGACAGCTACCATCGGGGGCTCAGGCACAATCTGGAATACTGTATTGATGATGCATCCATCGAATCTGTTGCCTTTCTTCGAACAGATTATGCACATTGGATAGTTTAGTTTGAATAAGGATTCCAGGTCTAACATCCCTGTCTCCCCAGCCCATTGGGTTTTTAAGGAACTGTACCAATTCTCATTTCGATTAGCTGTTCGGACTACTTCAAGGCTTTCATTTTTTTATTCAAGGTAGTAATGTGTACCATTTCTTCTTTAATTATGGCCTCAACCTTGTCCTTGCCGGCCTTGCGTGAGACGGCCTCTTTCAGGCCGACATAAAAAGCGATAGAGTCCTTTTCAAGGCCGATAGCTATTTTCAAGATGTCCTCGGGTGCCTCCTGACCGGCCAACTGTTCGAGAGGGTCGGCTTTGATGTTAAAAACATGCTCATCGGCCATCACACGCAGGTACATCTGTGCCTGGCCATCGGGGTCGAATACAAGCGGTTCTAATTCTGTTCCGGAAAGCTCCGCCCGCATAGCTGCAAAAGTTTTCTCGTGCTCATCTTCCATAGCTGCAAGGTCGGACAACGTCTTACGGACCTCAGGAAACTTTTTTGCTGCGGCACGGTAAAACTTCGCTCCGTTTCTTTCTATCTGCTCGGCCATCTCAAAAACTTCATCAGCGTTAAAAGGCATAACCATTATGCTTTTCCTTTCAGTTGCGGGTCAAATAAATAACCACAACTCAATCCATAATCAATAGTAAACAAATCCTGAGTAAATTTCGGGTTTGGCAATTGCCTCAAATCGAAATTCTTTTTAAATACTTCATTCTCCTTGGGCTGCAGGCGGCGTAAAGACTCGCTGTCCTAATTCACGGTCGAGCATAAACATTCCGCCCGGCGCGTTTTCCATCATTTTCAATTGTTGTACTACTTTATCGGCGGAGGACTCTTCTTCGACCTGTTCATTGACGAACCACTGCAAGAAGGTGTTTGTCGCGTGGTCTTTTTCTTTAATAGCCAAATTCACCAGCTCGTTAATCAGGCCTGTAACCTTTTGCTCATGTACATAAACCGCCTCGAAAACCGCCAACGGTGAATCCCATTCTATCGGCGGCCCTTCTATTGCCTTTAATGTTACCCTGCCGCCGCGTCCATTTATGAAGTCATAAATTTTCATCGCGTGTATCATCTCTTCCTGTGTCTGCACTCTCATCCAGTTGGCAAAACCATTTAAATTCAGCGACTTAAAATACGACTCCATCGACAGGTACAGGTAAGCCGAATACATCTCTGCGTTCACCTGCCCGTTCAAGGCCTTTTCCATCTTTTTGCTTATCATTTCTTACCCTTTCCACAGTCCGTGAACATTGCAATACTCTCTGGCGCTGACGGAATCAGCCTCAACGTTGAACACAGCTTCAGGTTTGCTGCCTGGTTCAAGGAACTGCCGATATGCCTTACCATCTGCCAGCAGCTCAATCCACTCGATATAGTGTTTCTCTTCCATTGGATGCGGTACGGAGCCGACCTTTACTTTGTAGCCACCATCAATTTGTTCTATTACAGGGACGTGCTTTTCCTTACCCACATCAGCCGTCTTGGCAGTGACGTTCTCCATCGGCTTACCACAACAAACTAATTCACCGGCACCACCGTGAAGCACTTCGACAATATTACCGCAAACCGCGCATTTATAAATTTGAAGTTTTTTAGCCATAGTCAATCCCTTTTATAATCTGAAGGTTCTAATTTGTGATTCCGATTTCTTTATGCTTAGCAAGAATTTCATTAGCGAGTTTCTCGAGCGCTGCAAAATCGCTGTCCCTGGGTTCGCCTTTTACTAACACCGGCTCGAGAATCTCTGCCTTGAGATTTGTTAACATGCCCGTTAGTTGCTCGACCGTTTTGCCGCCCCAGCCGTAAGAGCCTATGATAGAAGCAAATTTAGTCTTGGGTCTGAGAGCATTAGCCAAAAACGTTGCGTAAGCCGCACACGGATGCGGCCCTATCAGAACTGTAGGCGAGCCGATAACCACTGTCGCCGCGTCTATTAATGCCATCGCAAGTTTGCCTATATCAACCGTCGCAAGCCCAAACTGCCTTACAGCAATACCTCTGTCCATCAAGGCCTCGACAAAATGTGAGACCATTTTAGCGGTGCTGCCGTGCATTGAAACATAAGCCAGTACCACCTCATTTTTAACTGTCTCAGAAGCCCAGTCCTTATAAGCATTAAGAATAAAATCGGGCCGATTGTGTACCGGACCGTGACTTGGTGCTATTATTTCGATTTTCATATTATTGAGCTTTGCCAGGTTTTCATTTATCTGCTTTCTGAATGGCATCATAATCTCGGCGAAATATCGCTTTGCCGATTCATAGACCACCGCCTCATCGTCAACGAACAGACTGCTCGAGGCGAGGTGAGCGCCAAAGAAATCGCACGTAAAGAGTATCTTGTCCTCTTTTAGATATGTGCCCATAGTCTCCGGCCAGTGCACCCAGGGAAGGTAAACAAACTGAAGAGTTTTGTCGCCTAACGGGAGTGTTTCGCCGTCTTCGACCGTGATAAATTTATTATCTTCTATGCTGAGTAGGTCAATCAGCATACCCTTACATTTGAGATTTGTTACTACCTTTGCATCCGGATATATCAGCAGAATATCAGGCAGAGAACCTGAATGGTCCTGTTCGGCATGATGCGCAACAATATAGTCGATTTTGTTAATCCCAAGTTTGATGAGGTTATCCAGCAAAACTTCTGTTTTGGTCGGATCCACCGTGTCCAACAACGCTACTTTTTCATTGCCCCGCACCAAATAGGAATTATAGCTGGTCCCGTCCGGCAGCGGAATAAGCCTGTCAAACAACCTTGCGTCCCAGTCAATTGCCCCGACGGCGTAAATATTTGGTTTTAGCTGTTTCATTTTTCTATCTCTTTTACAGCTTTTAGTGCTGCTTCATAATCTGGTTCGTCAGTTAGCTCATCAACTATCTGTATATATCTGATAATTCCTTTTGTGTCCACAATAAATACTGTTCGGGCCAGAAGTCGCAATTCCTTAATAAGAACCCCAAAAGCGTTGCCGAATTCCGCTTTGCGATGGTCTGAAAGCGTCTGGACGCTTTTGACGTTTGCTGAGCCGCACCAGCGTTTCTGTGCAAATGGAAGGTCCATACTGATGGTCAGGACGACTATATCATCCCCCAGCGAAGCAGCCTGCTCGTTGAACTTTCTGGTCTGTATATCGCAAACAGGGGTATCCAGAGACGGGACTGAGCAGATTACACAAATCTTTCCCCGAAAGCCGGATAGTTTCACCGCAGACAAATCGTTGGCCAATACCTCTGCATCCGGTGCTGTATCACCAACCTTGAGCGAGTTGCCCACCAGCGTCAGGGGATTGTTTTTAAAGGTTATAACATCTTTTCTTTCTGTCATAATCTTACCCTTTTCTCTTCAATGTCTATGCTCAGCTTCAGCGGTTTTGCCATAATATGATTTGTGGAACTGATTCAATATTGTCCTGTCCTTTCGTTTATTAGTAATTGGTTGCTTCCAGCTCGAAATGAGCCTGCGGATGTGCACAGGCCGGGCACACATCTGGAGCTTCCGGGCCTTTGTGTACATAACCGCAATTCCTGCAAATCCATTTGACCGATTTATCTTTCTTAAATACCCTGCCGTTATGAATGTTCTTTTCAAGAGCCAGGTATCGGTCTCTATGACGGGCCTCGGCGACGGCAATGTTTCTGAAAACCTCTGCAATTTCCTTAAAACCTTCCTTCTCGGCGATTTTTGCAAAATCAGGGTACATCGTTGTTGTTTCGTAATTTTCGCCGGCCGCTGCTTCTTTGAGATTTTCGATTGTATTGCCGATTACGCCGGCCGGAAATGCTGCGGTAATTTCCACCTCGCCCCCCTGCAAAAACTTGAACTCTCGCTTGGCGTGCTCTTTTTCTTGATTCGCTGTCTCCTCAAAAATAGCAGATATCTGCATATAGCCTTCCTTCCTGGCCTGGCTGGAAAAATATGTGTACCTGTTTCTTGCCTGTGATTCGCCTGCGAACGCCACTAATAAATTATTTTCCGTCTGACTTCCTTTAAGTTCCATCTGTAACCTCTCTTTCTTAAGACATCGATTTTCTCAATCATTCTATCTACACAAATCGCATATCCCTTCAAGATATACGCTTTTTCTCAGCACCGTAAATTTCTTACAGATTTCCGCGGGTAATTTTATGTTATCAAAGGGCTTATGATGAAAGTCGATAATCCTTTTGCATTTTACGCACTTAAAATGTTGATGTTCCCTTAATCCGCCGTCAAAGCGTTTGGCGTCGCCTGAACCTTCTACAGCAAAGGCTGCGCCAATCTCATTTAGCGTCAGCAGTGTTCTGTTGACCGTATCCAGCGATATACTCGGAAAATTTTTTTTGACTTTTTCGTACAGCATCTCCGCCGAAGGATGCTCGTCTGTCATTAGAAGCTCTCTGTATATTGCTGTCCTCTGCGGCGTAACTTTTAAGCCGAACTTTCTGCAATGAGACGTAAACCAACGGGTCTTTTTGTCTAATTCGGCACAACTGATTTTCTTTTTTCTCTTTTTCATAATAAATACTAAATAGTGTTTACTCCTATTTGTCAATTATGTTCTCAAAGTTTAAAAAAAATTTTCGTGAAGTTTTTTGCTTCCTCTGCAAACTCCCCCATTCTGCCGGACTACATTAAAAAACTCCGGCCCCCTATCATTTCGAAGGAGCAGTAAAATCTCAAAATAAACACTAATTTTTCTCTGTCAGCCAGCTATTGGCGAACTCTACCAAATCGTTCAAGTCAATATTGCCGTCATTGGTGAGGTCTGTTCCGCCGTCACCGCAGAAGAAACTGCTGTCGGCTCCCAGCCAGCGTTCGGCAAAGACAGCAAAATCCGCAAAATCTACTCTACCGCTACTATCAAAGTCTGCTGTAAGAAATTGCCAGGCCAATTCAGGATAACCGGCACCCTCACAGATGCACCAGATGTCCTGTGGGCCATTTATGCTTTCAGCCACAAAATCCCAGCCAGCATCGGTAAAAGTGCTCTGGGTTTGCATTTGGGCTGTTGTCTTGCCTATCCCGCCATCACTGCTTGTCCATCCGCTGGTTTCGATATCCCAGAAGGAATTTCTAAACTGGCTTTCGTAGTTTTGTCCAACCAGTCCGCCGACATAATCGTTTCCTGTAACAGCCCCTGCGGCATAGCAATTCGAGGTCGTGCCGCAGCAACTGTAACCAAACAGGCCACCAACATAGCTAACGCCGGAGACGATAGCATTAGCGTAGCAGTTGGTAACTGTTTCATGCTTGTAGCCCACCAGACCGCCGACACAATTATCTCCTGAAACACCGCCCGTGGAATAGCAGTCGGTAATTACGCCGTAATTCCAGCCCACCAATCCGCCGGTATGGTTACCGCCGGTAACATTGCCGGTCGAATAACAGTTGTAAATCTCCGTTTCATAGTCAGTGAATCCCACCAATCCGCCGATGTCCTCGTTACCCAAGACGGTGTTTTTGGTGTAGGAGTTAATAATTAGGCCGTTGTAATTTGTTCCCACAAGCCCGCCAACAGATGAACCCCCAGAAATGCTGCCCCCTTCAGCATAACAGTTGATGACCATTGCCCATCCCAGCTCGCCAATGAGCGAGCCAACAGCATAGCCTTCTGTTCCCGCATCGACATTGGGATTTATCAATCCCAAATCTTTGACCAGGGTATATTCGCCTTGAACATACCCGAAAAGCCCTATATAACCTTCGTCCTCAGAGTTGTAGGTAAAGTTTGAGATTTTTTTGCCATTGCCGTCAAATATACCGGCGTAGGGATACCATAGGCTTCCAATAATGAAAAATTCAGTCCCCGCTAAATTGATATCGTTCGTCAGCTTAAAATGCGCCTCCATAAGTCTTGGGTTGTGGCCGATACTGTTCAATTCATCAGTCGTTGAGATGAGGTAAGGGTCGTGAGGTTCCCCAGTTCCGCCGGAAAAATTGGGCAATGCCGGTGAAGGTGAAAGCTGCCACCAAAGAATCATATAGCCTCCTGTGGCAGGTTCAGCCCAGATGTCATGTGGTCCATCCGGCTGGCCAACGAAATCCCAGCCGAGATTCATAAACGTATTGGGATTCCGCATCTCATAGGTTTTCTTAGCCGTCCCGCCATCGCTTCTTGTCTGTCTGCTGGCTGCGACATCCCAGACAGAATTTATAACCATACCTTCATAGTTATGTCCAACCAGCCCGCCAACATTAGTCGTTCCATTAACGCTGCCTGCCGAATAGCAGTTCCAGATTACGGCATAACTGCTATTATCTCCCACGAGGCCTCCGACGCAGCTATTTCCCGAAACAGCGCCGGTAGCGTAGCAATCAGCGATGTTGCCCCAAGTGATTCCCACAAGTCCGCCGACACTGTTACCGCCCCATGCGCTCGCAGCGGCGTAGCAGCAGGTAATTGAACCATCGTTGTATCCCACGAGACCGCCGACGCCCTCATCACAGGAAACGCTGCCGGTTGAATAGCAGTTGGAGATTATGCCCAAATTGTAACCTGCCAGCCCGCCGGCAGAAGAGTTCCCGGAAACGTTGGCTTGAGAGTAAGAGTTGGTGATTGTTCCATAAAAATTCTCTCCCACGAGTCCACCGGTGTCACTTTCTCCCGCAACGCTGATGTTCTCGACGTGGCAATTGTCGATTATTCCGCTACTGTAGCCTACCAGCCCGCCGATAGTCCATCCGGTCCCCGAAACGCTGCCGCCCTGGACATAGCAGTTGGTGATTGTTCCGCCATCAAGCAGGCCCACGACAGAACCAACATACTGTTGGCTTCCTGCGTTAACATCAGGATTAATCAAACACAAATCTTTGATTTCTGCATTTTCTCCGGAAACATACCCGAAAAGCCCTACGTAACTTCTACCCGTGGAATTGTAAGTAAAGTTTAAGATTTTTTTGTCATTGCCGTCGAATACACCTATGAAGGGTTTGTCGCCTCGCCAATCATTGTATCCGATGATGTTGAATGATATTCCAGTGTAGCTACTCAGGTCAATAGCTGCCATCAGCTTGAAGTGCTTGTCCCAGTCGTTGGGTTCGGCTCCAATGGCGTTCATCTGCTCGGCTGTATAAATCAGGTATGGGTCGTTAGGCTCTCCGGTGCCGCCGCCATATTTTGCCTCGGCCGGTCGGCCAAATAAACAGATGGCAAGCAATATGAGTAACGAGATTGTTAATTTTCTATATTGTTTGTGCATTCTAAACAGGCTCAAAGGTTTGCTTAAATTAAAAGGTTTTTGCCCTCCTTCTAAAAAGTCAAGATTGTTTCCTTTTGTAAATAGTGATTATATCAATTATCGGGGCCACAGTCAAATATTTTCTCCGCAGTCCCGAAAGTCCCGGAAGGGACACTGCGTGGGACGCCTTGCGGCGGATGCCTTTGCTGCAATCCGGCTAAAGGCCGGACTTCAGAGCGGCAGAGGAAATACGGATTCAGTAGCATATTGTTATTATCAACTTTGCCTTTTCATCGGGCCTGGCCGGTTGTCTCCAAGACGGTCTGCCATAAATGGCCGTTGGGGTCAACTCTCTTCCTCTTGAGGATGGTAAGTGATATGGGAATATGAACGAAGTATTGATTCCAGTAGCCTACCACCATATTCGTTCGGCCCGACATCCCGGCGTGGACGGCATTTTGGCCAAGCAATACGCAAAATGCAGAATCGTTGGAGTCAGTAGGTAAGCCGCGAATTATATAACTGGGGTCTATATATTTCAAAGACAACGGTTTGTTCTTCTTTGCAAAATACTGTGTGATTTTTTCTTTCAATATAAGCCCAATATCCTCGCGTATGATATTTCCGGAAGCATCCCTTTTTTGAATACCGTTTGTTCCGGTCAACTGTTGGCCTACACCCTCAGCTACGACTATAACTGCGTGATGTTTTTCATCCAGGCGTTTTTCAAGAGCCTTCAGGAATCCGTTTTCGCCTTCCAGAACAAGGGGCACTTCAGGAATAAAGCAGAAGTTCACGTCGCTATTGGCTATGGTGGCGTAAGCAGCTATAAAGCCGGAATCTCTGCCCATCAGTTTTACCAGCCCGACACCGTTCCAGGCGCCTTTGGCTTCTGCGTGCGCACAGAGGATTGCCGGGCGTGCCGCTTCAACAGCGGTCGAAAATCCGAAAGACTGCTCTATGCCGCAGATATCATTGTCGATTGTCTTGGGTACGCCAATAACCGAAATCTTAAATCCCCTTTTTTTTATAGCTGTGCTCATGGCATGTGCACCTTGGAGTGTTCCATCTCCGCCGATAGTAAATAATAAGCCGATTTCCATCTTTTCCAGATTGTCAACCATATCGCCAATGTCCTGCGGCCCGCGGGAAGATGATAGAATATCTCCGCCTTTGAGATGGATGTCATCTACCGATTCAGGTGTTAGCAGGACAGGTTCCTTGGGAGCTTTTGACGTTAGACCTAAATATCCGTAACGAAAGCCATAAACTGCTCTGACCCGGTATTGCCAGAGCAGGCTAAGAGTGATAGTTCGTATCATATCGTTGAGGCCGGGACATAATCCGCCGCAGGTTACGATGCCGCAATTTAGTTTTGCCGGCTCAAAGAAAATCTTTCGGCGGGGGCCGGCCCTCTCAAACATAGGAGGCTCTCCTGCGGAGTCTCTGGACGCTTTTAGATTCTCAGAATGTGAATAAAGAACGACCTTCTCAACGTCATCGATGAAATGACGCCGGCCTTCTATCAAAGGTGAATCTATGGTCGGTGAGCCAAGTTTCTCAATGGTCAAATCAGGCAGCTCATCCGGTTTTAGGCTATAAGCATCCATAAAACATCCTCAACTTTTTTGGAATTATGTTCTATGAGATGCTGTTCTGTCAAAGAGTTTTTACACTCCTTTTTGAGGTGGATGCAAAAAAACCCCCCAAGAGATGTCATCGCAGACTCTTATCAATTATCTGGCTGCACAAAGCGCAAAAGCACTACGTGTTGGAGGTTTTTATCTGCGAAAACCGGGCGGAATTTCCTACCCAAGAACCTCCAACACGGCTTCTAATTGTTCCCGTGTTTTATCGAGTTTTTCCTTTTTCTCTTCTGTGGCCGGAGGAAGCTCCTTGGCGGATTCTTCTACCACGTGGGGGGTCATAAACACAAGCAGCTCGCTGTTGGTCTGAGTAATTGAGTTATGTCGGAAAAGACCTCCGACCAAAGGTAAATCGCCCAATCCCGGAAGCTTGCGCTCAACCTGGCTGTCCTTCTGGAACAAAATACCACCGAGTAAAAGCGTCTGCTTGTTCTCCACTATCATATTAGTCGTGGTGTTCATCTTGCTCCTGACGGGCTGGTCGTTCACAAGGTCTGCGGTAAGCGAGGAAATATTGACATTGACAACCATATCGACTTTATCTTCGGGTGTAATACTCGGTCGGGCCCGCAGCTCCATACCTACCTTCTCGAAAGTAATATCCTGCGAGCCGCCTCCGACTGTTTGTAATGTTACGCTGCCCAGGAATGCAACTTCACTGCCCTTGAAGAAACTTGCTTCTTTGTTGTCCTTCGTCCAGAGTGTCTGCTGATTCAGAATCTTGGCGTTGGTTGTCTTGATGAGGAAATCAATCAAGGCGTAAACGTCTGTTCCAATCCCGAGCACTGTCCCTGAGCCTGTGGCCCCAAAAGCTCCCGTAGCGGACGGTATTGTGCCGGAAACTGAGCCATGAGTTCCCAGATGTGTAAGATTGCCCAGCGCCCTAATTGCATTTTCACCTAATGTACCGAACGCATTGGGGTTCGTTGCCAACTGGACACCGAGAGAGGTTACCTTGCTGTGCTCAATCTCCACAATAATCGCCTCTATCATAACCTGCTTGCCCGGCACGTCCAGTTCTGCAATCAATGCTTCAATCTCGTCTATGAACTCCGGCGGAGCGAGGGTCATAATCGACTTGGTATGTGGTTCCGGGACAAAGCGAATCCTGCCGATAACATTGCTGATAGGCAGCTCTTCATCAATACTGCTGCGAGCGCCGGACCCTGACCAGGGCGGCGTATAAGTGTTGCTGTCCGACTGGCTGCTGCTCGAGCTCTGGTTGTCCTGGTTGCTCTGGGTGGCCGAAGAATCACCCATCTCCGACGCTGTGCTTAGTCCCTGGGCTGTGAGTCGAATCCTGGCTGTTTGACCCGCTTCTACGAACATTGCATTTAGACGTTCACTCAGGTCTTCGGGGTCTGCGTACTTGAGCTGTAAGACTTTGGGCACTTCGCCCATCTCCTCTCTGTCAAGGTCAAGTACCAAATCCTCAATGACGTCGTATGCCTCGGGAATCTTGCTTATCACGATTATCTTCTTTGTCCCCGGCACATCCTCGAAGGTCAATTGGCCATAGAGCGGCCCGACAATCTTTTGCTTTTCCTCGGCACCACTGCCGAATAAGATATCGTAGATATTCAGTCTTTCGCCGCCTTCTTCGGTAAAAAGCGTCTTTAGCAGCTCGGCCATCTGCACCGGGTCGGAGTTATGCAGTGTGATTATTCTGGGTTTGACCTCATCCACATTGATGGGGGTATCCCATTCTGCTATCTGCTTTCTTATTTTTTCCATATTCTCAGCCGAGGCAATCACGGTTACCTGCTTGAGTGTAACATACGATATCACTTTCACTGTATCAGCCGACATTCTGCTGCTTTCCCGACCATAACTAAATACATAGGTATATCTGCTGCCCGAGTAAGGGCTGGTTGCGGCATAAAGTTCCTCAATTTTTTCTTTGATTTGGTCGGGGTCGGCGTATTTTAACTTGAAATGCTCCGTCTGGAATAGACCACTTGGAATATCTATTTCTGCAATAAGATTCTTAACCATTTCGCGCATATCCGCTCTGCCGAAGATAACGATTTGTCTTGTCTGCGCTAGCGGCTGCACAAGAACGCTGGTCTGCAATTCCGAGCCCGGCATCTGCTGCAGTGCCTCGTTAAGACGGTCTGCCACTTCACTCACATCGGCATACGTGATTGAAATTCTTTCGTATTCTGATTTGACCGGTTCCTCTTTGTCGAGCTTTTCTATCCACTCGCTAATCCGTTTCATATCTTCAGCCGACGCCCTTGCAACAATCCATTTGCTCTTCGGCACAGGGATAAGCACAATCGGCTGTTCACTTGGTCCAATCAAAACTGGTGTTAATGAGCCGGACCCGGAACCGCCTCTGCTGGTATAAGCACGACCTGACGAATAACTGCTCCGGCTGTAGCTGCTGCTTCGGCCGGAACCGCCGTAACCGCTGCTTCGACCCATACTCCTTGAGCCGGTACCAGCCTCACCGCTTATAAGCATCCTCAACAACTGAACAATCTCTGATGGGTCGCCGTTATGAACTTCAAAAATCTCCGTAACGGTTTGCTCGGCCTCGGGCACATCGAACTCTTTAATAATCGTCTCGATGCGCAACAGAGTTTCGACCGTATCAATCACCACCAGATTGCCCGTGGATTCATCGGCGCTTACATAGCCGGTCTCATTAAGCAAAGGCCCGACAATCTGGCTCATCTGCGAAGGACTGTAGTTTTCTAACTTGAAGAACTTCTGAACTACCTGATTTTTATTTTCAATTTTCGCAAGCGGGTAATCAACAAGCACAGTAGGCACCGCTCTGTCGAGCTTATCAATCCATTCGGCAATCTTCTTTAAGTCTTCAGTCGTTGCTTTCACAATAATCCAGTTATACTCCGGCTTGGCGATAAGCACGGCCGGAGTTCGACTGGTTCCAACGGTAACCGAGGTTGCCGTCCCACCTGATTTACCTCGAGATGATGAGCTGCCCGGAGAACCAGGACCTGGCATAGAGGGGCCACGGACTCGGCTGGAGTCTCTGCTGCTAATACCGCCGCCGCTGCCTAAAAGCGTCTGAAGCAGCTCCACAATCGCCGTAGGGTCGCCGTTATGAATTTCGAATATCTCCGTGACGATTTCCTCAACTTCGACCACATCAAACTGCTCGATAATCACGCTGATACGCATCAGACTCTTGACCGTATCTATTACCAACAAGCTGCCGGTGCTTTCATCGGCGCTTACATAGCCGTAGTCGCCTATCAACGGCAGAATAATCTGGCCCATTTGCGAGGGACTGTAGTTTTTCAACTTGAAAAACTTTTGGACCACCTGGTCTTTATTTTCGATTTTCGCAAGAGGATAATCATCTGTTATTGTAGGAACCTCACCAAGTTTTGCCTCCGTTATAGGCTGTAGATAAATCGTGCCGTCGGTTTGAACGGCAACATAGCCCTTCATACGCAGCGCACTGTAAATCTTCGCAAGGGCCTCGCTTCTCGGCAGCTTATCCGGTGCGTATATAGTTATTTTCTGCTTCAGTGACTCATCGGTGGGAATAATCACCTTGCCGGTCCACTTCGCGAGCTTCTCAACAATGGTTTTCATCTCCACATTCTTGAGGTTCAAAAATTCCATCGGCACATTCGGCTCAGCAGACTCATCCGCCTTTGCAACGGCAACTATCCCTTCAGGCTCGTTAGCATCAGCTAATATTTTGGGTTCATTAACGTCGGAGGCCACCTTAGGCTCGTTTGCGTCACTTGGCTTTTTAACATCGGGAGGTTTCTCAGCTTGAGTAGCTACTTCAGCTTGAGTAGCTACTTTAGTCTCGGTTGGTTTTTCGGTTTGCTCAGGCACCGGCGGGTAAAAACCAACCCTCCAGATGATAAGAACAGATGCAATACCGACTGCTATTGATATTATTAATTTTGACCGTTCCATTTTATTCACCTCACTTTAATTATTTTCTTGCTGTCTGCCGGCTTGTCGGCGTCTGCCGCCTTCTTCACCCCCTGGGCCCCGGTTGCCGCCCTCTCCTATTCTGGGGGCGAAGCCGTATTTTTCAATCATTTGAGCTCTAGCCTCTTCCCTTTCCTGCTCAGACATTTCTTCCCATCGCTCCCTCAGCTTTTCCATTTCCTCTCTCATTTGGGCCCTTTCTTCTTCAGAAAGATTTTGGAACCTCTCCCCGCCTTCTCGCCGTCTTCCGGCAAATCTCTCACGCATCTGAGCCCTGAATTGCTCCCTTTCCTCCTCAGACATATTCTCAAGCCTCTCTCTCATATTCCCCCTTCCCTCTCCAAATCCGGCTCTGTCTTCGGGGGGAAAATCGCCAGGCCTATCGGCGCCTTCGGGACCGAGCATAGGCCTTTTCTGGGCCAGCTCTTTTACAAGTTGGTCTGTCCCGTTCGCTGGCTTTTGAACCTCTTTGCTTACCTGTGGCGCAGTGACTGCTTGGGATGCAGCCTCTGCACGTTTGAACCTGATTTCTCTGATGCAAATCCCGGTTACGTAAGAAGCAAAAAGCGTTGAGGCCCATATTACTACGAATATTTTTGTTGTTCCTGAATGTTTCATTTTTTTAACCTCACTTTAATCTTTTTTGTTATCTACCACCTCGTCGTTCGCCGTCTGGGCCCCGTTCGCCACCTGGACCGCGTCCGCCGAATCTTTCGCGCATTTCGGCTCTAAATCTTTCCCTCTCTGCTTCGGACATATTCATATATCTTTCTCTTCTTTCCTGCATTTCGGCCCTGAATCTGTCTCTGTCTGCCTCAGACATATCCTGGAATCTTGCTCTCATTCCTTCCCCTCCAAATCCACCAAATTCTACTCTGCCTCCAAGTATTCCCATTGGCTGCGAGCCGACTGCAACCATCTGTGCGCCTCCTCCTCCGGGCTCACCTGCCTTGGCTTCTTCTCTTGAGTCCTTCGGGCCGCCTGGCTGTGAAGAGTCTGCTGCGTCAATAGGAGCAAAGGTTTGTTTCTTGCCATCCCATTCGATAGTTGCCTGCGTAGGTCCGATTGCCACGATTTTCGCATCTCCCACCTTGTCACCGACTTTGTACCACTTGTCCTGTATCAGCACTTCATTACCAAATATACCCCATACTTCTTTTACCGGGTGCTGTCTTGGCTGAGGCGGCGCAAACAAATTGTTCTTTTTTAGCGCGTCGGCGAGCACTTTGTATTTAGCGAAATACTTGTCCACATCTTTGGCATTAGTGTTATTTTGTGCGACAGCCGTTTTAACTATGTTTTCTGCCTTGGCGGAGGCTGTAAAAAAGCCTGTGACCTTAACCAAAATCAAAATCGCTAAAAACGCCGAAATACCAAGTAAAACAACTGAAACCAATTCCTTCTTTTCTTTCAGATAATTAAGTTTCATAATCTGCCTTTCTCACCTCACAAATATTATGGCTGCTCCTGAACTATTCCTTTTATTCACCTCACTTCAGTCATTCCGGCGGTGGAAAAGGTGGCGGACCATCGCCAAATCTTTCACGCAATTTGGCTTTGATTTGTTCCTTTTCTTTATCAGGTATGCTTGGCCATCTTTCCCACAACTCCAGCAACTTCTGCTTTTCTTCTTTTGATATATTTTCCCACGTTTGCCTCATCTTCATAAATCGCTCTTTCTCCTCTTCAGAGGGGCCGAACTGTCCTTTGTCTCCAGGTATGCCCATTGGCTGCGAGCCGACTGCTACCATTTGTGCGCTTCCTCCGGGCTCACCTGCCTTGGCTTCTTCTCTTGAGTCCTTCGGGCCGCCTGGCTGCGAAGAGTCTGCTGCGTCAATAGGAGCAAAGGTTTGTTTCTTGCCATCCCATTCGATAGTTGCCTGCGTAGGTCCGATTGCCACGATTTTCGCGTCTCCCACCTTGTCACCGACTTTGTACCACTTGTCCTGTATCAGCACTTCATTACCAAATATACCCCAGACCTCTTTTACCGGGTGCTGTCTTGGCTGAGGCGGCGCAAATAAATTGTTCTTTTTTAGCGCGTCAGCAAGCACTTTATATTTGGCAAAATACCTGTCCATATCTTTGGCATTCGTATTATTTTGTGCGACAGCCATCTTAACTATGTTTTCTGCCTTGGCGGAAGCTGTAAAAAAGCCTGTGACCTTAACCAAAATCAAAATCGCCAAAAACGCCGAAATACCAAGCAAAACAACTGAAACCAATTCCTTTTTTTCTTTCATAAAATCAAGTTTCATGATTTGTCTCCATTACTTGATAAATGTTGATACCGTCAGGTCCAGGTCAACTTCCTGAGAATTCTTTTTATCACATCTTATTCGTAACTCTTCGATGCCGACCATATAAGGATTCTCTTTCAGATTGGCGAGCAAATCCAGCACCTGAGCGAATCTGCACTTAGCACTGCATTTCAAACGCAGCAATCTATATCCGGCCTGTGCCGATTTCCCGATGGAGGCAACCTCCAAAGGCTGATTCTTTATTTCCGCTTTCTTGAATTGTTCGGTAAGTTTATCTATAAGAAGGAACTTCTGTGTCTCTTCCTCTTGAGGCATCTCGAACACGGGCACAATCGACATCAAGCCGGTTTGTTTGGCCTTGTCCATATCTATAAGCTCCAGCTTGTTCTTTACCTCGGCAAGCGATGTTCTTGCTTTTGACCAGCGGTCAAGCCATTCGGACGCAAACAGAAACACCAGAATAGCTGCAACACATACAGCACCAATCTTCAATATCCGTATATCTCTTTGGCTTAGTTTTTCTATCATAGCTTTCAAACCTTCTACGTGAGCTTTCTACCTGGTAAAATTCTTGTAATGAAAAGTTATACTAAATTTGACGTTGTTGTTTTTGGCGTCTTTGCTCGGGCTTGTCTTGACACTATTTATGTTCTTTCTGTCCTGCAAATTTTTTTCAAATTTGTAGAGCTGCTCATTGCTGGAGGCCTGGCCGGTTATAGTTACCGGCTGGCCCTTCTTAAAATGAAAAGTCTCCAGCTTTATCCCTGTGTCACCGCTTACGGTCACCTGACCCAAAAGCTCAAGCAAATCCGGCCTTTGCTGTGCAACTGCCTTAATTAGTTTTTGCCGCTGCATAAGCATATCAATATCAGCATCCGTACCTGCTGTTCTCAAGCGCTTTTCTATGGCACGCGGGCTGGCCACATCAACCGCGTAAGAGATAATAACTGATAAGAACAGCATTACCACCGCAATCGCGCAAGCTACCTTTGGTGAATACAACCAATGCTTTTTTCCTCCCTTCCAGGCCGGAAAGTACAAACGCTCAAAAATGTTAAGCTCATCCTCGCGCGCCTCAATCGCCATCAGACCAAGACCTATCGGCACACGATATTCGTAGATAACATCAAGACCGGTTTTGTTTGGCAGCCTCAATTCTTTAATGTCCGGCAGGGCTACTCGCGCATTCAATCCTGCCGACCGGAGAGAAGAAACTATGCTCACGTACGCGGCGCTACCGTCCGAGAGCACAAAAACGGGCAATTCAGCATGTTCAGCGTAACCAAACATTTCCAGCACGCTCATCATATCCTGAAGAAATCTTTCTGAGGTTTGCGTTTGCTCCTCTTCGCCGCCCGCAGCAAAATCATCCGTCCCCATATCCAGGACTACGGCATTGGTCAATTGCCCGTTTTCAGACAGACAGACCTGGGTATTCTGCGATGTCGAGCTTAGAACTACGGCGTTTCCATCGTTTCCGGCAAAAAAAGTCCTCCAGACCTTTACTATTCCCTCGCAGTCTAACAGTATCTTCTCAGGCTCAAAACCGCGCACATTTTCTACAAACCCTTCCAGCTGTTCCTTTCTTGCCGCCGCTACGGTAACGCCTACTTGTTCATTTCGCGTTTTGTCGGCCCGCCAAGCGAATTCCATTTGCTCAGCCGGCAGCGGCAGGTGGCTTTCAGCTTGTAATTTAACCATCGCTGCGGTCTCTTCTTTGCCCGCAGCAGGCACACTGATACGATAGAAAGCCACACCTGCCGAGCTAAAGCCTGTCACGACTGTTTTGTTGCTCTCGGCGCCTGCGTGTGTTTTCGGCTCAACAGACACGCCGCACTCTGCTGCAAAGGCTCGCCAGTCTGCATAAGTATCTTTGCTGCTCTTTGTCCAGAGAACTTCGAGAGACCCATTCTTTTCTCGAAGCTCTATGGCTTTGAGCTTGGTTTCCTCTTGTGCTATTGCCACCACAGATTGCTGTGTCCTGATTTTAGCTGTATTCTTTATCATTTAAATTGCTCATTTAATTACCTGTCCCCTGATGCCAGAAGAGCACCTTATAAGGACTTGAGCTTCTGTCCACTACCGCTTCTGTTTCCATTGTTGCACCGCTAATCCCATTTCGGTCGGCCGTTGCAACGCAGCGAATAGTAAAGACATCGGAACGAGTGGTTATAAAACCTGCAATATTCTTAAACGTAACGATGCTCACCGACGGCACCTGCATCAGCTCCGCAATGCTTTGCATCCCGTACAACAAGCTCTCTCTATAAGCGATTATTTCCTGGGCGGTTTGCTCAGCCGTATCGCCGCCACCCAACAAAGCGGCCAGAACTATCTCTGATGCTGTATTGACGTTCACTTTCCCCGGTACCTTTTGACTGTCATCTACGGTTATTTTATCCGCTATCTGTCTAAACGTTTGCAAATCCAGTTGCTCAGCTTCATCCGAATTACTGTTCGAGCCGCCTTGTGCTGTTTGAGGACTGTTCCTATTTATCAAATCACCAATACTTTGGTATCCGTTGTTCGGACGATTTTCCACAATCCATTTGGCTTGTGAGCTCTTGATATTAAGAGAGCTTGTTAGCTGATTCTCATTGGCTTGGTTAATGTTAATCTTTTGGTTACCATCGGCGTCTTTATTGTTGTCGTAAGAATAGCACGTCAAATACGCAATCCATCCTTTATCCAGCTCACTGTCTCCATCGTCATTTGGAGGGCTTTGGGTGCCATCTTGTTCATTGTAGTCTAACTGGTCGTTGAAGTTGGTGTCTTCTCCATAAAACAGCTCGGCTGTAACACCCTTGACCAGCAGCAGCTCACGTATCGTTCTGAAAGAGCCGTTCCGAGCCATATACCCGAACGGCAGATTCTCATAATAACCGCCTTCAGCCCCTCCTTCGCTTGGCGTGTCATCTTCATCCCGCCAGTCGATTATCGCATCTGCAATCTCTTCGAGCATTTCCGGCAGTTCTAAAAGTTGTCCTTTCGTGACGATATTTATGTTTAATTTGCTTGCCTCATCAACAACCCGGACGGTGAAAAAGCACCTCTGGAGCGGAATATCATTGAAATCTTCATCATTATCACTCCACAAATCGGTCAGGCAGTCACTTTCTCTTGTGTCCTCGTTCAGCACGCCGACAGCTTTCTCTATCCCTGCCCTGCAGGCCCATTTACACCGCAGCGCTTCTGTCGCGGCGAGGCATACTTTTGTATCGAGCAGGCTTTTGCGTCCGAGCACTGAGACAAGCACCATAAGCACTACTACCACCCAAAGTACTGCCACAAGAACAAGCCCTTTTTTGTTACCATTAGTACCCATTTTCTCAGCTAAATTTTTGCTTCCTGATTTTTTCATTTTACCTGGTCGGCCCGGAACCTGCATTGGTGCTGTTTTGCGAGCTGCCTTCCTGACCGCCTCCTTGAACGCTTCCCTGGGTGCCTCCTTGGCCACCTTCCTGGCCACCGCCCTCTTGCTCACCACTTTCGGAAGTATCCACCGCACTGGTTACGGACCTGGTCAAATTAACCATAAAAGATTCCATTGTCGGGGTTGGCCGATTTGGTGGTTGTGCCACTATATTTACTTCAATCAACTGGGGCAGAACCTGCATCTCTTCCGGCCATTCATCGGACCATTCTTCGCCGTCAAAGTATCTGACCTGGAAAACTTTAATATTCTCAGCAATTACAGATAAGATTCCGCCCGGCTCATCTTCTTCATTTGGGTTTGGCCACAATCGTCTCATCAGCACCGACTTGTCTTCATCTTTCGTCAGATAATATTCCACTTCATATATGTCACCTTCCGGCTGGTCAGCCCTGGCCTTTGCCCTGCTGACGGTGTAAAAAACCAGGTAACTTGTACTTTCCAGCACGGATTCTCCGGCTGTTCCTATCAATTTGGTATTTTCTATATTTTCGTCACGGTAAAAATTCACGAGGTCTCTTTTGAGCATATTCGAGGCAAAGCGCACCTCGGCGGCAGCGCTGATATTACCGTCCACCAGCTCGGCACTGGTTGTAACAGCCTTCAGTGTCCCCAGCGCCACCAGCATAATAAACCCTCCTATGGTTACGGCTACCATCACTTCTACCAATGTAAATCCTGTCCTTTTCGAATACATATTCTTGCTCACTCGGTCTCGGCAACAACATCAATATATATGGTTATCCCGTCAAGCATGGTATCCACCGAAATGCTGTAAGGACGATTATGCTCGACCCAGCTAACCGTTATGGTTACCAGATACAGACTGTCGATATCCTGGTACTCGGTAACAACTTCCCAGTGATAGCCCGGCTCAACCTCCGTAACGTCCCCCTCCATCTGGCCTAATTCGACAAATTCATCGATTCCGACGTAGTCAATCAGGCTAAGCTGCTTATCAATCAATGACACTGCCGTTTCATATTGCCTGTTAAGTCTTGTTCCACGAAGAGAGCTTGTGCTGATTGCTCCCACCGTCAAAACAGCTCCACAAAGGATGGTGCTTGCAACGGCTGCCTCGACCAGAGTAAAACCTTTCCTGTTTGTCTTTGCCCACATCATTGTTCTGCGTCCAAATCGATAACCCCGAGCTCCACATTTTCAGACGTGCCGAAATACACCTTTGCCTTGCCGGTCGCAGCGAAAATACTCACCGTATAATGAGTTTTGCCGTCACCAATCTGAATTACCGCTGACTGTGCTGTGCCGTTCGGCGAGAAAACTATTGTCTGCTCCTGCTCATCGTCCTCGGTTGTTGTCTGCGAACCTATCGGCGTAATTTTAATGTCCTCGAACTTTACCTCGCCTTCTAATTCCACCGGCTTGCAAAAAGAGTCCTTCACAATAATCTGCTCTGTTTGTTCGCCTTCTTTATCCAATTGCGTTGTAGCCAAGTAAAATCTGTTATTTACTGCATCCAGTTGTATTTTGTACTGGCGCTGTTTCTCAATCGCCATTATTCTTGCGTATTGGGCTGTAAGGACAAAATTTCGTGCTGCTTTCTCAACCAGCATTCTCTTATACGTCCCCACGTAAATACCGCCGCTCAAACCTGCCAGAAGTGATATGATAATTACCACAACTAACATTTCCGCAAGTGTAAAAGCGCATCGCTTCGCTTTGACCTTCGCTTTTGACCTTTGTTTTTGTACTTTCATAAAACTCACTTAAGTTCATAAATTATGAACCGCGAATTACTCTAATCGTTGAATATATCCGCGTTATCACCCTCACCACCTTCTGTGCCATCGGCTCCGAGGCTTATCAGGTCGTAGCTGCCCGGATTGACTTGGCCTTCTGCAACATAAATATACGGATTGTCCCAGGGGTCCAGAAGTTGACTTGCCTTTAGATACGGCCCGTTCCACTTATCCTCAAGCCCCGCCGGTGCAGTTAACAAAGCCTCAAGTCCCTCCGAGTCATCCGGATACTGCCCGCAATCCAGACCAAATCTCTCCAACGCAGATTCGATAATCGCCATCTTGGGTCTTGCCAGGTCCTTCTTTGCCTTGCCCACGCGCTGCATCAATCTCGGCGCAACAAATCCTGCAAGCAGAGATATAATAATAATCACTACAAGCAGCTCTATGAGCGTAAACGCCTTTCTCTTCTGCTTCTTGGGCTTCATTTGACTACCTTTCCTAAAACTATAAATCATATTTTGCAAATCATGGTTCGTGTTAAGAATAGCAAATCACTGATTACCGTCAGAGCACCCCCCCACCCAGAGTCATTACGACTATTGGTAGCAGTGTTGCCGCTATAATAAAGCCTATTACCAAAGCTAACAGCAATATCAGCAGCGCCGGGAAGATTGCCATAAATCTGTTTATCGCCGAGTCCGCCTCACTATCGAAGGTATCAGCGGCGTTGAGCAGCAATTCATCGAGCTTGCCTGTCTGCTCGCCTATCGAGACAATCTGCACAAGCAGCGGTGGAAAGTATCCCGATTCGTTCAAAGGCTCGGCTAGCGGCTCGCCACGCTTGACCTTTTCAGCCACCGCGTCGATTTCTCTGCCAAGCAGCTCATTACCGAGCGTATCACGAACAACGTTCAGGGCCTCCAAAATGATAACGCCTCCTTTGGTTAGCGCTCCGAGAGTTCTTGCAAATCTTCCTACTGCTATCGTCTGCAAAACCGAACCTAACACTGGTATCCTCAGTTTAAAGGTATCCCACTTGATTTTGCCCACAGTTCTCGTCCATTTCACCAGGTAATATATCCCTGTCCCAATCAGAGCGAGAATAATCCATCCGTAAACCTTTGTAAGTAGAGCTTTCGTGAATTCGCTGATTCCTAATAGCATTCTTGTCGGCCAGGGCAGTAACGCACCGCTCTCGCTTATCGTTCCTATAATAGTCGGCAGTATCCATGTGATTATGATAACCACAGATGCAAGTCCAACGCATAAAACAAAGATAGGATACGCCGACGCATTTTTCATATTTGTTTTTATCTTCTCGTCCCTGCTCAATATTCCTGCCAGTTGGGCAGATGTTTGTTCGAGAATTCCTCCTGTCTCACCGACTCTTATCATCGATAGATATAAAGGGCTGAAAATCTTCTCGTGTTTTGCCATACCTTCTGAAAGTGACTGTCCGGAACTGACCGCGTTCACAAGGTCACCTAATATTTCTTTCATCGCTGGCTTGTGTTGTTGCTCGAGAATAAGCTCAAGCCCGTTCAGCAGCGGAAGTCCCGCCTGCAAAGCTGTGCTCAACTGGGTGGTCATAGCTAAGATGTCTTTGCTGGTAATCCTTCGCGAACCGAACCGCACAAACCTGCTTATATTTTTATAGCCAAGTGTTGCTTTCTCGCCATCTTTGATACTCGTCGTAACACTCCGCGATTGGGCTTTTTCGGCCAATTCCGTTACGAAATGGCCTTTATCAGTCAGAGCAGCCACAGCGCTTCTGCGGTCAGCAGCTTCTATTGTTCCCCTAATATGTCCGCCGCTTCGATTAACTGCTTTGTAAGAAAACTGGCTCATTTCTCATATCCGCTATCTCAATCGAGATACGTTTGACATTTCACGTTTTACTCTTCAGCAATACTCTTCGAGACTCGGAAAATCTCCTCAAGCGTCGTGATACCTTTTAAGACCTTGGCAATACCATCGTGCACCATACTTATATGGTCTGCCGGTGCCGCTTTAATAATCTGGTCGGTTGTCGGCTTTTCCGCTATCAGCTCCCGCAGCTTGCCGGTTATTCTAAGCAATTCGAATATACCCGTCCGTCCTGACATGCCGGTCTGACTGCACTCATTACAACCGGCGCCGTGATAGAATCTCGTATTGGGTTTAATTTCCATCGAGCCGTTCAGGTTCCTGATTAGATGTTCGTCCGGCCTGTAAGGCTCTTTGCACTTTGGGCAAATCTTGCGGACAAGTCTTTCGGCCAATACGGCTTCAAGCGAACTGGCTAAAAGAAACGGCTCAACTCCCATATCTATCAATCTCGTAACCGCACCCGGAGCGTCGTTTGTATGAAGTGTCGAGAAGACAAGGTGTCCTGTCAGGGCTGCGCGAATTGCTATGTTGGCGGTTTCTGCGTCTCGGATTTCCCCTACCATTATGATGTCCGGGTCGTGACGAAGTATATGTCGCAGACCCGTAGCGAACGTAAGCCCCCTTTTCGGATTGACCGGCATCTGGTTAATACCTTCGAGCTGATATTCAACGGGGTCTTCTATCGTTATCATTTTCACAGCCGGCGAATATATCTTATTCAACGCCGCATAAAGCGTCGTCGTCTTACCGCAACCGGTCGGCCCTGTAACAAGCACAATCCCGTGCGTCTTATGCAGACATTTATTGAAACCTTCCAGACATTGTTCGTTCATCCCCAGTTTTTCAAGCCCTATCAATGATGCCGTCCTGTCCAAAAGCCTCAGCTCAACAGATTCACCGTATATCGTCGGCACAGTTGAAACTCGAATATCGACTCTGCCGTTTTTACCGGCAAATTCAATATGTCCGTCCTGCGGCACAAATCGTTCGGCGATGTTCATATCTGCCATAATCTTAATTCGCGAAGTAATCGCCGCCTGAAGACGTTTTGAAGAAGGCGTCCTTTCAACAAGCATGCCGTCGATTCTATATTTTATCTTTACCTCTTGCTCAAACGGCTCAATGTGAATGTCACTTGCACGGACCTCAATTGCTTCAAAAATTATCAGATTCACCAGATTAACCAAAGACGGCTCTCTGGCTAACTCGTGCAGCTTCGCCGGTGAGTAATCTCCGTTGCCCAGCTCATTAGCCTCCAGCCGCTGGTCTGCCGGTACAAGATTATCCAGCATCCTGGCCACATTGCTGCCGTAGAATTTCATTATTGCGTTTTCCATCTCTTTCGGGTCAGCGTAATACCGGCGCACCGGATAGCCGGTTACCATCCGTAAGTCCTCAAGAACCTGCGGCTGAAAGGGGTCCGTAATCGCCACAGCCAATAATTGATTATTGTTCCTTGACGATTGATTATTCTCTGGGTTCTCTATGGTGTTTCTATTCTCAAACCGTAACGGCAAAATATTGTATTTGCTGACCAGTTCCGCCGGCACAAGGGTGATGATTTCACTGCCTATGGAAATGTCAGTCAAATCTATCCTTTCTATTCCTACCTGGAGCGCAAGTGCTTCATTTAACTGGGCTTGCGTTATGTAACCAAGCTCCAGTAATATCTGGCCCAGACGCCGATATTCGAGCTTTTGCTCAGCAAGCGCAAATTCCAGGCTGGATTCATCCAAATATGATTTTTCACAAAGTAACTGGCCCAACTTTTTCTTTCGCTGCAATTTCATTCCGCTATGACCGCCTCAAAAACAAATTTCCTTTTAGAGTCACAAGTCTATATAAATACGAAACTTACATCAACCAAAACCGGTCGATATATAGTAATACCCATAACTATAATATCAGACGCTTGAGAATGCCGTTTTGTTACAAAAAAATGGTTCTTACCCTTAAAAACTCCTTATTTTCACACGTTCGGACCTCATTGTATTTAGACCCGCTGGAGGGCGGATTTTCACTTATACTTTGACATTCAGTTTTAAACTTTAGATGAAAATTCTATAAGTTCTTGCAACACAGATAATTACAACAATTTGGAGGTGATTTCAAAAATGAGCGTTTTTTCGTATTTTGGCATTTTTTTATATTTTCTCGCAGAAATCAGAAATTTGGGAAAATGCAGACTTTTTGACCTACTCCGGAAGAAACAAATTGATGGATTTGGCTTTTCGAGATTCTGGGATTAACAAACAAAGTGATTTGTCCATCGCAACACTCGATAATTCATTCGAAAACATTGATTTTTCTTGACGACAAGATTGCTAATATGATATAAACAAATTTGGCTGAGCCTATAGAAGTGAATTATTGGTTCTTTGGCAGGGAGAATTTTCGAGGTTTTTTGATGCAGGAGGAGTTATTATGAATTGTGTAAGGCACGGAGTTGTAGCGAGAACTTCGTGCTTCAGAATGAACATTTTTACATCTCTTATTAACCTATATTTATTTTTTGAACACCGCCCGTCGAAGACAGGACGGGGTGAAGGAGGATTATTATGTCTAAGAAATTGATTTATTTGGTTTCTTTTGTTTTGGTGCTCGGTCCGGCTCTGACAAACTTGGCCAACGCTGGTCGGCCTGGTCTTGTCGGCTATTGGCGGTTAAATGAGGGAACCGGAACCATCGGCGGGGACGTGAGCGGCAACGGCAACAACGGCACTCTTAATGGAGGCGCCAAATGGACACAGGGGAAGTACGACGGTGGTGTCTATCTTGACGGTCAGGACGACTACATCGAGATTCCCAACGTCATAAGCGCAACGGGTACTATAGAGTTCTGGTTCAAACCCGACTGGGATGGGTCAGATCCGGAGGACTATAGACTTTTCGATGCGAGCCTCGGCGCCATATACTTCTTCATATCGAAGGGCGCAAACCATGCTGACATCAATCCGGAGGATTTCGGATTCTATTTGGAGGACGCCACCGACGCAGACTACCAGGGTATCGAGATAGACCCGGCCGGCGTTATATTTGCCGATACCTGGTTTCATGTCGCTGTAACCTGGCAATTTGGCGGCGGCCCAGCTATTCTGTATATCGACGGCAAGGAAGTCTCAAGGGCGGATACGTTAGGTCCTTTTCCAGCGCTTCATACAAATCCACGCTTTGGTCTGCAAACTATAAACTATATTGCATCGGCGAACGGCGCAAAGGGCGTCATCGACGAAATTGCCATTTTCAACAGAGCCCTGACAGGCGAAGAAATTCAGACCACTATGGCCGGTCTCGGAGAATATCTTTATGCCTGGGGTCCAGACCCGGATGATGGTACCCTTTATCCGGATACATGGGTAAGCCTGAGCTGGTCGGCGGGCGATACTGCCGTCTCGCACGATGTGTATATTGGTGACAACTTTGACGATGTAAACGATGGCACCGCCGAGACATTCCAGGGCAACCAGGTCGCAATGAACTTTATTGTCGGCTTTCCTGGATTTCCTTATCCGGACGGCCTTGTTCCAGGCACGACTTACTATTGGCGAATAGATGAAGTCGAGGCCGATGGTACTACGATACACAAAGGCCCTGTCTGGAGCTTTAGTATTCCACCGAGGACCGCCTATGCACCCAATCCGGCTAATGGTGCCGAGCTGGTAGCCACGGATGTGCAGCTTAGCTGGACGCCGGGCTTTGGTGCGAAATTGCATCAAATGTATTTCGGTGATAACTTCGTCGATGTGAACAACGGCACCGCCGGTACGTACAAAGGCCCCGTTGGTTTTTCTAAATATACTCCCGGCGCACTCAAATTGTCTAAGACTTACTACTGGCGAGTCGATGAGTTCGATCCCCCCGCCACGCATAAAGGCAATGTCTGGAGCTTTACTACTCAGGGCGCGGTTTTGACCCTGAAGCCTTCTAACGGTGCTGTGGATGTAAAGCAGACACAGATTCTTACCTGGTCGCCGAGCGTTTATGCTGCCTCGCATCAGGTCTATTTCGGCGCTGATAAAGATACCGTGAAAAATGCCAATACAAGTTCACCGGAGTACAAAGGCACTAAGACACTTGGTTCTGAGAGCTATGACCCCGGAAAACTCCTGTGGAATACGACCTACTACTGGCGGATTGATGAGGTCAATAATGCAAATGCCGATAGTCCGTGGACAGGCCCTCTCTGGAGTTTTACGACAGCCAACTTCCTTGTTGTAGATGATTTCGAGGACTACGATGTCGGCAACAACGAGATATGGTGGTCATGGAAAGATGGGCTTGGTTATGCCGCGCACGGTAAAGAGCCGGCCTATGCCGGCAACGGAACAGGCGCAGCCGTGGGCGATGAAAGCACAGCTTCTTATTGCGAAGAGACTATCGTTCACGGAGGCAGCCAGTCGATGCCGCTCTTCTACGACAACAGTGTCTTAAAGTATTCAGAGGCTCAGAAGACGTTGACTTATCCTCGTGACTGGACTGAGAATGGTGTCAAGACGCTGACGATTTGGTTCAGGGGCGATTCGGCTAACGCCGCCGAGACGTTGTATGTTGCTCTCAACGGCAGTGCGGTGGTCAATCACGATAATCCTAATGCAGCGCAGATAGCCACCTGGACTCGATGGAATATCGACCTGCAAGTATTTGCAGACCAGGGCGTGAATCTGGCCAATGTCAATACGATTGCCCTTGGTCTTGGCAACAAGAAAAATCCGGCAGTAGGCGGTTCAGGCACGATGTACTTTGACGATATTCGTCTGTATCCTCCGGCACCGTAAGTCTGGATTTAGATAGCAACTGATTGTATGCTTGATTGATATAGTAGATTCGCGTTAATACGGAGCTTATACCGATTGATTCGGTATAAGCTCCTTTTAAAATTTGAAATCAGGCTTGCAATATTAATCTAATCAAAACCTTCCAGCCAATGTTCAGTAAAGATTTCGAGGTCCCCGAAATCCACCGAGCCGGACTGGTTGAGGTCTGTGCCATCGCAATAAGCATTTGCTTCGTTGCAATTATTCTGTATCCAGTGCTGTACAAAAAAGGCGTAATCGATAAAATTAACGCCGTCCGGACAGAGGAAATCTGCAGCCGGAATTTGCCATTGCAACGCTGGATAATTTGTCTGCTCACAGATTTCCCAGGTGTTCCAGAAATCCCATCCTGCGGAAGTGAAAGTGCTCATCAACTGCATCTGGACGGTGGTTTTACCTATCCCGCCGGCACTGGTTGTCTGGCCGCTTGTTTGGGTGTCCCAGAAAGATTGCGAAACCCTTCCTAAAACCCTTGTATATCCTACAAGGCCGCCGACGTATTGGCTGCCTGATACGCTGCCTGTTGAGTAGGACTTGTAAGCATTGCCACGCTCAACTTGCCCTACCAGTCCGCCGACGTATGTGTCTCCCTCGACACTGCCGCTGGCATAGCTGTGTGTAACTTCGCTTGCTTCATCGCCTGTCTTGCCCACCAGCCCGCCGACATTTCTATTGCCGGAGACATCGGCCCTTGAATAGCACATCATCACTTTGCCATCGTCAATTTGTCCGACTAAGCCTCCGACATACGCGTCAGCCGTGACACTGCCGGTTGAGCCGCATTTTGTGACGTTGCCGGCATTAAGGCCCACGAGGCCGCCGACGCATTGACCGCCTGAAACGATGGCACCTTTGGCATAGCAGTTTGTGATACTTCCTTGATTCAGGTACCCTGTCAGCGAGCCAACATTCATTCCTTGTGCAAAGATGTTGGGCTTGAGCAGTCCTAAATTTTTGATTTCTCCACCGACGGAGCCGAAAAGTCCGGTGTTTTCTTCGCGTGTTGTGGTCAGGGTGAAGTTGGAAATTGTACAGTTGTTACCGTCAAAAGTGCCCGTAAAGTTCTCAATAATGTTGTATTCTGTTGCCGCTACATCGCTCATGTTTACATCTGCTATCAGCAAAAAGTGCTTGTTCCAGTCACCGGGATGGTTCCCAATCTCATTCATTTGCTTGGCTGTGAAAATCAGATATGGATTGCTGGCCGTTCCGGCCCCGCCTTCGTATTTTGCCTGCCCCGGCAAGACAAAAAAGCATATGGTAAATAATATAGGTAGCTTTATCATAAATTTATCGCTTTTTTTGCGTGATATCGACAGCTTGAAGGTTTTGCTTAAACAGGCCATATTTACCCTCCTTCGAAAAACAAAGGGCTATTTCGTATGCATTCACTATATAAGGATACCATTTATGGATACAGTGGTCAAGCTTTTTTCTGGCAACGGTGGCCGTTTTACTCGTCATTGGGCGGCTTGTTTCGGCTTGCCCGCCACGCGGATTGGCGGGCTTGCCCCAGCATTCGTAAAGCTCTATTAAGGCCGATTTACGGCAGCGGGTCTCTGGGTATGACTGGCCCGAATAGCGTCAGCCCACAGCAAATTGTTTTACGGTTTTTTCTCTTGACAAAAAGACGGTGATGGCATAATCTTTTTGTATTATAAGCTGTTTGGAGGAGCTGGTCCAAATGGCATTCAATCAGCGAGATTTTCGTAAAGACAAGGCTGAGAAAGTAAACGTGTGCGCAGTGTATAGTGTGAATATAAACAATTTTTGAAAGGATGATGAAATGAAAGAGACAATTTCAATAGTGTTGGTTCTGGCATTGTGCCAGGACCAAATGAATTCCGTTGCGAAAGAACGTGTTAAAGAAAGGAAGGTGTAATATGAAGACGTTTCAAATTCCAATATTGTCCACTCGTGGCCTGGCCATGTCGCTGCTTGGATTCTGTCTTTTGTCTGGTCTTGACACGCCGCCGGCGCATGCCGATTTCACGTTCGGAGAGCCGGCAAGTCTCCAACGCATCATTCCCGGTGTGGACCCCGCGAACGACATAGTCTGTTCCTGCACCCTTGATGGGCTTGAAATGTACATCCATTCAGCGGCGGGCCGCCCGGGCGGACGGGGCAGTTGGGACCTATGGGTGCTCAAGCGCGACTCCATAGACGCGGATTGGGGTCCCGCGGAGAATCTGGGGGCAGCTGTCAATAGTCCGCAATTGGACTGCAACCCAGCCATCTCCCCCGACGGGCTCACTCTCTATTTCACTTCCAGTCGATCGGGAGGCTACGGGGGTGATGACCTCTGGATGACCACACGCGCGACCAGGAATGCGCCCTGGGGACAGCCGGTGAACATGGGGTCAAAGGTAAACACTCCTCAGAACGATGGTAACCCGCGCGTTTCGCCCGACAACTTGGAACTCTATTTTGACTCGGACATGCCCGGCGGATATGGCGGTACGGACATTTACGTATGCCGACGTGCGACAATCAGCGATCCCTAGGGGGCTCCGGTGAATCTGGGCCCCGTGGTGAACAGCGCCTACCATGACTCCGCTGCGGGCCTTTCGCCGGATGGATTGCTGCTCACCTTTGCCGACTTTCCCGGATCCGTACGGCCAGGCGGCTATGGTGGCGCCGACCTGTGGATGGCGCGCCGTGCGAGCGTTTCCTCGCCCTGGCAAACACCGGTGAACATGGGCCCTATAGTCAACGGTCAAGGACACGAGTGGTACCCGGTGATCTCTCCGGATGGCTCCACGCTGTATTTCTACTCTGACTCTAACCGCGGCGCCATCCAGTACCTCTGCCAGGCGTCGATCATTCGCATCGTGGACTTCAACGGCGATGGGAAGATGGACGGGAAAGATGTGCTGTGCATGGTAGCACAGTGGGGCACGGATGACTCGTTGTGTGACATCGGCCCGTTTGCCTGGGGTGATGGGACTGTTGGCCTCGAAGATTTGACCGTTCTGGCCGGGTACCTCGGCAAAGAAGTCAGCGATCCTACGCTGGTTGCTCACTGGGCGCTGGATGAGGCAGAGGGTATGGTTGCCCACGACAGTATTGGTAACAACGATGCCTTTGTAATCGGCGTTCCGGTCTGGCAGCCGACCGGCGGGCAGGTGAATGGTGCGCTCCAGTTGGATGGGATAGACGATTGTGCTGTCACCAATCCTGTTCTGAGTCCGGCAGAGGGTCCGTTCAGTGTTTTTGTCTGGGTCAAAGGTGGCGCTCCCGGCCAGGTCGTTTTGTCGCAAATAGGCGGTGCGAATTGGCTCTGTGTGGATTCGTTAGAAGGTAAACTTATGACGGAGCTTAAAGGTCCTGGCCAGTCTGCTGGCCCCTTGCTCTCCCAGACAGTCATCACCGATGGCAACTGGCACCGGATAGGTTTTGTCTGGGATGGCTTGTATAGAACGCTTTACGTTGACGACATCGCGGTGGCTGAAGACACGCATGATAGCCTCGAGGGCTCATCGAACGGTCTGTACATTGGCACCGGCAAGGCTATGGGGTCCGGAACTTACTGGTCCGGCCTGATTGATGATGTCCGCATCTACAACCGGGCAGTGAAACCATAGGAAATCGTGGCCCTGACACAATAGACCGACTCAGAAAGAAACAAAACGCCCAGAACATTCAAAGGGCTGACAGCTTTCCCAAAAGGGACGCCTTGCGGTGAAGAGAGTTGTCAACCCTTTTTCTTTACTCTGCCCATTCGAGGTCCAGGGATGTGCGATTAGCTGACTTTGCTCGTTACACTTCCAGAGTTGATTTGCCTTTTGGTAAGTCAAAGCAGACCGTAACATCCCGTCCATTTGCATACCAGGTCTGGCTTTGCAATTGCAGCAGTCTATTTACACGATGGAGTTGAATCGGCTCTCTGTTGGCCATCAGCTTCGGGGCAGTTTGCGAATTGGTCTTAGTTTGGACAGTAAATCGTGTTGTGGCAAACGGCGCGCTGAAGGTTATACGGCCACCCTGCGTTTCAATCTTTGTCAGCTCCTTAGCCGCCCAATATCGGGCAATCTCACTGTTCTTCATCCAGAGCAGATTATCATACTTAGAGTGAATTCTGCGGACCACTTCTTTGAAGATATTAAAGCCGATTTCCTCACCGTTGAAGTATATGCCGGGCCAGTGGCAGACGAGTATCGCCGGCTCGCCCTTGTCGATGACCTGCGGCAGCCGGCCGCCTTTGAGGTCTTCGGTAATGAAACTATCGACCGAGCCGGGGTTTAGTCCATCCCAGCCGCCGAACCAATCGCCCGTGCAGCCGATGATAGATACGACGCATTTTGGATTATCACCCTCAAGGCCGGATGCGTACTGGACAAGCGGGGCAACACTCTGGTCATCAGTAAAGAGGTCGCGGAAGTAGTGTGGAATCTCGGCATTGAATACGTCGCGGCACGATTGCAGCGTGGCCTTGGCAAGGTTGTCGCGGTTCTGGCTGCCGAAGCCGCCGGGCGTCGTGATGCCTTCGCACGGCAGGCCGACGTTCTTCAGGATTCGCAGAGCGTAAGCCATATATTCGGCGAGTTCATCGTCTGATTTATCTTGGCTCCAGCCGGCGTTCTCTATGTAGTAGCCGGTCCGCTCCGGATAGGGCCGCCCGGTCTTGATATCGATGACCCAGGTATGGCTAATCATTTCCGGATGTATGTCCCAGTCGGGCAGCATGAGTTCGCGGACAAGATTTAGGCTGTCGTCCAGCTCTTTTTGCGACCAGCCCGGAAGGCAGCGGTCCAGCCAGCCTACGCAGGCCGGGTACGGTACGATGGTATATTTGCCTTTTACACCGTGTTCACGGCACCACTGCCCGAACTTGCGGACAAAAGAGTCGGGTATCTCTCGCGGTAATTTTTTCCAATCCTGCTTGTACCTGTCCGGCCAGGCCGTGGCAAAGTGTGGGATGCCGAAGTGCGCCATGTTCACAAGACAGGTCGAATCGTCGATAATAAAACTGACCGGCACACGGTTCTGCGGATTTAGCACGGTAACATCGTCAGCTTTCTTTGGGCGTTCGCCTTTATCCTGGGCTGTTACAGGTCTGCTGCGGATAACAGAAGCGGCACCTGCGGCTGCCAGCGCTGTTATCTTCAAAAAATCGCGTCGGTTTATTTGTTTTTGCTTATACATATAATATCCTCCATTGGATTTTACGTTCTTTCGCAACAAAATGCGTTTTTTATTTCTCCACAACAGCTTGTTTCTGAGCACCATTTTCCAAGACGAAGGAATTGTTTGCAGCAGAAAGCTGGTTTCCAACTAAGAAAATATCTTTTGTGGTTTTTCCTTTGAGTTCAAGGAAGCTCCCTGTTCCAGGAAATGCTTTGCATCCGTGGATAAAAGCATCTTGTACGTTTTCCATACGGAGCACAGGGTCATCTGCTCGCGGGTTCGTTGTTTTAATTCCATTCAGCTCAAGATTTTTGCAGTTCCTGATGTCGAAAGCAGGACCTTTGTTTGTGTTGACCTGCACATTATGTAGCTCAAGACCCACAGCGCTGTCACATAATAGTCCTATTTCAGTTGAGGCTACTACATCGGTTATACGCAGTCCCTGTATGGGCATTTCGGGCAAGCCAAAGATTTTAGCCGTACACGGTGAGTTCTTGATGGTAAAGTGGCTTATAGCGATGTCGCGAAAGATTGGTGTCCGCTGTGAAACAGGCTCCGCGTCGGTCTTTGTATAAAAAGTCGTGATGTAGATTGGCTCTCTGACGTTTTCGACTACGAAGTTGGAGAAGCGAATGTTTTCAACGACGCCGCCGCGGCCTCGTGTGCTCTTGATACGGACAGCACGGTCGGTCCCCACACAGACGATATTGTTGGCGGTAATGTTGCGGACACCACCTGACATTTCGCTGCCGATGACTACGGCGCCGTGGCCTTTGTACATTACACAATTGGTAATGGTAACATTCTCCGTTGGCTTGCCCTTCAATCTGCCTTCTTCATCGCTTCCGGATTTCAATGTGATGCAGTCGTCGCCTGTGTCGATAAAGCAGTTTGAGATGCGCACATTCCGGCAGGATTCGGGATTCACGCCATCGGTGTTTGGACCGGATTCGGGATTGATAATCGAAATACCTTCTACCACCAGATTGTCACAACCAACCGGATGGACCGTCCAGGAGGGAGATTCAATAATAGTAACTCCCTGGAGTAGTACATTGCGGCAGCGGTAGAGGTTAATCACCCGTGGACGACCATAGGTAAGAATCTTTTCCTGGCTTTCCTTCCTGTTTTTATCTTTCCGCAATGCCTCCCACCATGGCTTGCCCTGACCATTTAGAGTGCCCCTGCCGATAACGGCGATGTTTTCAAGGTCGATACCGGTAATAAGGCTCGAACGTTTCGTATCATCTGATAGGATACTCCAGTTTGGTTTAAACGGTGGAAAATCCTTGAAGTTTGTGCTCGCCAAGAGTGTTGCACCTTCGCCGATGTGCAATGTTACGTTACTCTTGAGGAAGATTGCGCCCGAGAGATACTTTCCTGCTGGAAAATGCACCGTACCGCCCCCCGCGGCGGCGCAGGCATCCACGGCCTTCTGGATGAACTCGGTGCAAAGGGTTTTTCCGTCTCCTGCGGCGCCGTAATCCACTACATTGAAGAAAGGCGGCGTTACAGCCGACTTTGCAATAGATACGTTTGAGACAAGAATGAAACCGGCAAGAAGTAATAAAACTGACATCCCAAATTTGCTCATGATTGTCTTGCCCTTATAAAGTTCATCATTTACTTTGCTTCAATCAACAACACCCAGTCATTGCGGTCAACGGTCTCGAAAGTCTGCGGGGATTTTTCGATCTTGCCGGCGTCGAGCCAGCCGCCTGTGCGTGGATGATACCAGCGAGCAGTTGCATTCTTTTTGAGTGAATCGGTTTTTATCGTGACGGAGCCGCCTTCAGGAAGATAGACCACAAGCAAGTCCCCCTCTTTTGATTTTGCCGCTGCGATGAATTTGGAGGCATCTTCTTTCCCCGGCTGTTCGATGAGGATTTCCTGCGCGGGGACCAGCCTCCACCATTCGATTGATTTGAAGAGCTGGTGAAGGTATTTCATACTCAATGCACCGGGGAGGTCTTTCGCGATGTACCAGGGCGAGCCGAGGCCAGTGCTGACATGGTCCGCGGGCGCCTGTACCGTGGTATGCCAGCCCCAGATTCCCTGACCGCCGTAGGTTACTCCCGCCGTGGGGGAAACCAGTAAGCTCCAATATGCGGCACGACGAACAGAATGGTCGTTGTGGACTTTTCGATAGGTGTAGCCGTTGTGCGCTTCATAGTTTGGCTCGATATTGATAATGGGCAGATTGGGTTCGTTGTTCCATTCTGTGGCTGGCGGTCCCTGGTTAAGCCAGCGGAAGGTTTTTTCATCGTCACCATGTCCGCTCTGATAACCGATAAAACTGAACCACGGCTCATCGCGGAATTCTTTACCGACCCAGCTTCTACCTCTGACGTGCATAGTCGCCAGGCGATGCTGGTCTTCGTTGAATACTGCACAGCCAATCCGTTTCCAGGTTTCCGCATTTTCTCCACTATAGTCACCATCACCGCCGAGGAACCAGATTACCTGATGTGCACCGTACCTGGCTATCATATATTCGGCCAACACAATTTTTTGGTCTTCGGGCAAATAATAGCCCGGATTGTCATCACCCCGGATTGCCCAGAGCAGAACCGGTACTGCAACAAGCCCTGCATCGTTAATCGCATCGACATACTTGTCCAAACGCTGAAAATATGGAGGATTGACGGCGATTTTGTCTTTGCCCAAAAAGGTGGGATTTCCATCTGCATCTGTTTTGGTCATACGCCATTGTGTCATTACAAACTGGATGGCGGTAAATTCTTTCCACAGGCGGTCTTTGAGGAAAATCTTCCAATCATTCAGGTCCGAAAACGCCGGACCACACCAGACGGTATCGGCCAGCCAGAAAAAAGGAGTACCATCCGCGTGCTCGAAGTATCGCCGATTTTTAGAAAGACGCAATTCTCCATACCGGTAAAGTGGAAGAACTCCCCCGTATTTTTCACACTGAAACGAGCCGGTTTGGTTGTGAAGTCCTTTATTATTTGTGTCCGAACATAATGTTTTATATGTCCACTTGCCCGGTTCATCCGGCGAAAAGCGTACCCCCCATACACCGTTTCCATCCCAGAAGGCAAAGAACATTCTTTTATTTCCGCTTGGGGAAGTAAATTCTACTTTTACCTTAATGTCCTGGACCGGATTATCGTAATCCATCGAACTTAGAAACGTGTCCTCAAAACGAGTCCATTGTTCTACAATACCATTTGCGGCCAGTACTGAAGCATCATAAGAGAGTGTCAGAACAAATCCGGTAACGAGAACGAACAGGAAAGAATTTATGCGTTTCATGATTTTCTCCTTAACTGTTACTGTCGGGTTTTATAATTTTTCCTCGAACTATATTTCTTCTGCGTCGCAGGCAGGATTTATCCAATCTATTCCGACAACTTTTTCACAGCGTAGAGTTTTTTCATTGTGGCAATATACAGCACGCCATTGGCGGCGACCGTTGAGCCGTGAATAGGGCTGTCTAACTTAATCGAGCTTATAATCTTCTTGTTTCTGTTGGCGGCTAATATCCAGAAATCCCCTCGTCGTGTGCCGATATAGACTTTTCCGTCGGCCACAAGCGTGGAAGCCCATATTTCATCTGCGGTATTGTGGGTCCAGTAAGGTTTGCCTGTTTCGGCATCCACACAGTGTATATATCCCCCGCAGTCAGCGACAAAAACCAGACCATCGTGGACGGACGGTGTCGAACAACAGTGATTTTTGAGCCCGTATGACCAAAGCTCGCGGGAATTTGTAACATCGCCGGTCCCTTTGGCGTCGATACACTTTAGCCAGGACTGTTCCTTGCCCCACCAGATATCACCTCCGTGCGTAATATACAGCCGTTCTTTGTGGAACACCGGCATACTCTTAATATTGCTTGGGCTTTCCTGGCGATTTCCAATATATTGGTGTATGTTTTCTTTCGGGGCCGTGGGGTCACAATCAAACCGCCATACATTTTTTAGTTTCTGTGCCGCAGGGGTTTCTGGAGCGGTCTGTAAAGTATCGAAGGCGTAGCAGACGCCGTCACCGCCGCAGAAGAATACCTGTGTCCGGCCGTTTACCTGACCCAGGGCGGGCGACGACCAGGTGCAATGGAAAATCCGAGGGCCGATGTGCTCGGCATCTTGAGCTACGAGTCGGCCTGTAGTCTTGTCGAGCACAATTAAACTCGGGGCATCAGGTGCTGGAATAAGCTGGTGTTTGTCGTTAAGACCATTGCTTGTGTTGATGTATAAGTACCGGCCGTGTAAGAGAATCGAACTGTGGGCGGCGTCGTGCTGGTGTACTCCTGCCTTACCCTGCATATCGAACAGCCAGATGATGTCGGCATCTGTTTCTGTTACTTCCAGAGGTTTGGCGTTTTGCGGTGTCATATGCCGGCCTTCGTCCCGGTATGGTCCATCGTTGCCGTTGGTCTGACCGTTGAGGTCGAGGCACATGACCTCTCCACGATTGCTTACGATATAAGCTTTGTTTCCTTCGACAGTAGGCGGCGAACAGATACCTGAGCGTGGCCAGTCCCTATAGTGAGCGGGTATTAGCTTGGGAACTACGAGCTGCCAGCAGAGGCCGCCGTTTTTTTCATCCAGGCACAATAATACTCCGCGGTCTCCCTTGTGTCGAGGGTCGCGCGGCCTGTCGTTGTTCGTGCCAATCAGTACCCTGCCGCCACTGACTATGGGGGTTGAATAGGTCTCTGTACCCAGTTCAGCCACCCATTTTATGTTCTTGCCGGTGGCCGGGTCGAAGGTTTCAGGCAGACCGGTTTCATCCGAGACCATGTTCCGGGAATATCTCTGGCCCCATTGCTGCTGGTCATCCGCATTGACAGCAGAGATGATGACTAAGCCACATAATAAGATGTGGGTTGTTAGCTGCCGAAATTGTATTTTTTCTGTCTGCATAGCTTATTAGTGTAACATTGTTTTAAGTAAATTATGAATAGGAGACACAAAACATCGCCGAGCAAAATAATAATAACCTAACCGAAACTGTAATGGAAGCATAAAATGAAAACGGTTTTGAAGGATTCGATAATGTTTTATCGTACCTGATGTTCCACATTTCTTGTTAAATCTTCTTCGCAACATTGCCTCGTCCCTGGTTATTTGTTGTCATGTATTCTTGAACCTGCTGAATGTTCTCGGTTAAGCCATGCTCCCGACCTGTCTTCGCCGGGCTTCCTGAGCTGGATACTTTGCTGATATTAGGCTCTTTTTTGGCCCAAAAATAATAGAAAATAGGTTTTTGCATCAAAAATGATATAGGACTGATTTAGTCCTATATCATTGATAATGAGTGATTTCAAGAATTAAGGCACAGAGAACGTAGATGAAAAAATCAATTACTACTTTGGCTCTGCTTTACGAGGTTTCGCAGGGAATAATAGATTGCAAGATTTTTTTATTGAAAACAACAATTAACTTTGTGCATGTGAACACATGCACAAAATCAAACAAAAAAAACGATTTGGCCATAAATTGCTAAATCTAAAACATTTGAAATCGAAAGCATGTATTCATTTATAGTAGTCATTTGACTATTACAACACAGCCTGCTAATATGACGTGGGCTACAGGCTCATTAAAGAGAGTTTCAGGTGCCGGATGCCGGTAAATCACCAGTTACAGACACGATGATTCGTAACTATCCCTATTTTGAAACGAATAGACCTACTTCCATTTGCATTTGCGATTTGTCAGGCGGTGCTCACCGTGACAATCAGTACAATACATCTCATTGATTGTGCCGGCGATGAGAGGCTTGTGTTGTTCGGTATCGATTGTTTCCCTTGTATGACAACTAATGCAGAACGAATTAATCTTCGATAGAGGATACATTATGTCCGGTGCTGTACCGTTTCCACCTGAGGCCCAGGATTCATCGGCGATGTGCTCGTCGGAGTCACCGTGGCAATACGCACAGCCTATGCTCGCCCGTGCATGAGTAACGGCGATATCCTCCTCCATATAATTAATGTGGCAGACAAAGCAGCGGCTGTTGTCGGCCATTAAACCGGGGGACGAGCCCTCATCCGATTCATCTTCAAGCAGCAGCGGTTCATCATCCGTTTCTGCTTTTAGGGCTGTCACAGACTCCTTGCTGACTGCCAGTTTTGGATTTGTTTGCTCTTCCTGTGCCGACTTTACTTGCTCACAACTTATCCCGGAAACAGCCACTACCGCCAGAACGAGAGTCAAGAAATAATGTTTCATACCTTCTATCTCTGTTTTAATTTAAACGGTGAGTGCTGCACCAAAAAAGTTGTGCTCAGTCGTTCTTTGGTGTTGCACGATTAGACGCACTCCCAGTCTTTGAGCCAGTGATAATTGCCCGGCAGTTTGTCCAGGGCCTGGGTGTTAGCGTTATCCAACTCAGCCTTCTCCTGCAGGTCGAGTTGGCGGCGCTCCATTACGGCCTTTGCGACGTTATCGACATAGTGAATGCTGTTCATTCCCGGAATCGGGATTACGGTGTTGGTGTTCAGGATGTATCGAATGGCCAGGCGTGCGCGTCTGTCGTTTTCTTCCCGGTCTTCCCTGAACAGTGAGCCGGCGGCGAAAGGCTTGATACCGAAGGCGCCGACGTCCTGCTTCTTGAGAGCATCGAAGACGCTGTCTTTTGGAGCGGCTTTACTCATCGTCGTGAAGGGGAAACAGACACAATCAATTTGCGGGAAATACTCAATCATAAACTTAATCCATCGCCGGTCGTGCGTTGAGAAACCAATGAAACGAGCCTTGCCCTGCTTTTTGGCTTTCTCGAGTGCATCGACAATCTCACAAGATGTGTTGAATGAATGTCTTCCGCCGGGCTCGTAGCAGGTGATGCGCCACAAATCTGTGTATTCCTGATTTGATTCTGTCAGCAATCCATCGAGCACTTCAAGTAGTTTTTTTGAGGTTCGGAAATCCTCGTTTCGCACCTCGTTGCCGCAATGGGAAAGTGCCAGATACATTTTGTCGCGGCGTCCTTTGAGAGCCTTTGCGTCTCTTATGACCTCGCTTCTGGTGCATGCGTCGATGTAATTGATGCCGACGTCGATGCAGCGGCTGATGATTTCCGTGCGTTCGGCCTGGTTGCTCGTGGAGTGCCCACCGAGGCAGACAGCCGAGACCATAAGATTGGTCTTGCCTTGACGGCGATATTCCATATTCGGATTGTAGTTGAGAATCTTGGATGTATTAACTGCTGAAGCACCGGCGGTTTTGTTGCTTTGGTTAATGGCACCGAAGCCGGCAGCTACACCCGCCACTGCCATCGCACTATCGTGCATAAACTTACGCCGAGTAACTTTAATATTGTCCATTGTTTGTCTCCTGTGAATACGTAATGTAATCTAATTTTTCTGAGATTTATGCAATGGTTGATTACTTTGTAATTTAAACAGGGCGTTTACTTCGTCCTCCGAAAGAGCACGGTTGTAGATACGCACATCATCGATGAGCCCTTTGAATTGTCTGCCTATTCTGACATCCAAATCGCTGCCGGTATCGATGGGCCATAGGTCAAGAAGGCCGATGTCATGGATTTCCGCCAAAACACCATCCTTATAAAGTTTGACATTATCATAAAGATTCGGCAGTTCAGCCTCCTCCACAACTGCTGCGACATGATGCCACTTATCGTCGTGGACTGCATCGTTCATATAGAGATACCCGCCGTTTGGCGTTACACCTATACGCTCCCTGTCCCTGATGAATCCGAATGTCCACATCTTGCCGTAATCATCTAAGCCCCAGGATATGATTTCTCCCGCTGGGGTCGTCGTTCTTATCCAGGCCGCCACGGTTCGAGGCCGCGTGCCGGTTACGCCTTTGTATTTAGTTATCTGTACGTAATCATCGACACCATCGAAATTCAGCGCCTTTCCTACTCGGCCTGAGGCGGAATCTTTCTGGAATGATATACCTTCCTTGAGTGTACCTTTTCGGTTGTTCTTTGAAGAGTCTGCAGCAGTTTTGCCTGATGTCTCATCAAACTTCCACCAGCCGGCAAGATTAGGGTCAGTGTCAAGGGTTATAGGCTTGTCCTTGGCCTGGGCAATAGTACCGCATATCAGGCATAATACTGATACTAATACAAGAGAAATTGGAAAATCTGGTTTTCTTCGCATGATACCTTTCCTGAATTTAATATTTCCCATTTTGAACCTGCTTAGCTCTGTTGTTTTAGATACAGTTAGGTTAATATACCAAATCTGCTTCAAAAGTCCAGTTTCTGTGTCTTTTTGTCGCGGCTTTTTTATGCAAGTCGGGCTTTAGGTCAATCTCGAAGAATGCTTGAGCTCACTTGATGGGCTTGTAAAACAAGACAGGATGAGTTATATTGTGTGTCCGTCTATGAATGTAACGATTATTTGGTTAAGATGAAAAGGAGATGAATATGAACAAGACAAAACATACCATTAAGCTCTGGGCGTTGGTGTTCGTGGTATTGACCTGTCTTGTGGGCAAAGTGGTGAGCGCCGAATCCGGCGTTGTTTTCAAAGGCGGTGAGGGACAGGGTAAAGGCAAACACATTGTTTTCGTTACGGGCGACGAGGAATACCGCTCGGAAGATTCGATGCCCCAGCTCGCCAAGATTTTGGCTGTGCACCACGGCTTTAAGTGCACGGTGCTATTCGCCATCAATAAAGAAACTGGCGAGATAGACCCGCAAACGCTCGATAATATCCCCGGGCTTAAGGTTCTTGAAAATGCCGACCTGATGGTGCTTTTCACACGTTTTCGTGAGCTTCCTGACGAACAGATGAAATATATTATTGATTACACCAACTCCGGTAAGCCCATCGTAGCATTGAGAACGGCAACACACGCCTTCAATTACACCAAAAACAAAAATAGTCCATACGCTAAATACAGTTTTCAAAACAAGGAATTCGACGGCGGATACGGACGTCAGGTGCTCGGTGAGACCTGGATTAACCATTATGGACGTCACCAAAAAGAAAGTACCCGCGGACTTATCGCAGAAGGTATGGAAAATCATCCCATCGTCAAAGGCGTTGAGGATATCTGGGGACCGTCCGATGTTTATGCCCTGACGACACTGACCGGTGACAGCAAGCCGCTGATTATGGGTCAGGTACTTTCAGGTATGGACCCGAAAGATAAACCTAATCCCGATAAGAAGCTCGTGCCTGTAGCCTGGACTAAGACTTATACGGGCGAAAAAGGAAAAACGGCTCGTATCTTCACTACCACAATGGGACACGGAGGCGACCTTGAGAATGAAGGTTTTCGTCACCTCCTTGTGAACGCCTGCTACTGGGCGATAGGGATGGAAGATAAAATTCCGGCTAAGAGCAAGGTCGATATCGTAGGCGAGTATAATCCCAATCAAATCGGAATGGGCGGCCACAAAAAAGGCCTGAAACCATCAGACCATAAGCTCCAATGAGCCCCAATTCCGAATACCCGTGGCATTCGCAACGATGTGGTCGAGGCGTTAAGGAAAATCAAGATACCTGTTCTTCGCTGGCCGGGCGGCTGCTTTGCCGACGAGTATCACTGGAAAGAAGGCATCGGCCTCCGCGAAGAACGTCCCAGCATGGTCAACACGCACTGGGGCATGGTCAGAGAAACCAATGCCTTCGGCACCCATGAGTTTCTGGATTTGTGTGAACAGCTTGGATGTGAGGCGTACGTTGCAGGTAACGTTGGATGTGGACCAAGTAGTGGTGGATGTATTGATGAGACAAAATATGAACCCCGTTAGAAACTATGTACACTGGCGCCATTCCACAAAAGGAAAGATTTCTAAGGGAGTGAACAGGCGTGATTTCTTAAAAGCCATTGGCGTTGGAATGGCATCGTTGACATTGCCGGGATTGGGCGAAGGTTTGCAGTTGTCTGGTGAGCGTGCCGGCACGGGCAAACCTAACATCATCGTTATTATGTCAGATGAGCACAATGCAAGCGTGCTTGGTTGCTATGGCAACGATATTATCCGTACCCCGAATCTGGATGGTCTGAGCCGGCAGGGTGTTACCTTCGAGAGCTGCTATTGCAACTCGCCTTTGTGCGTACCCTCGCGTCTTTCGTTCACGTCGGGCAAATATCCCTCGCGTGCAGGGGTCTGGAGCAACGGTTGCTGGCTTCCCAGCGCAGATTACCCATCGCTGCCTCGTATAATGAACGCAGCAGGTTATGAATCGTTTCTCTGCGGTAAGATGCACTACGACCGCACTCGGCGCTACGGATTTACGGAAATCGGCGGCAATATGAACAATAATTACAAGACGGGAAAAGGAAAACGCCGCGCAGCAGACGACCTCACTCCACAGGCCGGCATTAGCGACAGATTCAACGATTTTCATACCGGAGACGATTCCGGTGTTTTAAAGCACGACCGGAAGGTTACAGCCGGAACGATAGAGTTTCTCAATAACCACAGGGCTTCCGATAAACCGTTTTTTATGATAGTCGGCTATCTTGCCCCGCATTTTCCGTTGATTGTGCCGCAAAAGTACTGTGAGTTTTACAAAGGTAAAGTCCCAATGCCCAAAATTCCCCAGGGCCACCTTGAGTCTCAGCCGCGAAACTACAAACATCTTCGCATCGGCTTTAACATCGAGAATGTCCCCGACGATATCGTGCGCAAAGGCCGCGAACTTTATTACGGCCTGACAGAGTGGCTCGACAGCGAAGTCGGCAAAGTTCTCGGTGCATTGAGCAACAGTCCAGTCGCGGACGATACCATCGTAATCTATACCACCGACCACGGTGAGAATATGGGCGAACACGGTCTATGGTGGAAGAACTGTATGTATGAACACGCCAGCCGGGTGCCGCTGATTGTTAGCTGGCCTGCGCGGTGGAAAGGTGGACAACGGCGAACGAAAACCTGCTCACTATTGGATGTGGTGCGGACCATTGCCGAGCTCGGCGAAGCTGATGTGCCCGATGACTGGAACGGCGAGTCTATGGTTCGATGGCTGGACAACCCGGAAAGCGAGTGGAAAGACCTCGCCGTTAGCGAATACTATGCTCACAATATTGCCTCCGGCTATGCTATGATTCGTATGGGTAATTATAAGTACGTGTACCACACTCAAGCTGACGCGGACTACCCGCCGGAACGGGAATTATATAACCTGCGGACCGACCCGGGTGAATTCAACAATCTCGCGGGTCTGAAAGAGTACAGCGAGCATGTCCGGCAGATGCACGCCGCTCTTGTCAATGAAATCGGTGAGTATCCCGATAAGACCGAGCAGCGCTGTCGTGCCGACTATGCCCGTGGATATTCACGCCCAGACAAAAAGTAAAAAATAAAGACAACTTTTATCCGTTCAGTACCCACCCTTTGCGGTATGTTTTCCGAATGTATTTATCTGCTTCGGGGCAATTTGTTGCCTTCATGTTTTTGGCGTCCCATTCGATTTTCTTACCTACTCGGTATGCAACTAACGCCAGCAAATTATGCTCAATGAGCGCACCGGAATAATCGAAGTTGCAGAGTGTCGGCTTGCCGGTTTTGCAGCCGATGAGCCACTCCTCGTGGTGGCCGGGTGACGGCGGAATCAGCTCATCAGGCTTGGGCGATTTGTAATGTGTCATATCACCTTTTAACATAAGAATCCGGTAATCGTAATCAGCCAGGAGCCAGCCGTTGTCTCCTTTGAACAGTACGCCTTTAAAAAGTTTTTCCCGGTCGAAAGCCTCTGACGGCATACCGGGCTTTTTGCCGCCGTCGTACCAATAGACCTTGACGGCCGGACGCCAATCGTTGGCCGGATGGTCCCACTCGGCTGTGAGCCACTGCGGACACGTGTCGGTGTTGATGGGCGTGCCAGCGGCCTCGCAGGTCGTAGGGAGTTTCAGGTCAAGCGCCCAGTATGCCATATCCATCATATGGCTGCCCATGTCACCTATCTGTCCGCTGCCGAAGTCCCAGAAACGGTTCCATGCCAGGCATCCACCGAAATAGCCGGGATTATAGGGATGCATCGGCGATGGGCCGACCCATAGGTCCCAGTGGATGTTGTCCGGCACCGGCGTAACTTCCGGAAGATAACTGCCTCCTTCGGGCAGCCGGCTGCACCAGACCCGGGCTTCCCTCACGGTTCCAATCGCACCGTTCTTCACCAGCTCGACCATACGCCGGTAATTGTCCGAGGCGTGAATTTGTGTGCCCATCTGCGTTGCAAGCCTGCCCTTATTTTTGAGGTACGTCTCGCGGACCATCCGGGCCTCCTCTACGGAGTTGGCTAACGGCTTTTCACAATAAACGTGCTTGCCGCGGTTCATCGCCCAGATGTTGATAAAAGCGTGGGTATGGTCCGTCGTCGAGCAGACGACCGCGTCGATGTCCTTCTGCTCAAGACACTCGCGCCAGTCATTATAGGTTTTTGCCTTGGGAAACTCTTTGGCAGCCACGGCGAGGTTCTTTTCGTTAACATCGCACAAGGCCGCGATGTTCTCGCTTTTGACGCTTTTCATATTGTCACCTCCGCGGCCGCCTACACCGATAACGGCGATATTGAGCTTTTCGTTCGGCGAATTGCCGGCCCTGAGAATGCCCGACTTCAGGGCTACCAGCCCCGCTCCGGCCATTGCGCTTTGTTTAAGAAATGTACGGCGTTTCATTCGAAGCTTCATAAGTTACCTCCTTCATCCCGTCCCGTCTTCAACGGGCGGGATTCATATAGGGTCATACTTGAACATTATTCATCAAACGGATTTTAATATATAGTAGATTCACTGCCAGTATATATGACTGTTCAACAATAATCCACTTTTTCCTGGATATCGTTTTTGACAGCACGATGCGACTTTAGCATTTGAAAATGCGCAGGACAGCCTTAATTTAGCGGATTATTGAGTTATCGGCTCACCTAAAGCATTCAGAGGCTCTTTGATAGTCAGTTTATCACCCAAAGTTGCAGCCAGGTCAGGCAAATCATATACGGTCAATGCCCCGTGCACTGCATTTACCAGTTGGTTCAAAGACCGGCCTGATTCGATTACGTTTGACCAGGAGACCAGCCCTCGTATAAGCTCAACTGACTCGAACATATCTGATTCGAGCGCCGCAGCGTGCAAGGCCGGTACGCTAACGTGGCCGACCGCGACCAAATCCACACGACCATCTTGTTGCTCCTTCAGGAACCGCGCACAAACTATTATATCTTCGGCACGCATTCCAACGTATGAGCGGGCTAATAGATATGCCGTATAAACATCCTGACCATCCGTACCAAAATATGACATAAAGTACTTCTGACCGGTCTGCTGGGTCTCACCTGTACCGCGCAGGTCCACTGCCAGCACCAAACGCCCGGCTTTAACAAGGTTTTCTATTGGCCCATCCGGGGCTGCATCTGCATCTTTGCCTTGTTCGTGTATATACAATACCGTATTTTTAGACTGTGTTTGCTTGGGCAAAAACATCAAAGCGGGCAGGTATATACCATCTTCGGGTTTGATAATGAGCTTTTCAATCTTATAGTCGGAGCGGTCTTCAATGCCTATACTTTCGACTATGGGTTCCGGCAGCTCTGTTGACTTACGGATACCTGCGATTTTACGTACTTGATTAAACAGTTCTGTTCGGGCTGTCGTCTTCCAAAGCTCCCTGCGCTGTTTTGCCAGCTTCTTTTCATAATCCCGATTCAAATCGTAAGTTGACCGTGCCCCTTCCAGCTCCATCACCAGGCCGTTCGGCGTGCATTGAATTTCTTCTTCGCTGAGCAGCTCGATAGAAGGCTCGGTTATCGGCTCATCTTTTTTAAGCAGCCATCGTGACATCCAGCGCACGACACTTTGTCGCTGTAACTTGTTGTAATTATGGGGCGCATCATTCTCTAACAGGTCGATGCGCTCTGCGAATTCCATTCGCGAGTATAAGCGCTTGGCATAGCGGAATGACTCCCAGGTCCCTCGGATGTCAAAAAAGTCTTTCGTAGCTGCACAAATCATAATTGGTGTCGGTGCCCGCATCATCAGGTAATCTGCGTGGTCCATTCCGAAAGCAAGCTGGCCATAAATGTTCTGCTCGGCGTCCTGAGCGCCAAGCTCTAATATGCGCTCATAGAAGTTTGTGATGTAGCAGCTCGGCGCCGCTGCAATAATGCGGTCGTCTAATGACATCAGATATGAGGTCTGCGTACCTCCGCCGCTGTTACCCGTACAGCCAATTCGATTTGGGTCCACATCCGGACGCGACTGGAGATAGTCTATGCCCCGCATGCCATCCCATATCTCAAACCAGGCTGTGTTGCGGCCGAGCAGAATACTGCCGACCCCAATCATCGTATGTGCCCTTGTTCCCCATAAATCAGGCAACTGCGAGGGCATTTGGCTGCGCTCACCCTGGTCGATAGGGTCGAATACCAGCGCCGCCATACCATTGAGTGCCAGCAGCGCCCCCATTGTCTGATAGGACTCATACGCCTTTGCGTTCTGGCTGTGGCCGCAAGGCACAAGCACACCGGGATAAGGCGCCTTATGTTCTGCTGCAAGGTATCCTGTGGACTGCGAGTCGGGCAAAAACAAGGCTGCGCTAACGTAATGCTTCGGCTGGCTCTCGAAAATGACTTTCTCTACTTTGTAGCCTTTGCGTTGAACTACCCCGGTGACACGGGGGTTCAGCGGCGTTCGCTGCGGAAATTCTCCGATGGCTTCAAGAAATTTGCTGCGTAGGCGCTGCTGGTACTCGGCTATCTGTTCGGGCGTCGTTCGCTGCTCATACTCAGCCTTCCATTTCTCGAAGCGCTCCTGGGCCTGGCGCCGCAGGTAATGATTCATCATATCACCTGCCTTAACGCCGTTGATAGTCCCGGACAGAACCTGAAGATTTTCATCTGCCAATGTCACCGCGTTAACCAAAAAAGACAGGCATACAACCACAATGTATGTTTTGCGCCGATTCATAATTCGCATCCTGTTATCTGACATTTTTCATACCACATTTATCCGCAGAAGGGCTTTATTCCACCGGCAGTAGGTACAATGATATGCTCAAGGCCGGTGCTTTAAGTTTGCTTGATATGTTATCAACTCTCTTTTCATCAATCTTAACACGGGCTTCTTTGCCTGGTTCGTTGTAGGCCATAGGGTCTTCATTAGCAATCAGCCATAACTGTCCCCTTCCGCTAAGCCGGGCGCCTTCCAGGTTCATCGGCAGCTCATATTCTTGCTCTGTAGGATTGACAACGGCAACGGTCAGAGCCTTGCGGTCGTTGGTCCAGGCCGCTGCCACGTCGAGCGGATAAGCCTCACCGGTTATGGTAACAGGCACGGTTCCAAAATGGTTACGGTAGAGTTTCAAGGCCAATCCAGTAGTCTCAAATGCAGCGGCGGTTTTGGTGGTCTTAATACAGCCGATGACATTGACTGTCTGGGCATAATTGGCCAGGAAGATTATATCCGAATGACGAAAGTATTCGTGCAGGCCTATGGCGATTCCAAGAGCGTCTTTGTGAAAGTATCGTGTTCCGAGCTCGCCGAACAGATGCGGACCATACCAGTAGTTCCATTCGGTCATCGCAATTCGGATATCTTTGCCTTTCAGAGTATCCAATTTTTGACGAAGCTCCTGGTGAAATTGGACCTTTTGTTTGATATTGTTGGCAATTTGAGAAGTATGTTCGAGCAGAGTGGACTTTTCCCCACAATAAAAATGCTCCGCAATCATGTCGATATGTTCTGAGCAGCTCTTCAGTAATCCTTCGCTCCAGGAGCCGGCATTACCGGAGGCGATCGGGATGGTATTCGGGTCAGCTTCGCGCATTTTGTCCACGACCCAGTTATGTTTTTGGACATAATGCTCGAGTTTCATATGCCCGAGCTGCCAGTCACCGAACATTTCATTCCCGATACACCAGTAGCGAATATTAAAGGGTTCGGGGTCGCCGTTTTTGGCTCGTAGGGCTCCCATATATGTATTTGAAGAACCATTTGCATATTCTAATTGAGCGGCTGCGGAGTAGGCGTCTCCAAAACCGGTATTGACAGTTACCAGCGGTTCGGCCTTGACCAGACGACAGAAGCGAATAAATTCATGGAAGCCGAAGTCATTATGCTCTACGCCTGTCCAGGCGGGATTTTTGCGAGGCGGACGACGGTCCCTGTCACCGATGCCGTCGCGCCAGTCATAACCGCTGACGAAGTTGCCGCCGGGCCAGCGATATATCGGGGCGTTGAGCTCTCTCAGCAGCCCCAGCGTATCGGCACGCATACCCTCGATGTTGTCCGCCGGCATCAGCGAAACTGTGCCTACAAGGCATGGCCCCATCGCTATTTCGGGCACCTCGATTTCCAGCTTGCCCTTTTCAGTGTCGGCACCGGAGCTAAACTGAAATGGATATTTGCCATACTCGTTCGCAACAACCAGGAACTGAGTGGATTCTTTTTCTTCCGGTTTGTCACCCCAGAGAAGTGATATCTTAACATTTGTGCTTTGCCTTTGTGGTTTGAGGCAGACATAACCGACGTATTGCTTATTTTGAACCAATCCGAGGTCGAGCTGTCGGATACCGCTGCCGGGCTGAATGAGCGGAGTGTGCTGGCCGACAAAGGAATCTTCTTTGACCATAGCCACCGAATCACCGGGGCCGATGATTTGCCAGGGTGAGGCGCCTACAATTGCAAAGGGATTATCTTTAGAGATGCTGCGGGTGGGGTGATAGGGATTGTAATTCGGCGTGATGGGAAAATAAAACTTGCGGTCTTCGAGCATCTCAGCCCAGATACCGCCGTAAATACATCGTCCGAGGTGCTCTATAAACTGACCGTAGATATACTTCGAAATTGGCTCTGCGGTCTTGCTCGCATCAATTTTAACAGCCGGCTTCATCCCACCCATCGGAGGGGCGGGATTCGTCGTTTTTGTGGATAGCAGCTCAAGACCCAGGTCGTCAAACCATGCCTTACCTGTGGACAATCCCCAGCCGCCAAATAGACAATTAATCTCCACAGCGGCATTGTCCGCCGTATCGAACACAAGCTCAACCTGTGTCCAGTCTTTAGTTCCGGTAACTGCCGGTGTTTGTAGGGGCTGAATATTGTGCAGATTTAAGAGAGCACCTTTGCCTGACCCGGCAACGAGATTTTCCGTCTTAATCCAGGCAGATAGCCTGTATTGTGAGTGCGGCTCGACGGTAACCGTCGTCAGCCAGCCGGCGTCCGCGCCGTCTTGGGAAGCTATCATAACGCACTGGTTGCCTGAACGACCGCCTGTGGTGTAATCGAATTCTGCTTTTCCACCGTATGTTTGAGTTTTCCATCCGGATGGTTCATTACCGGCTGCTTTCTCGAATGAGGGATTTCTTATCATTCCTGCAGGCGTCAAGGGCTGCGCTGCCGACTCATTACTTGCCAGCCAGACCGCCATCTCGCCAGCGCCGCGGTGTGCCCACGCATAGTATGGAATCGCAACGAAATCCTGCTGCTTTTTCAAGATGGTTTTGCCGTCTTTGTCATAACTTAATCCGACCGCTTTAGCGCGAACTACCGTAATGCCATTGAGCATATCCTTACGATATTCGCTTGTCAGTTTCGAATCGTCAGGCAAGACAACATTAAGAACGTGCCCATCGTTGTCCGGCCATTCGGCACAATATACGATTGGCCCCCGCTCCAGTGCCACTTTCCCAATATTGTCTTTTACGTTCTCGTGACAGAGTACTCGCCGCACAGGCATCGGCAGATTCAATTCGATGACATCGCCTTTCCTCCACTTACGGCTAATACGAGCAAAGCCTTTCTCCATATTCAAAGGAATTGTTTTTCCGTTGACACTCAGGCTCACATTCTCATCGCTATCGTTCGCGTAGTAATACAAGTTGCTCGGCACGCACTTATTCTGCGCCCAGCCGGGAATGCGAACGCAAATTGTAAAGCTCGCTGATTGTTTCGGTTCAACTGTCATCTTTACCGCCCCGTCCCACGGGTATTGAGTTTGCTGCTTTATCTGTACCGTATTCTTTTTCATCCTGATATTGCCGGTGCCGGAAGCGAAAAGATTGACATACAGATTGTTTGCTTCTTGTGCGTATATGTATCCGGGAACCGAAGGTGCAAAGCGGGTCATATTCCCCGGGCAGCAGGCACAGCTAAACCACGGGCTGCGCTTATGCTGGCCGTGTGATTCAAGAGGATTAGGATAAAAGAAGCTGTCTCCTTTTAGGGACACGCCCGAAATCAAACCGTTATAAAGGGTTCGTTCCAACACATCGATGTACTTTGCATCGCCGTGGAACAGAAACATCCGATGGTTCCACATAACGTTGCCGATGGCAGCACAGGTTTCGCAGTAGGCAGACTCGTTTGGTAGTTCGTAGTTTTTGCCGAAGGCCTCACCGGAACCTTGTGCTCCTATACCACCGGTCAGATACAGCTTTTTTGTAACGACGTTCTCCCATATTCGGTCGATTGCTTCAAGGTAACCGCGGTCCCCTGTCAGCGCCGCCACATCCGCCATACCACTGTACATATAAGAAGCACGGACAGCGTGCCCCACTGCTTCGTCTTGCTCAAGAACCTTCTTGTGTGACTGGTTGTATTCATTACCGCCGGGCCCACGGGTATCAAGGAAGAACCTGGCGAGTCTCAAATATTTTTCGTTGCCGGTAGCTCTATAGAGTCTGGCCAGTCCCATCTCGATGACCTGGTGACCGGGTGCGGCTTCATTTTTTCCCGGACCGAACACAGTATCCAGGAAGTCGGCATTCTTAATCGCAACATCCAGCAGGGTACGTTTGCCGGTCGCCTGATAATGCGCCACCGCCGCTTCATAAAGATGGCCCATATTATACAATTCGTGACTGCCGCCGAGTTTTGACCAGCGTTCTTCGCCGTACCAATTGATTAAGTTCTTCGCCTTGTTCGTCCGGCAGGTGTACAGGTAGCCATCGTCCTCCTGTGCGGCGGCAATCTTGACAATCAGCTCATCCAGATATTTGTCGAGCTTCGGGTCTGGATGAACGCTCAAAGAGTATGCAGCGCCTTCAAGAATTTTGTAGGGGTCCGTATCATCGAAAGGATAATTGCCGCGATGCTCACCTTTCATTAGTCCGCCGGCTATGGCAAAATTATCAATTCGGCCGGTCTCCTCACACTTTCCAAAGGCGTGAGGAATCGAGACCTTTCGGTTCATCTCAATGCGAGGCGCCCAGAACTCGTCCATAAGCTCAACATCAGTTAAAGCTACCGGCTTAATAGGATAATCCTTTGAGACCTTACTCTTTACGTTGGCCTCACATTCCGCAAGCCCGCCGCAAGGCGTCCCTTTCGGGACTGCTGCCAGGCAAATCCCAAGTATTATTGTTCTACACATTTGTTTTATCCTCATAATGTGCTCCCTTCTATTTGTGCCGATAGACTTCCCAGCCCATATAGTTATCAAGAGCCTCGGCAATCGCATCGGCTTTTTCCGTCCGGCTCACGGCGACGTGATGTTCAAAGCCCATCCTGCATACATATTGCAGAAGGTTTTGAAGGTTTGCAATTTTCATTACGCCGTAACCGCCGAATGTTTCAAGTTTATCGTTTGTGAACTCACCTTCACCGACATAAACGCCGACGATACCGGCGGCATCGTCGGTAGTGGTTCTGCAGAAAGTTGCCCTGCCCGGTGCTATCCTGCCAACAACAGTTCCGTAGGTGTTCTCTTTTCCCACGGTCCCGGCAATTATCTCCTGATAATCCATCTTTGAATTTTTGAAGAATGATTTTGGCAGATTGCTGCAATGGAATAAGACGGCTTTATCGGGGTCGGAGCCGTAGTTATTATTCCAATCTAAAAGTGCGCTGGGCATGCCGCCGGCCAATTGCAGAATGTACATTCCCAATAAGCCCGTTATATCAACCTCGCACGCGCTCGGAACAAGCGATTCGCTCATTATGCTCATAATGGTGCAGGGAACCACTCCGAAAAATTCTTCCAGAGAAGTCCAGCACTGAATTGCGGTGCCGTCAAGGTCGTTTTCTTTTATCCATTGGTCCACCACGTAACCGAATTTTGCCATTTTTAGGAGCTTGTCGGCAGGAATTGATTCGGTCGGAATATATTTCTCGATAGCATTCAATTTTGTCTTGACTCCCCTATCGTTATCGGCCAGCCGCGAAATTCTTCCAAGGATTTCAGACAAATCTATCGTCTCTACCGAGATGCCTGATAGCTCAAGGATTTTTTCGCTGTAACGAACGGTATTAAAAGCGCCGGTGCGTGCGCCGATGGCGCCGAATCTGACGTTCTTCAGACCTTTAACAATTCTGCATACAGAAGCAAAATCGTCCAAATCTTTCTTAAACTCGGTCGAAGTAACCTTGACCGTATGTGAGCTTGTCAGTGTGTATGGAATACCGGCCTGTCTAAGATTGTTGCAAACGCTTATCTTGCCGCAGAAAGAATCCCGCCTGTCGGCAATGCTCATTTTGTCCTGTTCATCCGGCTCGGCATGAATCAGAATCGGAACATTAAGCTCTGAGCGTTTGATTGTCTCGGCCACTCCCTTTTCATCGCCGAAGTTCGGCAGCGTTACGATAATGCAGGAGATTTTGTCGCTGTTTTTTGCAAAAAGTTCGGCACATTTTTTAGCATCTGCAAAAGATTCCACGGAGCCGTATTTGGTATCCTGCATAGACAGTGCTACACAGTCATAGCCGCTGCCTTTCAGTACAGCCAATATTTCCTTGCGGCCCTGCTTGGCTAATATATCGGGGAAAAATCCTCTGTTTCCAACGATTACTGCGAATGTTATTTTATTCATTTTCGTTTCTCCTAAATAAGACTCAAGACTCAAGACCAAAAAACCCAGGACTCAAAACCCAAGACCCAGGACACAAGACTAAAGCTGGCCGTAATAAGCGTTCTTGCCGTGCTTCCGCAGGTAGTGTTTATCAAGAAGGGCTTTACTAATCGGTTTTTGTTCAGGATTTATCATAATGGTTCCAAGGGCCATTTTTGCTGTTTGCTCTAACACAACCATAGATTCGACAGCCGCTGCGGCATTCTTGCCCCATGTAAAAGGAGCATGGTTTGCAACAAGCACAGCCGGCATTTTCATTGGGTCCATTCCGGCAAATCTCCTGACGATACACTTGCCGGTATTTAGCTCATAATCGCTTCGTATTTCATCGTTGGTCATTATATCAGTAACTGGTATCGGGCCGTAGAAATAATCGGCGCCGGTTGTGCCGAAGCAGGGAATTTCCTGACAGGCCTGTGCCCACATAGTTGCATTCGTCGGATGGGCATGGCATATACCACCAATAGATTCTAAATTTCTGTAAAGTTCAAGATGAGTAGGTGTATCGGACGATGGTTTGAAAGTCCCTTCGATTTTGTTTCCATCTAAATCAAGTAATACTATTTTCTCGGGTGTAAGCTCTTCGTACATAACACCGCTGGGTTTGATGGCCATCACACCTCTCGAACGGTCTATTTCGCTGACATTGCCCCAGCTATAAATGACGAGCTTGTGCTTTTGCAGCGCAAGATTTGCATCACAAACAGCTTTTCTTAAGTCATCATACACAGCAAATCCTCTCGACAATCACACGCTGTCTTTGATATCTAAAAGCTCTTTCATAACGTTGGCCAATTTGCCGGAATAGTCTGTTAAACCGAAGGCATCGTGCAATTGCTTATAAAGGGCATATAATTTTTGATAGACCTTGTAGTTTTCCGATACGGGTTTATAAGTGGCGTCTTTAATCCCACACATAGCGGCCTGAGCATCCTGGAAATTTTCGTAGCCGCCGGCCTTCTTACCTGCCACCACCGCACCGGCGATGCAGGCGCCCAAAGCACAGCTCTGGGCGGAACGAGATATCTTCATCTCCCTTCCGGTTGCGTCAGCGTAAATCTGCATAAGCAGCGGGTTCTTTTCGGCGATTCCGCCGCAGTTTATAATTTCTGAAACCTCGACGCCGTATTCCTCAAATCTATTGATAATGGTAAGCGCCCCGAATGCGGTCGCCTCTATCAGCGCCCTGTAAATTTCTTCCGGCCTTGTATGTAATGTTTGTCCAATTAGTAATCCGGTCAGCCGCTGGTCAACGAGTATTGTCCTGTTGCCGTTGTTCCAGTCCAGCGCCAACAAGCCGGACTGGCCCGGCTTGAGCTTTGCCGCCCTTTTAGTAAGGGCTTCGTGAGAGCCCGCCGATTTGCCGCCCGCCCGAATGTAATTAACGAACCAGTTAAAGATGTCACCTACCGCTGATTGACCTGCCTCCAGTCCAAAGAAGCCCGGCAGGATGGAACCATCAACTATGCCGCAAATTCCGGGTATGTCCGCCAGCTCCCGGCCTGATTCGGACACGAGCATATCACAGGTACTGGTGCCGATTATTTTAACTAATTTGCCCGGCGCAATACCGGAACCAACGGCTCCCAGGTGAGCGTCAAAGGCCCCCACTGCTACCGGGATACCGGCAGGTAATCCGAGTTTTTGCGCCCATTGTTTTGTAAGAGTTCCTGATTGAGTTTTTACGGTATAGGTTTTTTTGTAAAGACGGTCGTGAAGCTCGCCGAGTTTTGGGTCGAGCTTGGAAAGAAATTCTTTTGCGGGCAGACCCCCCCACTGCTCATTAAACATAGCTTTATGACCGGCAGCGCAACGGCTTCGTTTAATCGTTTCCGGCTTTGTAGTGTTTGTTAGAACAGCCGGGATATAGTCGCAGCATTCAACCCAACTATATGCCGCATTGAAGACCGCCGGGTCGGTTCGCAGACAGTGAAGTACCTTGCTGAAAAACCATTCCGACGAATATGTCCCACCGCATTTGGCAAGGTATTCGGGATGTTCTTTTTGAGCTAATTCGGTTATCTCGGCAGCTTCGGCGTGTCCGGTGTGGTCTTTCCATAACCAGGCACCGGCGTTTGGATTACCTTTAAATTCGTCCAACATGCTCAAAGGTGTGCCGTTTTTGTCAACGGGGATTGGTGTCGAGCCGGTTGTATCGATACCAATGCCTATAATCTGGTCGGTGTCAAAATCCTTATCGGATTTCTTGGCTTCAGCGATTGTCGCTTTGATAGTAACCTCGATACCCTCTAAGTAATCAGCCGGGTTTTGCCTTGCCAGATTATGGTCATCCGAATCGAGGATAATTCCAGCTTCGCCCGTTTTATATTCATATACCGCCGTCCCTAACTCGTCCCCGTTACTAACATCAACTAACAATGACCTTACAGAATTGGTCCCGAAATCTAGTCCGATTGTATATGCCATAATTTATCCTCTTTAATTTATAATTTTACCCGCCGCTGATAGTAAGTCCTTTTACGTTAACTGTCAAGTGTCCAATCTGCTTTTGAAAAACTCAGAATTTTGCGGAATAATTTAGCTCACCTTCTGCAATAAATGGCCCATAACAAACGTCTATCAGAGCAGAGAAAGAAAGCTAAAAGACATGAAGGAATATAATGATGAAGGATAATTATTACTTAAAACCGGCTTGGACACATAATGGCTCTGTAAAAACAGACCTTCCCTTAACGGTAATCGGAAAGAAACGGAAAAAAATAATAGATGCTTTAGGCGCAGGACAGCTCTTTTGTGTAGGCAAAGTCTATCTGAGGACCAACAACGGCTCAGTAAGGATAAGGTAATGGTTTAAGTTTAATAATGTTTTCTGAATCCACATTTCCATTCAGTATTTTCTGAAACACTTTTTTGACTTTTTGATTCCACCAAAAAATTCTTTTTTAATCTTGACAACGTACAGGACGGTTCGACCGGAAACCTGTGCTTCAAGAGCGGTATTAGTTTTGTATGCCGTCGATTCTACGTCTTACGATATGTCAAAAACTTTTGTTAGTTGCGTAATTTCAAAAACCTTCCGGAGACCGGGCTCTAAATTGCATAGTCTCAGCTTACCACCGCGTTCGCTTACCCTCTTGTGGACTCTTATCAGAAGACCTAACATAGCGGATGTCATGAATCTCACGTTGGCAAAATTCATAACCATTTGGTTATCCTTATTTTTCTCAATGATTGGCTTTAAAGATTCTTGAAGCTCCCTAATTTGTCCTTCGTCGAGGATACTCTTGTCGTTAAACGTTACAATAGTAACCTCCAGACCATACTCGACTTTTATTCTTTTCTGCTTCTGCTTCATCGCATCGCCTAATCAGGGCATTGTTTGAGCTGTGCGTCGCTTTTTCCACAGATTTTGCTATTGGATGGCAAGTGTCAGAGCGTTAGTTTAACCAGAAGCTAAAGTACAGATACAAACCAAGCACCAGCCCTAAAACCACGCAAGTCATCAGCACCTCTGTAAGACCCCAGCTTTCACGGTTTTCCTTCTTTTGTTCGGGTGTGGCTGTGGCGTAGGTCAGCTCGGCAATTTGCTCGTATTTTGGCGGAGCAGTTAATAGCGACATCCCGACTATCACAACAATACTGATTAACAACAACCAGCCGGAAGCAAAAAGAAAGTTATATTGTCCAACAAAAACCAGCCAGTCTGGCGATGTAATCACGGGGTCATTGCCGCCTGTAAGTGCCTGCAGGGCCAGTTTTGCCATCCCTGCGACAAAACCAATCACCAGACCTGCCACGGCGCCTTTTCCGTTAATACGCTTAAAGAAAAGACCGAGCAGGAAAACCGCCGTAATCGGCGGTGCCAGATAGCTTTGAACATCCTGGAGATATTTATACAATCCCCCCTGGGAAACTCGCTGCATTACGGGAATCCAGATTATCCCCGTCACAACCACGACAAGTGTTGCGATTCGACCAACCGTAACAAGATGTCTTTCGGAAGCCTTCGGATTTATCTTTTCGTAAATATCAACGGTAAACAAAGATGCACAGGAATTAAACAGCGATGACAGAGAGCTCATCAATGCAGCCAATAAACCTGAAACAACCAGACCTCGAAGGCCGACTGGCAATAACGAGCTTACCATTACCGCAAATACCTTATCTCCATCCAGAACTTCCCGCCCATTGGCAATTTTCATCGGGATATTAATCAATCCCTTTTGATGCAGCGCATAACCAATAAGACCCGGAACAATAAATATCATCACAGGCCAGACCTTCAAAAAACTTCCCCAGAGAGCACCACGACGGGCATTTTGCAGGTCTTTAGCCGACAGAGCTTTTTGAACAATATACTGGTCCGTACACCAGTACCAAATTCCTATAATCGGTGACGCTATCAATATGCCCAGCCATGGAAAATTCGGGTCCGAATTTGGCCTCCAAAGAGCAAAGTTCGCAGCATTACTCCGGCATATTGTCTGCAGTTCGCTCCAGCTGCCGAGCTTGCTCAGACCAAAAAGTGTGATAAAGAATGAGCCGATTATTAAAATGACCGTTTGTGCAGTATCTGTATAAACCACGGCGCGCAGACCGCCGAGAACGGTATATATACCCGTAAGGACCACTGTCAATAGTGCCCCAATCCAGAATGCATCAAGAACAAAAGTTTCTGTAACTTGTATATGAATCTCAGGCAAGAGTACGTTAAACACGACGCCCCCTGCATAAACCGTCACCGATACCTTTGTAAAAACATAAGCTACAAGTGAGACGACTGATAATATCCAGCGTGCCGTCGGATTAAATCGCCTCTCAAGAAACTCCGGCATTGTAAATACCTTCGAGCGGTAATAAAAAGGAACAAAAACCCAGGACAGCATTACCACCACCCAGGCGTGTAATTCCCAGTGCGCCATACCCATACCGCTTGTTGAACCTTGGCCCGCCAATCCGACAATATGTTCAGAGCCGATATTTGTGGAAAAGATTGAAGACCCAACAACAAACCACGACATATTTCTGCTGGCAAGAAAGTAATCCGTGGATGTCCTTTGTTTCTGTAAAAACACCCACCAGACAATAACAAGCATCAAGCCAAAGTAGCCCGCAACCGCCACCCAATCTAATGCCCCAAAACCGCCCATAAATCAGTCCTTTCATGTATGTGTTCAAAACGTTTTTCGATGTAATTCTCGAACCGGAAGTCTTTCATATAAGCTCAAGTACAGGAAATTTCAAGATTTTTCTTTTTTTTCTTTAATATACGCCGTCACACTTTGTCATCTCTGAACGGGGCGCAGCGAGGTGAAGAATCTCCTTTTCGTTGGCCAGCTCCTTCAGCTTCGCCTCAGGATAACACGGAAGTGTCATTTCGGTCGTTTGATGTGGAGTGCTTCGGATTTTAAGGCCAAATCCATTTTTTTACTGTTAAATGGCGTTGTAGGATTGAGATATGTCTTCCATTTTGGCTTTTCGGCGGGCAGCCTTAATAGCAAGCTGACGGTCTGCTTCATCCTGGGATATCTGGTGAAACTCACATTGCTCACAGTTGTATAAGTTCGGACAGATACGGAAAGAGATATCTCCGCTCAATGTGTAACGGCACTGATTCTTTCCTGCCAGGGCATTGACTTTGTCGAGGAAAGGTTTAATCCTTGGGTCATTTCGGTACTTCTCTTTCTTCATCATACCTGCGTGAAAAATGCATCCCGAACTACACTGGTATCCGAAAGGACACATGCGTTTCTTGATTATTTCCGCCTGATACCAGATGCAGGGGGAGACTTCCTTTTCTTCAGCCGGCGGTGCTTCAACAGGCACTGGCATTTCAACAGGTCGAGCCGAGACCAGTTGAACATCTCGCGACATTCTGATTGAAGTCTCAAGCCTGTCCATCTCAAAAGGTTTTGCCAGGTAGTCAACAGCGCCTCTACGCATCGCCTCCACAGCAGTATCAATTGAGGGGTAAGCAGTAACAATTATGACTTTTGCTTTGGGATTCTTCACCCTCACCTCGCTCAGTAGTGAAAGCCCATCACGTCCCGGCAGCTTTAAATCGACTATCATAACATCGTAGTCTTTCAGATTGAAATCTTTAAGCCCCTCGTCACCGTCAGTTGCGGCATCAATCTTATGGTCTGCACTTGAAAACCAATCAACTAATGATTCCCGCATGATATCTTCATCTTCTACTACTAAAATCGATTCCTTTTTCATGGTTCAAAACCTCCGGTTCTTTATCTTTATTCTCATTTGCGCAAGATTGCTCTTCACAACGGCAGGTAATCCTGTGAGAATTAACAGGATATTCAATCTTTTATATTACAAGAGCTGTGCCAAAAACGATACAAATCGTATTTTGTTCTAAGAATTGTCCTAAGGGTAAGATGTTAAATGGCTTACAATAAATATCAAAATTACTGTATAAACTGTCGGTTGTTTAAGAGGTGCTAATATATACGACATTATGTGTCTAATATGTTGACATTTATGTTAATGCCTCTTCAGCTTATTGTAGAGCGTCATTCGATGAATACCAAGTATCTTCGCAGTCCTGGCAATATTGCCCCCCGTTTCCTCAAGCACTTTTACAATATGGTTTCTCTCCAGTGTTTCGAGGGTTCTTCCTTCCACTTGACCTGGGCTGGTCAGCTCCTGTGGGAATTCGGCCAGAGTGATAACCTTATCCTGAGACAGAATTACACCTCGCTCGACCACGTTTTCGAGCTCTCTCACATTGCCGCGCCATTGGTAATTCAGCATGAATTCCACTGCCTCGGGAGAGAAACTTTTAGCAGGTTTGTTATTCTCTTTGGCATACTTCTTCAGGAAATGCTCAGCCAGAGGCAGGATGTCTTCCCGCCTATATCTAAGCCCGGGCAGGTCTATGGTTACTACGTTCAAACGATAATACAGGTCTTCTCTGAATTTACCCTGTTCGGTCATAGTTCTGAGGTTTCTGCTTGTGGCGGCAATAATGCGTACATCGACTTCGGTCTCTTCGTTGCCGCCTACTCTGGTAATCTTCTTTTCCTCGAGCGCTCTGAGCAGGTGAACTTGCGTATTGGCGTTAATCTCGCCTATTTCGTCAAGGAATAGAGTCCCTTTATCGGCAGCCTCAAACTTGCCTTTTCTTCTTTCCACGGCACCCGTAAAGGAGCCTTTTTCATAGCCGAACAGCTCACTCTCCAGCAGAGTCTCCGGCAGGGCCGCGCAGCTTGTTACAATAAATGGTTGATTGCAACGTTGACTTTGGCGATGAATAGCCCGGGCGACAATTTCCTTGCCCGTACCGCTGTCTCCCGTTATCAGTACTGTAGCACTCGTTGGTGCTACCGTTTTGATAAGCTCAAATATCTTTATCATCTTGGGGCTTTTGGCAATAATGCCCTCGAAGCTGTGTCTGTCCTCAATCTTCCGGCGTAGTGTGATGTTTTCCTCGAGCAGTTTGTGATGTTCCACCAAATTTCTTATGAGAAGCTCGACCTTTTCTGGACAAAACGGTTTTTCGATATAGTCGTAAGCGCCTTCTCTTATGGCGGCAATTGCCGTTTGAATTGTACCGTGAGCTGTAATGATGACCGTTGATATCACAGGCATAATGGTCCTTGCCCTCTTCATCAGCTCAATACCGTTCATGCCCGGCATAATCAGGTCGGCAATCATAATCTTGACCTTCTTTTGCTTGATTATCTTTAATGCTTCTTCTCCACTTTTGGCAGTCAGCACTTTGTAGCCGATGCTGCTCAGCCAGTCGTAGAGCGATTCCCTCACTATGTCCTCATCATCTACAATGAGCAATTGAGTCTTTTTCATCATCTTTTATCCCCAGATATATCGAAAATGTTGTACCGGCACCTGGGTTACTCTCTATTTCTATTTTGCCCTGATGTCGCTCGATAATCCCGTGAACAACGGACAGCCCAAGTCCAACACCTTTGCCCTTTTCCTTGGTAGTGAAAAATGGAGTAAAAAGCTTATTCAAATTCTCTTTGGGAATGCCAACCCCCCTATCGTTGATGTCAATTCTAATTGCATCTTTGATTGAGCTGCCGATTTTGACCTTTTTGGCAACTGATGTGGTTACCGTCAAATCACCCCCATTGGGCATCGCCTGAGCCGCATTGAGCACGATATTCATCAGCGCCTGCTGGATTTGGTCGAAGTCTCCCAGAATAAGAGGCGGACAATTCATTAAATTTTTTTTAATACTTATGTTCTCAAGGCTGATTTGATGGCCGACTATCGAGAACGTCGCTTCTACAACTTTGTTTATATCAACCGGTCTTAGAGTCACCTCTGTTTGGCGCGAAAAGTCAAGAAGGTTCTTGATTATACGGGAACATCTTTCTGTTTCTTGTGCAATCTTCTCGAGCTGTTCTTTTGTCTGTTCGGTCTGCAGTTTGTTTTCTTTGTACTTTTTGAGAAGAAGTCTGATATAGACCAGGATACCGGCCAATGGATTGTTGACTTCGTGAGCAACTCCGGCGGCTAATTGGCCTATAGAGGCCAATTTCTCTGACCTGAACAGCTCTGCCTCTGTTCGTTTACGCTCGGTGATGTCTTCTCCTGAGCTAAGGGTACCGATGATTCGGCCTGCTTTGTCCCTGACAATAGTGCTATGCCAAGCGATGACCCTTTCATCCCCACTTCTGATTAAGATAGGATTTTCATAATATTCAGCGATTTCGGTTTCTCCAGCCATCAATTTCAGGAAGACTTCTCTCACTTTATGCCTGGTCTTGGCCGGGATGCAGAAATCAAACCAGTTTTTCCCGATAATTTCTTCTTCTTTGTAGCCCAGAACCTCACAGCCCATTTTGTTGATGAGGGTCACTCTTCCCTCGGAATTGAGTGTCACGATTATTACTCTTGCTATGCTGAGGTACTTCTGGGCCTTGTCTCTTTCCTCGCGCAGCCTCTCCCATAACCGCTTATGTTCGGACAAATCGGTGATAATTTCAAGAAGACCGATGACCTCATTATCATGTGAGCGCAATGGCGAAGTCGTTATATCTACAGGTATCTCTGCCCCTTCCTTATTGGTTATAGTTGCCTCATCGTTAAACATCGATTTCCCGGTTTCCAGCGTGCTCATCTGACGGCATTTCCCCCCGCAAAGACTGCTCCTTAGAACATTGTAACACTTCTTACGCAATACTTCCTCTTTCTTGAAACCGGTTATCCTTTCGGCCGCGCGGTTGAAAGTCGTAATCCTGGCATCTTTATCTATTGTAAAAAGCCCCTCATTCATACTCGCCAGGATATTGTCTAAGAATTCTTTGGTAATCTCTTCTTCGATTTTCACTTTAACCTCTCCTTTGCAGTAAAATTGTTTCTTTCCTGAAAACTCCCAGTTCCGGTAGCTTGCTGCCCTTACTTATTAAAAAAAGACTCTCTTGGTAACCTTAGGTTATCGTTCTTTTTTCTATAAATCAATTAATATTTCTCTTGCTCGACCTTTAGCTTTAAGGTCCTTTGGTTCAATATTGTTTCCCTTCGGCAGAGTGGCATAGTGTTGATGCTTTTGGTTAAAGGGGGGTTTCAGGCAGTTTCTTGAGCGGTGGGAAACTGCTTGAAATCACTCTCTCTAATACAAAGGCTGCATTTGTCTCATTTTTGCTGGCAAAATACACATATCCGCAATACAGGGCTTGAACCTTGTAACCTCCTGTGCGTGTAGAAAAATAAAGCTATATGTAAGTCTTTTCGCCACAAGCATTAACAAACATAAGTTTTTTCACTTGGCAATCTGCCGATTCTGTATTAAGCTTTTCGCTGTGTGTCCCTCACCAATTAGGTATGAGCCGAAGCTCAATTGGTGCGGGATAGCTGGCCGGAGCAGGGCTGTTAATTAGTATCTGTTACGGAAAAAGTATTTGTCAGTCCCGCAGAAGCGGGAATCCAGATTTTTCGCTTTGGACAACTGTTTTTGCAGAGTTGGCTTCATCGGTTTTTGTTTTCTGCAACAGGAACTATTTGGCTACTTAAATTCACAAGGCCGAAAAGTCTGTTTGGTCGTCTTGACATTTCGACCATGCGTGCCAGCGACAGTGTTAAGCAGAATGAGCAGGGAGGTTTGAAAATGACGGAAAAGATGAATGAGTCCCAAGATGAAAAATTCGTACCGACATGTCATATATGCGGAGAAAAACATTGGCCTCACCATATGTTAATTCCTTGTTTTAATAAGCATAAAGCCAAGGCAAAAGCCAGAGAGGAAAAAAGAGCAAAAGCAGAAACAAGAAGAAAGGCCAAGGCTGAAGCCAAAGCAAGAATCAGGGCCGAAGCTAAAGAAAAAGCTGAAAACGAGGCTAAAGAAAAAGCTGAAAGAAGAGCCTATATTGACGCCTTAGCCGAGTTGGAACAAAGCTTGAGGGCTGAAACGAAAGCCAGGGCCAAAGCAGAGGAAGCTGCCAGGTCTGAAAGAGAAGCGAAATTGAAGGCTGAAGAGAGTGTCAAGGCCTACATCGAGGCTGCAGCAAAGGCCGAGGAAAAAGCAGAAATCGAAGCAAGGTCCAGAAATGAAGCAGAGCGCAAAGCCGGGTCTTTAAGCAAGGCACTAACCGAGATAGAAGAAAAGTTAAAAGCTGAGGCTCAAGCAAGACGCAGGGCTGAAGAACGAGCCGAGCTTGAAGCTAATCAAAAAGCAGAATTAAAAGACCGGTTGAAGGAAGTAACTAATACCAGAGCCAGGAGAATTGCAAAGGCTGAGGAAAAAGCTGCAGCCAAAGCGAAGGAAAAAGCTGAAAGTCAGGGTCATCTCAGGGCTGCGCAAAAAGCCGAAGAGCAGTGGAAGGCAGAAGCCGAGGCCAGGGCCGAGGCAGAGCAAAAGTTAAAAGCCGAAACGCAAGCAAGACAAAGGGCAGAGGCTATTGCAGCAGCCGAAGCTCAAGAAAGGGCAAAAGCCCAGGCTATAGCCGAAGCCCAGGCAAAGGCCAAAGCCGAAGCCGAAGATAGAGCAAAAACCCAGGCCCAGGATAGAGCCAGGATTGAGCAAGAAGCAAGAGCCGAGCTCGAAAACAAGGCAAAGCTCTGTGGGCAGTTACAGGCTACAGCCGAAGCCCAGGCAAAGGCAAGAGCCGAAGCCGAAGCAAGAGCTAATGATGAGAGACAAGCCCGTTCTAAAGCTGAGGAAAAAGCAAGGTCTTACGCTGAGACAATAGCTGAGAAAGAAAGAGACATTCAAGCTCATATTAAGGCCAGGACCGAGACAGAGGGGAAATTAAAAGCCGAAATAGAAGCAAGACAAATGGCAGAGGAAAAAGCTGCAGCCGAAGCTCAGGAAAGGGCGAAAGCCCAGGCCGTAGCCCAGGCCCAGGAAAAGGCCAAAGCCGAAGCCCAGGAAACAGCAAGATTAGAATCAGAAGCCAGAGCCAGAGCCGAGCAACAGGCGAAAAAGGAGCTGGAAGAAAAGGCCAGGGTTTGTGGAGAGTTGCAGGCCAGGGCACAGGCTGAAGAAAAGGCCAGGGCCCAGGCTGAGGCTAAAGCAACAATTGAAATACAGGCCAGGTCTGAGGCGGAGGAAAAAGTCAGGTCTTATGCTCAGACAATAGCCGATACGAAGAGGCAGCTTGAAACCCAGACTCAGGCAAGAGCAGAGCTGGAAAGGAAACTTCAACTGGAGACTCAAGCAAGAGCCAAGATAGAGGAAAAATTGACAGCCGAAATCCAAGCAAGACAAATGGCTCAGGAGAAAGCGGCAGACGAGGCGCAGGAAAGGGCAGCAGCCCAGGCTAAGGAGGAAGCTTACGCAAAGGCCAAAGCTGAGGCGGATGAAAGAGCCGCTTCAGAAGCCAAGGCCAGAGCCAAAGCTGAGCAGGAGGCAAAAAGGGAGCTGGAAGAAAAAGCAAAAATCTGTGGAGAGTTACAGGCCGGTGCCCGGGTGGAAGCCGAGGCTCGGGCCGAATCTGAAGCCAGAGCAAGAGATGAAAGAAAGGCCAGAGTTGAAGCTGAAGAGAAAGTCAGGTCTTATACCCAGAAAATAGCCGATACAGAAAGACATCTGGAAGCCCAGACTCAGGCAAGACTCGATGCAGAAAATAAACTTAAAGCGGAGACTAAAGCAAGAGCCGAGCTCGAGGAAAAGTTACAGGCTGAGATTGAAGCAAGACTCAGGGCCGAAGCTGATACCGAAGCCGAAGCTCAAAAAAGAGCCGCTTTGGAAGCCGAGTTGAAAGAAATAACAAGTGCCAGGGCTGAGAAGATAGCCAGGGCTGAAGAAAAGGCCGCTGCCAAAGCGAAGGCTAAGGCTGAAAGAAAAGGTTATCTCAAGATTATAGCCAGAGCCAGAGAGCAGAGAAAAGCTGAAGCACAGGCGAGAGCCGAGGTGGAACAAAGGTTGAAAGCCGAAATTAAAGCAAGGCGAAGAGCCGAATTGGGAAAAAAGGTCGGCTTTGAAACCGAGCTAAAAATAGAGGCTGCTTCCAATACTCAAACGGCTCCAATTGAAATTCAGGCTGTTTCAGGAAACAATGGAATCTGTGACATTTGCGGCAGGAAAGATTCTCCCCAGGAGCAGTTGGTTAAAATGGACTCCGGCGAGCTGTTCTGCCAGGATTGCCTTAGCGCATTGAAAAAATAATGTTCTAAAATTAGTTACACCCCTGCTCTTTGCTCCCGGTCAGAGTGTAGTTAAAAAAACAATATGATTCACTTTCTTGACAGTGCACTATATATAAATGGTATATGGTTGGTTATCTACCGTTCCCAAACTTCTGCACCTTACTTATGACTACCAAGAATCTCGAGAGCATTCTCACGATATAGTTTTCTGAGAACCTCGTCGCTCAGTCCCAGCCCATACAAGGGCCAATGGTAGCTGAAATGGTCCCACGCATAGAAGTGCTCATCTGAAGATTCAAGAATCCGAAACGTCAGCCGGTACATCTCTCTGTCGTATCTCATATCGGTTGCATAGACAAGCCGGTCCTGGTACTTCTCGTAGAACTGCCCAACAAATCTTGGTATTGCAGCCGTCTCGGCATACCGTGCGGATATGTCCGCATACAAATTCGGATACTTGTCGAACATCCTTCCAAGGCGGCTCAGGTCATAACAGCAATTGGCGAAGTGACAGGCAATGAAAATCGTCCGCGGATGCCGCTTGACCGCCCTTTCTAAAATTTCCAGCATACCTTCGTGGCCTACGATGTCCGGCTGATTGTCTAACCTCCATATATAGGCGTTCATCAGGCCATCGTTTTTTTCATCCATAGGCAGATACATCCAGTAAGGGTCGGCCACGTGTATATTCACTGGCATTTTTAATTCCGCACATTTCTCTAACAGCGGGTCCATACGGGGGTCGTCCAGGTGCATCCCCCAGGCCTTTGTAGGCTTGCTGTAAAATAACCCCTTGCCTTTGTCCCCTAATTCACCGACACCGCGGGCTCCAAGCTTATAGCATCGTTCCAATTCCTTAACTGCCGCAGGCCCAAAGCCCGGCTTGTCATATCCTGTATAGTCGAATCCACACCAGACCTCGAAGCGTTCAGGGTACTTTGCATATCTGGCATAGATATCATCAAACTCTTTGCCTGTTGACATCGTCAATATGATTGATTTTTCAATTCCCGTTTCATCCATGATTTTTATCCACTCGGCAAGCTGCTCCGGGGTCCTCACGTAGGGGTGGCCGTGCATATCAATCGCAGGGTATCTGGCTTTCTTAACTGTTGTCTGAGGGACTTTATAGACGGACTCCGGCCGAAAGTCCTTCAGCAGCAAAGTCTCAGGTATGGGTTTGTCACTTGCTGAAAAAACTTCCACCGTCCAGCTCACCATTAAAAACACAATAACAGAGAAACTCAACAAATTGTTTTGTCTGGGCTTCACAGTAAATCTCCTTCGACAATAGGCTCATTGGCTGGTTGTTGAACCACTTCATCAAAAAATCCCCTTATCAGATATGGGGTTATAAATGGGCGATACAGGACTTGGACCTGTGACCTCCTGCGTGTAAAGCAGGCGCTCTAGCCAACTGAGCTAATCGCCCTGAATTTCATTATAAAAGTACAAATCTTTATCTCTTGCGTCAAGATTGTTTATATTTTATATTCTCGGCAGGTAATTGTTTTATTCTGTAAATATTTTAGATAACCAGCCACGATGGCGATAAAATTTTGAGGTGTTCTTATGACAGTGCTTGAAGCTATCCGTAAAAGATATTCCTGCCGGTCGTATCAGGAAAGACCCATAGAGCAGGAAAAGCTCGACAGCCTTTTTGAGGCTGCTCGGCTGGCGCCTTCGGCCAGAAATGAGCAGGATTGGCGTTTTGTAGTAGTAACGAATAAAGATACCAAACGTCAGGTTGCCCGGACCACAAACAGGCCGCAGGTTTTCGAAAAAGCAGGCATTATAATAGCTGCCTGCAGCAACAGCGACCATGTTATGCGATGCGGCCAGGCGATTGGACCTATTGACATAGCTATCGCACTTGAGCATATCGCCTTGCAGGCAACGGAGCTGGGATTGGCGACCTGCTGGATTGGCTCGTTCGAAACGGAAAAAGTCAGAACAATATTGGGCATTCCTGACGATATAGCAATAATTGAGCTGATGACGGTTGGTTATCCGGCTGACAGTTGGAAAAAGCCCAGCCGCGAGCCGATAGAAAAGATAGTTTGCTATGAGAAATGGCAATTTAATCAATAAAAAATAATCAATAATCAATTGACTCCGGGGACGTAGTGTAACGGGAGCACGCCGCGGTCGCATCGCGGAAATGAGGGTTCGATTCCCTTCGTCTCCATTTTTTGTATGTCGCATTTAGTATTTCGTATCTCGTCGGCGGGCTTCCACAAGGTTAGTGTTTCCACATTTCAAACGTCTAACGCTATATTGAGAACCATTGCAAAACGTCATTGCGCAGTCCGAAGGACTGTAGCAATCGCTTGCGTTACGAAGAATTTACTACTAAAATGAATTAAAAGGATAGAGACCAAAGATGGATAGTGAATAGTGGTAGAATAGATGCGCAGGTCTTCTATATATCTTGTTATGGGCATCAGCATAGTATCTGTTGTCCTGGTCATAATAATCGCCCTTTGCTTGCCCGAACCTCGGATAGAGGATATATTAGCACTTTATCAGGAAGATGCCGAATACAACAGCTTAACGATTCGCTACCCGCTTGATGAGACGCTTTTCCCCCCGGAAATTGTGTCCCCTACCTTCCATTGGGAAGATGCTAACTCGACTTCCGACACCTGGCTTATCACCATTAAGTTCCAGGATGATGATGAACGTATGAATTTCCTCGTCCGGCAAACTCAATGGACGCCCGACCTGAACCAATGGGAACGGATAAAAAAGCGGTCTCTGGAAAAAAAGACGATGGTCACCATCCTGGGCATCGACCGCTTGAGCCGCAGAAAAATCCTCTCTGCAGGCAAAATCTCAATCAAAACATCTAAAGACCCCGTAGGAGCACCACTGTTTTATCGGGAAGTAAATCTTCCTTTTATTGATGCCGTCAAGGACCCCTCGCAAATCCGATGGCGTTTTGGCGCCATCTCTTCGCCGAAACAGCCTCCTATTGTCCTGGAGGAGCTGCCGGTTTGTGGAAACTGCCATTCCTTTTCAGCCGATGGCAAGGTCCTCGCAATGGATGTGGATTATGCCAACAGTAAAGGCTCGTATGTTATCACGCGCACCGCAGAGCAAATGCTTCTTGCCACCAGTGACATCATAACCTGGAACGATTACAGGAAGGAGGATGAGGAACAGACCTTTGGACTGCTCTCCCAGATTTCCCCTGACGGCAGGTTTGTAATTAGTACGGTTAAGGATAAATCAGTTTTTGTTCCGATGCCGC